>Ga0118677_10000048_pt1 | contig 216009 bp, 168 predicted proteins | sample AliMusrvi5mmetaG_FD_86154 | JGI IMG/M metagenome (GOLD analysis project Ga0118677, IMG submission 86154) | reverse complement strand
AACGCTAAAATCAAAGCATTCCGTTCCGCTTTTCGAGGTGTAAGAAATGTGAGCTTCTTTCTATTTAGACTATCAAATATTTATGCGTAGCTATCTTCCCCCCAGATTTTCCTCTTGATCCCTTTTCATCCCTGACCCTCTTCAATTCATTCCCCTTGCTTTTATCCTCAGCCATATCCAGAATCGTTTTCCTGAAACTCCTGCTGTGGATAAAATCATCGAGAACTTTTATTCCCAGGATCTTGTTCTGCCCGGGTCCGGTTTTCCTGATGATCGAGTTACACAAAAATACAACTTTCTTTTCGCTGGTTCCGATTTTTTCGAGAAGTTCCTGCAGCTGGACCGGGTCATTCGTAATTAAATACAGATCCTCCATGTCTTCCAGCTGAAAGATCTGGATTTCCGCCTCCAGTGAGGTCCTGCTTATAAATATGGGGATTTGCTCTGCAGTCTGGATTGATCCTTTCAGGGACTGAATGTCGTAAAGGGCAATGATGCCGGCCGTTGTAAAAAGCATCAAAAGCGCGAGTGTTCCGCTTAAAAGTTTTGCACGGATACTGATAAACATAGATTCAGCCCTTGTAACGAACGTTAGTGTATAGTCTCTTTGATCTCTTTTTCCAAACCGGTGATATAATCATTCAGCTCTTTTATTCTGAATTCCCTGTCGATGGTGGCTTTGTAAAAACGCTCAAGTTCATTCACCCGTCCCTGCAATTCACTTGTTTTCTCTGCAATTTTTTCTTCGAGCACTTTATTCATCTGTTTCAATTCTTCTTCTGCCTTCTTCCGGATCGAAATATCTGTAACGAAAGAATAGTAAAGATCAGGTTGTCCACGTTCGTCTTTGGCCAGGTGTTTAAAGATCTCTACCGGGATCCGTTGCCCGTTCTTATGAAAACACTCCTTTTCATACCTGACAGGCAGGCCGGTATCCAGAAGCTCTTTAGCCTTGAAGGCATCCTCATCGATCCACTCAGCAGGCGTAAGATCTGTGGACCAGAACATGGATGACAATTCTTCTTTGCTGTAACCGGTAAGGAGCGTAAATGCATGGTTAACCCTTCCAAGACGACCGTCCATGTGGCTGATCATAAAAGGCTGACTGGAATTTTCCACCAGGTCGGACAGAAAGGATGCCTCTTTTTTTGCTTTACGCAACTCTTCCTGTGAATTGTAATACCCGGTGACATCAAGAAAAATAGTTGCAAACCAATCCTTGCGCGGAGTGAAGATGGAGATCTCAAAATGCCGGTCCATCGGGGGATAGTAGGTTTTGAAATAATACGGAATTCCCGTCCTGACCACGCGCTCATAAATATCAAGGTAAGGAGGGATATCGGCAAGATATAATTTGCTGCCAAGGGATCCTTTTGCTTTTTGTGCAGGGATTCCAAGATTTTTCTCAAACGAAGGATTGACATCCTTGACCAGGTAATCAATGGCATTTCCGTTATCATCGTAGATCATCTGATGAAGTGCCACTCCCTCGGTCATGGTTTCAAACAACGCAAGATAATTGAGATCACTTCTTTCAAGATACATCTTCAGGTCCTCTTCAGCCCTGGTGTATTTCTGAAGAAGTTCTTTGTTCTCAGCCACGAGCTCATCAGCCCTGTGGGCCGATTCCTGCTGGGTGGGCAAAGTGCGGTTCTCTTCTTTCTTCCTTTTAGTCATGTGCTATTGATAGTTTCCCGGATAAAACGGTCTTCATCTTAACCCGGTAAGGTTGCTGCTTTCCCAAAAGCTTGTCAATACAAGAAAAAATTCAGTCCAGATGCAAGAAAGATAAAAACAAAAGAATCATATATGGTCTTGTCAGGGGTACAATTCCACCCTGATCAGAACCCGGGTTCATTTTCAAAATTAGTACATGGAATGATTACTGGTGCTCACATTGTTATATGTCAATCCATAATTCTGTTAAAATTACAAATCATAATTGATTTATACCATTGCAGAAATCAGTTAAATAATCTTCTGTAAATCCAGAATAATTATCTTAAAAATTAGAATTAAAGAGTTAAAGAACAGCTGAATAAAGTTTATTTTGGCGTGAAAATGTCACGCATGATGAAAACGCGGGATTCATAAAACACCTATCTTTGATAATCAATACCCAGGATTGATTTATGTTAGGCAGATTTATCAGGGACCTTTTCAGTGATAAACATGCACCGCGTTACGGGGCACTGGACATCCTTAAATACATCGGTCCGGGTCTTCTTGTAACCGTGGGGTTTATTGATCCAGGCAATTGGGCAGCCAACCTGGCTGCCGGTTCCCAATACGGGTATCAGCTTCTCTGGATGATCACTCTTTCTACCATCCTCCTAATCGTCCTCCAGCACAATGTTGCACACCTTGGAATTGCAACCGGACTTTGCCTGTCCGAAGCAGCAGTGAAACATACGCCGAAATGGGCTTCCATGACCCTGCTTGTATCTGCAATGGGCGCATCGGTTGCCACCTCATTTGCCGAGATCCTTGGTGCTGCTGTGGCGTTGGATATGCTTTTTAATATTCCCCTGCCGGCCGGTGCCTTCATGACATTTATTTTTGTAATGGTTTTATTGTTGACCAACAGCTACTCACGGGTTGAAAAGTTCATCATAGCTTTCGTTTCAGTCATTGGCTTATCTTTTCTTTATGAACTAAAGCTGGTCGATATTGACTGGGTTTCTGCGGGGATTGGATGGGTCAAGCCGTCGCTTCCCCAGGGATCCATAATCATCGTCATGAGTGTACTTGGCGCAGTTGTAATGCCTCACAATCTTTTTCTTCATTCCGAAGTCATCCAAAGCAGGCAGTGGAACCTGGAGGACGAGAAAGTAATACGGAAACAGATGGATTTTGAATTTTTCGACACCCTGTTTTCCATGTGCCTCGGATGGGCTATCAACAGTGCCATCATCATCCTGGCTGCAGCCACTTTCTTCCGGCATGGAACCCCTGTCAATGAAATCCAGCAGGCCTCCGGGATCCTCTCTCCTTTGCTGGGCTCACATGCAGCCGTTATTTTTGCAATTGCCCTCTTATGTGCAGGCGTGGCGTCAACCGTTACTTCCGGGATGGCTGCCGGGAGTATCTTTGCAGGCTTTTTCGGTGAACCATACGACATCAAGGACAACCACACACGACTGGGTGTGATCATCTCTCTTGCACTGGCATTCATTGTGATCCTCTTTACCCGGAATGCTTATCAAAGCATGATCATTTCGCAAATGATCCTGAGCATCCAGCTTCCGGTGACCATTATTTTCCAGGTTTACCTTACTTCTTCAAAGAAAGTAATGGGAAAATATGCCAATAAAAAACGAACAATTTTTCTGTTGCTGCTTTCCGGTGCAATTGTAATCTTCCTTAACCTATGGCTGCTTGTGTCCTTCATCCTGTGAAAAACTTTACCTTTGCCTTCCTGTTGGTACTGGAATCATAACTGTTAACTAAATCATCATCTGTCCGTGATTAGAAGAATTTTAAAGGGGTTTCTTTGTCTTATGTTTATCCTTGCCTTCATAGAGTTGTTGATCTATTTCGCGGTTCCCATTTATGATTTTCCGATTCCACAGCCATTCTCGGGGAGCAAGATCTATAATCCTTACCAGGGGATGGACAGCTCGCAGTGGCGAAAGACAAATTTTCATTTTCACCTGCGGGCATGGGGCGGCCTGACCAGTGGACGCGGGAATACAGCGCAGCAATTCTGGAGCACTTACAAAAAGCTTGGGTATAATATGTCAAGTGTTTCAGATTACCAGCGGATAAACGCTTTCAATAAAGATTCTTCTTTTTATATCCCGGCTTATGAACATGGCTTTAGTGTCCGGAAAAAACACCAGATCCTGGTTGGCGCCAGGAATGTTTTATGGTTTGACTATTCGCTGTTTCAGAATATCAACCACAAACAACATATCATCAACCTCCTTCGCCCGGACAATGAAATTGTTGGATTGGCCCATCCTGGCTGGGAAAATGGATATTCAGCACAGGATCTATATTATCTCTCCAACTACGATCTGATGGAAGTGCTCGACAACAACTGGCGTTCGGTTCCTTTGTGGGATGCCGCATTGTCTTCGGGGCACCCGGTTTATATCCTGGCAGATGACGATGCACACAACATCAGTGATCCTTATGAGATCGGGCGATGCTGCACATTCATCAACTCACCGACAATGCATTCGGCTGATCTCATGCATTCACTCAAAACCGGGAAAGCAATTGGCGCGGATATTTACATGTCAACGGGAGAGACGTTCGCAGAAAAAGCTGAGCGGGCAAAAGAAGTCCCCCGGGTCAATTCTGTCGTGGTCAGGAATGATACGCTTTTTATTAAAGTCAGTACCAGGGCTGTTGAGTTTAAATTCATCGGCCAGAATGGAAAAATCCTGAAAGTGACACCGCTTGCAAATGAAGCATGGTACCGGATCATGCCGGAGGATACATACATCCGCACAGAGATCTGCTTCTTTAACCATTATGATGCACCGGGTACGATGTTCTACCTCAATCCTGTTTTCCGTTATATCGGGGAAGTTCCGACTAATACGCTGCAGGCCGAAATCAACTGGCCCCGGACGTGGATCTTCCGGCTCTTTTCCATTCCTTCGCTGATCATCCTCGTGCTTCTTATAGGTTACAGGAAATTCAGAAAGTCAAAAAAAACCAATGCTCCAGATGGTTTCTGAAAAACAAATCCGGCGAACCTTATGGATATTAATCCTGCTGTCTCTGGCTTTGAGAGCCTTTGTTGCAGGTGCCATCGATTTTGGAAATGATGAAGTCTATTACTGGACCTATGCCCGGTTCCCTGACTGGAGCCATTTTGATCATCCGCCGATGGTCGGCTGGCTGATCCAGTTTTTCACACTGAACCTTCATTTTGACAGTGAATTTTTCATCCGCCTGGGCGCGGTCGTTTCAGGAACGATCAGCACTTACCTGGTATTCCTGATTGGCAAGCGCATCAAGGATTCCCTGACCGGACTTTATTCAGCATTGCTTTACACATCTTCACTTTATTGTACCATCATTTCCGGCATCTTCATAATGCCGGATTCGCCACAGGTGGTCTTCTGGTTGCTCAGCCTGTACTTGCTTCTTTCTGCGCTTCCTGATAAAACACTGGCAAAATCATCAAGGATGAACATGCTCGCTGCAGGGTTTGTGATTGGCCTTGCACTGCTCTCGAAATATCATTCTGTATTCCTCGTGTCCGGGGCTTTTCTTTATATCCTCTTCTACAACAGGGCATGGTTCAGGGCAAAGGAAACGTACCTTGCATTGGGTATCATCCTGCTGCTGTTCTTCCCGGTAATCTACTGGAACTGGCACAATTCATTCGTCAGCTTTGCTTTTCATGAAAACCGGCTGGGAAATGTAAAACCGGGGATCCGCTGGGATTTTTTCCTGGCAGAGATGGGAGGGGAGTTTTTCTATAACAACCCGGTGAATGTAATTATCATCCTGTTTGCCTTCATTGCACTGATCCGTGGAAAAATATTTCTTCAGAGAGATTTTCTCCGGGTATTGCTGCTGATATCATTACCGCTTGCCCTGGTCTTCCAGATGTTTTCACTTTTCAGGAGCACCTTACCCCACTGGACCGGCCCGGCATACCTCGGTTTTATTCTCATCGCCGCATCCTGTCTTTCCGGGACCGGGGAAAAACCAAGGAAACTATTTCCGTTTCCGCTTCTTCTCTCAACATTGCTCATTACCCTGATCCTTGTCATCGGTGTTGGTCAGATCAATTATGGTTGGATCGATCTGAAGAAATTCGGGTTGGACGATTTTTCATCCCAACTCTATGGCTGGAAGCAGCTTGGACAAAAGGTTGACAAGGTCTTGCAGGAGGATCTCCGGAAGGATCCCCGGATGCAAAATTCCCCCCTTCTTTCTTTCCGCTGGTTTCCGGCGGCCAACCTGGATTATTATGTTGCAAGGCCTGCGAACAGGAAGGTTTATGCGCTGGGTGCGCTCGAAAGGATCCACAAATATTACTGGATCGATAATAAGAATGGAACACTCCGTAAAGGGACCAATGCGTATTATATCGGTTTAAGTGATGATTACAATGATCCCAGGCATTTGTATGGCCGGTTGTACGACTCGATCTCATCTCCTGACACGATCAGGATCTTCAGGGGAAAGGAGATGATCCGCGAAGCATATATTTATAGGTTGTACGGGCTAACACAAGAATTATCGTTTGGAAAAAGAAACCATTATACAGGCGTGGATCCTGTGAGGGTCAGGTACTGGGAAAACCAGATCCGCCTGACTCCGGGGTGGTTTGACCTGATCAAAAAGAAGGCCGGAGAGATGCAGCTTCCGGTATCTGATGAACTGCACGATGAAGCAATCTATATGGCGAACCAGGATATTGGCCAATAAAAAAATTCGTAATTATTTTTTACCGTTAGTTTCCCAGCATCTTCTTCGGATCGACGAATTTTGTAAAATCCTCATCGGTTACCAATCCAAGCTCCAGCGCTGCTTCACGAAGTGTTTTGTTTTCCTTGTGCGCCTTCTTTGCGATCCTGGCGGCATTGTCGTACCCGATGTGCGGGTTCAGTGCAGTCACGAGCATGAGCGTATTTTCAAGATTCTTTTTGATCGTTGCCAGGTTTGGCTCGATCCCGATCACGCAATTGTCATTCAAAGAAACACAGGCTTCACCAAGTAATCGCGCAGATTCCAGGACATTCCTGATGATCACCGGTTTGAAGACATTCAGCTGAAAGTGGCCATTCATTCCACCAACATTCACCGCAACATCATTCCCGATAACCTGCACACAAACCATTGTCATGGCTTCGGGTTGTGTCGGGTTGACTTTCCCGGGCATGATTGAAGATCCGGGTTCGTTCTCGGGTAGCATGATCTCACCAATGCCGCAGCGGGGGCCGGAAGCAAGCAGCCTGATGTTGCTGGCAATATGCATGCAGCTTACGGCCAGCGTCTTTAATGCACCGGATGTCTCAACCATCGCATCGTGAGCCGACAGGGATTCAAATTTATTGGGTGCCGTGATGAATGGGAACCCGGTTAGTTCCGCAATTTTTTTTGCCACCAGCACATCGTATCCTTTGGGCGTGTTCAGCCCTGTACCCACTGCCGTTCCGCCAAGAGCGAGTTCGGCAAGATGCGGAAGTGTGTTTTTTATTGCGATGATCGCATGATCCAGCTGTGATACATACCCCGAAAATTCCTGCCCCAGCGTCAGTGGCGTTGCATCCATCAGGTGTGTCCGGCCGGTCTTCGCAATATCCCTGAACGCGTAAACCTTTTGTGCCAGCGTGCTCCGTAATTTCTCCACACCGGGGATTGTCGTCCCGCATACCCGCTCATAAGCTGCGATGCTCATAGCGGTGGGGAATGTATCGTTGGAAGACTGTGATTTGTTTACATCATCATTCGGATGAATGAATGTTTTTTCTCCCAAAGTTCCGCCGTGTATCACATGCGCCCGGTTGGCGATCACCTCATTGACATTCATGTTTGATTGCGTCCCGGAACCTGTTTGCCAGACTACCAGCGGAAACTGGTCATCCAGGGTTCCTGAAAGAATCTCGTCGCATACCTTGACGATCAGATCCGTTTTTTCTTTGGAAAGAACCCCGAGGTCACAATTTGCAAGGGCTGCTGCTTTCTTCAGAATGGCAAAGGCCCTGATGATCTCTTTCGGCATGGAAGCCGGATCTCCGATCTTAAAGTTCTCAATGGATCGTTGGGTCTGTGCTCCCCAGTATTTATCTGAAGGAACTTCAATGGGGCCCATGGTGTCTTTTTCAGTCCGGGTTTTCATAATCGTTGGTTTTAGGAAAATTATTTGAATAGAACGTCAATGTTTTCAACAGGATCACCAATCACGGCTTTGTATTCTGTTTCAACGATCGGCCGCTGAATGAGTTTTGGATTTTGCGAAAGTATCCGGATCCATTCATGTTCGTGGAAGCTTTTTCCTTTCAGGTTTTTTTTAAAATAATCTTCCTGCTTCCGGATAATTTCTTCAGGTCGGACATTCAGTTTCATAATTAATTTTCCGAGCTGGATTTCAGTAAGCGGCGTCTTGATATATTCTATGATCTCAACCGGAATGCCTTTTGATTGCAAGTGCTGCAAGCCAGCACGTGATTTTTTGCATTGGGGATTGTGGTAAATTCTAAGCATAAAAATTATTTGTCTCTTCCGAATTCCATTAAGAACGCCTTGGTGAAATTTGTCAGGTCGCCATCAAGAACAGCCTGTGTATCGGATGTTTCATATCCTGTCCGCACATCTTTCACCATCTTGTAAGGATGCAGCACATAGCTCCGGATCTGGCTTCCCCATTCGATCTTTTTCTTATTGCCTTCGATCTCCGCAATTTTCTCGCGCTTTTTCCGCAATTCAATTTCGTAGAGCTGGGATTTCAGCATCTTTAAAGCTTTCTCACGGTTCTGCCCCTGGGAGCGGGTTTCCTGGCATTCGATCACAATCCCGGTGGGCTCATGCTTCAGCCGAACAGCCGTCTCTACCTTGTTTACATTTTGTCCGCCAGGGCCGCTGGAGCGAAATGTGTCCCAGGTGATCTCCGAAGGGTTGATCTCGATGAGGATGTCGTCGTCAATTACGGGGTAAGCATAAACTGAAGCAAAAGATGTATGCCGCTTATGATTGGCATCAAACGGGGAAAGCCGCACCAGCCGGTGAACCCCGTTTTCTCCCTTGGCATAGCCGTAAGCATAATCTCCTTCGATCTCGAGTGTTACAGATTTAATTCCGGCAACATCGCCTTCCTGGAAATCCAGCTCTTTCACTTTGTAATTATTCCGTTCGCCCCACCTTATATACATGCGCATCAGCATCTGCGCCCAATCCTGGCTTTCAGTTCCCCCGGCACCGGAGTTGATCTGGATGATCGTGCTGAATTTGTCCTCTTCACCACTGAGCATGTTACGGAATTCAAGGTCTTCAACATGATTGATCGTCTCAGCATAATGGCTGTCCACATCTGCTTCAGAACCTTCTCCGTGAAGATAAAACTCAAACAGGATCAGGAGATCTTCATAGCTCTGTTTTGCTTTGTTGAAATTATCGGTCCAGGATTTTTTATCACGGATGGATTTCAGCACCTGCTCGGCAGCTTTGGAATTGTTCCAGAAACCAGGTGCTTGTGTCAGTTGTTCTTCTTCTGCAATAAGGGATAGCTTTTTATCAACGTCAAAGAAACCTCCTCAGTGCATCCAGCCGTTGCTGGATGTTCTTAACATTTTCCTGTGTAATCATAGTGTAATTTAGATTTTCAGTTCCTTCATCAGGTCAAGGACGAGGTTCATCTCGAATCCTTTTCCAAGGACAAAGTTGATGATTTTCTCCCGGATGTTCAAATCTTCGTTGCGATTGAGTTCATTTTGTTTCCGGATCATCAGGCCTTTCAGGGTTTGAATGTATTCTTCCTCATCAATACTGGCCAGGCCTTCATTGATGATTGATTCAGGAATTCCCCTGATCTTCAGTTCGAACCCGATCTTCTGCCGGCCCCATTTGTTGAGCCTGAATTTTCCCCTGGCATAAGCACCGGCAAACCGCTTTTCATCCAGGTAACCATCCTTCTGCAATTGTTCAATCAGTGCCGGGATCCTTTTCTTCTGAACGGCCCAGTCCTTCAGCTTTCCTTCCGCATCGCGGATGCACCTCTCCTGGTAACCGCAATAATGACGGATCTTCTCAAGAATCAGTTCAGGCTCAGAGGTGTCCAGTTTCTGCCGAAGCATAATGCGAAGGTTAATAAATAACAAAGATACTATACAACAGGGCAAAATGGCAACCCTGTGGCCGATCTTTTCCGTGTTACCTGCCTGCAACAAATTGACTGGCAGGATTCATAGCCTCATTTCTGCTTTTCAAAAACATCGACCTCCCTGAAATAGTAAGGGCCATGGCCCGATTCTTCAGTGATCCAGAGAAGATACCTGCAGTTTAACGGAGCCTCCGGGTTTGGTATGATTGTATAAACAATTTTCCCGTTTTTCTCAATGGCTGGTGGGTTTGACCTGGCAATGTAGTTCCACCCGGCGGTTTTCGGATTACCGGTTACCGGAGGCTGAACGCTTTTATCAGAGGACCATAAGGAAAATACCTGCGGACCTCTTCTTGTGTCCAGTAACGAGAACACATGAATGCTGTCGATGGCCAATGAATTCTGCAGATCCATGAGCACCCTGCCTTCTCCCTGCTCGAACCAGGTGTCCTTTACCGAATCCGCCGGAAGCAGGTCAAACATGCCATCGTTGTATGAAGAAATAACCTGTCCCTGGACAGGCACAACACCCTGGATCTTCTCGGTTCCTGAATAAAAATATTTTACAGTCACACCGTTGGGGCTATGCAGATCAGCATAATCTTTCCGGGTTACCTTATATGGAAGATCATTTCCTGCTAGCGTTGTTGCGGTATTGACCGTTGCTTTTGGAGAATAATCTTCACCAACGATCCTTTTCTCAATGACCAGCGGAAAATTCTTCCTTCCTGAAAAATCATCATACAAAGGCTGTAAAGGAATTGCCTGGTCGTAGGGATTATCGGCCAGTGTGATCGCAAATATCCGGATGGCATCGTTATCGGGCAACTGGATATACCCGGAAGCAGGACTAGCATCAAATCCATATTTAAAAATATAACCATAACGGAAAGGCTTGTCAACAGTGTCCTTGTGCATGTGCGACGCAAACCAGGCCACTTCATCTTTCCGGATAAAACCCTTTTCCACGGATTTGATCCTGCCCAGTTTATCCCAGATCCTCCGGTCTGATTGCCCCAAGAAACCGCTGTAACCCTGGATCCTGACCGTTCTTTTTGCATCATTGATCCGGAATATGCCGTTGGTATCATTCGTGGCAGAAGCCAGGATGTACAGGTGGTTGTAGTTCCCGGTTTTGGGCAGGGTGATCTTCTGACCGCGGCAGACCAGTGCATTATTCTGTCCGTTCGCGGCATTTCCCAGCTTAAAATCAATACCATCGATCTTCAATGCATCAGGAAACTGCTCAGCAGGAAAGGAATACCCGTTGTCGTCGAATTTTCCATTCCTCCGGTTCTTGTCATTGCTTACCACATCCTGGTCAAATGCCAGTGGCAATGTGAAACATGCAGGTTCTGATCCCTTTGTAGCAGGGGATTCAATCTTGCAGGCAAAACTCCGGAGCTCGTATTTTTTCAAACTCACAACGAGCTTTCCCTCATGCACGGAAGCCTCGCCGGTTTTTCTTTCCTGGCCGTCTGTTTCAAATGCGGAGATGATCTTTCCGGGCAATGAAATCGTTACATTCTCAGCATCTTTTCCCAGCAGTTCCTGCAGGCGGATGATGATCATTCCCCCGGCTTCGGCCATCTTCATGGCCCTTACATCAACCTGCGGCGAGCTGACTTTTATCAATGAAAAAATGTTTCCCAGGAATCCCGGATGTGAAGGAACCTGGAATGCCACAAAAGGCTGGTTAAAACAACGGCCTTGCCATTCGGAACTTCCATTGCGCCAGTCTCCTTTATGGCTGTACAATCCGTAGGAAATTTCATGCGTGCCCCAATCCTGTGTGGCCTCGTCAGGGCAGATGTTTGCACCAGGCGTGAACAGCAGGGTCAGCCGCAATGTCTTTTCGTCGGGGAAATCAGAACCGTATTTTGAATCCTGCAGTATGCTGATGCCACAAGAGCCTGTTTTATCCGTCAGGTCAATCCATTCATGGGAAGGAACCTCAAATTTCTTTTCATTGTTGACCGGCCTCTCGATGGTCCCCAGTCCCAGGTTATATGTTGCCGTTTTATTGGAAACCGAAATTGGAAATGATGCCTTGAGACTGACACCCCTGGATTGCCATTCAATGGTATTCCTGAAGGAGATGCGTTTTCCGGCTTCACCCGCTGTCAGGCTTATGACCTGGGCAAAAGCAGAGTTCCTCGCATTCCGCTCGATCTTTAATGAGGATCTTACCGGGCCGTTTTCAAGGAGTGTGATTTTTGGCGTACCATCAACAAAACCAATGGCCGGGTTTTTGCGGTCACTCCAATCCATATTCAGTGCAGGGAAATATTCGGGATGTTCTTTTAAAAACTCCAGTCTTAAGGGTGCTGATAAAAGTTCTTTATTGATCTTCTTATCGATGATGCTGGAAACATCACCATTTGCATTGACCAGGATCTTGTAATATTCATTTTCCAGCGAATTGGGTCCGGCAAATACGGTTGATTTTACAGTGCCTGCTTTTTTGGCCGTTCTCACATCCAGGCAGGTAATACTGTAACCGGGAACTTTGGTCAGGATGAGCAGGGTAAGGGAATTTTTTGTTTTGCTGATCACCTGTGATAACGCTTCATTCCCGTCAGGACCGGTGACTTCAACCTCTTCAGGTGCACCTTCAGGATACTGAAGCGTTACTTCCGCAACATCTTCCCTTGAAATTGCCACGGGGTTGTATATTGCAATGGCTTTCCCGATGGCGCGTGTATCCATTGAATGAATGATCACACCGGCCGAACTTTCCAGGACTGATGCCAGCCTGTTCATGCCGAGGACTTCATCATTCCAGGCATATTCATAAGTTTTCGGGGTGGCACTTCCGTTAAGGATATCCCGGTTTTGATTGCAAAGGATGAGCCACCATGCCTGGTTGATGGTTGCCTGCGGATAACCTGTTCCGCCAAGCCAGTCAGCCATTACAGCTAAAGGCTCGGCAGCTTCAGCCAGCAATTCGTTTTTATGATTCCATCGTTTCAGCATCGACTGGGATGTGAGCGAACCTGCGGCGTAATCTGTCAGGCCGAGATCACCTGTATATTCAGGAAGTTTGGCGCGCTGTGAATCCGAAATATCATGCGATAACTGGTCAGAAGCAGAAAGTACCATGTGAATCTTGCGGTCCGCAGAATTATTGCTGATGGCAAGCTGTGACAGGATAGAAGGAGTTTCGTTAGAATAGAAATACCTGCAATCTGCAAAAACACCATATTTTTTCCCATTCTCCAGCACACGGCTTTCCCAATATTTTATAGTGTCTTTCCCGGATGCGTTATCGTTTCCAGGATCTGAGGCATTCAGCACGGCCAGGATTCCTTTTCCGTCAGGCCCAATCCAGTTTCCCAGGTTAAATGGAATATCTGCATTGTTTTTCCAGCGTGGCAACCGGGTGGAAAATTCTTTCAGACCGCAATAAGAGAGGATCGAAGGCAGGGATGCCGAAAAGCCAAAATAATCAGGCAGCATGAAATCCTGGCTCTCTTTTTTAAATTCAGTCCGGAAATAGTTGTTGCCATATAACACCTGCCGGATCATGGATTCAGCGGACGTAACTTTTTCATCACCTTCTGAAACAGTTGAGCCTGCTACAAATAGTCTTCCCTGCCCGACAAGTTTTTTAATCCGCTCGTAACGTTCGGGATAATACTCCCTGACCAGGCGGAACATGCGGGCACCGTAGAAGTTGAAACTGAAATTTTTATTTTTATCAAAAATCCGGAGATTATCATCCGTCAATGTTTTCAGCCATGAATTGACAGCTTCAGGATAATCCAGGCGGTTGCGGAGATCAAATTGCGCGAAACCAACAGTATACAATACAGGATCAACAGACAGATCATAGGCTGTACCGGGAGTATTTCTGACCTCTGATTGTGCCAAAAGTTTTTCCGGACAGAAAATTATGGAAAGAAGAAAGATAAGAATCAGTAAACTTCTCATATTATTTACAATTTCGATGTAAAAATATGGAATAATTAATTGCCTGAAAAATCATACTTTTGCGAATAATTTAACCATTCATAACAAGACACGAAAATGAAAACTAGTTTATGGCTTCTGTTTGCATGTGTGATACTTGTATCCTGCACCGGGAGAAAGGAAAATCAATACATCGTTTCCGGAACCGTTAAAGGTTCTGATACTGGCACTGTTTACCTGCAGAAGATGGACAGTACAAGCTGGGTTAACATAGATTCAGCTGTAATTAAGAAGGGAGCGTTTGAATTCAAGGGTTCAGTTACGGTTCCCGAGAAATATAAACTTATCATTAAAGGTCAGCATTATTCCTTTCCGTTTTTTGTTGAAAATTCTGACATAAAACTCGTGGTTCATGCTGACAGCACTGGAAAGATAGAAGTTACGGGTTCAGCCACCCAGGATCTCTTTAACCAGTATGTTGCAAAATCCGACAGCATGGAGGGGAAAATGAAAATCCTCGATAAGGAATACTCCAAAGCGGATTCACTGCATGATACTGCAACACTCAAAAAGCTTGAAGCCAGGTTCGATGCAATGGATCTGGACATCAAGAACATGATCATTAATTTTGCAAAGGCTCATGGTAAATCGGTGATCAGTCCTTATCTCATCCTGCAGAATTCCTACCGTTTTGAACTTCCTGAGCTCGTATCCGTATCCGCTTCCTTTGATACGAGCATCAATACATCCAAATATTCAGTGGCAGTGACAAAGCGAATCGCCATCCTGAAGAGTGTTCAGATAGGTCAGCCGGCCATTGAATTCGCTCTGAATGATACGACAGGGAAACCGGTTTCTCTCTCATCGCTGAAGGGAAAAATTCTCCTGGTCGATTTCTGGGCCTCATGGTGCGGTCCGTGCCGTGCCGAAAACCCTAATGTCGTTAAGGCTTACCAGGCATTTCATGCCAAAGGGTTTGATGTGCTTGGCGTTTCATTCGACCGGGATAAAGCTAAATGGGAAAAAGCCATCAAGGATGATAACCTGACATGGAATCATGTTTCAGACCTGAAATACTGGGGCAATGCAGCCGGTAAACTGTATGGCATCAATTCGATCCCTTCCAATATCCTGCTTGACAAGGATCAGAAGATTATCGGGAGAAACCTGAAAGGGGAGGATCTGATCAAAAAACTGACGGAACTTCTCGGAGCCCCTGCAAAACCTGCAAAAACCGCTAAAAAAGCGAAACCAGCGGCCAAAAAATAAACTATGAACCGGAGGCTGGTTGATGTAAAAATTGACCAGCCTTTTAAACAAGCGGAATGAAAACACTTTTTTTCAGCATCTTCATTCTTCTCACGGGAACGCTTTTTTCTCAGAGCGGAAATACCATTCACGGGGAGATCCGGAACGGTGCCGGAAAAAGGATTACCCTTTCCTCGATGTACGGAGAGAAGCTAACCCTGATGGATTCAGCATTCGTGGATCCGTCCGGTCACGTGGCATTCTCACTCAAACCCGCGACACCCGAAGGTCTTTATCGTATTTCTTTAGCGAAGGATAATTATTTCAACCTGGTATTGAATCACGAGAACATCGAATTTGTTACCGATGTAAATGATCTGTCTGACAGCATCCGCTTCAGCTCATCAACGGAAAACCAGCTTTACGTGATGTTCAGGAAAATGGACAGGACGAACCAGGCCAAGCTGGAATTGCTTGTACCGGTCCTGGATTATTATCCTGAAAAAGATGCTTTCTATTCCCGGATCGTGAATGAATTTGAAACCATTCAGAAGCGGCAGCTTGGCGTGATTGATTCGGTTGCCCGTCTTTACCCGGAGTCATATTCCCTCCGCATTGTCCGGTTGCAGCAAGCGCCTTTTATTCCAGCAAGCATGGGAAAGGATGAAAGAATGAGCTGGATGAAAAATCACTTCCTTGACCAGGTGAACTTTAAAGACACCCTGCTGCTGCGCAGTGATGCATGGGTGAATAAAGCGGTTTCTTACCTTTCATTATACAGCAACAACCGGTTGGCCCAGAAGCAACTGGAGGCGGAATTCATCAAGGCGGTGACTGTCATCCTCAGTGCGGCTACAGTAAACGCCGAGGTATATAAATTTTTGCTTGATTATTTTGTAGGCGGATTCGATAAGTATCATTTTGACAATGTAATCACGTATATTGCGGATAATTTCCAGGATCCGTTTTCCTGTGAAGACCAGGCGAGGAAAAGCAGTTTGCAGAAGAAACTTGAGAATTTCAAAAAGATCTCTGTCGGGAAAATTGCCCCGGATATTGTCGTTCCTGATTTGAAAAGAAAACCTGTGAAATTATCGGAAATTAATTCTGAATTTACGCTCCTGGTTTTCTGGTCAAGTGAATGTAGCCATTGCATTGAGATGATGCCAAAGGTCAAGCAATTGTATGACAAACAGAAACCAAAACGGATGGAGATCCTTGCTGTTTCCCTGGATACAAGCAGCACATCCTGGTCCGGCTTCATCAAAAAAGAAAAGCTGAACTGGATCAATGCCTGCGAATTGAAAGGATTTAACAGCACATCCACGGATGCTTATAACATCTATGCCACCCCGACCATGTTTTTGCTGGACAGGGAAAAGAAGATTTTATCCAAACCGATTTCTTACCGGGAACTTGAAGATGCTCTCAGGGAAAATAAGTTACTGGATCAGTAATTAGTGAAGTTCGACTTTTCAGGAGAAAACGATGTACGAATTTATCAAAGGCAAGCTGGTAGAGAAGAATCCGACACATGTTGTGATTGAAGCGAATGGTATCGGGTATGTCCTGCATATTTCCCTTCATACGTTCACAAAACTAAAGGATACAGAGCATTGCTGTTTGTACACACACTTCGTGGTAAGAGAGGATGCCCACATTCTGTACGGTTTTTACGAACCGGAAGAACGGGAGCTCTTCCGGCAGCTGGTCAGCGTTTCGGGTGTCGGGCCGAATACTGCAAGGATGGTGTTATCATCGGCTTCACCTGCGGAAGTTGCCAATGCCATTGGCCAGGGGAATATTCCCTTCCTCCAGGGAATGAAAGGCATTGGTGCAAAAACTGCCCAACGGATCGTAGTTGATCTGAAAGGCAAGGTTTCAAAGGAGCTGATCCCCTTTGAAAAAGTAGATTCAGGATACAATACCAAGAAGGAAGAAGCGTTATCAGGATTGGTGATTCTTGGCTTTTCGAAGATGATGGCCGAGAAAGCACTAAGCAAAATTATTGAGAAAGAAGGGGCGGATTTACCGGTAGACCAGTTAATCAGGCATGCTTTGAAAATTTTATAACAGGGCATGTTTGAAATAGCTTTTGCTCAGCATTATCTAACTCGAGGCAGAATTTGGTGAGATATATTAATTACATCCTAAAATTTTTATTTGTATTCCTCACACTACTTCTTGTATGGGGCACGTCTGTCTCGTATGCAAGCTACCCTTTTGCCCTGAATCTTTTTGAACCTGTCTTTCCCGCAGATACTTCAAAACATGATACAATTAAACTGCGTTACCCGTTTGATGATAATTCCACATTGCCGGGTTCGCCGGATGCCAATGGCATTTACCTGAAAAATCCTTCCAACCTTAAGCTGACGGTTGAATACGATCCGATTACACGCCAGTATGTGAATGTGTATAAGATCGGCAAACTGACTTACCGGATCCCGGTGACACAAAGCTTTGACGAGTACCAGGACCAGGACATGCACGAGCTGTTGCAGAAATACTGGAAGGAGCGGGCGGAAGCTTCAAGCATGGACAATAACAGGGGGATCCTTCCGAAGATTCATATAGGGGGAAAAGTTTTCGAAACGATCTTTGGTAACAACACCGTCGATATCAGGCCGCAGGGATCAGCCGAAATATCTTTCGGGCTCATCTCAAACCGCCGTGATGACCCAATGTTAAGTACACGTCAGCGGAGGCAAACCAATTTTGATTTCAATGAAAAGATCCAGATGAATGTGATCGCCAAGATCGGGGATAAAATTGAATTCAAGACAACCTACAACTCGGAAGCCACGTTCGATTTTGAAAACAAGCTGAAGCTTAAATATGAAGGCAAGGAAGATGAGATCATTCAGCTCATCGAAGGCGGCGATGTCAACATGCCACTCAACAGCACGCTGATCCGCGGTAATGAAAGTCTTTTCGGGATCAAGGCCAAGCTCCGTTTTGGAAGGGTCACAGTAACAGCGATCTATTCACAGCAAAAGAGTGAAAACAAAAACATTACAGTCCAGGGCAATGCACAAACCACGAAATTTTCAATCCGGGCTGACGAATACGAAGATAACCGTCACTTCTTCCTGGCGCAGTATTTCCGCGACCATTACAAAGCCGCACTCAAGACATTGCCTGTTGTTTCATCGAACATCAACATCCTGAAGATTGAAGTTTGGGTGACCAATGTTGGTGCCGCAATCACTGAAAACAGGAACATCGTGGCTTTCATGGATATGGGCGAAAGCACACCATACAATCCGTTGTTTACAAGTAATCCAAATTATCACAGCCCGTCCACCAAGGCCAACAACCTGCTGAATGTACTTCTCCCGCATCCGGGCGATACTGCTTATCTCCGGAACATCAACAAAGTTTCAGCTTACCTGAAAGGATCTCCGTTCTATCTCACATCGGGCCAGGATTACGAGAAAGTTGAAAGTGCACGTAAACTGCTGCCTACGGAGTATTCCTTTAACCCAAAACTGGGATTTGTCTCCCTGAATACAACCCTGAATGCTGACCAGGTGCTGGGTGTTGCTTACCAGTACCAGCTTGTCGGAGACACCACCGTTTACCAGGTCGGGGAGTTTTCTGACCAGGGGATCAGGTCGCCGAGTTGCCTCCTGCTGAAACTTCTCAAAAGTACGTCACTCAACACCAAGATCCCTTTGTGGAACCTGATGATGAAAAATATTTATGCGCTCAATGCATACCAGGTTCAGCCAACTGATTTCAGCCTGAATATTCTTTATTCAGGAAATAAAAATGGCGTACCGACGGCATATCTCACCGAAGGACGCATCAGCGGTTCACCTTTGCTCAGGGTGCTAAATTTTGATAACCTGAATCAGCAATTAAATCCTCCGTCAGACGGGATGTTCGACTTCCTTGACGGCGCTGCAACACGCGGAGGTACAATCCAGGCTTCAAACGGAAGAATCTTTTTTACCGTCCTTGAGCCTTTCGGAAGCGACCTGAGGGATTCCATTTATGACCCGCAGGATCCGCAGCGATCGCTTGAACTTGCCGCCAAATACTGCTATGATTCGCTATATTCGATGACGAAAACCATGGCAAGGCAGTATCCCGATAAAAACAAATTTGTACTTGCCGGTAGTTATAAGTCGACTAGCGGGGCCGAGATCTCCCTGAATGCCCTGAATGTTCCCCAGGGATCTGTAAAAGTCACGGCAGGCGGCGTACTGCTGAATGAGAATGTGGACTATACGGTTGACTATACGCTTGGCAGGGTCAGGATCATCAATGAAGGGATCATGAACTCCGGGACACCTATAAACATCTCGATGGAAAGTACCCAGATGTTCAACATCCAGACCAAGCGCCTGATGGGGGCTCATGTTGATTACAAATTCAACAAGGATTTCTTTATCGGTGGAACGATTATGAATCTTAATGAAAGGCCGCTGACCCAGAAGGTAAACTATGGCGATGAACCGATCTCCAATACCATGTGGGGCTTGAACCTGACCTACAGGACACAATCCAGGCTCATAACCAGACTTGTGGATGCACTTCCGTTCATTACCACCAAGGCAGTGTCGAATGTTTCAGTGGACGCGGAATTCGCCCAGTTCATTCCGGGTCACTCGAAAACCATCGGCCAGGAAGGCGTTACATACATCGATGATTTTGAAGGAACCCGTTCTACCATTGATCTGAAAAATATTGGGTCCTGGTTCCTGGCAAGCACACCGCAGGGTCAGTATACCTCAAATATGTTCCCTGAAGGAGTTCAGAACAGTGATTTGGGATATCGCTTCAATGTTGCAAAACTGGCATATTACATCATCGATCCGCTATTCTATGACCGGAATCAAAACCTGATCCCGCCGAATGTCAATACGAACGAGCTTTCGAAAAACACAGTCCGCCAGGTATGGGAAACGGAAGTTTTTCCGAATAAACAACCGCTGAACGGTGTGCCTGTTAACCTGGCCGTTCTGAACCTTGCCTATTACCCGGGTGAACGTGGCCCTTACAATTATGATGTTCAGGCATCTCCCTATTCGAGCGGGGTTAAGAGCGACGGGACCCTGGCTGCTCCTGAAACACGCTGGGGCGGTATCATGCGGAAAATCGAAACACCCGACTTCGACGCTACAAATATCCAGTACATCGAATTCTGGATGATGGATCCCTTTACGGCGGATACTTCTGCAGGGGATCTCTATTTTAACCTGGGTGATGTTTCTGAAGATGTCCTGAGGGATGGAAGAAAATCGTATGAAAATGGGTTGCCCACTTCTGACCTTGTGACCAATGTTGATACTACAATATGGGGCCGGGTACCCAATGTTCAGGCCCTGGTAAATGCATTCGATAACAACGCCAACTCAAGACCTTACCAGGATGTGGGTTATGATGGATTGCGCGATGCAGATGAGCGTAGTTTCTTTAACACAAATTTTCTGGCAAAGATCTCAGCGATCTATGGAACCGGTTCAAATGCCTTCAAGAACGCCTTCAATGACCCTTCGTCCGACAATTTCCATTATTTCCGTGGAACGGATTACGACAATGATCCAACTTACAGCAGTATTCTGAACAGGTACAAGAACTATGACAACCCCGACGGGAACTCTCCTTCCCCGCAAAATTCAACCGAGAGTTATCCCACAATGGCAACATCACTGCCCAACTCAGAAGATATCAACCAGGACAACACCTTGAGTGAATCAGAACGTTACTATCAATACGTTGTTCATCTTTCCCCGGAAAAAATGAAGACCGGGATTAACTACATCACGAATGTTTATCACGCAACTGACATACCATTAGCCAACGGCCAGAAGGGAAATGTAAACTGGTATCAGTTCAAGATCCCCATCCGTACACCGGATAAGACCGTCGGTAACCTCACCGATTTTACCTCGATCCGATTCCTGCGTATGTTCCTGAAGGGCTTTTCCAAACCCGTCGTTTGCCGTTTTGCAACCTTCGAACTGTCGAGGGGTGAATGGAGGAAATATGCTTATGACCTCCTCCAGCCGGGTGAATACATCCCCGATGACAATGAGAACCAGACTTCCTTCGACATCTCAACGGTTAGTATTGAAGAAAACGGAACAAAGACTCCCATCCCTTATGTAATGCCCCCGGGCATCGTCAGGGAAACGAACTGGGGATCCACCAACCAGCAGCAGCTGAATGAGCAATCCATGGTGCTCAAGACCTGCAACCTTGTGGACGGTGATGCGCGGGCCGCCTACAAAACCTGTGAATTTGACTTCCGTCAGTTCAAAAGACTGCTGATGTTTGTTCATGCTGAACAATCGATCAAGAGCCAGACGGTTAAGAATGGCGACCTTACGATCTTTATGAGGGTGGGATCAGATTTTACGCAAAACTATTATGAATATGAAATCCCGCTGACATTTACCGCATGGGGAACGCCTGCTACAAAGCCGGATGCCATCTGGCCGGATGCCAATGCGTTTGATATTACCCTTGATAAACTCGTGACCGCGAAGGAAGACCGGAATACAGCCATGAGACAAGCCGGAACTCTCATAACTCCTTCGACACCTTATGTTGAGTATGATGGCAAAAACCGGATCACTGTTCTTGGTTCTCCAACCATCAGTGACGTCAAAGCCATTATGATCGGGATCAGGAACCCAAAAAAGACAAGCCAGTCGAGCGATGATGATGGACAGAGTAAGTGTGCGGAGATCTGGGTTGATGAACTCCGGCTCAGTGATTTTAATACGCAGGGAGGCTGGGCAGCCACCGCACGTGTGGCCGCGGATCTGGCAGACCTCGGACGGGTTCAGTTTACAGGGAGTTACAGCAGCAGTGGTTTCGGAACCATTGAACAGAAACAGACCCAGCGTCAGATGGAGTCCAATACATCGTTCGGATTTCAAACGGATCTCGAATTGGGTAAATTTTTCCCTGTAAAATCAGGCATTCGCATCCCGGTACATTTCGACTATTCGATTCTGAAAAGCACTCCGAAATATGATCCCCTGAATCCGGATGTTCTCTTTACCGAGGAACTGGCTACCTTCCAGACCAAGGCCCAGAAGGATTCGGTAAAAATGCAGAGTGAAGACTATACCCAGCAAAAAAACTTTAACCTGATGAACGTCAGGAAGGATCGGGTTGGAAGTAAAAAGCCGAGGATTTATGACATTGAAAACTTTAATGTAAGCTATGCCTACTCTGAACTTTTTCACCGCGATGTCGACATTGAATACGACATGAAAAAGAAATATACGGGGGGAATCGGTTATACCTTCTCGATAATTCCCAAGAATATAGCACCATTCTCAAAGTCAAAATTTCTGACCAAAAGAAAAGGATTCAAGCTGATCTCCGATTTTAATTTCTATTATCTGCCGCGATCATTCTCATTCAGGACTGATATGAACCGGGAGTTTGAAGAACGGCAACTGAGAAATAAAAGCCAGGCCATTATCCCGATGGAGACATTTTATATCAAGAAATGGGACTGGACCAGGGCTTATGACCTGAAATATGATTTTGCACGGTCGCTGAAGTTTACATTGGTTGCGAATGCGAACGCATTTATAAATGAACCTCCCGGTCAAATTGACAGATCAAACGAACAGCAGGTGTGGAATCAGATCTTTTCTTTCGGAACGATCACAAATTACAACCAGCAATTTACCGCCACGTATGATCTGCCGTTCTCCAAAGTCGGGATGCTTGACTGGATCCAGGCTACAATCGGGTACCAGGCGGCATACCACTGGACTGCCAGCCCGATCTCACTTCAGGCGCAGTTTGGTAATAACATTGAGAACTCCAATACGAAAAATCTGAACGGAACCCTCAACCTTGTGAATCTTTACAATAAGATCCCCTATTTAAAGAAGATCAACCAGGCGATTCCAAATTCACGTAACCCGGCACTGAATCCTAAGACCACCGTACCACAGAAGAAACCTTCCAAGGCAGACAGCCTTGCGAAAATTGCGCCGAAATTCAATCTCGGTAAATTCCTTCTGGATGGATCATTGAGGGTTCTTATGGGAGTTCGTAAAGTCTCATTTACATACTCCCAGGGCAGTGGTATCTTTTTCCCCGGATTCTATCCCCAGCCGGTGGCACTTGGAAACAACTGGAGCCAGAATGCGCCAGGGCTCGGGTTTGTTTTCGGCGATCAGAGAGACATCCGGGAAGAGGCAAGGGACAAGGGATGGATCACAAAGGATACGATGCTGAATACTGCATACCAATCGAAGTTCAATGAAAACCTGACAGTCAATGCAGTCATCGAGCCAATCAATGATCTGAAGATTGAGCTCAACGCTGTACGAACGTATTCAAATACACACCAGGAATATTACAAGGCCGATGCCAACGGTGACTTTAATCATTATTCCCCGCAGGATAACGGGAACTTTTCCATGTCGTATATCCTGATAGGAACCTCCTTTACAGCGAACAATTCTGATAATACATCACCGCTCTTTGAGAGAATGAAACAATACAGGATGCAGATTGCCGAAAGGTATGCTGCCCAAAACCCGTGGTCTACCGGGAAAAAAGATTCGCTGGGATATCCTGTAGGATATGGTGAAACCGACCAGGAGGTACTCACGACTGCATTCCTGGCAGCTTATGCAGGCCGTAACCCGGGTTCCATCGGATTGTCCGCATTCCCAAAGATCCCATTACCCAACTGGCGGATCACCTACGACGGATTTTCCAAGATCCGCGCCATGAAGAAAATCTTCAGGACATTCACAGTCTCGCATGCATACCTTTCAACATACAGCATCGGCTCATTTAATTCAAACATTCTTTACAAGGAGGACCAGGGATTTTCAAAAGTGCTCGATAATGCCGGGAACTTTATCCCGAAATCACAGATCTCGGTAATCTCTCTTACGGAACAATTCAACCCGTTGATTAAATTCGACATGGGCTGGGTCAACAGCCTGCTTACAAACCTGGAGTGGCGAAGATCCAGGAATCTATCCTTCAGTTTCGTTAACAATCAGCTAACTGAAATTTTCAGTAATGAATTCATTGTTGGCCTGGGTTACCGGTTCAAGAATATCAAGCTTTCCTTCATTTCCCTGGGAATGGCGGGTAAAAAGAGCAAGTATTCCAGCGATCTTGCCCTGAAACTTGACTTTTCAATCCGCCAGAACAAGACCATCCTGCGCAGGATCGATGAAGCGATCAACGAGATTTCAACAGGCCAGCAGGTGACTTCCATCGACTTCTCCGCCGATTACAGCCTCAGCCAGCGGTTCAATGTCCGGTTTTATTTCGACAAAGTCATAAATTCTCCCTATGTTTCCAACCAATACAGGACCTCTAACACCAAGGGCGGAATCACACTCAGGTTTACACTTGCTCAATAAAACCAGCTAAATTGCATGCAACCCGTTAGGTTGAAAAAAAAGACTATTTTTGAAAAGCAAATAATCAAATCTATTTAACCATGAACGTTCCTGAAAATTTAAAGTACACAAGTGACCATGAATGGCTCAAAGTCGAAGGCGATGAAGCCATTGTAGGAATTACTGATTATGCCCAGCATGAATTGGGGGATATAGTATTTGTTGAAGTTGAAACCATCGGCGAAATCCTTGGTAAAGGTGAGGCTTTCGGAACGATTGAAGCAGTGAAGACGGTTTCCGATATGTTTATGCCGGTTACCGGAGAAGTGCTCTCATTCAATGAAAACCTGACAACCAAACCTGAAATATTAAACCAGGATCCCTATGGTGCAGGTTGGGTGATCAGGATAAAAATAAATAATCCTGATGAGGTAAGCAAGTTGCTGGATGCTCCAGCTTATACCAAGCATATCCAGGCATAATTCCTGATTCCTTGCTGGATCAATCCTCTTCATGAAAAAATTGTTTCGCTATCACCTGTGGGATATTCTCTGGGGTTTGTTAATTATTGTTCTGACAGGTATCCCCGGAACCATGCTTCCAAAAGTTCCTGCTTTCATTGACCTTTTCCAGCCGGATAAACTTGTTCATATTTTCATTTTTGCAGTTCTTGTTGCATTGATGATGCGCGGGTTCATCCTGCATGAAGGAAAATCTGTTTCCAGGGATCTCGCAGTCCTGATCTCAATAAACACCGGGATTCTGCTTGGCGCGCTTACAGAACTCATGCAGAAATATATTGTGCCCTGCAGGTCTGCCTCGATCTATGATTTTATTGCGGATTCTGTCGGATGCTTCATTGGCTGGTGGCTCTTTTCAATATGGCTGAAAAGGAGAAAAGCAAAAGCGGCCAGATAGAGCTATTTCTTCACCTCTTCCTTAAAGTGATCAAAGACAAGTTGCCCTTTCACTTTTCCAATCACTTCCTGGAGTTCAGTCAGCGTTGCCTGCCGGATATTCTTTACCGACCTGAATTTCCTTAACAGTTGCTGGTTTATTGAAAAGCCAATTCCAGGGATGTCGGTCAGAACGGCCTTCATTGTTCCTTTTTCCCGTTTTTTCCGGTGATGAGTTATTCCGAAGCGATGTGCTTCATCCCTCATTTGCTGGATGATTCGAAGGGTCTCGGATTTTTTATCAAGGTACATTGGAAGCGAATCGTTAGGATAATAGATCTCTTCCAGCTTTTTTGCAATTCCGATTACGGTCATCTTTCCGATCAGGCCCAGCTTGTCAAGGCTTCTCATGGCTGCGCTTAGCTGCCCTTTCCCTCCGTCAACTATGATCAGCTGTGGCAATGGAGAGTTTTCTTCAAGGAGCCTCTTATACCTTCGGTAGATGACTTCTTCCATGGAAGCGAAATCATTGGGACCTTCCACCGTGTTGATGTTGAAATGCCGGTACTCGCTTTTGTCAGGTTTCGCGTTCTTAAAACAAACCATTGCTGCAACCGGGTAAGCGCCCTGGATGTTCGAGTTGTCGAAACATTCAATATGGACCGGGGGCTCCTTCATCCGCAGATCCTTCATCATCTGGCCGGTGATTCGTTTCGAGCGGCTCTCAGGATCCACAAGATCTTTTTGACGGTGCTGCTCCATCTGGTAATACCTGACATTCCTTTCGGAAAGTTCAAGCAACTTTTTTTTATCACCAATTTTCGGAATGGTAAAAGTCGCATCCGGAAGCGTGTAATCCAGCTTAAACGGGATGATGATCTCCGGGGCTTCACTTTCAAACCGGCGGCGGATATCCGTGATCGCAATCCCAAGCAATTCCTCGGGTGTTTCATCCAGCTTTTTCACAAGCTCGACCGTGTGAACCTGGATGATGGCGCCATTCATGACCTTCATGAAATTCACATACGCAGAATTGTCGTCCGTAAGAATTGAAAATACATCGACATTATTAATGGAAGGATTCACAACGGTTGATTTGCTCTGAAAACTCTCAAGCAGGATCAGTTTTTCCTTCACAAAATGCGCCTTCTCAAATTCCATCCTCCCGGCATATTCCATCATCAGCTCTTTCAGCTGTTTGATAACGGATGAAATATTTCCCTTGATGATCTCCCTGATGGCAGCTATGGATTGGTCATAATCTTCCTTTGCCTGTAATCCTTCACACGGACCTTTACAGTTCCCGATGTGATATTCCAGGCAAACTCTGAATTTTCCAGCGCTAATATTCTTGTCTGCCAGGTTCAGCGTGCAGTTTCGCAATGGATAGAGCTGTCTGACCAGGTCCAGCAAGGTATTCATGAGCCGTACATTGGCATAAGGACCGAAATATTGTGATCCGTCCCTGATGATATTCCGCGTGGGAAAAACTCTTGGGAATGGCTCATTTTTAATGCAGATCCAGGGGAAGGTCTTGTCGTCTTTTAACGCAACATTATAATGCGGCTGGTATTTCTTGATGAGATTGTTTTCAAGCAGCAGGGCATCCTGTTCAGTCTCAACAACAATAAACTTTATATCCGCGATCTTCCTGACCAGCATCTGCACTTTCCCGCTGATGGAATTGATCTTGGCAAAATAGGAACTGACGCGCTTCTTGAGATTCTTGGCTTTCCCTACATAGATGATCTTTCCCTGGTCGTTCAGGAACTGGTATACGCCCGGTTTTTGCGGGAGGTTTCTAACAATTGCCTCCAGCTGGGAAAAATATTTTTGCAGCAACTTTGCCATTCAACTTATTTCTTCATGGCATCCCATCCCTGGGCAGTGATCGGGATCAGTTTGCCGTCGCCGGTTACAAGCCTGGTGCCTTCACTCGCAGCAGTGATATGACCGATCACGGAAATTCCCGGAACGTCTTTGATCTTTTCCCAATCCCCCTGTTTAATGGTAAACAGCAACTCATAATCCTCACCTCCACTCAGTGCAGAAACCGACGGAATGATTTTGAATTCCATGGAAAGCCTGCGAGTTTCATCATCGATCGGGATCTTCTCTTCGAACAGTCGACAACCGGTTGAAGAACTTTTACAGATATGCAGGATCTCGGAAGCGAGACCATCGGAGATATCAATCATGGCTGTCGGCATAATATCCAGCCCCTGCAGGAGTGGCCGGATGTCAACCCGGGCCTCCGGTTTTAATTGGCGCGACAATACATACTCGTAGCCATCGAGCTCAGGCTGCATGTTGGGATCAGCTTTAAAAACATTCTTTTCACGCTCCAGGATCAACAGCCCGATGTATGCACCGCCCAGATCCCCGCTGACGCAGATCAGATCACCTTCTTTTGCGCCATTGCGGTAAACGACTTCTTCTTTTTTTGCTTCCCCGGTCACAGTTACCGAAATAAATAATCCCGATAGACTTGAGCTTGTATCTCCGCCTACCAGGTCAACATTGTACTTCTCGCATGCCATCAGGATCCCGCTGTACAATTCTTCAATTGCTTCAAGCGAAAACCGGTTCGACACGGCAATGGAAACGGTTATTTGTTTGGGAACACCATTCATGGCGGCAATATCGGAAAAGTTGACGACCGCAGCTTTATAGCCAAGGTGCTTCAATGGCACATACGTCAGGTCGAAATGAACACCCTCGATCAGCAAATCCGTGGAAAGCAGCAAAATGTTCCCCTTTGTATCGATCACAGCTGCATCATCACCAACACCGGTAACTGTCCCGGGATTTTTTATCCTGATATTTCGCGTCAGGCGGTCAATCAATCCGAATTCACCAACTTCGGAGATTTCAGTCCTCTTATTCCCCGTCACAGGTTTTGAACCTTTATTTTTGTTGTACATTCGTAATGCCGCAATTGATTTTTTAATTATTTTTCGAAAATTGTGTCAAAGATAAGGCATTAACATGAAAACAAAATTCACCATTCTCTGTTTACTTTTCTCTGCGCTTGTGTCTGCCCAGAAAGAGTTTGATCCGGGAAACCTATCAGTCATTTCAAAAGGGGACCAGGATTCCTATATCCGGAAGCATGATATGAGAACTCCGGCAACAACTGCAAACTATGATGTAAAGTGGTACCGCTGTTTCTGGAATATTGATCCGAACATTGATTCAATATCGGGAAATGTAACAACACTTTTTCAACCGGTTTCAGCGGATATTGATACGCTGGATTTTGATTTGAACCAGGTGCTCGTTGTTGATTCCGTGATCTATCATAATTACCGGGTTACCTGGAGCCACAATTCAGACCTTCTGACGATTCATTTTCCATCCGCATTGTCGCATCTGGCGGTTGATTCCGTTACTGTCTATTATCATGGTGTGCCGCCGGAAAATGGATTCGGATCATTTGTTCAGGGCACCCACAGTGGGGCGCCGGTGATCTGGACCTTGTCGGAACCGTATGGTGCCAGCGACTGGTGGCCATGCAAGAATGGCCTGACCGACAAAGCGGATTCGCTGGATATTTTTATCCGGACTTCTCCTTCTTACAAAGCTGCCAGTAACGGGCTTCTCGTATCATCGGCCATGCAGGGCCCGGAAATCGTGTACCACTGGAAGCACCGCTACCCGATTGCCACTTACCTGATCTGCCTGGGTGTGACCAATTATGCTGTGTATAACCACCAGGTTCCTTTTGGCGGGGAAACCCTCAATGTGGCCAATTATGTCTATCCTGAAGATTCAGCATCAGCGGTCGGACCAACATCCCAGGTTATACGCATGATCCAGGTGTATGACAGCCTTTTTGGTATTTTCCCTTTTCAGCGTGAGAAATATGGTCATGCCCAGTTTGGATGGGGAGGAGGAATGGAGAATCAGACCATGACCTTTGTCACATCGTTTGACTTTGAACTGCTGGCACATGAGCTGGGTCACCAGTGGTTCGGGGATAAAGTCACCTGCGGAAGCTGGTCTGACATCTGGTTGAACGAAGGTTTCGCGACCTATCTTTCGGGTCTTTGCTATGAGTTCATCCTGCCATCATTCTGGGAGCGTTTCAGGCAGGCCAGGATCAAGAGTATCATTTCCAAACCTGATGGATCTGTTTTTTGTCCGGATACAACCAACATCGCCCGGCTCTTTGATAACCGGCTTTCCTATGCCAAAGGCGCCATGATCCTGCATCAGCTGAGATGGATCATTGGTGATTCAGCATTCTTTTCAGGATTAAGAAATTACCTGGATGATGCCGGCTTGTCTTATGGATTTGCACGGACGCAAAATCTGAAATCACACCTTGAAAGTTCTTCCGGGCAGGATCTTACCTGGTACTTCAATGACTGGTTTACCGGTGAGGGTTTTCCAACATACCAGGTAAACTGGTCGCAAACTAATGATACGCTGGCATTCACGGTCAACCAGACCCAGTCAGATCCCTCAGTATCATTTTTTGAAATGTCAATCCCATTGAAATTTAAGAATCAGACCCGCGATACACTGATCCGTTTTTTTAATTCCTATTCCGGGCAAGCATTTAATGTGATGATCCCTTTTGCAGTGGATTCCGTGATCTTCGACCCGGACTACCAGCTGATTACCGGGAACCATGCTTTTACGGATATCGGTGAACACACAATGAACAATAATTTTGAAGTGTACCCTAATCCGGGGTCTGACCAGATCAATTTTCGTTATACAGGAACACCGCCGCGGGGTCACAACAGGATTTGTATCTATGATCATTCAGGGCGGAAGATGGAGGAATTCCTCATGAATCCCGGAGAGGCCGGGATGACTCTTGACGCCGGGAAATATATTCCGGGACTTTATTTATACCTGGTTAAAGAGGAGGGAAACCAGTTTGGCGGAAAGTTTATGATTGCCAGGTAGCGAATAGCAAAATCTAAAATAGCAAAATGGTAAAAGGTGAATCTATTGGATTTTGCCATTTTACATTTGTTAACTTTATGAAATCAAAGAACCATTCCAAAGACCAGGAATTTCTGAATGAACTGACCTTTGAACCCGTCACGAGAGACAACTGGAGAAAATTCATGCAGCTTTTTGGCGAGCGTGGAGCTTGCGGCAATTGCTGGTGCATGTGGCCCAGGCGCACGAAAAGAGAGTTTGATGAAGGAAAATCAGATGACGGGAATAAGATGGCCATGAAAGAACTTGTATGGAGTGGCAAACCGACTGGGATCCTGGGACTTTATGATGGTCAGCCCATTGCCTGGTGTGCATTTGCTCCCCGCGGGGATTTTCTGAAGCTTGAAAACTCACGGGTTCACAAAAGAATTGATAACGAACCGGTATGGTCAATTCCCTGCTTTTTCATTGATAAAAATTTCAGGAGGCTCGGCGTTTCTGTTGAGATGCTGAAAGGAATCATCCGGTACGCGAAAAAGAAAAATATCAGGGTCATCGAAGCTTATCCCACAACTCCTACCAAAGATAAACTCCCGGATGCCTTTGCCTGGATCGGTTTGTACAGATCATTTGAACTGGCCGGTTTCAAGGTTGTAGACAGGACCTCAAAAAACCGGCCGATGGTGAGGTATTACCCGGACGGGAAATAAACGATATTTTTCCGAATGAATCCCGGTAGGGTTTTATCCTGAATTTCTAGCTGAACCAATGTAGGATATTCCGTCCCGTAAGGGACGGAATAAAAACCAATTGCCCATCTTACTACCCATATTATATGCCTATCGGCACATTATTTCAATTTCAATTGTTTCCGCACGACGCAATATTTATTGCATAATCATGATCCCTTTGGGATCACATATGGGTAGCAAATTGTATAAGTATTGGATTTCCAGTCCCATAGGGACGGAATTATTATAAAACCACCAGTAATTAGGATGTTGTCCCTAATGGCAAGTATATCATCCATTCATTCATTCATCCTTCCAATCAACAGGATTAAAAATATATTGTTCATCAAAATCAATCTCAAATTTCTCCAGAAAATCATGGTATTCCTCAATAAACGTTTTCTTATGATGATGAATTTCCTGGTTCTTAATATAATCAATGACATTATTAACCTGGGATTTGCTGTACGAAAACGCCCCTTATCCTCCCTGCCATGAAAAACGTTTATTGGTGAAACCCTTCTCATTTATCCAAGCCGATGAATCGCTCTTTACATGCTGCATCAACTCGGACAAAGACTCAACCGGCCTCATGCCAAAAAAGACATGCACATGATCAGGCATCCCGTTAATTGCCAAAACCTTATGATTGTGGTGTTGAATTATTCCTGTCATATATCGGTATAATTCATCTTTCCAGTCTTTCCTGATTACGCAATTTCGCCCCCGGACGCTGAATACAGTGTGAATATGAATTTGTGTATACGTGTTTGCCATGATATTTTTTTCTCCTTAATCCGATTTTCTTTAAAAAGTAACTCAATAAGGATGGTTTTTTTTCCTGACAAGTATTGCATTGAAATTTTCTTTCAATTCAAACTTTATAAAATTATTTAAAATATCCTGCGTTTGAAGGTTTATCAGTACTTTTGTCGTTGCCAAAGTGGCATATTCATCGATTGGTACGATAAGTGTTTAGAAATGATCTAAATTGAATTTTTGATGGAATCCGAAGCAAATAAATTTCTTGACGAATTCACGCAAGGTGAATACAAATACGGATTCGTTACAGATATTGAATCAGATATGGCTCCCAAAGGGCTCAATGAAGATATTATCCGTTTTATCTCTGCAAAAAAGAAGGAACCTGAATTCATGCTCGAGTTCCGGCTGAAAGCTTACAGGTACTGGCTAACCATGAAGATGCCCGACTGGGCTCATCTCGAGATTCCGAAGATCAATTTCCAGGATATCATTTATTATTCGGCCCCCAAACAAAAAAAGACCTTGTCAAGCCTGGATGAAGTTGACCCGGAATTGCTGGATACGTTTAAAAGGCTGGGTATTTCACTTGAAGAACAGAAAAAACTCTCGGGTGTGGCCGTGGATGCTGTGATGGATAGCGTGTCCGTCAAAACAACATTCACTGAAACCCTTTCAAAGCTGGGCATCATCTTCTGCTCATTCAGTGAAGCGGTGCAGAAACACCCGGACCTGGTAAAACAGTACATGGGATCCGTGGTTCCTTATACCGACAACTTTTTCGCCTCCCTGAATTCTGCAGTATTTACTGACGGTTCATTCTGCTTTATCCCCAAAGGAGTCCGCTGTCCTGTCGAATTGTCTACCTATTTCCGCATCAATGCAGCGAAGACAGGACAATTCGAACGAACCCTGATCGTTGCCGAGGAAGGTTCCTATGTAAGTTACATGGAAGGATGCACTGCTCCGCAACGGGACGAGAATCAGCTGCATGCTGCCATCGTTGAGATTATCGCACTCAAGGATGCTGAAGTAAAATATTCGACGGTTCAGAACTGGTACCCGGGAAATAAAAAAGGAGAAGGCGGGATCTTTAATTTCGTCACCAAACGGGGGATATGCAAAGGCAGCAATTCAAAGATCGCCTGGACACAGGTTGAAACCGGTTCGGCCATTACATGGAAATACCCGAGTTGTATATTGCTTGGAGATAACTCGGTGGGTGAATTTTATTCAGTTGCCGTGGTCAATAATCACCAGCAGGCAGATACCGGTACGAAGATGCAGCACATTGGCAAGAATACCCGGAGCACGATTATCTCAAAAGGTATTTCCGCAGGAGTGGGACAAAACAGTTACCGCGGATTGGTAAGGATCAGTAAAAATGCCGTCAACTCCAGGAATTATTCCCAGTGTGATTCTCTTCTGTTGGGCGATAAATGCGGTGCACACACGTATCCATACATCCAGGTGGAAAATAAATCCTCCATCGTTGAACATGAAGCAACGACTTCAAAGATCTCGGAAGACCAGCTTTTCTATTGCCAGCAGCGGGGAATCGATATGGAAAGCGCAATCGGGCTGATTGTAAACGGGTATGCAAAAGAAGTCCTGAAAAAACTCCCCATGGAATTTGCCGTTGAAGCACAGAAGTTGCTCTCCATCTCGTTGGAGGGAAGTGTTGGTTAGTATTTTGAAAAGGCAATAGGCAATAGGCAATAGGCAATAGGCAATGATGATAGAATTAAAAAATCAAAAATCGTTAATCTTTGTTCTGAAATCAATTTTCAACTTAACCCATTACGAATGTTATTATCAATAAAAAATCTTCACGCTTCCATCAATGGAAAAGAGATCCTGAAAGGAATCGACCTGGAAGTGAATAAAGGCGAGGTCCATGCAATTATGGGACCCAATGGTACAGGAAAAAGCACACTTGCCTCGGTAATTGCCGGAAGGGAAGTGTTTGAAGTGACAGCAGGGGATATCAAATACAAAGGGAAGAATCTCTTCAAACTCTCGGTTGAAGAGCGTTCGCGGGAAGGAATCTTCCTTGGATTCCAGTACCCGGTGGAAATACCGGGTGTCAGTATGACCAATTTCATGCGGACTGCTGTGAATGAACAACGGAAGTACCGTGGTTTGGACCCGATGCCTGCAGGCGATTTCCTGCGGATGATGGAAGAGAAAAAGAACCTGGTGGAAATCCAGTCGAACCTTACCAACAGGTCAGTGAATGAAGGGTTTTCAGGCGGAGAGAAAAAGAAAAACGAGATCTTCCAGATGGCCGTCCTTGAACCCACACTTGCCATTCTTGATGAAACAGATTCAGGGCTGGATATTGATGCCCTGCGGATCGTGGCCAATGGCGTAAATACCTTGCGTACAAAGGACAATGCTTTTGTGGTGATCACGCATTACCAGCGGTTGCTGGATTATATTGTTCCGGATTTTGTACATGTCTTGTTTGAAGGACGGATCGTGAAGTCAGGAAACAAGGAGCTGGCAATGGAACTGGAAGAAAAGGGATACGACTGGATCAAGAAAGAGTTTGAATAATATGGAAAGCATAACCAAAGATACTATCAGCAGGGAAGGGATGCTTGATCTTTTCGGGAAGCATGCCGAAAGGATCTGCAGGAATGATACAAAATCCATCACGGCAAACCGGAAAAAAGCACTTGATTCCTTCGGTAAGCTTGGATTTCCAACGACCAGGCTGGAGGAATGGAAAAATACCGACCTGTCAGAAAGCCTGGCAAAGACCTATGATTTCAGCTTTGACCCGTTAACCGGGGCTTCCGGGAAAAAGATCTTCCAATGCAACATACCTCACCTTGATACGGCCGTTATTGGCCAGCTGAATGGCTGGTATATGTCGAAGGATGTTCCCCTGATCGAACTCGGAAACGGGATCATCATGGGAAGCCTTGCGGAAGCCATGGTGCGCTATCCTGATATTGTTGATAAACACCTGGGAAGGTATGCTGATTCGGATCACAATGGATTGACGGCCCTGAACACGGCATTTGCCCAGGATGGGATCTTCATCTATGTGCCCGACAATGTGACGAGTCCCAAGCCGGTGCAGATGATCAATGTGATCCAGCACTCCACGAACATCTTCCTGCAATCGCGGAACCTTGTGATCGTTGGGAAGAACAGCAGGCTATCCCTGGTGCATTGCGACGACTCATACAACCATGAGGGAAGTTTTTCAAACATTGTCACCGAGGTTTTCCTGGATGAAAATTCATTTGTGGATCATTACAAACTGCAGAACCTCAATAACGACTCAACCCTTGTCAGCACCACCGTCATTCACCTTGAAAAATCTGCCCATCTCGATTCTCATTTTATTTCGATGAACGGCGGATTGATCCGGAATAATACACGGATCGATTTCCAGGGAACCGATGGAATCGCCAATGTTTACGGTCTCTACCTGATGGATCGCAAACAGCACATCGACAACCAGGTCTTTGTTGATCATGCAAAACCCGGATGCACAAGCAATGAAATGTTCAAAGGAATCCTTGACGAAAATGCACACGGGGTCTTCAACGGGCATGTCCTCGTCAGGAAGGATGCACAAAAAACCAATGCCTACCAGAGCAACCGGAATATTCTTCTGACCGATACTGCCAGGGTAAACTCCAAGCCATTCCTGGAAATTTACGCCGATGATGTAAAATGCAGCCATGGCTCCACTACCGGTCAGCTTGACAGCGAAGCCCTCTTTTATTTACGCCAGCGCGGTATATCCGAAGAAAGTGCACGTATGCTTTTGTTGTACGCTTTTGCAGCGGAAGTCGTAAGCAAAGTAACCATCCCGCAACTGCGGAACCGCATCGAGGATATGATCAAGAAGCGCCTACAGGGCGAGCTGCAGATCTGCGAACAGTGTGTCCTGCATTGCAGCACACCGGAACACCCGTTAGATTTTAAGATCGATTTAAGTAAAATTTAACCCATCCTATAAATCACTCAAATTGCCATTCCCAATAACACAAGTCAGGGCAGATTTCCCGATCCTTCACCAGAAGGTGTATAACGTACCGCTGGTTTACTTTGACAATGCCGCGTCCACACAAAAGCCCAGGCAGGTAATACAGGCCATTGTTGATTATTATGAGAAGGATAACTGCAATATTCACCGGGGTGTTCATTACCTCAGTCAGCGCGCGACCGAAGTGTATGAAAATACACGAAAAGCGGTTCAGCAGTTTATTCATGCACCCTCGGCAAATGAGATCATCTTTACCCGTGGAACGACAGAATCCATCAACCTTGTCGCTGCATCCTTCGGAAAGATGGTTGTTGGTAAAGATGACGAGGTCCTGATCTCGGTGATGGAACATCACTCCAATTTTGTTCCCTGGCAGATGTTATGCCAGGAAAAAGGAGCAAAGCTGAAGTTCATTCCACTGAACGAGGATGGATCCATCAACATGATCAGTTTCATGACGATGGTGAATGAAAAGACGAAACTGGTTGCTGTTTCCCATGTCTCCAATGTGCTTGGGATCATCAATCCTGTAAAAGAGATCATCCAGTTTGCCCATAAGTATGGAATCCCGGTGCTGGTAGATGGTGCACAGGCGATTTCACACATAGGCGCCAACGTGCAGGCGCTCGACTGCGATTTCTACTGTTTCTCCGGGCATAAGATGTATGCCCCGATGGGAATTGGTGTTCTTTATGGAAAAGAAAAGCACCTCGAGAAGATGCCTCCGTACCAGACCGGCGGGGAAATGATCAAAGAGGTGTTTTTAGATCATTCCACATTCAATGAGCTCCCGTTTAAATTTGAAGCGGGAACACCAAACGTGGAGGGTGTCTATGGATTGAATGCAGCGATCAAGTATTTGAATGAACTGGGAATGGACGAGATAGCTGCTTATGAAAACAGCATCCTGAAGTATGCCATGGAGCGGCTCTCTTTCATCGAAGATATAAGGATCATTGGAAATGCCCCGCATAAGACCAGCCTGATCTCTTTCCTGGTCGGGAAGATTCATCCTTCGGATGCAGGAATTATCATGGACAAGCTGGGGATTGCTGTAAGAACCGGTCATCACTGCGCTATGCCGCTGATGGAATGGTACAAGATAGCAGGTACAATCAGGGCTTCATTTGCTTTTTATAATACCGAAGAAGAGGTTGACCGGATGATCGCTTCCATCATTACAGTAAAACAGATGCTCGGTTAACTGAATTTTCTATTGTACCTGTTGTGGTAAAAATTTTTGACTATTATAGAGACTGTTTAAAATTCTAAAACTGTATACATATTTAACCACAATGTTCACAAAGATTCACGCAAAGGTCACAAGGATTATCTTAGTGTACATTGTGCATGCCTGTCTGCCGCCAGGCAGGCTTTGTGGCCTTTATGGTTAAATAATTTGATAATTGATCATGAGCCCTTCTGCTAAAGAATGGTAATTTTTTAACAGCCTCTTAGTTATGACGATTGCAGAAAAAGAAACCCGGATCATCTCTGAATTCTCTATGTTCGATGATTGGATGGATAAATACAGTTACCTCATTGAGATGGGGAAATCATTGCCCGTGATTGATGAAGAGTACAGGACAGAACAATACCTGATCACCGGCTGCCAGTCGCAGGTATGGCTGCATGCCGCATTTGAAAACGGGAAGGTGACGTTTACGGCCGACAGCGATGCAATCATCACCAAAGGTATCGTCAATCTCCTGATCCAGGTGCTTTCGGATGAGACACCACAGGATATCATTTCGGCCAGTATGGATTTTATTGATAAAATCGGACTCAAGGAACATCTCTCCCCGACACGTTCCAACGGACTTACCTCTATGATCAAGCAGATGAAGCTGTATGCGCTGGCGTTCCAGGCAAAAAGTAAATGACGAATATGCGAATGTATTCGTCATTCGCATATTCGTCATTCTTGTCATTTCATTGCGTCTACCGTCGCCTTGATCCCTTCCTCGTACGTGGTTGTGCGGAACGTAAAGGCCTTATCAAATTTGGAGCTGTCGAAGAGGTAATCCGAATCAAACTGGTACAGCATCTCCATCGTTTCCCTGATGATCCCGTTGGTCAGTCCTGCCATCCATACCATCCATTTGGGAAGGATCGTGGTTTTGGGAATGACATTCATGGCGCTGGCAGCAAGGGCGACAAATTCTTTTCCTGTCAGCACATTTTTATCGGTCGGCAAGTGCCATACCTGGTTGAAGGCCGAAGGCGTATTCCCAAGCAATGCCGTGGCTTTCCCTGCATCCGGTGTATACGTAAGGGAATGCTTGAATTTGTCCGAGATCATCAGTTGAGCCTTTTTCCCCTTTTTCAGGTTCTCAATAACCATCACGTTGATAAAGCTGTTTTTCAGATCGGGGCCATAAAAGTCGGCAGATCGTACGATCATCCCTTCGATGTTTCCTCTCCTGACATCCTCCAGTAGCATGTTTGATATCCCGATCCGGATGATACCCTTTTTGCTTTGTTCCTTATAAGGAGTTTCTTCGGTCATCCATCCATCAACCTTCCCGTAGGCATAAACATTATCGAAGAAGACTAGTTTTGAGTGGTGTTTCCGGCATGCATCCAGCACATTCTGCATGATGACAGGCCATTGGTCTTCCCACACGACGTGGTCGTATTTCAATCCGGCCGTCAGGTAAACAACTTCCGAATCCTTGATCGCATTTACAACCTGCCGTGGCTCCATAAGGTCGGCGGTGATCAGCTCGTCATTCGGGTTGACCAGCTTCGGATCGCGGCTAACGAGCCGAATCTTGTCCGTATATTGAACCAGGTTTTTTGCCAGTTCAGTTCCTATAACTCCTGTTGAACCAAGGATTGTCTGCATGGTGTTGTTTGTTAATGATTCTGATGATGAAGACCAATGATGGATGAGATGTCCTTCAAAAACCAAATGTACAAAAATATTATTTTCATATATTTTCATGTGTTATTTGGTAATTGCTATCGATTCATTTGGCACCATGCGCTATTGTCTTCAAGTATTGCGCTCAGTGGCATGTTCTTATGGCATAAGAAGGCTGCTTATGTGGTGACGAGGCCCGCGCGGCGCAATATTTTATTCATGGACAACGGCTGGTTGGTTTTATTAACAACAATTCAAAAAAATTTATATATTGCATTGTCATTTCAAACAGCTACCCATGATAATCAGAAACAACATCATCACCGAAGGTTGCAGCGGGAAGATCGGGAACCTGGTCTTCCGTCGCTGGGGAAACAAGACAGTGGTCTCATCGGCTCCCAATACAGGGAAAAGAAAGTGGAGCATCGCCCAAAAGGAAAACCGTTTGCGGTTCCGGGATGCGATGACCTGGTCGCGAAAGGCCCTGGCCAGTCCGGAAATGAGGAAATACTACAGCAAACGGGCGAAAGGCATGCAAACTGTCTGGAATGTTGCTGTTGCGGATTACATGAAGAAACCTGAGATCAATGCAGTTGATCTTTCCGGTTATCGTGGAAGAAAAGGCGATACGATCCGGGTGAAGGCTCATGATAACTTTGGTGTTGCTATGGTGATTGTGACCATCCTTAATGCACTTGGGCTTGAAGTTGAGAGTGGACGTGCTGGCGAGCAACTTCGTGAAGGCTGCTGGGTATACAAAGTGGTGGCACCGGTTCCCGATTGGAATAAAGGAAGGATCATTGTCCGGGCGGTTGATTTGCCCGGGAACACCGTAAAGTCTGAGCGGACAGTGAAAGCTGCCATGCCGCCCGGCTAAGTCAGATAATTTCAACACCCACATAGTTTTCAAACATACTACCACTGGTCAGTTCGGCCCTGATCCTTCTTTTCCGGCTGAGGAATAATCTATTGAATTTTGTGAAACACCTGGTCTGTTGGATGGGTAAAAAGCCTTATCCAGGATAGTTATGTCAAAATAAAGCCCAAGGAAAGATGACCAAACCTAAACAAAAGCTAATCTAAACAGAAGACGTAGGAAAGCCGCAGAAAGGGCGCAGAAAAACTAAAGAAAAGGAATGAAAGGAATGACGAATATGTGAATGACAAATGCAATTATTGAATGACGAATGTCGGATTCCGCAGCTCAGATTTGTCTTCTCTTGTGTATAACGGCTATATTTTGTATGTTTGAGGAATGATTGGGAAACAAAGGGAAGATGAAGGAACGTAACAAGCATAGCATGAAACCATGGAAGGTGCGAAAACGGATACCCGGTATTGGCTGCAGAACATTTCTTTTTTTATGTTTTTTGTTTGTCATCACATCGTGTGTGAAGTCCTCCTTCCCTGAATTCATGATGTACTATGAGGTAAACAACAGGGCGAATTTCAGGATAAAGGTTACATATAGTGGATTGCATTACAATTCATCTGATGTCACAATCAGTGTCCCGGATTCAATTATAATGATTGACCCGGGAGAAACAAAGATCCTGTTCGTATTCATTTATTCAGAGTACCAGAGAAATTCAGACCCGGAACGTGCAGACACCCTGCAGGCCGTAAATTCGATCAACATTTACAAGAATGACACGATCCTTTCAAACAAGAATTTCATGCTTACAAAATATTGGGATTATGTTGCACCGGTTAAACTCAAAGCAGAACTGAATCTTTTAGTGACCAACAATGATTTTCCCGGAAAGTAAACGATTGAACATGACAAAAGCCGGTAAACATATCCTGATCATCCTCCTTTGCATTGTTCTCGCATCCGAAGCACGATCACAGGAAACGCAGGTTGACCACAGGAATTTTGCCGGGGTTGCAATCTCTCAGCTTGTCCTCATGGATTTCAGGTTTTCATACGAAAGACGGATCACACCTTCCCATGGGGTGATTATCCAGCTTTCATACAAACCGGTTCTTTCAAACTTCACGGACGCAACGATCATTAACCTGGGACCGGATGCAACCGGGTGGTGCTACAGGAACACACCCCGATGGTACTATGGTTCTCTTGGTTACAGGTACTATTTCAACCAGAAGAAAACGTTCTATCTTTCTCCCGAATTATTCTACAGGAACATGTCGGCCGACCAGGTGGTTTATTCTTATGGAGATGGGTCCGGCGAGAGGAATACTTTTGAGTTACGATCGATGAAGGCAGATGTAATGGGAATGAATTTTCTTATCGGGAAAAAGATACGCATCATGTTCAGTGACGGATTTAACATGGGATTTGATGTTTTTACCGGTCTTACATTCCGGTATAAAACAATACTTACAACCACTTACGGGAGTGTGTCTTCTTATCATGCTCATGATGAATCTCCGCGTCCGGGGCCTATCCCCGTTACTGATTCGCCACTTGAAGAAAAGACCAGCCTTCCCCAGTTCTCTTTTCAGTTTGGTGTTATCCTGTTTGCCTCCTGGAAATAATTCAGATAGCGTGCGTCTGCCTTTTGCAGATAAATTTGCAACGCGTGCCTCGTCGGATCCCGCATCCCGGGTTTCGGATTTGTCTTTTATTGCGTACAATTAAGATTATTTGTACGTTTGAGGATCGTATATGGCCTTAGCAGAGAAATTGCAGCCGATGGTTTATGAGCTGGGGTTTTTGAGAAAGTGAGGTTTCTTACCCCGGTCTGAAGACCGGGGTGAGCTAACACTAGAGTTGTTCTGAAAAGGGTTATGTATGAATTACCCCGTACTTCAGTACGGGGTTAAAGGGGCTTTAGCCCAAAAAAGGCTGGCTTCCAGGCCAAACTAAAAAAAACGCTGATACCAGACCCATGAAAACAATCATCTTCTCACTTCTTGCAGTCGCCCTGCTTCTCCAGCAACCGCTGCATTCTCAGACCACCGACTACACCCAATTCGTCAACCCTTTCATCGGCACAGGTGCTTTGGATACACTCAGCTTATCAGGAAGCAATTTCCCCGGTGCATGCCTGCCGTTCGGACTGGTGCAGCTGAGTCCAGATACAAAGGAGTATCCCGATGATCCCTGCAGCGGGTATGATTATAACGATTCCACGATCCTTGGATTCAGTCATACACATCTCAATGGTACCGGCTGTCCCGATCTTTACGATTTTCTCTTCATGCCATTCGGCGGGGAGATCAAATGGAAGGCAGGCAGCGATGACGGGAAAACAAAGGGTTTCCGGTCGAAGTACAGACATTCAACCGAACAGGCATCTCCGGGCTATTACAGTGTTGTGCTTGATGATTATAGGATCCGCGCAGAGATGACTGCCACCGAACATTGCGGGATGCACCGTTATACCTTCGCCAACAAGGATCCTTATCACCTGATCGTTGACCTGGATCATTCGCTGGTCAGGAACAGTCCGTACCGGTATTGTAAGATATTATCTTCCGAGGTTCGCGTGGTGGATGATCATACCATCGAAGGCTACCGGATCATCTCGGGCTGGGCAAAGCTTCGGAAGGTCTATTTCAGGGCCGAATTCTCACGTCCATTTGAGACACATATATTCAGGGCCGGTCAGTATGAATTCCCCGATGTTCCCATCGCGAATCATGCAGAATTGAAGATCATCCTGAACTTCACCAGGGACAATGACAAGCCGCTCATCGTGAAAGTCGGGATATCCTCTGTTTCACAGGAAGGAGCTAAGGAAAACCTGGCTGCCGAGATCACCGGTTTTAATTTTGACGGGATTGTTCAACTGGCAAAGAAGGCCTGGAATAAAGAGCTTTCATGCATCGACATTGAAGGCACCGAACGACAGAAGAAAATCTTTTACACCGGTTTGTACCACCTGTTTATCCAGCCGAATAACATCGCCGATGTGTCTGGAAATTATTTAGCCACTGATAACAGCCTAAAGAATGCACCGGACAAGAAGCATTACAGCACTTTTTCGCTGTGGGATACGTATCGTGCCGCGCATCCATTATACACATTGCTGAAAGAAGACAGGGTTGCAGGGTTCATCAACTCCATGCTCCGGCAGTACCAGACGTATGGCTACCTTCCGATATGGCAACTCTGGGGAACCGATACCTATTGCATGATCGGCAATCACGCGATCCCTGTCATTGTGGATGCTTACCTGAAAAGTATTCCCGGCATTGACTACAACCTCGCTTATGAAGCTGTCAAAGCTTCTTCTACCACATCGCACAAGAATGCACCATTCAATATTCTCGACACCTATGGTTACTTCCCTGAAGACCTGCAGACCCAGTCGGTGTCGCTCACACTCGAGATAAACTACGACGACTGGTGCGTTGCTCAGATGGCAAAGAAACTTGGTCATACGGAGGATTATAATTTCTTCCTGAAACGGTCGGGAGATTACAAGAACCTCTTCGACAAAAACTTTGGATTCTTTAGGGCAAAGGACAGCAAACAGGCATGGATAGAGCCTTTCAATCCACTGGCTTATGGCGGCAATGGCGGGTTCCCGTTCACCGAGGGAAATGCATGGCAGTACCTCTGGTATGTCCCGCAGGATGTCAATGCATTTATTGAACTGATGGGTGGCGATAAAAAGTTCACGCAAAAGCTGGATACATTCTTTACACTGGTTGCAAAACCGGGTGACGTGAACGGAAATGCATCGGGTTTCATCGGTCAATATGCACACGGCAACGAGCCGAGCCATCATATCGTATACCTGTATGATTATACCGGCGAGCCATGGAAAGCACAGTTCTACAGTGCAAAGATCATGAATGAACTTTACAACGACCAGCAGTCGGGCTATTCGGGCAACGAGGACTGTGGCCAGATGTCGGCCTGGTATATCTTCAGCGTCCTGGGGTTCTACCCGCTGAATCCGGCCAATGGAGTCTACTGCTTCGGCTCGCCGCAACTGGAGAAAGCAACGATCCGCCTGGTGAACGGAAAGGAGTTTCATATTTTCACCTACAATGCCGGCGGTGATAATGTTTACATTCAGAAGATCCTGCTCAACGGCAAACCGTATCAGAAAAATTTTATCCTGCACAAGGATATCATCTCTGGCGGCGAGATCGAATTCTTCATGGGGAAGAGTCCCAATAAGAAGATGGCAGCTTACGAGAAGCCTTTATACATGGCTGATTAATTTTTAATTTGCCTGTTTAGATTTTACCAGTTTACTGATTGACAATCTTGCCATTCAGGATTTTACATTTCACCATCTCCTTCCTCTGTCTCACCAAAATTTTGTTACACAGAGTTCCACAGAGAATTCACGAAGTTCCACGAAGGCTGATTAGTATTTGTCACGTGTCATGCGTCACGCGTCATGATTTTCCCGGATTTAAGAGTTGTCTTCCTTGTGTATAATCCCTTTTTTTGTATGTTTGAAATATGATTTAAAAGAATTCTTCGATAAAAAAGCTCATTTTTACCCTTTGCTTTTCATGTATCTCCTTCATCGCCCTTTCACAATGGACATGGCAAAATCCCCTGCCCCAGGGGAACACCCTGAATTCGGTTTGTTTTATCAACACCAGCAAAGGCTTTGCAGCCGGTGAATCAGGAACATTATTAAAAACGATAGATGGAGGTGGTTTCTGGTGGATGTTCTCAACCAATACATCCGGCAGTTTGAAATCTGTTTTCTTTGTCAATGACAATCTTGGTTATGTTGTTGGAAGTAATGGCACGATATTGAAGACGACCAATGGCGGAGGAACATCGATCAACGAAAGGGCGGCTCTCCAATCCGCGTTCTCGGTCTTTCCAAATCCTGCTCATAACAAGATACGGATGCTCAATCGAAAGAATTACCATGAAAATGCCATTGTAACTATTTATGGTATCACTGGAAAACAGTTAATGCAGAGAATATTCAGCCAGCAGGATCCGATGGAACTGGATGTAAGTGCCCTGAATACCGGGCTCTATCTGATGAAAATAGAGACCAATCATGACATTGAAGTGCAAAAGCTGATCATTCAATAAGATGAATAGTTGATAAACCTTGTGACCTTTGTGTAAATCATTGTGAACATTGTGGTTAAAATAATTTCGTAATTGATCACTAGCCCTTCTGCTAAAGAATGGTAAGTTTTTATACAGTCTCTAAGGAAAATGAAAAATAAATTCGGAAATTGCGGGTTAAAGAATTGAGCTAAACTTATTACAACCTGCCCAGAAATCACGGAGACCATAGGATGACTTTTAACGAAAAGATTACACGGATTGATCAGCTGTACAGCGACTCAAAACAAAATATTCATGGACCGGCTGAGTTTAAAGCCATCCTTGAACAATTCACATTCAGTATCGATGAAATGGAGGAGCATTTGCTTTATCCTGGAAATCTGCCGTACGGCCGGAAATGCGCGTATCGCTCAAATAGTTTTGATGTGATTGTGATGAACTGGAAACCCAGGCAGAAAAGCAATATCCACGATCACGGGAATTCATTCGGGTGTGTCTATTCAGTAACCGGTAAGGCCAACAATGTTCTCTATGACGAGAAGTTTGTAAAGATCGGAACCATTCCGCTGGTCAACAATACAATTGCTGAAGTTCCAAAGGGTATATTTCACGTCATCGAAAATGATCATGAGGAGTACGCGGTATCCCTTCATTTTTATGTGCCTCCTATGTCAGGAATGAGAGTGATCGATGCGGATGATCAATCAAAAAGCTATGTCGTGAAAAGTGAATGTGGCGCATGGAATCCCGAACCGGAAGAAATTATGCCAGCAACAGAATAACCAAGAGAGTTCATTTCATTAAATTACCGCTAAGACACTAAAACTGAAAGTAAATTCCTTTGCGCCTTTGCGTCTTCGCGGTATTAAAATCAATCTTTACCATAAAAAGAGAGTAACTTTACCGTTAGAAAACTTATTTCAAGCTGGAAAATAACAGACAAAATATGTTTCAATCACTGGATAAAGCCACTTTTGAATTGCTTTTCAGAAAGGAGTTCAAAGGACTCTGCTTCTTTGCCATCCAGTATGTCAGGGATTATGATACATCCCGGGAGATCGTGCAAGATGCGTTTATCAACCTGTGGGAAAAGAGGGATGTGATCGATCTTGCAAAGCCTGTGAAATCTTACCTCTCGACTACCATCCGCAACAAATGCCTGAATTACCTGCGGGATAACAAAAAATTCAACAACGACCTGCTGAGTGCCGAAGAACTGCTTTCTGATTTTATCGTAGAACCGAATGACAAAATGGTTGAAGCCGAGATTCACAGAAATATCAAGGATGCCATTAGCGAACTTCCGGAGAAATGCCGGGAGATCTTTGTTTTGAGCCGATACGAAAACCTGAAATACCAGCAGATTGCCGATAAGCTTGAAATATCTGTCAAAACCGTCGAAACGCAGATGTCGAAAGCGCTTCAGCATTTGAGATTAAGATTGAAAGAATATCTTTCTATAATAATTTTTTTGTTACTAAAATAACTAGAGATTTACGATTGGACGATTTACGAATGAAGTTGTTGATTTACGATTTACGATTAGTGCAAGTCAATTCTCATTTTTCTAAATTTATTCGTCAATCATAGAGACTGTTTAAATTTTCTTCTTTTCACCCGAATGGGGTTCAACGAACTAAATTTTATCATGGCTAATGATGTTAACCACAAAGAACACAAAGATCTGCATAAAGATTATCTTTGTGTACATTGTGATTCCTTTGTGGCCATTGTGGTTACGTATTTATTCAGTTTTAGAATTTTAATCAGTCTCTTAATAATCCTAAATAAAAACAAATCGTCAATCGTCATTCCTTTCAATTCATTCGTCAATCGTCAATCGAGTATAATCGTAAATTGAAATAACAACGATTATCATCAGGGTAAAAGCAACCTTGTGTGTATAACCTTCAGGAATAAAAATGAAAACTGATTCAACATATCCGATAGACCTGATCACCAGCTACTTCGCAGGAGAAGCCACAAGCGATGACCGGGTTTTCCTGGCAGCCTGGCTGAAAGCAGATCCGGCGCACAAGGAGTTTTTCAACTCCTGCCGGAATACATGGGCCAGTCTTGAGCGGTCAAAAATTGAATCACAGGTTGACGTGGACCAGGAATGGAATACACTGAAGAAGAAGGTTGATCTGTCGCCGGTAATAGAACTCAAACCTGCCTTTGGTTCTTCATGGAACAAGGAAGACAGGCGTTTCTTCTCTCCGCGTTCATTGCGCTATGCAGCACTGCTGATCATCCTGATCATCCCCGCATTCTTTATCTTCCGGATCCTGGTCGGTCCGCATACAAAGAGAATGTCAGCAGATGTGGCATTACTCGAAAGCAAACTTCCCGACGGCACTTCCGTTACCCTGAACACCGGATCAACGATTGAATATCCTGACTCATTTAAAAACCATGAAAGAGATGTAAACCTCAGGGGTGAAGCCTATTTTGAAGTTACTCATGACAAATCCAGACCATTTATCATCTCGGCCGGTAAGGTTAGGATCCAGGTGCTGGGGACTTCATTTTATGTGAATACAAATGCACTCAACGGAAAGATGGAGGTTGTTCTTACCAATGGGAAAGTAGCGATTTATTACGATGATGACTTATCCCGGCAGGTTATCCTGGCACCGGGCGAAAAAGCAGACATATCCGTGGACCAGGAAGGGATCATTAAAACAACGAATGATGATCCGAATTATATTTCCTGGAAGACGCACAGGCTGGTCTTTACCAATGATCACCTGGGGGAAATTGTGAAAACGCTGGGCAAAGTTTATCATGCGCAGATCAGGATAACAAATCCCGCTGTTTCACAGTGCAGGCTGACGGCAACCTTTGATGATCAAACACTCGGATCGGTGCTGAATGTAATAGGTACCACGCTGAATCTTAAGATTACCCAAAAAGGTTCTTTGACTGAAATATCAGGGAATGCGTGTCATTAGCAGAGTCGGTGGGCATGAATTTTTTACCTGACTTCAAAAATCGTTAATCGATAATCCTTGTTCATAAATCATCATACTGTTTTTCTAACGGCAACAAATAACTAATCAAAGATCTGACCTCCTTGAAGAACAGGACAAGAACATACCGGTTGCTCATTCTTTCTGTTCTTTTTTTTACCACACACGTTGCTTTTTCGCAGGATCTGAATAAAAAGATCACGCTCAACCTGCAGAACCAGTCCATCGGAGAGGTCATTAAAATGATCAGTGACCTTGGGAATGTTTACTTTTCTTTTAATCCGGAGGAGATCCCGGTAAATAAAAAAGTCACGGTCATTATAAAAAGCAGCACGATCAGGGAGATCTGCCAAAAATTTTTCGTCCCCAATAACATTGATTATTTTTTTGTCGAGAACCAGATCATCCTGAAACTTCATCATGCCGGGATGAATGAAACAAGTCAGAATGCCGTTCAGGTCCTGAAAAAATATACCGTCTCCGGATACCTGAAAGACAAGACTACGGGTGAAGTCCTGATCGGCGCCAACATTTATCCTGCCGGCGCGTCTATTGGAACAACAACAAATGCGTATGGTTACTATTCGCTTACACTTCCTTCGGGAAAATACAGCATGATCTATTCATTTGTCGGGTACAAACCCGTTACGAAAGAAATTGAACTGAAAGGAAACCAGAAGATCCCGGTTGAACTGGAAGAGACAAAAGTGGAAATTCCGGTCGTGGAAGTGCTGGATGGAAGCAGGAATACAGCCATCCTGAACAATTCGCTGAGCCAGTTTAAATTTTCTTCGCGCATGCTGACGCAGGTACCCGGGTTTGTCGGCGATTTCGATATCATTAAAGCCCTGCAGACCATCCCCGGGATCAAATCCTTTGGCGATGGTTCTTCCCTGTTTTATGTGCGTGGCGGCAACAGCGACCAGAACCTGATCCTCCTTGATGAAGCACCGATCTATAATCCTTCGCATCTCTTTGGATTCTTTTCTGTGATTTCGCCCGATGCCATCAATGAGGTAGAGGCCTACAAGGGCGATTTTCCTGCAAATTACGGGGGGCGTCTTTCTTCTGTCATTGATATCAGGGCAAAAAACGGGAACCTGAAAAGATTCGGATTCTCCGGGAATATCGGTCCTTATGCTTCGAACCTTTCAATCGAAGGGCCGATAGTTCGTGATAAGGGCTCTTTTTATGTTTCCGGACGCGTTTCAACATTGAACTGGCTGCAATCGCTCAATACAACCCCTACAACCTTCACCGCCAGCTTCTATGATCTCAATGCCAAGCTGAATTATAAACTCAATGAGAACAACCGGTTGTTCGGAACGTTCTATTACGGCTGGGATAATTTTACCAGGCAACTTGAGACCTCCATTCATACCTATGGCATAAGCTGGAACAACCTCGCCGGGACTTTCCGGTGGAACCACACCTTCAGCAACAAGTTGTTTGTTAACACCACCGCATACTATAGCCGATACCGGTATTACCTTTATGTTTCGAAGGAAGAAAATAATTACTGGAATTCTGCCATTGAGAATCTTGCCCTGAAATCAGACCTGACCTGGTATCTCAATCCCCGGAATACAATTAAAGCAGGCGTTGAAGTTGGCTGGCATCATTCAAATCCCGGGAATGTCAATTTCTCAGGGAATGAGGAGCAGGAGAATATTCCAAAAATCCCTGAATCAAGGTCTATGGAATATGATTTTTATATCTCGAATGAACAAACCATCGGGAAGAAGCTTTCTGTCCGTTACGGGATAAGATTGCCTGTATGGCAGGATATTGGTCCGACAACTGTCTACTATTTTGATGTGAACCACCAGCTGAGCGATAGCCTCAATGTCAGGAAGAATTCAACATATTCCACCTTTTTCAGTCCTGAGCCCAGGATCCACGTCCAGTATATGTTTAATGATAATTCTGTGCTTAAAGCCAGCTATTGCAGGACCACGCAGTTCATGCAGATGCTTTCCAATTCAACCAGCCCGTTTACCTCGCTGGAAGTCTGGATGCCCAGCAGTCCGAACATTGAACCCCAGAAAGCAGACCAGTATGTGCTCGGATATGCGCGCCAGGTGCTCCGGTCGAAGCTGAATGTATCGGCCGAGGTATTTTACAAGCAGTTTCACAATTACATTGATTATACCGATCATGCAGACATGCTTTACAACCCGCTGATCGAAGGTGAGCTCCGGTTCGGAAAATCCTGGTCCTATGGAGTTGAGTTGACACTGCGGAAGACAGAAGGAAAATTCACAGGATGGATCGCGTATACTTTCTCAAGGGTCTTTATCCAGACGGCCGGTGTGAATGACGACAAAACCTATCCTGCATTTTATGACCGGCCGCATGATTTATCTGTCACCTTATCGTATAATACACACAAAAAATGGGCCTTTTGTGCAAACTGGATCCTGGTTTCCGGCGGTCCCATTACCACACCTGTGGGATTTTATTACAACAACGGGTATTCTGTACCCATTTACGGGGATAAGAATAATGACAGGCTGCCAATCTATCACCGGCTCGATATTTCTGTCTCCTATACTTTTAATAAGCCTGAAAACCGCTTCCAGCACAGCCTTGTCCTTACACTTTACAATGCTTATGCCAGGAACAACCCGTTCTCCGTTAATTTTAACCGGGTGGAAAACAGTGACGGAACTTATGTGGTTCCTTCAAATATCAACGGTAATAATGAACTCATCCCGACGACAATCTCCGTTGCCGGGATTATTCCATCGATCAACTATATATTCAAGTTCTGATGAAAAAGGGAATCCTGTTCATATTGTTTCTTTTATCGCTGTATAGTTGTGTAAAGAAAACTGACTGGCCGGTAACCGGTAATGTTCCCGGGTTGATTGTTGTTGATGGGATATTGACTGATGAACCCAAACGGCAGGTGATCAGGATAACTTATCCAACGGCTGGGTTAAATGAGATTCCAACGCCTGTAAGCGGGGCCAATGTGGTCATCAACAATGAAGATTCAACCTACCAGTTGATGGAAATTCCGGCTGGTTCAGGCTTGTACACGACGAGCAGTAAGTTCAGTGCAGTTCTCGGGAAGAATTATTCCCTGCTGATTTTTTTTGGTGAGAAGGTTTATTCAGCAAAAGCTTCCATGACGCCAGGACGTGTATTCAATCCGCTGCATTATGTGAAAAATGACGGCGACAACCTGTTTCATATAGATTACGTGGCAAGCACATTCAATACTGAACTGCCTGCCATGTGGGAGATTCAGCTGGATTGGTCAAAGGTGGCGGGTTATGAACAAACCGATTCCTCGTTATGCCAGAAGAGGATGCTGTTTTATACCTTGCCGACACTGGATGTCAGTGAAATTTTTGCCCCGGAAATGGAGAAGATCTCATTCCCGGCAGGAACAAGAGTCGTGGAAAAAAGATATTCTCTTTCCCCAAATCACGCAGCTTTTATCAGGACGTTATTATCGGAAACCAACTGGCAGGGTGGGTTGTTTTGTTCTGCACCGGCCAATGTTCTGACCGACCTGAGCAGCGGAGCAACCGGTTACTTCGGTGTATGTGCGGTTACTGAGCTGACGTTCCCTGTGACACCGTAACGACAACTTATCCACTTGGTCACTCCAAAAAAAAATCACCAACTCAATCAGGGTAACATCCAAGTCGTGTGTATAACCTTTGAAACCAATCTGAACAAAACTAACCTTAACAATAAAACCCAAAAACAAATCCCATGAAAACAACAAATTTCTTCAGGTTCGGAGTACTGGTAATTGCCCTGGCCGGCCTTACGTTCACCGGATGTAAAAAAGACAAGACTACGGATACAGCAGTCAACACTCAGTCACTGCAACAGCTATCGAAGGATGAGGTTACCGTAACCCAGATCTCTGATGATGCGTTGAACGATGCAAATACTGTTTTGTCGGGCGGAACCAACAAATCAACAGAAAACTGGCCCTGCAACGCAACCATTGATTCAGCAACGGTTGCTAATGATTCCATCACATACCATATCACCTACAATGGTGATAATTGTCCCGGAAACAGGACAAGAACCGGGCAGGTTACCATCACCAAGAAGGTTGGCCAGCATTGGGGAGAGGCAGGCGCTACTACTACCGTAAGGCTTATTAATCTTACCATTACCAAGAAATCAAATGGTAAGTCGATGACTGTCAATGGAACAAAAGTATTCACAAACGTCAGTGGAGGTTATCTCTGGCAATTGGGCGGAATCCATTCAAGCATCGTGCACAGGGCTGTGGGGGCCTTATCGGCAACATTTGATGACAATACAACCAGGCTTTGGTACATTGACAGGCAACGCACATTTACAGGAACATTGGGTGGCGGCCTGGTGATGACAATCGATGGACTTGGAACTGCTGATGGGTACAATAACCTGGTAGTTTGGGGAATCAACAGGAATGGTGAAACCTTTTATACCCAGATCGCACAGTCTGTCGTGTTTAAAGCTACATGCCAGTGGGATCCGGTAGCAGGGGTAAAAATCTATCAGATTCCTTCAGACAATAAAAAAGCAACCGTGACTTATGGTTACGATGCAAATGGAAACCTGGTTACAAACGGTGATTGTCCCGGGTACTTCAAGGTTGATTGGGTGAAGGGCAACAATTCAGGGACTTATTTCCTCCCGTTGCCTTAGAAAGTTTATAGTTACACATGAAAAAGAGGGTGTCTCAATGTTCTGAGCACCCTCTTTTTTTATATTTAAGTTTGCGGTTATTTCGACTTTCGACTTTCGACTTTCAACTTTTCACTGACTTCAACTACCACTTCTTTGGTTTCTTTGAACTTGTAAACGTTTTCCGGCGGTGATCAGGCCCTTCTCTTCTTGAACTTTCTCTCCGAGTTGAGCTTTCTCTGTGGGATGAACTCTCTCTTCGTGTTGAACTTTCTCTCTGAGGCCGCTCCCTTGTTGAGGCTTCCGTGCTTACCGCGCTTTCCTTTGCAAATTCAACGTTGACTGTCTGGCCTTCAAAATCCACATTCTTCAATGTGTCCACCACTGTTTTTGCATAGGCGGTCCCGACATCAAAGATGGAAGAGTCCCATTTCAGCTCAATCTTCCCGATCGGGATCTTTTTTCCCGGGGTATATTCATTGATGAGATCCATCAGTGCCCTAGGGTTCATTCCATCTCCCTTGCCGACATTGATAGTTAGTCTTGAGTAACCTACTTCGTCTTCATCCCTGGTACGTTTTCTTGGTGCCCGTTTTTCACCGCTTCCGGCTTCAAAATCCTTAGACCACCTGGTATCGCGACTCTCACGGCTATCCCTGCCATCTCTTCCGCCTCTGTCGCTCCTGTCAGATCTCCGCTCCCTTTTGCGATCGCCGTCGCGTTCAAAGGAAGACGGGTACGATTTCTCATCGGGCACATTCAGGTCTTTCGCTTTGCGGTAATATTCAAGGAAACGGTTGAATTCCAAGGCAACAAACCGCTTTATTATCTCTTCTTTATCGAGCCATTCCAGCTTCCTGTAAATCACCGGAAGATAGGAGTCGATCTCTTTCTGTTCGATATCTACTTTTTCCATCTTGTCGATCATCGAAAAAAGTTGCTTTTCGCAGATTTCACGTCCACCCGGTACCTTTGCGCTGACAAATGATTTATTGATTTTTTTCTCGATCTGTTTGATCAGGTGTTTTTCTTTCATGTTGATCAGGACAATGGATGTCCCGGCTTTGCCGGCTCTTCCGGTACGGCCGCTGCGATGTGTGTAAGAATCGAGATCATCCGGCAGGTTATAGTTGATGATATGGGTCAGATCATCAACATCAATCCCACGGGCTGCAACATCAGTCGCCACCAGTAACCGGATGTGGCGGATCCGGAATTTCTGCATGACCATATCGCGCTGCGCCTGTGAAAGATCTCCATGCAATGATTCTGCATTATACCCGTCATGGATCAGCTTATCAGCTACTTCCTGTGTTTCACGCCGTGTGCGGCAGAAAATAATTCCATATACTGAAGGATAAAAGTCCACGATCCGTTTCAACGCAAGATATTTGTCACGTGCATGAACAGTATAATAAACATGTTTGATGTTCTCGGCTCCGCTGTTTTTATCCCCGACGGTAATTTCAACCGGTTTGTTCATGTATTTCTTGGCGATCACCGCAACTTCGTGGGGCATCGTGGCTGAGAAGAGGAGAGTGTTGCGTTCTTCCGGCACCTCTGAAAGAATTGCATTGATGCTGTCCTGGAATCCCATGTTAAGCATCTCATCGGCTTCATCCAGCACGACGGTCGTAACCATATTCAATTTAATGGCGCGGCGTTCGATCAGGTCAACAAGTCGGCCTGGAGTGGCAACCACAATGTGCACACCTTTTTTCAGTGCTTTCAGCTGAACGTCCATGCTGCTTCCGCCATATACAGGGAGCACTTTAAGCTGTTCAATATTTTTGGCATAATCGTTGAGATCCCCTGCAATCTGTACGCAGAGTTCCCGGGTAGGGCACAAAATGAGCGACTGTACGTGATGATCTTTCAATTCAACCTTTTGGATCAGCGGTAGTCCGAAGGCAGCTGTCTTACCGGTGCCTGTTTGCGCCAGGCAAACAATGTCGGTGTTTTCTGCAAGCAGCAATGGAATTACTTTTTCCTGTACCGGCATGGGATTTTCAAAACCAAGTTCCACCAAGGCACTCACAATATCGGTGCGAATGCCCAATTCTTCAAATGAAATCATAAAAGTTAAAAGTTATGTGCTTCTGGCGGGTACTGAAACTGGCATTAAGAAGACGCAGTCAGGAAATTGTTAAAATTGAAATCTCTACTCCGGAAACACGGATTAATATGGCGCAAAGATACGACAATATTTGGAAATGATTATCAATCTTTTACAGGTGTTCTCAGGCAATGAATTTCAGATCCCAGGTGGTTATTGGATCTCTTTCTTTGATTGTCCGCGCCTGTAAAGGTAAAATCCTGCATAGGCAAGAGAAACCAACAAAGCAATCACAATGCCATCTTTCCGGTCGAGCGGGCATCCTGTACCGGTTCCGGGGCTTGTCTGATTTCCATTCTGCCCATGGGCGGGAGGAGGAGGGGCCTGACCACTTGCGGGAAGAACCATGAGCAGCGTAAAAAGCGCTGCAAGAGCCATTAACAATCTGAATTGCTTTTTCATAGATTTTTCTTTAGAGTGTCAAGAATTAGAATTTCAAATGTACCCGATATCTAACTTGTTTATCAAATGAGTTCATGAAACCTCAAGGAAGAATGGCAAGAATTAAATGTATAGCATATATAAAGAGAAACAAATATAAACATTGTTTTTAATTCCTGCAAAATAATTTTTTTAATATGTTGAAAACGTGTTGTATTATTTATTCAGGTCCGTCCGCATTAAACCGGTTTTCTTCTTCTTAACATACTGGTTTATAATGCAGTTAATCCCATTGCTTTCGCATCAGAAAAAAGCGTACCTTTGCAACCGCTTAATCAGCCCACATTTTAGATCAAAATATGCAGAATATCAGAAATATAGCCATTATTGCCCATGTCGATCACGGAAAAACAACCCTGGTCGACCGGATACTTCACCAGGTTAACCTTTTCAGGGAGAATGAAGATGTAGTTGATCTGATCCTGGATTCAAATGACCTGGAACGGGAGCGTGGAATCACGATTTTATCAAAAAACATCTCGGTTCGCTATAAAGGTGTTAAGATTAACCTGATTGATACCCCCGGTCACTCCGACTTCAGCGGGGAAGTGGAGCGTGTCCTCAACATGGCTGATGGCGTGCTGATCCTGGTAGATGCCCTGGAAGGACCGATGCCGCAAACCCGGTTTGTTCTGCAGAAAGCCCTTGAACTGGGTAAAAAGCCTATCGTCGTTGTCAATAAGGTGGATAAACCAAACTGTCTGCCGGATGAGGTCAATGAGGCCATGTTTGAATTGATGTTCAGCCTGGATGCAAACGAAGATCAGCTGAACTTTCCAACTGTTTATGGCTCATCAAAACAAGGATGGATGTCGGAGGATTGGCAGAAACCAACAACAGATGTCAGCTACCTGCTGGATATTATCATAAAGCACATCCCCGGCCCGGAACCCCTCAAGGGAACACTCCAGATGCAGATAAGCTCCCTGGATTATTCATCGTATGTTGGCCGGATAGCAGTCGGGCGCATCACACGGGGTACAATTAAAGCCGGGATGCAGGTTTCTCTCGTAAAAAATGACGGGACCATCACAAAATCAGTAGTCAAGGAATTGTATGTTTTTGAAGGTCTGAGCAAGGAAAAAATAAAAACAGAAATCAAGGCAGGCGAGATTTGTGCTGTTCTTGGTCCTGAAAATTTTGATATCGGGGACACTATTTCTGACCTGGAGTTCCCGGAAGGACTGAAACCGATCAAACTTGATGAACCTACCATGAGCATGGTTTTCACCATCAATACTTCTCCTTTTTGCGGGAAGGAAGGAACTTATGTAACATCAAGGCATATCCGGGAACGGCTATATAAAGAAACTGAAAAAAACCTGGCACTCCGGGTTGAGGAGACTGAAACCCCGGAAAAGTTCAATGTTTTCGGACGTGGTATTTTGCATCTCGCCATCCTGGTTGAGACCATGCGGCGTGAAGGGTATGAATTCCAGCTGGGTCAACCCCAGATCCTGACACGAGAGGTTGACGGTGTAAAACTCGAGCCTGTGGAAATCCTGAAAGTGGCAGTTCCTGAAGCATTCTCCGGCAAGGTCATTGAAATTGTAAGCAGGCGCCGGGGAGAAATTACTCACATCGAAAATAAACGCGACAGGATCGTCCTTGAATTTACCATTCCTGCACGTGGATTGATCGGACTGCGTAACCCGATCCTTACTTCAAGTGAAGGCGAAGCCGTAATCTCTCACAGGTTCAAATCGTATGAACCCTGGAAGGGCGAATTACCCGGACGCAACAATGGGTCGCTCATCGCCATGGAGACCGGTCTTGCAATTACCTATTCAATTGATAAACTCCAGGATCGCGGTAAGTTTTTTGTGGAGCCGAATGAAAATATTTACTGCGGACAGGTAATCGGTGAAAGCACCCGCAGCGATGATATGGTGATCAACCTCACAAAGACAAAGAAACTTAGCAATGTCAGGGCCTCCGGTTCTGATGATAAGGCAGTGATCATCCCAGCTGTTAAATTTTCCTTAGAGGAAGCCATGGAATACATTAAAGGTGATGAATATGTTGAGGTTACTCCAAAGTCGATCAGGATCCGTAAGATCATCCTGGATGAAACGGAACGGAAACGCAAGAAAAACCAGGTCAAGGTAGATTAGTTACCAGTCGAGACAGGGGCACCCCCCGCATTGTGTGCTCGTGGTATATTCGATGACCATATTCCTTGCATTCTGGGCATGGATCATCAGGCTTAGCACCCAAAAACAAGCCAGCAATAAGAAGGGTTTTATACTTTTCATAACAGGGGGATTTATGAACAATTGTTTAAAATCAATACATCCGTTCAGGAATTTTCGAAATACATCCTACTGGTGCCGTATGATTAATTTTTTTGCCGAACATATTTTGCCATCAGCTACCAGATAATAGAAGTAGAGGCCTTCATTCATCTGTCTCGTATCAATATCTAAAACGCCATGCGTTCCCTGGACCTGTGTTTCGGACATGATGGTTCCGGTGATCTGAAGAATGGTAATCTTTCCCGTGGATCCCGGGGCTATTGAATAACTGAATTTAACCTCTTCATTGGCAGGGTTGGGTGTTGCGACCAGCCAGTTCTTTACAGCATTCGCTTCCGTAACGGCTAGGCCGGTAGGATTATAGCTGATCCTTACACTGGCAGAATCATTGTGATTAAAGGTATCATAAAATACATACCGGATGGTTGAAATTCCATGTTTTTCCATGGGCCTGTAATGACCTACGAAATGATAGTAATCCGTCCTTTGCGATTGCAGAAGAACCGTGTCAGTCGGGGCATAGATCTTATCCGAATAACACCGTACCCAGCAAATATAATTTTTCGATCCCGGGATGGTATCTGAAATCACCTTTTTGACACAGATAGCAATCGGGTTTACTGAATTGTTCTTAATGGCGAGATACTTCAGCATTTCTCCTTCACTATCCACCGGGCCTGACCTGATCAGGAGGGTGTCCGGCGGCAGGTAATGAGCCACGGAATCCCAGATAACGAGGTTTTGTGCGAAAATGCCCAGGTGTGTGAGCAAAAATGCAAGGATCAAAAATGTAAATCTTTTCATGGGGTTTTGTTTAAGTGATTGAAAAACAACAATTAAACATAATAACTTTGTTCTCTGCCGGCACGAGTTGCTCTGTTTTGTGCCGTAGGTTATATCCTATTAGCAAAAAACGCTCCAAAATTTTATCTGGGGAGAAACAACCTGACTTTCAAAATAAAACAGCTGTCTTTGATACAAGTTCTTCTTTATTGAATCATTCCTTACTATGGAAGTAGCTATCTTTGCATTTCTATTAAAAGGCAGCGGCAATGGAAAATCAGGATAAGAATATGGAGGCACGCGTTATTGAAGCGCTTAAGCGGGTTTTTGACCCGGAAATTCCGGTTAATATTTATGATCTGGGTCTGATCTACGAATTGAACATAGACGAAGGATCAAATGTAAAGATCAGGATGACACTGACAGCTCCCAATTGCCCTGTTGCCGAAGACATGCCCGGTATTGTGGAGCAGGAGGTCAGGGCGGTGGAAGGCATAAATAAGGTAGAGGTTGAGCTGGTCTTTGATCCACCCTGGGACCAGGAGAGGATTTCGCAGGCAGCCCTTCTTGATCTGGGGTTGCTTTGATCGTTTACAAATGGTTTTTAATTGTCTCATAGCCCGGTTCAGCGATTTGAGCTTTATTCATAATTTTAACGGCCTATTAGGTAACCAATGACTGCAAAAGTTGGAGATTTTTTATCCACGATAAACTATCCGTCTGATTTAAAGAAGATGAAGGTCGAAGACCTTCCGAGGCTTTGCGAAGAGATTCGGCAGTTTATTATTGATGTGGTTTCCGTGCAACCCGGGCATCTGGGCGCAAGTCTTGGAACGGTTGAACTGGCTGTTGCCCTTCATTATGTTTTTGACACTCCTTTTGATAAATTAATCTGGGATGTTGGCCACCAGGCGTATGCCCATAAGATATTAACCGGAAGGAAAGAAGCCTTTCATACCAACAGGATGTACGGCGGTGTCAGCGGGTTCCCGAGGAGGTCGGAGAGTGAATTTGATGCATTCGGGACGGGGCATTCATCCACTTCCATTTCAGCTGCACTCGGGATGGGTGTAGCCGCAAACCTGAACCAGGAGGTGAATCGTCACCATGTTGCCATCATAGGAGACGGGGCAATGACGGGAGGAATGGCCATGGAAGCGATGAACAATGCAGGTGTTTCCAACGCAAACCTGCTGGTCATCCTCAACGACAACGGGATTGCGATCGACAGGAATGTTGGTGCCATCAAGGATTATCTTGCAAATATCGTGACTTCCCGGATCTATAACAGGATCAGGGATAAGATCTGGTTCCTGCTGGGCGGTGGAACAAAATATGGCAAAAACTCCCGTGCAATTGTCAAGCAACTTGGGAATGCCGTGAAATCAACCATTCTCAGGCGGAGTAATCTCTTTGAATCGTTTAATTTCCGTTATTTCGGACCGGTTGATGGCAATGATGTGATCCGGCTGGTCAAGCTTCTCACGGATATGAAAGAGCTCCGTGGACCGAAGCTGCTTCACCTGATCACCGTGAAGGGCAAGGGTTTTGCTTATGCTGAAAAGGATCAGACGGTATACCATGCACCGGGTGTTTTCGATAAAAAAACCGGGGAGATCCAATCGGACAGCTGTCATGGCCAGGCGCCGAAATACCAGACTGTATTTGGGAAGACCATTATTGAACTCGCTGAAAAGAACCCGAAAGTTGTTGGTATCACACCTGCCATGGCAACCGGCTGTTCACTTAACCTGATGATGACAAAGATGCCTGATCGTGCTTTTGATGTCGGAATTGCAGAGCAGCATGCAGTTACTTTTTCGGCCGGGCTGGCCGCTTCCGGATGCATCCCATTCTGCAACATTTATTCGACATTTCTTCAGCGCGGGTATGATCAGATCATTCATGATGTTGCCTTACAGAAACTCCCGGTTGTATTCTGCCTGGATCGTGCCGGTATTGTTGGTGAAGACGGTCCAACCCATCATGGAGTCTTTGACCTGGCATACCTCCGGTGCATTCCGAATATGACGGTAGCTGCCCCGATGAACGAGGAAGAGTTGAGGAACATGATGTTCACCGCCCAACTTGAAGGCAAAGGGCCGTTCTCAATCCGGTATCCAAGGGGGCGTGGGGTTATTCCCAGATGGAAGACCGCTTTTTACGAACTTGTTATTGGTAAAGGCCGGATCATCAGGGATGGCAAAGATGCAGCGATCATCTCAATCGGGACCATTGGCAATGAAGCCCGGAGAGCCTGTGAATTGCTTGACCTGGAAGGAATCTCAGTTGCCCTTTATGACATGAGGTTCCTGAAACCGATCGACACGGATCTTTTACATGAAGTCTTCAAGCAGTTCACTACTGTCATTACTATTGAGGATGGCACTATTGTCGGTGGACTCGGCAGCGCTGTCTTGGAATTCATGTCAGAAAACGGGTATTCTGCAAAGATCAAACGGCTAGGTGTTCCCGACAGGTTTATTGAACACGGGACGCTCAGCGAGTTATACCATGAATGCGGTTACGATACTGAAGGGATCTGCGCTGCAATTAAATCAATGGTTTCCGGAGCCTGAGGGGATTAGCTTGAAATGGCCGGCATCTGGCGGTCATATTGTTTATCTGTCAGCAACTTCAGCATAAAATCTGCGACATCTGCCCTTGGCACGGTCCGTTTCAGGGGGGATCCCATAGAAATCTTGTATTTTCCTGTCTTTGGTGAATCGGTAAGACCTGAAGGGCGAATGATGACCCAGTCAAGGGGTGATTCCTGAACTACTTTCATCTGCCTTATTTTGTCTATAAAGACCTGCTTAAGCATTAACGGAATGATGATCTTTCCGAAGATGAAACCGGCATCATTCCCAAGGATCCCTGCGGATGACATGCAGATAAACCGTTTAACACCGGAGGTTTCCATGGCGCGAAGGATATTTCCTGTTCCTTCAGATAGCACCGTCGTTGGTTCCCTGGATTCCACGCCCAATGCGCAGATCACGGCATCCTGGCCTTCGACTGCAGCCAGCACTTTATCATATTCAAGGATATCACCCTGTATAATCCTGATGTTTTTATGTGAAATCGTAACCAACGCCGGTTTACGGGCAAATGCAGTGACGATGTGTCCTTTATCAAGTGCCTGGTAAACTGTGAGTAAACCTGTGCGGCCTGAGGCTCCGAATATGGCGATTTTCATTTTTGAAATTTTGTACCAAGGTAAGGTATTTTTGTGCAATGATCTTCGCGTCTTTGCGTCTTTGCGGTAAATTGTTTCAGGATGAGAAGGAAAAACATCATGCTTTCCATCTTGCAAAATCTTAATACTTTTACGAAAATTTAACCGGCGTGGGGCATCATTACCTCTTCCGTAAAAAATCCATCGAAAATATCCTCAGGGATGCCTCGCTTCATCTTGGAGAGAAAACACAGATGAAACGGAGCTTGACTGTCTGGGATCTCACGGGATTGGGAATTGCAGCGATCATTGGGGCAGGGATCTTCAGTACGATCGGGAATGCAGCAGCCAGCGGAGGTCCGGCGGTTTCCCTTTTGTTCGTCTTCACGGCCATTGCCTGCGGATTCTCTGCGATGTGTTATGCACAGTTTGCATCGCGGATCCCGATCAGCGGAAGCGCATACACTTATGCATACGCCAGTTTTGGTGAGTTGGTCGCCTGGATTATCGGCTGGGACCTGATCATGGAATATGCCGTCGGAAATATTGCGGTTGCCATTTCCTGGTCGGATTATTTCACGGGATTACTGGGAGGTATTGGAATTCACTTCCCGGAATATCTGAGTGTAGATTACCTGAGCGCTGCCCGGGGCTATCATACAGCGCTGACAGAAATCATGCATGGTGCCGCTTTTTCAAGTCTTTCCAGCGGTTTGCAGGAAGCCTACCTGGCCTGGATGAATGCCCCGCATATCGGGAGCCTCCGGATTATTTGTGATATTCCTGCGTTCGGGATCACAGTATTTATTACCTATCTCGTTTATAAAGGGATTTATGAAACAAAGTTTGCCAGCAATACGATGGTGCTGCTGAAAATTTCCATCCTGCTTGTCATCATCGGAGTCGGATCATTTTATGTAAACCCAAGGAACTGGAGTCCTTTTGCTCCAAATGGCATCGGTGGTGTGCTGAAAGGCGTAGCCGGCGTGTTCTTTGCTTACATCGGATTTGATGCAATTTCTACAACTGCCGAAGAGTGTAAAAATCCGAAAAAAGATCTTCCCCGGTCCATGATCTATGCATTAGTCATCACTACGGTTCTATACATTCTCATCAGCATCATCCTTACGGGAATGGTTCATTACAGTGAACTTGCGGTGGGCGATCCCCTGGCCTATGCATTCCAGAAACTTCACCTGACGAAATTATCCGGGATTATTGCGCTCAGTGCGGTCATTGCAATGGCCAGTGTTTTGCTTGTGTTCCAGGTAGGACAGCCGAGGATCTGGATGAGCATGAGCCGTGACGGATTGCTTCCGAAGATATTTTCCAAACTGCATGTCAAGTATAAAACCCCGGCTTTCTCAACAATAATCACCGGGATACTGGTGGCTGTTCCTTCTCTTTTCCTGAATCTCACCGAGGTTACCGACCTGACGAGCATCGGGACACTCTTTGCATTTGTCCTTGTTTCCGGTGGTGTTCTGGTGCTGGATAAACGCGGGAAGGATGATGTGGCTGACAAGAAGGCTGGGCTGTTCAGAGTTCCTTATTATAACTCCCGGTACTTTTTACCTTTCATCTGGGCTGGTGTTTTTCTTGTTCTTTATTTCTGGGATCCGCCTGAACTGGAGATGATCTTCAACCATGCTGCATTATCCGGGTCTTTTTCTTCTGTAGTGATCCGGTTTATCAGGCTCGAATTTCCCTTGGTCATTTTTGCGATTGCGGCCATAGTCTTGACGATTGCCAGTATCTGGAAAAATTTTTCACTGATCCCTGTGCTGGGTCTCCTGACAAATTTTTACCTGATGGCGCAACTTGGGATTACCAATTGGTTAAGATTCCTGATCTGGCTGGTGATCGGGTTGGTAATTTATTTTACTTTTGGGCGAAAACACAGCAGGCTGGGGAATGATTAATCTTTATTCATTATTAAACAAATTCGTCATTCGTCATTCTCATATTCGTCAGTTATTGAAATGAAAAACAAGAAATAGTATTCATAATATGCATTGGGTTGAAGTAGTCGTCCTGATTGTTGCCGGAATTGTCGTCGGGTTTATCAATACTTTGTCGGGCGGAGGTTCCGTGATCAGTTTGTCCCTGTTGATTTTGCTTGGCCTGCCTGCCAATATTGCCAATGGAACAAACCGGATCAGCATTTTCTTTCAGACTTTTTCTTCTGTAGGCAGCTTTACCCGGCAGAAGATGTTTGATAACTGGAAGCCATTTATCCTGGCCATTCCAGCTACCATTGGCGCTGTGATTGGTGCCGGCCTGGCCGTGGATGTCAATAAAAGAGTAATCGAGATTGCGATGTCGGTTGCCATGGTCATCATGGTTTTTTTCCTGTTTTACAAACCGGACAAGTGGTTGAAAGAAAAACCTGAGCTGTTATCCAGGAAACTGAAATGGTGGCAGATCGTGGTTTTTTTTCTTGTTGGTTTATATGGTGGTTTTATCCAGGTGGGTGTTGGGTATTTCATGCTGATGGCCCTGGTGCTGGGAGTCGGGTACGATCTTGTAAAGGCCAATGCGATCAAGAACCTGATCGTTTTTTTCTACGCGATATTTGCCTTGCTGGTTTTTGTGATTGATGGGAAGATCAATTATCTCTATGGACTGATCTTGTCTGCCGGCAGCATCATCGGGGCATTGCTGGCTTCATTCCTGGCGGTTAAGAAAGGTGCAGGATTTATCCGTGCGGTAATCCTGGCTTCGGTGATCCTGACAATTCTCCAGGTAACCGGACTGGTGAATTTCACTGAACTGCTGAAAAAGATCCTTTGATCGGGTGTTTTTACTGCCTGTCGTATTCCTCTACTTCATCCTTCACATATTCAAGCTGGATTCCGCCGGTTCTGAACATTTCCTCGGATTCTCTTCCGTCGTGGTATTTCTTCTCACAAACCACGCGAACGATCCCGCAATTGATGATCAGCATGGCGCAGGTTCTGCAGGGTGTCATACGGCAATAAAGTGTTGCCCCGTTCAGGGAGATACCGAGACGGGCCGCCTGGCAGATGGCATTTTGCTCAGCGTGCACGGTGCGCATGCAATGCTGTGAAACCCGGCCATCCTCATGCTCCATTTTTTTCATCAGGTGCCCGACTTCATCGCAATGTGGCAAGCCCCGCGGAGAGCCGACATAACCGGTCACAAGGATCTGCTTGTCGCGGGTGATCACGCAACCACTGCGTCCCCTGTCACATGTGGCCCGTTTAGCAACTGTTATTGCCAGTTCCATGAAATATTCATCCCAGGTTGGTCGCTGATGTTGGTCGTTCTCCATTTGGAAATTGTATTTTCAGATCTCTTTCTTACAATCAAACAAACCTACGTGAATTTTCTCAATCCTGCAACAGTTGATGAGAAGGACTGTTATTGCGTTGATAAAAGGTTACCAAAATGAATCCCTCGTGTCTTTATATATCAGGAAATATTGATATCTTTGCTATGACAGACCCCTGGTGATCTGTATACGGACTTGTACGGCAATAAATGGCTTTATCGTGACGCGTGTCACGTAATGAATGAGAAAAAATTTATGGCTTGTAAGAGGCTGTTGAAATAATAATATTTTATTGATTAACCAATTTTGGTTTATTCGTAAATTTTAAACAGTCTCTAAGTCACCTATAACTATAAAATAAATCAACAAAAAAACCCAGTCGAATGAAAAAAATTACCCCAATTTTCCTGGTACTCTTATTAGCTGCAGTCTCTGTGATATGCAATGCGCAGATCAACCAGGGTGGATTGCCTTATAGTTTTCAACATCAGCAGTTGATCAAAAGTGAAGTTATTGTTGAGCAGATGCCGAAAATCGACTTGCAGCGATTGATGGCAGAAGATTCTTTAAATGATAAATACAAGGACGTTCCCTGGAGATTCGGGGAGAACCTGTTTGTGAATTTCAACCTGAATAATTCAGGAACATGGGACGTTTTACCCAAAGGCGATAAACTCTGGCGACTTGGGATCCGGTGTGCCGGTGCTTATAGCATCAATCTTACATTTGATGATTACCGTCTTCCGCCCGGTGCCACATTATTTGTGTACAATGCCGACAAATCGCAGGTCATAGGCGCTTTTACAGAATTGAACAACCAGGAGAGCAAGGTCTTTGCAACTACGCTGGTTAAAGGGGATGAGATTACGATTGAATATTTCGAACCGGCCCGCCCGCTGTTTCATGGTGAATTGAGCCTGTACCGTGTTACGCATGGTTACCGTGACGGTTTTCAATATGTGAAAGATTTCGGGACTTCGGGTTCCTGTGAGAACAACGTGGCATGCCCGGAAGCAGTGGGATGGGAGAATCAAATTAAAGCTGCCTGCATGCTTGTTTCCGGTGGAAGCGGGTTCTGTTCAGGTGCATTGGTCAACAACACCAATCATGACGGAATTCCATACATTCTGACGGCCAATCATTGTTACAGCGATCCGACTTCGTGGGTTTTCTGGTTCGACTGGCAAAGTCCCACCTGTACTAATCCAGGCAGCTCGCCAGCATACAATTCCATTTCCGGTGCTACCTTAAAAGCAAGGAATGCCAGTTCTGATTTCTGTCTTGTCCAGATGAGTTCAACTCCTCCTGCAAATTACACTGTTTATTATGCCGGATGGAACAGGGAGGATGTCGCAGCCACTTCGGGTGCAGGGATACATCATCCGGATGGTGATATCAAGAAAATTTCCTATACAACCAACCCCTTTACATCTGATACCTGGAGCGGAACTCCTGCCGATTCTCATTGGAAGGTAGCATGGACTGATGGTGTCACCGAACCCGGTTCTTCCGGTTCCCCGATGTTCGATCAGAACCATCGTATCGTAGGTCAATTACATGGAGGCCCGTCGGCTTGCGGTGGCTCAGACTTAACAGATTTTTATGGAAAATTTGCGATGTCCTGGGATTATGGAACGACAGCCGCTACCAGGTTGAAGGATTGGCTGGATCCTTCAGGCACAGTCGGCAATACAATAGATGGCTGGGATCCCAATGCCCAAGTGCCGATTGTTACAACCACCGCTGCAACAGGTGTTACTGTTACAGCAGGGACCATGAATGGTACTGTGAATCCAAATGGTCTTGCAACAACTTATCATTTTGAATGGGGAACATCAATATCCTACGGAACATCAACTACTGCGGTATCTGCAGGATCAGGCACTGCCGCTCTTCCGGTAAGTTCATCACTCTCTGCACTGACAACGGGAACTACCTATCATTACAGGCTTGTCGGGGTCAACAGCCAGGGCACTACCAATGGGTATGATATGACTTTTACACCCGGAGGGGCTTCTGTGATAACCACTGCAGCGACAGCCATTACTACAACAACAGCAACTTCCGGGGGAAATGTTACAACAGATGGCGGCGTTTCCGTTAACGCCAGGGGTGTTTGCTGGAGCACTACGGCAAATCCCACCATTGTTGGTCCGAACCATACAATAGACGGATCGGGTCTTGGGACGTTTACCAGTTCAATCACGGGTCTTGCAGCAAGTACTACATACCACGTAAGAGCCTATGCGACGAATACAAACGCAGTTACATACTATGGAGACGACCTCCAGTTTACAACATCCTGCGGGATTATCACGCTGCTTCCATTCAATGAAGGGTTTGAAGCGGCTGCAACATTCCCAAATTGCTGGACAGAGGAAAATTCAAATCCCGACTGGCAGTTCATTACCGGTAACGGAAGTTCTAATCCATCTACTGCCCATACCGGAATCCGAAATGCCTGTCTGAAAGACAACACATCTGCAGCAAATCTCAACAAACTGATCACACCGGTATTTGATTTTACTGGTTATACCAATATCCAGCTGAGTTTCTGGCATACACAGCAAATATGGGCTTCGGATCAGGATGAACTGAAGATCTATTATAAAAACAGCAGCGGCGGAAGCTGGATCCTTCTGCAGTCGTACCTGACGAGTATTGTCACATGGACGCAGGAGACAATTCCACTCCCGGGAACAGGGGCCTATTACCAGATTGCATTCGAAGGAAATGCAAAATATGGTTATGGCGTTTGTATTGACGATGTCCAGGTTACAGGAACACAGGGATCTCCGACGCTGAATGTCACTCCTCTGAATCAGAACGTAACTGCGGCACCCGGAAGCACGATCTTTTCGGTGGTCTCAAATTCTTACTGGACGGTGACAAGTGATCAGACCTGGTGCATTCCAACCGCTTCAGGAACCGGCAATGGCAGCATTACCGCAACGTATGCCCAGAATCCAACCAGTGTCTCCCGTGTTGCTACGCTCACTGTTACAGTAGCCGGGCTGGCTCCTGTCAACGTTACCGTCACACAAGCCGGCGCAACTCCGAGTCTCTCTGTTACACCGAATAACCAGAGTGTACCGGCACCTGCCGGAACAACACTGTTTACAGTGACTTCAACCGGAAGCTGGACCGCAACCATTGATCAGAGCTGGTGCACAATCACCACATCGGGAACAGGAAATGGGACACTCACTGCCAACTACCAGGAGAACACAGGGATGGCGGTGCGGATTGCAACGATCACTGTTTCAGCCACAGGATTGCCGTCACAGGTTGTAACGGTTACACAGGCTGCTGCATCACCCACGCTTTCCATTGTGCCTTCCAACCAGAATGTAACGGCACCAGCAGGATCAACCAACTTTACAATAACCACAAACAGTTCATGGAATGCAACCTGCGGTGATCCCTGGTGTACAGTTACACCGTCCGGCGTGGGAAACGGAACAATTACCGCAACCTATCTTGAGAATACCGCAGTTGGTTCACGCGTAGCCAGTATTACGGTCAGCGTTCCGGGGCTTGTTCCTCAAACTATAACGGTAACACAAGCAGGCTTGGCTCCGACATTAAACGTCACGCCGCTTAACCGCGATGTTGCAAATGCTGCCGGAATTACAGACTTTACTGTCACAACAAATTCAAGCTGGTCGGCTTCAAGCGATGCCTCGTGGTGTTCGGTTACTTCTTCAGGAACCGGTTCAGGACAACTGGTTGCAACTTATGCGGCAAATGCAGTTGCTTCTCCTTCGAGGATAGCAAATATTACTGTAAGCGTTGCGGGGATTACTCCACAAACTGTTACCGTTACACAGGCAGAAGGACCGGTATCCGTGCAGGATCTGCAGGGTGGCGATCTCAGGATATTCCCGAACCCGACATCCGGTATATTTACAATTGTTGCTCCCGGCAGTTACCTCGGAACAATCGATGTTACTATCCAGAACATGCAGGGACAAACAATTTTAAGAAAACTCTGTGAAGGTGAGAAGGAGTATCGCATCGATCTCTCTTCAGCCGCCCAGGGAACGTATCACATCACGCTGGTAACTGAAAAAGTTACCTTAAGCAGGAAGCTGATCATCATAAATTAATATCTCTGAAAGGCTGAAGTCCGGCCGAATAGAAAAGTGAACAAGGAATGCCGGTTGATGATTGCAGGAGAAAACGGAAACCAGTTAAAATCCGGACTTCTGAAATCCTAAACCGGTAATCCTTGTTTTTTTATAATATTTTCTCACGAAGGATACTCTCCACCTGCTCAATGAGCTCTTCCCTGGGGCCGTTATTCTCAAGGATAAAATCCGCTTCATCAATGCATTTTCGCAGGTTCTGGTTATTCGGATCCGATGTGGTCATTTCTCTTTTTTCATTTTCGAGGAATGTCTGGTATGAGATCTGATCGGTTTCTGACTGCCGCAATATTATTCGCTGGTAGCGGATTTCCGGAGAAGCATCGACAGCGAAAAGTGTAAAATTCCCTTTACTCCTCAGGGAATGAATTTCGCCCGGTGTTCTTATGCTTTCAATCACGCAATTCCGGCCCGTTTTCAATGCCTGTATGAAAAGCTGATCGGTGATGTATGATGAACCATGCTGCGCACGCAGCTTGTTTGCAAGTGAGAACATGCTGTCACGGTTTTCAGGAAGCTTTTGTTTACGGATCTCTTCAAGCAAAAATGCCCGTACGGAAAAATGGAGAAAGGCTTTTTTTTCTGTCAGGTATTCGACGATAGTCCCTTTCCCGGCACCCAGTGTTCCTGTAATTCCGATGATGATCATAGAAAGGAATTGTTAGATTTTTCCCATTTTCAGGCGTTCAATCCACTTTTCGGCGATGACCGGCTTGTAGTCATTCATTTTCTGAAGAAGCTTCTCCTCATTCTCGTCAACAATTAAAATCCCCCTGTGTTCGGGGCGAAGAAATTGTTCTTCTACCGCATGATCCAGCATCTTGATCAGCGGATCAAAGAAACCATTTATATTCAGCAACCCGACAGGCTTGGTCAGGACATGCAATTGGTTCCAGGTGAGGATCTCGAACAGTTCATCCAACGTCCCATAAGCGCCCGGAAGCGTGATGAATGCATCGGACAGTTTGGCCATTAATGCTTTCCGTTCCTGCATGTCATTAACGATATGCAGCTTGGTCAGTGCAGGATGGGCAACTTCATTGTCGACCAGGTGCTGCGGCATAACCCCGATCACCTGACCGTTGTTGTGCAGCATCGTATCTGCAAGAATTCCCATCAAACCGATATTCGCCCCGCCATAGACCATGTGGATCTTGTGACTGATAAAAAATTCGGCGAGCTGTTTTGCCCTTGCCTTATAAATAGTGTTGACGCCGGTGCTGGAGCCACAAAAAACACATATCGTTTTGATCATCCGGAAGTGTGAAGTTGTTAATTTGCTTACTTTTGTTGTCGGTTATCCGGCCAAAATTAAGCAGATTTCCCCAACCTTTAGGAAATTTCATCATGAACAATCTATACCCGCTCAAATTTCAGCCCCTGTTTAAAGACAAGATCTGGGGCGGTCAGCGGATCAGCAGCGTGCTTGGTCTCAACTTTTCCCCGCTTCCGAACTGCGGGGAAGCCTGGGTTTTATCAGGTGTTCACGGATCGGAGACAAAAGTCTGCAACGGATTTTTGGAAGGCAACACCGTGAATGACTTGCTGGAAGTTTACATGGAAGACCTGGTAGGAGAGAGGGCGTTTGAAAAGTCAACTACCGAGTTTCCGATCCTTGTAAAGTTTATTGATGCAAATGACTACCTTTCAGTGCAGGTTCATCCGGATGATGCACTGGCAGCGAGACGGAATATCGGCAACGGGAAAACAGAAATGTGGTATATCCTGGAAGCTGAGAAGAATGCTGAGCTGATCGATGGATTCAACCGGAAAATTGATAAAAAGACTTACCTGGATTCGATTCGTCACAAACAAATCAGGGATATTCTGAACGTTGAAAAGGTTAAGAAGGGAGATGTGTTTTATATTCCCGCAGGCAGGGTTCATGCACTGGGCCCCGGGATTCTCCTTGCAGAAATCCAGCAGACTTCCGATACAACTTACCGGATCTATGACTGGGAGCGCCTGGATGACCAGGGTCATTCAAGGGAATTGCACACAGACCTGGCCGTGGATGCCATTGATTTTTCAGAACCTGGTACAATCCTGACAAAGTATCCGGAGGTAAAAAACAGACCGGTCACACTGGTCGACAGTCCGAATTTCACAACCAATATGCTCTCTTTTAACAAGGCTCTTCGCCTGAATTATGAAGCAAGAGATTCTTTTGTCATCCTTGTTTGTGTTGAAGGATCAACACTTGTTGATGACGGAACAACCAAAGAGAGACTGGCAATTGGCGAAGTGATGCTGATTCCTGCCATCCTTGAAAACATAGTTTTACTTCCTGAAAATGATTGTAAGATCCTTGAAGTTTATGTCTCCGAATAATTGTAATTTTGGATAGAAATTCCACTTTTGTCAATCCATAATCAACCTGCACCATGAAAAAAATCATCTTTTTGCTTTCCTTCAGCCTGTTTACCCTGTTCACCTTTTCGCAGGTCACCCTGACCAAAAACAGGCCGCTTCCTTCAGTTGATATCAAGGATGTAAAAGGAAATCCTTTCAACACGTTAAAAATTAAAAATGACGGGAAGCCAATCATAATCAGTTTCTGGGCTACCTGGTGCAAACCGTGCATCAAGGAGCTGACAACCATTGCCGATGTCTATTCTGAATGGATGGAAGAGACCGGCGTCAAACTTTATGCTGTTTCGATTGATGATGCACGTTCATCCTCATTAGTTGAGCCACTGGTAAGCGGCAAAAACTGGGAATATACTGTCTTGCTTGACCAGAATGGTGATTTTAAAAGGGCAATGAGTGTCGGACCGATTCCACATACATTCGTTCTCAACGGAAAGGGAGAAATTGTCTGGCAGCACACATCTTTTGCTGAAGGAAGCGAACTGGATCTCATTGACATTATAAGGAAGCTGAACAAAGGGGAAGAAATCAAGCAATAATTTCTTTTGGTTCCAATCACGTATTTATAAATTTAACTTTTCAGACCTTGAAAAAGCTTTACCCTCTTTTCTTTGTTGTTATATTTCTTCCGTTTTTTCTGGAAGCACAGGATTTAATCAAGAATAGTGAAGTAAGCGGAAATTTTCAGACCGATGCGCAGTATTATTTGCCCGATTCTAAAATGGGGATCACTGAATCTTCCATTGATGGGAAAGTCGCAAGGATGAACGGTTTCGCAGAAATAAATTATGGCCTCAAGAATTTTACAGCCGGGATGCGGTTTGAATCCTACCTACCGCCATTGGTTGGTTACGACGATAACTACCACGGAGCCGGTGTTCCTTACTGGTTTGTCAACTACAAAAGCGATAAGCTGGAAGTGACTGCCGGGAATTTTTATGAGCAGTTTGGCAATGGAATGTCGCTCAGGACATGGCAGGAATGGACCCTTGGATATGATAATTCCTTGCGTGGTCTCCGGGTAAAATTTACACCGGTCAAGGGGGTCACTTTAAAAGGTGTCTGGGGAACACAGCGGAACTACTGGGAACCGTATTCCAATAGCAACAGGGGCATTGTCAAGGGCGCGGATCTTGATTTCTTTGTCAACGATCTTTTTCCATCCATGCAGGATTCCAGGGTGAAACTGACTTTCGGCGGAAGTTTTGTAAGTGATTACCAGAAAGGGAAAACAATGGATATGATGATTGATACCCTGCTTTATACATTCAGCCTTCCTGAGAACGTTTCAGTCACTTCAGGCCGTGTCAACCTGAACATCGGGGGATTTAATTTTTACTCCGAGTATGCGCATAAGATCAACGATCCTTCAACCATGAATAAATACATTTATAAAGACGGGAACGGTTTGTTCGCCACGGCAGGTTATTCACAGAAGGGTCTCGGTGTGATCATCTCGGCGAAGAGTATTGATAACATGAGTTATAAGTCAAACCGGCTGATCACCATCAACCAGCTTGACATCAATTATCTTCCATCTCTCACCAAGGAGCACACCTATGCGCTGGCATCCATGTATCCGTATGCCACGCAACCCGAAGGAGAATTCGGATATGCCGGAACACTTACTTATACCCTTCAGAAAAACACGAAGTTTGGTGGTAAATCGGGCATGACCATCGCAGTTAACTATTCCCATGTCAATTCAGGCAAGCGGGATTCTATTCCAGGGGTTAAGATGGATCAGACAGGAACGCTGGGCTATAAATCAAGTTTTTTTCAACCGGGAAATACACTGTATTACCAGGATTTCAACATTGAAGTCTCGAAGAAATTCTCGAAAACATGGAAAGGAATTTTCACTTACCTGAACCAGGCGTATAATAAGGATGTCGTGGAAGGTCATGTGAATGAATACGGGATTGTCTATTCAAATATCGGGATTGCAGATATCACGTGGAAGATCACAAAGAAAGATGCGCTCCGGTTTGAAGCCCAGGGATTATGGACTAAGCAGGACAAGGGTAACTGGGTTGCCGGCCTGCTTGAATATACCATTGCGCCCGACTGGTTCTTTTCAGTCCAGGACCAGTGGAACTATGGGAACACTGATAAAAACCTCAGGCTGCATTATTACCTTGTAAGTGCGGGTTATACTTACAATTCTTCGAGGATTTCCCTGTCGTACGGTCGTCAGCGTGAAGGCATCCTCTGCATCGGCGGGGTTTGCCGGTATGTGCCAGCTGCAAGCGGTTTTACATTGACCATTTCCAGCAGTTTTTAATGATGAATTATGAATAAAATTAAATTTCCTTTCGATATGAAACCGATGAAATCCATCCTGCTGATCGTCCTGGCTTTCGGATCTCTTTTATACTCATGCACCAAGCTTGATTCTCCTTATGTTACAGTGAAATCCAGGACCATTGTGGATACCATCATGGACTGGGATTCGGTGAACCCGATCAGAAGGGTGCTTCTGGAGGATTATACCGGTCACAAATGCGTGAATTGTCCCGAAGCTGCTGTTCTTGCTCATAATCTTGAAGATGTCAACGGCGGCAGGCTGATCGTGCTTGCTGTTCATGCCGGTACATGGGCAATTCCAAGTACGTCCGGAGACTTTACTGCTGATTATACATCCCCGGCCAGTGAGACCTGGAATATCGCCCTGGGCGTCAATTCCTCGGATCCGTCGGGAATGGTCAACAGGAAAGATTTCGGCAGCGGAAAGGTGCTTCTGAAAGATTCATGGAGCTCAGCCGTCAACCAGGTCATTAACCTGGCACCGGATGCATTCATCGTGATCACAAACAAGTTTAATCAGGCTAACGGGGTATTGAGTTCGACGGTCTATACGAAATTCTTAAACCCGCTGCAGGGAACATACAAACTGATACTTTGTATTGCTGAAGACAGCCTTCATTCGGCCCAGAAAAATAACAACATCGATGTCGGAACAGTACCAACCATCTACAATTACAATTTCATGCATGTGATGAGGGGCGCGATCAATGGCGCGTGGGGAGAAGCTCTGACAACTTCGGTCAACACAACCCATACCTATCTTGACAGGTTCACCTATACGCTGAAGTCAACATGGGTTGCGAAAAATTGCTGGCTTTATGCCATTGTTTACAGGGATGACACCAAGGAGATTGTCCAGGTTCACAGGAAGAAGATGTTCTGATCCGGAACTTATTTCTGAATGACGAATTTTTTCGTCAGTGCAGTATCCCTGCCTTCAATCCTCATATAATAAATACCACCGGGAAGATCTCCCAGGTCAATTTCTTTCTTCATCTGACCAGCTGACAGGATGCTGTTTTCGCGGTAGACAAGTTTTCCCTGGACATTATAAACAGTGACAGAAACCCCATCATTTTTCAACGATGTGAGATTAAGGTGGATAATTCCATCGCAGGGATTAGGGAATATGGAACAGTTCAAACCACTGTGTTCTTCAACCGAAGTAGGATAGTCAACATGAATATAGTCATTGCGGACGAGTGTATTGCTCCCGGAATTATTGGTAACAATAAGGCTGACATCATAATTCCCCGGAGTGTTGTAGATTACGGATGGATTGGCTTCGGTTGAAGATGAAGGCGTTCCGCCAGGGAAGTTCCAGTTATATGATGTTACCGCGCCTGATGAAAAGTCCATAAAAGAGACAGTTCCGCCCGGTGTGATACTGGTTGGATACCCGACAAAGTTGGCGCTCAGCGCTAAAGGATGAATGCCGAAAAAGTCCAGGTATCCCTGCATCAGGTTGTCTTTCGTTGAAGGGAATGCTGCGTCTTCAAGACCGGCAAATTCAAACGATGTTCCGATCGTCTTGTATGTGCCCGCGTCATAAGCGATCGCCGGGTTATAATCCGGCGTTTGATTTTTGAACAGGATAAAGGCAAGGTTCCCGGGTGAAATCCTGTCGATGTACTGGTTTTCTCCGTTGTAGGCGAAACTCATGCCATCAGTAAACGTACCGGCCTGCCCGCTGAGGGTCGTAAGATCGCCGGATCCGTCTTCAAGGGCAATGATATGAAACATCGGATGCACGGGGGTTTGAGTGTCGAAGTACCATGTGTCACCTCCTTCCATATACAACCGCCCCCCCTGGTTCAGGTATGATGCGAGATATTGTCCCTGGATCGAAGAGAGCGCTGTGTTGTCAGGGAAAATACCGAGGCATACAAAAATACTGGCATATTGGTTGAGCGAGTCAGGATTGATATTATTGGTATAATTCGCCAGGATCCCCAGGTCCTGGACAGCAGTTCTGAGAACTGGCCCGGAGCTTTGATTTCCATCAAGGTCAATGATCAGAACAGGAACCTGTCCGATGGTGAGCCTGAAATTCCCTGCACCGGTGATTCCTTTGTCGGCTGTAATTTCCAGCATAAAAGGAGCGGATTGTCCCTGAGGACAAAGACTGTCAACCCTGATCATGTAAGTATTCCATCCGCCCGAATTCCCATCAAGGTTGCCATAAGTTTTCTGATTATCGACGATGGTGATGTATGGATTAAATCCGATAAGACTGGCGACCACATTGGCAGCTCCGGATGATCCGTTATTCCTGATAAATACTTTAAGGTAAACCGTTTCTCCAGGGTCGAGACGGCCATTGTTGTTTCCCAGCGAATCATTGACCACGACCATATTATACGCCAACACGGGAGCATGTCCGGCAATTGAAAAGTTTGATGTCCATGTGGCATTTCCGTCTGATGCAACTACGCTGAAACTGATCGGGTGTTCATCCGGAATCGTGCTGGAGACATGCAGGCTGTAACCATCAACGACCGATTTGACCTGGCCAGGAACGATTATTCCGTAATTATCCGTTGTGTCATGGAGTGTAATATAATTATCCGCTGACCGGAGTTTAACTGTAAGCTGACCTGATGCGGCGACCCCGATATTCTTCATATACAGCGTAAGGAGAATGTCTTCATCGTAATCGGCCAGGTGATCCTGGTTCCCGGTTGTATCATTGACATGGTTTGATGTGTACATGACAAATGGGCCATTGGGCGTAATGATCGGGATGTCGGTGATGGTTGGGAGAAAGTTGTAAGCAGTCACCACAAGATGCAGAGAATCTCCAGGGTTTGTCAGCGCCGGAAATGTAAGGTCAACAGCATGATTCACCACAATTCCCGTCCCTTGCAATGAATCCCTGAGTGATGCTGTAACCCTTGCGCCATCAACATCGCAGGTGACATGCAGGGACGTTGAGCCTGCGGAAATTGTGGCATCATGTGTTACAACAAGACTTCCGGGAAGACTTGTCCGGACCTGGAGTGTAGGATCTCCAAAAACGGTCCAGGTATCCGCCATATTTTCTCCGTCTGTTCCATATTCATCAATCATCTTCATGCAGCCATTGATGGATATTCCGGCAAAGGTGCGCCGGATGTTGTTGGGGTATGATTCTCTAAGGATATCTGTCATCTCATCCTGTCCGCACATGGGAGAGTTCCAACTCTGGTTGATCGTGGATCCGAGGAATGCCATGGCGCCGGTTGGTTGTCCTCCCTGGCTTGCGCGCAACCAGGCTTCTGCAAAGCAGGTTCCGTCTACAAAATCACCATTTACACAGGCGACAGACCAGATGAAGGGAAGTTTTCCTGCATTGGTAAGCGCACTGACATTTGTGCTGCTGAAACCCGATGTTCCCCATGAATTCTGAGCTCCATGACCACAGTACAGGATCAAACCGGTCCCATTGTTCACTTCGGTTGAAACCATTTCAGGAGTGGGATCCCCGGGTGCATCATTCCCTCCCTGAGAACCATCAAACAACTCCGGGTTTACCGAATATGTATAAGCCAGCAACTCTGTTTGCTGGTTGCGGATATGCTGGTAATCATATTCATTGTCATCTCCTGGTCCCAGCGCAGAAGCTATTCCGAGAACGGTCTTATACCAGTCGTCCGTAATAAATTGCGGATTCTTCTCGTAATTTATTGTCCGTGTAACCTGCGTCTGCACCTGGGCGACATTTTCGGCTGAAAACCGGCCGACAAAAACATCTGCATAATGGTCGTTTCCGGCAAGGTATCCATAAGCATTATCAGAAGGACCACCGACATCGGTTCCCTGGTTCGTCGGGATCTGCGGAGCATCACCAACCAGCAGGACGAAGGCAAGTCCATTGCTTGCATAGTATGCGCTGATATAATTTTTTATTGCCGCTGATGTTGTACCAATAGAAGCAACATCAACCAGTTTTGTAGGGTAGCCGCTCTCATTTTTCCAGTTCACATACGGTTTCATGGCATCCATAAAGGGCCCGTAGCAAATGACGAGCATCCTGCCATAATCATTTACCGGCGTATATGAAACAACGCCCATATTCAGGAAATGACGCATGTAAATGCTGCTGAACTCATTTGTAACATGAATGTTATTCTCTTTTCTGACCAGAGGATTGACGCCATTGTCACCGGCTTTCACGACTTCAATCGTCAGATCATAATAAACGCGCAGAGTCTTTGTGACAGGATTGTATTGAAAAGGGTAAACCAGGAAAGTTTGTCCACGGAGATCCCTTAAGATATGTGGTGTTCTTGAATCTGCAAGCTTTCCGGGCCAGAAATCAGATTCATTATAGCTTTTCCCATATAAAAACGGGACCGATGAAGGGTCAGTGTTTCTTAAGATGATCCCTTTTGAAGGCGCAATTTCAAGGTTGGTGAAATCTTTATAGGAAGACGAAACAATGTGGATTTCCATTTTTGCAAGATCCGGGATGATCAGTGATACGGCCAGTTTTGGAAGATCCGGTGTGCCATTCTCCTGGATTGGAGTGCCTTTTGTAATGCTGACGGTATAAGCGCTTCCCCTGGGCGTTTCAACCGGGTTCAGCAGAAATCCATCGAGTGTGAAATGAACCGTCGACCGGTCAATGGTTGAGGAGACCAATTGTGTCTTTACCGGAGATGGCACCGTGGATGAAATCCCGATCCAACTTGCACTATATGCTGAAAGAAAAATAAACAACAGGAGCGATAAGAGAATGATTTTTTTCATGTGCATAGATTTATGAAATAACACTTGATCTCTGATAACAAAGATAGCAAAAATGAAATAAAGAGGAAGAGGATAAATCCATGACATTCATCGCGAAGGCGCAAAGACGCGAAAGCAGTTTAACTGGATCACAGAAAAGTCAGAATCGTCTGAAGAATACGCCGGAGTTTATTTTACGGATATTATACACCGGGTACCAGGTGGCAAGAAGGCCGATGGCCATAACGGTTAAAAAGATGAATGCAAAATCCGGGAGCTGGATATGCACAGGGTAACTGCTGACAACAAACGTGCTTCCCATGGAGCCAAGCTTGACAAATCCAAAGATCTGCTGCAGCCAGCAGATCAATGCACCGATGATCAGTCCTGAAAGCGCACCGACGAAGGTGATGATCAGCCCAACTTTCAGGAAAATATTCTTCACCATTTCCTGGTTCATGCCCAGGCATTGCAACAATGCGATGTCCTGCTTTTTATCAAGGATCAGCATCGAAAGCGACCCGATCACATTGAATGTTGCAACAAAAAGGATGAAAGAAAGGATCAGGAAAATAGCCCACTTCTCTGATTTCATGATCTTGTATAGCAGCTCCTGCTGCTGGAACCGGTTTTTTACCGTGAACTTCGGACCAAAAAGATCACCAAGCTGCTTCTGGATCTTTTCATGGTCAGCATCTTTTGCCAGCGTGATCTCGATGCCTGTAATGTCATTCTCATAATCCAGCATCTTCTTCACAAACCGTATCGGCAGGATCACATATTTTGTATCGAAGTCCTGCTGAACAGAAAAGAAACCGGATGGGAAGATTACGTCATTGCGAAATGCAGATTCAAAGCCACCCGAGAAGTTGCCGGTTCGCTGGGGAACATAGATGGAGATCGGGTTCAGGTAATCTTCGAGATTGGCACCGAGGTAATATGCAATTCCATAGCCAAGAACGGCATAGTTTTTCTCCTTGTCCTCCAGCATGAATTTTCCTTCGCTCATCATGGTATCCAGTCCGCTCATCCGGGCATAATCCTCACCAACGCCCTTCAGGGTAACAATGTATTGCTTATCCTTGTATTTCACCAGCGCATTTTCTTCGATCACTTCCGTCAGGTAAAGCACTCCCGGGATTCTCCGGATGTTCTCCGAGGGAACGATCGTTGATGAAAATGTTTTTCCTTCACGGACGCTCACAACGAGATCCGGGTTGAATGCGTTAAAGAGAGAAATAACCAGCTTTTCAAATCCATTGAATACCGACAGAACAATGATCAGGGCCATGGTTCCGATGGTTATGCCCGCAACAGAAATTCCTGAAATAATGTTGATGATGTGATGGCTTTTTTTGGAAACCAGGTAGCGACGCGCTATGTAGAATGGGAGGTTCAAACCGGGAAAATAAATTATGATTTGCAGGCCGTGACGATCAGCCCTGTGCCTGTTTTGTGATTCTTATGAACGTCAAGCCAATTGAGGATTAGACAAAACGGGAATGTAATGATGTAGTAGAATGGAAGAAGGGTAAAAAAAAGCTTTGAAGCATTCAGCATCAGGATGGGGTATTTCATGGAAAGCCGCCAGGCCATCTGTCCGGGTTTTCCATAAGCATACCTGGCTTCTGTTTTTTTAAATCCGGCACGCTTCAACTTTTCCTGGATATCCGTGATGTTGTATCCATCCCTGACGTGTTCTTCGATGAATGAAGATTCCTCCCCATGATCATGAACATCCGAGCCGCCCTGGTCTGAAGGAGTGGAAATAAGCAGCATTCCATGTTCTTTAAGAGATTTGTAGAAGTTCCGGAATACCAGCTCATCTTCCAGGATATGCTCCATGACATCCACTGAAAGGATCATGTCGAAAGTATCGGGTCTGGAATATTCAGTCAGGTCGGCCACTTCGAAATGCACGTTGGCTCTGCCGATACGTGAGAAGAATCCGGTGCAGTCTGCGATCTGTTCATCCTTCACATCAACAGCTTCCAGCCACCAGTCACGGGTGTTGATCCCGGAAAGATAATAGGAATACTGTCCAAACCCGGATCCTGCATCGAGAAGCATCTGTTTGCCGGTCCGCTTCCGGGTCCATTTCCTGATCTCTTTTTTGATATGCCAGGTCCGGAGTAACAGGAGATCCAGTAAACGGTAAAATAAGATTCTAAGGAACGGTGTTTTATTAAAGGCTTTTCCTAAAGATGACTTGATCGGATCGTACTGCATTTGATTGTTTTTACCTGTGTTGGATTGTCGGATGTACTTGTGGATTCAGTCAAACAAACATCAGTGATTCAGGAGATCATCAATCCGTTCAATGTAGTCGAGTGAGTCGTCAAGAAAAAAATGAATGTCAGGAATGACCCTGAGCTGGTTGCGGACCCTGTGACCAAGTTCATACCGGATTTCGCGCGTATGCTCCCGGATCGTCTCAATCATCGCCTCTTTATCAGAAGTGGTGAAAAGGCTGAGATAAACTTTGGCTACCGAAAGGTCCTTGGTTACATTCACCTGGGTGACGGTTATCAAAACCCCGCCCAACAATGCCTGGCCCTTTTGCCTGAGGATCTCCCCGAGGTCCTTCTGAACCAATCTTGAAATTTTCTGCTGACGTGTGGATTCCATGCAGCAAAGATAACTAAATGTCAGGAATGAAGAATTATAAGGAAAATGAGGATCTCTCTTTTTTGATAATTGTTTCAGTGTGATCAACTATACTTCTTAATTTTGCCTGAAACGGAGACCGATTTCATTCGCATATTCGTCATTCGCATATTCGTCATTTTAACTTGAATTCATGACCTCATTATCCTCCCAGTTTAAAATCAAAGATCTGACACTGAAAAACCGGATCGTTTTTCCTCCTGTTGTTTGTTTTCATTATGCTGGTGATGACGGCATGGTCACAGACCGAAACGTTGAACACTATGCCCTGCGCGCAGCCGGTGGCGCAGGTCTGGTGGTGGTTGAAGCAACCGCGGTAATGAAAGAAGGTCGGCTTGCACCATTCCAGCTGGGACTCTGGTCAGATGATCACATTCCCGGGCTTAACAGGATTTCCCGTGCGATCAAACTGCAGAATGCCGTTGCACTGATCCAGATCCATCATGCAGGGTTGCTTACTCCTGAATCAGTTTCACCGGTTGCCAAAGCACCATCAGCAATTCCTGAAAATCCCAGGTCACAAAGTCTGACCATCCCGGAGATCGAACATATCCGCATCAGCTTTATCGCATCAGCCATCCGAGCTCAGAAAGCGGGATTTGACGGGGTTGAAATGCACGGTGCCCATGGATACCTGCTCAACGAGTTTGCAACATCGGTGTGGAATAAAAGAGAAGACGACTATGGTGGAGATCTTACCAACAGGCTAAGGCTGGCAAGGGAAATCATCGAAGGGATCCGAAAACAATGCGGTGAAAAGTTCCTTATTCAATACCGGCTTGGAGCCAATTCGCCGTCGCTCGAAGACGGCATCCTGATCGCAAAAGAGCTCGAAAAATATGGAGTCAATATCCTTCATGTCTCACATGGCGGCAACCTGCAGAACCTGCCCAGGACTCCGAAGGGTTTTCTTTATAACTGGATCGTTTACTCCGGGATCACAATAAAAACGCAGGTGAATATTCCTGTGATTGCAGTGAATGAGATCAGCACACCCGAGCGGGCAAAATGGCTTGTTGAAAATGATCAGGTTGATTTTGTTGCGCTGGCCAGGCCCCAGCTAGCTGATCCTTCATGGGCCAACCACGTGCTGAATGAACAGCCCGTCAATGCCTGCTCAAACTGTAAGCCGAAATGCCGCTGGTACGAGGACAGCAATCTTTGCCCGGCGATGAAACGATATAGAGTGAATAGTGAATAGTGATTGGTGATTAGTAATAAAATCTGAATAAATGAATAAAACAGCGTTGGTTACAGGTGCAAGCAGTGGCATTGGCCTTGAGTTTGCAAGGGAATTCGCAAAAAACACGATCGATGTTGTTCTTGTGGCCAGGAATGAGGCCCGTTTGAACGAGATCGCAAAGGAACTTTCAACAACGTATGGCATCAGGACCTACGTGATGGCAACTGACCTGAGCAAACCCGATGCGGCTGCCGGTATTTTTCAGCGGGTAAAAAAAGAGAACCTGTTTGTTGAATACCTTGTAAACAATGCAGGGTTTGGCGACCTGGCGCTGTTTGCAGACGCTGACTGGAAGAAGCTGGAATCCATGATCTCATTGAACATTATGACCCTGACTCAATTTTGCCATCTTTTTGTAGGTGAGATGAAAGAAAAGAAACGGGGAAGGATCCTGAATGTCGCTTCAACTGCTGCTTTCCAGCCTGGTCCGCTGATGGCTGTCTATTATGCCTCAAAAGCTTATGTGCTTTCTTTTTCTGAGGCGATCAACAATGAACTGAAGGATGACGGGATCACGGTTACAGCATTGTGTCCCGGCCCTACCTTGTCGGGTTTCTGGGATGCTTCGGCCGCATCGGATTCCAAACTGGTTAAAGGGAAGAAAATTGCCGCTTCTGCTGATGTTGCCATGTATGGGTACAAAGCCATGATGCGTGGAAAGAGTGTGGCAATCCATGGATTCATGAACAGGATGATGGCTTCATCCGTCAAGTTTGTTCCAAGAAAGCTGGTAATCGCCATCGCACGGAAAATGACGGAAAAATCCAGGTAAGATCATGAACTACCGCACAGCAAGCAACGGGTTGTCAGAATTCAGTATACAGAATATAGAATACAGAATACAACAAAATTAAATCTGAACTCCTGCGTTCTCAAAGAATAAGAGGGTATTGAAAATTCGAAAACTGGAAAAATATTTAACCACTAAGGTCACAAAGGTGGCACAATGTACACTAAGTTAATCCTTGTGCTCTTTGTGTAAATCTTAGTGTCCCTTGTGGTTAAAACAAATCATCAATCGTAAATCGAATTAATCGTAAATTTTAAACAGCCTCTTATATCTGGAAAATATCGTATATTTACAGGGAACCAGAAAATCTATTGGCCATGGAACGATTTGATAAGATTCTTGTGATTGACAACGAATTTGAAGCTGAGAGGCTGACTGAAATCCTTAACAGCAAAAACATTCCTCACGGGATCATTCGTGCATCTGATTCAGTACTGGGAGGCATCGAGCAACTTGAATTTGGCTGGGGATATCTTGAAGCACCTATCAGGTACATGGATGAGATTCTTGCAATCTATCACGAAATAGAAAACAAATAAACGGGTTGACCCACAATCTCCGGTCTGTCTTTGAATATTTACCTCAAAGGATTTTTCATCCCTTGAGGTTTTGTTTTTCTAAACCTTTACCTTTGCACGAGTGAAAAATTTCATGAAAATATTACGGTATGCCATCCCGTACTGGGTTTATGCCAGTCTGAACATACTGTTCAACATCCTTGCGGTGCTTTTCTCCTTAGTATCCTTCGCAGTGTTCATCCCGATCCTGCAGATGCTTTTTCACCAGATGGAGATCCCGAAATCTGCCCCGGTGCTGAACTGGTCTGACCTAAATACTCTAAAGGATAATTTTTATTACTATTCCGGGAAATTTATTCAGGTTCATGGCAACGAAAAGACCCTCATCTACATCGGCCTGATCATCGTCTTTCTTTATTTCTTCAAAAACCTGTTTCGCTACTTTGCCATGTATTTCCTGGCTGTTGTCCGCAACGGAGTCGTCAAAGATCTCCGGAACCAGCTGTACAGGCAGATCCTGATTCTTCCGCTTTCTTATTACAATGAAAGAAGGAAAGGAGATATCATGGCACGGATGACAAATGATGTCCAGGAAGTCGAATGGTCGATCATGAGTTCACTGGAAATGGCATTCCGTGACCCGATAACCATGATCGCATACCTGGTCATGCTGTTTATCCTCAGTCCTTCGCTTACAATCTTCGTGCTGGTTCTTCTGCCCGTCAGTGGCTTTTTTATTGGCCGGATCGGGAAGAGTCTCAAACGCACTTCCGACAAGAGCCAGAAAAAAATGGGTTTTATCCTTTCAATGATCGAGGAGACTATTTCGGGATTAAGGATCATCAAGGCATTTAACGCGATCAGTTTTGCCAATACCCGGTTTCAGAAATTGAATTCTGAATATACACGGCTGATGATTCGTTTGTACCGCAAGCGAGACCTGGCTTCCCCGTTAAGCGAATTCCTGAGCGTACTTGTTGTTACGATCGTGCTCTGGTATGGTGGCAGGCTGGTGTTCACACCCGGCAACAACCTGGATGCTGCGGCATTTATCGTTTACCTTGGACTTTTTTCCCAGTTGATGCCTCCCGCAAAGGCGATTACGCAAGCCTATTACAACATTCAGAAAGGGGCCGCATCGGTCGAACGAATTGCGCAAATCCTGAATGAGCCGGAAGTAATCGTCCAGAAACAGGATGCAATTAAGAAAAAGGATTTTCAGACGCAGATCGAATACCGGGATGTAAGCTTCAGTTATGAGACAGATGCTGTTCTTAATACATTCAACCTGGTCATTCCAAAGGGAAAAACAGTGGCAGTTGTTGGTCCTTCGGGAGCCGGGAAATCAACAATGGTTGATCTTCTGCCCAGGTTCTACGATTGTACCGAAGGCGCAATTCTGATTGACGGTGTTCCGATCCGTGATATGATGATTGAAGATTTAAGAGGACTGATGGGAATTGTTTCCCAGGAAACGATCCTCTTCAATGATACGATTTTTAATAACATTGCCTTCGGGATGGAGCACATCAGTGAAAGCGATGTGATCGCCGCTGCAAAAGTGGCCAATGCACATGAGTTTATTGACAAGATGCCAAATGGCTACTCCACAAATATCGGCGACCGCGGCACCAAGCTTTCGGGCGGACAGCGTCAGCGGTTAAGCATTGCACGTGCCGTGCTGAAGAACCCGCCGATCCTTATCCTTGACGAGGCTACGTCGGCGCTTGATACCGAATCTGAACGACTGGTACAGCAGGCACTTGAAAACCTGATGAGAAACCGTACTTCCATCGTCATTGCACACCGGCTATCCACAATCCAGTTTGTGGATGAAATAATTGTCCTGCAGAATGGTTACCTTGTGGAACGCGGGACGCACAACGATCTCCTTGAGGAAAACGGAGTTTACCGGAGACTGTATGATCTGCAGTCGTTTGTCTAGCTGATCGTAACGCGTAACGCGTGACACGCGAAAAATGACGAATGTCTCCATGATTATCTGAAATCCCTGATCCCGTGGGGGCTCTATAAATGTTATTCACCACAGAGGCACGGATTTCACAGAGATTCACAGAGTCTTCGTTCGTAATCAAAGGTCCGAAGGACCTTAATCTAAATAACCTCCGGTGAAACCGGAGGGGGAAGAACGACCTACTAAAAAAAATCCAAAAGGTCCGAAGGACCTTAATCTGAATAACCTCCGGTGAAACCGGAGGGGAAGAACGACATACAACAAAACCCCAAAAGGTCCGAAGGACCCTAATCTGAATAACCTCCGGTGAAACCGGAGGGGGAAGAACGACCTACTAAAAAAACCCCAAAAGGTCCGAAGGACCTTAATCTGAATAACCTCCGGTGAAACCGGAGGGGGAAGAACGACCTACTAAAAAAAACCCAAAAGGTCCGAAGGACCTTAATCTGAATAACCTCCGGTGAAACCGGAGGGAGGGGGCCACCCAATACAAAAAAGAGCCCCGGAGGGGCTCAATTTCACTCCACTATTACCTTTTTTCCCGCAATTACCCGGTTGTTATAAACCAACCTGAAGTAGTAAATCCCGCGTTGCCAGCCAGAAACATCAAGCTGAAGTGATGTCTGGGCGCAAATGATCTCTTTTTCCATCACTTTCTTCCCGGTAAGATCACACGAAGAAGTCATGAACCTGCCTGCCGCAGGCAGGGAAACTTCGTGAAATTAATAAAACCATGATTTCCAACAGCCTCACACAAAGTGCAAACTCCCTCTGGGGAAGTTCAAGTTACCTTTGGAGAAGTTCAAGTTGCCTTTGGGGAAGTCCAAACTGCCTTTGGGGAAGTCCAAACTGCCTTTGGGGAAGTCCAAACTGCCTTTGGGGAAGTCCAAACCGCCTTTGGGGAAGTTCAAACTCCCTTTGGGGAAGTTCAACCTCTCTTTGGGGAAGTTCAAGTTGCCTTTGGGGAAGTTCAACCTCTCTTTGGGGATTGATCCCTCTCTTATGGAAGTCAGGATTATCCGGATATTGGTTGGCTTACACAGAGGTTCACAGAGAAGACACTGAGATCCACGGAGTAAACTCTGTGTTCCTTAGTGTCCTCTGTGGTAAAAAATAAAACAATTTCAGTCGGAATTAAAGGTAAACCCCACACAAAAAAGAGGCTGTCTCGACTTGAGACAACCTCTTCCCTGAAGGCAAACAACAATTTATTGTTAATGCGTGATGATCATCCTGACAATCTTGGACCCATATTCGGTGCGCAGTGAAACAAGATAAACTCCTGCACCAAGACCTGCACCATCAAAACTATAGGTGTTGACGTCATCTGCAGTAACCCGGTAGTCGTACAATGTCGACAATTTTACACCCATGTAGTTATAGAGGTCGAGCGTGGCCCGTGTGTCCTTCGAAACACTGAACCTGATCTCACCATTGGTGACTAAAGGATTCGGCACAACCAGAAGGTCAATCCTTGCATCAGTATCCGAAGCGAACTGCTGGTCAAAGTTGATGTTGACCGGCCGTGTCATCGACCCGTTACCCTGGAACGTTCCCCAGTTACATCCGTCGAATTGCTCATTGATCATTGTTACAGCATCATTGATTGGTGCCAGCATGTTGCATGGAATCGGGGGAACGGTTGTATAGTTTCCAAGCGCCTTATTGGCCAGATCCAGCAGGTTGGCGACAGAAGGCGTCGACGTACCATAGATGCTCTGCAGAAGTGAGAAAACACTGGCGTTGAATGAATTTGTAACGATCGTTCCTGCAAGCGGATGATAGGGGTTTGGTGCTTGCTGCGGATACCCTAAACATCCGTCAGACGATGCAACTTCCAGCGTAGGTGAATCCAGGATCATGTTGCTCAGATTTGCACTCAGCCTCATATTCAATGCAAGTGTGATGCTTTGTGCCAGCAGGTCATTCTTTATCTTCCCACTACAAATCTGGATTCCCGGATGGTTCGAGCAGGTATTGACTCCGGATATCCTTGCCGATGTTCCGCCGCCTGGCAGCAGATCAATGATACACTGGCCTCCGCCGGATCCGAATGTCATGGTGTTCGAGCCATATCCAACCGTTAGCCCTGATGAGCCCAGCAGGCTGTTGATCAGTGTGACTTTTGAACCGGTATTACAGAAGTTCCCTCCTGAATTTCCCCAGTAACCCTGTGTAACCGTGCAATACTCTGATGCAATCTGAACTGTGATGTTCTTGCTGCATGTAAGGACAACCCCATTGGTATAGGTAACAGTAAGCCCAACGGTTCCTGTTCCTGTTCCTGCTGTATACGTAAGCGTAGGACCATTGCTTCCTGCAGTCTTCGTCCATCCTCCGGTACCTGTGAGTGTCCAGTTGTATGAAGCAACAAGAGAAGCATTGACCGAGGTTGGGTCGACAGAGATCGTATTACCCGTCATATAGTTAAACGGCAGGATTGTCGGATCAAGGATCAGGCAGGGTGGTGGCACACTGATGGTAACTGTCTTACTGATTGAATTCGGACATCCGTTGACGATGACATTATCTGTCACTGTGTAGGATCCAGATGCTCCTGCAAGAACGGTAACTGTTGCAAGATTTGCCCCGGCACTGATCGTTCCGCTTCCGGTTATTGTCCAGGAATGAGTGATGGCACCGCTGCATGGCGTTACTGTTGCTGTATAGTTATTCGACGTTCCAGTATTTACTGTAGCTGAACCCGACATACTCAAAGTATATGCAGCCGGTTGTGTAATTGTTGCCGAAGAAGTTGCAGTGCAACCTTTGGAATCAGTAACAGTCACAGTGTATGTTCCGGCAGTCAGCCCGGTGATTGCATTCGTGGTTTTTGCAGGCACTGTATTCCATAAATAGGTATACCCTGCTGTTCCGCCTGAAACGGTAACCGTTGCTGAACCGTTGTTTCCCCCGTTACATGTAACGTTGGTCTGGGTCATGGCTGCAGCCAAAACTGCCGGCTGTGTGATTGTGACAGCCTGGTCGGTAGTACATCCGTTGGCATCCTTAGCATGAACCGTGTAATTTCCTGCTGCCAACCCGTTGAATGTTCCTGAAGCACCGTATGAGCCGCATCCCAAAGCATATTGGTATGGAGCAACTCCTCCGTTACCGGCGACAGTGACAGATCCTGAACTCTGGCCGTAGCACTGAACATTATTCTGAGAAGTAATTGCTACAGAGACGGGGGTTGCCGGTTGTGTAATAGTTACCAGCTGATTAAACATACACCCGTTAGCATCCTTGACATGGACGGTATAGGAACCAGCTGCCAACCCTGTGAAAGTATTGGACGAACATTTTGCCCCACCTTCAATTGTGTAGAGGTATGGACTTACTCCGCCACTTCCGGTAACTGTGACACTCCCTGTACTCTGGCCATAGCAAAGGACATTGGTTTGTGCAGTAATTGTTGCTGAAACAGCAGTTGCAGGCTGGGTGATCGTTACCACTTTATCATAAATACAACCATTGGCATCTTTCACGTGAATTGTGCTTGGACCAGCCGGCAATCCTGTGAATGTTCCAGATGAACCAAATGATCCGGTCCCCAGTGCATACTGGTATGGAGCAACACCGCCGCTGCCTGCAATGGTGACACTGCCTGAACTCTGCCCATAGCAGAGAATGTTGGTTTGGGAAGTGACAGAAGCAGAAACTGCATTTGACGGTTGTGTGATGGTTACTACTTTATCATAAGAACAGCCATTGGCGTCTTTTACATGAATCGTGCTCGTTCCTACAGGCAACCCTGTGAATGTTCCCGAGGTGCCGTAAGTTCCGTTCCCAAGTGCATACTGGTAAGGAGCAACACCGCCATTTCCGGCAACAGTCACACTGCCATTATTCTGACCATAGCACAACACGTTGGTCTGAGAAGTTATAGTTGCTGAGACGGCATTCGTGGGTTGTGTAATGGTAACAACCTGGTCAAAGATACATCCATTGGCATCTTTTACATGAATTGTATAAGTGCCTGTTTTAAGGGTGCCGAATGTGCCTGAAGTACCATAGGACCCACACCCCAATGCATATTGGTATGGAGCAACTCCCCCATTACCGGCAACGGTGACAGTTCCGGTGCTTTGTCCGTAACAGAGAACATTGGACTGTGAAGTGATGGAAGCAGAAACTGCATTTGCAGGCTGTGTTATGGTTACTGGCAGATCAAACGTACAGCCGTTGGCATCTTTCACATGAATGGTATAGGTGTCAGCAGCCAGCCCGGTAAATGTACTGGATGAACATTTTGCTGCATCCATTGTGTACTGGTAAGGACTCACTCCGCCGCTGCCTGCAACTGTGACACTGCCTGAACTCTGTCCATAGCAGAGGACATTGGTTTGTGCGGTGATTGTTGCTGAAACAGCATTAGCAGGCTGTGTGATCGTAACTACTTTATCATAAGTACAGCCATTGGCATCTTTTACATGAATCGTGTTTGGCCCTGCCGGCAATCCTGTGAATGTGCCGGATGAACTGTAAGAGCCGTTCCCCATGGCATACTGGTAAGGAGCAACACCGCCGCTGCCTGCAACAGTGACACTTCCTGTATTCTGATCTTTACAGAGGACATTGGTCTGGGAAATAACAGAAGCATAAACTGCACTTGCCGGTTGAGTTATCGTTATCGCTTTATCATAAGAACAGCCATTGGCATCCTTTACATGGATCGTATAACATCCTTTTGCCAGGCCGCTGAATGTGCTGACTGTATCGTAGGTACCTGTTCCCAGCGCATACTTGTAGGGAGCTACACCGCCACTGCCGGAAATAGTCACACTTCCATTGCTCTGACCATAGCACAATACATTTGACTGGGAAGTTATTGTTGCTGCGACAGCATTAACAGGTTGTGTGATCGTCACGGGCTGGTCAACGATACATCCGTTGGCATCTTTTACATGAATCGTATAGCTGCCTGTTTTCAGGTTGATGAAAGTACCGGAAGTACAGTATGACCCGGCTCCAAGGGCATATTTATAAGGAGCCAAGCCACCATTGCCAATTATAGTCACTGATCCCGTGCTCTGTCCGAAACAGAGAACATTGGACTGTGAAGTGATGGATGCAGAAACTGCATTTGCAGGCTGCGTAATGGTTACCGGAAGATCAAATGTACATCCGTTGGCATCTTTTACATGAATGGTGTAAGTGTCAGCAGCCAGTCCTGTAAATGTACTCGAGGAGCATTTTGCCCCGTCGAGTGTATACTGGTAAGGACTAACTCCGCCACTACCTGCAACGGTTACACTGCCTGAACTCTGTCCATAGCACATCACATTGGTTTGTGCCGTGATTAATGCTGAAACAGCATTTGCAGGCTGGATTATTGTTATATTCTTGTCATAAATACAACCATTCGCATCTTTTACATGAACGGTTACAGTACCTGCTGCCAGCCCGGTGAATGTGCCGGATGAACCGAATGATCCTGTCCCCAGTGCATACTGGTAAGGAGCAACGCCACCGCTGCCTGCAACGGTAACACTTCCGGTGTTCTGATCTTTACAGAGAACATTCGTTTGCGAAGTAACTGAAGCAGAAACAGCATTTATTGGTTGCGTTATCGTAACCGCTTTATCATAAGAGCAGCCATTGGCATCTTTTACGTGAATCGTATAACATCCTTTTGCCAGGCCGCTGAATGTGCTCACCGTATCATAAGTCCCAGTTCCCAGTGCATACTGGTAAGGAGCAACACCGCCACTGCCGGCGACAGTTATGCTGCCTGTGCTTTGTCCATAGCATAACACATTGGATTGGGAAGTTATTGAAGCTGAGACGGCATTTACAGGTTGGGTAATGATAACAGCCTGGTCGGTGATGCAACCGTTGGCATCTTTAACATGAATCGTATAGTTGCCTGTTTTCAGGTAATTGAATGTGCCTGAAGTGAGGTATGAACCTGATCCCAGTGCATATTTATAAGGAGCTACGCCACCATTGCCTGCGACAGTCACAGATGCAGTGCTCTGTCCGAAACAGAGAACATTGGACTGGGAAACAATGAAAGATGAAACTGAAGTCGCAGGCTGGGTAATGGTTGCCTGCAGATCAAAAGTACAACCGTTTGCATCCTTTACATGAATGGTATAGGCGCCGGCTGCAAGGCCGGTAAATGTACTTGAGGAACATTTTGCCCCGTCCAGTGTGTACTGGTAAGGACTTACTCCGCCACTACCTGCAACGGTGATACTGCCTGAACTCTGGCCATAGCAAAGCACATTTGTTTGTGCTGTGATTGAAGCAGAAACAGCATTTGCAGGTTGTGTGATCGTTACTACTTTATCATACACACAGCCGTTGACGTCTTTAACATGGATTGTAGATGGACCTGCTGCCAGCCCGGTGAAGGTACCGGATGAACTGTATGATCCATTTCCCATTGCATACTGGTAAGGACCAACACCGCCACTACCTGCAACGGTGACACTTCCTGTACTCTGATCTTTACAGAGGACATTGGTCTGGGAAGTAACAGAAGCAGAAACAGCATTTGCCGGCTGGGTTATCGTTACCGGTTTATCATAAGAACAGCCATTGGCATCTTTTACATGGATCGTATAACAGCCTTTTGCAAGACCGACGAATGTGCTCACTGTATCGTATATACCTGTTCCCAATGCATACTTGTAAGGAGCCACACCGCCACTGCCGGAAACTGTTACACTTCCCGTGCTCTGACCATAGCACATTACGTTTGATTGAGAAACAATTGATGCTGAGACAGCATTCACGGGTTGTGTGATGGTCACCGCCTGATCAGAAATACACCCGTTGGCATCTTTTACATGAACGGTGAAGTTTCCTGACTTCAGGTTGCTGAATGTTCCTGATGTGACGTAGGAGCCCGAACCCAGTGCGTACTTGTATGGAGCAACACCACCATTGCCTGCGACAGTTACTGATCCTGTACTTTGTCCAAAGCAGAGGACATTTGACTGGGAAGTGATGGATGCGGAAACTGCACTCGGAGGTTGTGTGATCGTCACCTGCAGATCATAAACACAACCATTTGCATCTTTTACATGTACGATGTAACTGTCAGCTGCCAGGCCACTGAATGTACTGGAGGAACATTTCACTCCTTTCTCGATCGTGTACTGGTAAGGACTTACTCCGCCACTACCGGCGACAGTTACTGATCCCGTGCTCATGCCATAACAGAGAACATTGGTCTGGGCGGTGATTGTTGCTGTAACCGCAGTTGCAGGCTGTGTAATCGTTACCACTTTATCATAAACGGTTCCATTGGCATCTTTTACATGGACAGTATAAGAGCCTGCCGGCAGCCCTGAGAATGTTCCTGAGGAACTATATGAGCCTGTTCCCAGTGCATACTGGTAAGGAGCAACGCCGCCAATCCCTGTAACAGTAAAGCTGCCTGTACTCTGATTCATACAGAGCACATTGATCTGGGAAATAACTGACGCTGACAATGAAGTGGATGGCTGGGTGATGAAAACAGGCTGATCATAAATACAGCCATTGGCATCTTTTACATGAACCGTATAATTGCCTGCCGGTAACCCGGTAAATGTGCCTGAGGAACTGTATGAACCTCCGCCAAGCGCATACGTGTATGGAAGCACGCCACCGCTACCGGCTACTGTAACGCTTCCGGTGCTCTGGCCGTTCACTACTACATTGAGCTGTGCGGTAATTGACCCTGAAACAGCTGTTGCGGGTTGTGTTATCGTGACAGGTTGGTCATAGATACATCCATTGGCATCATTAACATGGACAGTATAAGAGCCAGCAGTCAGCCCGCTGAAAGTCCCGGATGGAGCATATTGCCCATTATCCATGGCATACTGGTAAGGATTCGTTCCGCCATTACCTGTGACAGTAACAGATCCTGTGTTCTGACCAAAACAGAGTACATTGATCTGTGACGAAGTTGAGGAAACACTTGTTGCAGGCTGTGTTATAGCTACAACCTGGTCATAAAGACATCCGTTTGCATCTTTTACATGAATGGTATAAGAACCTGCTGTTAACCCGCTGAAAATACCTGATGAAGTGAATGAGCCACTTCCAAGCGCATATACGTATGGAGCAATCCCGCCACTTCCATCAATGGTTACTACTCCCGTATTCTGGCCAAAACAAAGTACATTGACCAAGGTAGTGATTGAAGCTGAAACGGCACTTGCAGGCTGGGAGATAACAACAGCCTGGTCAAAGACACAGCCGTTGGCATCTTTCACATGAATGGTATAGGAACCAGCTGCCAGGCCGGTAAAGATTCCGGATGAACCATAGATCCCGTTTTCCATAGCGTACTGGTAAGGACTTGTTCCGCCACTACCTGCAACAGTTATACTCCCGGTATGCTGACCAAAACAAATAATATTTACCTGTGATGTAATGGAAGCTGAAACTGCGTTATCGGGTTGAGTTATAACCACACCCTGCTCGGCAATACATCCGTTTGCATCTTTTACATGAATGGTATATGAACCAGAAGCCAATCCGCTGAATGTTCCTGATGATCTATACTGACCAGCATCCAAAGCAAATTGATAGGGAGCCACGCCGCCGTTTCCTGCAATGGTGATGATCCCTGAATTCTGACCATAACACTGGATGTTCGATTGCGAAGAAACTGAAGCTGAAACAGAACTGGCAGGCTGGGCAATTGTCACTGCCTGGTCAAGGACACATCCATTCACATCCCTCAGATGCAGGGTATAGGAACCGGCTGCAAGATTGCTGAAAGTACCTGAAGGAACAAACTCTCCGCCTTCGAAAGCATACTGGTAAGGACCGACCCCGCCGCTTCCTGCAATGGTGATTATTCCTGTATTCTGGCCATAGCAAAGAACATCTGTTTTCGTTATGGTTGCTGAAAGCACAGGTGGTTGAGTTATAACGATAGCCTGGTCATAAAGACACCCGTTTGCATCCTGCACATGAGCCGTATAAGACCCTGCAGCCAACCCGGTAAAAGTGTCTGAAAGATCATATCCACCATTATCCAATGCATACTGGTATGGTTCTGATCCGCCGGTACCGGCAATCGTGAAGCCACCGGTATTTTGGCCAAAGCAAAGAACATTGGTTTGAGATGAAATTGAATCTGCTACAGATGTCGGGGGTTGTATGAGCTCAAAATCCTGGTCAAGCGTACATCCGTTTGCATCTTTCATGTGTACAGTATAAATGCCGGCAGCCAGGTCGTTGAAAGTACCTGACGGACCAAACACGCCGTCATTCAGCTGGTATTGGTATGGAGTTGTCCCGCCTCTGCCTTCAACTGTTATGAACCCTGTATTCTGGCCAAAGCAGAAGATATCCAGTTGGGTGACGTATGAACTCAGTACAGGAGGTTCTGTAATATAGACAAACTGATTAAAGTCACAATCATTGGCATCTTTCACGTGGACGATATAGAATCCTGCGATAAGGTTCGTGAATGTTCCTGAAGGACCATAATCCCCATCATCAAATGCATACTGGTATGGAGGAACACCGCCGTTACCCTGTACAGAAACAAACCCGTTGTTTTGTCCAGTACACAGGACATTGCCTTCCGCTGTTATTGATCCGGAAAGTGGCGAAGATGGTTGATTGATAATGATTGTCTCGCTGTCAACACAACCATTGGCATCTTTCACATACACTGTATATGTACCAGCAGCCAGCTCACGGAATGTGCCTGACAAACTATACTGGCCATTGTTCAACGCATACTGGTATGGCGTTGATCCGCCAAAACCGGTAACGGTGATACTTCCGGTTTGCTGGCCATTACACATCACATCTGTCTGCGTCTTTGTGGCAGAAAGAATTGAAGGCAATACTACGTTCATATCATCTGAAGAAGAACAGGAACCATTGGCAATGGTCCAGCGTAATAAATAAGTTGATCCCGGTATTCCGGTAAATGCTGTATTGTAAAGATTGGCATTGGCAAAGCTGCCGCCTGTACCATTTACGACAGACCACTGGCCGGTTCCCACTGCGGGGCTATTGCCGGCAAGTGTTACGGTATTATGTCCGCAGGGCAATGCGCTGGTTTGATCCGGTCCGGCTACAGCAATTGTTGAAGAGGGGTTGATCGTAATTATTACGTCATCTGAACTGGAAGAACAATCCTGCGTAGATGTTGTCCACCTGAAAGTATAGCCACCCGCATCAATTCCTATAACCTGGGTGATGTTGGATGTTGGTGAAATAATAGTCGGTGTGGTTGGTCCGCTGATGAACGACCAGAGCCCGGTACCCGGGGCCGGAGAATTAGCTGAAAGTGTCAGCGTCGCATATTGGCAGAGAGACTGATCATTTCCTGCATTGGCAGTTGGCGGTGGTGCGTTGTTGTTGATCACCACCTGGTCGCTGAGTGAACAGGTTCCATTGCTTGCTGTCCATTGAAAAGTATACGTTCCGGTTCCTCCTGTAAGTGCAATGCTTGAATTCGGGTCAGCTGGATTTGCAATGACTGCGATCGGGGCAGATCCCACCTGTGTCCATATTCCGGTTCCATTCACGATGGCGTTGGCATTCATGGTGACAGTTGAAGCTCCGCAGAATGTCTGATCCGGCCCTGCATCAGGAGTTGATGGAGACTGTGAGACATTGATCGTAACCGTGCTCGAGGATGTGGTTGGAGTGCAAGTTCCTCCGGTTACAGTCCACCTGAAGACATAAGTTCCGGTTACAAGATTTGAGACAACAGGATTACTAAGTATTGTAGAGCTGAAAGTAGCTGTATTCGGACCGCTGTCCTGTGTCCAGTTCCCTACTTTTAGCGGCGGAACCGGGGTAGCAGCCAGTGTAGTGCTGGTTCCGCAGATTGTTTGCGGGCTTCCTGCATTGGCCAGTGATGGCATGTCAACATAGATCGTGGTCTGGTCCTGCGTTGAACAAATTCCGTTTGTTACTGTCCATCCATATACATACGTACCGGAGTTGGTCAGGGAAACAGAGGCATTGGGGGCTGACGCATTGGGAAGGAATGTTGTTCCTCCTGAAGGACCGCTGATCTTTGTCCACGTTCCAGTTCCTGCAACAGGTGTATTGGCTGCAAAAGTCACGGTTACAGAGCTGCCGCTTCTGCAAACGCTTTGATCTGCTCCGGCAACCGCTGATGTTCCGGATGCTGAAATTGATACCGTCAGGTTTGCAGAGGTTTGGGCACAGCTGCCGGTTACAGGCAATGTATAAGTAAAAGTATACACACCCGGGACCAGTCCGGAAGCAATGGCTGTATTAGGACCGGTTGTGGTGATGGTTGCTACGGAAGGTGTTGTACCGCTTTGTGTCCATATTCCGGTGCTGCCGGTGTTTCCAGTAAGCGGGATTGAAGTCGCACCGCAATAAGTGGTTGTATTTCCTGAAGTGCTGGCAGACGGCACTACGGTTATTATCATATCATCTGTGCTGGGAGGGCAGAATGGACCGGAAGTTACCGACCATCTCAACGTATAGGTTCCTGCCATCAAACTGGTGACGGTTGCAGTAGGTGAATTCACGGGTGTGATATCCGGAACATTCGGACCTGAAACAACAGTCCATAGTCCTGTTCCGAAAGCCGGTGCAACTCCTGACAGAGTTACAGATGATCCGCCGCAGACACTTTTATCAGCACCTGCATTGGCGGCAGGCGGAGGTGTTGAGACATAAATCACTACATCATCTTTGCTTACCGGGCAGGATGCATTGCCATTGCTGATTGTCCAGCGGAATGTATAAACTCCGCCGGTAAGACCGGTAACTGATGTGTTCGGCGAATTTGGACTGACGATCACAGAGCCGGCAGGCCCACTTATCAATGACCATGTTCCGCTGCCTGTTGATGCTATGTTGCCGGCCAATGTGACACTGTTGCCACAGACTGTCTGATCGGCTCCGGCATTTGCAGTTGTTACCGGTCCCGAAATTGTTATCATCACCGTATCCCGTGATACGATACATCCGATGCCGCGCGTAACGGCCCACTCAAATGTGTAGCTGCCATCCGTCATGCCTGTAACCGTCGAACTCTGAGAAGCCGGGTTGGTGATTGTTGCCGGACCACCGGTAAGTTTTGTCCATACCCCGGTTCCTGGCGAAGGGTTGTTGCCTGAAAGGGTTATAGTGGTTGTTCCGGCTGCTAGGCATTGGTCAGGTCCCGCAACTGTCTGGATCGGACCATTGGTCGAAGTCGTGGTGATCTGGACATTATCAGAACTGATGCCACAGGCATTGGTGATTGTCCATGTAAGTGTATAGGTTGTTGAGGGATTTGGAAATGTAACGATGGCAAAGGGTGAATTTACATTCGAAATGGTCACTCCGGCTGAAGGAGAGACAGCCCATTTCCCGTTTTCATTCAGTGCGGGAATATTTGCGGAAAGCGGGATCGGGGCTCCGTAACAAACCGTCTGGTCAGGTCCTGCATTGGCTGCAGAAGGCTGAGCATTTGCCACAACAACGGAGACATCGTCCTGGTAGGTTGGGCAATAGGGTCCTCCTGAAATTAACCAGCGGAAGACATACACCCCGGGGATTAAGGATGATATCCCGCTATTGTATGCATGGGGATTCGCCAGGACTGCCGTGTTGGGGCCGCTTGACTGGTACCATGTACCAAGTCCTGATGTAGGAATATTCCCGGCAAGTGCGGTCGACACGACATTGCATGCCAGTACCTGCTTTGTTCCGGAAGTACTGCCGCTTGGAGCATAGGAGGTCGTTACATTCACCTGGTCAAGTGCAGGCGGACAGGAATTGGTAGCTCCGCTGACCGACCTGGAAAGTTCTATCTCGTAAGTTCCCTGTTCAAACAATCCATTGATGACAAGCGGATTTGTACCTGTCGTCGAGAATTGTGTAGGGTAGTTGATGTAAGATGAACCTGCAGGACCATTAACGATCCGGAACTGCGTGAGGTTTCCTCCTGTAAAAGTATAAGGCAATGTAACGGTCGATACTCCGCAAGGAAGGATCTGGTCAGGGCCGGCATTGATCGCAGTTGCAGGAGCAACGAACGTGATGGTTGAATTGGCACTGGCTGAGCATCCATAAGTGTTGGAGACAGTATATTTAAATACATACGTTGAACCGGCAGCTCCATTCAGGCCGGTTACAATTGTGGTTGGGCTGTTTGGGCTGACAATAACAGAACCTGCAGGACCGCTGACAAAACTCCAGATTCCGTTTTCACCAGAAAATTCGGGTGTCTTTTGTGTGAGTGTAGCGGTGGTTCTGCTGTCACAAAATGTTTGTGTGCTGGCATCATTCAGGCCTGTGAGTGACTGTGTTGCCGGTGGAACGAAAATATTCATATCATCGGATCCGTTAACGCAAGTTCCGGTAACCGTCCAGCGGAGCGTATAAGTACCCTGGATAAGATTTGTCACCGTCGAATTCCTGGATGTCGGGACCGTGATTGTAGGAATATTGGGCCCGCTGACAACAGTCCATAAGCCCGACTGTCCATTCCCGTTACCTCCGAATGATGCAGCCAGGGTTGTACTGGTTGTGGTGGAATAGCATGTTGAAATAGTAATATCAGGACCTGCACTGACAGGACCGATTCCGCCAAGATCTGTGATTACAACATCATCATAGCTTGCACAACCGTTGGAATTGGCAATAGTCCAGCGAAGTGTGGTTTCACCTGAATTTGACGGCGATACATTGATTGCACTGGTCGGGCTGTTTGGGTTCAAAACAACGATCCCGTTGTTTGTCCAGACGGATGTCCATAATCCAGTTTCATTAACTCCCGGTGCATTTGCTGACAAAGCACCAGTACCCGGGCATAAGGTCTGATCAGCGCCTGCATTGGCGATCGTGTATCCAAGAACTGTCACTACACATTCATCATGGATCAATGACCCATCCACACAACTGGCATTAAGCCAGAATTTATAGGTGTTTCCACCTGTATATCCTGTAACAGTCGTATTCAGTGAGTGCGGAGACGTGATGATCACAGAAGGTCCGCTCACTTGTGTCCAGGTTGTCCCCCCGGTTAGCAGACCGGCATCAGTACCATACAATGTTAATGCTGATGCTGCGCAGATGGTCTGATCCAGACCTGCATTTACTGTACAGTTCTGAGAAAATAATATTCCCGGAAAAGCCAGGACAAGGATAATGCTGAACAGTTGGTAGTAAATGTGTTTTTTCATAGTTGTTTTGCTAAAATGAAAAATAAATAAATTCAAACAATATATAAATGTAAAGAAAATAAAATAAATTTAAAAAAACAAGATAATATATTAAAAATAACAAGTTTTACTTAACCTCGTTTTTAATAACAAAAAAATCAGAGTCACTTGCTCATGATTTTATCAAGGAGAAATGATCCGAGCCACAAAGAAGGCATGAAGTACCTTGTCGTCAGTTTTGTAATTATAAATTTAATGTATCGTTGTGTAGCTTAACCTGTGATAAAATTAACACTTTATTCCCGGTTTGATGCTGTTTTGGGGTGGAAAATACCTGCTTAAATATCAACACACCGCACAAGTGTGCGATTCTTAGTTCGTGTTATGATATTGAAAGTGCCTGTAAATCAGTGCTTAACTGGTGGAATAGTTAGGTTGTGACCAATCGGTGTGTGCGGCCTGTACTTTAATGGTCAGTTCAGGCAAATTAAAACATGGGACTTGTTTTTTTCAGAATTCGCCTGTAGAATGAAAGAATATTTGACCTTGAGATGAACCCGATGTATTTCGCACCTTTTGTTACAGGGATATTCCACACACTGGAATCTTCAATCCTGAGCATCACCTCATCCATGGTCTCACTTGTATCTATGGTAATGACATCTTTCATAACCATCTTTTCAGCTGTCATCTGGTCATAGAGCTCGGGCTTGAACAGGAATTCCTTAAACTGATCCAGCTGGATTACACCGATAAAATTGTTCTCATTATCCACAACCGGGAATATATTCCGGTTGCTCTTTGTAAATGCCTCAATGATCTGTTCGAAACGATCGGTTATCAGCAAAGGAATGAACTCCGTTTCTATGAGTTCATCCAGGGGGATCTGCTTCAGGACATTGCTGTCTTTGTCATCCGAGAATAGGTGTCCTTTCTGTGCAAGGTGTTTTGTGTAGATCGAATAGGGTTCAAAGAAGCGGCTGATGAAAAATGAAATGGCCGACACGATCATCAGTGGCACGAATAAAACATATCCGCCGGTAATTTCGGCAATCAGGAAAATGGCTGTAAGCGGAGCATGGATTACACCGCTCATGATCCCTGCCATGCCGACTGCGACAAAATTTGAAACATGAAGCTTGCTGATCCCGGTGAGATTTATTGCTGACGCAAAACCGAAACCAGTCAATGCGCCTGTAAACAGTGATGGGGCAAATATCCCTCCATTCCCGCCTGAACTCAATGTAAGAGCTGTAGCAAATACCTTCACAAGGATAATGATCAGTATGATGACCAGGAAGATCCACGGATTGTTGATCAATCCGTTAAAGAGACTGTCTTTCATCAGGTCTGCAGAGGCTCCTTTAAACAACTGGTCAATCGTTGAATATCCTTCACCAAACAATGGCGGAAGGAGAAATATCAGGCATCCCAGCAGCAGTCCGCCGCCCAGCGCTTTCATGATGATTCCTTTCCGGGAATCAAACCAGCCTTCGGTGTATAACGTTACTCTTGTCATATAAACCGAAAGCAATCCGCAGATCACGCCAAGCACGACGTAGAACGGGATGGCATGCATGTACCAGTCGTTGGTGATAAGATAGAACAGCTGTCCTTTATACAAGAGTTTCGATACGATCGTGGCAGATGCAGTGGAGATCAGCAATGGGATGAAAAGTGGTATGGTGATGTCGGTCAGGAGTACTTCGATGGCAAAGATCACGCCTGCAATGGGGCTATTGAAAACAGTGGCAATTCCGGCAGCGGCACCGCATGCCAGCAGCAGCGAGCGTTCCTTATAACCAAATTTCAGGCGGTCAGCGAAATTTGACCCGATCGCTGCACCGGTGATGACAATGGGCGCCTCGAGTCCTGCAGATCCACCCAGACCAACAGTGATTCCACTGGTGATGATGTGTGAATACATTTTATCTTTACCAATATGTGAAGAGCGACGGGCGATTGAAAACAGGATTCCCCCCAATCCTTTCTCCAGTTTTCCTTTGAAGAAGATCTTTACGACAGCAACAGTCAGGAGAATTCCCGACATCGGGAGAAAGATGAACCAGAGATGCGAGCCGGAAAGTGCAGAAAAATATTCGGCGATCTTATGCAACGAATGAACGAATATCTTAAGGGCAATTGCCGCCAGGGCAGAGATAATGCCAACTACAATACTTGCCAGGATGAGGAAAGTACGGTGCCCGATGTGGCTTTTTTGCCAGGTAATCAGCCAGTCCGAAAATCGATTAAACAAGAAACGGATTTTTTATTTAACTATAGCTCCACCATTCTGAGCATGGTCTTTTCAATTCGCTGTTTGAGGCTTTTTGTAGGACAGGTGTAGTTGTTAATGATGATGGCAAAGATCAGGTTTTTTCCATGGATGGTATGAACATAACCGGTATAACTTCTCACACCGGCTAATGATCCTGTCTTGGCCCGTAACCGTCCCTGGCCAACCGTTCCCTTCAACCATTTATGCATGGTGCCACTGATTCCCGCAAGCGGAAGAGAGTTATAAAACACCGGGAATATGGCAGAGGTCGTGATGTTATAAAGAATGTCTGTAAGTTGTTTCGGAGAAATAATGTTTGTTCTTGATTTTCCGCTGCCATCACATATATACAAACCATTCATATCAATTCCCTTGGCTTTCCAGAATTCCATAACCGCCCGGGAGCCATTAAGGAAGTCGCGTTTCTTGTACTTGTATTCGCCGATTTTCTGCAACATGCGGTTGGCGCGCCAGTTGACACTGTTCAGGTTGGTGATGGTAACCTCCTTATACACCGGGGGACCAAAAATCTCGAGCGATGCAGCGGTAGTCAGAATTTTCTGCGTCGAAGCCGGGATCATCCCGTGTGTTGAGTTGGATTCAAAAAGTGTTTTGGGAGCACCTTTCGAGTAATCGATGATTCGATACCCCAGATCAACACCCCTGAAGCATGGATTTGTCGGCAGCTCCTGGAGATCTGACTGCAATGCATCCAGTGCTTTCTTTTCAGTTGGAGCAATAGTTACAGTATCATGTTTCGGCTTGGCAGAAACTACAGCATGTTTGTTTTTGCAGGAAAAGGAAAGAAAAACAAAGGATGTCAGAAAACAGCAGAAGAGGATTCGTTGAAACATAGGGTTAAGTCAAGGCGGATACAAATATCTAAAAAATATCAACACCACATGAAACAAGATTTTTTTCTTCAATTTACTTTTCATCCCTGATCCAGGCGTCTTTTTTCCTGCCTGCTGCAACAATCAATCCATTAAAAAGAAAAGAGGGCGTCTCGAACTTTTGAGACATCCTCTTCTGATGCTCCAATAATCCAGACCTGTTAACTTTTGACAGACAGTTTTCGGATGTTATCACGATGTTATGAATTGAATTCTCTTTGGAACAAGTGCTTTTTTCAGAGGGATTGCGTATAGGTATCGTATAGGGATCCTATACTCATTCCAGGGGAGTAAAAAATGACTAAAAAAGATAAAAAACGGAAAAAAACGTTAGATCCTCAAAGTTGCCACTTTGCCGTTCACGGTCTGAAATCAGAACGAATATTCAAAAAACAAGAGGGCGTCTCGAACTTTTGAGACACCCTCTTTTGAGTGAAGTCGAGTGGTTTAGAACAGGTAGCGGTTTTCGGTTTACCAGGCTTGCAAAATTTCCCCAAATTTTACTGCTGGTGGCAGTTGTTTCGATTTCATCACTCGGGTGTTACATGCACAGTTATCAACCGTATCAGGGTATAATTTTGCCAAAAAGACCCTGTTTGAAAAAACTGATGCCTGTAATAACTTTATCTATAAATGATCCGTTGCGTAGCCCAGGCTGAAATCCAACCAGGAGAATGTCAAATACCGGGGCGTTGAAGCCCTTGGTATACAAGGATGATTTTCCTGTTGAACGGGTGCTGTTGATCTGGCAAGGGCAGGTGAGGAGTAGATGATGCAACATAAGTTGGTTTTGAATTGTGAGTTTTCCTGATACAAACGATGTGCCATCAGCCGCACAGAACCTGATACTTTCAAAAATCAGTATTGTATGTTTCTGATAATTAATTGCATATATAAAGAATAAAAATCTGAATTCCAGTCCAGCCTTTTTGAAAAATCAGGATCCAATGCATGCCCCTGAATAAAATCGCACATGTGTTCGATTTTGATTATCCGGCATTCATACCATTTTTTTATCAAGCCCTGTTTTTTTTCTTACTTTCGTAATGAATTTGATTAATCAATTGATTGTGAATTTGTTCACAAATAGTAATGACCAGTAAGATGATAAAGAAAATATTGATAGCCAACCGGGGAGAGATTGCAGTCCGAATCATGCGTTCCTGCCGGGAGTTGGGATTGATTTCCGTTGGTGTGTTTTCGGAAGTTGACAGGAACGCAATGCATGTACGCTATGCTGACGAAGCCTACTATATTGGTCCGGCACCTTCGCGGGAAAGTTACCTGAACATTGAGTCTATCATTGATGTTGCGAAGCGCTCCGGGGCAGATGCAATACACCCGGGTTATGGTTTTCTTTCGGAGAATGCACAATTTTCAGCCCGATGCAAAGAAGAAGGAATCATCTTTATCGGGCCTTCCCCGCATTCAATCTCAACCATGGGTGATAAGATTACCGCACGCCAGACCATGATCAAAGCCGGTATTCCTGTTGTTCCGGGTACGTCCGAGAAAATAACTGTGGAGGCAAGGGCAGTTGAAATCGTTAAGGAGATCGGCTTGCCTGTGATGATCAAGGCTTCTGCAGGAGGTGGTGGAAAAGGAATGCGGCTGGTCAAACAGATGAAAGAATTGATTCCGTCGTTCAGAACAGCCAGGTCGGAAGCCATGAATGCTTTCGGCAATGACTCGGTCTATATAGAAAAATACATAGAATCTCCTCACCATATTGAATTCCAGGTCCTGGCTGACCGTCACGGGAAGGTCATTCATCTCTTTGAGCGGGAATGTTCCATCCAGCGCCGTCATCAGAAGGTAATTGAAGAGACACCTTCTCCTCTGATGACTCCCGAATTGAGGGAAGCCATGGGGAAATGCGCTGTTGCTGCAACAAAAGCAGTCAACTATGAAGGAGCCGGAACCATCGAGTTCATTGTCAACGATGCCCTCGAATTTTATTTCCTGGAAATGAATACCCGTTTGCAGGTTGAACATCCGGTCACCGAAAGGGTGGTCGGTGTTGACCTCGTCAAGGAACAGATCAACATTGCCAACGGTCTTCACCTGGAACTGAACCAGGAAGATCTTCACCAGAACGGGCATGCCATCCAGTGCAGGATCTATGCCGAAGATACCGATCATAACTTTATGCCGCAACCCGGGCTGGTGACACACATCACCGTGCCGCTCGGGCTTGGCGTGCGTTACGACGGGTACGTGTATGAAGGCTATGAGATCCCGATCTACTATGATCCGCTGATCTCGAAACTGATCTCATGGGGAAAATCGAGGCAGGAATCCATTGCACGCATGCGCCGGGCACTTTACGAATACAAGATCACCGGCGTAAAGACCAACATTAAATTCCTGGAGCGGATCATGGACATTCCCGATTTCATCGACGGGAAATACAACACGCATTTCATTGAATCCAATTCTGAGAAGCTGTTCAGTCCGAAGTTTTGCGGGACCGAATGTGAGGATATGGCCATGATTGCCTGTTTTATTGATTACATAGACAAGATTGGCAGGATTCAGCCACCAAGGATCACCGATGAACTTGCTTCAACATGGAAGGATTTCGGCAGAAAAAGAAGTATTTTACGGTTATAAAACAAGAAGAATGGCATACGAAATAAATATTGAAAACAGGACCGCCCACATTGAATTGCTGAACCGTGTTGGCAGCAAGATGCTGATTGCCGTTGATGACAACAGGTATGAGATCGATATCGTGATGGTTGAAAAAGGAGTCTATTCCATTTTATATAAGGGACATTCCTACAACGTGGAACTGATCGAAGGCGAAAACAGCAAGCAGTATATTGTCAACACACTCGCCCGGTCATTCAATGCGGAGATCATTGATGCTGAAGCGAAGTACCAGCGAAGCAGAATTGCAGGTCAGGAAAGTGAAGGAGACAACAACATCTCCTCGCCGATGCCGGGCAAGATCGTTAAGATACCTGTCAAGGTTGGTGAGAGTGTGACTTCAGGACAAACCCTGATCGTGGTTGAAGCCATGAAGATGCAAAGCGAATTCAAAGCTTCGGCAGACCGGGTGGTTGGTGAAATCCTGGTAAGTGAAGGCGACCTGGTGTCAGCGCACCAGATCATGATCAGGCTGATTTAACCGGCATTGATTCATCTGGCCAGGATTCAATATGAATATCGAACAAGGATTAACGATTTTTGAAGATTAACCTGAAAGGTTTTCTTCATTGAACTTCATAAATCGGAAATCGTTAATCCTTGTTCTTAAATCAAAAAAGTATTACTTATAGATTGAACCATGATGACATTAGAAGAAAGCTTTAAGGATTTTGAAAAAAGGAACAGCCAGGCTGAACTTGGCGGCGGTATTGAGAAAATAGAAAAGCAACACAAAGCCGGTCGCAGCACTGCCCGTGAAAGAATCCTGATATTGCTTGATGCCAATACGTTTGTGGAGTTTGACAAACTTGTGACGCATCGCTGCAGTGATTTTGAAATGGACAAGAACAAAGTGTTAGGCGATGGGATGATTACCGGTTATGGTAAGATCGACGGCCGGCTGGTCTTTGTCTTTGCGCAGGATTTTACGGTCTTTGGCGGAACGATGAGCAGGGCCAATGCCGACAAGGTCATCAAGGTGATGGATGCCGCTATGAAAGTTGGTGCACCAGTAATCGGGCTGAATGATTCCGGTGGCGCCAGGATCCAGGAAGGCGTTGAAAGTCTCGCCGGGTATGCCGATATTTTCTATCGCAATGTAATGTCATCGGGTGTCATCCCGCAGATCTCAGCGATCATGGGTCCCTGTGCCGGCGGTGCAGTGTATTCACCAGCCATGACAGATTTTATTTTCATGGTAAGGGAGTCCAGCTATATGTTCGTTACAGGTCCGGAAGTAATAAAAACGGTGACGCACGAAGAGGTTACCATGGACGAACTCGGTGGTGCCATGACGCATAATTCGAAGAGTGGTGTGGCTCATTTTGCAGCTGATAACGATGAGCAGGCGCTGATGATGATCCGTGAACTGATGAGCTTCCTTCCGTCCAACAACATGGAAGATCCGCCCACTCAGCCCTGCACGGATGATCTCATGCGGCAGGATGAGTCATTGCAGACACTCATCCCGGCGGATCCCAACAAGCCTTACGATATGAAGGAGCTCATCACTACCGTGGTGGATTCACATAACTTTTTCGAGGTGATGCCTTTTTATGCACAGAATATCCTGATTGGTTTTGCCCGGCTTGGAGGGAAACCTGTAGGAATTGTTGCCAACCAGCCTGCATACCTGGCGGGTGTGCTGGATATCGACTCGGCAATGAAAGCCGCGCGGTTTGTGCGTTTCTGCGATTGCTTCAACATACCGCTGATTACCTTCGTGGATGTTCCCGGGTTCCTTCCCGGAACCAACCAGGAATTCGGAGGCATCATCAAGCATGGTGCAAAACTGCTGTATGCATTTTCAGAAGCTACCGTTCCGAAGATTACGCTGATCACCCGCAAAGCTTATGGCGGCGCTTATGATGTGATGTCAAGCAAACACATAGGTGCTGATGTGAACTTTGTTTATCCTACCGGTGAGATCGCGGTCATGGGACCCGAAGGTGCTGTAAATATTATTCATAAAGGAAAACTGGACGGTGAAGAACGGATTGCTGCAGTTGATGAATACCGCAGGACTTTTGCAAGTCCCTATAAAGCAGCCGAACTCGGTTATGTTGATGAGATCATTTACCCGAAACAAACCCGGATGAAACTTATCCAGGCATTGGAGATGACGCAGAATAAGAGCAAAACGAATCCTGCAAAAAAACACGGGAATATTCCCTTGTGATTTCATCCAGGTTATTTGAAAACCGGTCGTACTCCCAATCAATAAAATTTTAGGTTTGGCGGGAAAATAATTCCTGATTATATTTGTCCATGGTCTGTGAAGATTTTGTTTTCAGTTCCATACAAATGTTGTCTCACCAACTGCTTTGCAATGAAAAATTCTATATTTCGAAATTGTCTGGCTTTCTTCACCTTCCTTTTGTTTTTCGTTTGTAATACGGTGCAATCACAGGACCTGGAGACCATTGCAAAGCAGAAACCCTTCGCCATTCATGGAAACACGGGGTTGAACCTGATGGGATATGATGTGAGCGGCATTGAAGCCCGGCAGAAACCTTTTTCCTTCATTCTTACCGCCAATGCCACCATCAGTTTGTACAGCTTTGATCTGCCATTCTCTTTTTCGATTTCAGACAAGCAGACCAGTTACTCGCAGCCGTTCAACCAGTTTGGAATGAGTCCTCACTGGAAGTGGATCACGGTTCACGGGGGTTACCGGAACCTGACCTTTTCCAGTTTCACCATGGCTGGTCATACATTCCTTGGCGGAGGAGTGGAGCTTAGCCCTGGCCTGTTCAGGTTCGGTTTCCTGTATGGACGTTTTGACCGGAAGACTACAGAAAACCAGCTATACCAGAATGATTCCCTGCCGGGTTTTGCACGGCGCGGGTTTGCAGTTAAGGTTGGTGTGGGTACTGAAAATAATTTCTTTGACCTTATTTTACTCAGGGTCCGTGATGACAGCACAAGCCTTCATCAAGCTGACACATCTTCAATCCGAACACCGGAGCAAAATGTGGTTATGGGTATTAACGGTCATTTTACATTTTACAAAAAGCTGATCTGGGAAGTTGAAGCTGCAATGAGTCTCTATACTACGAACCTTGGCGCAGCTCCCCTGAGTGATGTTGAAAACAATGCAACGCTTCACAGCCTCAATAAATTTCTGGGCATCAATCAATCTTCAGAATATTATTCTGCGATCAGATCTTCTCTTCAATACAGGGCCAAATTATGGTCACTGAAACTCGAGTACCGGCGCATCGACCCCAAGTACCAGTCGATGGGAGCTTATTTCTTCAACAATGACATGCAGAATATAACGATCACTCCGGCGATCTCTTTCTGGAAAAGAAAAATCGCCCTTAGTGGCAGTGTCGGTCTTCAGAGTGATAATCTCCGCGGAACAAAGCTTGCCACATCGGTGAGGACCATCGGTAGTGCGAATGTTTCCTTTAACCCGTTATCCACCTTCGGGCTTGATGCAAACTACAGCAATTACAGCATTTCGCAGCGGAACGGACGATTACCACTTTCTGATACAACCAGGGTGCACCAGGTAACTCAGAACATCTCGGTTTCGCCCCGCCTGCTGTTTGCCAATACTTCACTGAGTCACATGATCATGCTGAATTATAATTATTCCAATTTCAATGATCAGAATAAGATCACTTCACAGTATTCTGCATTTACTTGCCAGACGGCCCAATTGAATTATTCACTGGGCCTTGTTAAGAGCAGGTGGTCGCTTCTGGGTGGGGTCACCTATTCAAAGACCACCAGTTTTACGAGTGACGTGACCGGTGTCGGAGGAACGATCGGGGTTTCGAAAAACCTGCTGAAGGATAAGATCTCCCTGAGCTGGAGCAATTCATTGCTGCATACCAGTTCACCTTCACCGGGTGGATGGGTTTACAATTCTACGATCATCAGCAGTTATACGATCAACAGTCACAATTCGCTCAGGTTCAATATTTATTATACCGGGAATTTCAGCGGGGCGACAGCAATTGCCCCGACAATTGCCCCGACATACAACGAATTTAAAGGAGATTTGAGTTATGTTTATACATTCTGATAGCAACAAGATGAAGAAGCGGAAGGTGGAATTCCGGAGCTCTTTCCTGGTTTTCATTTTCCTGTTTTGTTTTTTCACCAGCGGAAAATCGCAACCATTTCCTGTGAACATAATCATTAATGTGGTTCCTCCGTATACTTCAAAAGTCAATGAGTATATGTCGCAACCGAACAAGATCATGGTCACGCTTATTAACACGTCGTCAGCTCCCGTGAATATTTACCTCGGGGGAACCATCACCGGCGAAGGCGGGATAAAAATATACACTGATCCTTCTTCAAAAACGCAGATGATCCGCCTGTCGGCAAAGATCCCTTACCAGCTGAACATCGGGAACATCCAGCAACTCTTCGACATGAACCATGTGATGCTTCAGAACATCAATAAAAATGAACTTATATACGGGAATGGATTACCTGAAGGTGATTACCGGATTTGCCTGCGTGCTTATGACTATCAGACAAGCGAACCGGTGTCGCCGGATGATCCTTCTGGCTGCAGCAACACTTTCACGGTTACTGATGTTGAGCCGCCGGTGATCCTTCAGCCGGTGTGTGACCAGGAAGTGATCCCGAAAACACCGCAAAATGTAATCTTCACATGGACGCGTCCTCCCGGAACACCAATAAACACAAGGTACGACCTGAAGGTGATCGAAGTTCTTCCTTCCGACAGGAATATCAATGATGCTATTAAATCGGCCGTTCATCCTGTGTTTTTCGAATCGATGATCCCGGTCAATTCCTGCCTGCTCGGTCCTGCGGATCCGCAACTGGTCGAAGGGAAAAAATATGCTTTTACGGTGACCGTGATCGATCCTTCAAATAAAACATCCTACCGGAATAAAGGCATGAGTGAGGCTTGCAGCTTCATCTACAGGAACCCGGATTTCTCGCTCGCGCTCGCGCAGGTAAAAATTCTTACCCCGGAGGATCAGGCAAAACTGAGTAAAACGGAACCTGCTTCATTCCTCTGGCTTCCACCCTTCACAGAAACCTCCAATAAAGAAATCCTTTACCAGTTGAAGATTGTTGAGGTGACACATGCCGAATCCAAAAATACTGCAATCAACAGGACTGAATACGTTCTCCTGCAGAAAGGGATCCAGGGGACGTCATTCACTTATCCTGAAAAGGAAAAACCACTCGAGCCGGGAAAGATCTATGCATGGCAGGTAACTGCTTTTTCAGGGAGCACTGAAATCGGGGGTTCTGATGTCAGAACGTTTTCAATAGAGTAAAAGTCATTGTTGCTCAATATTCCTAACTTTGACTCACAATTCCGGCAGCCATGGACAAAATCATTGACCTGATTAAAGCATACTCTTCAGAATTCCTGGAAGAGGTGAGAGCTATCCGTCGTCACTTCCACGAAAACCCGGAGTTATCGTGGGAGGAATACCAAACCGCTGAATTTATCTGCCAGAAACTGGATGAGTGCAAAATCCCTTATACCAAAGGAGTTTCAGGGACCGGTGTGGTCGGACTGATTGAAGGGAAGAACCCGCATGGTCGCAACATCGCATTGCGCGCGGATATGGATGCATTGCCGGTTAACGAAGAGAATGATGTCGTTTATAAATCAAAGATAGCGGATAAGATGCACGCCTGCGGGCATGATGTCCACATGGCTTGTCTGCTGGGTGCCGCAAAGATCCTGGACAAGCTAAAAGATCAGTTCGAAGGAAGCATCAAACTCATTTTTCAGCCTTCGGAAGAAACCTATCCCGGCGGCGCCATTGGAATGATCCATGAAGGTGTCCTGAAGAACCCGGATACGGTGAATGTCATCGGTCAGCATGTAATCAATACGCTGGATGCAGGGAAAGTCGGGATGCGGCCCGGACCATATATGGCATCAACAGATGAAGTATTCCTGACCGTGCGGGGCAAAGGTGGTCATGCTGCCACACCTGACCAGGTGATTGATCCGATCCTGATTGCTTCACATATTATCATCGCCCTTCAGCAAATCGTCAGCCGGAAGGCGAATCCATTAGTCCCGACCGTGATTTCTTTTGGCCGGATCATTGGTGCAGGCCGGACGAATATCATTCCCGATGAAGTGAAGATATCCGGTACCATAAGGACATACGATGAATCATGGAGGAAAACAATACATGCCGTCATCACGAAGATGGCATCATCCATTGCTGAATCCATGGACGGAAGCTGTGATGTTCGCATCGGGCATGGGTATCCGTTCCTTCATAACGACGAAGATCTCACTGCAAAGATTCGTGGAATCGCAACAGAATATCTGGGCGAAAATAACGTTGTAGAACTGGAACCACGCATGACAGCTGAAGATTTTTCATATTTCGCCCTGGAAGTTCCATCCTGTTTATACAGGCTGGGAATCCGCAATGAAGAAAATGGCATCCGTTCAAATCTTCATTCATCTACCTTTGACGTGGATGAATCATGCCTTGAAACAGGCATGGGGCTGATGGCATTTGTGGCGGTTCAGATTTTATCATCAAAGTAAAAATGAGAACAAACTTTTTATGCAGGAAGAACTCATATTCCCTGGTCTTTCTTGTTTTTTTCTTTTCATTCCTTTCTGCTTCCGGCCAGGACCGGCCTGCAGGAAGTCCCCCGTTGCTGCCGTTCCAGATCAATGCCAACGACAATACCGATGATCAGCTTGCCACCCAGTTTTTTCAGAACAGGGAATATGATAAAGCAGCAGAGGTCTATGAACGGTTGTATGAAAAGAAACCGACGTCAAGCAACTACTTTTATTATTTCTTTTGCCTCATTGAAACCAGGGATTACCCCAAGGCCGAAAAGCTCATAAAATCAGCCAGGAAAACTGAGCCTGATGCCCTGAAGTACACGGTTGACATGGGCTATCTTTATTTCCGTTCAGGGGACCCGGAAAAGTCCAAAAAATATTATGACGAAGCGCTGAAGAAATTGGGTGCGAACCAGAACCAGGTTTTTGAGCTTGCCAATGCTTTCATCACGCGTAACGAAAATGAATATGCCATCAAGACTTATCTTAAAGGAAGGCAGCTCCTGAACAATTCTTATCCCTTTTCCATGGAGCTGGCATCCATGTATGAACGGATGGGTGATTTCAAGGGAACGCTGGAGGAATTTTTTCTTCTCATTGAAAGTAATAAAGCCTATTTGCAGACAGTGGAAGATCGTCTTCAGACATCACTTTCCAATGATATAGATGGCACGAGGAATGAGACGTTCCGGAAGTATGTATTGGAAAAGGCCCAGAAGAACCCTGATGAGCCTGCCTATTCGGAAATTCTCTGGTGGTATTCGATCCAGGAGAAAGATTTTGGAATGGCGCTGATCCAGGCCAAATCGCTTGACCGGAGGATGAAAGAAGACGGGAACAGGGTTTTCCAACTGGCCCAGTTGTGCACTTCCAACGAGGATTATCCTGCCGCAATTGATGCCTATAAATACCTGATCGCAAAAGGAAAAGAATTTCCATATTACTATAGCAGCCGCTCGGAGTTGTTAAAAACCCGGTTCCTGCAAGCAGTTTCGCAACATGATCCCGCGAAAAAGGAGCTGGCAGAACTGGAAAAGGAATTTGAAACTGAGATAAGTGCCATCGGTGATAATGCCAATTCGGCTTCACTTGTGAAAAACCTGGCGCACCTGGATGCATTCTATCTTGGAAAATCTGACCATGCCGTTGAACTGCTTACAAAGCTGGTTGAGATGAACGGACTTGACACGAGAACACAGGCTGAGTGCAAGCTGGAACTTGCCGACATATTGCTTTTCACCGGTGACGTGTGGGAATCGACATTGCTGTACCAGCAGGTTTACAAGGATTTTAAGAACGATGCGATCGGGGAACAGGCGAAATTTAAAAATGCAAAATTATCTTATTATATCGGCGAATTCAAATGGGCACAGACGCAACTTGACATTCTGAAAGCTGCGACTTCGCGGCTGATTGCTAATGATGCCATGGCACTCTCCCTGCTGATCAGTGAGAATTTTGACCCGGACAGCAACACGGTTGCCCTGGGATTTTATTCGCGTGCCGATCTGCTGGAATACAGGAATGAAGATGAACTGGCCATTACAACGCTGGATTCTATTGCCAAAGCGTTCACTTATCATCCCATCTTCGATGAAATGCTGCTCCTGAAAGCGAAGATCAGGATCAAGCAGGGTCGGTTCACTGAAGCTGACACTCTGCTGGGTGAGCTTGTGACAAAATACCCCGAGGATGTTTTTGCGGATGAAGGATTGATAACACGGGCAAAGCTGAATGAAAATACACTTAAAAACATACCGCACGCCATGGCCTATTATGAAGAGTTGCTGACAAATTATCCCGGCAGCATCTACGTCATTGAAGCCCGGAAAAAGTTTCGTACACTGCGTGGAGATAAAGGATTCTGATGGTAAAACCAAAGAAGCACCTGGGTCAGCATTTTTTACATGATGAAAACATCGCCCGGAAAATCATCGGTTACCTTCCTGTAAATGCCGTTAACATTGTAGAGGTGGGAGCAGGAACAGGCGTTCTGTCAAAATACCTCCTGGAAAATCCTGCACTCAATTCCTTTTTTTTTGAGATCGATAATGAATCCACGGAATTCCTGAAAAGGAAATTCCCTGCAATGGCTGATCACCTGATCGAAGCAGATTTCCTGAACTACGATCTTTCTGTGATCCCGTCACCATTTCTTGTGATTGGAAATTTTCCTTACAACATCTCTTCACAGATTCTGTTCAGGGTGCTCGAATACAGGGATGCAATTCCTGAAGTGATCGGTATGTTCCAGAAAGAGGTTGCAGAGCGGATTGCCTCTCCGCCCGGTTCAAAAAAATACGGAATCCTGAGCGTCCTGTTACAGGCCTATTATCATATAGATTATCTCTTTACCGTGAATGAAACAGTTTTTTATCCATCGCCCAAAGTGAAATCAGGTGTGATCCGGTTGAAACGGAATGCCACGGAAAAGCTGGATTGCGATGATGCCCTTTTTGCAAAAGTTGTGAAGACTGCATTTAACCAGCGCAGGAAGACTTTACGGAATGCCCTGAGAGGTCTTGTCGCTGAAGATTCGGCAGAGGTCAAAGCCCTGCTTGACAAACGGGCTGAACAGTTGTCAGTTCCGGAGTTCGTCAGGCTCACGATGTCGGCTAAATGAGAATAACTGTTCCAAGGTGTCTGATAAATTTCTAATTTTGCCTGAAATTCCCTAATGTCATATTGTGAAACAGAAGCTTCATACCCGGATTCCTGACAGCAAAAAACCTGCACCTGCAACCAAGCCTGTGACTAAGAAGCCTGCACTTGTGAAGCCCTATAACTCACGGAAAGCGAACCGCTATTTTGTCCTGTTTTTCTTTATCATGGCATTGGTTTTATATGGGAATACCCTCTTCAACAAATGGGCCGTCGATGATAATTTTGTTACACACAATGAACTGGCTCGCCAGGGTTTCAAAGCTATTCCAAAGATATTTTCCACCTTTTACGTTAACCAGAGCGGGAACATCGGGACGTCAACTTCGGATTACCGGCCAGTCGTCAAGCTGACTTTTGCGCTCGAATACCAGCTTTGGGGGGAAAAGCCCGTGCGGAGTCACCTGATAAACGTGCTGCTTTATTTCTGGATTTGCACGCTGTTGTTTTTCATCCTGAGAAGAATACTTACGAATTATAACATTTTATTTCCCTTTCTTATCACGGTTCTTTTCATGGCGCACCCGGTCCATACGGAGGTGGTGGCGAGTCTGAAGAACCGCGATGAACTCATTGCGTTTTTATGTGCCCTGGGTGGCCTTCATTTTATTTTAAAATATGCTGATACCAAGAAGATCATCTATTCGATTTATGCAATGCTTGTCGTTACTGTAGGATATCTCAGCAAATCCTCGATCATCTCATTCCTGGCCGTATATCCGCTGGTATTGTATTTCTTCACCACCATGGACCGCAAAAAGCTTTTCTATATTTTCATCTCAATCTTGCTGGTCCTGCTTTTTGCACATTTCTTTCCCCGGTTATTCCTGCCTCATCCATCAAGGGTAAGATCGTATATCGAAAACCCGTTGTATTTTGAAAAAAGTCTCTGGCTAAGGCTTGGCACGGGATTATTCACGCTCTGGTTCTACCTGAAGCTCCTGGTTTACCCGTATCCGCTGGTGTTTTATTACGGATACAACATGATCCCGATCACAGGATTGGGAAATTTCTGGGTGCTGTTATCACTCATCATCAATCTTGGATTGATTGTTTATGCGTTCAGGAACTTCCGTAGCAAGCAATTAATTTCATTCGCCATCCTTTATTATTTCATCACCATTGCCATGTATTCCAACATCGTGGTCCCGATGGTGGGGATTGTTGGAGAACGCTTTGTCTTTGCGGCTTCCCTTGGATTCTGCATAGCCGTCATCTTTTTACTTTTCAAACTTTTCAGGACAGATCCGAAGAGCCTGACCATTGAATTCAACGAACGTGCCAAGATCATCGTCATCATCTTCCTGATTATGATTCCTTACACAGCGCTAACCATTCACCGGAACCGGCAATGGCGCAATTACTTTGACCTGTACCGCTCGGATATTAGCCATCTCGGCAATTCTGTCAAGGCCAATATTGAGTATGGCGAATTTCTCATGAACACCGTTTACCAGGATCCCAATTTCCTGCAAGGTGGGCGTGTTAATGAGTACAAACAACAAGTCATCATAACGCATCTGAGGAGAGCCCTGGCAATTTATCCAAACGAATACAAGACCCTCAATGACCTGGGCACGGTATATCTCAATTTTACACGCAAACCTGATTCTGCTTTTTATTACCTGAGAAAAGCGATTGCACTGGACCCGGAACTGCAGCCTGCGTGGGTGAACCTTGCATTGGCATACCGGAAGAAACAGGACGTCGACAGTGCCATGTATTGCTATGAACAAGTCCTTAAGATCAATCCGAATGAACTTACGGCTGTCTTCAAACTGGCTGATCTTTACTTTGAAAAAGGAGATGCAGCCACTGCATTCAGGATGAACCAGGATGTGATGAAAGCCCATCCGGACCTGGATGTTCCGTATTTTAATTTCGGATACTATGCCATCATCCAGGGAGACACCAATGCCTGTATTCAATACTGGGAAAAGGCAGCACAGCTGCGGGTTACCTACGAGGTTTGCATGAACCTGAGTACGGTGCTGAAGGCAAAAGGAGATCTGGAGAGGGCCAATTATTATCTTTCCCTGGCCAATGATGAAGCCGAAAGGATTAAAAAACAAGGGGTAAAATAATCCCGGAATTCACTGCCTTTTATTCTCGCTGATCCATGCAGAATGCAGAAAAGTATTCTGCGTAAATCTGCATTTTTGTCTCTGCAAAATTGCGGGAATTCTTCATAGCCTGCTGGTTTGCTGATACTATCCCGAAAAATAATTTAGACAGAATTTAAATAAACTTTTTTATTTTTGCAGAAATCAATGGTTTCTATGAAATTCTGTACACGTTCATTTCTTGTCATAGTTCTTGTCTTTTTCTCGCTGATCATCCAATTATCGGCCCAGACCGGGATCGTGAAAGGCCGTGTCTACAATCATAAGAACAATGAACCGGTCCCATTCACCAACATCATCATCGATGGCAAACCTACGCAGGGAGCAACAAGCGATGCAGATGGGAACTATGCAATTTCCGGCATTGCCCCGGGTTACATAAGACTTCTGGTGTCTTCTGTAGGATTTAAGACGTTTACTTCCGAAGATTTCCTGGTAACAAATTCCAGGACGACCAACGTTGATATCTCCATGGATGAATCGGTAACAACGCTGGAACAGGTTGAAGTGAGACCGGATGTGGTTGGCAGAAAAGATGAGAGCCCGGTGTCCATGCAAACGCTCACAATCAAGGAAATCGAAAGAAGTCCAGGTTCAAACCGGGATGTTTCGAAAGTCATCGGGTCACTTCCCGGTGTCGCATCGACGCCTGCTTTCAGAAATGACCTGATCGTCAGGGGCGGAGGTCCAAGTGAAAACCGGTATTTCCTGGATGGCGTTGAAATACCTTATTTCAACCACTTCTCCACGCAAGGTGCATCCGGAGGACCTGTCGGGATCATCAACGTGGATTTTATCCGGGAGATTGAATTCTATACGGCTGCATTCCCTGCCAACCGCGGCAACATGATGAGCTCATTAATGGAGCTGAAACAAATTGAAGGCAACAAGGAGAAATTTTCCGGCAGGGTCACACTGGGGTCCAGCGATCTGGGATTGACCATAAATACACCGGTCACAAAAAATTCTAACCTGATATTTTCCGTGAGGAGATCCTACCTGCAGTTTTTATTCAGTGCGTTGAAACTGCCATTTCTGCCGACATACAACGATTACCAGCTGAAATATAAAATCGATTTCGATAAACGGAACCAGCTGTCTGTTATCTCTATCGGGGCGCTCGATCAGTTTGTATTGAATACCAGCCTGAAGAACCCCAACGATTACCAGAATTACCTGCTCAAAAACCTTCCGGTAAACAACCAGTGGAGTTATACTTTTGGTCTCGTTTACCGCCACTTCCGTGAGAACGGCTACGGGACCTGGGTGGCAAGCCGGAACATGCTGAACAACGAGGAGAACAGGTACCAGGGCAACGTGAAGGTTCCCGACAGCCTGCTCTTTAACTACAAATCCCAGGAGATTGAAAATAAGGTCAGGTATGAAGGACTGAACGATCTTGGAACCTGGAAGATCAGCTACGGCGCCGGTGGTGAATATGCACGTTACAACAACAAGACGTTCCAGAAAATATTTCTTGAAAAGCAAGTCCGCACCCTGGATTACAGTTCTATCCTTGATCTTTTCAAATGGCAGGTCAATGGCCAGGTGACCAAATCCATTCATGCCGACAAACTGGTTCTGTCGCTTGGCGTAAGGATGGATGCAAACAGCTACAGCAGCAAGATGTCGAACATGCTGGAGCAGACTTCTCCACGGTTTTCCGCATCGTATTCCCTGACAAAAAAATGGTTTATCAATGCGAATGTCGGACGTTATTTCCAGCTTCCGGCATATACGGTTCTCGGCTTCCGCAATAACAATGGTTCACTTGTCAACGATTCCCTTGGCATTCGGTATATTTCTTGCGATCATCTGGTGCTGGGCCTGGAATTTCTGCCCCGCCAGAATTCAAAGATCTCGGTGGAAGGTTTTTATAAAAGTTATCAGCACTATCCTTTTTCCATGGTTGATTCCGTATCCCTAGCCAGTAAAGGGGCGGATTATTCAATCTTTGGCAATGAGCCGGTGGTTCCGACTTCCAAAGGAAGAGCATATGGTTTCGAGGTTCTTTACAGGGATGCAGATCTCTTCGGATTCAATGTCATCTTATCTTACACATTTGTCCGCAGCGAGTTTACGAAAGCCGATGGTACCTATATTCCTTCGGCTTGGGACAACAGGAACCTGCTCAACATCCAGTTTGGATATAAATTCAAGCGCAACTGGGAACTCGGTGCAAAATGGAGATTCGTTGGTGGCGCACCATATACGCCATACAATATGGACAAGTCGAGCCTCGTCGCAGCCTGGGACGTCCAGGGACAAGGTTATCCCGATTATTCGAAATACAACACGTTGCGGTTGCATTCCTTTAACCAGCTGGACGTGCGTGTTGATAAAGGATTCTATTTTAAACACTGGTCGCTCATGCTTTACCTGGATATCCAGAACCTCTTCAATTACCAGGCCCAGCAACCGGAAATCCTTGTGAATACGCAGCCTGATGGATCAGTCGTCAGGTACAAAGATGCATTTGGCCAGGAGCGATACGTGTTGCGGGAGATTTCAAACAATGTGGGAACGATCCTTCCATCCATCGGGATCATGGTCGACTTTTAGCATGGCAGAGAATCAGCGCCCGGATTTATTGATCTCTGCTTTGACCAGGTTGCTGATGATGGCGGCACCGGCCGGGTTCACATGATCGGCATTAAAGAAATACTCTGGCTTTCCGTGAAAATAATTCCTGTAATTAAAAACCCTGAAATCGCTGCAATGGGCTTGGGTGAGATCCATGATCTCCTGGTCAATCTTATCAAGGTCGACCATCTTCCGTGCATATTTTAAATATTCATCGGTCATCGGCATCCGCAGCAGGATGAGGTGAATCTTGTATTGTTTGCAAATATCAAGGATCTTAAGATAGAATCTTGCTTCCCCGATGGTTGAATGTTTTCCGTAGCTCGAAAGATAAGCCGTGGCAATCTCAAAACCCAGTGCATCCCGGTTTGGCTCTTTTGCAAAGTTTTTATAATTTCTTGGAGGAACGTAACCGTACCTGATCTTGTTCACCTGGATTTTCCGGAAGATGACGGACATGTAAACAAATTTATAATTCCCCACATACGAGAAAAAAGAACCGTTTACCCAATTCAGCAGGTAGCCGGGATCATTGAATTCACACGCCAGTTCGGGATAATCAATGTATTTCCGCCAGTAACCATCAAACGTCAGATCAGTTTCGGCCCGCGGACTGAAGTTGACGGGGTCGATTGAAAGCAGGATGTATTCCGGTCGTTTGTTGGTCTTCTCAAGGATATACCTGAGCTTGTAATACGTTTGCGTATAGACTTCCTTGGGCGTCATATAACTGAAGCCATTACCAAGGATCTCCGGATCGACGCGATTATGTGAATTGCCAAGCATCAGGTATTTCAGGGTGTCTGGATAAGCGTCAAACTGCCTGTCCTGTGCCCGGCTCAACCGGAAATAATACATCCAGCGGTTATATGCCTTGTTGAGACTGGCATTCAGCGCCAGTGCCAGCAGGATGAACACAAACAATTTGACAAAAAAGAGCTTATTCCGTGTCATGTTAAAATTGGAAATAAAAGAACTTCTGACTTGAAAAAACCCCGAAAGCAAGCAAGAAAAACAACATCAGCATATACGCTGAATACCTTATGTAAATTGACTTTTGAAGAAATTTTGCAGCAAAGGATTTAACTGCGACAAGGTATTCGAACATGAGCATAAAACCAACCATCAGCAAGCCCAGGATGAAGTCGTTATTTTTAATCAGGAATGATAAGGACGAAGCGGTATGGCTGAAATCTGCAAAATTCCGGATCATCAGGAAGGAATCACTGAGCGGATGTTGTCCGAAGAAAAACCCGGTAGAACAAACAAGAATAAATGTTGCGATGATGTTCACCCACTTCAGCAGACCGGGCGTCCTGGTTAAACCAGTTACACGATTAAAAGCTGTGGTAACCGGTTTCGAGACATTCGCCAAAACCATGTAAGTGCCATGCAGTAATCCGAAGATGATAAAATTCCAATAGGGACCGTGCCAGAAACCAACCAGGACAAATGTGATGACCAGGTTGAAATTGATGCGCCAGTTAACGGTTTTGCCTTTGTATGTAAAAGGAAGTGAGAAATAGACATAATCGCGCAGCCACGATGTAAGCGTGATGTGCCAGCGGCTCCAGAAGGCTGCGATCGACTGGGCACTGAACGGGCGGTTGAAATTCGGACTGAGCCTGAAACCCAGGAGCCGGGCCGATCCTATGGCAATGTCGGTATACCCTGAAAAATCTGCATACACCTGCATCATCTTCAGGATGATTGCAAAACCAATTTCAACACCATGGAAATATCCCGGCTCATTAAAGACAGGTGATACGAAAATTGACAAACGATCTGCAATGACAAGCTTCTTGAACATCCCCCAGAGGATCAGTCGCAGACCGCTTGAAAGCAGGAGCGGATCAAATTCGTGCTTTACATGGAACTGCGGAATGAGTCTTCGTCCCCTTTCAATCGGTCCGGCCAGCACCAGCGGGAAGAATGAAACAAACAGCGCATAGATCCCGGCATTCTTTTCCGGCTTGATCACTCCGCGGTACACATCAATGGTATAGCCGATAGTCTGAAATGTGTAAAAGGAGATGCCAATGGGTAACAGAATGCTGTAAATGGGAATCGCGTTATTTTTTCCCGTGATTGCTGCCAGGGCATTGACAATCTCCGTAAAAAACCCGAGATACTTGAAGAAAAGAAGCATCCCGATGTTGATGATCATTGAAAGAACAAGATATTTCAGCCGTTGCTTTTTGGGAAGCTGTCCCATTTTCAACGCGGCAAAATAGGAGACCAATGTGGCGCTGATCAGGACCAGGACGAATTCAACCCGCCAGATGAGGTAGAAAAAATAACTTGCTGCAAGAAGTAAAACCCAGCGCCACCTGTGGGGAAGAAGATAATACAGGATGACTGTGAATGGCAGGAAAAACAGATACCCGATGGAGTTGAAGAGCATACCTGGATTATTTTACCCTGGGATTTTCATTCCCCTCCAACTCCGTGTATAATATACCTTCATCGGTTTCTTCACGCTTGTGCGGAATAGAATTCCGGAGGAAAAGATCTTCAAATTTCTGTGCGATCCCCGTTTCATAATCCTTTGGCTCAAACAACATTTTGCTGAGGAGATCATTTGAAGCAATCGCCCGCACCATCTTCCGGATCTTGCCGGCAGCTTCCTCAAAGCTTTCACGCGTCAGTTCATAACGCTGGTGTTCGATCTCTTCCTGGCCATCGCAAAGCCTGTACCCGAGCTGCAGGTTGTAGTTGATCGCATTGGTATTTGATTTCAGGATATGAGCGTATTGTTTTTTCCATCCGACAAAATAAAAAAGCGTCTCAATGCCGGCAATGGAAACAAGATAAGGAACAAATGTATGATAGAATTCGGGCCGGCCAATGAATATCCCGGTCTCGGATTCGAGCTTGTCCCAGTCGATATTCTTGTCATTCAGCAGGCCGATCTTCACACCCTGGTATTGAATGACGACGTAGTGAAAGTTCTCGTTGTTGATGGAATTGAACCAATCAAGCTGCATTTCCGGGGTGATGATCTCACGGTAATTCATGTTCATCCTTACCGGGTCGGAGTTACGCCATTGCCTGACCAGCTCAATGTCTTCCATCTTGAGCCGCTCAAGTGTTATCCCGTATTTACAGAATTTCATCGTGTAACAGGGTCTTGATGGAGAAAGGCGGTTTCCGGTTCTGCACCATGTAAATGCGGCTCAGGTATTCACCAATGACTCCTAGCGAAAGTAAAATGATGCTTGTGGAAAATAAGATCGCCACGATCAGGGCCGTAAATCCAAGCGGTACATTATGGGCAAGTTTCCTGTAAATAAACCAAATACCTGTCAGGAGGCTAAGGAACGAGAAGATGAACCCGCCATAAACCATTATCCGCAAGGGGATGGCAGTATAGTAAATTACCAGGTTCGAGAACATCGAGATCAGCGAATGCGAAGTATAGCCTGACTGCTGGTATGGCCTCTTGTGGTGTTCAACCATAACGAAATGGATATGGTTGGTGTACCAGTTGAAAAGTTCGTCAATGAAGATGAAATTCAGCTGATGGTTCAGGAGGTTTTTTCCCAGCGAGGATCTCATTAACCTGAAGGAAGATCCTTTGCCCTTGGTCCTGAAAATATGACGGGAAGATGCCTTCAGTGCTGAACTCCCGAGGTTGCGTGCAATGGAATGTTGTTTCCTGCCGTAGATTCCGTAAACCAGGTCCGCATCACTGTCTTTCATGGCATTGATCAGCTTCGCAATTTCTTCCGGCGGATGTTGCAGGTCGTCATCCATCGTGATGATGAATTTACCGGCTGCCTGGGCGATTCCGCAAATTGTTGCATTGTGCTGGCCGAAATTCCTGGCCAGCCTGATTGCAGTGACTCTTCCGGGATTTGCTACCTGGATCATCGTAAGTTTCTCCCAGCTGGAGTCCTGGCTGTCGTCATCCACGAAGATGATCTCAAACGATTTTCCCTGTCCGTCCATTGACTTTTCAATCCGCTGAAAAAGTTCTTCCAGCGATTCATAGCTGTTATAAACCGGGATTACGATTGAATATTCAGGACTGTTGGTTTTGCTCATGCTAGCCTCCTCCCAAGATCAGGTGTCCTGCAGTAATCCATTTCGATGCATCAGAAAGAAAAAAGACGATCGCATTGGCAACATCATCGGGATTACCAAGTCCCAGCAATTGCCGCTGTTCAATCTGGTCGATTACCTCCTGCGAATAATTCTCGGCAGTCTCATTCATCATCGGTGTCCGCACCAATGCCGGGGCAATACAATTTACCCTCGTCCCGCGCGGTGACAATTCTTTTGCCAGGACCCTTGAATATCCTTCGATCGCCGCTTTTGCACTGATGTACATCGCCCCGCCGGTGAATGGATACCGGGTCGAAATGGAAGATATGAAAACGATGGCACTGTTATTTTTCACCAGTTTTTTCTTGCGCAAAATTCCGGATGTGAGCAGGACGATTGCATCAAAACTGATCCTGAAAGTCTTTACGATGGTGTCGTTCGTGATGTAGCTTGCAGGCGTCATGTCGGAAATACCTGTGCTGTGTACAAGTCCGTTCAATGGCGGCAACTGGGCAATTAACGCGTCAATCTCGCTTTGAATGGTCAGATCGGCAATGAACTTCAAATGGCCTTTCCCGTGAAGCGATTGAAATGTCTCTTCAAGCCGTTCCACGTTACGGCCGGTGATGATCACCTTTGCACCGTATTGTGATGCCGTGATGGCTGTCTGACGCCCGAGACCTGATGAGGCGCCTGTTATAAGGATTGTTTTATCATGAAGTTCAAAAGGACTCATTCATTTCTGGCTTTAAGGGAATGAATTCTTGCTCGGTAAGTTCAGGAACGATGATGCCATCGGTTTCCATCAGGACGGTTCCCCACGATAGCCCAATACCAAAAGCCGAGAGTAACAGTTTTTGCGGCTTTTCCTGGAGGACATCCCTGATCTGGCTGACCATGGTAAGCGGAATGGATGAACAGCTGGTATTGCCAAAATCCTTGAGCGAATATGGAACTTTTTCCGGTGCCACTTTCAGCATCTTCCGGATGGTTTCATTGATCAGCTTGTTGGCCTGGTGAAATAAAAGAAAATCGAATTCGTCGAGGCTGCGGTGGAAATGGTTCAGCGTAGTCTGGATGTTCGGAACGACTTCGCGCAGCGAAAAATTGAAAACTTCAATTCCGTTCAGCGCTACCTGCAGCCTGTTCCGGTAAATTCCTTCACCAAATTTCTTCGTCGTGAATGATTTCTTACTTGGGAAATTCCTTACTCCGCCATCATAAATGATGATCGCTTCATATCCGCTGCCATCCGTTTGAAGATTGAATTGCATGGGCGGGTAGCCGGGTTTGATCTCCAGTGCAGTTGCAGTCCCTGCATCACCAAAAAGCGGGAAAGTGCTCTTGTCGCGGTATGCAGAAGTCAGCGTTGAAATATCACCAACCAGTAAAAGTCCTTTCTGGATCCCGGTTGTTTTCATCATACTGCTGATCACCGAAAGTCCGTAAACATATCCCGAACAGCCCAGGTTAATATCCAGTGCCATACAGGTCTTGGGCAGTTTCAGCCGGTCCTGGAGAATGGCTGATGTCGATGGAATGATGTAATCACGCGATTGAGAAACGAAAATCAGGAGGTTGATCTCATTGCGATCCCAGCCAAGTTTGTCAAGCAATTGCTCGGCAGCCTGCATACAGATGTCGGAACATGCTTGTCCCTGTAAGGCTTTGTGACGGGTTTCAACCCCGATGGTCCGGATCAGCAGGTCGCGCTCCTTTTGTGATATCCAGGTGTAGTCGTGATTGGATGACGTCTGTTTAGGAACACAGGTAGAGAGACCAGCAATTCGAATATCAGGGATCTCAAAAATTGCCATTTTCTTCCGGTTTATCTTGTGATTTGCGTGATACATAGCAAAAATACTACTTTTTTCAATCAAGCCTTAAAATATCTAATTTTGTCCCTGTTCGATTGATCGGACTTTATTTCGTAATAGATTGGAATAATGGATTTAACAACACCGATGCCCATCCCGGGAGACCTGCAGCTCCAGCCTGGCAAGGCAACCATTGTCGCTGTGCTGAGACTCAGGGCGATGGCGCATCCCGGAAAACGGGCCTTCACATTCCTGGAAGACGGATCCGGAACGGAGGAATCCATTACATTTGCTGAGCTTGAGATTCAGTCACGGAAAGTGGCCACAAGGCTTCATGAACTGGGATTGAAAAATACAAAGGTGCTGCTGTTTTATCCCTCGGGTCTCGAATTCATCACGGCTTTTTTCGGATGTCTTTATGCCGGTGTGATCCCTGTGCCTGCATATCCTCCGCGTAAGAATCGATTGCTTCGCCGGATCCATGCAATAGCAGCCAATTGCGGGGCTGTTTCAATCCTGACCACGGATGGAATAGCCCGGTCACTGGAAAGAAATTTTTCTGATGATCCGTTGCTGAATAAATTGTCGTGGCATTCAACCGAATCATGGTCATCATCCGGTCAGCCTATGCAGGATTTTGATGAACCGGGTTTTGAAGAGGTGGCTTTTCTTCAGTATACTTCAGGATCGACCGGCGATCCGAAAGGAGTGATGGTAAGTCACAGGAATATCATGTTCAACCTGCGTTCGCTGCAGATCTTCTTCAGGATTACCAATGAAGATGTACTTGTAAACTGGGTGCCGCAGTTCCATGACCTCGGGCTCATCTTTGGTGTTCTTGAAACCGTATTTGCCGGGATTCATGCGATCCTGATCTCCCCGGTAACCTTCATTTCTGATCCGTTCTTTTTCCTGCAGACGATCAGCCGTTTTCGCGCAACCATTTGCGGACAACCGGATTTTGCCTTTAATCTGTGCGTTGATAAAACCAATGAAGTACAACGCAGCAGCATCGACTTATCCTCTCTTCATGCCTTCTACAGCGGTGCGGAGCCCGTCAGGAAGTCAACCTTTGAACGGTTTGCCAGCGCTTTCTCAGCCGCAGGTCTCAAGCCCGAAGCGCTTTTCCCGGCTTATGGGATGGCTGAATCTACACTGATCATAACCGGCATTGATCCAAACACGCGACCGTTTTACCTGCCTGTCATCGCATCTGAACTGGAGCAGCACCGGGTTGTTCCCGCGTCAGCAGGTGATGCGGATATACGCTGGATAACATGCAACGGGAAACCAAACATGGATACATCCATCCTGATTGCAGATCCGGATACCAGGGAAATATTGCCGGCGGATGTTGTTGGTGAGATATGGGCATCAGGAAGCACGATCACCATGGGATATTATGGTTTGCCAGAGCTTACCGGTGAAGTTTTCAATGCCACGCCCGAAGGACGGAATGAGACTTCCTGGCTCAGGACCGGCGATCTTGGATTTTTACATAATGGCGAACTATTTATCACCGGGCGACTTAAGGACCTGGTCATTATCCATGGAAGCAATTTCTATCCTCAGGATATAGAACTCACCGTTGAAGAGAGTCATTCTGCTATCCGGAAGACATGCACAGCTGCTTTTTCCATTGAAGTGAACGGTGAAGAAAAGCTGGCAATGGTTGCAGAACTGCGCCGGTCAATCATTCCGCATGATACGGAAAAAATAATGGATGATATGGTTTCAGCCATTTCCCGTGAATTTGAAATTCAGCCTGCCCGCATTGCGCTGGTCCGCATTGGATCCCTTCCGAAAACATCCAGCGGAAAGCTCATGCGTAATGCTGCAAAGCAATTTTTGCTGACCGGAAAATTTGAAATCATTGCAGAACGTTCATTTGAGGATAAAAATATTCAGTCGGTTGAGATATTCGGTCCCGAATCATCAAACCTTGAACCCTTTCTTTTAGCGTGGGTCTCACATCACCTGAACAAGGGAAACCCGGTAGATCCGGCAGGCAGCCTCGCATCGTTCGGAATGGATTCATTGAAAGCAGTTGAATTATCTTCAGAGACAAAAGACATTTTTGGATTCGAATGGCCACCTTACCTCTTCTTTGAGGAAATATCAATGCAGCAACTGGTTGCTGAAGGTCTGAAATTAATGGAAGAAATGGGAATAGGTTGAAAGACTATTGAACCCTGGATTTGATGATCTTAAAAAGATCTTCTATCGTCATTGAATTGGCAATATCTTCGGCATTGATGGTAACATCGTACTCGGTCTTGACAAGTGCGATAAGAATAAGCGCATTGATGGAACTCCATTCAAAAACTTCCCTGAAAACACTTTGTGGCTTCAGCGTTCCGGGCGTGATATCTTCATATTCTTCTTCCAGTTTGGAAATGAAATCTTCAATCTTCATGAGGTAAAAATTATGCGGCAAATGTAAGAATTTTCCTGATAGGAGGCACATAAATAACTTATTCGTTACTTTGCAAACCGGTTGAATCAACGATTGATAACAATGCCTGAAATAAGTGAATACTACCAGCCTGAATTAACCTTGCCTGACCTTCTGACCCGGGCGATTCAACAACATGTGGATCTCTTTGTCGGCTATTCAGATAAGAATGGAACGATTACAATTCAGACTTACAAGGATCTTCTGGCCAAAGCAGAATCTTTCGCCATTGGTCTGAAAAACCTGGGACTTGTAAAAGGCGATAAGCTCATCATTGCAACAAAGAATAACCGGGAGACGATTGAACTTTTATGGGGCTGCTTTTTGCTTGGAGTTATTCCGACCGTTCTTCAGCCACCCATGACTTTTTCGGGATACAATCCTTCGGTCGTGAAGCTCATGAATGTTTACAATCAACTGGATTGTCCTTACATTTTTATGAGTGCAGATGTGACGGATTCAGGTGATCTGCCTATAGGTAAAATCAAACATGCTGATTACCTGGATTGCAGCGGCACCTATTTCCGGCCTGATCTGAAACCCGGCGATCTTGCGTTTATCCAGTTTTCGTCAGGCAGTACTGGCGATCCCAAAGGGATCATGCTTACGCACCGGAACCTGATGGTGAACATGGATGCAATCCGTATCGGGCTGGATCTGCATTATCACGTGAACATCGGGAACTGGATGCCACTCTTTCACGACATGGGCCTGATCGGGTATCACCTGACGCCGCTCTATTCCATTGCTCATCAATTCCACATTGAAACGATGGATTTCATCATGAATCCCGGTCTATGGGTAAACCTCATGAGCCAGGAGAAGATTGGTGTGACAGGGTGTACAAACTTCGGACTCGCATTGGTATTGAGATATTTTAACCGGAAAAAACCGGTCGCTTACTGGGATTTTTCAAGCATGAAGGCAATGCTCAATGGTGCCGAACCCATCTCGGTCAGGATCATGCTGGATTTCGTCGAAACGCTGAAACCCTACGGCTTCCGGCCCCAAGCCATGATGCCGGTATATGGGATGGCAGAAGCTACACTCGCAATCTCTTTTTCTCCCTTGATGACAGACTCGGTGATCCGGGCGTTTGACGCAAACCGTATGGACCGGGAGAATAAAACGATTCCGGTGGAATCCCGGGATTCTTGTGCAAGATTGTTATCGGAAGTAGGCGTGGCATTGAATGACGTGGACATAAGGATCGTGGATGATCAGGATCAGGAGATAGAACACGGGGTTGGTCATATCCAGCTTCGCGGACAAAGCATTACCAGCGGTTATTACAAAAATCCTTCGGCAACAGCCGCTGCTTTTTGCGGGGAATGGCTCCGGACCGGTGATATCGGCTTCTTCTTTGAAAAAAGGTTGTACATCAGCGGACGACATAAAGACATCATCTTTAAGAATGGCCGGAACTATTTCGCGAACGATCTTGAAGATATGGCCTGCACCATCGAAGATATCAGCTACGGGAAAGTCTGCTTTGGAGGAACTACGGCCAGGGAGACAGGCCAGGATAAAGTGATTGCATTTGTAGCAGGATTGACTGAAGGCAAAGCAACAGGAACATTCCGCCAGCTCAGGGCATTGCTCCGAAGCAATCTTGGCATTACGGTGGATGAACTGGTACTGATCAAATCAAATGAAATTCCCAAGACCTCCAGCGGCAAACTGCAGCGGTTTAAGCTGATGCAACGGTACCTCAGCGGGGAATTTGAAAGCCAGCGGATTGTTGCAGATAACCTGGATGCACAACAATGAAATCCTGAAGGTTAATCAATTCATCGGGGCAGCTTTCCTGCCAACGATCTTCAGGTAGGTTTTTAGCAGGATCATCGTATTGAAAAACCACCACTGGCTTACCTTGTAAGGCAGGTAAGTCCCGAGCACCATCAGCATCAGGAGGAAATAATTATAGGTCAGCATGGGCGCGGATTTCAGGAACCGCCACAGGCTGAATCCCTTGTATTCCCTTTTATAACCTAACTGATCTGCATATTTCCCGGCGATCTGGTCCGCCATCTTCACCTGCTCCGGTGTAAGAACGCCCTGCCAGGTGTTCATGCTTCCTGTATTGATCGGGTTTAAAAGCTTGCCGTGAAACTTCTCCCAAAGCGGACTGGTATAGGTCTTCAGCGTCTCTTCCTTCTTTTTATAAAAATCAAAAACAGCCGGATCATAAGCAATGTTGAGGAATTCGCACAACGACCTGAACGTCTTTTCCTGTTCTGTTACCAGGTCTTCATAACGGAGAATATAGTACTTGTCGGGGAAACGCTTCTTGCAGTCGAGAAACAGCCTGATAAAATAACGCCATCGCCCGACCTGCAGTGGCAACGACGGTGCTTCAACCGCAACATCCTTCTCAGCAAGTTTTTTGATCGAGATGAAATTATCCCGGTAATCACGGATAATACAGATGAATTTGGCCTCGGGAAAGATCCTCCTGAACCTGTGGGCAAAAATTGAATAAACCGGGTTCTTATCACCGATCCACAAGGTCTCCTCTTTATCGTACAACGAAAAGGCATAATAATTAATGCTTTTCAGGAAGAGCTGAATGGTGCCGACTTCCTTGTATTTCAACATCTCACTGATGATAAATTCCTTGTCAATCTTAAGGTTCTCCACCCGCCTGCTGTTGAATTTTGATAAGTGAAACGCATGATCAACAAAAGACCGGATCGTTGCTTCATCCCATACCCTGACCTTCCGGAACCGCTGGTAAAGGAACAACATAATCGGATACTCCGGCGCAATCCTTACATTCGGGTGCGCATTGAACAGGGTCGTGAGCAGGGTAGTCCCTGAACGCGGCCGTCCGAGAATGAAAAATATGGGAATATCCTTTATGCTTTTGCTTTCCATTTTATTTCGGTTTTCGATAGTAGATTTTCACTTCCTGCCTCTCCTGGCAAACGTTCGTAAAAAATAAAAATCACTTTTCCTGTAGCTGAAGATCTCTTGTACCGGCATCTTTATTTTCCAGGAATAAGCAAAAAGAAAGATGGCACATCCAAATACATAACTTATGTTGCTAGCCCATACTGCGCCCATTCCTCCATAGTGCGGTATCCAGATCAGGTTGAGGACTAGGTTGATGATCAGGGCCGGGATAAAGCAGTAAATTGCTACCTGAGGTTTTCCCATCCCGGCAAGCCGGCTGTTTAGGATACGGAATACAACGAGCATTAATACACCCGGCAAAATCCCGCGGATCATTGGAACACTGCGACTGAAGTCACTTCCGAAGACCAGCGGGATGATTGTTGGAACAATAAAATAAACAACCCCGCCAAAAAATAGGCTGATCAGGAAGGAAACACGCATGATCGAGGCAACCGTCCTGTTTGATGCCTGCTCATCCGTTGCGGCGGCACTGCGTGTGAGCACGATCGTTTCGATGGCATACGGGACATGCCAAAGCTGCTCCGCAATCTGCACGGCAAGTGAATAAAGGCCGACCTGCGTGAGTGTGGAATATTTTTTCAGGAGGATGATATCCATCCTGTAATTGAGCTGCATGATGAAGATGGAAAAGGCAAAGACAACCCCCAGCCGCACCATGCTTTTCATGATCCCTTCGTGGTATTTCCATGTGATGTTGTAGGATTTCCGGATGGTATAAAACACGAAAATGAACATGCTGATATTTCCCAGGAAAAGTGCCATAAATGCACCCCTGACCGAAAACCGGAAAACCCAAACAAGGAGAATCACAAATACCAGGTTCAGGAATGTTGGTCCTGCGTTAAGTATATTTGCCCGCAGGATCTGCTGTTTGCCTAGGAAAATACCACCCGCAAAGACATTGCAAAGCACAAAGGGAACCGTGATCATGATCAGCGTCAGCAGGAATGGATCGGCCTTAGCGGATTCTGAAAAAAGAAAAACAAGCCCGCTGATAAGTACACTCAGAACACTCGTGATCAGGAGCAAGATAAAAACCGCCGACACAATGCTGTCTTCCTCCAGTTTCCTTGCACTAAGATGGTACATGGTCGCCCTACGGATTCCTAATTGCGTGAACCCGATGACGATTGTCGGAACAACGATGATCGAGGAATAAAGTCCATAGCCCGCAGCGCCAAGGATGCGCGAAAGAATGACCCCGATGAGCAGGCTGCTGGCAGTAACCGCAACATTGCTGCCAAATACACTCATGATGTCGTGGAAATAACTTCTTTGCGCCACTGCCTGATGGTAAAGATAAATCGTTTAATTTCGTACAAAAATAGTGAAATCATCGCTCCTCAGACCCAATTCCTGATTCACTGTTCACAATTCAATGCTATGAAGGTTTTTTTCAACAAGCCGTATTACCCGATGGGAGGTTTGCTTGCTGTCTTCCAGGCGGCAGCCGGTGGTACGATCGCCGGAAATGGGAAATACACGAAGAAATGCCAGCAGTTTTTTGAAGAGAAATATGGCTTCCGGAAAACACTGCTGACCACATCCTGTACGGATGCGCTGGAAATGTCGTCATTACTTGCCAATATTGAACCCGGAGATGAAGTGATCATGCCTTCCTTCACGTTTGTTTCTACAGCCAACGCCTTCCTGGTCAAAGGTGCAAAAGTAGTTTTTGCGGATACCCAGCCGGCGGTTCCCAACATTGATCCTGACCCGATCGAATCCCTCATCACGCCGCGCACAAAAGCCATTGCAGTGGTTCATTACAGCGGGATTGCATGCGATATGGATAAGATCATGGCAGTTGCCGCAAAGCACAACCTTATTGTCATAGAAGATGCTGCCCATGCCATTGATTCGTATTACAAGGACAAACCGCTGGGATCCATTGGTCATTTTGGCGCATTTTCATTTCACGAAACCAAGAACATCTTTTGCGGTGAAGGCGGAATGATCTCCATCAATGACAAGGATGCACAGGGCAGGGCAGAAATCATCTGGGAGAAAGGAACAAACAGGGCGGCGTTTTACCGGGGTGAAGTCGACAAATACGGCTGGGTTGATGTAGGCTCATCTTTTCTTCCGTCAGATATACTGGCGGCTTTTTTGTATAACCAGCTGATGAATCTTGAAAAGATCCAGAACAAAAGAAAATTTATCTGGAACAGGTACAATGATTTGCTTAAACCATTGGAGAAAGCCGGGTTGCTTACGCTACCGGTGATCCCATCTTATGCGACGGTCAATGGAAACCTTTTTTATTTCCTGGCCCGTTCAAATGAAGAACGTGACCGGATGCTGGCACACCTGAAAAAGCATGGGATCCAGGCAGTGTTCCATTACCTGCCGCTTCACTCAAGTCCCTATTTTAAAGACAAACATGATGGACGGTCTTTGCCGAATACCGCCAGGTTTGCGGATTGCATCGTGCGGTTGCCATTTTATTACGGGTTGAAGAAATCGGAGATCAGCTATGTCGCTGAAAAGGTTGCTTCTTTCTATATTCGTGATTAGTGATTTGTTACCAATCACCAGTCACCAATCACTAGTTACAAACCACCCTCTTCACCATCATTCCAACCCTGATAAAATAGGTTCCGATGCCGAACTTCTCCGGGTTAATTGTTGTTCTCTTCCCGGTTATTATTATAGTGAGGATTTTTTTTCCGGAGACATCATAAACCGAAAGCTCCTTACCAATAAGCTTTTCGCATACTTCGACATGGAATTCCCCGACTGATGGATTTGGGAAAATATTCCAGGGAGATTCATCCCCGTCAAGTAATGAGATAACACTGTTGGTATTGGTGCTGACGATCGTTTTGGAAAACCAGATATTCATTTTGCCATTTCTTGTATCTCCCCATACAGTGTAAAGACTGTCACTTTTGTATGCACACGACATGAAATCATTTCCGTTTGCGGCAATAATTGAATCGAACGTAACGAACTGGCTCGACAGCTTTTGATTTGCCGAAAATGTCTGGCCATTGTCGGTGCTCGAGGAATAGTAAAAATCATAGCCTGCATTCCAGAACCCGCTGGCAACTGAATTGCGCCTGTCGCGCCACGTTACAACAATTTTCCCCTGTTCGTTGTAAGCAGACCATACCATGTCCTGCGCCTTCCCGTTCCCCACCGGATCATCATTCACACGAATCAAGTTGCTCCAGGTTTGTCCTCCGTCATTGCTGTGAAGCGCCATGATATCTTCATCGCCATTGGAAGCATTGGGTAAGAGGAAAATCATTTTGCTGCTGTCCGAAGGATGTGCCATCAGGTGGTATCCGTTTTTGAAATTAGTATCCAAAGGAGAAGATAAAGCTGCCAGTACTGTGGTATACGAAAAGGTTTGTCCTTTATCTGCAGACGCTGCAAGATAAAACACGGGGAAGGGATTCTGCGTTGCGACATAACTTGGATATACAGCACAAAATTTTCCGTTGAAAGTTGTCGCCGGCGAAGCCATTGGTGCAGCAATGAGATCACCGGTCAGATGATTGCCTCCGTCAACTGGGGCGATGGGCGTCCAGGTATGTCCGTTATCGGTAGAAACCTTGTAGTAGTCCCGGTTGGGAGGAGCGATCCATGGTGCAGGTTTCGTTGTGATGTAAAGAGTTCCTGAATTTGATGTGTTTGAGTTGTCGGCAACAAGCCATGGCCGGTCAATGGGGCGTTTGTCCGGAACATCATACATGTCAAATGCCTTTGATGGCGTATCCCAGGTTCGTCCTCCGTCAGATGAACGGGTAACATAAACCCCGCCGCTGTCGGGCAACTGCCGGTAATCGATATAACATGCATAAAGCAAACCGTTCCTGCCGAATGCCATTGACGGATCTGCAGAACCGAAACCCGTTCCAAAATGCGGAAGTGAATGAACTGTGCTCCAGGAATTGCCTCCGTCGAAACTGGCCCGTGTTTTTATCGCAATGAGAAATTGTCCGCCTGAAAATTCTATTCCCATCCAGGCAGCAACGAGATTCTGGCTGTTTACCGGGTTGATGGCAATGAATGGCTCGCCGTCAAATGCAATGCCGTTACTGAGATTTGTATTGACAGGCTGGGAAATTGCAACCCGGACGGAAAAGACCAGCAGTACCAGGATCAGAAGTTTATTTACCATTTGTCCGGATGCTTCATGATACGTAAGTATTATCCTTTGCTAAGACATATTTTACTATTCTGCAATTTCAGTTTTTGATTCCGGCATTCCTGCTGTCGGCAATCAGAGCCTAAAGAATAAAATATCGGCTGCCACAAGCAAAACCAGGATAATAACCACCACCAAAATCCTGATTCTCCTGTCTCTGTAATATCCTTCAAGGTTTTCTTCCTTTAAATAAAACTTGCCAGGGACAGCTTCAACCAGCACATTCCTTTTTACAAGTCTTCTGAAAATAAAGCTCCGCCTCACATTCAGTTCTTCTGTACTCCTTGCGGCCCGGATGCTTGTAGTCCCTGAATCTTTGAACCGGTTTATCAATTTTTTGATTCGGATCACGATAATAATTGCCACCATGGCTGGCACAAACGGGGTTCCTGTCATATCCTGATACGTTAATTTTGTCCTTCGATCTTTGTCATTTGCAACGTGGAAGTAAATAGCTACGTTTTCGGTTTTACTGGTATCCATATCTCCTCCTCCGAAGCCGGATCATCATTCTTATACTTATCACCCAGTAATTCAAAATGTGGCCTGTCGTCAATCTCATAATCAGATGCTGGCAGCCAGGTTCCGAAGATATACTGAAAGGTCCGCGGACCATCACTTGCCGGTCCTCTGTGCAGGAAAACGGCATATATTCCGCCTTGCAGTGTAAAAGCTTCCATCTCGTCCGGAACATCTGTGAAATCTGCTACCTCGACTGCCGCCCATTTTTCAAATTGCATATCGGGATTGAAATTGCTGAAAAATCCGGGAGGATAGATCTGCATGGAATAAAGCACCTGTCCTGTGCTGTTCTGGATCACTTTTTTCCGCGACATGAACCCGTGCCACAATTCGTACGTTTTATTACCGGAGAAAGACATCGTCATTCGTTCTCCAACCAGCTTCTTCTGCTCTGCTATTTCAATCCTGGGTTCCATGTTCTGCTGGTCAGATGATTTCAATGTCATACTTGTGTAAAAGCCCGATTACATCAGGAAGCGAAAACCTGGCTTTTTTGATCCTGTTAATTTCGGGGTCAAGGGAATAGTTGAAGGAGGTTGTGAAGTCTGCTTTTTCAAGAATTGTATGATCAAACGTTGCCCTTGCCAGGTCACAGTTTTCAAACACCGATCCGGGTAAATCACATTCCGTGAAATCAACTTCTTCAAGCTTTGTGTCTCTGAAAATGGTTTTTTTGATCTTCATCTGGTAGAATGAAGAATGATCAAGGAAGCAGTTGAAAAAGCTGAAAGAGATCGCGAACTCGTTGCAATCGCTGAAATGAAGTCCCAGCATTTTGCAATCCCTGAATATCACGCCGCGTAAAGCAGTATTCTTGAGGTTAGCCAGGCTCAGGTTGCAGCCAATGAATTCACAATCCAGAAACCGGATCTCCGAAAGATCAGCATTGGACAGGTCACAATCCCGGAAGACACATTTTTCAAACTCTCCTTTTTCCAGAGGAGTTTTCTTATAATCAACTTTACTGAATGTTTTATTTTCTACAAAGATCTTTTGCATCATTTAATCAATCGGGCTTTCGAATGGTAGTGTTTGAAGTAAATGACATGAATAACGAATATGCGAATAACGAATATGTGAATAACGAATATGCGAATGACGAATATGCGAATGACGAATATGCGAATGACGAATGAAATTCACGAATTTCGATTGTCGAATTGTCTTTGATTAAAATGGATTCGTAATTCTAAATTCATGGCATTTCATTCCCATATTCGTCATTCGTCATTCTTGTCATTTTTTCCAAACCGGCAACCTTCCCGGTGTTACCGGAGCCGCCATCATCTCAAACATCTTTTCAATCTCAGGAATGTCAATTTCACCGATTGACTTGATCTGCTCGTAAACAGGTGGAAACTCATCAGCAAGGATGTTGTATGCATCAAGCTGGCCCTGGGTCGGATTGCTGGTGCTGCTCCAGCTGATACCGGTAAGCTTTTCAAGCCTTGCATTCAATGTAACGGGCGCCGGCGGGTTTTCTTCCGAACTTGGTTTATTTGTCTTTCGGTTGAATTTCACGTTCAGAATCTCATCCAGCTTTGATTGAAGTCCCCGTAACTTGACAGCATTATCAGGGGAAGAATTTGGCGTGCTGTTCAGTGCAACCCACAGATCATTGACACGCTTCTTCAGGTGCTCGGCGTATTGCTCAGTTCCCTGCATCACCCTGGTGAGCTCTGCAACTTTCTTTGTAAAAGCAACCATTTCACTACGGTTTGTAGCGGGAAGTGTCGTGTTGTTGAGTACTACCGCATGAAATTCAACCGGACCGGCAAGGACTTTCTTTGAGGTCAGACTTGTTAATGTCATATAGACAGAATACTTGCCGGGCATCGCAAGAATGCCGCTGCCATTGTCTTTCAACGGGTCGAATGGTTCGCCGGATTCAATGCTGTTGGTCGACTGGTACCTCAGATCCCACGTGACACGGTTGATTCCCTTGGTCGCACTTTTCCTGATGGAACGAACCATGGCACCGGTCTCGTCAACGATAGTAAATGTCAGGTAGGGAGGGATCTCATTTTTCTCTGCCCGCATTTCCTCTTCGGTTGGCTGCGGGATGGGTTCTCCTTTCTTGAAAAGTTCTGCTTCCTTCTCATGCCTGGTCTCTTTCAGCGTTTTCGGAACTTCCTTTAAATAGTATGTGACGGTTGCGCCAAAATCAGGATTCTTCGCAGCGTAGACGGTTGATCCCTGGCTGCTCTTTCCATCGCTTTGGATGTACATCAGCGCTTCTTTCACCGGGAAAATATATCCTCTCTTTTCCAGGATATCATTGGTGAGAAGACTCAACGGTGTACAGTCGTCAAGGATATAAAAACCCCTGCCGAAACTGGCAAGAATAAGGTCGTTCTCTCTTTTTTGAATGATCATGTCTTTGATTGAGATTACCGGCAGACCACCTTTTAACTGGGTCCACATCTTCCCGCCGTCGATCGTAAAGAAACAACCAAACTCTGTTCCAACATAAAGCAGCTCCGGGTTTGAATGATCCTGGTAAATCGTATGAACCGCACCGTTGGCAGGCAGGTTCCCTGCAATGGATTTCCATGTCAGGCCTTTATCCGTGCTCTTCATGATGTAGGGCTTGAAGTCATCACGCAGCGTATTGTCAAATGAAGCAAAGACAATATTTTCATCGTATCTTGATGCAAACACATCGCTTACATAAGTGTATTCAGGAACCCCGGGAAATGAAGCGATCTTCCGCCAGTCTTTTCCGCCATTGGTTGTAACCTGGATCAGGCCATCATCCGTTCCGGCATAAAGCAGATCTTCCTTTGCAGGAGATTCATCCAGGGAAATAATAGTCCCGTACAATGAGGTGGAAATATCCTTTGCGTCTGCATCAATGCTCCAGAACTTGCCCATCACCGGCCATTTATTCCGGTCGGTCATGGTCGAAAGGTCATGGCTGATGACCGTCCATGTATTACCCCGGTCATCACTCCGGAAAACCTTATTGGCAGCGCAATACAACCTGGTATGCGAATGGTGGCTCAGCAAAAGCGGAGTATCCCAGTTCCATTTATAACTGTCTTCTCCCTTCCTGGGCTCAGGACGAATGTCGACTGATTCCTGGCTCTTCCTGTCAAAACGGACCATCCCGCCATACTGTGATTCCGCATAAACAATGTTTGAATCAAGCGGATCAATCTGTGACCAGAAGCCATCGCCTCCGTTCGTCACCACCCAGTCATCACTTAATACGCCCGAAACACTGGTGTTACGCGACGGACCGCCCAGGCTGTTATTGTCCTGCGTGCCTCCGTATACATTGTAGAATGGACGGGCATTATCCGCCTGGACACGATAAAATTGCGTCACAGGAAGATTGCTCTTGAAAATAAACTCTTTCCCGGCATCAAAGGTTTCATAGATCCCGCCGTCGCAACCGATCAAAAAATGTTTCGGATTCTCCGGTTCGATCCAGAATGCGTGATCATCTACATGCCTTTTGTTGTTGCCGATGGGTTTCCATGTCTTGCCTCCATCTTCAGTGAAGCATGACCATGTTTCCATGGAATAGACTTTGTCCATGACAACGGGATCACAAAAAATCTTGTTATAATATTGTCCCTGCGCAAAATGACCGCTCATCTTTTGCCAGGAAGCCCCCCGGTCGCTGCTGCGGTAAAAACCGCCGGCATCACCGGCCGCTTCAATGATGGCATAAATCACATCGGGATCGATCGGTGAAATCGCCAGTCCCATGCCACCCATATCTTCCGTAGGAAGACCGGATGATAGCTTATCCCAGGTTTCTCCTGCGTTTGTTGATTTGTAGATCGCTGTTTCAGGACCTCCGCCGATCTTGGTAAACACATGCCTGCGCCGCTGTTCGGATGATGCATACAAGACATTCGGATCGCGGGGATCCATGAGGATATTGTTTACACCTGTATTTTCGCTGATGGTCAGGACTTTTTTCCAGGTCTTGCCGCCATCTGTCGTTTTATAAAGTCCCCGGTCACCGCCCGGGCCCCATACAGACCCTTCTGCGGCAACATATACGACATCGGAATTCCGCGGATCAATCAGGACTTTCCCGATCTGGCGGGATTCCTTTAATCCCATGTTCTTCCAGCTTTTACCGCCGTCAATACTTTTGTAAACACCATCGCCGTATCCCAGGGACCGCTGGTGATTCCCTTCACCCGTTCCGGCCCAGACAACATTGCTGTTGTTGGGATCGATCGCCACGCAGCCAATGGAATAAGCTCCATAATTGTCGAATACAGGTGTAAATGTTGTACCATTGTTCACCGTCTTCCAGATATGACCTGAAGCCACGGCAACATACCATTCCGTATGGTTTTTCGGATTTACCGCGAAGTCCACGATCCTGCCCGAAGCAAAAGCAGGTCCGATGCTCCTGAATTTCAGTCCGTCAACGGTTGCTGAAGTCAGCAGCGTATCTTTTTTCTCCTCTTTTGAATTTGACTTTTTCGTTTCTTTAGGTTTTACCTGCTGAGGTGCGTCGTCATCATCCTGTTCCTGCGGCGAGGCCGTCATACTAAGGGAAACGAAGAGAAATACGAACTGAAGGATAATTCCTGTTAAGATTTTGTATTTCATTTGCTGATTATTAAAAATTATGAAAAAATAAAATTGATTAAGCACTTTTGTACCAGTAAGGAAAAACAGCAGCTATGATTACCCTTTCGAATAGATCAGCGAAGTTTCTCCTATTTAGTTTGTAAGCAAATTCGTTGAGATAGTTTTGCAAGTAATCTGAGCTCATTTTATGATAGACACCAAGAAAAGTTCTTTTAGCGTTACTTATCGCGATATGAGCCCACTTCAGCGTTGTTTTCGTTGTGAGTTTTGATGATTTTTCGGTGACATGCATATCGACAAACTTATGGAGATCTTGATAGTTATTCCCCTGGTCCGTAAAAGCCACACTGTCGGATGTGACATTGTCTTGAAAGAGAGTATTAACCGACTCCGATTTTTGGGAATCTAAAACCTTCATTTTGAAATATCTGCAATGTTTAGATTCGATCCCTGTGTCTATGTCCTCTAATGGGGTTGATTCTGCCATTACGCCAACATCTTCCTGCCGCTGGCTACCTTTGCCCCGCTTCAGGCTTTTCCGCTCATTTGCTGATGTTGCTATCTCAAAGAACCCCTCATCAAACTCGATCATTCCTGTCAGTGAATATAAATCATCCCTTTTGCCCATCAAGGCTCTAATCCGATGCATTAGGGACCACACTGTCATATATCTTTTATACCCAAGCTGGCGCTGCATCTCACAGGCTGAAACACCTTTTTTCGTGGCAGTCATAAATAAGATCGCCAGATACCAGATTCTGAATGGTAAATTGGAATGCTCCATCATTGTCCCACTTCTTAAGGTTGTACGGAAATGACAGATCTTACATTCAAATTGCCATTTAGATGCCAGCCAGAAATGACTGGTTCCGCCACACTTCTTGCAGGTCAAGCCTTGCTTGATCCGCATATCCCTGTAATGCTCTCTGCATGCAGTTTCATCGGGAAACCGTTGAGTAAAAACCAATGTATTCATATCTTTTTTCATGCAAAGTAACATCATGAGTACGCCAAACTATGACGTGGTGTATGATTGTGAGTAATCAATTGTTTTTATTTTTTCGACCAGGATGCTTTTTTGATCATCCATCAATTCCAGGCCGGTCTTTCTGAGGGCAAGATCCAATGCGGCTAATTGCACCGGTGATAAATCCTCCATCGTTTCAACTTCGCCCAGCTCCACAGTTGTATAATGCAACCCGAGTTTTTTAAGTTCAGATTTCACGACCATCTTGCACCGGATGGTCACCATGTATTTGATAAAGATCTTCAGTTTATTACGAAATTGTCCTTACGAAAAAGGGGAAAAAACAAAGATACATCAATCTTGCGATGATTTCAAGTTCTTTTCATTCCCGGGAAGAAAAGGAAATCAACAATATGTTGGGCAAATATGGTTTTCATGTTCAGTTTTACAAGGTGAGGGTTGGTTCGTGTTTATTGTATCGCCCTCCGTGCTTTTAAAATGTACTTTGCCGTGTCGAGCGGGCTGATGCCTTTATACGGGCGGATCACGCCCTGTTCGTCGGTACACTCCCGGTAACCGCAAAAGTGAGTGGATATCCTGGCTTTGCCTCCTGACCTGGAGCTCAGTTTCACGGGGAAATCAAGCGAAGTGGCCAGCGGCATGATCCCGCTTAAAGTAAACCGGCCATTATCCATCTCCGGGCTTTCGAAGGAGCCCCGTATGCGGGTAATGTCGCTCGTGATCACGCCAAGCAGATCTTCCGGGGCATTGATATGAAAACGGATCATCGGTTCCAGCAGCGTAGTACCCGCGTTGACGAGTCCGTCCATGATTCCCATTGGGGTTGCAACGACGAAATCGCCAGCCCTGGTATGAACGGTATGATCTTCGCCTTCGGCCAGTGTGATCTTCAGATCCGTTACTTCCCAACCTTTGATCCCTTGCTTAAGTGCACTTTTGATGGTTCGCTCCACTTCCTTCTGGTATTTCTGCTGGATGTTATTCACCGGGACCACACTTTTATAAACAACTCCGCTGCCTCTTTCACCGGGTTCGATGCGGAATCTCATGATTGCCCAGCAGGGCTTGGGCATCCAGTACCTGACAAAACCCTCGCTTGCAGATGATGGCGTTTCCTGGTAAATAACGGTCGGGTTTTCAAATTTCGCTTCAATGCCAAACCGGTCGGCCAGGATGCGCTCCAGCACTTCCATCTGGATCCAGCCCATGATCCTGACAAGCAACTCCGATTCATCGCGAAGCCACTCGAATTCGAGTGAAGGATCCTCGGCGGCAAGTTCCTGCATGGCTTCGGCAAGGGCGGGATAATCCTTTTGATTGACGGCTTTTATTTGCACAATTAACAACGGAATCCGCAACTTCACTTCGGCAGGAATACGTTCATGACCGGTTCCCAGCAGATCGCCTACGCTGGCGCTGGCAAGCCCGCTGATCCCGGCAATATCGCCCGCTTCGGCAGTTCCGATATCCTCGAACCGCCCGGGGAAGATCCTGCGCACCTGCGTGACCTTCTCTTCAACCTGTTTTGTTGCATTAAAAACAACTTCCCTGTTGGTGATCGTACCATTGAATAACCTCACATAAGCGATCTTCCCCATGATCTTGTCATGGCCGATTCCATAAACCAGCGCGGAAAGCGGTTTCCCGGGATCACCGCCGGGTGGTGGCAAATATTTAACAACAGCATTCAGCAGTTCTTCCATACCGAGCCCCAGTTTTGCAGCTCCGAACAATAGCGGAAATACTTCACACGACCGGACCAGGTGGATCAATTGCTCATCGAGTTCATGAAACGAGAGTTTTTCTCCTTCAAGATATTTGTTCAGCAATGCTTCATCGGTGGCAACAATTCGCTCTACCAGGTGATCCTGAATAAATTCTGAACTCCAGAGATCACGGATGCCGGCATCATTGCCGCCTTCCTGCGAGGTCTCCTGAAGAGAAAGCGGTTTTACCTTTAATTCTTTTTCGATGGACATGATCACAGATTCAGAATCGGCTCCAACCCTGTCGATCTTATTGATGAAAAACATCACCGGGATATGACGTTGCCGCAAAGCAGCCCAGAGTGTTTCAGTGTGTGCCTGGATGCCTTCAACGGCAGAAATCACCAGGATGACGCCATCAGGGATACGCATGATCCGTTCAACATCTGCGGAAAAATCAACATGGCCCGGAGTATCTGCCAGGTTGATCCGGGTTTGATCCCATTGAAATGAAGTATGGGCCGAGCACACGGAAATACCCCGTTCCCGTTCAACCGGGAGATTGTCAGTCTGCGCTGTACCCTGGTCTACATTCCCGGGTTTTTTTAGTTGTCCCCCAAGAAACAGGAATTGTTCGGTAATAGTTGTCTTCCCTGCATCAGCATGGGCCATGATGGCGATGTTACGAATGGATTTCTTCATCTTATTACAAACAGATCAAGCGCGAAAGCAAGAATGGTCCCGGCGAGATAGCAAAGCAGATCGGTCCACACAAAGTTATTCCCGAGTATCAGCGCGCCCACAACCGTACTCCTGATCGCATTGATCCATCCTGCCTGGTAAAGCTGACTTATCTCTACCAGTACCGAAAGCCCAAGGCACACGAAGGCATTCCATAAGGCTGACTTATCCGGAAAAAATATCCGGAGGACATAATAAAGCGCAAATGACCAGAGGGCATCACCGGCGTATTCCACAATGAAATGGGGCAGCTGCCCGGGAAATCTGCGTGACAGGATCCCAAGTATCCCTGCCATGATTGCCAGGAGGAGAGAAGTTGCACGCTGAAGGGAAATCCGCATAATATATATACTGCTTAGGGGGTCGATACAGGGTGAATTTTCTTTCAATGTTATAAAAAAAACAAACTAAAATTTACATAATTTTATAGCGTAGCAAAAAATTTGTATCACCTGAGCTTTGTTGGTCGATCATTATTCAGGAATCAAACATCAGATTTTTTGGTTGTGAATGACTTCAGTAAAGATCATACATAAAAATAATAAATACGAGCTATGAAAATAACGATTGTCGGCAGCGGATATGTTGGTTTGGTAACCGGGACCTGCTTTTCTGAAGTAGGGATTGATGTCACCTGTGTGGACATTGATAAAACAAAGATCGAGAACCTGAAAAAAGGGATTATCCCGATTTACGAACCCGGGCTTGAAGAGATGGTTCACCGGAACCAGAAGAAGGATAGGCTGCATTTCACTACAAGTTTAGCCGAATCATTGAAGGAATCAGAGGTCGTTTTTATCGCTGTCGGTACACCTCCGGATGAAGACGGAAGTGCCGATCTGAAATATGTTCTCGGTGTCGCAGCTGAATGCGGCCGGCACATGAACGATTACCTGCTGATCGTTACCAAGAGTACAGTCCCTGTGGGAACTGCAAACAAAGTCCGTAACGCGGTTCAGGAGGAGTTGAAAAAACGTGGTTCATCCATCGAATTTGATGTTGCATCAAATCCCGAATTCCTCAAGGAAGGCGCGGCGATGGACGATTTTCTGAAACCTGACCGGATCGTGATCGGTCTCAACTCGCTGCGTGCCGAGGAGCTGATGAGAAGCCTGTACAAACCCTTTACGCTGAACGGACATCCTATAATATTCATGGATATCACTTCTGCGGAAATGACCAAATACGCTGCAAATTCAATGCTTGCAACGAAGATCAGTTTCATGAACGACATCGCCAACCTTTGTGAAATTGTGGGTGCCGATATCAATATGGTTAGAAAAGGGATCGGCTCAGATTCACGGATCGGGCAGAAATTCATTTACCCGGGGATCGGCTATGGGGGTTCCTGCTTCCCGAAAGATGTGAAGGCACTGGTCCATACAGGAAGCGATTTCAACTATGAACTCAGGGTTCTGAAGGCAGTAGAAGCTGTTAATGAAGACCAGAAATCAGTTTTGTACCATAAAGTCCATAAATATTTCAAGGGAGATCTGAAAGGAAAGACCATCGCGATGTGGGGCTTGTCGTTCAAACCTATGACAGATGATATGCGTGAAGCGCCGTCGCTGGTGCTGATCAGGAAATTTATCGAAGCCGGTGCGAAAGTCAAGGCCTATGACCCGGTTGCAATGCATGAAGCCAATCGGATCCTCGGAGATTCCATCGTTTATGCAGAAGACCAGTATGACGTCCTGATCGATGCCGATTGCCTGATCCTCGCTACCGAATGGCCGGAATTCAAATTCCCGAATTTCAATGTTGTCAAAAAATTACTGAAAACTCCAGCGATCTTTGATGGCAGGAACATTTATGAACTTGCGGAGATGAAAACCAAGGGATTCGACTATTTCTGCATCGGGATTGATACAACCCGGTAGGTAATTTTCATTAAAGCGATTGACATGATCGACTGGAACAAGTTCAATGAGTATCTCGGAGGTTACAGATTATTTATTGTTGTTGCCCGGATTGTCCCGGATCATAAATTCATCCGGGGTAAATCTGTCTATGGAATAAAATTTTAAATACCTTTGAATCAATATTGCACCTCCTCATTCTGTAGACTGTCTTAAACCCTTTAAAGCCATCACTATGAAAAAACTTTTTCTGTTGGTTGTCACCTTTCTTGTGATAACAGTATCGTGCAAGAAGAAATCAGATCCTGTGGTAACAGACCCGGTTCCCTACACGACATTTAAACTTGGCGGGGTGACAAAGACCCTGAATTACGCATCCAGCTTTACTAAAGATCTTTGTTCCACTTCCACATTCTGCTGCAGGTACACTGCTACAAGTGATAACAGCAATCTTGAAACATTGAAGTTTGGAATCCCGGGAGACCCTGTAGTTGGTGAAATCTATTACTCCGGAATGAATCGCTTTTCATGTTTTTATATGAACCCGGCCGGTATCAGGTATGATCTTACAACATCCGATTCGTCTTATTTTTCTGTTGTTTTCACACAATGGGACGGGCAGGGTGGCTGGGGAAAAGGATATTTCTCCGGGTGGATGATCTCCCCGACCAACGATTCGATCTTTTTCCAGAACGGGTACTTCCAGAATAAAATCTGGACAATGGGCACTAAATGATTCCTGGACCAGCGGTCTGACTTTTACCCCACACAATGAACAGGATAAAAAGATCTTGGGTTATCTGTGCTTTTATTCTGGCGCTGATAACGTCATCCTGGAACAGTTTTTCCCAGGATACTACTATTGTACATAACTACTGGACGACAAATACAGCCTATACCGTACCAAAGAACAGGCTCGAATTATCCTTATTCAGCGCTTCACACATGGGATTGTCGAACAAACTTGAGCTTTCTGCACATCCCCTGGTTTTCTGGGTGATTCCACAAGCAAATCTGAAGATTCAGTGGAGTAAGACTACGCGCTGCGCAATCGCCACACAGCACGGATTTATGTATCCGACAATTTTTTTACGGCTGCTCGGCAAAAAAGACAAGAACGGTTTTATCAGCACGCAATACGACATGCCCCAGATGTTCTCGATTTACAACGGGGTATTGTTTTCATACATTCCTTTTCATCAGGCAATTCTTACTGTAAATGCCGGGGTTGCATTTTCTGTCAGGTTCGGACCGCTTGATCCCGAAAGCACGATTGATATGCCGTTCATTTATCCAAGGCTGGCCGTGTTTTATAACAGCCCGGAATTTTATCCGGGAATAGATTTCCGCGGAAATTTTAACCGCATGTTTGGCTGGGTTTTCAGTGTCGAGAATTTCATCGTTACAGGAACACCGTATGATTATTTCATGGAGAATAAAGGCGCTCTTTCATATAATTCGCGTAAATCAAACTTCCGGTACGAAATCGGCTACAAACTATGTTATGGCACCTATCCTTCAGGAAAAATCTGGCACATATTGCCGGATATTGAACTGATCTTTGCTTTTGGGAAATAGCAATTAAGAAACCCCAGGTTCCTTTAATTTAAACAATTCCGGTCAACACATTGCAGGGAGTGAGAGGCAGCTGTCATGCTTTTCAGCCGGGATGAGGATTATCCGTGAAACTGAATCGGTTTCACTTAATTAAGTCACCGGGAGGTAAAGCAAAGCGAAAGGTTGTGCCCTGTCCTTCGGCACTTTCCACTTCGAATTTTCCTCCATGTTTTTCGATAAACTCATTGCAGATTATCAATCCCAACCCGGTTGATGGTTCGCCTTCAGTTCCTTTCCGGTTTGTTTTTCCTTCCAGGTCAAAAAGGCTATCCACCATCTTTTTAGTCATGCCAATACCTGAGTCTTTTATGGATAGCTGAACCGAATCATCCGCAAGTGAGATCGCAGTTAATTCTATGGATCCATTCCTGGCGGTAAATTTTACTGCATTTGAGAGGAGGTTCCGCAGGATGCCATTCAGCATGTATTCATCAGCAAAAACCATTAAGTCTGCCGGTATATCATGGGATATTCTGATCTCCTTGTTTTTTGCCGATTCCATTGCCACATCAATGCATGCACATACTTTTGGCAAGAGGGAAAATGAGGAAGGATTGAAAGAGGTAATGCCTCTTTGTAACAGCGACCACTCCAGTAGGTTCTCAAGCAACTGGTATAAATTATTGGCACATTTCCCAAGGGTGGTAGTCATGGTTTGTAGCTCTTCCTGGCACAGCGTTGGCAGTTTTTTTTCCATGATACGGATCAGTCCGAGAAGAACATTGAACGGACTGCGCAGGTCGTGGGCAATAATGGAAAAGAATTTGTCCTTTTCAGTATTCAGAAATTGCAACTCCTGGTTTTTATTCCGGATCTCTTCCACCGATCTCTTTAATTCCGTAATGTTGTTGGCAATGCCAAGAACGGCAATGACCTCTCCCTTTTCATTGATCAGGGGAGAGAGATAAACATCGATCCACGTTTTACCAGTGGTGAAATCTTCTTCAATTTCAGCATGAATATTTTGCTTTGTTTCGAGGACCTTTTGAATAACGGCCAGGTGCTGTTCCGTAGGATCCTGTGGGAAGATATCTTTCAGGTTTTTACCGGTGACGACTGAAACATCTGCATGAAATGCCTTTGCTGCTGCAGCGTTAACATATATCACAGTTCCCGGCTTGTCGACCAGGAATATCATTTCAGGAGACAAATCGGCCAGAAGCCGGTACTTCTCCTCACTCTCCCGCAATGCTAGTTCTGCCTCTTTCCGGTGAGTGATATCACGGCTGTAGATTGCCAGTCGTACCACCTTGCCCTCCTGGTTATGGATCGGGTACAGGTGGTTTACGATAAAGCGGCCAGCTCTTTCATCTTCAAAAACTGTGTGCCTGCCAGTCGTTAGTGCCTGGGTGATAAATGGCTGGCGCCGGGTTATAACTTCGGGTGGCAGGAACTCACCAACTTTTTTTCCAATTATTTGTTCACGGGTTACCTCCATGCGCTGCAGGGCGATATCATTCAATGCGAGCACGGTTTCATCAGCAGCGAGCAGAAAAATGGATTCTTCTGTAAGATTGAATAAAGTACGTAAGTTTTCTTCACTTTCATATAGCTTTTCTTCTGCAATCTTCCGGTCGCTGATTTCACGGACAAGGTGAATGGCTCCCGTAATCTTTCCTTCTTCATCACGCGAAGGAACCATAACAACAGAAAACCAGCCCTTCAGATGTTCAAGATATTCTTCCGTAGTTATTGTTAATCCGGTCAGCATCATTTGTGCATGCGGACAACCTACCGGTGGCTCACAGGTATGGTGAATACAGGTGAAACATTTTCGGCCTGTAATCTCAGACTCCGGAATACCGAGACGATCAGCAAGCGTCTGGTTGACCCGGATGATAGTGTGTTCTGCATCAGTGACAAAAATAAGATCAGGCGAACAATTGAAGATATATTCAAGGGTTGTATCTGGTGTGCATGGTTTGTCTGGTTGATCCATAATGCAGAAGTTGAAACGAATGCTATCGGACTATTTGCTTATGGTAAAGCCTGGAAATAGAAGGGGCAGTGGGAGGTTCTTTATCAGAAGTAAAGTATAAAGGTAGTGCTAATTATCGGGTTTTATCAATAATAATTTTACTCCTGGGCGAATTGTTTTGAATGAGCCAAAACGAGCAGATATTTCATCAAATCCTTCGGGGAATCTTATCTCACCAGTGCAACCAGGCAGCATGGATGAAGACCGCCGGAACCCGGTCAGGTTCGCTTTATCCTCGTTATTTGTTCCCGGAGCCTGGTTCCTAAAGGATACCGGGAAATATTGATCAGCCCGGGATTAAGCAAAAAGGTCACCACCCGCTTTTCTATCCAGTGGTGCATCGGGAACAGGATTGCAATCAGGAGGATTTTTATAAGCAATATTTTCCAGGGCTCTTCATGAGTGATCTCCTGAATTTTATGATCCGCAAGTAATACGATGAACTCGAAAAAGAAAATAAACGAAAAGAACCCCAGGGTCTTAATAATCCACTCCGGAACTTTTAAACTTCCAAGCATTAATAAAACAATGAAAATCCCTGTTATTGCAATGATCATGGCAGTATATTGCAGAGAATGCCTCCGGATGGTGGATTGCTTTTCCAGTTCGGCCGATTGATCACGCTGCCGTGTCTCATGGTCAATCTCCATGACAATCATCTGGTCATTCTTATAAACATTGTTCATGCTGTCGGAAATAACTTTATTCAAGACAGCATAATTGTAAGCATTTTTATAATCTCCTTTTCCGACGTAGATTGATTCAAGCTGCTTTGAGGCACTGAGCATATAATCAAAATATGAAGCATCCCTCGCTAACTGATATGATTTTGAAAACTTCTCAATGGATTTGTCCTTCAATCCCTGTCGTTTCAGGAATTGTCCATACCGGTAAAAGAAATTTGATTGCTGCACCTTATTGGGATCAGATTGAAGAATCGTTTCGGCCTTTTTGAAATTATAGGTGGCGGAATCAGCCATTCTCTTTTCTTCACAAAAAAATGCTTTCAGGCGGTAATAGAGACCGGGATTTTCGGTGGTCAGCTTTGCCAATTCAAAAGGGAATTGCTTGTAATAAAGGTCATACAGCTGACCTATTTGATTCGCTTCGATCAGGTGTGTCCGGATAAGCGCAATCTCATATTCCAGCAGCCGGTGGTTTTTTTTCCTTTTCGCGAAATCAAGTATTTCCTGCATGCTTCTTTCATTCAGCTGGTTATTGTTCGAATTAATATCTATCACCTGCAAATCATACATGGTCCATATTAATGCAACAGAATCTATCGGATATTCCTTGTTCAAAACAGCACGCTGCATCAGTTTGTAGTGTGTTGCTTTATTGTATAATTTATTCAGGTTGTAGAAACGGGACAAGAGGGAAAAGCATTTTACCTGAAGATCGGGATTTTTTATACGGTCAACAATGCTTAATGCATTAAGGTAGTTCCTGAAGGCTTCAATTTTTTGATTTTTTCCCTCCAGGCTTTTCCCGATATCCATGTAACTTTCGGCCTTCCAGGTCAGGTTTTCGTTAATCGTAGCGATGGAAAGGGATCGGTAGCTATACTCAAGCGCTTTGTCGTATTCGTACCCCGACAAATAAACGCTGGCAAGATTTTTCGCATTCAAAAAGGCAATATCCGGACTGTAACTGATGGAAACCTGCTCAGCTTTCAGTGCGTAGCTGAGAGCCTTTTTATAGTTGGTGAATAAATTATTGGATTCAATATACCTGTTATACGACAGCAGCAGCAGTTCCGGCCTGTGACTCATCTCGGCAACCTGGATGGCAACCTGGCTGATACTGTCAGCCAGATGATCGTCTCCCATGTAATCGAAGAAGAAAGAGGCCCTGTCGAAAAGCTTTACTATTTGCAGGCTGTCGTTGTCTGTGTTTTTAATCTGACGTAATTTGCTGACCGGGTTAAACGCCGGATCAACCTGGCTGAACAGGGTATGTTGAGGAATGAAAAACAGCAAAATGAACATCAGGCTAACTTTTACTGGAATCCTGACCACCCAGGTCCAATGACAGGTAGTGTTGTTATCGCAAGTCGTCATTTTCTCAAATATTTCATACATTATTATTCATAAACGCCTATCTTTGTGCGAAATTACTATTTTATTTGATTTAAATCTAAATAAAGTCTTATGAAAACAAATAAATATTTTTTTACAGCCGTTGGGTTCTTAACAGGCCTTACAATGGGGATTACAATCTTTGTTTTTTCAGCATTTACAAATGGTCCTGTGCAGTCTGGCCCCGATGCCGGTATTAGTCCTGTTACCGCTAATGATGCAAATAAATTTGTTAAAAATTATATGGCAGGCGCTGCAAGCTTTAACCAGGTAATCAAAGGCTTCACAATTGACAAAACGCAACTGGATGCCATGAACAGGATCATCCAGGAGAATGCAAACCTGGCCGGCTTCAGAATATATTTTGGCACAGATAATAATGCCCGGAAAGTTGCACTCGTGGTAGGGGTCGACAATAATGGGTATGACGCAGTAAACAATACAATTTATACTACGAATTCTCATTTAACCAACCCTTGTCCCCCGATCTGCGATGTAAGCAGTACGATCACAAAGCAATAATGCAACGTTTCAGGAGCTGATTATTGCCACCGGAATGTCTTCATGATGTCAGGATGTATTAGTGATAGCAATCGTAAGAATAGATTATCATCATTTATTTTTAAGTTAATTTAGAATTGGTCTAATTATATATTACTTTTGTGTCATGATTTACTTAAGTGTATTTCAGGAAAAGGTGAACAATTAAATTCCAATTACAAAAATCAGATACCATGAAATATATAATGAAAGTTCGGTTTCCTCAGCAACGAGGCAATGAGGCACTGAGTGACCCGGAATTCGGACATAAGATGAATGAGTTACTGGCCGATGTAAAAGCTGAAGCAGCATACTTTACAACAATTTGCGGGCAAAGGGGTGTCTTTGTCGTAGTTAATATAAGCGATGCATCAGAAATACCTGCCATTGCAGAACCATTCTTTTTGTGGTTGAATGCGGATATTGAATTCTTTCCTGTGATGAGACCTGAAGATCTTATGAAGGCTGGGCCTTCAATAGGTTCTGCGGTTAAGAAATGGGCGGGTCGGTAATCCATCAGTCCCAATACCATTAATCCTTGAAAGCCCTCTGCCGGGAATAGCCGGGGAGGGTTTTTCATTGTAGTGTGTTGCACCTGTTTGATATGTATATATATTTGATGTGTCTAAAAATATTTCTGAAATGAAAACAATGAAATACATTCTGATGAGTGTCCTCATATTTTTCTGCCTAGCAGCTTTCGCACAGAAGACGGATGAATCCAGGATGATGACCGATCCTTCGGTCAGCAGTTCGCACATCGTATTCGTATACGCAAATGACTTGTGGGTTGCCGACCTTGACGGTTCGAATGTTACCCGGCTCACCTCCAACGAAGGGGCTGAATTTGCTCCGAACTTTTCGCCGGATGGCACCATCATTGCTTTTACGGGCCAGTATGACGGGAATACGGATGTATTTACGATTCCTGTTGAAGGCGGAAACCCGACGCGTCTTACCTGGCATCCGGATCCGGATATTGCCCGGGGATTTTCGCCGGATGGTAAATCTGTTTTATTCTCTTCAACACGGGAATCTTTCAATGGGGGGTTACCCAAATTTTATCTCGTTCCCCTCACAGGAGGATTTCCCGAGAAACTGAACCTGCCAAGCGGAGTTTATGGAAGCTTCTCTCCCGATGGAAAGAAGATTGCATACAACCCGTATTACAATGCATTTCAGCAATGGAAAAACTACCGGGGGGGAAGGATATCGGTGATCTGGGTCTGTGATTTATCCGGCCTTGCCATCGTGAAGATCCCGCAGCCAAAAGGCGGATGCAATGACTGGCGGCCCATGTGGATTGGCGACAAGGTTTATTTCCTCTCCGACAGGAACGGGGAATTCAACCTGTTTTCATTTACCCCTGCTTCAGCAGAAGTTAAGCAGCTTACCCGGTTCAACGATTTTCCCATTACCTCTGCCGGATATGGCGGTGGCAGGATCGTATTTGAACAGTCTGGGTATATCCATCTTTTTGATCCTGCTTCCGGCCAGGAGAAACAACTTCATATCCATGTGCCCGCAGATTTGTCTGCAATTCGTCCGCGCTATGTCTCGGCAGCAAAGAATATCCACTATTCAAATTTATCACCAAGTGGTGCCCGTGCCCTGTTTGAAGCAAGAGGCGACATCATCACTGTTCCTGGTGAAAAAGGAGATCCCAGGAACCTGACAAATTCGCCGGGAATATTTGAAAGAAGTCCAGCATGGTCACCCGATGGTAAAAAGATTGCCTGGTTTTCCGATGCATCCGGAGAATATCAATTGGTGGTTGCAGAACAGGGAGAAGACGGGAAGACCAGGTCCTACACGCTTACCGGGAATGGGTTCTATTTTAACCCCATCTGGTCGCCCGATTCAAAAATGATCAGCTATTCCGATAACGCATTCACACTTTATTATATTGATCTGGATTCAGGAAAATGCACGAAGATCGCGACAGAACCAATCTATGATATTTTCGGGGCAATGATTCCCGACTGGTCTCCTGATTCGAAATGGATCACCTTCGGGATGATCACACGAACCAATATCCTCCAGGTATACCTGTATTCATTGGAACAGGAGAAATGTTTTCCTGTTACCGACGGGTTGAGCGACTGCTCTGAACCTGTTTTTGACAAGAGCGGAAAGTTCATTTATTTCTTCGGATCAACGGATGCCGGTCCGGTCCGCCAGTGGTTCGATCTTTCATCGGAAGATATGCGCATGAAGAATTCTCTTTATATCGCTGTGCTGGATAAGACTGCCCCGAATCCCCTGTTAAAAGAAAGCGATGAGGAAAAGGTAACGGCAGCGGCAGAAAAAACTGCAGAAAAAGAGAAGGATAAAAATACGGATAAAAAGAAGGATAAGGAAAAAGTGAAGAATGACACGGCTGCAGCTCTAAAGACCATCATTGATATTGATCATATTGCCGACCGTATTCTTGTCCTGCCCATTCCTCCCGGGGTTTACTCATCCATGTCTGCCGGTCCCGAAAAACAGTTCTATTTCTTTGAGAGTCCTGCTTCTCCGCCGGCTGACGGACCTCCTTCAGGGAAACTGCATAACTTCAGTCTGGAATCCAGGAAAGACAATGTCGTTCTTGATGCACTGAGTGGTTATACTATTTCCTTCGATAAGAAGAAGATACTCTACAACCTGAATGATGCATGGTTCCTGACAAAGACAGGAGATAAGATTGAAGCAGGAAAAGGTGCGTTGAATCTTGATGCTGCACAGATCCTGATCGATCCGCTGGCAGAATGGCGGCAAATGTTCGGGGATATATGGCGCATCAACAGGGATTTCTTTTACGACCCGGGAATGCAGGGAGCAGATTGGCCTGGTATGAAGAAAAAATATTCTGAATTCCTTCCCTATCTCACATGCCGTGATGATTTTACCCGGCTGACCCGTTGGTTATGCAGCGAGCTTTCAATCGGCCATTCTTTTACCTTCGGTGGAGAACAGTATAAAACAGCGAAAACAGTCCCGGTCGGGCTTCTTGGTGCAGACTATGCGGTTGAAAAAGGACGTTACCGTTTCAGCAAGATCTATGGAGGACTCAACTGGACGCCTGAATTGCGTTCACCGCTTACAGAACCCGGTGTTAATGTTAAAGAAGGAGATTATCTCATTGCCGTTAACGGGAAAGACTTGCAAGTGCCGGTCAGTGTTTACAGCCTCTTTGAAAATACGGCCGGCAAACTGACCGATATCCGTGTAAGTTCGCATGCAGATGGAACTGATTCACGGGTTGTAAAGGTTGTCCCGATTGAGAACGAAAGTGACCTGCGGAACCGTTACTGGATTGAAAACAACCTGAAAAAGGTGAACGAAGCCACGCATGGACGGGTTGCATACGTCTATGTCCCGAACACATCGAATGCCGGGCATGATTATTTCAAGCGCTATTTCTTCCCGCAATCCGACAAGGATGCCATAATCATTGATGAGCGGTTCAATGGCGGAGGCGAGCTTGCTGATTACATCGTTGATATCTTGCGCCGTCCTTACCTGAATTACTGGGCAACACGGTATGGAGAAGACATCAAGGCGCCGCATGCAGCCATCCAGGGCCCGAAGGTGATGCTGATCAATGAATATGCTGGAAGTGGCGGAGATTATCTTCCCTGGTCATTCAGGCAACTGAACCTGGGGAAACTCATTGGAACACGCACCTGGGGCGGATTGGTTGGAATCCTTAACTTCCCGGAACTCATGGATGGTGGAGCGGTTACGGCACCCAATGTAGCATTCTGGAGCAAGGATGGCTGGAGGATCGAGAATGAGGGAATCGCTCCTGATATCGAAGTTGAGCAATTGCCGGCTGAGGTTGCAGCAGGAAAAGACCCCCAATTGGATAAAGCCATACAGGTCGTTCTTGATGAACTGAAAGCCAATCCCATTGAAAAACCTACGCGGCCGCCTTATCCTGTGAGGGTAAGAAAGTAATTGTTAGTTGGCTTTCTTGAATGCTCCTTGCTTAATTTCTGTATGACGGATTGCTCCGCCGGTTGACCCGGTGCGGACCGCAAGCGTGCCCACGAGCAGGGCAATTACAAGGAGGCAGACGCTAAATCGTTTCAACAGGTGCTTTTTCGTTTTGGCCAGGTAGAGACCAATAATTGACAAGACCGAAGTTACCATCAGCCCGATAAAGAAAAAGAGCGCAATGTTTTCATGCGGCTCAATGATGTCTTCGGTTATCCCGGGATAAGTCTTCATGATCTCTCCGGCATCATCACCGGTCATGTAGGCAAGCAGGCCGCAAACCCCTAAGATGAGGTAAAACCAGAGCGAGAGTTTCTGAAGCTCTTCGCTCTTCCGGTACAGTGCAACCGCATTAAAAAGGATCGCAAAACCCAAACCTACGATTGGCAGGTGGGTAAACATGAGATGAAACTGGGCTGCATTCATAATCGCTATCTTTAGGACATTCATTAATCAGTGATCAAATCTACTGAGATTTTTTATTCACTGACCGGTTGTACGGAACAAAAAATTTCTTGCAGGTGTATTGTTTTTTAGTTTATCTTTGACCGACCGTTCAGTCATAAATTTATGAGCCCGAGAACAAGCAAGCAATTTGAGGAGATTCGTGAAAACAAACGCACGCAAATACTGTATGCGGCCATTGAATGCTTTGCCAATTCGGGCTACCATGCCGTTTCAATCAGTGACCTGGCCAGACATGCAGGAATCTCAAAAGGGTTGATGTACAATTATTTTAGCAGCAAAGAAGAATTGCTTAAAGCCATCTTCAATGAAGTGATGGGAGAGATGATGGATCTGTTTGATCCTGATCATTCAGATGAGATCAGCAGGGAGATTCTCCTTAAATACCTTGACAGGCTGATCCGCCACCTTAAAACCAGGCTTGTTTTCTGGAAGATGTATATGGCAATTTTCAGTCAGCCTGCAGTGTTTCAATTGCTGGCCGATGAACTCCAGGCTGCCTCAAAGCAAACCCTGGATATAATGGAACGGTATTTTAAAAAACAAGGATACAAGAAACCCAAACTGGAAGTTGCATTCCTGAGCACACTTATCAGCGGGACCGTTTATGAATATATTGCCGATCCGGAGAATTATCCGCTCGATCAAATCAAAAAACGAATCTGTAATTTATACTAAAAAATCATCCGCCGAAAATCGAACCATGAAAAGACTGATCATTTTAATATTTATTCTTTCCGGATGGGACGGATTGTCTGCCCAGGATCTGACCGCGAAGGAAATCGTCCGTAAAGCCGATGACAAAAACCGCGGATTGACAAGCCAGGGAACGATGACCATGACGGTGATCCGCCCCGACTGGACACGGACGATCACGATGAAGACCTGGTCGAAAAGCAGGGAATATTCGCTTGTGCTTATCACGGCACCTGCCAAAGACAAAGGACAGGTCTTCCTGAAAATAAAAACCGAAATGTGGAACTGGGTTCCCTCCATCGACAAGACCATCAAGATCCCGCCATCGATGATGCTGCAGTCATGGATGGGCTCTGATTTTACCAACGACGACCTGGTGAAGCAATCTTCAATCGTTGTGGATTATACACATAAACTGCTTGGCCGCGAGAAGGTCAGGGATATGGACTGTTACAAAATTGAACTCATCCCGCTGCCTGATGCTCCAGTGGTTTGGGGAAAAGTGATCATGTGGATCACGGTGAATGGTTATGATGTCTGGATGGCACAGTATTATGACGAGGATAACAAGCTGGTGAATGTTTCCAACAATTACGACATCAAAAGAATGGGTGATCGCGACATTCCCACTCGTCTTGAAGTGATACCGCAGAACAAGAAGGGTCAGAAAACCGTGATGCATATCGATGAGATGAAGTTCAATACAGGCATCGATGAAAATTTCTTTTCGCAACAGAACATGAAAAAGATCAAATAGTATGCGTGACATCAGGCTTGCATGGCGCAATATATGGAGAAACAAGCGGAGGACATTGCTTACAGCTGCGTCAATTTTTCTGGCCATCTTCCTGGCACTGATTGTACGTTCATTGCAGATCGGCTGGTTCGATCACCTTACCGACATTGTTGTGCAATCGTACACGGGACACATCCAGGTCCATAAAAAAGGTTACTGGGACGATCGGGATATCAATAACTCCATGGTCTATAATGATTCTGTTGCCGGTGTTGTAAAAGCCACTGCCAACGTAGATAAAATCGTTCCACGGCTGGAATATTTTGCCCTGTCATCTTTCGGTAAACAAACCAAGGGTGTCATGCTTGCTGGAACTGATCCCGCAAAAGAAAATGCGCTCACCCGGCTTTCAGCCAAAGTTGTAAAAGGTCGTTATCTTGATGCAAAAGGCAATGGCATCCTGGTTTCACAGGGACTCGCATCGTTTCTCGGGCTTAAAACCGGAGATACACTTGTATTGCTTGGCCAGGGTTTTCACGGAGTCAGTGCAGCCGGAAAATACCCGGTGATCGGACTGGTACATTTTCCATCGCCGGTGCTGGATAACCAGATGGTGTATATGAACCTCGGCACAGCCCAGGAATTCTTCAACGCTGAAGACAGGATCACTTCTCTTTCGATAACTTTAAAGAACCCTGATAAGATTAACACTACGCAGGCTGATCTGAAAAGCAAAATTGACGCAGGGAAATTTGAAATCATGCGCTGGGACGAGATGATGGTTGAGATTGTGCAGCAGCTGAAAATCAAGACTGCCGGGGGTAAAATCATCATCGCCATCCTTTATATGATTGTTGGTTTCGGAGTGTTCGGCACGGTGATCATGATGACAAACGAACGAACACGGGAATTTGGTGTGATCGTCTCGGTTGGCATGCAGAAAAGCAAGCTGGCAATCATTCTTGTGCTTGAGATGATCATGATCGGGTTGACCGGCCTGGTTTCAGGCGTTGCATCTGCAATACCCATCATGCTCTATTTTAAGATCAATCCCATTCATATCTGGGGAAGCATGGCCCAGGCTTTTATCAGTTACGGAATTGAACCCCTGATGCCACTGGCGCTGAAACCGGACTTCATCGTGACGAATGTTGTCACGGTTTTGATCATTGTTTCGGTGACATGCATCTATCCCGTCCGAAGAATTTTTAAGTTGAAGGTTGCTGAGGCCCTTCATAAATAAGGAATTGTCATGATCTTTAAAATTGCATTCAAAAATGTGTGGAGAAATAAGGTCAGAAGCCTTATTGTCATCGTCGCCATAACCCTCGGACTGGCCGGTGGTCTCTTTACCGTTTCAGTGATTACCGGGATGGTCGACCAGAAGGTGAGGTCCGGAATCAATAACGAAGTATCGCATATCCAGATTCACAACCCGGAGTTCCTTAAGAATTTAGAATCGAGATACAACATACCGCGTGCCGACAGCATCGCGGGAATAATTTCCAAAGTGCCTGCTGTGAAAGCAATTTGCTTAAGGACGAGGATTACCGGCATGGCCGCATCTCCCAATTCGGCCGGAGGCGTGCAGATCATTGGCGTAAACCCGGAAAAGGAGAAGAAAGTTTTTAGTTTGTATTCCGGCATCCCGGATTCAGCCGGTGGATTCTTCACGGGGAGCAGAAAAAACCAGGTTGTGATCGGGTGGAAACTGGCGGATAAACTCAAGGTGAGATTGAAGTCGAAAATTGTCCTGCGTTTCCAGAACAGTGACGGTGATCTTAATGAAGCAGCATTTTCAGTGAACGGGATTTTTCATTCATCCAACACCATCTTTGACGAAACCAATGTATTTGTAAAGAAGAGCGATTTGGATATCATCACGGGAAATGATAACGGCATCCAGGAGATTGCCCTGGTACTTGATGATGTTGAAAAAGTCCCTGTTATTGAACCGTTGCTGCAATCCAGGTTCCCGGCACTGCAGGTTCAGAACTGGATGGAGATCAGGCCCGACATGGGAATGGTCACCACAGCCATCTCCATCGAGGTATATGTCATCCTTGGGATCATTTTATTTGCACTTGCATTCGGGATTGTCAATACCATGCTGATGATCGTTTTTGAACGGACCCGGGAACTCGGTATGCTGATGGCCGTGGGCATGAGCAAGTCAAGAGTATTCAGGATGATCATGCTCGAAACGATTTTCCTGACACTGATTGGGGGAATTATCGGCATCGGACTGAGCACAACATTGATTGCCATTTTTCACCAGCATGGAATCGATCTTTCGGCATTTTCAAAAGGTCTCGGCGCATTCGGCTTCGATCCAAGGATCTATCCGTTTATAAAAGCGAAATTATACATCCACCTTTCTCTCATGATTGCGTTGACGGGAATTTTATCGGCTGTGATGCCTGCAAGAAAAGCGCTGTTGCTGAAACCGGTGGAAGCGATCAGGATTGAGTGAAAAGTGAAAAGTGAAAAGTCGAAAGTCGAAAGTCGAAAGTCGAAAGTCGAAAGTCGAAAGTCGGAGCAATTAACTACTAAAATTAAGAAAGACCGCCGAAATGAATATCATCGAAATTAAAAACCTGATAAAGGTCTACGACGAAAAGACCATGCCAGTCTTCGCCCTTAATGGCGTGGACCTGGCATTTAAGCAGGGCGAGTTCACCTGCATTGTGGGTCCTTCGGGTTCGGGAAAGACCACGATGCTTAATATGCTTGGAGGGCTTGACACGCCAAGCAACGGACAGATCATCATCGACGGAACAGATATCACGATGCTCAAATCAAGACAACTGATAGATTTCAGGCTTCGCAATATCGGGTTCGTATTCCAGTCCTTCAACCTGATCCCCGTCCTTACTGCAAAGGAGAATGTTGAGTTCATCATGCAACTGCAGGGTGTCAGCAAAGACAAGCGGGATAAGCGTACACTGGAGCTGCTTCAATCTGTTGGTCTTGGTGAGAAGATCAACACACGGCCGAACAAACTCTCAGGCGGACAGCAGCAGCGTGTTGCAGTGGCGAGGGCACTTGCATCGAAACCCAAATTTATCCTCGCCGATGAACCCACCGCAAACCTTGATTCAAAATCTGCAGAGAATCTTCTTGAGATCATGGAAAAGCTGAACAGGGAAGAGAATATCACATTTATTTTTTCAACGCATGACACAAGGGTAGTGGCAAAAGCAAAGCGGGTCGTAACGCTGGAAGACGGGAAGATTGTAAGCGATATTTCAAAATATTAAAGAGCCGGGAATGTTTTTCACAACTCAAACTTCCTTTTTCAATCCATGGTCTGTGACCAGCAAGACAAGGAATATTCTTCTGGTTCTTCTCCTGTTTTTCCTTTCGATTCAATCATTTTCACAGGACACCATCGTTGAATCGAAAGAAAAAAGCTGGTCATTGAATGGCTATGTTAAGGATATGCAAACAATCGTCATCCATAAGGTAGAACAGCCGTGGGTTACCGACAATCTCATCCACAACCGGAACAATTTCAAATGGAACATCTCAAAGAGTTTCACATTCTGCCTGGAGGAACGGAACCGTTTTTACTGGGGATCAATTTCAGAGCTGAGCCGGGAGTATGCTAATTTCATTGCCTATGACAACGGGCTGGTGAACATGTCATGGAACATTTTCAGCGGAAAGTCATATATTCTGAACCTGGCTGTTGACAGGCTCTGGCTCGATTATACACGGGATAAATTCCAGGTCACGGCAGGACGCCAGCGGATCAACTGGAGCCAGACTTTCGTCTGGAATCCGAACGACATCTTCAATACATATTCTTATTTTGATTTTGATTATGAAGAAAAACCCGGCAGCGATGCGGTCAGGATTCAGTATTTTACAAGCCCGTCATCAAAAGCCGAGCTTGCTGTAAAAGCTGATAAGGACAAGAAAGTGACGGCAGCTGGCCTTTATCGTTTCAATAAATGGACGTACGATTTCCAGGGATTGGCCGGGGTTTACAGGCAGGGTGACCTGGTTGCAGGACTTGGTTGGTCCGGACAAATTGCGAAAGGAGGATTCAAAGGGGAGATGTGCTGGTTCCAGCCCGTGAAGCACTTTGGCGATACATCCGGTGTATTTCTCTCTTCAATCGAATATGATTACACGTTTAGAAATTCCATCTTCATTCAGTTCGAGGGCTTTTACAATTCCAATGCGACCAATTCAGCCAATGTGCTGATCAACCAGTTCAACCCGGCGCTCCTGAATGCCAAAAACCCATTCCTTAACGGGTTTTCCATCTTCGGCAACCTGTCTTACCCGGTTACACCACTGATCAGTGTTGCACTTGCAGGTATTTACAATCCTTCAAACAGCATGGTGTTCATCATCCCGACCTTCACCTTTTCACTCATGAACAACCTCGATCTTTCACTGATTGCACAGTCATTCCAGGCTTATGACCCGGTGGCTGTAAGCTCTTCACAAACTTCGGTTTTCATCCGGCTGAAAGGTTCTTTTTAAACTTCCATTCCTCATTATTTCCGGGATGAAGTAGAATAAAAAGTTAATTTCTATTCAGGCACATTCATGTTATTGAAGAGATAAGAGAATCTCAAATCTAAATGGATTGAACCTGTTCCTGATGATGGCTTTTCATAATTCATCCTTTCTGAATCCTATCCTGGTCCTGGGCAGATTCTTTTTGTGATGAAGTTCGTCCAGGCGATTTAGCAAGTAGTTGAATGCCTTGGTAAATTTTTCATCGAGTGATTTTAATTCATTGTTTAACTCATTGGTTTCATTGATCAGCGCCCTATACCTGGCAAAAGCTCTCATAATTTCAATGTTTATCTGAATTGCTTTTTCAGATCTTAACACCGAAGATAGCATTGAAACACCTTGTTCCGTAAATACCCATGGATTAGCGTTGCTGTGTTTTAATACATTCAACCGGTCGCAATTTGCGACCAGTTGCTTTTTTTCAGCTTCTTGCAACTCAAACATAAAATCTTCCGGGAACCTCGTAATATTACGTTTGACTTGCTCTTTGAGGCGTTTTGTCGGTACCTCATACAGAACGGCAAGATCATTATCAACCATCACTTTCTTGCCCCGGAAACTGAAGATCAATGTCTCATAATCGGATTTAATAATTTTGGTCTTCATGAAACTTTATACTTAATCAGGTTAAAGCCAAAAGGTAATATTGTTGTTGAAAAATTATCACTCGCTAAATCCGTATCTTTGCTTCCCATTAAATCAAGACGCATGAAATTTCAAACGCTCACAGGCTTCATCGTTGAGAAGCAAGCAGAATATCCTGGTGCTTCAGGAGAATTGACCCGTTTGTTGAACGACATAGGCACAGCAGCCAAATTCGTAAACCGCGAAGTGAACCGGGCCGGACTCGGTGATGTCATGGGCTATGCAGGAGAGATCAACGTGCAGGGTGAAGAACAGAAAAAGCTGGACGTGTTTGCCAACGAACAGTTCATCGCGGCACTTACCGACGGAGGACAATGCTGTGCGATCGGTTCGGAAGAGAACGAAGAGATAATCCTCCTCGACAATGCACACTCAAGACATGCAAAATATGTCGTTGCAATTGACCCGCTCGACGGCAGTTCCAACATTGAAAGCAATGTGTCAATCGGTACCTTATTTTCTGTTTATCTCCGGCGGACCGTCAGGGGAATGGCTACAATTGAGGACTTCCTGCAACCCGGCCGAAACCTTGTTGCTGCCGGTTATGTCCTTTACGGATCTTCAACAGTACTTGTTATCACGACAGGTTATGGTGTGAATGGATTTACACTCGATCCTTCGGTTGGTTCATTCATTCTGAGTCATCCATCCATGCGGTATCCGACAGGCGGGAATATCTATTCCATCAACGAAGCCAATTACATCTATTTCTCCGAAGGTGTCAAGCGATACATAAGTTACTGCCAGGAAGATGACCAGTCAACAAATCGCCCCTATTCCACACGATACATCGGATCCATGGTCGCCGATTTCCATCGCAACCTGATCCGCGGTGGCATCTTCATTTATCCCGGAACAGTGAAGAGCAAGAACGGAAAACTACGGCTTCTTTATGAATGCAACCCTGCCGCGTTCCTTGCAGAACAGGCCGGTGGCAAGGCTTCTGATGGATTTCGCAGGATCCTTGATATACAGCCGAAAGAACTTCATGAACGCGCTCCTCTTTTCGTGGGCCCGACAAACATGGTCGAAAAAGCAGAAGCATTCATGCAGGAATATTCTCCGGAGTTCAGGCTGACATAGTTTTATTATATTTGTTGTTAACACATCCGGATTCAGGGTGACCCAATACAAGCAATATGAATAAAGGCAAGAAGTATTCCCTCCTTTTCATGATCGGGTTTGTTTTTCTTCTTTCTGTTCCCGTTCATGCACAATTCATCACAATAGCAAGGAAAATAAAATCCATGCATTCCAGCGACGCAGATGTTGCAACTGTCCTTCTTGATGCGAAAACCTGTCACGTCTACCAGACCATCATTGACACGCTGACCGCAAGTCAGAAGTTTAAGATCATCAGCAGGGATAATGCGAAACGATACGTGGAATTCTCCAGTCAGAAAGTCAAAGTTTCCATGCAGGTGGATTCACTTGAAAAAGGACTGACGCAAATTACCGTTGCTTCCGGTCATTCGGATAAATCCGAAAAACAATCTGCAGATCTTGCAGTGGATGCCATTGTGCGCGTGTGTCACATGGTTGGAATAAAATGCACGGTTGATAAAAAATAGACCCACGCGGCTTATTCCTTCATTTTTTTCTTCACACTTTTCTTTACACCATGGAAAAATTCTTTTGAAGATCAAGACTGGGGTATAAAGATGTGGAAAACCTTTTTGCAAAATCCTGCAAAAATTTTACAGCCCATAGAAAATCGAATCTTTTAAAACCGGGAGCATAGCATGTCAAACACAATTCTTCATAAAGCAGAATCCAGGGGCGATGCAAACCATGGCTGGCTGCATAGCCGGCATACATTCAGTTTTGCTGATTACTACAACCCGGAGCGGATGCACTTTGGTGTGTTGCGTGTTTTGAATGACGATTATGTTGAACCGGGAATGGGCTTCGGAACACATCCCCATGATAACATGGAAATAATTTCCATCCCGCTCGAAGGTGATCTGGAGCACAGGGACAGCATGGGAAATATAGCCGTGATCAAGCATGGCGACATCCAGGTGATGAGTGCCGGCTCAGGAATTACCCACAGTGAATACAACAGGAACAAAGATAAACCCGTAAAATTTTTACAGATCTGGGTTTTTCCTGATAAGAAAAATGTAACACCGCGGTATGATCAGATCACACTGAACACGGAAGATCGCCACAATAAGATCCAGCAGATTCTTTCGCCTGATCCGGAGGGTAAAGGTGTGTGGATCTATCAGAATGCATGGTTTTCCATGGGAAAATTCGATAAGGGTTTCAGCGCCGTTTATTCAGTCAGGTCAAAGGAAAATGGTGTTTACGCTTTCATTTTTAACGGGGATGTCACGATCAATGATCAGCCATTGAAGACCAGAGATGGGTACGGAATATGGGACATTGAGAGACTTACCATTACTGCCGAAACCGATGCGGAGTTTTTGTTGATGGACGTTCCGATGAAATAATTTTCATAACAGGTTCGGCAAACAGTTGGATAAACAATACAGGCAGGGAGAAGAAATGACCATAAAGGAGTTAAATAAAATTGCAGGTTCATTCGCAGTCACGGATCAGATGCCCGTACTGTTTGTCGGACACGGAAGCCCGATGAACGCCATCGAGGAAAATCAATTTGTGAAAGGATGGCGCGAGGTTGGAAAAACATTACCAGCACCAACTGCGATTTTGTGCGTGTCTGCACACTGGGAAACCCGGGGAACATACGTCACTGCGATGGAACATCCGCGTACGATCCATGATTTCGGCGGATTCCCGCAGCAATTATTCGAAGTACAGTATCCTGCAAAGGGAAGTCCGGAACTTGCTGAAGTTACCCAGGACATCACCACAAAAACAGAAATTGGTCTCGATGAAAAGTGGGGGCTTGACCATGGTTGCTGGAGCGTACTGAAACAGTTTTATCCCGCTGCAGATGTTCCGGTAATTCAGATGAGCCTGGATGACTCGCGTGCGCCCCAATATCATTATGATCTTGCCAGGCAGCTTTTACCCTTACGGAAAAAGGGCGTTCTCATCATTGGCAGCGGAAACATGGTTCATAACCTCCGCCTGATTGACTGGAGTCAGGCGAATGAGCCAGGCGTTGGTTATGACTGGGCCATCGAAGCCAATAAGAAGATGAAAAAGTTCATCCTCTCGAATGATCATCAATCACTCGTCAATTACCAGTCGCAGGGAAAAGCGATGAATCTTGCAGTTCCTTCGCCCGAACATTTCCTGCCATTGTTGTATGCACTGGCTTTAAAAGAGGGCAATGAGAAAATTGAAATTTTCAATGACCATGCTGTAATGGGATCCCTGACGATGACTTCACTGAAGATTTCTTAACCACAAGGAGTACTAAGATTTCAGAAGCACTTTAAGATTTTCGTAGTGTTCCTCGTGGTCAATAATTTTCAATTGCTGCAAGGCAATAAAAAATGCGAAACAGTTTTAAACCATTTCGCATTTTACTTTTTCAGATCTGTTCCTTCCCGCGATTCTGTTCGGTCATTTACCTTAACATGGATAAATAAGTTGCAGAAACTGGCTGATTTTACTGAGGAACATACCCTAGCCAAAAATTCCTGAGACTACTTTTTAGGAGCGGCTTTCTTAACAACTTTTTTAGGAGCAACTTTCTTAACAACTGGTTTAGGAGCAACTTTCTTAACAACTGGTTTAGGAGCAACTTTTTTAACAACTGCTTTTGCAGGTGCTGCTTTCTTCACCACTTTTTTAGGAGCTGCTTTTTTTACTGCTGCCTTTGGTGCAACTTTTTTTACTGCTGCTTTTGGAGCAACTTTCTTTACCACTTTTTTAGGTGCGGCTTTTGTAACTACTTTTTTAGGAGCTGCTTTCTTAGCTGCTGCTTTTGGAGCAGCTTTCTTTACTGCTGGTTTTGTAGATTTTGCCATAAGATTTGTGTATTAATGTTTGAGTAAAGTTAAATGTTTTTTTGTACGAAGATTCATTCAAAAAAAAATATTATCATCTGAATATGAACAGTTTTAAAGAAAGTTGCCTGTTAACAAGTTTGATATTTCTTCAAAATGCCCGACAATAAAGGTGTTCCGAACGTGATCAGATATTTTTGACCTGTTAGTAACAATCTGAAAAGCTTGGTGCATAAAGGCAATCATCACCAGTTTCTGCATTCTCCCAACAGGATTATTTCTGCGAATCGATGTAACGCTGCAGCTCTGCCTGGCTCGAAGAATGAAGCGCATCCTTTACCTTGTGATAATTCTTCGGATCCCAGCAATGATTATACGCATATTTCGCAAAGCTCAATCGCGAGGATTCACCGGAAAAGATGTAGATCACTTCAATGATCTGTGTGGTTGAAAGACAATTTTTATCTGACAGTCCTTTTGCATGTGACAAACGAGGACCATCGAAAGGCGCGTTGGAAATCATCTCGCGTGAAACCTGGAAATTTGCTTCATCCATCGGGGAGGGACAATCTTTCCCGCCTCCACCGGCCGGTTTCGCATCTTCCTTTGAAGTTTCTGACTTTTGCTTCTCCTCTTTTTTTGAACTTTTACTTTCCTGTGCAGCGGCGTTATCGTTGTGATGCACATATTCGGAACTGGTCTTTTCCATGACCAGATGTCCTTTATCCGATTTCCGTATCACATAAAAAAGGTCTGCTCCCGGTGTGTTAAAAATTGTTTTAGAGATTTCCGGGATTGATCCATCTTCAAAATTGATCCGGACTTTGAATGTCGGACCTCCCGGACGATCAGTCTCGACACGGCTTGCAGGCTTGTCATTCCTCGGGGAATTGTTAACATAAGCAGTAAACTTTTCACCATTTTCAGAGAAGATGATGAGGGATAACTGCGAACTTGCTTTTCCGGCAATAAACAATACCAGGAAAACAGTGATGATGATGCGTAGAGATTTCATGTGTTTTTGATTAGGAATTATTTATACTAACTACAAAAATATGAAATCACATCGATGTGCAAAATATTTTTATTGCTGTTTTTACGAAACAAACCCTTGTATTGTAATATGCAGACTGTTTTTCCCTATGCGATCACAGAGGAAAAGAAAAGTCAGGATAGGGTACATACTTGTGGAAAATAAAGTAACTTTACAAAGTAAACTTATTAAGTAACTTTAATATATGTCGTATGGCTGAAATGACAGGGGAGGAGCTGGCGTCCCGGCTGCGAACATCAATATCACGACTGGTAAAGGTTATCCGGAGCGAAGTGAAGCATGATGAAATACTTTCTCTGACCGAACGATCCACCTTGTCCCTTGTGTATCAATCACCAAAATCAGTTCCTTCAGAACTTGCCGCAATTGAAAAAGTGTCCTGTCAATCCATGTCGCAGATTATTCATAAACTTTCTGACCTTGACTATGTCAGGAAAACAGCATCGAAAGAAGATAGGCGAAAAGTCATCATTACAATTACTGCAAAGGGAAAGAAATACATTGAACAGAAGAGGACCAAAGGCAATGAGTGGCTGGCAAGAGCGATTACAGAGAAAACTACGGAGACTGAGAAAAGAATACTAACGAACGCCATTAAGGTATTGACAAAGCTTATCGATTGAAAAAATGAACATAAGCACATTTAAAGCTTTTCATAACCCCAATTACAGGTTGTATTTTTCCGGACAATCTATATCCCTGATCGGAACCTGGATGCAGCGTACTGCAGTTTACTGGTTGATCTATTCGCAAACACATTCTGCGTTCATGTTGGGGTTAGCTGTATTCGCAATACAATTTCCATCCTTTGTTTTTTCACCTCTTGGAGGAATCATCTCCGACCGGTACAATCGTTACCGGGTTTTGCTTGTCACCCAAATTTCTTCACTCATTCAGGCCACGCTGCTTGTCGTGTTGGTAGTCTTTACACATTACACCGTGTGGGAAATTTTTGCGCTCAGCATTCTCCTGGGGACAATCAATGCTTTTGATGTGCCCGCACGCCATTCAATGATCAATGAAATGATCGGGAATAAGGAAGATCTGCCGAACGCGATTGCACTCAACTCATCCATGGCAAATCTAGCGAGGCTGATAGGACCAGCAATATCCGGAATTGTTCTGGAAAAACTTGGTGCGGGAACCTGTTTCCTGATCAATGCCCTGAGTTTTGGAGCGGTCATCATTTCCCTCCTGCTGATGAAATTTCCGGTTTTCATTCCATCTCAACAGTCAGGCAAAGTAATGCATGATTTTAAAGAAGGCTGGCAATATTTAAAGCAAACACCTTCCATTGGATTCGTCGTATTATTACTTGCATGTGTCAGTCTGCTTGTGATTCCTTTCGGCACATTGCTTCCTGTATACGCCAAAGTGATATTCAAGGGAAATGCTGCGACATTTGGTTACCTCAATAGTGCAATAGGTCTCGGGGCAATCGGGGGAGCTTTTTTTCTGGCCTCAATAAGACCTGCCGTCGAATTGAAAAAAATCCTGTTCATAAATCTGCTGATCTTCAGCTTCGGGTTGATCTTGTTTTCTCACATTACGTATTTTCCTGTTGCCCTGATCTTCGCTACAATTGCGGGTTTTGGAGTAATGTCCATGACAACGCTCAGCAACACGATCATCCAAACCAACTCCTCAGCGGAAATGAGGGGAAGATCCATCAGCTATTTTGCGATGGCATATTTTGGGATGCAGCCTGTTGGCGGACTTTTGATAGGAACAGTATCGCAATATCTTGGAGCACCCGACACTATCCTCTGCGAAGGTCTGATAGCAGCTGTAATTGCTGTTATTTTCGTTCCCTTTCTCTGGAAAGATGGCTGGAAAATAAAACATAAATAAAGTAAGATAACATTTCAAAAAGGTAAGGAATAATGGAACAACGTAAGAGTGATCCAAAAAAAGCCCTGCTGGTAATGGATATCCAGGGAGCCACCATCAGCCGGTTACAGGATGGAGGAAGTTTCATTCGTAATCTTTCCAGCGCGATTCAAACCGCCCGGCAAAATCATTTGCCGGTGATTTATGTCGTTGTTGGATTCAGGAAAGGCTACCCCGAAGTGAGCGCAAGTAATAAATCGTTTTCAATGCTGAAAATCGGGACCATGAATCTTGATACGGAAGAAGCCATGAAGATTCACGAATCTGTTGCGCCACATACGGAAGATATTGTTATCACGAAAAAAAGAGTGAGTGCATTTACCGGCAGCGACCTGGAAGTGGTCCTGCGATCACTTGAGATCAGGCATCTTGTGCTCACAGGCATCTCAACCAGCGGAGTGGTTTTATCTACACTGCGGGAAGCTGCCGACAAGGATTTCGTGATAACCGTTCTTGCTGATTGTTGTGCAGACCTGGACGAAGAGGTTCATCGTGTGCTCACAACAAAAGTCTTTCCGCGGCAAGCCGAAGTGGTTACTTCAGATGAATGGAGTATTCATCAATGAAATTCACCTGTAGTATCAGTATGCTGTCCAGGTAGACTGCCAACTGAGCTTTGACAATGCATTTTATTATTACTATATTTGTATGAACATACGATATAGCCATACATGAACCTGTCCCGCAAATCCATACCCATGGCTCTTTGTCTCCTATTTGCAATCATGGCACTGCACGATCATGCCTTTGGGCAAGAGCGGAAAAGGATAGACTCTCTCAATTATAAGCTGAGAAAGGCCAAAAGTGATTCGGCCAGGGTCTATTTGCTCGTTGAATTGTCAAGGGAATATGAGAATCAGGATTTGGCTGTTTCCCTGGGATATGCTGAGAAAGCAAATCTGTTGGCAGAGAAATCCGGCTCAGGGAAACTGAATTCATATACGCTTTTTAATCTTGCTTATGTTTATTATTCTCAAGGGGTTTTTCTGCTTTCGATCCAATATTTCTCAAGGTATCTGGAAATTCAGAAGGAAGAGGGTAACATTAAAGAGGTTGCCTTTGCCCAGGTCAACCTCGGTGCAATTTATATAACCCTGTCCAATTATACCCAGGCAAAGAAAAATTTCGAAGAGGCTTTGAATATCCTGGAAAAAGTATCCGTTCCGAAATCAAAGCATGATTATACTTCGCAGATCATCACCATTTATAATAACCTTGGAATCGTCTATCAGAATCTTCAGAAACCTGATCAGTCCATTGATTACTACCTCAGGGGGATCAAGCTTGCCCGCAAGTCTACCGGTGATTCTTCAGTGCTTTCCAAACTCCTGAATAACCTTGGAAGTCTTTATTTTGATGAAGGAAAGTTTTCCAATGCAGTTATTCCCATGACCGAGGCACTTGAAATCAGGGAAAAGAACAATGATCAGATCGGACTGGCACAATCGTACAGGATGTTTGCATCCTATTATTCAGCATTGAAGAACAACCGAAAGACGCTTGAATTTCTTACCCGGGGGGTTAACCTTGCGGCAGAAGTTGGCAGCAATCCTTTACTTGCCGACTTTGCCGAGCTTTTATATACTTATTATAATGACAACCATCACTCAGATTCTGCTCTTAAGTATCATGTGCTTCTGAAAGACCTCAATGATAAGATGAAGATGGAAGAATCGGTTAAGGAACTGACCCGCATGGAGCTTACATCTCAATTCAAGGAAAAGGAAAAAATTCAGTTACTTGAACAAAAAAGAAAAGAATTGTATTACATGCTTGGCGGAATTACACTTTTCTTAATTCTAATTATTGTCACCCTTTTGTATTTCCTTTCGCAAAATCGGCTCCGGAGGATGAAGCTGGAAAAAATAAATGCTGACCTGGGTTCAAAAAACCTGTCGTTGGAAAAAGAGAATCTTGCGAAGGAACTTGAATTTAAGAAAAAGGAGATTACCCTGAATGTGATGTCCCTGATGAAGAAGAATGAGATGCTCTCGGATATCTCGAAAAAAATTGTTGAGTTCCGGGAGAAAGCGATTCATGCGGAAACTAATGATGCTCTGAAGCACATTGGAAAAGAGCTCCAAAAAAGTACGGAAGAAGAAACGCTGAAAGAATTCTCGCTTCGCTTCATGGAAGTTCATAAAGAATTCTACGATACCATTTTGCTAAAATTTCCCGAGCTCACTCCCAGCGAGCTTAAACTTTGCGCATTCCTCAGGCTGAATATGACCACCAAAGAAATTTCAGAACTTACAGGGCAGCGATTAAATACCCTGGAAAATGCCAGGTATCGCCTGAGACAAAAACTTGGAATCTCCAATTCAGAGATAAACCTCGTTACATTTCTCTCACAGATCTGAATTTTTTCGTCCTCCTCTTTTCCTGATTCAGGACAGCCTTCCTCTGAAATAATCATAAGCCATTTTTGTCGAAATTATTCCCATCCCGGGTTAGGGCTGGCTATCAGTAATATAAGGATAGTTTCATAAGCCTCGATTTTCAATGCTCAGGTAAAATAGAGGTGGTTTTGGCCTGTTACTGAGGTTTTATAGGGGCACATTTTTATTGCTTTCGGCATTTTCTGGCGCATCTTTGACCCGGCTGTTTGTTATGTGCATGCCAGCCACCCGCTACATATTTCTAACATACACGATTTTATCATAGTACACAGAAGTCATTGATGAATCGCCAATACTCTTTCCGATGACCAACTCAGTAAACAAAAAAGAACAACCTCATGAAGAGGGAGATGAGAACAAAGCTGAATCTGCTGAACTTGAGCAGTTTATTCATAAGAAAGAACTTCAGAATAAAATCCTGAAGAAAATTTCCGAGAAACTCAAGATGCCTGTTCATGTGGAAATTAAGAAAAAAGATTCGGCATCCTGACTTCCGATTTCATATAATAAAACGCAATAGAATTTTAATCAAACAATCACTACCCATTTATTCCTAACCCCAAAATTTTAAAATTATGAAAAAGAGTCTATTCCTTCTGATTTTAGCGGCTTTGTTCAGCCAGATGAGCTTTGCCGTCCCACTTATCGGAACCTATAATATTCCGGGGACGGTGCCTACCGGTTATCCTACCATAAAAGCAGCAATTGCCGACCTGAATGCCCTCGGTGTAAGCGGCAGCGTTACATTCAATGTGGCCGCAGGCTACACCGAAACTTTCACTTCTCTCACGGACGGATTGGTTACGACTACAACAGGTTCACTAGCGAGTCCGATCGTATTTCAAAAATCAGGAACGGGTGCCAACCCTGTTATTACCGGCTATACTCCTGCACCAAGCGGGAGCGATTATATCATCTGTATTGCCGGAACTGATTATATCACCTTCAACGGGATCGATGTCTCTGAACCAACAGGTGCTGTTGAATGGGGATATGCGGTTCTGAAAGGTTCTGCCACAAATGGTTCCCAGAATGTGACCATTAAAAATTGCAATATTACACTGAACAAGGCTACTACCGCAACAGTTGGTATTTATTCAAACAACTTTACGCCCTATGATCTTTATACGCAGCTTACAATAACAGACATTGCAGGGACCAACTCCAACAATAAATTTTACGGCAATACCATTACCAATTGTTATAGCGGTATCCTTGTTTATGGATACAATGATGTTACCGGTCCGGATTACGTTTATTATGACCAGAATAATGAAATCGGGAAAGATGGGGCCAATGTGATAACAAATTTTGGAGGAGCAAGTGCGGCTTGCTATGGGATTTATACCTATTATCAGAATGGACTGAAGATCGCAAACAACAATATCAGTAGCGCTGTTGCAGGATCGGCTGCCTGTGCCGGAATTGAACTTTTTACTGCCAATAATGCAAGCGTCGATCTTTACAGCAACACGATCAGCATCCAGTTTACACCTACCGTCGGAACCGTCGCCTTTTACGGGATTTATAACAACATGGGAACAACATGCACCAATAATACACTAAATATGTACGGGAATATTATTACAAACTGTACCTATCCCAGTGCTACTTCAGGTGGATGCAATTATATATACAGCGTGCCCTCGGCTGTTACTTACAACTGCTATAACAACCAGGTAACGAACAACACTTACGGTTCGGCTTCTACCACTTCAACCGGTACTTATTACGGGATTTGGTACTCCGGAACACCTTCAACGCAGGGATATATTTCTTTTTACGGGAATACGATCTCGGGGAATGTTCGTCTTCAATCAATAGTTGGCGGAGGCCCCACCTATTACATGTATATTGCCGGCGGCGGGACAGCGATCCTTTGCAATGTGAATAACAACACCATCGACAATAATACAGCTACAACAAACGGAGGAGCTTATGGAATTTATTTCCTCAATGGCGCCACCGTGAAAAACCTTTATAACAATACGGTTACAGGTATCCTGAACTCAAGAAATACGATTTACGGAATCTTTACCGGGAACGGGTATACAACCAATATTTACAATAATAAGATTCAGGATCTGAACATAATCTCAACAGCCGGAACCGTTTATGGACTCGCGCTTTCAAGTTCAACCTACAATGGGATTATGCAGGTGTACAATAATATGATCGGGGATCTGAAAGCTTCGAGTGCAACTTCTGCCAACGCTCTTTTTGGGATCCAGGTCTCTGCTGCTAATACTGACTATATCAGGTTGTATTATAACACAGTCTATCTTTCAGGCACCTCTTCCGGTACAGGGTTCGGTTCCTCGGCAATCAATGTCTCAACAAACCCGAAGATGGTGGATATGCGAAATAATATCTTCATCAATAAAACCACTCCTACCGGAACAGGACTTGCTGTTGCATTAAGGTTAGGTTCAACAGCCCTTACCCAATTCCCTTCAATCACTAACAACAATAATTATTATGCCGGGACTCCGGGTTCCTCCAACCCGATATTCTACGATGGAACAAACAAGGATCTGACCCTTTCAGCTTATAAGTTCAGGGTATGGCCTCGTGAAAGCCAATCTGTAACTGAGAACACACCCTTTATGAATGTTGCGACAACTCCTTACAATCTTCATGTTAATCCTGCAATTGCTTCACAGTGTGAAAGTGCCGGACAGGTTATTACAACACCTCTTGCTATCACTGCCGACATTGATAATAATCCGCGTTTTCCCGGCACGGGCTATCCTAACAATCCTTCTTATCCAGCAATTGCACCGGATCTTGGGGCTGACGAATTTGGCGGAATTCCATCGGATGTTACCGGACCGACAATTACCTATTCACCACTTCTCAATACGGCTTCATTGACTGCAAGAACACTGACAGCAACCATCACGGATATTCATGGTGTTCCCACTTCCGGAACCGGGCTCCCGAGATTGGCGTGGAAGAAATTATATAACGGGACCTGGAATTATGAAACAGGAGTTTCAGCCGGAAGTGATCAATATACTTTTTCATTTGGCTCAGGTGCTGCGGTTACGGATACAGTTTATTACTATGTCATTGCCCAGGATAACTTTTCTACACCGGCAGTAGCTTCTTATCCGTTTAGCGGGGCTAACGGTTACACGACTTCACCACCGGCCTGTTCAACGCCACCAACGACTCCTTACAAGTACATCTTTATCCAGGGCATCTGCGGTACATTCAACGTGGGATCAGGTCAGGCGTATGCAACCCTGACTGCTGCCATCAACGATATCAAAAATAAGGAACTTACCTGCCCCGTTACACTTCTCCTGACAGACAATACGTATTCATCTGAGACCTATCCTATTGTCATTCCCCAACTGGCCGGTTCAAATAGTACCAACACGCTGACCATAAAACCAGCTCCCGGCGCAACACCTGTTTTTGCAACATCGTATCTTGGCGTAACACCGAATTATTTTAGCCAGATTACATTAAACGGAGCCCAGTATATCATTATTGACGGATCCAACAGCGGGGGATCCGATCGCAGCATGACATTTAAAAACACTGCAACCGGAGGTTTTGCAGCAGCTATTGGGTTGTACAACAACGGTACGATAGGTGCAGGAAATATCATTATAAAAAATTGCGTAATCCAGGCCCATACGGAACTTACCTATAATGCCCAGGGGATCGTTTTGTATACTCTTTCCGGCAATGCAGGATTTAATAATGTCATCATCAACAACAATACAATAAACAGCGCAAAATTCGGGGTTCAGGTTGCAGGAATTGCAGCCAACCCCGCAACCAATATCCAGGTAACAAACAACACAATCGGCGACATGCTGAACGTTAATGCAGTTACCCAGAATATCATAACAACCAATTATGTCGATAACGTGCTTATTGAGAACAACAACATCATAGGTACGGCAGAAGGCATGGCATTTCCGGCAGTCTCCCCGATGGGCCTGTTTTTGTATGGCGGAAGTAACAATGTCAAGATCAGGAAGAACAAAATCCATGACATTTACAACACTACCGCAGGTGCATCCTCTCTTGCAATATATGCGGAAAATGAAGGCGAAACTACTACAGAGATTTCAGACAACCTTATTTATAATGTCAAGGGAGCAGGCACCAACACTTCACCGCAGGGAGGAAACCCAATGGGTATCTATGTTTACATCGGTGGTAATATGAAAATTTACCATAACACGATTTATATGAGTGGCGCCTGTTTGTCAGCCACCGCTGCAACAATGTCCGCTTGTATTGGTCTTGGGAATAACCTTGTATCCATGGATGTCCGCGATAACATCCTGAAAAATTCAATGCAACCAATATCCGGGACTCCCGCTTCATTCTCATACTGCATCACAACAGGGTCCGGAACTCCATTTACAAATATTAACAACAATGATTACTTTGTAGATGGAATCGGTCCGATCATCGGATATACCAACGGAAAGAATCGTGTCAATTTTGCGAACTGGCAGGGAGCGACATTACAGGATCTCAACTCGGTTAACATCGACCCGGTCTTCTCTTCATCAACCAACCTTATCCCAACCACGGCAGCTATGCCGCATGCAGGAGTTTACATACCCATGGTTCCAAATGATATCACTTACACCAACCGCACCAATCCTCCTGATATTGGAGCTTATGAATTTACTGTTGATCCGCTTGTAACAACAATGGCTTCTTCAGGTGTTACCTATAACGGAGCAACGCTGAATGGTTCAGGCAATGCAAACAACTTTATACTTAATATGTTTTTTGACTGGGGTCTTACCGCTTCTTATGGGAATACAATCGTTGCGTCACCAGCCACCCTTACAGGTAATTCACTGACATCTGAGAATGCTGCAATCACTGGCCTGGGCGCACTAACTACCTACCATTACAGGGCACGGGGTGTTACTTCAACCGGTCTCATTGTTTATGGTTCAGATATGACATTTACAACAGCGATCTTACCAACCAAAACACTGAACCTTTCATCAGTATTCCTAGAAGGTTTATACAATGGGCTAAGCACTATGTTTGAAGCTAAGGATGTGACGAGAGACGAATTCGGAAACGTTACAGGTGTTTATGAAAAATGGGGTGTTGGTGTGGCCGATCAAATCACTGTTGAACTGCATGCTTCAACAACTCATTATGATGCGGTTTGTAATTGCCAGGTGAGCGATTACCCGACTGTCATATATCCTGCAACGGGTGTTTCCCTGAGTACTACCGGTACCGCTACTGTTTCTGTCCCTGGGGTGTACAATGGGACCTATTATCTGACGATCAAACAGAGAAACCATATAGAAACTGTTTCAGCACTTCCACTCAGCTTCTCCGGGGCTACAATCAATTATGCATTTGATGCAGCTGCGCAGGCACTGGATGCGAATATGACCACTGTTCTGGAAGCCGATGGAGAAACTGTTTCACCACCGCTGATATTCGGCGGAGATATCAACCAGGATGGACAGGTAGAAGCAGAAGATATGAATGAAGTTGGAAATGATGCATCTTCCTTTGTTTACGGCTATGTGCCATCAGATGTTGTTGCTGATGCACAGGTTGAATCAGCAGATATCAACATCACCGGAAACAATGCCGCTGCCTTTGTTTATACACATCGTCCAATGTAACATTAGCTAAACTCACCCTGGAAATTAACAGGGTGAGTTCTTTTATCAGTTTAAAAAAACACATATAGTTATCAGTTAGACATGATACTGTGTTGTCGCGAAGTTCACTTCACGTAAACCCCGGACGGAAATTCTGCCCGGGGTTTTAAATTTCAATTATTACAAAGTGGCTGGATGAAAATACAACCATCAGTAAATTTGCCATAGTCCCGATAACAGCTATTTTTGTCTGATGAAAAAACTCCTTCCTGCAATCTTGCTTCTCTGTTTGATTTTTCCAGGATTCAGAATGCCTGCTGCTGCACAGGAAGCACGGCATTATACCTGCTACCGCACGACAAGGCCTGTTATTCCTGATGGCTTGCTTAATGAACCCGACTGGACAAGGGCCGAATGGTCGGATGACTTTCTCGATATTACCGGAAACCCAAACCTGATGCCTTCATTGCAGACACGAATCAAAATGCTTTGGGACGATAAGTATATTTATGTGGCAGCCGAACTTCACGAACCTCAGATCTGGGCAACCATTCATATAAGAGACGAAGTGATCTTTCACGACAATGATTTCGAGATTTTTCTTGATCCGGATCGAAATGGTCTGAACTATTATGAGATTGAAGTCAATGCATTGGGAACCATCTGGGATCTCTTGCTTACAAAGGCATACAAGGACCAGGGGAAGCCCATAAACAGCTGGGATCTAAAAGGTCTGAAAACAGGAATTCACATCAACGGATCACTGAATGATCCTTCAACACCTGATACTTCGTGGATCGTTGAAATGGCCCTGCCAATTGATGAACTGATGCATGGAAAGAAACCCGCCAGCAAACCGGCTGATGGCGTTCAGTGGAGAATTAATTTTTCCAGGGTTGAATGGAAGACAGAAGTAACCGGCTCCGGTTATTATAAATTAACCGATCCCAAAACCGGCAACCCGCTGCCTGAACAGAACTGGGTCTGGTCGCCGATGGGTGAAATCGCAATGCATATTCCTGAACGATGGGGATGGCTGGAATTTTCATCAGCAAATATCCGACCGGAACTTTTACGGTTTAACAATGAACAGCAAAAAAACAAATTCAGGATCTGGCTCTGGATGGGCGGTCATGCCGATTGGAATAACACAAAATGGGATTCTGTGCTTATGGAACTCAGGTCTGCCGGGGTTAGCGGGATACTGACCCAGGCAGATCCTGCAACACTTTCCAGGATAATTCCCCTCGCTCATGCGCATGGGATCGTTGTTGAAAAATGGTTCATCGCACTGATGAACAATGATCCGAAACTGATCAAGGAACATCCCGGCTGGTTTGTGATGAATCGCGAAGGCAAATCCTCAGTCACCAATCCGGCCTATGTCGGGTACTACCGGTTCCTTTGTCCGTCAAACCCCGAAGTTCACGAATATCTTAAAACCAGCCTCGATGAATACCTTGCCATTCCCGTGCTGGATGGAATACATCTTGATTATATCCGTTACCCCGATGTCATTCTCCCGAAAGCACTCTGGTCAAAATATAAGATTGTCCAGGATAAGGAATATGCTCCTTATGATTATTGCTATTGCAATCTCTGCCGCATAAAATTTCGTCTGTCCGGTGGCCAAGATCCGTTGGTGATGGATCATCCTGACAATTCAGCAGAATGGAAGCAATTCAGGTACAACCAGGTTACTTCCCTGGTCCGAGAACTGAAGGATTATTGTTACGGGAAAGAGAAAAAACTTTCAGCCGCAGTATTCCCCGGCCCCACGATTGCAAGACAGCTGGTGAGGCAGTCGTGGGATGAATGGCCGCTCGATGAGGTCATGCCAATGCTTTATCAGAACTTCTACAATGAGAACCTGGATTGGATCAGGAGTGAAACGGCTGAAGGCGTGAAATCCACCAATCTGTCAGTTCCGCTTTACAGTGGGTTATACATCCCTTCGCTTACGCCTCATGATCTCCAGACTGCCATACAGAAAAGCATGGAAGGCGGTTCAGCGGGGATCACGCTTTTCAATTATGAATCGATGACCCCGGCTCACTGGAAAGCAATAATAGAGTTGCTTGGAATGTAAGTTTTTTAATAAGAACCCAGCCACATCCAGACATACTCAGCCTGTCACAGGTTACGCGTCACATAAAAATAGTTTCTACCACGTCATATTTTGGCGTAGTCAGCTTTTACTTTTGCCATAAATGATTTAAGAAAAGCAAGTACAAAACTTTTTAATGCTGTCATTATGGTACGTATCACGATTTACAAAGGAAGCACCGGCAAAAGAAAATCAACCCGGGAAATGATGGTCAATTCTGTTCAGGAAGCCATACAGGTCGGACAGGACAGTGGCAACTATTATGAAATCCTTGACGCTTCATCCGGAAGGATCATCGATTGGAACGAAGTCAACATTGGAATTGACGACGGATGGTTTTATGATGAAACAGAACTGATCTGGAAGAAGTGCACAGTGGAAGCACCCGGTGAGGATTGGCTGCAGAGAGGTCTCGACTGGCTCTTTGATTCAAAAAATGAGGAAAAGGGAAGCCTTGTCTTTTAAAGATAATTCTATACTTTTATCCTTCCACAGGATAAACAAATGTCGAAACAGGATTACATATTCAGGTATTTTTCCATCATTAAAAAACTCCGCAGGAACGGTGAAGCAACTTTTAAGGAGATCGCTGAATACCTTAAGCGTGAATCGGATTTTGAAGACATGCCTGTAACCTTCTCCAACCGGACGTTTCAGCGTGATCTGAATGAGATCCGTTCTCTTTTCAAGGTTGATATCCGGTATGACTTTTCAAGAAAAGTATATTTCATCGCAGATGATCCGAACAATGATCTGAACAACCGGATGCTCGAATCCATTGATACCATCAACTCTTTGAAGATGGTCAGCGACGTAACGAAATACATGTTTTTTGAAAAGCGGAAAGCCAGGGGAACACATCACTTTCACGGTTTGCTTCATGCGATAAAGAACCGGGTTGTGATTAAGCTTGTCCACCAGAAATATGATGATGATGAACCTACCACGAGATTGATTGAGCCTTTGGCATTGAAGGAGTCGGAGGGAAGATGGTACCTTTTCGCAAAGGACACCAATGATAAAAGACTAAAGACGTTTGGCCTGGATCGTGTTCTTGATTTTGAGTTTACGGCGAAGAGGTTTGATTACCCGCACAATCTCGATGTAAATGCAATCTTTAAAAATTGTTTCGGAGTCATCAACCTGGAAGATAAAGAACCGGAAAATGTGGTGCTGTCATTCAAACCGGAACAGGGAAAGTACATCAAAAGTTATCCGCTTCACGAATCGCAGACGGTCGTCTCCGACGATAAACAGGGTCTTGTAATAAAGTTGCACATCTGGATCACGCATGACCTGATCATGGAAATTCTTTCGTATGGTGATACTGTAAAAGTTGTTTCACCTGCCCGATTGGGAAAGCAGCTCAGGAAAATTTATACAACTGCATTGGATAAGTACAGGTAGCAAAGAAGTATTGATCGTATAATTTAATTTTACTTTCAGCGTCGAAGATTCAGGATTTACTGGCCTTCCATCGTTCCAGCCGTGGAATGTTGGTGGTAAAGAACCATGCGACAATACCCGGAAATCCCATCTCTTTGAGTTTCCCTTTTACAAGATCCTTCATCTCAATCATCGTCATATCAGGCCGCGTGAATTTCCCGGTATCATAACAACGGGAGCAATACATCGTGCTTTTACTTCCATCCGTGTTTGTCCCACCGCCTTTTTCGTCTTTGTTCAGCGGCATGCCGCAACTCTGGCAATATTTATAGACCTTTTCCATGGAAAAGTCAATTTTTATGAATAAACAAATTTACTGCATCTTCAGGCATCACTGACATTGACATTATAGACATCAGTGGAATTACGTTTGATATCAAAGATCTCAAATCCAAAAGAATCCGGAACTTCTTCGATCAGGTCAAATACTTCACACGATTTGGGAAGGGAAGAAAAGATAAGCGTAAACCTTTTCGTGGTTCCCGCTTCGACAAGCTCCCAGACCGGGGCATACGTGATGTTAAAAGCGTTCATTAGCGGACTCTTGCTTCCCGAAACCCGGTCAATAAGGAATGTCGTCTTCCAGATGCGGACACACATATCGATGTCAGTTGAAAAAGCGCAGTGAACAATAACCATCCCTTCTTCCTCCACCTGCGCGAGGATTTCACTCCTGAGCTTCGCATCAATTTTTATTGACGGAGTTGCTGTTATGGTAGGTTCCGCATTCCCAACCGAGTTCTTCATGGAAAGCATAAGTATCATACAAATTTACACAAAATAGCTGATGCATCCTTTTCTGCAACGAGTCATGATCCCCGGCATGTGTCACGCGTCACGCGTTACGTGTTACGACTTCAGAATCCTTTCTTCGGCAGATTGTCAATCTCCTCAGGTGCATGAACGATGGCTTCTTTTCTTTTTCCGGTATTGAATTGATAAGACAGCTTCAGCCAGCAGAAAGGATTGGATACTTGCACATCCCCTTCATAACGACTGGAAAAGTTGGATCCGTTTATCTCAGAACCCTGGTACGCAAACGATTTGGTAAACGGAAGCGCACAAGCCACGCCAATTTTCACGTTTTGTTTAAAGGTTTTTTCGAGCGTCAGAAAATAGAGGGCACCGGAAAATGAATTGCTTTGAATATCATTTTTCGGGCTGGCATATTGAAAAACCAGCGATGCGGAGATATCATGCCTGAATGATAAAATGGCGGATAACCCGGAGTTGTACGCCAGGTTATGCCTGTTTTCAATGCCATAGTATTTCGCAAGACTATTGCCCGAAGAATACAAATCGAAGATTTGCAGAAAAGGATTTATAGTCAGGATCCCAAGCTTCATTGTCCCTGAAATTTGAATTCCAAACTGATGAATGTTTCCCATATTCTGCACCTGGGTTTCAAAAGCACCGGTATCATTAATGAATGTCAGGTCATTGATGACACGGTTCATTCGGTTGTAAAAAAGCCGTGTAGCAATGTAATTGGTTTTAACCCGGATGGAATATTCGATGAAGATGCTGTTGCGGAATTCAGGCTTCAGAAAAGGATTTCCCTTGATCACCGTAAATGGATCATCAATTGTGGTGATAGGATTTAACTGGTAGACATTGGGTCGGGTGATTGAACGGCTGTATGATAACTGGATGCTTTGCCTTGAGCTGTATTTGTAATTGAATGTGGCATCCGGGAAAAAGGATAATTCCTGGCTGTTGAAATGGTCTTTCAGTTTCACTGCAGATTCTTCCGCACGTAAGCCCATGTTCAGGAAGCACTTTGCATGTTTCCATGTAAGCGATCCATAAGCAGCAAATATTTTTTCATCATAATAAAATCCGGGTAAACAACCGTCCTGCAAAACCTGGTACCGGGTTTTTATACCGGTACTGAAATCAAGTTGTTTCGCAAAAGGAGAAGTATAGTCCACCTTCATACTCAGCACATTTTGCTTTGGTTCCGAAGTGTTGATTTGTGTCGGCAGGTTTTCGTTTCCTTCAGGAATATAAGTTGTCGAATTGTTCGCTTTCATGTGATAATTGCTTATCTCGATCGCAAGCACACGTCCTTCACGGGTAAAATTATGTTTGTAGTCCAGCGAATAAAATGTGCCGGCATTAATATCCGTGTCTTCTTTCCTGGCATTCCACTGATTATTAATGGTCCCGGATATCCGGGAATCAGCATCACCATCAAGCTCACGTGACCAGGGATTATAGAAGCCATAAAAACTAAGCTGGTCATGGGGATTTATGGAATAATCCAAACCATAGCTGAACCTGTGCGACCAGTCTTTCTGCCTGACATACTGGTTAGAGGTTATTACGTTTGCACCGGTACCATTCCATTCTTTACGGATTGTATTTTCATGAAGATCCAGGTAGGTTAATTCTCCTTTGTATGAAGTATAGAGGTTCAGATTTTTGAATCCCCAGTTCACAGAATAATTCGGGCGGACATAAATTTCTGAGCAGGAAGTTGGAATCTCGGCATAGATTTGTCCGCTGACTCCGGAGTTGTGTTCTTTTTTTAAGATGATGTTTATTGCACCCGTTGAATTGCCGTCATAATCCGATGTGGGTTTACTGATGATCTCCACGCGTTCGATCAGTCCGGGTGCCAGCTGACTGACGAAGCTTGCATCGCGTTCTTTTCCGTCCACAAAAATCTGGATATTCCTGCTGCCTTCGAGCGAGATATTTTGCCCGAAATCAACCTGGATGCCTGGAATCAGTTTCAGGACATCTGTCCCTGTATTTGTTGCATCGAGAATCTTTTTCGTCATATAAAAGGTGGTCTTGTCTCCTTCCGATTTCGCCTTCACCCGGTCACTAACAATCGTCACCTCCTTCAGAACCATCGTCGAATCCTCTATATAAATTATACCGGCCTCGGTGATCCCCTTGTTTCTAACAGCAATACTTCGGATCGCCGGTTTGTAGCCGATCGCTGATACCCGGAGAAGGTAATTACCCGGAATGACCGGCGTAATATTGAACACCCCATGCTCATCACTGACGGAACCATTGATCATGGTCGAGTCGGAAATCCTGATCAAAGCCACTGTTGAATACGGCATCGGCTCGTTTGTTTTTTTCTCGATCAGTGTTCCTTTGATCGAAGGATTTTCCTGTGCATAAATCCCGGAAAAATGAATAAGCGCAATACATAAAAGCACGATTTTTCTTGCTTCAGATCCCTTGCGGAATAATTTGGTAAACCTTTTCATTGCAGAATTTGTTAAAATTATGACTGCAAATAAAAAATATATTTACCTGGTTTACAAGTTAATGGGATATATAGCAAGCTTTTGTTGCAGGCTGATAAAAATTGGTACGAAATGTAATTTTTTGGGATGAATGGATTACCGGTATTGCTTCAAAAGCTGATCAAACTCCCGGGCATTTTGTCTCGAAACGGGGATAGTTTCGTCAATGCCTTCAAGTTTTATCCGGTAACCCAGCGTATTTCCTTTTTGAGAAATAACCTTCTGTACATTCACGATAAATCCGCGGTGTGTTCTTACGAAATATGGAATCCCCGATAACTGACTTGCGATATTGCTCATGGAGTTCCGGATGATCTTTTTCTGGATCTGGCTGTTGCTGTTCAGGTAGAAGATAACATAATTCCCTTCGGATGTTGCATAAACAAACTGGCTGGGGGAAAAACTCAATTCTTCTTTCTTCAGCAGGGAAGCAATCCGGATCTGTTTTTCAGGCTCTTCGGGAGAAGGAGGAACAGTTTCTGCGTTAAAATTTCTTATCCGTTCAACAGCGAACAGGTGGCGGTAATTTGTAGCTGTGAAGAAAAAGAATGGAACGATCCCCACAAGGAGTGCATGTGTGCAGGAATCAAAAAAAGTGGTTACGTTCCACCTCGGACCCGGCACCTCCATCAGGAAACCCATAAAATATACCGCAATCCCCATCCCCAGCAGGATGATAACAATAGCTGTTACCTCCTTCAGAAAAGTCCAATCATCCGGGTTTCTGAAAAACCGAATACTTTTCAGAACCTTTATAATGATGAACAATGGAATTGAGATTGAACACAGGTAAAGGGCCATGGTCACCTCCAGGCTGAAGCGGCGGGCCTCATGCACGTTCAGCGGTCTGTAAACGATGGCAAATCCGAAACAAAAAGCCAGGAATATCAGCGTCCCGATGGCTGGTTTCTGTATAATGAAGTTCTGGGGATATTTTTTATTCAGCCATTTATAGACCTGGTTCATGGATCGTTATTCCTTTTGAATTTGCTTTTCGGGCATTCATCTTTCGCCCGGTACAGCAAAACTACCAAGATTATTCAAAACTACCCAACGATTCGTTATTCAAAATTCATGTCATTTCATTCGCATATTCGTCATTGCTTCATAACATGGATCTGCCTGTTGCACAATTTCCGGATTTTATATATATTGCGGCATCGTTTCAAATCGGGCTACACAATGATCAACAAAGACAACCTCATTACAGAAGGCTACAGCGGCAGGATTGGCAACCTGATCTTCCGCCGCTGGGGGAAAAAGACCGTGATCTCCATGGTCCCGGACTATACCAACCGGAAGTGGAGCAAAGCCCAAAAGGAGAACCGCAAGCGGTTCCGTGATGCCATGGCTTATTCGCGCAGGACACTGGCTGATCCCGAAATGCGGAAGTATTACAGGAAGCGTGCAAAAGGAATGCAGACAGTATGGAATGTTGCCGTTGCGGATTACATGAAGAAACCTGTGATCCGGGAAATTGATCTTTCAGGATACAGGGGAAGAAAAGGTGATGCGATCCGCGTCAATGCGCATGATAATTATCGTATTGCAGCCGTAATCGTGACCATTCTCAATGCACAGGGGTTTGAAGTTGAGAGTGGACTTGCTGTTGCGGCACCAGGTAAGGGCTGCCGGATCTACAAAGTAATGTCGCGAATTCCTGATTGGGAAAATGGAAGGATTGTTGTCCGGGTGACAGATTCTCCCGGGAATACTGTAAAATCAGTCCAAGCAGTGAAGGAAACCATGCCTCCCGGCTAAGTGTAAATAACTTCCCCATCCTCATTTTATTCAAGCATACACTCAGAGGTCATTCCGGCCATGGTACCGCTATTCCCTGTTCCTGATAAAACTATGGAATTCATGTTCCCTCATCACAAATGAGTGTGTTAAATATCCATTCGGGGACGGTATTTGATTAAATATTACCCATAGGAAGGATGACTAAACCGCAACTATCGTTTATTTAAACGTTACACGCAGCAAAGGCGCAGAACGGGCGCAGGGAGCCTATAGGTTGCGTATTAGATAAGGATAGCAGGATCGAAGCATCTAACGGGAGATATACAACGAATTACTTTCAGAAAACAACCCGGGTCAAACCCGAACGAAATGTGATTAGATTCGTAGAAGGGAATACCGGGCGATCTGCCGTCAATATTTAACCATATACAACAAAGATGAAAACTATTCCATTCTTAGTACTGATGATAATTTCAGTTTCTGCAATGCAAGCACAGAGCTATCTGATAACTTTTGCCGGTACCGGTGCAAGTACAACGGTTGACTCCGTTAAGGTCGAAAACCTGTCGCAATGCACCAGTCTGGCCCTTACCGGAACGGATACTTTACTTCTTTCATCAACGACCGGAATTAATGATGCTGCTTATTCTCAGGATGTCCCTGTGAACATCTATCCGAATCCTTCCCCGGGAGATTGTTCGGTTAAATTTAAAACCAAATCAGCAGGAGATGTGAGTATCGGGTTATATGATATAACTGGAAAAGCAATCCTGCAACAGAAAGAATTTTCCAGCGGGGGAGATTGTCTCTTTCATCTGACCGGTATCCGGTGCGGGGCTTATATCCTGAAGATTGTATCGGACGATCATCTTTATACGTCAAAGCTAATCAGCCAATATACCGGAATGAGTAGCCCGGACATTGAGAGTCCGGCGTCAGACATCGGTCGGCATTACAATTTGTCGCATGCAGAAGGAATGTATGAAACCGTTGGTGCCGGTTCAATCATTTACATGCAGTTCAATACTGGCGATACGCTTAAGCTTACAGGGAAGGCAGGGGTTTACAAGACCGTAAGCATGTTGTTCCCGGTTCAGAGCCAGACTGTGACCTTCCCTTTTAGCGATTGTACGGATTTCGATGGAAATCACTATGCTGTTGTCCGGATTGGTTCTCAATTATGGATGCAGGAAAACCTGAAGGCGACACATTACCAGGATGGATCTGATATCCCCAATGTGCCCGACAGCGCAACTTGGGGGGCCCTTGCTACAGGAGCCTGGTGCGATTTTCGTAACCTCCCTGCAGAAGGTGCAGCATACGGGCATCTCTACAATTTTTATGCTGTGAATGACATCCGGAAAATCTGTCCCGCCGGGTGGCATGTTCCTTCCAACAGTGAATGGAACACCCTGGAGGAGTTCCTTGATACTACCGTCGATACAACGGCGCTCGGAGGCACAGGCAGGTTCATTGGAAGGATATTGAAGGAAGGCTGCACAACGCGCTGGCAGTATATGGATTCAACCTATGGATTCAATTCGGCGGGATTTACCGCGCTCTGTGCAAATTTCCGGAATGCAACCGGAGCCTGGAGCCTGGCTCCCGGTGATAATCACGATGATGGCTTCTGGACATCGACATCCTATAGTACTAATTCCGCCTGGTACCGGAGCCTGCGCTGGTGCTACCCGGATATCTACTGCATGTTTCCCATGAAAAAGTCAGGGAATTCAGTCAGGTGTATTAAGGACAACTGACATCTCAAATCTCAAATCAGGGATCTGAGATCCGATGGATAGAACACCTACCTCTTAATTACCATTTTATAGATCCACGGATCACCGCTTCCACGCAAAATGAGCGTATAAACTCCTGAAGGAACAGACCCGAGATCGATGCTTGTGATGCCTGTTGCATTGATGTTCCCGTTGTCAAGAACTTTTGACCCGGTCGAATTATACACTTCCAGGGTCATTTGTCTCTCTGACCCACCGGTTACTGAAATATTAAACTGCCCGTCATTCGGTATAGGATAGATTTCCACTTTCAGGGGAGCCTTGTTATCAATACCAACACCGGTTGTTGTCGTAAAGGTAAGATCTGCACCATTTGCAGTTCCGGCGATATTGGTTCCTTTTGCACGGAAATGATACGTAGTATTTGATGTCAGGCCCGTGAGGTTTGCCAGGACTGAAGTGACCATTGTTCCGGTCACATTTGATGGAGTTGCAATGATGGTATTTCCGTATGCGGTTGTAAGTCCCCATTCGAAGGATGCATCCGTTGCGGTACTGTTAGCGTTGACCGTACCGTTCAGGGTGGCTTCTGATGAGGTAATGGCTGTTGAAGCAAGGGTGATCACCGTTGCCTTTTGAGCAGTCTGGCTGCTCATCGTGATCAGCAGCGAATCAGCAACCGTGGTATCCTGAACCGATATGGCCTTTGCATAAACGGTTCCGTTCGAGATGCCGGTCACCAGTCCTGCTGAACTGATGCTTGCCATTCCTGTCATCGGGACGATGCTCCAGGTCACATCCTGGCTTGCTGTCGCCGGAAATACTGTGGCAACCAGTTGAAGGGTTCCTCCATTTGTTGTAATGGTAGCCGGAACGCCTCCCTGTGTGGCGACGGTCAGACCGATCAGCCCGCCGATGGAAACGCCCTGGGAATATCCCATATAGCCATCACCGCGGTCTTCAGTCCATGTGCAGGCGCAACGGTTGGGTCCATCAGGTGTAAACGTATAACGCATCTTGGGGCTTGCCGCACTGGCTGTTGTGGAACTTACTTCGATCTGGTTTCCGGGCCATGCAAAATTGCCGCTGCCGTCAAGCCTTGTTGCATAAATTTTCTCTGTGACATCATAGTACATGAACATAGGATTATCCGCGATTACGGCCAGGCTGCCACACCATTGATCGGCACTGCCATTGATCGGATAGACCACTTTAGCCTGATCGGAGAACTGCCGCGCCCCCGTAGTTTTCAGGAACTTCTGAATATAGATTCCGTACACGGTCTGGTTTGGATTACTGAAACTGCATACAGACCAGACATAGTCAGACCCCGGCGTCATATTGATGCTCGTCTCTCCCTGATAGCTGTCGCCTGCAGCAACGTGTGTATTGAAACTTGATCCGTTCATTCCCCATGGGATGGTTCCGTCAGGATTCACCCGTTGAAGAAACGAATTAAAGCGATTTCCGACAGAGCTATAATAGCCTGCATACGTCGTGTCTGCTTCGGAAATTACTGAATAATACCGGTAGGCGGCCGTAGTTTGGTCGCAGATCTGCAAAGGCTGATAGAGAGCCGTGCCCGAACTGCTGAACATCTGTGCATACAGTGTTGTGTACATATTGCCTTTCTGGAATACCAGGGTGAATTTGCCGCCTGTATTGGTAATTGGCTGTCCGCGGGTGGTGGTGGCAGAACCAACAGTCACTACTTTCGGTGTTGACCATGCAATGGTGCCGGCTGTGGTTATTTTCTGAAGGTTAAGTGTGTTGCCTGCATCCGCGTTCCATGCAATAACGACCTCGCCATTACTCAGTGCAGCGGGATAAGGTGCCAGGCCTGCTCCGAGTACAATACCATGATCACCCCATACTTTTGTTCCGTCTTCAGTAATCTTGTAAACTACAGCCTGCATCGCTGCTGTCCTCTGGTCCTGGTAAGCTATAATGAAATTGTTTTGTGCATCAACGCAGACATTGAAAACATAAGTGGCCGTACCGGAGGGTTCGTTATCAACAAGAATACCATCCGGCCCGAGAAGTTTATAACCATTGGCATCAATCAGCTGCGCCCGCATGTCATAATTGTTGCCGTTCTCGTGGTAGAAAGCAATCCAGGTTTTTCCGTCCGCCGTCGGTGCAGCTTGCATATCTGCCGTCGGAAGGCCTGATATCAGCAGGTTTACAGAAGTATTCGTAGGCCATTGTGCGTGAATTGTACCCGGGATCATGGCAATGCACAGGAACATTGCAATCAAAATCCTGCCGGCTACGTGTATTAAACTGGTTGAATTTCTTTGCTTGGTTTTCATGTTGGTGCTGTTAATGTTTATCATATTTTTCACGGAACTTAATTCAAAGATATTCAGAAATAATAATCTATTTCAAAGATAATGTTTTATTAAGTTCCTCGCTACTGACATAAAAGAAAAAGCCGCGAACAGCGGCTTTTAATTGATCTTACCTGTATTCTGCCACGATCCTGCGATCTGACCGGGAAAAGGTCAGCGGCTATTTAGCGGCAGGAATCTGCGGCATTTCGACCGGAGACCAGGGAGTATCGTAGGCAAACTGCCAAAGTTGCGTTCCTCCTTCATCATAAATGATAACAACACAATGCAACCATCCGGAAGGTGTTGTCTCCGTCGCGACTAAATGCTCGAACCGATGGTATGGAACTGTATTTCCTCCACTGTTTTGTGAAAGCCCCCAGAACCAGTCGTAAGTTCCTGCAGCGGTCAGCGGATTCCAGCCAGTGAAATTGATCCTCCATGTCCAACGCGAAATCAGGTTATATCCTGAATTACTGACATCCCAGATGCTGTAGCCGTCATATGTTACTTTTCCATTGTTCGTTTTCTTGATATACTTGGTGGTGACATCGTTTTCAAAGCTCCCATCTCCGCCAGAATATGACATCTTTAGATAGTAATCGATCGTGTCGCCAAGGTGTATTCGTTCGTAATATAAATACCCGGTGCTGCTAAAAGAGCGGTAATAATAACCGTTTGCATCGGGTCCGAGCCATGGATAGTCGGTAGTTATTATTGGTTTAAGAGGTGGTACTATTGGTTTAAGAGATGCAGAGTCACCACTGGGGAAATAAAAAACATGTCCCGAATCGGCAGCAATTGTGATTGTTGAGGTCATAAAAGTTTGCATCTGGGCGTAAACAAGGGTGCCCCCTGTGTATGCAGCATTGAGGGATGCAGTAGGTGGTGTTGTTGTTACTGTGGTGTCTTTCTTTTTGCAGGAGAAGGAAACCAGGAGCAATGCAGATAAAAAAACGATGTAAAAATGTTTGGGTTTCATAATACAGGTTTTTAGTGATTACTTATTCTGATGGAGTTTTATTTTTTTGGTACTGCCATTTTCATGGAATCGCACTTCATCATGTGTCGGGGGCAGCATTTCATAGTACTGTCACCCGGCATGCATCCGTGACCTTTCGGGCACATTCCCTTTTCCATGCCCCCCGGGCCGCAACAACCATCAGGCATTCCGGGGCCGCCGTGTTTCATCATCATTTCATGCTGACAACCTGGCCGACCCATGCAACCGTGGTGCGACATCCGGCAGATACCGCCGGCAATAAAACCGATGAAAAGCATAAACCCGACGATAATAAAGAACCAGGAGATAAAGGCAAAGAATTTACCGGGCTGGTCTTTCTTGAATTTTGCCAGCAGAAGCGTACCGGCAAAAATCGTTACTAATGAAATGAATAAAAGATGCATGATCTGAAGGATTAAGTTTGATTAATGTTTTTCCGGCTTTCGTCGTTCCCGGAAAAGATCTGTCGTATGTATAATGGATACAGTAATACCTAAACAAATATATAAAAATATTTGATGTCAGCATGATTTCTAACAAATGTAAATCGGAATATTTCGCACTTCACACCTCTGATTTCTGATCTCAGATTCCGGATTTCTATTCCAGTCGCACGTCCTCCTTCGGAGGATAAATTTGTAGCGTGCTGCAATAATGGCGGACTTTGCGCAGTCATTGGGTTCTCAGCGGTAAAAAACAAACCGCGAAGATCGCTAAGTTATTCGCTAAGAACGCAAAGGATAAATCATGGATTATGCCGGCTAAACCGGGGTGATATTGTTAACCCGTGGATCATTCTGCTGAAATTGGCAACTTTATAAACAGCCTCTAAAGGAGTTCTTCATTTGTGAGTTTCCGTATCACTGGATGGGTTGCTTTTGCTGTAATTAAAATCTTGTCATTGATTTTAAGATTTTCAATTTCTTCAATGGGGAAAATTATTTTCGTAATAGTATTGTTCACGGAAACAGTCAGAATATTATTTTCAATGTATAGAATTACGCCGACTAGTTGAATATCCGTTTTAATTTTTGTACTGTCAAAAACATCACCTGGCTTTCCTTGTTTCTTGATTTTCCCGTTCCCGATTACATAAACAAAATCCGATAACGTGTAAACTTCATCAATATCGTGACTCACCAATAGTGTTGTAGCTTGAAAGTTTTTATGAGCCTGTAAAATCTCATGTTGCAGCATATACCTCGTTTCAGTGTCTAAGGCTGATAGTGGTTCATCCAACAGCAATATTTGAGGTTTTCGTGCCAACGCCCGTGCTACTGCCAATCGTTGCTGTTGTCCCCCCGAAAGTTTCTCCGGTTTTCTGTTACATAAACCTTTAAGATGGAAAACATCCAATAGCTCTGAAATATACCAGGTCTCTTTTTGTGAGCTGGCATATAAAAGCTGTTCCTTTACAGTCATGTTGGGAAACAAGGCATAATCCTGAAAAACAAATCCGATGTTTCGCTGTTGGGGTTTAACGTTGATTGCTTGTGTGCTGTCATACCAAATTTCATCTCCTACTTTGATATATCCACTGTCGGGTTGCGTTAGCCCCGCAATAATTCTTAAAAGCGTGGTTTTCCCGACACCTGATTTTCCAAAAAGTGTAACAAGGTCGTATTGGGGAATTCTTAAATGAATATCTAATACTTCTATACCGTTATTGGTATGAATTTTTTTTCGTACATGCAAATCGATTAAAACCTCTTCCATTTCAAGTATTCCCGATTTACACTGTATATAAAAACCAACACGACAAAACTGAATAGAAACAGGAATATGGCATACTTGTTTGCCATATCGAAATTTAGTGCCTGCACTTCATCATAAACCGCTAAAGAAGCGACCCTTGTTTTGCCCGGAATATTTCCACCTATCATAAGAATCACCCCGAATTCACCGATGGTATGTGCGAATGTTAAACATACACCGGTCAGCAGAGCCGGTTTAATGTTTGGTAATAAAACCCTGAAGATGGTGGTCAACCTGGATTTCCCTAATGTGTAAGAAGCGTCTTTAAGAGAGACTGGCAAATTGCTGAATCCGGTTTGAATGGAATTTACCATGAAGGGCAGATTAAAAATTATTGAACCGATTAATATTCCGGGAAATGAAAATGCCAGCCGAATACCAAGGTATTGATTAAAGAAATTTCCAAACCAATAATTGGGACTGAAAGCCAGCAATAAATAAAATCCTAAAACGGAAGGCGGTAAAACCAACGGCATACTCACGAATGCCTGTAAAATAACTTTTAAACGGAACGAGGAATAAGTCAAAAAATAGGCGATAGGAATACCGGCACAAAATAGTATAATCGTTGTGAGTGATGCTAATTTTATTGAAATCCAGAATGTCTGGAAAAAGGCTTCATTCATCGTTGAAGTGACGATTAATTTTCATGAGTGAGTTTGAAACCGTATTTGCTGAATAACTTTCGGGCATTCTCTGTTTCGATGAATTGAATAAACAGGTTAACATCCTTGTTGGTTTCGGATTTTTTAATAATTACATACGCCTGTTCTAATTTTGAGTAACTCTTTTCATCTATTGAAAAATATTTTCCCCTGGCTTTCATCTCCGGTGATAGGGCCAGTGAAAGAGCAATTAATCCAACTTCCGCATTTCCTGTTAAGACAAACTGTGCTGCCTGAGACACATTTTCACCTTCGACAATTTTTTCTTTGACCGTATTGTCCAGTCCGTAGTATTTTAAACATTCTATTGCGCGTTTTCCATAAGGTGCAACCCTGGGATTGGCAATGGCAATTTTTTTAACATCAGGATTGGTTAACAAGTCAATCCCCTTTGAAACATCCAATGAAGAACTCCATAGTACCAAATGACCAATCGCATATAATTTTGGTTTACTCCCGGCTAAATGCAGTGAATCCAATTTTTGAGGATATGAAATATCTGCGGAAAAAAAAATATTGAACGGAGCCTGGTTTACAATTTGTTGGTACAGGTTCCCGGATGAACCATAAATTACATCAACCTTGATCTCAGGATGGGTTTTTTTAAATTCCATTGAAAGTTCGTCCATTACAAACCGGAGATCTGCTGCGGCTGCAATTGTAATAGCCTGTGCTAAGAGGTTGCTTATTGCAAACAGGCAAAAAGATAAAATAAGAAAAATCCGTGTTTTCATTCGGTATTGGTTGTTATGCAAAAATCGAACATAATTCTCGTTTAATTAAGAGACTGTTTGAATTTTATTTTTTCACCCGAAGGGGTTTCAACAAACTAAATTTTATCCTTGCTAATAATGTTAACCACAAAGAACACAAAGATCTGCACTAAGATCACAAGGATTATCTTTGTATACATTGTGTTTCCTTGCCTGCCGTCTCGTAATCTCCTTAAATCATTTTTGTTTTAATTCGTTTCCGGCAGAAAAGGAATCACCAAGTTTATTCCCGATAGTATAATAGGCCATACTTCCGAATGAACCCCACAACATGGGTCTGACTTTCTCAATGTCCGGAAGTTGTTTCGGATTCAGAACTTCGCTATCAGCGATCATTCCGATAATTTCTCCAATGAACATTGTATGCGAGCCAAGATCAACCTGTCTGACCAGTTTGCATTCAAGGGTATAGGGAAACTCCTGTACAATCGGGGCATTGACCAGTTTGCTCCTTTCGGGGGTGAGGCCGGTCAATTTGAATTTATCGAAATCTCTTCCGGATACCATGCCCACAAAATCGGCCTCTTTAAGATACTTTTCAGAGGGAATATTTATTGTGAATGCCTCCGTCTGTTTGATGTTGTGATAACTAAGTGTCGCCTCCCTGATAGATACACTGATACATGGCGGCTTGCTTGATGCGATTCCACCCCAGGCGGCATTCATCATATTTGGCATACCATCGGGGCCGTATGTTCCAATGATAAGCACAGGGGAGGGGAGCAAAATCGTTTTTGGTGGAAGTGAAATTTTCATAATTGATTGACTTTTTATTTATCCGGTAATGCCTTTTTCTCACGCTGGTCCCTGAATTCACTGGGTGTTATCCCGGTAAATTTCCTGAAAGCATTATTAAAGGTTGATTTTGATGCAAAACCTGCCATGTTGGAGATCCCCAGGATCGAATATTTGTCGCTGGCAGGATTGGCAAGAAGCAACTTGGCCTCGTTAATGCGGTAAGAATTAACATAATTATAGTAGTTCTGATGATAAAACTCATTGATAATTTGTGAGATATATTTACTGTTCGTCTCCAGGCGCTGTGCCAGGTCGTCGATGGTCAGGTTACTTTGAGTGAAGACCTTCTCATTCTGCATGATCGACCCCAACTTTTCAACCAGGACACGTTTCTGCTCATCAGTCAGCGCAGACCCCTGGTATTTGGTCGTCCTGATTTTCACTTCTTCCGGGTCATGAGACAAATCGCCCGGTATTGATCCTGTTTCATCCGGGGGGATGGGCATTAATTCGTCATTATCTGCCTCAACACTGACTGAAATTTCTTTCTGGTTTAACCCGCGGACACCGGCAAACAAGGTGATGCCCAGCATGGAAACGGTATACAGAATACCGGCAACAGGATGCTGCCTGAAACCAATTACATAAAGCAAGTTATTGATAATGAAAAAGACCAGGAAGGATATCATGAACGATTTGGTCCATGCCGTATCGATCTGTTCAGTATAGGAATAATGATTTTCGATAAATGATAAGTGCCTGCGGTATTGCCGGATCGTCAGGATCAGATAAAACACCAATTGAATATTAATGATCAGGTAAATGGCGATAATATAAATGATGAGCAGGTACAGGATCAGGGGATTGGATTGCAGGGATCCGTAAGTAAAGGACAGGTATTCAATTTTTTGGGAGAATGGGATGAACAAAAATGGAGTATTCAGAATGAGAACTACTATGGCCGGAAGAAAGTGGATGGCATGCCGGCGTGTAAACCGGAAGTTATTGCACGTGATTGACAGGATATAGAGGTAGAAAGTGGGGATTAAACACAGGATAACAGGGAGGATTGGATAGTAAATGCAGGCGATCGCATCAAAGGCTTTTACCCTGTAAAGCAGGTTGAAAACAAAATAGATGGAAAGCAGCAGGTTGAAAACCCCGAATATGATCCTGGCGGATCCGCCTGTCTCCGACCTGGAAATAAACAACAGGATGGTCAGTACCAGGCATTGATAAACCGGCAGGGCGAACAATATGGTTATGAGCGTGCTGATATCTTCTTACTTTGATGCAAAGTTAGGCAATTCCTGTCCTGTATTAACAACAGGTGTTCCTGGTTGACCAGGCTGAAGAGATCATTTTTCACTTTGTAACCAGCCCGGACAGGTGCGAATTCACGAATCCGAACTTGTTGCCAGGAAAACCAATTGATTAAATATGGAATTTTACAACTGGTTAAATTCTAAAAATATTTATGATGACTAAAAATTTTTTCTCTCAATGGTGTCTCGTGATTTTGATGGCGACACTCACCTTGCATGTAAAATCCCAGAATTATGTGGAGATAGGCAGCGGAACAGTTTCAACCGGAATGCCGGTCTATTCCAGCTGGAATTATTCCTGGAGTTCACTGATATACAATCATGCCGACCTCGGACCTGCTAAAAGTATCATCAAGATCTCACTGAACTGTACCAACGGACCCAAGACCGTGACGAACCAGAAGATCTATTTTAAACTTACTTCCAATTCTGTTTTCGCTAATGCAAATTATGAGGACCCGGTTAATAATGGTTATACTCTTGTCTTCCAGGGCGACCTGACCTTTGTGACCGGATGGAATGATATCACGCTGCTTACCCCAATTCCTTATGATGGGGTGCAAAATATTGCCATTCAATGGGAAAACAGATGGGGAACCTCTTATGGACCCAATTTCAATTCCACAAGCTCAAGCATCAACAACACCAAGAACTGCGGCAATGATTCGAATTTTCCGCCCCCGAGCCAGGTTGGATATCTCAATCCATACCCCAGTTCATTGACCAACATGCGGTTTTATTACAATGGAACAGGCCCGGTGACACCATTTAATCCAAATCCTGCCGATAATGCTACCGTGGTCTCTGTAGGCACTTCTCTTTCATGGCAGCTTGGTGCAAATACCACCAGCTATGACCTCTATTTCGGAACCAATCCACAAAGCCTCTCATTGATTGTTAACAATGCACCTGTCTCTGCCGCGGGAACTTTTTCCTATACTCCCCCGGCCCTTTTGGCAGATTCAACATGGCACTACTGGAAGGTTGTCGCTAAAAACGGTTCGCAACAGGAACCCTCACCGGTATGGAAATTTAAAACGGAAGTAGTCATTGACCAATTTCCATATACCCAGGGATTTGAAGATTCGACAGTATTCAATACTTATCCGGTGCAAAGCGCCTGGGTCATAACCCCCGATGTTTCGTGGTACCAGTATGATGCCCAGCAACATTCAGGGCAATTGTGTGCTAAAACCTCGTGGTATGAATCGGGTAATGAAGCCATTCTTCGCTCCCCCAAAGTGTTGCTTCCGGTCAATCATACAATCTCATTTTACTGGAAAAACAGCACTGCAAATAAAATTTCAGCCCATGACACGATCTATTTCGAGGTGACTGGTAATGGAGGTCAAACCTGGGTAAAAGTTGATACACTCGCACCTGCAACACCGAATGCTTCCTATTTACAACGAATTCACAGCCTGAATGCATTCGCCGGGAACAACTGCTATTTCCGTTTCCGGCACAGGACTGATAACAACGGCAGCGCTGCCAACGTATATCTTGATGACATTTCCATATACCAGGATGGAGGGTCCCCTACACTTGCAGTCACACCCCCGAATCAGAACGTTACCTCCCCCGCAGGAAATACTTCATTCACCGTTACTTCCAATTCTTCATGGACAGCTGTTTCGGGTCAGACCTGGTGCACCGTCACTTCATCTGGTACAGGAAACGGCACCATTACAGCAAATTTTACGGAAAATACTACCGGGTCACAGCGTATAGCCAATGTCACCGTGACCGTGGCGGGGATAACTCCGGTAATTGTAACCGTAACACAAAGCGCAGCTACACCCACTCTTACGGTGACCCCAGCTAACCAGAATGTGGCTTCTCCGGCCGGAAGTACACAATTCACAGTAACTACCAGCGTCTCCTGGACCGCGGTTTCTGATCAAGCCTGGTGCACAGTCACCTCTTCAGGTACAGGAAACGGAACTATTACCGCAAACTACACTGAAAACACTACTGCTTCGCAGCGTATTGCCAGTGTTACCGTGACTGCATCGGGGATTCCGCCAGTGGTAGTGACTGTGACGCAAAACACTGCAACACCTACGCTTTCCGTGACACCGCCCAATCAGAATGTAGCCTCCTCAGCCGGCACTACCAGTTTTTCAGTCACTTCAAATTCTGCCTGGACTTCAACAAGCAGTCAGACATGGTGTACAATCACAACATCTGGTTCCGGGAACGGAACAATAAACGCAAACTACACTCAGAATCCGGAACTGACTCCGCGCGTGGCGACGATTACCGTGATCGTTGCCGGATTAAGCCCTGTAGCCGTGACTGTCACACAGGCAGGCGCCGAACCCATGCTCACCGTAATTCCTCCTGTTCAGAGTGTGGCATACCAGGCTGGCACTGCTGATTTCATTCTTACATCAAACATTAACTGGACAACCACCAGCGATGCATCCTGGTGTGTCCCGACGTCCTCAGGGACAGGAAGCGGAACATTGACTGCAACATACCAGGAAAATTTGACCTTGCAAAGCCGGACTGCCAATATAACGGTTAGTGGAACTGGCGTGGCTCCTGTTGTCGTAAAGGTTGACCAGGAGTCAGGTCCGGTTGGGATCAGTACAAAAGACAAGCATGGTTTAACAATCTTTCCCAACCCGACAAGCAGCCTGGTAAATATCAGCTTCGGCAGCCTGGATATCCGGGATGCTTCAGTTGAGATAATCAATGCACAAGGTGCCAGGATTATAAAGCAGAAGGCCGGATCCGGTGAAATGCAAATGGATCTTTCTGCAATGGCAAAGGGTGTTTACATGGTGATCTTCAGAAGTAATAATGAAATTATAAGCGAAAAGATCATCGTGAAATGAACGGATTAACCGGGAACCGGGATTGACGGAATTAGCACTTACACGTTTGGTGATATTGTCACCCGAGTCCCGGATATTTACATTCCTGATTGCTCCCTGAATTATTTTTTCAGTGAAGCCATGTCGATAACGAAACGGTACCGGACATCGCTTTTCAGCATTCTTATGTACGCTTCATTAATTTCATCCATTCTGATTATTTCAATCTCAGATACGATGTTGTGTTTGCTGCAGAAATCCAGCAATTCCTGTGTTTCTGCAATGCCGCCGATGACGGAACCGGCTACGGCTTTTCTCCCCAGGATCATCGGTACAGTATTCAGGATGGGTTCCAATCCACCCAAATATCCTATAAGGACCAGTGTCCCGTTGATATTTAAGGTCGAAATATAAGGATTGACATCATGAATATATGGAACGGTATCAATGATCAAATCGAATTTTCCATTTACCAGGTTCATCTGGTTTTTGTTGGTTGAGAGAATTACCTCATTGGCCCCAAGTTCCAGTGCATCTTTCTTTTTGTCGGGAGTTCTTGAAAAGAGTGTCACTTCAGCCCCCAGTCCTTTTGCCAGTTTGATTGCCATGTGCCCTAATCCACCCAGACCTACAACAGCTACCTTGCTGCCTTTTCCTGCTTTCCAGTGACGAAGCGGCGACCATGTGGTAATTCCGGCACAAAGCAACGGCGCTACGGCTGCCAGGTCAAGATTTGAAGGCACTTTCAGAACGAAGTGCTCATTCACCACAATCTTTTCAGAATAACCACCGAATGTTTGCATTCCCAGGTGTTTATCCTTCCCGTTGTAAGTTCCCGTAAATCCGTTTAAACAATATTGCTCAAGGTCGTGCCTGCAACTCACACATTCGCGGCAGGAATCTACAAGACAACCAACAGCAGCAAAATCCCCGGGTTTCAGTTTGGTTACTTCACTTCCGGTTTTGGTGACTTTGCCCACAATCTCGTGACCGGGTACTGCGGGATAGATGGTTCCTCCCCAGTCATTTCTTGCCGTGTGCAGATCGGAATGACAAACTCCGCAAAACAAGATTTCAATCTCAATGTCTTTTGCAGTGACATCCCTGCGACTGATATTCATTTGTTTTAAAGCTGCATCAGCGGCCTCGGTTCCGTATGCTTTTACATTTTTTGTTTCCATGGTTATTTGGTTTTGTTTAATTCATTTAGCCGATTTACCGGTTGATCAGCTTTGCAGAACCGGCCGAGTATCTGTCACCCTGCACCTTGAGCTTTGATGAAGCAGTGTTGATTTCAAGAAGATCGTTGGCTGTAAGTTCTACTGCTGTTGCTCCGATGTTTTCCTCCAAACGCGTCAGCTTCGTGGTCCCCGGAATCGGAACGATCCAGGACTTCTGTGCAAGCAGCCATGCAAGTGCGATCTGTGCAGGTGTGGCACCTTTGCGTTGTGCAATTATCGCAAGCAAATCTACGAAGACCTGGTTTGCTTTACGGTTCTCAGGAGATAACCGGGGGACAGAATTGCGGAAGTCTGTCTTATCGAAGGTTGTATTTTCGTTCATTTTCCCGGTAAGGAAACCTTTGCCAAGCGGACTATAGGGTACAAATCCAATTCCCAGTTCTTCAAGTACCGGCAGTACTTCGGCTTCAGGTTCTCTCCACCATAAGGAATATTCACTCTGTAAGGCGGTAACAGGCTGAACGGCATGAGCACGACGAATCATCTGCACGCCTGCTTCGGAAAGACCGAAGTGTTTCACTTTTCCTTCTCTTATAAGATCCTTAACGGCTCCTGCCACGTCTTCAATCGGTACGTTCGGATCAACGCGGTGCTGGTAGAACAAATCTATTACATCTGTTTTGAGTCTTTTTAATGACGCCTCTGCAACCTGTTTAATATGTTCCGGACGGCTGTCAAGGGAGGAGATGCCGCTTGTGCCGAAGCCAAATTTGGTGGCTATTACCAGTTTGTCGCGAAAGGGGGACAATGCTTCTCCCAACAGTTCTTCATTCGTAAAAGGTCCGTAAACTTCGGCAGTATCGAAGAACGTGATCCCACGTTCAACCGCTGACCGGAGAACCGAGATCATCTCCTTTTTATCCGGAACGGGACCATAGGAGAAACTCATTCCCATGCATCCGAGACCGAGTGCTGATACTTCCAGCCCGCTTTTCCCCAGTTTCCGTTTTTGAACTTTTGTTTCCATGATTTATCTTTTAGTTTGCATTGGGGTTACTCAATATTCTGTATTCTGTATTCTATCTTCTGTATTCTTTTAGTTGTATGCAAAGATACTCATGTTGTTGTTTTTCCGGGTGAATGTATGAAAGCATCTATTGTCCTCAGGCCGCGCGGATTTTCATTTACTTTCTTTGGCTCGCGTATAGCATGCATGTCCTCAGGCCGAACGGGCCTCGTCACCCCAACGCAGCTGCGCCCAGCGCTAGAATTGCACCATTTTCCCAAAACCTCAATCATTGACCCGCGCTGGTCAAGGCTGCTTACCTGCCTACCGGCCGGCAGGTGTGGTGACTGGTATTATTTTTTCGCATTCCACAGTTCGGACTTGTCTTCACGCCTGGCTTTTAACGGGATCTTCGCCAAGTGGGTCCTCGCCGAATAACCATATGGCGAGATAGAATTCTGATTGTTGATCTTAATTCAGAATTTTGATCTGATTTCAAAGATCGTTGATCAATATTCGAGTACTCATTTTATGTTCTCTACTTTTCCAGTGCTTTCCTTAGCATAGTCTGAATTTCCTCCAGTTTATCGAGAGGAACGGAGTGCAGCAGCTTTGCAAGTTGATCCGACTGGTCATCCCGCTTCAGGGGAATCAGCGGATGTTTGTCATTGGTTTTATCGTCGCCGGTGGGAAACCATTGAAACAAGTCATTCGGAGTGCAGTGGAAGAGCACACAAAGCTTTTCGATATTGGCCAATGTCAGTTGCTCGACCTGGTTATGGGCAATGCGGGTGGCAAGATTCCCGGAATAACCAGCTTTTACAAGATAGCTGAAGGGCCTGTCGATTCCGCGGGCCTTTAAAAGACGTGAAAAGTTGTAAATAAGCATAATACAGGTTTTAATTTGTTGATAACCAATCCCAATTTTATGCCAGAAATCGTGTGTTTTATGAACTCACCCGTTTGAATCCAAAACGCAGTCACCTTTGCCTAAAACGCAGTCACCTTCCCTTAAAACCCCATCACCTTTTGTTAAAACGCGGTCGCTTTTAGTTAAAACGCCATCACTTTTGCTAAAAACGCCATCACTTTTGCTAAAAACGCCATCACTTTTGCTAAAAACGCCATCACTTTTGCTAAAAACCCCGTCACTTTAAGTTAAAACGCCATCACTTTTGCTAAAAACGCAGTCACTTTTGCTAAAAACGCAGTCACTTTTGCTAAAAACCCCGTCACTTTAAGTTAAAACCCCGTTGATTGTTGTAAAAAAGTAGTCTCTGTTTATAAAAACACCTCGTTTGTTTTATAAATCAAATCGAGGATTATTAAAAATAACATAGGGAATGAATTTTCCTGGTATCTGAAAGCATCTTGTCAGAACGTTTTTGCTTATTTCTCATGAGAATGGCGGAGTAAGCGCCAGGATGATCTTTAATTTGGTAATCGTGGTAGAAACATTATTCTGGTCGCTTAGAGGATGGGTTCATTTTCTCCACTTTGAATTACAAATTCAGCAATATTCTGAGCGGCATTATAAATGGCGGTCAGCGGGATTTATTAAGGTTTGTGCTAATAAACGGATATTTCTAGTTTGAGTTGTTTTTTCTCAACATGGAAATAATTCAACTCAAGATACCCCATTTGCTCTGCAGCGCTTATAAAATTTGTTTTATCGATATCGCTAACCCTTAAGCCAAAGATTATTCCTTTTAAGAATGCATTATTAAACCTAATAAACCCACCATTATCGAGCATCTGATATCGATATTCATTTTCGTACTCCCAATCTTTTGACTTTGTAAACAACAGCTTGCTAATACCTACTAATTTATCTTTTAGATAATTAGATGGTTGATAGTTACCATAGCTTTCATAAATAACTGGTCCTTGTGAGATCACATAGTTTGCATGATTATGGAAAGGTTCGGTACTTAATACATCAAAAATTAAACACACTCCATTATGTTGATCTGCATAATGAGCCCATAAAACAATATTTTTCTTTTCTTTTGAAAAACAGCAGACAGAACTTCTTGAGATTTTATCTAATTGGCTCTTTTTGTAGCTCTCTTCCAATTTGTGTTTAGGAATACTTTCAATAAATGTCTCAATTCCTTGGCCATATTGTTGAACATAATTATTCTTTATAGATTCGTAATCCTTTTTTATATCTGGTTCTAAATCATTAAAATCAAATTTTAAAAGATTTATGTCAAACTCAAATGGATCATTAAATTCCATAGGGTTTGTAAATTTCAAGGACTGGCTTGATAATATTTCTAACCCATTTTTATAAGGACAATATTTGAAAATTTCACGATTTTCCATCAAACTTGCTTTATAACCACCCACTTCCCTCACAATAACCATGAGGGATTATCACTAGTTAGCGTTTTGTCTTCATTTTCTTAAACTTCTATTAACTTCCTGTCAGATTCAAATCTAATCTCTTTTGGGGTTAGTTCCCCGCCGCTTGCGGCGTAATTAATACCTTTGTATGTATGAGTGAAAGCGAATACATACATAAATCACATAATGTAAGTATACTGTTGTATCATTTTGTTTGTCCAGCCAAGTGTAGGAACGTGATATTTAGTAAAGCAGTTGATATGACAATAAAGGAGATTTGTCTTGAGATTAAAAAGCGATATGAAGTTCACTTCCTTGAAATAGGGACGGACAAAGATCACGTTCATTTTTTGATTCAGTCTGTTCCGACAAAGAGTGCCAGTGTGATTATCAGAATGGTCAAGAGGATCACCGCCCGAGAAGTATTCAAAAAGCATCCAGAGGTGAAAGCCAAACTGTGGGGCGGAGAATTTTGGACGGATGGATATTTTGTGAACACTGTAAGCAAGTTTGGAGATGAGAGTAGTATAACGAAGTATGTTCGTGATCAAGGGCTGGAAAAAGAATATACTGTTTTGCATAGCAGTAAACAGTTAGCGTTGTTTTAAGATACCCCGCTGCTTGCCGCGGGGTAGTTCATTGTTCAATACTCTTACTGGTAATCCTGTATAACCCCAATGCGATTACTCTTCCCCAATCCATTAGTTCAATAATCCTTCAGCTATTCACTCACATACCCCAAACATACAAATATTCATTGTTATACACAAGGGGAAGACAAATGCAAAATGGCAAGATGGCAAAATGGTAAAAGGTTACACAGAGGGTCACGGAGAAGACACGAAGTTACCAGAGAAAAATGTTCAATCACTCTGTGGAGCTCTGTGAAACCTCTGTGGTGCTCTGTGTAATTCTTTTCAAGACTATACGGGAGCCAGGAAGACAGATCCAAGATCCGAGAAGACAGGTGTGAAGCCAATGAACTTATTTTCTGCAATACTGCAATTCGAAAACCACTATTCAATTATTAGCTTTTCCGTTCTATTGAAAGAACTGCTTTCAAACCTGATCAGATAAATGCCCTTATGGAAAGCTGAAAAATCTTGTTTCGTCAGGTTAATCCCTTTTCCCGAACAGGGAATGATGAATCCTGAAATCTTCCTTCCATACACATCAGTAATAGTGGCGGTAATGTCATGTGAAAAACCAGTCGTTTCAATGGATACGACACCGCTTGATGGATTCGGATAAATTCTGAACGTGTTGTGTTTCGTGTTGTCCTCAACACCCAAACCCGGGTGGATGATAATTTGTGCCGAATCCATACTATTACTTCCGTTAAATGACACAGTGAGATTGACCATAAAACTCCCAGGTTGGGAATATTTATGAACTGGCGACAGATCAGTTGATGTGTTGCCATCACCGAAATGCCATAATACAATGTCGATATTGGCCTGGTTGGTTATTTTAAAGTGAATGGTTTGATTCGTGTATGTACTGTCATACGTGAATGCCGGGATGTTAAAATAGCTTTGGATCATATTCGGTAACCCATAAATGCACTTCCTTCCATTAAGTGAAAACCTGCTTTGGGGGACATTATCCAGCAGGTTATAATTACAATTCAGACCTGGCCTCGTCGGATTATAGATCACATCAAGGGAGTCCTTTCTGTCAAGAAGGTTGGCAGCCCTGGGAATGTAAATCCGGCCATCGGTGCCTAACTGCATTCCCCCCAATCTTATCCCGACTGCTGAATCAATCAGGACGGGAGAATTCATTCCGGCAAGCAAATCAAACTGGTAAACCCGGGAAGAAAATGTTGGCGGACCATTACCGTTAAACTGAAGCAGGGAAGTATAGACTTTCCGGCTGTCAGGGGAAAATTCTATTCCATACGGACTTATTCCGGGAATGTTAAAAGTATAAATTTGCGGATTGGATATAGCTCCTGATGCGTTGTCAAAATCATACAGTTCTACATTATTGTTTCCCGAAACAGCCAGTGCTATTTTACTGCCATCCGGGGAAGCCTTCATATAACCATAGGCATTGGTCTGATTGCTAAAACCACCGCCTTGAATTACTCCAACACTACTGACAACAGGACTTGATAATCCTGTTGAATCCAGGAGAAAAGAATAAAACCTGTCAGAATTCCATTCATGAGTTATAATCCATACATCCTTACCATTCTGATGATGAACAGCCGTTAACTTCTGACATACCGGAGTGAGGAGAGGCGTGTTCCATTGTGATGTGCCACCACCAAATCCATTGTTGAGGTTCATATCAACAATCGAATATTCCAGGCCTTTAGTGTCAAATGTATTATCAGGTTTAAAGACCAGGACATCAACCGTGAAAATGTAATACATGTTTGAACTTCCCGGTTGTGGTACGATGATGCATGGCTGAGTAACACCTAAATCTCCTTCGAGTTGAGGAGCATATAGTAATGTGTCGAATGTTCTATCCCACACCTTTCTTCCATCTGTAAAGAAAAGCAGGTTGCCTGTACTGTCTGAAATGACTGCACTGCTTTTGAACGATGTCATTACATTTTGATCCGTTAGGGGAACGGCATTCCCATCCTGGAATTTAATTCCGGCATGTTCACCGAAATACCAGGTATCTCCCTGCTTTCCAGAATGAAAATAATCTGGTTTTTGCTGCTGTGACATCCCGGAGAAGGAAATGAACAATCCTAAGCAAAAAAACAGTAGAGAACTCGTGAAAAGAAATGCCTCACTGATTTGTTCCTTTATCAGATTTGTTTTCATATGATTCATTTTGCCGATTTTATATGATTAACGTATGACAAACCTACAAAAAAAGCATTAGTATGACAATTAATTTAACACATTCAATAATACAGAATGATCACATGTGAGGCAGGTTCCCATCCATAAAGCGGGAATCATCAAATGCCGCGAAATCATTGCCCGGATTGACAAGGAACTGAAAGAACTATGAAACTGACCGTCCCACAAAGTAGTGGTCTCAAAATTCTTTTTATTACCGCTGAGGCGCAGAGGCGCAGAGAAAATAAATCTAAATTATCAGGTCTCTGCGTCTTCGCGTCTCTGCGGTTATCTTTAAATTGTGTCTTTTAAGACAGTCTATAAATTTTTAAACTGACGCTAAGAAAAAGTTAACTTGAATGGATGAAAGTGATAAGTCCGGAGTGTGAAGAGCTCAGTGCGAATTGCGAAATCCGAACCAGTGTTGGAAAAATTATCCACGAAGAAGGACGGATTTGGGGTTATAATTGTATCTTTAAGGTGTTATAAATATACCGCCATGAAAATCAAAAAAATGCTGCTTCTGATATTATTTGCACTTCCTGCTTTGGCTTTTGCAGGAAACATTTTTGGAACGATCACCAAAAACGGGAGGCCTTTTGCGAAACAGCCGGTCGAGATCAAAGGCCTGGATGGCAAATTGATAAAAGCTGACAGCACCGATGCTCTCGGGTACTTCACCTTGAACATCAAACAGCTCGGGCAACTTAAGCTATACGCGGGCGGAGGCGTTATTGATGTGATTTCAAACACCAGTCCGACCGGGTACACATTCATCCTGGTTCAAACCAATTCGAAATGGCAACTGATCAAAAAATAGAATCTCCGAAACCAAAAAAGGACCGCTGGGAAAAGGCAGATATCATCATGCGGCCGTTTGGCGCACTGATAACTGCCCTTACGATTGCATTGGTCAGTTATGCTGCTTCAAATTACCTCAGCAGGAACCAGGAGAAGGACGCACGAACCAAGCTTTACACCGAGCTGATGACAAAACGCGAAGAATCGGAAAGCGCTCTTCGCAAGGATATGTTCAACTCAATAATGGAAAAAATCCTGAATGATAAAGCAAAGGTAACCCTTGATGAAAAGATCCTTCAGCTTGAACTGCTCACTTATAATTTTCATGAATCCATGAACCTGATGCCGCTGTTTGAATACCTGAACAGGCGTAACAATGAAGACACCAGGGATCCGGTCCTGAGACATGCATACAAAGACAGGCTGATCAAAATGTCGAGGGCGACAATTTCAAAACAGATATCCACGCTCCAGGCTGTTTCATCACCCATTACTTTAACGTATGAGGATACCCTGTTTGGCTATAAGAACACAAAGAGGTATCAGACAGACAGCGATTTCAAAGCGCGGATCGATGAGTTGTATGAAAAAAACTCAACGGCATTAAACGGAACGGACCCATTCTGCACCTATCCTGATTCCGTTTTCAATGGAAAAAAGTGGGATTCCCTGCAACAAGTCGTACGCATTAATATCCTGGATTACGATACGAACGATGCTTCTGTAAAAGTACGGCTAACGATAATTACCAATTATCCCGGCAAAAACAAGGCTCCGGAGATGCAGTGTCAAACCGATTTTACGGTGAATTATTTCGAATTCCCGATGATCGATAATACACGATTGAAAAATGACATGAGGCTGGCTGTTGTTATGAACAACCTTTTCAGCGAAGACAGGGTTAGCAGCTCCGGTAAGATTACGGGCAAAACCAACAGGATTGAATTAAAGGTGATTTATTTCCCCGGCTCACGATCCAGCCTCAAAGAACAACCTTATTTCGACGACATCGTTTCGAAACTCCTGCTGAATAAATAATCGGAAACGCATCTTAGAGACAGTTTAAAAGTTAATATTTTATCGATCAAATTCCCGTCTCTTGCTGCGCATTTATCCTATGAGAACGCAGGAATTCAGAATTATAATTTGTTTTTTTCTGTATTCTGAATTCTGAATTCTGAATTCTGAAACCCCGTTGCTTGCCGCAGGGTAGGTCATTAATTTTTATATTTGTTCAAAATACAATCTATAAAAACATCCCCTGTTGTCCAAAACCATTGGTATAATTAACCCTTTTTATGATAGTTACCAATACCAGGATGAATTTCATCTGCGGTTCAGGGCTAATAAAAGGCAATTTACCATGGCTTCCTTCCATGAGCTTGCGCAAAAAGGGTATTCGACAGATCAATTGTCGAGAGGTTTCAACTATGAAGAAGATCTTCCTTCAGCCGGGTTTTACCTGGAAGGGCTGATGCGTCAGGAAGGGTATGATACTTTTTTGACGAGCAAGTATGATCAGTATTTTCAGGTCAATCCGAAAAGAAATGGCACTCCGGTTCAATCTTCCCGGTGATGGTATTGACGGCTCATTGCAGGATGAGATCATCCGGCCATTGGGGATCACTGGTTCCTGACACACTTTGCATTTTACACTTTACCCCTTGTACTTGATGAATTTTGTGGAAGTGTAAATTTCAGGTGTAAAATCTAAAACGAAAAGTGCAAAGTGAAAATTATTCCTCGCTAAGGATCTTATAGGCCATCAGGGCTTTGCCATGCCTGATATAAAGCATTCCCTTCCAGATCACCGGGTGTGAGAAATGTTCCCTGGTCCCTTTGGGGATTCTGAAAAAACCGGCAATCTCCAGTTTGTCCTTTTCGGGGTTGATCAGGTTTATGGTGCCTTTCTGGTTGTAATAATACAGGAGCCGGCTGTCGGAAATAACAGCTCCGGTTCCGCATTTCAGCGAATCAAGGATTACTCCGGTTTTGGCATCCAGGGAAAGCAGGGTTTTACGGCTGTCAGAACAAGTGTAAATTTTCCCACCCTGGATTATGAACCCTCCCATGTAATTATCCACTGACGGGTTTCTCCAAACTTCGCGCACCGACTTTCCTTTGTCTTCGAGCGCAAGTTTTACAGCACCATTACCGTCGCCTGCAATATAATAGATTGATCCGTCGTCGAACCATACCGTATTGCTATGGGTATCGCCATTGCCCAGCTTCCGATCTGCAGCAGGAGTGTTGACCTGTTCATGAACCCAAAGCAGTTCGCCTGATTTGGTATCAATCCCGAGAAGGGAATAAGCAGTAAATACAACAAGTATTGATCTTTCCGGTAATTTCAAAAGAAGGGGGGAGTTGTAAGCAGATCTTTCTCCCTTTCCTTTGCACACCCATACGATCTTACCTGTGAAACGGTCCAGGGCAACCACATTAGTATCTTTATCCCCGGGAGTGAAAAACACAATGTCTCCTTCAACCAGGGGGGATTCAGAATGACCATGCATGGTTGAAACAACGTGCAGATCATTATTGCTGACCATCCACTTCAATGCCCCGGTATTCATCTCTATACAGGCAATATTCCCTATCCCGGAACTTACATAAATCATACCTTCATAAATCGTTGGGCTCATCCGCGATCCGGGGAAGCTCTGGGTCCATTCCTTTCCGAATGCGGTTTTCCATATAATTTTGCCGCTCAGGTCCAATGCAAAAAGGTAAGCGGTTGAGTCGATCTCACCTGCCACGAAGATCTGGTTTTCATGGAAAACTGGTGATCCGAAACCATTACCGATATCTTCATTGACCCATATCATCGGAGGTCCCCCGGGAGACCAGGATTTCTGTAGTCCGGTTTCAGGGTAAATCCCCCTGCGGTCGGCTCCCCTCCATTGGGAAGCAGATTGGGAAGAAACAGTGTAGGATAACAGAATCAGCGCGAAGATGCCGATTGTTTTCCAAATGTAAAATGTTCGTTGCATGATTTTGGCAGATAGGTTTATAAATCCCGAACGCATCGTACAGAAAACCCGTTATTCTTGTAATCGAGGTCTCTGCCAATAAGGCTGTCATTGCTGTATATTGCACGGTACCATACATAGGTTGCACTGTCTTCAGAAGAACTCCACCAGAAAGTTTCCTCGCCAATGGACCAGAACTGTCCATAGACGTCTAAATCGCCTGCCGGTATGGCTGTGAAACCACTTTCATTTGTTGCGCCTGTATTAGGACTTTTCCAACGAGTTGTGCCTGCTTCTTTTAATTTGTTTACCGCAACGCTCTCGCCTCCTAAATAGGTCGTAAGCTGTGTCCATTCGGCATCGGTTGGTAAATGCCAACCTGCAGGACACACGTGTTTAGCGGTTTCCCAATTGTATAAATAGCCATAAATAGCCACATTGTCCGGAGCATTGCCGTATGCCCAACAGCCACAATTCTCTTTGTAGGCAAGGTTTTCTGCCATCCATGTTTGAGTGCCGATTTTTATTGTCTTATAAACTTTATCATCTCGCGTGTCTTTAAAAGAACCGGTTACCTGGGCCTCTAAACTCATTGTAATGAATGCTATTGCAATTGTAAATAATAGCTTGTTTTTTATCTTTTTCAATTGTTACGGTTAATTTGTAACGAAAAATTCATTGTTTGTATCTCTTCCTTCTGAATCCCTAAGGCACACCTTTAAAAATTTCAGGTGTAAAATCTAAAACGAAAAGTGCAAATTATTCCACTTTGCACCTTGTACTTTACATTTTAACGTTTAAATATCATGGCTGATAGCTATAACATTTGCTTTGCTGTTTCAACAGTAATCTCCAATACCCTTGTGAGAAACGAAAATTTCTTTTTCATAAAATCATATTCGTCACCAGCAGTAATATATCTTGCCGTACCATTAATAAGAAAACCTGTTCCTGGATAATCATTAAATCCCAAAACATCTTTACTCCCCAACGTTAATTTTACATGGCTGTTTACATTAACATTTTTCTCGGTTATCCTAAAGCCATAAGCAGGAATGAGGATACGCTCATCCTCTGTTACCACAAGATATGAATTCCATGTGTTTGCAACATGAGTTTCGACACCCCACGACACAATGGATACAACGCCTTCGTGCCGTAAGACTTCTAAAAACTTTTCCGATAATTTTTTATTTTCACTCATGTTGATTTTTTAGATTTGAGATAATTGGTTCAATGCATTTATTCAGGTTGCCAATGACAGCCGCAAGAGAAACAAGATAAAGGAATGTTACACAAACCCGTGTAAAACATAAGCAAAGGTAGAAGAAATCAATATGCTTGGATCGGTTGATTTAAACGATCCTTAACTTTTTCTACGTATGAAAATCCTTTACAACAGCCAGGTTTTGTGTAACATGTTGTATTGCGGCTATCTGGTTTGCCACCGCTGTATGCTTAACGGACCAATCAGTTGGCTATTGCGTGACTCGGGATTATCTGATAGGGGTTGATATTATTGAGAAAATGGATGGTTTTATTCTTATGAATGCATCCGTTTAAATTTCTCAGATAGCATTTCTCCGCCATCAGCGCAATTCTCTGCAGGTAATTCATAGAATAAAATCACCATTGCTTCTTTCCGAATCCCGGTAATACGATGAATTTCATCCGTTATTACTTTTGACATTTCAGCTTTCTTTTCTGCTGATTGCGGTAAAATTGTGATTTGTACGATTGGCATAATATCTCCTCCGTGGGTTAAAATTTTTGTGTGAATTACAAAGGTAGACATAAAAATCCCCACTGATTCAAGTGAAGAATCCATTTCTGTGGACAATTCCAGCGATATATCTGACCCTCAGTTTATCATCGGTTTTGCGAAAGTTGTTTGTTTTTTGAGGAAACTGAAATTTCGTACGTTTAACTTTTATCTTTGTACTGAAAGACAATGATGCTCCGGAAACCTTACTTCACCAGGAACAGATAGATTGCTTTTGCCCGCCCAATCACACTGACAACCAAGCGGCTTTGTCCAATCCGGGTGTAGCTGCAATAAAATAAATACCATGAGACAGTTTTGCTTTCTATTCCTTTTTCTTTTTTCTCTGGCTTGTTTTTCACAGGACCCGATAAATATTAACCTTTATCCAAATCTAACAGGAAATCCGATCGCTTCCGATTTTGCCGGTTTGTCTTTCGAGAAGGACTGCCTGAACAAAGGTGTTTTTAGTCCTGCCGATACTGCGTTGTTCAAGCTTTTTCGAACATGTGGGATTAAGTCGATGCGTGTCGGGGCAAATGCAGTAGATGAAGTCACACTAGGCCCGCTTCCTACGGATAAGCATTACACAATAAAAGAAATAGACAATTTATTTCTTTTTGCAGAGGCTGCCGGGTGCAAGATTTTTATGGGTCTAAATTTGGGCGGAGATAATAATCCTTCACTTGCGGATACCGAAGCAAGTTATGTTATCCAAAAATACAAGAGTGAGCTGTATGGATTTGAAGTGGGCAACGAGCCCGACCTCTATGCTACTAATGGTTACCGTAAACCACCACCAACATATGAGGTAGGCGATTATGAACATGAATATAACAATTATTATAAAGCAATCAAGCATCATAACCCTACTGCTGTTTTCACGGGGCCAGCTTGTTCCAGTCATCACAAAGACTGGACGGAGCCATTCCGCAAGGATATGGATACCGTAATATCTATGCTTACGCAACATTATTATGTGGCAAAAGCAATAAAAACCAAAAATAGAGATACAATTAATATGATGATCGATACCTTGCTGATGAAGGAGAAACTTAATAATGTCTCTGATGTTGCAGCCTCATTGGTCAAATGTGCAGGCCATATCCCTTTTCGCATGAGTGAAACCAATTCATTGTATGATGGGGGACAATGGGGCGTGAGTGATGCATTTGCTTCAGCCCTGTGGGCTTTGAGCTATATGTATCAGTTGGCGTATGACAGTTGTGCAGGAGTCAATTTTCATGGAGGGCTTGATGGCCCGTATACTGTTTTTTCCAAGCACAATAATATTTATAGCGCACGTCCAATTGTCTATGGAATTCTTGCTTTCCAAATTGGAAGCAAAGGCAAGTTCATTTCTGATTCGGTAACGAACAATAATATAAACCTTGATAGTTACAGTGTTATTGATAGCTCGAACAACATATACACAACAATCATTAATAAAGACAAATTGAACAATGCAGTGATAAATTTAGCTGTGATAGATACCGGAAACAATAGCTATCTTAGTGCAGAATATGTGCGGTTAAGTTCCGATTCTTTGGGAGATACAGCCACCGTTACCCTTGGCGGACAGGTGGTAGATTCATTGGGAGGAATTCCTGCTTATAATTGGATATCGTCGCCAGTTACCTCACATTCGACACAAATCAATATCCCTGCCGGATCAGCGGTTGTGCTAAGATTTCATTCCAGGATTGGGAGTTCTATCAATGATTATTCTAAAAATAATAAGCACTTTCTCAATCTGTCTCCCAATCCTGCATCCGAAAAAGTGACTGTTATTACAGACATGACTAAGCATTGCATTATTTCCATTTACAATCTGCAGGGACAAATCCTTTTGCAACAGCAGATGCAACAAGGTAAAACAGACATTGACATAAGTGAACTTGCAAAAGGAGTTTATATAGTGAGATTAAATGGCAACGCCAGGGTAGAAGTAGGGAGGTTAATAAAAGAATGAAATTTTAAGGATTTTATTGAGGAGATTGTGGAAAAAACGCTTGCCTTGACCAGTCCTCGCTGGTGCAACCAGACCAACTCATCCGATTGATATTGAATAGAGTAGTGTGGTCAACAAAAACCGGCGGAATGTGAGCTGATGCTCCGTTTTGTCCAGATCAGGGTGCAAATGATAATAATAGATGACAATGAAAAGTATTCTAATAGAGAATCATTCGACGCCACAATTCGCCGACTTTTAATAAATTTGATAAAAATTAACCTGTTATCCTCATCCAAGTTGAGCAGAACATAGGAGGTTAAGAAATACACGGGTATGAATAGACTATCTGAAATACTCAATCAGCCGGAAGGGAGGAGGCTTGAATTTAAAGAAATGCTTCCATCCAATGCCGATTTAGGAAAAACCATCATTGCTTTTGCCAACGATGCAGGTGGAGAGTTTTACCTTGGCATCAAAGACGATCCCCGTGAAATAGTTGGGTTGGATGAAACAAAGCTTATTGGGATTGAGGAAAAGATTACAAACATCATTCATGATCAATGTCATCCTATAATACTTCCAGAAATCAAATTTTTAAATTTAGAGGGGAAACACATCATCAAAGTTCAAATATTCAAAGGAAGCAACCCTCCTTACTTCATTAAGAAGAAAGGTTTTGAAGAAGGTACATTTATCCGTGTTGGGTCTTCGAATCGCCAGGCATCAACAGAAATGATTGCTGAATTGAAACGTCAGCAGCACAGCATCTCCTTTGACAGCGAAATGTCCTATGAAAAAACAGTTGATGTTCTTGAATTTCTATTATTCGAGGCTAATTTTCTTGAAAAAACCAATGAGACAATCACAGTAGCGGTTTTAAAAAAACTTGATCTAATTAAGTCAGAACGCGGTATATCGTATCCGACAAATGCATTGGTGCTTCTGTCGGAGGACGAAATAAAAAAGAAGTTATTCCCTTATGCCAAAATTGAATGTGCCCGCTTCAAAGGGGAAGAACCAGGAAATTTTATCGATCAGAAGTCCTTTGAAAACAGTATTCTGGCTCAACCTGAGGAAGCCTATCAATTTGTGATACGCCATATCTCGCAAGGTACTACAGACTATACCGGCGTTTATCGTAATGATCGATGGGAATATCCGGTAATAGCAATTCGTGAGGCCCTCAGGAATGCTGTAATTCATAGAGATTATTCTTTGTCCGGAATGGATATTAAGGTTGCCGTATTTGATAACAAAATTGAAATAACTAGCCCAGGGAAGCTTCTCCCAACTGTCGACTATGACGATATGCAGTCAGGGCAATCCAGTATCCGAAATAAAGTATTAGCACCAATATTCAAACGTTTGGGGATAATTGAACAATGGGGCAATGGATTAAAACTTATTGCTGATGAACTGAAAAAATATCCGGAAATAGGGTTTGAGTGGAAAGAGCCGGGAGTCAGTTTTAGGGTTATCTTTTTTAAAATTCACTCAGGGAGTGAAACTGTGGAGAAAACTGTGGAGAAAACTGTGGAGAAAAACGTAGAAGAAATTTTAAATCAAATAAGAATCAATCCGAAAGTTACTATAAAAGAATTACAAAATAAAACAGGGCTTAGCCGTAGAGGCGTTGAATGGAATATTGCAAAACTTAAGTCGGAAGGCAGAATTGAGCGTGTTGGTTCTGATCGGGGGGGCAATTGGATGATACTTAAGAATAAAAATTCATAATGATTCTCAGAATTATTTGAAACTATTGGAAACCTGATCTTAATCTCTTAATTGCTTCCTTTTGAATACGGGCCTGAGTTTCCCTATCAAACTGGATCCCTTCAATCTTCGCCGATGCAATTGCATTTCTAAAAATTTCATTGAAGGATGGTTTATAGACTGGTCTAGGCTGCATCTAACAAAGACACCTATCCTATTCCTTATTCCGAAGCACATTATACCTTATCGGGTATCATTTTACTAAATTTATTAAAAACATACCCGAAAGGGTACAAATTGAGTTGTTTTCATTATGTTTGTACCCTAAAGGGTATATTTATGGAATTAAAAGACTTCGTTAAAGAAAAAAGACGTCTTGTTAAACACACTCAACCTGACTTGGCCCGAAAAGCTGGTGTTGGTCTGCGTTTTTTAAGAGAACTGGAGCAAGGCAAAAAAACATTGCGTCTAGACAAGGTGAACAAAGTATTATGGTTATTTGGTTATGAACTGGGGCCAGTGGAAATGAGTAGGGATCTGGAATTAAGCTCTGAATCATGGGAACCCCAGAAGGAGGACGACAAAAATCCAAAAATGGACAAATACCTTTGAGCTTTCATTCATTGTTCGGGGGCAACATATATTTTCATTTCATTTATTGATGGTATTTCATGATCCGAATAAAAATTTCACACAAGATTGTTCACTGTTTTGGATTGTTCATATGCACGTTAACACTTAAAAATGTATTATATTGACATTTTTAGGAACCAATTATGTAATTCAAAATACATTTTATGGAACGTAAGATCGAAAAGTTTGCATCAGTTTATTTCCAGGTACACTCCACAATTTTCAATACGAATCTCCGCAAAGAACTTTGGTTTTGTGAATAAAATCAAGGCTATCCCACTTTATGCAGTATTTTGCATTGATTTTTAATGCGGGTTAGTTCCACTTGTTAATGAAATAGTTAAAAACCTGTTGTTTAGTAATCAATTACATTAAAATGTTTATTAAGTTTGTGAGCGCGAAAGGGGTTATAATGTGACCCCTTTCGCGCCCGATCACTTAGAAGCAAAAAAAATGCAGCTTTATAATTATTTGGAAGAGTTCATTGATAGACTTCGCTCCGAGGGAAGGTATTCCTTTACTTTAGGTG
>Ga0118677_10000047_pt1:25000-220214 | contig 220214 bp, 163 predicted proteins | sample AliMusrvi5mmetaG_FD_86154 | JGI IMG/M metagenome (GOLD analysis project Ga0118677, IMG submission 86154) | reverse complement strand
GAATGGCCTCGTCCGTTAGATCGGCGGGCCAGCCATAGGCGGCGGCAACGGCGGCGTCGAGTTTCGCGTGACAGTCGGCGAGCCAGGCGGGGCGCGTGTTGTAAAGTTTGGTTAGCGTGCGGTCTTTGAGGCGGGCGGCGCAGGCGGCGTCACGCGCCACCAGGCGCGGATAGCGCACGGTGCCGACCTTGAACCCGCCCCGATTCGTTGCCGTCGCCGGATCAATGTAGCGGTCCCACGGGCCGCTGACGGTACCCGGAAATTCCATGACTTCCTCGCGAATCCATTCCGGTGGGTTCAGCCAGTTGTCGCGGAGTTCATTCAATTCCTTCGCGGTGGCGGCAATCGCGGCGCGGTGTTCCCCCGGGGAGGCGGGCGACGATTCCTCCTGAACGACGTTATCCTGCCCGAAATGGTAATGCGTCGCCCGGAGACGGGCCACGTATTCTAGCGGATCTTCTTCGGCCGTGTCATTCGGAAAGGGGAACGGGAAGGTTTCAAAGCAGGTGGTCGGCGTATAGCGGGGGCGCGTCTCCAGGCGCGTTCCCATGCGCAGCGCCCAGACTTCGTGGATGTGGGAATGAAGGATGCCGAAGAAGTAATCATCGGCGCGGGCAAAGACTATTAAGGCACTATCAGGAAGTGTGTTGCCCGGAAGCCATGCAAACAACCGATGTTTGGCCACACGCGTTGTCGCCAAGTAGCGAGGCAACCCGGCGAGCGCAACGCGCATGGCGTCGCCCGTTTCGCCATGTTGCCACCAGCGCAACCGGCGTCCCTCTCGATTGCCTTTCTCCCGTAGGGGTTTCACAAATTCGTCAACGTGTGCGAAGGGTAACTGGAAACGCGAAGCTTCATCAGCAGGCCGTTTGAAGAAGTCCACTACGAATGCGACGCGTGAGCGACTTGTGATGTCTTGTCCGTTGCACAATGGACTAAGAACGTCGGAATTTGGTTTGCCGTGTGGATTCGGTTCGCCAAGCATCCGCACGGCGGTTGAAAGGCCAATGTCAAAATTCCCGACTTTTACCGGACCTTGGTATGAAATGCCGCCGTTCAAGGGGATTCGTCCGGCCGTGCCTGTGTCGGCGGAGGCGGTTAAATTGGCATTGATCGTGTTGACCATTGTGCCGTCGAGCATGCGCGATTTCTCAGTTCCGTTGTCGAATCCGACCATGCTGACATGAACATTGGCACCGGCGAGTATCCATGGCCGGTCACTTTCGGCCCAAAAGATTCCACCGGTATCCTTGATGCGTTTCAGGACTTCGCGGTTCGCGCCGCCCCGTATGCCTTGCGTTGCCAATAGGCCGGCGCGTTTGCATTTGCCGGCGGCGATGTGGGCGCGGGCTTTTTCAAACCAATAACAACAAAGATCGGATTGGCCGGGAATGCGATCCTGATAGAGGGACCGCACGCGTTCAACATAATCGTCCCCCATTTCGCGGCGCATGAGCTTGTCACCAAGAAACGGCGGGTTGCCGATGATGAAGTCAACGGCGGGCCACTCGGGTTCGCCGTGGTCGCTAACAATCGCGTCCATCAGGCGGATGTTTTCAGACAGGGGTCGCAAGATGGGATCGGCGGGAAAGCCGAAGCCGTTGGCGCGAATCCATTGCAACCAGCCAATCCAAACGGTCATCTGTGCCAGGTCATGGGCGTAGGAGTTGACTTCCATGCCATAGAGTTGCCACGGTCCGACCATGGGAAGGAACGAACCAAGGCCGTTGTCATTGCCATAAAGAATGGCTTCTTTCTCCAGGTCTTTGAGGCGGAGCAAGGCGACATACAGGAAATTGCCGGAACCACACGCCGGATCCAGAACCCGCACGCGTTGCAGGCGGTCAAGGAAGCGGTGCAGGATGCTTTCCGATTCACCCCGTGCCTTCCTCATGGCGGCGGCGTTCATCGGTTTGGCCGGCGCGGTGGTGGCGGCGGCGGGCGTCTTGCGCCCGGTGGCTAACAGGCAATCAACGGTTGCGCGGCATTCGTCCCACTCCCGGCGGAGCACGCTCATCATGACGGCATCAACCACCAGTTCGATGTCGTCCCGGCCCGTGAAGTGTGCGCCCAACTGTGAGCGTTTGGCAGGGTCAAGGCCGCGTTCGAACAGGGTGCCGAAAATAGATGGATCGACCGCGCTCCAATCAAGGTCGGCGGCGGCGGCGACGCGCCGGATTTCGTCGGCGGTCAGATCAATGACGGATCTGTCTTCAAACAGATTGCCGTTGAAATGGCGGATCGGTTCAATGCCGAAGTCGCCGCCAGTGGCCATAATGTCGAATAACTGGCCTAAAATTTTCCCGAAGCGGGTGGGATCGCGGGCGGAGTTTTTGGCGATCCGGTGGAACACCAAATCAGGCAAAAGGCGGATGTCCTCGGCAAACAGGCAGAAGACAATCCGGTCAAGGAAATGGGCGACGGCGGCGGGATCGAGGCCGCGTTGCCGCAAGGCGGCGGCGAGTTCAGCGAAGTGGCGGGCGGCGTCCTGGGTGACCGCAATGCTGGTGCGGACCGGGTGCAAGGCCTCGGGATTGTGGAAGACGGCGCGAAGGATCGCGAGGTTGCGGGAATCGCCAAGGCTTGCCAGCGGGATTTCATGGGTGGCGGAAACGGTGCCGGTGAAATTGGTATGGACGATGATGCGGTCAAGATCGCACACCACTAACAACGGCGGGTTTTCCAAGGCGTTGCGATAGCGCAAAAGCTGGTCATAGGCGGCGGCAAGGTCTTTGTGCTTGCCCTTGTATTCAAAGCCGAAGAAGCCGCGTTTCCACACGTCCGCGAAGCCGTCGCCGCCGTCGTGTTTCGCCGCGCCTTTCTCAAAACAGAAACTTTCCCCGGTGGGATCGGCGGCGGCCGGCGTGGGGTGCTCGAAGACGTTGCAAAGGTCAATGAAATGCTCTTGCGCGGCGGAACGCTCTTTCAGTTCCACCTGGCGCCACTTCGCTATGAATTCCGGGATCGTCACGATGGGGGAGACGTTAGCGGATCGGTCGGCGGCAACAAGTCTGAAGGTGATAAAACCGCCATCGCGTACACCCGCAGTCTGCATGTCGGCCAGAGTGCGTGATATCAGGCGGCACCAGTAACATCAGAGATGAAAAGGTAAGCCGATGCCAAAGACCGCTTTCCGCCAGGTTGCAGCCGATCTTTCCGGCTCAGGACCGCTTCGCGAGTCCCGCCGGATCGCGGCCGAGACCTAACAGCAGGGCGAGTGCGCGCAGGGCGAAGCCGACGGGATTCGTCCATGGCCGGGCGGGCCGGACGATTTCCCAATCGGCCATGCTGGCGAAGGCCGTAAGACCGACCGACGGGTTGACCACGGTGACGGACTCGCACAGTTCGAGCATCGGCAGGTCCGCGGGGCTGTCGGTATAGCCGTGGCAGCGGAGGAGTTTGCCGTCATTGAAATAGGCTGCGGGCAACAACTCCTTCAGGCGTTTGACTTTGGCGGCACCCTTGTGGTTTTCCAGGGCAGGGAAAAGCCGGCCGGTTTCCACTTGGGTGCCGCGTGACAGATCGAAGCCGAGTTCGCGGCCGATTTCGGTCACGTAGCACTCCGGGCTGGCGGACGAGAGGATCAGGAAATGCCCGGCGGCGCGGTGGCATTCGAGGCGTTCCCGCAGTTCCGGATAGATCGCCGGCATCAGGGAGCGGGCGAACTCGCGGCAATAGGCCGCCAGTTTCTCCGGCGGCATACGCCAGAGAAACCCCAGGAACACCCGCTTCATGCGGGCGGCTCCGAGCAGTCCCGCCAGCGGCGCGGCAAGCAGGAATTGCGGCAGGAATACCCCGCGCCACGGCTCCTGGCGCAGGACGAAATGGCGGAACAGGAGCTGGCAGTCCCAAGCGATCAAGGTGCCGTCCAGGTCAAACAGGGCGATGCCTTCAGGCGGATTGGATGGAATGGATGCGGACACGGTGCTGCGGGGTCGGGCGAATCGTGGCACGAACCACGCCCCGCCGCCATGCCAAAAGCCGATTCCTGAAATGTTGCTTCCAATATCCACCGAAATCTTCCAGCTTCCCAATCGAAACCTCGCCGCACGGGTTTCAGGAACCCCGAAACCACCCAAGCACCATCACTTCCGTCCGCTTCGTTTCTAACTGACTTTCCGTTTTGGATTTCCTGCCTCATATTCAGCGCCGTCAACCGATGTCCTTCGAAACTTTCCATATTGGCAATGTCCCCGTCGGGGGACCCGTGCCGTTTTTCATCCTCGGCCCCTGTGCGCTGGAATCCGAAGCATTCGCCTGGGAAATGGCCCGCTCGCTCAAGGAAATCGCCGATCGCACCGGCATTCATTTCCTGTTTAAAGCCTCGTTTGACAAAGCCAACCGCACGTCTGTCGATGCGTTCCGCGGCCCCGGCCCCAAGGAAGGATGCCGCATCCTCGGCGAAATCGCCCGCGAACTTGGCATTCCCGTCACCACCGACATCCACACCGCCGAACAAGCCGACATCGCCGCCGAACACATCGACCTGCTGCAAATCCCGGCGTTTCTCTGCCGCCAAACCGACCTGCTGGAAGCCGCCGCCAAAACCGGCCGCGCCGTGAACGTCAAAAAAGGCCAGTTCCTCGCACCCTGGGACACCGTCAACATCGCCGGCAAAATGCGCGCCTTCGGCTGCGAACATTTCCTCATCACCGAACGCGGAACCACTTTCGGCTACAACAACCTGGTCGCCGACATGCGTTCGCTTTACTGGATGCGCAAGGAGGGCCTGTGCGTCATCTTCGACGCCACCCACTCGGTGCAGCGCCCGGGCGGACTCGGCGGCAGCACCGGCGGCGATGGCGAACTCGCCCCCGTGCTGGCCCGCGCCGCCGTGGCCACCGGCGTGGATGGCTTGTTCATGGAAGTCCATTCGGACCCGGTCAACGCCTTGTCCGACGGCCCGAACCAAATTCCGCTCGAATTCATCGAGGATCTGCTGGTCAAACTGATCTCGATTCATCATGCCGCCCATTGAAACCATCCCCTGATCCTCCTTGCGCGCCATTGTTCCATTCCTGTTCGTGCTGATTCCCGTGTTGCCTGCGGCGCAGGCCCCGGCCCCGACCCCGGTTCCTTGTTCTTGTTTGGTTGCACCGGCGCAAGCAGTTAACATGGCAGCCAACACAAAAATCATAGGAAATTTAATCAGGTTGTTCATAAGAGCTCCTTTTCATCGGTTAAGTTTTCAGCTGGATAGGGGACAAACAGCCACCTGTTGCAACAAAAAGTATACCGCATGGGATACCAACGATTCGAATACCCTTAAATAATAATGCACTTGTAGCAAAAGGGCAAAACCCACAAAGCAAAAACGATTGCCGACAGATACTTCTTCACCGAACCCCTCCTGTAAAAGAGTACATGCCGCTACGCTGCTGGCACGAGATGAACGGTTATCCGATCACCGGGTGCACAACCGAGGATCTCAGCGGCGCTCGCTAAGTTTGCTGCAATTTCAAGGCAGCTGGAGCTATCGATTAAGACGAGTAAAGCACCGGGGGCCACCTCGCTGTACGTTCTAGCAAAGGTGGCAATGCGTTGGCCGCTGATATCAAGAAACTGGAAAGACGCTGTCTCCAAGTGGCCATGACCGGCGCGGATGTTGGTCCGAAGATTGCCGAAATGATCGATACGCTGCACCTGGCCGTGAAGGCTATCTGATTCCGGAACAACGGATGGAACGATGGTCAAATGTATTGTTTGCAGGGACACGGCTGCACCAAAATCGTGCACGGCACGACCATTGGCTAACGCTGCAGCCACCGGGGCCATGATATCGCGGCCATGAAATGTCGGGCTGACGGACGCGGGAAAAAAGCTGGGGTGTTCCACTCGATGGATCCTATCGATCTTGTGATCGGCAACCAACAACGACAGAATGCCGTTATCCGGGGCAATGAAAAAATGGCTATCCCCCACCGCAACCAGGATCGAACGCTGACCGCCGACACCCGGATCGACCACGACCAGATGGATCGATCCTGACGGGAAAAAGGCATAACTGGTGCGAATGGTAATGGCTGCGGTAACCACGTCCCAGGCAGGGATAGCGTGGGTGATATCGATGATTGTTGCAAAAGGACATCCGCTGAGCAAAACGCCCTTCAGCTGACCGGCGTAGGGATCCTGCAGGCCAAAATCGGTTGTCAGGGTAATGATGGGGTTAGAGGCAATATCCATAAGCAACCTTACGAAGGAGCCTGCAACATACTTTAAAATGAAGACCTAGTTGATCCGCAGTAACCAATACACGAGCCCGGAACACACCAAAGGTATGCAGAGGCGACGGCCAGTACCAGTAACCATGAGCGCCACCGTTATTTTATTGTATAGCAAACATCCTTTTACCGTCAAGGAAGTCCAACGACACCGTGCATAAACTCACACTGTGACAGCGAGAATAACGCTGTTTGGCCCTCAGGCAAAGCAGAGCCCGCAATCAGGACAGGTCGGCGAACGGGTTGAAAACCGAAAACCGCAGGCCGGGCAGGTCGCCTCTTCGACCTGGACATTGTACACTGCTCCGGCAAGACTGGTGTCATGGTCCGCCAACCCGGTGGTTTGCCGGAATTCCTGTTCCAACGCCGTCACGACATCCTGCAAATCGCTCGTCCGTACTTGCAGGAGCAGTTCGCCGCCGCGACACCCCTTGTTGCAATTCTCGGGACTCTCCTTGATCGCCAGCGAGGGTATGTGATGCTGCAGGAGATAGGATTGCAGCTGTTTCATCTGCAGCACCGCCCCCTTGCGGATGGTGGTCATCGGATCGCTCGGGAGAATTTCCAATGAGCGTGACGCCTTTTTTTGCTGGCTGGCATCCAACCGGGTCTGCATCTGCACGCCGGTCAGCAGCTCAAGGCCGCAAACGGCGCAGGTTTGGATTTCCGCGCGGTACTCGTCGGCGCACTGGGGACAGTATTTCAAATCGGGTTCAATGTTGTGTTTCATGGTCAAGTTATACAGTGGTGGAGTTGTTCAATGAATATGGCGAAAAACACCATTACAAAATATACCGGCTCAGGTCTTCATTTTGAGAAATATCAGTCAACTGCTGCCGCACATAATCGGCGGTTACCGTGAACATCAGTTCCTCCCGGTCCGTGGCATCAAAGGAAATCTCATCCAGGACCCGTTCGATGACAGTATGCAGCCTGCGAGCACCAATATCCTCGGTCCTCTGATTGACCTGCACCGCTATCTTCGCCATCTCCCTGATTGCGGCATCCTCGAAAACCAGCCGGATGTCCTCGGTGGCCAGGAGCGCAATATACTGCTTGATCAGGGCGTTTTTCGGCTCGGTCAGGATGCGGAAGAACTCCTCTTCACCGAGGGCGTGCAGATTGACCCGAATCGGGAAACGCCCCTGGAGCTCGGGTACCAGATCGGAAGGTTTGCAGACATGGAAGGCACCGCTGGCAATAAAAAGAATATGATCGGTCTTTACCGGTCCATACTTGGTGGTCACCGTTGTGCCCTCGACAATAGGGAGCAAATCGCGCTGCACCCCTTCCCGAGAGACCTCGGGCGAACCGGAAGCGGTGCCGCCCCGTGAGGCGATTTTATCGATCTCGTCAAGAAAGATAATCCCCGACTGTTCAGTACGGCGAATGGCCTTTTCGATGACACTCTCGGTGTCTACCAGCCGCTCCGCCTCTTCCTTTTTCAGAAATTCGAGAGCTTCGGGCACCTTCATCTTTTTGGGCTGCTGCTTCTTAGGAAAAAACTTGGAAAAGGCCTCCTGCAGCGAACTCTGCATGTCTTCCATGCCTGAGGCGGAAAAGACCTCCACCACCGGAGTGCCGCCGGTTGAAGCCACCGCCAGCTCGACCACCCGATCGTCCAGTTCGCCCCGACGCAACATTTCGCGGAACCGCTCCCTGGTGCTCTTGCCTACAGGTTCTTCCGTTTTCGCTTCCCCGCTGTCATAGCCCAGAGGAATGATATTTTGTTGCGACGAAGTGGGCATGCCGGCGTGGAGACCTGGAGTGCGCGGCAGCAGGAGGTCAAGTAAGCGCTCCTCGGCCAGAGCTTCCGCCTTACCCTGCACCCCGGTTTCTTCCTCCTTGGTCACCATGGTCACTGCCAACTGGGTGAGATCGCGGATCATCGATTCGACATCACGGCCGACATAGCCGACCTCGGTGAATTTAGAGGCCTCGATTTTGAGAAACGGGCTCTGGGCCAGATGGGCGAGTCGACGGGCGATCTCGGTTTTCCCCACCCCGGTCGGACCAATCATAATGATATTTTTAGGGGCGATCTCCTCACGCAACGACGGCTCGACCTGCTGCCGCCGCCAGCGATTGCGCAGGGCAATGGCCACCGAACGTTTGGCATCTGCCTGGCCGATGATGTAACGATCCAATTCGGCGACGGTTTCCCTGGGCGTGAGGGAATTGAGTTCTTGCGATCCTTTCATATTTTTTCAACAACGATGTTAGTGTTGGTGTACACACAGATGGTACCCGCAATTTCCAAGGAGGCCCTGGCAATTGCGGCGGCATCAAGATCGGAATGGGCAATCAGTGCCCTGGCAGCAGCCTGGGCGTAGGGCCCTCCAGAGCCGATGGCCAGAATACCGTCATCGCCCTCAATAACGTCGCCAGTGCCTGAGAGCAGCAGGGAATACTGGGCATCCACGGCGATCAGCATGGCCTCGAGCCGGCGCAGCATCTTGTCCATCCGCCAATCTTTAGCCAGTTCGACCGCCGCCCGCATCAGATTGCCGTTATACTGTTCCAGTTTCTGTTCCAACCGGTCATATAGGGTGAAGGCATCGGCAGTTGACCCGGCAAATCCGGTAATGACCTGATCGTGATAAAGCCGCCGCACCTTTTTGGCCTGATGCTTGATAATGGTCGCCCCAAGCGACACCTGACCGTCACCGGCAACAACGACTTCACCCTTGTGACGAATGGCAACAATAGTGGTGGAACGAATTTTCTGTGTTTGCATGGTATTGATTCAATAAAGTTTCGAAGAAGGGGAACAGGGAGTGGATTTGTAATCGTTATCGCACAGCGAGTCAATCCCTGGCCCCGGTTTCGGCCGCCAGTCCTCCTGTTTTTCAGCCGCTGCCTCGTTTGGCCTGAGGATGCGCCTGGTCATACACCTTAGAGAGATGATCGATATTGATATGGGTGTATTTCTGGGTGGTCGAAAGGCTGACATGCCCCAGCAACTCCTGTACCGTCCTTAGATCCGCGCCCATCTCCAGCAGGTGGGTGGCAAAAGAGTGTCGCAGGGCATGCGGCGTGACGGTCACTCCGATCCCAGCCCGCAACCCATATGTCTGAAAGGTACGTTCCACACTTCGCGCTGTCAACCGCGTTCCCTGCCCGTTAAGAAATAAAGCCTGACGTTCGGCGGCAAGTCCCCGGCTCATCCGGGCGATGGTCAGGGCCTCACGTTCGGGCAGGTACTGCCGGAGCGCCTCCTTGGCAGCACTACCGAAGGGTATCAGCCGCTCCTTGTTACCCTTCCCCCTGACCAGCACCATTTCGCCAACAAAATCAAAATCAGCCATGTTGCCTGCCACCAGCTCGGAAACTCGCATACCGGTTGAGTAGATCATCTCCATCACCGCCCGGTCCCGACGAAAATACCGGTCCGAAACTACCGGCGCCTCCAGGAGGCTGAACACCTCGTCCACAGTGAGGAAAGCTGGAATAGGATGGCCGAGTTTCGGGCTGGCGACCCCTGCGAGCGGATCACCGACGATCACATGCTCACGCTGCAGATAACGAAAAAAAGTCCTCAAACCTGAGAGCTTTCGGGCCACCGAGGCCCCGGCATTGCCGGCATATAAGGAACCGACGAACGATCGCACCATCGCGGCTGTGATCAATTCGGGTCGGGCCTCATCGCCGCAGAAGCGGTGAAATTCGCGAACATCCCGCTGATAACCGTCAGCGGTATGACGCGAATACCCCTTTTCAATCAAGAGCCACGCAACGAATCGTTCAATATGGGCAGTCATCACTAAACAGATGTTGAAACCAACTGGGAGAATGTTTAAGGTAGACGATTACCCTTGCTCTATTTTTTCGGCAAACAAAATCGTCATCAGGACAGGGCAAACGAAACTGGTTATGGCAAAAAAGAACTTCGAAAATGCGCTGACCAGGCTGGAACAGATCACCGATGAACTTGAAGCCGGAGATCTGAGCCTGGAAAAAAGTCTCGACAAATTCAACGAAGGCATTGCACTGGTGCAATTTTGCAACAGCAGACTCGAGGAGGCGAAAAGCCGGGTCGATTTGCTGTTGCAAAAGGATGGCGACCTGATTGCGGTGCCCTTTGCAGAGGAAGACGGTGGAGATCAAAACCTATCTGGATGAACAACGGCAACGCGTAGAAAAGCACCTCGCCAGCCTCATGCTGGAACCCTTAGGGGAGTTCAGCAGACACATTGAGGCGATGCGCTACAGTCTCTTTGGCGGCGGCAAACGGATCCGCCCCATACTGTGCCTGGCCGCCGCCGGGGCCGTGGACAGCAGTGAGGATACCGTGCGCCGCGCCCTGCCCGTAGCCTGCGCGCTTGAGTGTATTCATACCTACTCGCTCATCCACGACGACCTGCCGGCCATGGACGATGACGATCTCCGCCGGGGCAAACCGACCAACCATACAGTTTACGGTGAAGCCGCCGCCATCCTCGCCGGCGATGGTCTGCTCACCTTTGCCTTTGATCTCCTCAGCAGCCCGATTTCCGCCGCCATTGCCGATCCGGCCCGGATCCGGATCATTCAAGCCATCGCCAGAGCGGCCGGACCGCTTGGCATGGTCGGCGGCCAATCCCTGGATATGATCTATGCAGGCAGGCAGGTCGGTTACGATGAACTGCGCAGCATCCATCGCAGTAAAACCGGTGCCCTGATCACAGCCTCGGTGGTCTGCGGTGCCATTGTCGCCGGTGCGAATGAAGAGCAAGAAGCGGCGCTGAGTACCTATGGCGACAACATCGGCCTCGCCTTTCAGATTATTGATGATCTGTTGGATGTCGAAGCCACCACCGAACAACTGGGCAAATCCGCGGGGAGTGACCTTAAATCCGACAAGGTCACCTATCCCTCGCTTTTCGGCAGAGAGACCTCGCGGACCATGGCCAGAGAAGCAGTACAGGAAGCTCTCATCGCCCTCACCTCCTTCGACCTGCAGGCCGATCCGCTCAGAGCCCTTGCCAACTATATCGTGGAACGAAAAAAATAATCATGCTTATTGTGGACACCCAGACGGAGCGGCAGGGCAAATTCCTGGATACCATCGACTCTCCCCAGGATCTGCGCCGGCTCAACCTGCTTGAGCTGGAGATCCTCGCGCAAGAAATCCGGGAGACCCTCATTGCCACAGTGGCCCAAACCGGCGGCCACCTTGCCCCCAGCCTGGGTGTGGTCGAACTGACCCTGGCCCTGCACTATGTCTTTGATACCCCGCACGACCGTCTGGTTTGGGATGTCGGTCACCAGGCCTATGCCCATAAACTGCTTACCGGGCGCAGAGACCAGTTTACGACGCTGCGCCAGTACAAAGGGATGAGCGGTTTTCCCAAACGAACGGAAAGTGAATACGATACCGTGGAAGCCGGTCACAGTTCCACCTCCATCTCCTATAGCCTGGGAATGGCGGCGGGCAAGGCGATCCAAGCAGATACAGGCAAGATCGTCGCCATTATTGGCGACGGCTCCATGACTGCGGGCATGGCCTTCGAGGGCCTCAATCATGCCGGCGACCTGGGCAGGGATCTGATTGTTATCCTCAACGACAACGAGATGTCGATCTCTAAAAACGTCGGGGCGCTGTCCAGTTTCCTCAGCAGAAAACTGACCGGCAAGACGATCCAACGCTTGCGGGATCATATCGAGGATCGATTGATGGCACTCTCCTCAGTGGGGGAAAACATCCTCACCGTTCTGCGTAAAAGCGAGGAAAGCATCAAGGGTTTCTTTACGCCAGGCATGCTGTTTGAGGCCCTGAAATTCAAATATATCGGACCAATTCCAGGGCACGAACTCGACGATCTGATTGCAACGCTTGAAAATGTCCGCGACCACAGCCATGGCCCGGTACTTATCCATGTCATCACCACCAAGGGTAAGGGCTACAAACCGGCGGAAACCAATCCCGGCGACTTCCATGGCATCGGCGCGTTTGACATTGCTACCGGCAAGCCGATAAAAAACGAAAACAGCACCATTTCCTACACCAAAGTCTTCGGCGACACCCTCTGTCGACTGGCCCGTCAGGATGCGCGTCTGGTGGCTATTACCGCCGCCATGCCGGGAGGTACCGGGCTGTTGCCCTTCAGTGCCGAATTTCCAGAACGCTTTTTCGATGTCGGTATTGCCGAACAGCATGCCGTCACCTTTGCCGCCGGTCTTGCCCTTGAAGGAATGCGTCCGTTCTTCGCCGTCTACTCCTCCTTCATGCAGCGGGCCTTGGATCAGTTGATCCACGATGTCTGCCTGCCGAACCTGCCGGTAACCATCGCCCTGGACCGCAGCGGCGTAGTCGGCGCCGACGGCCCGACCCACCACGGTGTCTTTGACCTCTCCTTTCTCCGCTTTATCCCCAACCTGACGGTGATGGTCCCCAAAGACGAGAACGAACTGCAGCAGATGCTGTACACCGCCCTCAACCACAACGGCCCGGTAGTGCTCCGCTATCCCAGAGGCAGCGGTGAAGGGGTCGCCCTGGAGTCCTCTTTCCAAAATCTCGCCATCGGCAAGGGCGAATTGTTGCGGGAGGGCAACGATGTCCTCCTCCTGCCGATCGGCAACCGGGTCTATCCGGCCATGGCCGCCGCGGCCCGCCTGGAGCAACAAGGCATTGACGCCGCTGTGATCAACCCCCGCTTCCTCAGGCCACTGGACAACGAACTCATTACCACCTGGGCTGCGCAAACCGGCCGGGTGGTTACCATTGAGGATAACAACACCCTCGGCGGCTTCGGCAGCGCCGTGCTCCAATCGCTCAACGAACAGGGGCTGCACCTGCCGATGAAGATTCTCGGCTATGGCGACACCTTCACCGAACACGGACCGCAGGCCACGCTCTGGAAAAATGCCGGGATCGACGCCGATGGCATTGTTCAAAGTGTCCTGGAACTCGTGAGCAAATAATTCCGGGTTGAATAACCCTGGGAAGCCGCCTGAAGCCCATTGGCTTTGCCCCCCACTTTCCCTCTTTATCCCCTCTTCAATTAGTTCGGAACATTCTACCGCCATACACAGCGCTATTATCGGCCTGCAGAAAGCAAGGGCTGACACCGTCCGAAGCCTTGAAATTACTTTTTCAAAAAAAGTGGCTAGCTTTTATGACGGGATCGGCGGCGACCAGTTGTGCTGCTGGTTGTCGGAGGAAAAGAGGATGGACGTAAAAGCCTGGGAGGATCATTTCGTTATGCAGGCAATTGCAACGGCTGACCTTGAGGCGGTCAGGGCGTGTTTTCCAGGGAATAATGCTAGAATTTTTTAGCCGACGACAGAAGGAAACTGGTTAAATTGGTGAGGTGTGTCCCTATTTTTCCCGCTTGGTGGCCATTATTGTCACCCTACACCAATTTATACGAGAGCCTTCTTATCCAGCACGTTCCTTAGTAGCGTTGTAATCACGCTCTTGCTCAAGGGCTTCATTGCGAATCCTTTAATCCCCTCGGCTTTTGCCTGCTTTTCGCTAATAAGGGCGCTGTAACCAGTACAAAGGATAATCGGGATGTCCGGACGAATTTCCAGCATCCGCCTTGCGAGATCCATCCCCGTCATTTCCGGCATGGTCTGGTCGGTAATAACTGCATCAAAAAAATCAGGGCGGTCATGGAAGGTGGATAAAGCCTCTAGGCTCTGTGTCCGCACCGTTACCACATATCCCAAAGATTCGAGTATCATTTTACCAATGTCAGCCAGCATCTCCTCGTCGTCAACCAAAAGGATACGTTCTGTGCCAAGCGGGGCGGCTTCGACAGTCTTGATTTCGGAGACGACGTCCTCCTCGAGTGCTGGAAAGTACACATTAAAAATCGTACCTCTGCCAAGATTAGTTTCACTAGTGATGAACCCGCCATAGCTGGTAACAATTCCATGTATTATGGAAAGCCCCATGCCGGTACCTTTACCAACTTCCTTTGTGGTAAAATAGGGATCAAAGATTTTGCCCCATATTTCTGGCTCGATCCCTGTGCCCGTATCGCTGACCGATAGTGCAACAAAACTTCCGGGATGTATCTCGGGATGCTGCTGAAGATTATGCTGGAAAAGTTCGCAGTCCTTGAGGATGATTTCAAGAGTGCCTCCCGTCCGCTCCATGGCATGAAAGGCATTAGTGCAGAGGTTAATCAGGATTTGGTGCACCTGGGTCGGATCGGCCAGAATTGACTTGGTTACAGTATCGATCTTCTGCTTGATCGCAATGGTTGAAGGCAATGATGGGCGAATGAGATTGATAGCTTCTTTAACAATGCCGGCTGGTTCCAGAGGAATCTTTTTGATGACGGCCTGGCGGCTAAAGGCAAGGATCTGCTTGACTAGCGTCGCTGCCCTGTGGCTTGCTTCCAGCACTTTGTCGAGGTTCTTAGCCGCAAATGAATCCTGAGGACTGGCATCTTTAGCAATCTCGGTAAAGCCAAGAATTGCTCCGAGGATATTATTAAAATCATGGGCAATGCCACCTGCCAGAGTGCCGATAGCTTCCATCTTTTGTGCCTGGATCAGTTGAGTCTGCAGATGCCTTTTTTCCTCTTCAGCTTTTTGGCGAAAAGTCACATCTCGGAAACTCCATACCCGTCCCACGATTGTGCCTTCGAGATATTGGGGCTGCGAGTAGCGTTCGTATATACTACTGTCGAGTAATTCGACGATATCAAAAGAATTGAGTTCGGGGTGGGCGTAAAGCTCTTGCACTCGGTCAAGGAACCCCTGGGGATCCTTCAATTTTTGCAGGATGGATCCGAGATAGGTGCCATCTTTACGGGAATCCAAGATCTCAGGTGCAATTTGCCAAATGTCGACGAATTTTTGATTAAAACTTACAATGTCACCTTCACGGTTCACAACCAGGACACCGTCGGCCGTTGATTCGAGGGTGGCATGCAACAGAGAAATAGATCTCTTGAGGTTTTCTTGGGCACGCTGTCGCGCTTCTCCCTCCTGCAGCAGCTGCAAATTTGTCTGTATAAGCCCGTGAAAATTCATCTCTAGGGCTTTGGCCATGTTTCTAAAATTGCTAATGAGTGAATTGAATTCCTCTGCGGAACTGGTTGGCCAATCTATCCCCTTATCTTTTGCGAGTTTGTCTGGGATATCGGCGGTGACTTGTGCTAATTGGATAAGGGGGCGGGTGAGTCTATGGCTGAAGAGATAGGAAAGGAGAAGGGCCACAGTCACTAAACAAGCCACGATGGCTAGGTTTTTCACATAAAGGGCATACAGGATAAACTGCAAGGGGGCCACGGGAGCCACGATGGTAAGTTTCCAAGGAAGCTCAGGCCCTACGGACGATTCCTGCACATAGTATGATTGCTGCCATCGAGCTATAATATTAAGAGGTTTATCATTTGGGCTCAACAGATACATTCTATTGTCCAAGACTTGAGACATCCCTGATTCTTTCCAATCCCACACCTTCAGGGGGGTTCGTTCCGGCATCGTGCTGGCGATGACCCGATTTTTTGAATCCGTAAGAGTAAGATTCCCCGCAACTTTGTTCAACTGGTAAGGTCGGAGTATATTCTGTATCCGCCCGAGATCAAGAGTGCCGGAGGAACAACCTACCCAGCGATTCTCCCTGATCACGGGAACGCCTATAGTTACGATGGGGGAATTAATTGCCGCTCGTCCCATAAAGACTTCCGAAACTACTGGTTGCTGTTTGAGCCGAGCTTCCTGAAACCAGGATCTGTCGGAGATATTCACGCCAAGGGTGGATTCCCCCCTTTCATTGACCTTTGGGTCAAAGGCAATAGTACGGCCATCCGCGTCTTCTATGTGCATACCGATAAAGTCCGGAAAGGACTGTTTCAGGACTTCCGTCTTGTGCTGTAAGCCTTCCGACGGGGACATGGAAGTTGTATCGATGAGAGAGGCCAGCGCCTGCACAGCCTGCAAATGAAATTGGTGCCAGGAATGTAAGTGCAACTGCACATTGGTGGATAAGGATTGCAGCTCCGCCATGATACTGGCTTCGAGGTTGGCTTTCTCTTGTTTGGCTTGAACAATGGTAAAAAGGAGCGTAGGGAGGAGTACCATCATGACCATTAAGTTAAATAAAGTCGCTTGAAGGGTGATACGCTTTGAGGTCTGAGAACGCTGAAAAATCAAATCGAGTGGCAGATAGCAGATGACCAGACTGGCCAGCAAGGCATTAAAAATACCGTTGATAGCCTGCTTGAGCATGATGAACGTGGTCGTGATGACATCCGTGTGCATCACCACTCCGTGGAAAAACCAGGCCAGCGGCATGCCGAGAAGCACCCAATAGAGCCAATCGAGTGCTAACAGGTTCCCGCGTCCCTTTTTGAGAAAATAACCTACAAAAAACGCTTCACTGGTAAAATTGATAAACCCGTAAGGGTGCCCCCAGAGGAAATACGTACTACTGTGAACAATGACCGCAGTGAGCATCCCCCAGCCGAGACCGAAAAAATAGATCACCAAAAGTACGAATACGCTGCCGAGAAGAAAATTAGCCGCGAAAAAGAGCGAAAGGGGAAAGTAATTGCCGAAGAATCCCATGAGAATCAGCAAAGCCAAAACGATCAAAAACTTGCCGGTAGTCACGCGCTTATTCATTTCTATCACGTCTCTATCCGTGGACGATGACAGGGTGGTGCAATCTTATCTTTCATTTTTTATTCATCCGTTCGCGTAGGTCTTTTCCCGCTATAAAAAATGGCAGCCTTTTGGGGGCTACCTATATTTCTTTTCCCGTCGTATGCCGTTAATTCTGTAAAAAATTAGTAACAGGATAGAGGGCGGATATCTTGTTACCAAGTCATTCTCCTTAACCGCTGTTATTCGCCTGAAAGAGAAACCTTCTTGTACTAGCAGTAAAGATTACAACCACCACTAGTATTCTGGCAGCGATAGACATCGGTAAATCGTGTTAATTATGATGGATAACAATTAATCTATCTCAAAAAGCACACATCAGCACTGCTAAGTTTTACTAAAGAAAAGGCCCCCTAAATCAGGGGGCCTCACAACACATGAATTCATTCATTACAGGCAGTTAAACCGTACATGACGGCTTTGGCTTCGATCCCCCTTTTGTTCTCTCTTGTACGCTGAACCGACCTCTCAGGTCATGGCTAATCGTCAAAATTCCCCTGAGGTCCCTTGTCGGTTGCCAAGGTTACCGCTCGTTCCCTGATTTTCGCCTCGGTCCAGTCCTCGGGTGAGTCGATCCGCCCGGTTTTGGGCCCAATGTCATACGACCCGGCCTCAAGGATTGCCTCAACCCCGAAACGGGCGGTGTCGGCGGCATTAAAGACCTCGACCAGCAGGGTGTAAATGAAATTTTCGACCCGGCGGGCCATCCGCTCACGAACCGCTTTGGGCTGGCCCATTATTTTATTTTCAAAGGGAAGGTTGAGACTTTTATAGTCACCCTTTTTCCAGCCTTTGGCCTCGGCATAGGTGCGCATTTCCTGCCAGAGTGCCTCGGTCACCCCTTCGCCGGGAACCTTTATGAATTCACCGTTCTCATCCACTATGGCATTACCATAATCATTAACCGCCAGGCCCCAGGAAACCATCTGCAGAGCAGTGGCGACATTAGCCTTGGTCGAATAGGTCTGGGCGGCGATGGCCCGCAGTCGGTCGGAATTGTTCCCAGAGGTGCCATGTTGGGCCCCGGAAACGGCGTATCCGGCCAAGGCCTTGTGAATCTCGGCGGTGAGTTCCACCTGGATACCCTGAGCCGATGCCTCAAGTCCGTGGGTGGTGCCGTTGTTGAGCGCAATCCAGTCGGTAAAGATATCGTGGGCATTCAAGCCCTGGATGATGAACAGCGCCTCTTCCTTAGTGGAAAGACCAAGCTTGCCTTTGATCTCGCCGACCTCGGTCTCCAGGCCGGCCCAGTTCGGCACCTCTCGGGCCAGTTCGATGCTGGCCAGTAGATTTTCGGCATCAGGCATGTGTGAGGCATCAATAGCGATCGAGGTAATACCGGCCTCAAAGATCGTTGGAATCTCAACCAAAGCCACCGGGATATCAGCAGGTTTTTTGATACCGTAGTGATCGGCGTGAATGGCAACGGGCACAGTGATGGCCAGTTCGTTACAAAGGGCGTCGACCTGTCGGGCGATATTCCAATAATTGGTCGGGCAATAAGCATTGGCACCGCCCTCGGAACGGGCGATTTCAATGATGATGGCCGCATGCGCACGCTGAGCTGCCTGCAAGGCCCCCCGGATGACCAGGTGGTTGCGGCCGTTAGCGGCAATAGTCATGGCTCCGCCCTTGGCCAGCATGGCCCGATCAATCACCTTGCCGCTAACAATCAATGCCCGTGAATGGGGAAACAGTCCCCTGACATTCGGTGGTCGGCCAATGCCCAGGGCTTTTTCAAAATTAGCAATATACGTCATCGACTTCCTCCTGTTGACAATTCATTCGGATAAACTGAGCATCATGGGCAACGTCTGTACCGTCTGACCGGTTGGATTTGCCGCTAACGAACATCTCAAGGTAACCGACTTTTTCCCAACTCAGCAAGAAAAAACAATGATACCACCCTCCTGCTTCCCATGCGAGATTCCGTCATGCCGAGCGCCGCCCGTTATTATCGAGGGCTTTATTCAGGATTATCGGTCGCTACGATGTCAGCGTCCGCCTTTGGCGGAAAACCAGTCAAGGTTGTTTTGGCGAATACAGCAACAGCCACAATGCTGACCTCATAGAGCAGGATCAAGGGTCCGACCATCAGCAGCTGATTAACCACATCCGGAGTAGGAGTGAGGATGGCAGCCACCACAAAGGCGGCCAGCACGGCATATTTTCTATGCTTAACCAGAAAAGGTTTATTGACCACGCCTATCTTTCCCAAAAATACCATGAAGACAGGCAATTCGAAAATCAATCCAAAGGCGAGAAACAGGCGTAGGGCCAACGAAAAATATTCATCAACCGCCGGCATGGGTTCAAGGAAGGCACTGGAATAACCAAGAAGAAAGTGAAAGACTGGGGGGAAGGCCACAAAATAACCGAAGGCAGCCCCACTGACAAAACAGAGGGTGGAAATAATGGTGAAAGGCACCACTATCCGTTTTTCATGATGGTATAACCCTGGAGAGACAAATCGCCAGATCTGGAGAAAGATGACGGGGCTGGCCAGAACGGCGCCACAGACAAGTGCTAGTTTAAAGTAAAAAAAAAACCGTCCTGGTAGGAGGTGAAAATCAGAGATTTACCGGCCGGCAACACTTTGACCAGAGGCTGTAGAAACCACTCGGCCAGCGACTGAATGAAACTGTTGACGATGACGAAACCAACGGCCACTGCGGCGAGGGAAATCAGCAAACAGGAGCGCAGCTCCGCCAGATGCTCGGTCAGGGTCTGTTGGTCGAATTGTTCCTGTGCGTCCACGTGTTTACACCCAAGATATTTGGTAACGAAGAAGATGAATTCTTTTTCTACTCCATCCCAGCTCTATTGTAAACTGGATATGGATAGTGTTTGATTTGTCTTCCACTTGAGGATACACTGGGCAATATACTCAATAGACTGATTTGCAAGGATTTTCACAAGGATTACCATGGCATCCATCCTCGTCGTCGACGATGAACTGAGCATGCGAGAGTTTCTCAAAATTCTTCTCGAAAAAGAAGGATATCGGGTAACTACGGCTGCCGAAGGCAAGACCGCGCTCGCGCTCGCCGAAAAAAGTGCATTTGACCTGATGATTTCCGATATCCGCATGCCCGGCATGAGCGGCCTGGATCTCCTGACCTGCATAAAAAAGCTGCAGACGGATATCGGCGTTATCATGATCACCGCTTTCGCCTCGCCCGACGATGCGGTGGCGGCCATGAAAAACGGGGCTTTTGACTACATCACCAAACCCTTCAATGTCGAGGAGATCAAGACGGTTATCCGGGCGGTGCTGAAAAAGAAACAGCAAACCGAGCCCGCACCGGCCAGCGGTTTTCCAGAAATTATCGGTCAAAGTCCGGAGATGATGAAAATCTTCGAACTAATCAAAAAAATAGCGCCGACTCCGGCCAACGTTCTCATTTACGGAGAATCGGGAACCGGCAAGGAACTGGTGGCCAAAGCCATCCACAACCGTTCCCGGGTCGCGGCCAATCCCTTTGTCCCCATCACCTGCAGCGCCATTCCCGAGAGCCTGCTGGAGAGCGAACTTTTCGGCCATGTCAAAGGCTCGTTCACCGGGGCAATCGCCGATAAGGCAGGACTTTTTCAGCAGGCCGACCAAGGTACTGCCTTTCTTGATGAAATCGGGGAACTGACCCCCATTATCCAGACGAAGCTCCTCCGGGTCTTGCAGGAACGGGAGTTCATGCCGGTGGGCTCGACCAAAACCAGGCAGGTAAACGTCCGGATCATCGCTGCCACCAATAGAGTCCTTGAGCAGGAAATTATTTTGGGGAAGTTCCGGGAAGATCTCTACTATCGGCTCGCGGTCGTCCCCATCAGAGTACCACCTCTGCGTGAACGCATCGGTGACGTGCCGCTGCTGGTCGAGTTTTTTCTCAAAAAATATTCAACATTGCTCGGCAAAGAGGTGCAGACCATGTCCTCCTACGGCATGGAAGTCCTGATGCACTATGATTTTCCCGGCAATGTCCGCGAATTGGAAAATATCATCGAGCGAGGCGTCGCCCTGGAATCATCCAACATCATCCTACCGGAGAGCCTTATCCTTTCTTTGCACCGCCAGGAAAAGAACAAACCGGATTCGGGTATAACCACGACACCGCTCTTTGTCGCCGCTCAGGATGAAGAGGAACTCTTTGAATTAGGGCTGGAGGATATTCTGCAACGGGTTGAGAAGGAGATGCTTCTTCACGCCCTGGCAAAGGCCGACAATTCCAAAATGCGGGCCGCCGACCTGCTTAAACTCAGTTTTCGCAGCCTGCGTTATAAAACCAAGAAACACAACATTGATTGATTTCGCTGCCTCAGGTGAGGCCTCTCCCCTACACTCTAATAATGAGCGGCAGACCCTATGTCCTCTTTCATCGCCAGGGCTTTGACTCCGATTACTGACAGCGAACAAGAAACGCGGAGGCATCTCCTCTGGTGGATTCTGATCAGGATTCTTTTATTCTCCCTGCTCATCGGCATCACCTCGTTTTTACACGAGAAAAGGCATTCCGTCATCCTCCCACCGTTACCCGTGATCACAGCCTTCCTCTTTGTCCTTTACAGCTTTTCCATCGGCTCAGCGATCCTCCTGCAAAAAAGAACCCGGGATGTGCGCAAATTCGGTTTGATCCAGTTGTTTGCCGATACTGTTTTCACCGGTCTGTTGGTCTATGCAACCGGTTGCAGCCAATCCATTTTTACCCCTATTCTCATTCTGCCGGTTATCGCGGGGGGACTCATTCTCCACAGAATGGGCGGCTTGATTCTTGCTTCTGCAGCCACCCTGCTTTATGGAGGTGTGCTGAGCAGCGAACTGTTTGGCGGGGTTCCCGATTATTTTTTCAAAACGACTTACAACGTCCCCGACACTATATTTATCGGCACCAACCTCTTTGCCATCTATGGACTAATATTTTTTCTGGCTGCATTATTGAGCGGGCAATTAGCCAGGAGGCTACGGTTTACCGAGGAAAAACTGAGCAAGACAGCTCTCGAATATGACCGGCTGTCGATCCTCTACAAACAAATATTTGACGATATTTCCACAGGAATCATCACCACCGATCAGGGCGATTTCATAACTTCCTATAATCAGGCCGCAGAACGGATCACAGAATATCCCCGCGAAAAAATTCTAGGCCAGCCGTTTAACCACTGCTTTCCCGCTATTATCCTGCAGGAAAGCCAGGGCCGCAGTGTCTGTGATTTTAAAAAAAATAACAGCTCACTGACCAGAATCGGATACTCCTTTTCTTATCTCAATATGCCGGTAGCTGAGGGTTTGGAAAAGCAGCAGGCCAGATGGAAGGTTATCACTTTGCAGGATATCAGCCAGATCGAACGGATGGAACAGCAGGTGCGCGAAGCGGAAAAAATGGCTGTCATCGGCGAATTAAGCGCTTCCATCGCCCATGATTTCAGGAATCCTCTGGCCGCTATTTCTGGTTCAGCCCAGATCTTGGCCATGGAGCAAACGAATATTACCGCCCTTGACCCGACAACCTTTAAAACACTGCTGAGCATCATCCTGCGGGAGTCCAACCGGATGGCCCAAACCATTACCGATTTTCTCCAGTTTGCCCGCCCAGCCCCGATTCAACCTGAATGGTTTGACTTAAACAACCTGGTTGATGAGGTGGTCGCAAAACTGTTGGCAGGGAGTAATACGGTAGCCGCGGCCGGGATCATCAAAGAAATAGCTGAAAATCTTGACTGTTGGGCCGACCGCCAGCAAATTCAGACCATATTGACCCACCTTTTGGAAAACGCCTGTATTGCGGTGGGAGCACAACAAGATGCTATTGTGGTCGCCGGCCATGAAATCAATGACAACAACCAAGGGGCTATCTGTATTGAGATCCGCGACCAAGGACCGGGAATACCGGAGGAGCTAAGGAAAAAGGTTTTTACGCCTTTTTTCTCAAGCCGAACCGATGGCACAGGCCTGGGCCTGGCTATTGTCCGCCAGATCGTTGAAAATCACAACGGCTCAATCGAGATCGACCGCAATGCTGTCTATGGCTGCATCATTCGGCTCAACCTTCCCCTTCCCCAGGTGGCTACGCCCTGACCTTGCGGACTTTCGCGCCCAACTTCTGCAATTTTTCCAGCATGTTCTCATAGCCTCGCTCAAGATGATAAATTCTCGAGATTTCAGTGGTGCCGCTGGCTGAAAGACCGGCGATAACCAACGAAGCCGATGCTCGCAAATCCGTAGCCATGACCGGTGCGCCGCACAGTTTATCACGGCCGATGCCACGAACCACGGCGCGGGAACCTTCAATAGTGATATCGGCACCCATCCGCTTCAGTTCAGCCACATGCATGAATCTATTCTCGAAGATCGTTTCATGATTGATCGGAACACCATCATCTTGCACCATCAGATCTTGCTACGCAAAATTTAAAAGTTTGTATTTTCGAGTAGTTGAGTCTAATTTTCAACCTCTCCGGTCCCCTCACCCAAACACCACCCAACGGCTCCAGGTATGTATATCCCTATTTTGACAAAGATAAGTTCTTTGCCTAAATCGGCCTCTCGAATTTTCCCACGGTCCACCCAACCCAACCTATGACTACTGCTGGTCGGGTGAGTACGTCGAGCATGGTGATTGAGTAAATAATTTTCACAGGATCGATGGTTTCCATGGGGTGCTCCTGTGTTAAATGGACAAAAAAATAGCCCCAAGACTGTGATGATCTAGGGGCTGCGACTGGGGATAGCTGAACGGGTTGCTCAGCTTTATAAGGTGGCAGGGCTTGCGCGGTTTGGAGGAGAGAGGAATGGAGATACTAAGGAAACCCCGTGACCGAAATAGCCAGAGGGCTTGCGGTGACTATGTTTCCTGAAAAAGTTGGGCGGGGATCGGCGTTGCTAAGTGGTCATTCCAACAGAAAAACTTGTTGTTATTCCCTGACCTTGCGGACTTTCGCGCCCAACTTCTGCAATTTTTCCACCATGTTCTCATAACCCCGCTCAAGATGATAAATTCTCGAAATCTCTGTGGTGCCGCTGGCTGAAAGACCGGCAATAACCAACGAAGCCGATGCTCGCAAATCCGTAGCCATGACCGGTGCGCCGCACAATTTATCACGGCCGATGCCACGAACCACAGCGCGGGAACCTTCAATAGTGATATTGGCGCCCATCCGTTTCAGTTCAGCCACATGCATGAATCTATTCTCGAAGATCGTTTCATGAATGATCGAAACACCATCACCTTGCACCATCAAGGCCATGAACTGCGCTTGCAGATCGGTGGGAAAACCGGGAAAAGGCAGCGTAGTAATATCGATACTGTGCAAACGGCAGCGGTTTTTACCGTCGACGTCGGGACAAGAAACCGTCATCGAATTCTCGGCCGCTTCTATTCTGACGCCACATAGCGACAACTTCTCAGAAAGAGCCGGAAGATGCACAGGATTGCAATCGGTAATGGTAACCAAGCCTCCCGCGGCGGCCACAGCAATCAGATACGTCCCGGTTTCGATCCGGTCAGGAATAATGACCGATTCCGTCGCCTGCAACCGATCAACCCCATGAACAGTCAACCGGTCAGTGTCCTTGCCCTCAATCACAGCGCCCATAGCAATGAGCATATCAATGAGATTGCCGACCTCGGGCTCCTTGGCCGCATTTTTTATGATAGTTTGTCCTACAGAAACAACCGCAGCCATCAGTACGTTTTCCGTTCCAGTGACCGAAGGGGTATCAAAATATACGGTTCCACCCTGAATTCTGCCATCGACACTCGCTTCGACATAGCCTTGCTCAAGTCGTGTGGCGACTCCCAGTTTCTCAAAACCTTTCAGATGATAATTGATGGGCCGGGCACCGATGGCGCACCCGCCAGGCAAAGAAACACGGGCAAATCCTGACCTCGAAAGGAGCGGCCCCAACACCAGCACAGAGGCGCGCATCGTTTTGACCAGATCATAAGGTGCCTCCACCCCGGTCAGCTGATCGGTATTAATGCGGATGGTTTGCCCCACACGCTCCCACCGCGCACCCAGAATCTCCAAAAGCTTAAGCATGGTTCTGGTATCACGCAAATCAGGGACATTATGCAGGGTATGCCAACCAGGGGCCAGGAGGGTCGCGGCCAGCAACGGTAGGGCGGCATTCTTAGCGCCGCTGATACTGACAGTGCCATGCAGCGGATATCCGCCTTCAATGATGAGTTTATCCATAACGAATCGATTTAGAAGAAATAAAATAAGAAAGAAATGTTAAATTGTTGGAGTTGCCATATCAACTATTGGGTGCATATCGTGCCTGCAAAACCCTCGGTCGCCCCGACCAGTCATCGATCACCCTTACTTCGTCATATTGCCGGCGGGGATCCTTGAACAAAGCAGTCACCGCATTTTTTTGATCCGCTCCAATCTCGAGAAAAATCCAGCCGTCGGGCTGTAAGATCCATTCCGCACCGACAGCTATCTGCTCGATAAGGCGCATACCCGTTGGCCCTCCCGATAGAGCCAAACGGGGTTCCGACCTGCTGACCTCTGGTTCCAGGTCCTCAATCTGATCATCGGCAATATACGGAGGGTTGCTGACGATCAAATCAAATTTCCGCCTCAGGTTGAGCGCGGCGAACAGATCGCTGCAGACCAGCGCAATCTGATCGGCAACGTGGTGCCTGTTAGAATTTTCCGCTGCGACCACCAATGCAGCCTCTGAAATATCAACCGCAGTAACCCGGCAACCGAGCTCCCTGGCAAGAACCACCGCAATCACGCCGCTTCCGGTGCACATATCAAGGGCGCATGAGATTGCACTGCTTACGGAACAAACAGCGAAGACCTGTTCCAGTAAGAATTCTGTTTCGGGTCGGGGAATCAGGACAGCAGGAGAAACGGCAAAATCCAAGGACCAGAATTCCTGTGAACCGGTCAGATGCTGCAGGGGAATACGCTGACTCCGTTGCTCGACAAGTCGCCGGTACTGTTGCAACGTACAATCGTCTACGGATTGCTTGCCCTGCAAAACAAGACGACTCCTGGTCATGGCCGTCAGATGTTGGAACAGCAGCCGGGCATCAAGGCTGGCATCTTCAATACCAGCACAGGTCAGTTGCAGGGCGGAAGCCGCAAGCAGATCGTCGATGTTCATCGAGTGCGGGGGTGCTCTGAAAGGGCTAATGGGTAGACTTGAGTGCTTCTGTCTGGTAATGGGTGATGATCGGCAGAATGACATCGTCAAGCATGCCGGCTATCACTTGATCCATACGGTAAATAGTGAGATTGATCCGGTGATCGGTCACCCTCCCCTGCGGATAATTGTAGGTGCGGATGCGCTCGCTTCTATCCCCGGTACCGACCTGACTTTTCCGATCTTCAGAAATCCGGTCGTGTCGTTCCTGCTCCATCTTGTCCAGTAAGCGGGCTCGCAATACCTGCAAAGCCTTAGCTTTGTTCTTATGCTGGGACCTCTCGTCCTGACAGGTAACCACCAGGCCGGTGGGAAGATGGGTCACCCTGATGGCGGAATCGGTAGTATTGACCGATTGACCACCAGGGCCCGATGATCGAAAGATATCGAATTTGAGTTCATTGGGTTCAATATGCAGGTCAACTTCTTCCACTTCGGGGATGATGGCTACCGTCACCGCAGAGGTATGGATCCGCCCCTGGGTCTCTGTATCCGGTACACGCTGCACCCGATGTACCCCTGATTCATATTTCAAGCGAGAATAGACCTGATGGCCACTAACCAGAGCGATGATTTCCTTGAAGCCGCCGATCCCGATGGGATTGGAACTCATCACTTCGACCTTCCACCCTTGCATCTCGGCATATCGACCGTACATGCGGAAGAGATCCGCTACGAAAAGGGCTGCCTCATCGCCACCAGTACCCGCCCTGATCTCAAGAAAAATGTTCTTTTCATCATTAGGGTCCTTGGGAAGAAGGAGGAAACGTATAGCCTTTTCGAGTTCGCCCTGTTTCAGGGCAAATTCATCGAGTTCCGCCTTAGCGAGTTCCACCAGATCGGGGTCGTCCTGCTCCGCTCGGAGAAATTCCTGATTTTCTCGTATATTTTTACAGACCGATAAATACGCCGCATACAGTTCGGCCATTTTGGCGACAAGAGCATGCTCACGGGTAACTTTCCGGTACCGTTGCTGATCACTTACCAGCTGAGGGTCTGAAAGTTGCCGTTCCAACTCACGCAACTTTTCGTCAATGTCACACAGATTTTCAAACATACCTGGAGATATTCAGGAAAAGAAAAACCCTCATGACAACAGCCGCTACGAATGCAAAACCTAGTAGCCCCCCGCAAAAGGGATCTAGAGGTTCCTGCATTTGGCAACGCCTGTGTTTATGAGGGTAAAATAGAAAACAGGAGAACAGATACTTACTTTTTGCTTCCCTGGAAGCCAGCATATTTTTTCTTGAATTTCTCAATACGCCCAGCGGTATCAATCAATTTCTGTTTCCCTGTGAAATACGGATGACAGGCAGAACAGATTTCGACCTTCATCTCCTTATTCACCGACCCGAGTTCGATTTGATTGCCACAGGCGCAAACAGCCTTGATTTGATAATATTCTGGATGGGTATCTGGTTTCATAGGTCTCACTCCTTCTAAAAAAATATGTCCACAAAAAAATTTGATCGGAAAAAGATATTACATATATCTGTTTTCGCCATTTCTTGAAAGTAAAAACGAAAACTACCGGTTCATGGATGCAAAAAACTCCTGATTGTTTTTTGTCTGCCGCATTCTATCGAGCAGAAATTCCATAGCATCGGCGGGATTCATGGAGGACAAGAGCTTGCGAAGTATCCAGATCCGATTGAGGTCTTCGGGGGGAAGCAGCAGGTCTTCTTTTCTCGTCCCGGATTTTTGCAAATCGATAGCGGGATAGATGCGACGATTGGCCATCTTGCGGTCAAGGACGATTTCCATGTTACCGGTGCCTTTGAACTCCTCAAAGATAACTTCATCCATCCTGCTGCCGGTATCAATCAAAGCAGTGGCCAGAATGGTGAGACTTCCACCTTCCTCGACATTCCGAGCTGCTCCGAAAAAGCGCTTCGGTCGGTGCAAGGCATTGGCCTCGACACCACCTGAAAGAATTTTGCCGGATGCCGGCGTAACGGTATTATAGGCCCGAGCCAATCGGGTGATCGAGTCGAGCAGGATAACCACGTCTTTTCTGTGTTCAACCAAGCGCTGCGCCTTCTGAATGACCATCTCCGCAACCTGGATATGTCGCTGGGGCGGTTCATCGAAAGTTGAGCAGACGACCTCGGCATCGACATTGCGCCGCATGTCGGTCACCTCTTCGGGACGCTCATCAATCAGCAGGACAATCAAGATGATTTCCTTATGATTGGCGACAATCGAATTGGCAATTTGCTGCATCATCACAGTCTTACCGGTTCGCGGTGGGGCCACAATCAAACCCCGCTGTCCCTTGCCTAGCGGGGCAGCTATATTGAGCACCCGCATGGACATGTTATCCTGGGTGGTTTCCAGATTAATCAACTCTTCCGGATGCAGCGGAGTCAGATTGATAAAGGCGGTTTTATTTTTGGCGGCCTCAGGCAGTTCGAAATTGATGGTATCGACTTTGAGCAAGGCGAAATACCGCTCATTATCTTTGGGCGCCCGAACTTCGCCCTCTACGCAGTCACCGGTACGTAAATTCAAACGGCGAATCTGCGACGGTGAAACGTAAATATCATCTGGCCCAGGTAGATAGTTGTAATCCGGAGCCCGGAGAAAACCGAAACCATCCTGCAGGATTTCAAGGACACCGCTACCCCGTAACTTACCATCCTCATCCGCCTGATCCTTGAGAATAGCAAAGATGAGCTCCTGCTTGGTCATATTACTGTATCCTTCAATATTGCAGGATGCAGCAAGACTGACGAGTTCTTTAATTTTTTTATTTTTCAACTCAGTTGGATTCATTGACCGGTCATTCCTCCATGAGGTCAGTACGATAAAACTGCCGACAAAATATCAGTTTTTAAATATTGGAATATCTCTTTGAAATGGTTAGACTAGCAGGAATATGCCCCGCCGTCACACCTGCGCTTATCGCGCTGGAGTAGCAAAAATGATAAGACTGAAGAGTCTACTGTATTTATATGTAATGAGCTGACTGGATGAAAAGGCAGGATAGGCCCTAATGATATACAGAGATCCAGTTGATTTAATCGGTTGGTGCAGTGCGTGCAATCTTCCGGTTAAATTATATATATCTTTTGTGAAATATCAGAACAAGAAATCGATGAATACAAATCGATCTGCCGAGATGTTACTGAGCTAATTATTTGTTTCAGGTTCGACTGTCAAGCACTTTCTTGACAAAATCACCCCAAAAACCGCTCTGACAACTGATTTCCCAAAGCAATGACCTGTTCCCGCGCGGTGAACCAACTCCCGCTGTTGTCGATGACAAAATCAGCTTGTTTCACCTTCTCGCCCAAATTCATCTGCGCTGCAATTGCTTGGCCAGCTTTCTTCCGTGCCACACCATCCCGACGCATAATTCGGCAACATTGAGCACCACGGCGGGCATAAACCACGAGCACCGCATCGACATCACTTTGCCAGCCCGCCTCGTACAGCAGGGGAATTTCGACCAGGACCAATGGCCCCTTGCAGAGGGCGACCTCTCTGCGCATCGCCTCGCGAGCTAAAGGGTGCAGAATGGCGTCAACCTGTCGACGAAAATCAGCATCCGCAAAGATACGTTCACGCAAGGCGAGCCTGTCGATCTCACCACTTTGCAGAAAAAAAGAATCTCCAAAATCAGCCCGTAGAGCCAACCAACCTGGTTGGTTGCGTTCCAACAGACACCTGCAACATTGATCGACGTCAACAAGCGGTACTCGGCAATAGCTGGAAAGCAGACGGCTCACGCTACTTTTTCCCGACGCGATGCCACCGGTTACACCAAGAAGATAGGTTTTCACAAAAAGTCACGTCTCAGGATGTCGAGGAGCGACTGCATATCGTCCCAAAGAGGTGCGGTGAAAAAGAGCTTCTGCCCTGAAAAGGGGTGACTAAAATGGAGCGTGCTGGCATGCAGCATCTGACGCGATGGTTTCACGCCGGCGTTTCGATCAACGGAGCCCCCATAGAGAAGATCACCGGCAACAGGAGTCTTGATGGACGCCATGTGAACCCGGATCTGGTGCGTCCTTCCAGTTTCAATGCCAATTTCAGCCAAGCACCAACCATTGGCAAAATACTCCATAATATGCCAGTTGGTCGCCGCATATTTACCGTGATCCGGCCGAACCGCCATTTTTTTTCGATCCACTGGATGTCTCCCGATGGGAGCAACAATCCGGCCATCCTGCTCCCGCGGACATCGCAACAACAGCGCATGGTATGTTTTCTGTACCTTTCTGCCTTTAAAATCGTCCATCAAGGTACGCAGTGCTTGTTCGGTTTTGGCAACCAGCATAACACCGGAGGTCTCTTTATCTAAACGGTGAACGATGCCTGGTCGACCACCATCAACTGCGGGCAGATCCTTGCACCGATACAGCAACCCATGAACCAAGGTTCCGGTATGATGGCCGCTTGCTGGATGCACTACCAATCCCGGCGGCTTACTGATCACCAGAAGATGCTCATCCTCAAAAAGAACAGAAAAATATACTTGCTCCGGGATAATTGCTGAAGGTTGAGCTGGCGGGAAAAAAATGGCAATCGTATCATTGACTCGTAATCGATAACCGGCTTTTACAGTTTGCCCATCTACGAGGATGCTGGCATTCCCTATCAGTTTATGCAGGAAAGAACGGGACTGATCAGGGTACCTATGGGCAAGAAAATGATCGAGTCGCTGTCCAGCATCGTCAAATTGTACTAAGTAAGACGATAGCGGCTTGCCTTGTGGCGGTGCTTCCGGACCCTGAAAACTGTTCCCCACCGAACCTGTCATCGGGTCAATGGATGATTCTTTATTTAACAAAAAAGATTTTGGATCTGCTTTTCAATCATTTCTTCTTCCATCTGCTTGGCAAGCGACAACTCTTTCACCAAGAGACTTTTAGCGGTGTCCATCATTTTCCGTTCACCATAAGAGAGGTCTTTATCCTCTTTCAAGAGAAAAAGATCACGCAGGACAACGGCAACTTCAAAAACAGAACCCGTCTTAATTTTCTCCATATACTCGCGATATCTGCGATTCCAGGTCTGCGCCGTGATTTTTATATCGCGTTCCTTCAGAATATCAATAACTTTTACGACTTCGTCGCTGGAGATAATCGCCCTCAAACCGACGTTTGCACTGGTGGCTGTCGGGATCATGATGGTCATGTCATTATCGAGAATTTTCATCACATAAAAACTCTGACCGACACCGCCAATGGTTTGCGTCTCAATAGATTCAATAAGGCCTACGCCATGGGCCGGGTATACTGCCATATCACCTTCTAAAAACACAGGAGCCTCCGAAAACAGATAGTAGACTAACGCTGGCCGTGTACAGCGAGGAGTTGCATATCCTTAAAATACTATAATAGCATATTTTTTGAATATTAGCAAAGAATGGATAGAGGCTCGGCGGGAGAAAAATTGTACGCAACGGAAAGTATGATTAATATCTATTAACTAACAGCATTCTTCATCAACAACGCTGAAAAATTCACTCCTATGCTCGGTTGCAAAAGGTCTCACCGGCCATTGATCCTGTTCATACAGACGTTTATGCCTTCTCTGACAAACAGAGCAACAGCTTCTTCAACCAAATTTTCTCTTTGATGAAACAACACGAGCTCAGCTTCGGTCATTTTTGACAGCACAAATTGATCAACCGGTTGTCCTTGCCCATCTTGATTCAAAATCGGTCGACCTATGCCGATCTTCATCCGTCCAAAGCTCTGGGTACCAAGGTTCTGGGTGATGGACCTGACCCCGTTATGGCCACCAGCCCCCCCCTCACTCACGATCTTGATTCGACCAGCGCTCAGATCGATATCATCATGCAGTACAAGAATGTGCTCCAATGGTATCTTGAAGTACTCGACAAAGCCCCTGACGCAATCACCGGAACGGTTCATGTAGGTCTGCGGTTTAACACAGAAGATCTGGCCGCCATAGGCACGGCCCTGACAAAACAATCCCTGCATTTTCAGGGTGTCAGCCCGCCAGCCATTGACACCGGCAAGATGATCGATAAAGAAAAATCCGATATTATGCCGTGTTAAATGATAGTCTCGGCCTGGATTACCAAGGCCCACGAACAAAAATTTGGAATCCACAATGAAAGAAACAGATACGAAAAACAGAACGAGCCGAAAAAGTTCGGCTCGGGGATCAGCACCACTCAAAAAACCAAAAAACTGTCATCCATCAATAGAAGTTGTTAATTAACGACAACGCAGACAGCATCAGCTTTTTCGAGCATTTCAACATTTGCAGGGAGAGCGAGATCGCCATAGGTCAAGCCAAGTCCGCCTTGCTCCAGTGGGGTGATATCGACCTTGATCACATCAGGTATATCCAAAGGACAACCGCGAAGCAGCATAGTTTCCTTGAATATCTGCAGCTCTCCACCGAGATCAACGCCCTTGGCAGTGCCGACATATTCAATCGGAACCGAAAATTTGGCGGATTTCTCAAGATCTATTTCAAGAAAATCAACGTGGAGCAGTTTTCCGGAAACAGGCTCCTTCTGAATCTCCTGAACAAGCACATGTCGTTTCTCTTTGCTGTCACCTTCTATCTGCAGAGTCACCACGGCATTACGCCGTTGAATGAACAACAAATTCTTGAAGAGCTTAGCAGTATCAAACTGGATCGATACAGATTCAGCTCCACCACTGTAGAGGTTAGCAGGTGTTATCTCCCGCATTCGCAACTGCCGCATCGGCCCTTTACCAAAAACCGTGCGTACCGTAGACTCCATATTCACCTGTAACATAAACGCCCTCCCCCCTTACTCCGGGATCTCTAACAATTCATTTTAAATGATATAAAAATTAAACAAATAGGTAGCTGACGGAATCTTCATTATGGATCCTGCTTATGGCTTCCCCAAGCAGTTCCCCTACCGACAGAACCGTTATTTTTTCACACTGCCGGGCCTCCTCCTTTAACGGAATGGAGTTCGTTACCAAGAGTGATTTTAGACAAGATTTAGAGATGCGTTCAATAGCCGGCCCGGACAAAACGCCATGAGAGCAGCATGCATGCACCTCTTTAGCACCAACTTCTTTCAAAATTTCAGCGCCACCGCATAAGGTTCCGGCGGTATCGACCATATCATCAAGCAAAATCGCGGTTTTCCCAGCGACATCACCAATCACATGCACGGCCTCACACTCGTTAGCCCGCTCTCGCCGTTTATCAATAATAGCCAGCCCCGCATTCAATCGCTTTGCAAAGGCCCGCGTGCGCTCGACCCCTCCCGCATCGGGAGACACCATTACCACGTCGGTAAACTTTTCCCTGATATATCGCAAAATAATAGGGGCGGCATACATATGATCGACCGGAATATTGAAAAATCCCTGAATCTGACCGGCATGCAAATCCATACAAAGAACCCGGCGGGTCCCGACCACCATGAGCATTTCCGCAACCGCTTTGGCGGTGATTGGTACACGTGGCCGCACCTTGCGATCCTGTCGGGCATAACCGTAATAGGGCATAACCGCGGTAATTCTACGCGCCGAGGCCCTTCGCAGCGCATCGATCATGATCAGCAACTCCATGAGATTATCATTGACCGGCGTACAGGTCGGCTGAATCACAAACACATCGGCGCCACGTACATTCTCTCCGATTTCAACGGAGATTTCGCCATCAGAAAATTGCTTCACCTCGGCCGCGCCAAGGGGCACTTGCAGATATTCGCAGATTTCTTTAGCGATGGCAGGATTAGCGTTGCCGGTGAAAATCTTCATTTTTTTATTGGGCATAGCCTGCAACTCTCATAAAAATGGCTGGGGCGGGAGGATTCGAACCCCCGAATGCAAGGATCAAAACCTTGTGTCTTACCGCTTGACGACGCCCCAACCCATTACCAGATACACTAAATAGCCTGCATAGATTATTCCTCTCCACTGAGAGGAGAAACCAGATAGGTGTGCTCGAACCGACGCTTAAAAATAGCATGGCAGGTTTCGGCACCTTGCCGATCGACAAAAAGACCAAAAACCGTAGGCCCGGAGCCTGACATCAATGTAGCGGCAGCACCACTTGCAGCCATCACATTTTTAAGTTTCCCGATCTCCGGATACCTAGAAGCGGTGACTGCTTCGAGATCGTTGCGCATGGCCCTCAGCTGTGCTTTACCTTCCACAAACCCAGACGGCAAGCTACACCCATTGACCTCTTGCTGAAAATCTTGAAGATTACTTGCATTTTCTTTTTTTGTCAATGCAAAAGTCTGATAAACCCATTGCGTGGATACGGGAAATCCCGGATTAACCAACAGAATATCATAACCAACCAAAGGGTCGACAGGTGTCAAAATTTCACCGATACCCTTGGCAATGGCGGCTGAGGCGTCAGCAAGAAAAAAGGGGACATCCGCGCCTAACCTCAAACCCATAGCAGCCAGCTCTTCACTTGAACAACCACAGCCTAAAAGCGCATCCAAACCCTTGAGCGTTGCAGCCGCATCACTGCTGCCCCCACCCAATCCTGCAGCGACCGGAATATTTTTTTTGAGGGAAATCTCCACCCCATGCGTTGCCCCTGTTCGCTGCAGCCCAACTGTTTGCAAAAAAAGCTCCGCCGCCCGATAAACGAGATTGTCACAACTTTCAAGGCCTTCACCACCTGGGCAACAAAGGTGAATTCCTCGTTTACACAACCTCAGTTCAAGCTCATCACACAGACTGACTTTCTGCATGAGAGTGTCGAGAGTGTGATACCCATCAGCCCGACGCCCAGTTACTTTGAGATACAGATTTATTTTCGCCGGGGCCTTAAGCGCGAGCCGATCCAGCTGCATTATACAATCAATTGGTGGAGGTCTAAGACAACTTAATGAACCGCATCTTTAGTTCGTAAAGGATACGCGTCAGCAGTTCTTTTTCATCGGAATCAAGATTCCCCTTGGTCTTGTCGGCAAGCAGGGCAAGCGTATCAATAGTATGCTTGGCCAACTCACGATCCACCATCCGCTGACCGGTCTCGGGGTGCGGCAACTCCCCCATATGATAGAGAGCGGAAGTATTGAGAGACAGCACAAAGGAGGCAAAAGTGACTGTCGGCATAACACATCTGCCGGCGGCATCCTTGACCCGACCATCGGGGCACTCTCCGCAACTTGTAAGATTATCGGTCATAATTATCCACTCACTCTATCGAATCCTTTCACGCCATTGCCCCCTCGACGGGTACACTCTTCCTCAATTACTCGCACGTGGAGAAATATACCGATATTCCTGGATACCGACAATATTAAAGTATATACTGCGTACCCGAACCGGGCAAAACGGTCTACCTTGCCGTAATCAGGCGGACCGGCACAGCTTCCCCCTTGAAGATAAGCCGGGTTGACACTATATATTCGTAATTTCATATGCCAAACTGGCTAGAAATATAGAGGTTTTTTAATAACAGGAGTTTTGCATGGAAGAAGTACGCGTTCGCTTTCCGCCAAGCCCTACCGGTTACTTGCATATTGGTGGCGCCAGGACAGCGCTGTTCAATTGGCTGTTTGCCAAGAAACATAACGGCAAGTTAATATTACGCATTGAAGACACCGACGAAGAACGATCCACTCAGGCATCGATAGACGGTATCATTGAAGGCCTGCAGTGGCTCGGGCTTGACTGGGACGAAGGCCCCTATTTCCAGACTGAGTTTGCAAACGATCACAGAGCGGCGGCTAACCGGTTGCTGGCCTCCGGCCATGCCTATAAATGCTTCTGCACCAAGGAAGTACTAGAACATAAACGCGAAGCCGCCCAAGCCGCCAAACAAGAATTCGGTTACGACGGGACCTGCCGCCACCTGACCGCGGCGGAGGCGCAGGAGAAAGAGGCACAGGGCCTCCCCTCGGTTATTCGTTTCAAGGTGCCGGTCCGCCCAGGAGTACTGGCTTATGACGACCAAGTGCTCGGGTGCATCGAACGAGCCTACAGCGATATCGAGGATTTTGTGATTGTCCGCTCCAACGGCAAACCGCTCTACCTGCTGTGCAATGTGGTCGACGACATCCGAGACCGCATCACCCATGTCCTTCGTGGCCAGGATCACATGAGCAACACCACCCGGCAGGTCCTGCTCTACGATGCCTTGCAGGCAAAACTCCCGGTCTTTGCCCACATGCCCCTGACCCTGGACCTGCAAAAACGGAAAATCTCCAAACGCAGCCATGGCGAGGTGGTCGCGGTCCAATTTTACCGCGACAACGGGTTCATCCCCTGGGCCCTGTGCAACTTTCTCTGCCTGCTCGGCTGGAACCCCGGTACGGACCAGGAATTCTTTTCCCGCGAGGAATTGATCGAGGCCTTTTCTCTATCCCGAATCAGCCGGGTCAATTCGGTATTCAACTTCACACCGGGCGACCCGAAGTTTTTCACCGACCCTAAGTTGATCGCCATCAACGAACACTACCTCCGCACCATGAATCTCGAAGAACTTGGCGCCTTGGTCCGTAAGGAACTGGAAGGGGAAGGTCTCTGGAACCCCGCCTATGAAGGGGCCAGAAGCGACTGGTATTTGGCCACCCTGAACATGATTCGTGACCGATTCCATACGCTTAAGGACTTCACCGGAGCTGGCCGCGCCTATTTCTCCGACGAGTATGCGATCGACCCCAAACCCCTGGCAAAAAACGTCCTCAAATTTCCGGAACTCGCCACCTGGCTGCCTCAACTGGCAGAACGATTTGCCGCGCTCTCCGAGTTCAGCACCGAGGAAACCGAACGGGTCTCGCGGGAGATGGCCGACGAACTGGCCATCAAACCCGGGGTTTTGATTAACGGTATGCGGACCGTGCTCACCGGCCAGTTGGCCGGCCCCTCGATGTTTGATATCATTATGACTTTGGGCCGGGAAAAAGTACTAGCCCGCTTGCAGCGTATCGATCACCTGTTCGCTGCTGCTTAAACTTTTTAAAACGGAATATCGCCCCATGACTTCAGAAAAAGAGATTGCCAGCAAGCCGCTTGATTTCATCCGCCAGATCATTGCCGAGGATCTCGCCTCCGGGAAACACCAGGCCATTGTCACCCGTTTCCCGCCCGAACCCAATGGATTTCTCCATATCGGTCACGCCAAATCCATCTGCCTCAATTTCGGCATTGCTGTGGAAAATAACGCCCGCTGCCACCTGCGTTTTGACGATACCAACCCGGGCAAAGAATCGACAGTCTATGTCGAGTCGATCAAACGGGATGTGCAATGGCTAGGATTCGACTGGGGCCAGCATCTCTACTACGCCTCTGATTATTTCGATCAACTCCATGAGTTTGCCATCGAACTGATCAAGCTGAGCAAGGCCTATGTCTGTCACTTAAGTGGCGACGCGATCCGGGAACACCGCGGCACCCTGACCGAGCCCGGCAAGGAAAGCCCGTACCGCAACCGCTCCATCGAGGAAAACCTCGCCTTTTTTGCCCAGATGAAAAACGGGGAACTGGCAGAGGGCACCTGCGTGCTCCGAGCCAAGATCGACATGGCCTCGCCCAACATCATCCTGCGCGATCCGGTGCTCTACCGCATCATGAAGACCAGCCATCACCGCACCGGCGACAAATGGTGTATCTATCCGATGTATGATTTCACCCACTGTCTCTCCGACATGCTGGAGAAGATCACCCACAGCCTCTGCACCCTGGAATTCGAAAACAACCGCGCCCTCTACGACTGGGTGCTGGATACGCTGGCAACCCCCAATCATCCCCGCCAGATCGAGTTCGCCCGGCTCAATATCAACTACACGGTCACCAGTAAGCGCAAGCTGCTGCAACTGGTTGACGAAGGCAAGGTTTCCGGCTGGGACGACCCACGAATGCTGACCATTTCCGGCCTCCGCCGCCGCGGCTACACCCCGGCCTCGCTGCGCAACTTCTGCGCCACCATCGGCATTGGCAAACGGGAGTCCTGGATCGATATGGGCGTCCTCGAAAACGCCATCCGCGACGATCTCAACCAGCATGCCCCCCGGGTCTTCGGAATCCTCGATCCGCTCAAGGTGGTAATCACCAATTACCCGGAAGGCCAAACCGAAGAGGTGAAGGCCCAGAATCATCCCCAGTATCCGGAAATGGGCGAGCGTACCGTCCCTTTTTCCCGAGAACTCTTTATTGAAGGGTCGGATTTTCTGGAAGACGCCCCGAAAAAATACTTCCGCCTCAGTGTCGGCCGGGAGGTGCGGCTGCGGTACGCCTACTACATCACCTGCCAGGAAGTGATCAAAGATACTGCGGGCAAGGTCGTGGAACTTCGATGCACCTATGATCCCGAGACCAAGGGCGGCTCTGCCCCGGATGGCCGCAAGGTCAAGGGCACCATTCATTGGGTTGCCGCGTCCCATGCCCTTCGAGCCGAAGTGCGCCTCTACGACCGGCTGTTCACCACCGAATATCCCGACATGGACAAGGAAAAAAGTTTCAAAGAATTCCTCAACCCAGCATCGCTCACCGTGCTGCCCGACTGCATACTGGAACCAGGCCTGATCAAGGCCACCCCCGAGGACCGGTTCCAATTCGAGCGGCAGGGCTATTTCTGCCTCGACACCGTGGAGAGCAAACCGGACCGGCCGGTCTTCAACCGAATCGTCACCCTGCGCGACAGCTGGGCCAAACTCAACGAAACCACCGAATAGCAGGAATCTATGCCGCTTATCAACTTACGAAACATGGCGATCAATCAGACCGGCACTATTGTTGCGGTCAAGGTGAGCGGCGAACTCGGCCGCCGTATCCGCGAAATGGGCCTGGTCCCGGGCACTGAGATTACAGTGAAACAACGGGCCCCCTTAAACGACCCGGTCGCCCTGCGGGTCATGGGGGGCACCCTGACCCTGCGCAACAACGAGGCCGATTTTATTGAAGTGGAAACCGCTCCCTGATTTTCTCTGCAACCGCCCAGTACACACACCCTCAGGGCAGAACGTACGAGGTTAACGAGTTTATCCACCTCCGATTACCATCCGTTCAACCCCATTTTCCTCACAAATCGGCGCCATTGCTTAGGGGCGCTGAGCAGTCATCTCATCCCCATAAAATAGAGAAAATTCGACCACCCCACCTTGGCAAAGCTGTTGACAGTGCCCATTGTTTGGTGTACCTAAAAAAACAATAAGGCATCAAGTTGCCTCGTCAGGAGTGCATACCTTTGCGCCTGCAGAGGCTACCAGCTTGGGCTCTTAGGCAAGATCAATATCTTCCAGATAGAGTTTTGTTCATGACAAAGGACCACCTCGCCCCCCACTGCCTCTCGCTTGGTGATATCGCGGCCCAGTGCCTGCACCACAAAAAATGCGGCTACCGGTCAACGCCAGCGGGGACCCCTTTGCCTGAGACCTGCTGCAACGGCAAGATGCGCGTTTGCGCCATTAACGGTGACAGGAAAACCTGTGCAAAAATGGCTAACTTAGGGGTGCTTCCGGGGTCCGTGCTTGAACTGCTTTGCAAAGGGGGCGGCCAGCAGTGCATGATCAAAATCAACGGTGGTACCATCAGCCTCGATGCACCCACCGCGACGCAGATCCTGGTGGCCCCGGTCTGAACACCAGGTGGCAACGTGTTGCCGGTTGTTAAGGACTGCCCCCCTGGCAGGGGCTAATTCTTGCACCTAGACGGAGACAATCCATGCAAAATATCATCGTTTTCCTTGCGGTTATCGGGGCACTGATCTTTACGGGCTTACGCCTGTGGAAGACACTGGCCAACCCCAAAACCATTTCCTGTGGTTGCGGTTGTTCGGGTTGCGGTTCCGAGTCTGACTGCTCTCCGGCACACAAATCACTTCCCCGGTACAAACCGTAATGTCCGATCCCGGCCTTCTGCCCATTCCTGCAAGGTGGCCTTAGAAGAGCATATTCTTGAAAAAATGACGTTGTGCTCTTGACGGCTTCCCGTCTCTGACCGCTGCCTCTATGACTGACAGCCATCGCTTGTACCGATTCAACCAACTTCCACGCCAACTAAACACAGCCCATGGATACTGCCATCACTGTCGCCCTGGCCGGCAATCCCAATGCCGGCAAAACTACCCTGTTCAACCATCTCACCGGAGCCCGCCAGCATGTGGGCAACTACCCAGGAATTACGGTCGAGCAAAAAGAAGGATGCTGCCTGCACCAGGGGCACGGCCTGCGAGTGGTCGACCTGCCGGGGACCTATTCCCTAACCGCCTATTCTTTTGAAGAACTGGTGGCTCGTGATTTTCTGGTAAATGAAAAACCCGATGTAGTGGTGGATGTGGTCGATGCCTCTAACCTTGAACGCCATCTTTATCTCGGCTGTCAGTTTCTCGAACTCGGTGTGCCACTGGTCATTGCCCTGAACATGATCGATGTTGCCGAAAATCGCGGGGTGACCATTGATGCTGCCGTACTGAGTGAGCGATTGGGAGTACCGGTAATCCCTATCGTTGCCCGAACCGGCCGAGGCGTGGATCAACTTCTGGACGCAGTCCTGGCGGTCGCAGCCACCGAAACTCGGCAACAGCCCGCTTTCCTCCGCTACGGCTCGGATGTTGATGAGGCGCTGTCTGACATGATGCCATGGATCAGGGAATGTAGCGAGCTGACCGCCCTCTATCCTGAACGATGGATTGGGGTAAAGCTGCTGGAAAACGATGAACAGATTGTTCAAAAAGCAGCCGTTTCGCATCCATCGGCCGCGGTACAACTCAAAGAACGCTGCGAAACGGTGACCGACCACCTGCAAAACACCCTTGGTGTCTATCCTGAGGCAGTAATCGCCGATCATCGTTACGGCTATATCAAATCGATCCTGCTCCAGGGCGTCGTCACCCGAAAATTCGTGGCCGACCGGCTCTATGCCTCGGACAAAATCGACAAGATCGTCACCCACCGCTTTCTCGGACCACTGATCATGGCCGGCGTGTTGTTCGCCCTCTACACCTTCACTTTCAGCTACAGCAAGGTGCTGGTTGAATGGTTGTCCTCCTTTTTCGCTATCATCAACCTCGGCATCGACAGCCTGCTGCCCGACGGCCCATTGAAGTCATTAATTAGCTCAGGCGTGATCGCTGGCGTCGGCGGCGTTCTCGGTTTTGTGCCGATCATCATGTTCATGTTTTTCGGCATCGCCGTGCTCGAAGACTCAGGCTACCTCGCCCGGGTTGCCTTCATGATGGACCGTATTTTTCATTTTTTCGGTTTACACGGCTCCTCGGTCATGCCCTTTATCGTCTCAGGCGGCATCGCCGGGGGCTGCGCCGTGCCTGGCGTCATGGCCACTAGGACCCTGCGCTCACCCAAAGAACGGCTGGCCACCCTTCTGACCGTGCCCTTCATGAACTGCGGGGCCAAACTGCCGGTCCTCACCCTGCTGATCGGCACCTTCTTTTCGGACCATCAGGCCAGGTACATGTTTCTGGCCACCCTGGCTGCCTGGTTCGTAGCCCTATGCGCTGCCAAGTTCCTGCGCATGACCGTGCTCAGGGGCGCATCGACGCCCTTTGTCATGGAACTGCCCCCTTACCGCTTCCCCACTCTCAAAGGTCTGGCCATACATACCTGGGAGCGGACCTGGCAATATATAAAAAAGGCAGGGACCGTGATCCTGGGTATTTCGATCCTGCTCTGGGCGACGATGACCTATCCCGGACTGCCGGATAACCGAGCCGCCCATTTTGAGCAGCAGCGGCAGCAAGCGAATCAGACCGCGATCGCTGCGCCAATGGCAAAAGAGGCGCTGGATAAAACACTGCAACAAATCAAGGCGGAAGAGGCTATGGAGGGATTACGGAATTCCTTCGGGGGCCGCATCGGTATTGCCTGCGAGCGGATCAGCCGCTATGCCGGTATCGACTGGCGCACCAACATAGCGCTGCTCGGCGGCATAGCCGCCAAAGAGGTGATCATTTCGACATTGGGCACCGCCTACGCACTGGGAGATGTCAATCGCAACAACACCGCATCGCTAAGTGAACGACTTGCCAAGGATCCTGGCTGGAATCCGGTGGTGGCCCTGGCAGTACTGGTCTTCATCATGTTCTACGCCCCCTGCTTCATCACCGTGATCTGCATTGCCAAGGAGGCGGGATCGTGGAAGTGGGGCGCCTTCTCCATGATCTTCAATACCCTGTTTGCCTATTCCATGGCCGTGGCGATCTACCAGATCGGTGCCCTGCTCTACCTCCGCTAAGGGAGATATTCGGAGAACGGTCAAGCCTTGTAGTCCCCAAAGCGGCGCAGTACCTCGACCATCTCCTCTTCCGGCAAAACGGGCGGCTCCGCCACCTGCAAGGCTTGCAGATAGATACGCGCCAGGGTCTCCACCTCAACCGCCAAGGCGAGGACCCTATTAAGATCGGCGGCAAAACAGATCATGCCATGATGGCCAAGAAGCGCGGCACAGCGGTCGTGCAAGGCTTTAATCACCGCATCCGACAGGGCCTGGGTGCCAAAGGTGGCGTAGGGGGCGCAGCGGATAGAATCGCCGCCTGCCATGGCGACCATATAGTGGAAGGCGGGGATCGAGCGCTCCAGACAGGCCAAGGTGGTGCAATACAGGCTGTGGGCATGAAGAACGCACCCCGCTTGGGGATAACGGCAATAGATGTCGCGATGCATCCGCCATTCCGAGGAGGGCTTGCGGTTCTCCGTTGCCTGGCCGGTCCAATCCACCCAGACCACATCCACAGGTGTGCACTGCGCGTAGGCCAGCGCCGAGGGGGTAATCAAGAAACCTTCGCCGCTGCGCACACTGACATTACCGGAAGTGCCCTGATTTAAGCCCTGGCTGTTCATGGCCAGGGCGGTCGCCAGCAGCTGTTGCCGTAGAATACTATCGCTCATCTCCCTTGCTCCGGATAAAGCCCGAGCAATCCAGCCCGACTTGCCGGGCAGATTCCCCGCTCGGTAATCAGGCCGGTGACCAATCTGGCGGGTGTAACATCAAAAGCGGGATTAACGGCCCGGGTCGCTGCCGGCGCGATCGCTACCGATCGCACCATACCGTCAGCATCCTGCCCCTGAATCTGCAGAACCTCCTCCTCGCCCCGCTCCTCTATGGGAATTTCAGCCACGCCATCATGCACCGTCCAATCCACCGTAGAACCTGGCAGGGCTACATAAAAGGGTACATTGTTGTCACCAGCGGCCAAGGCCTTGAGATAGGTGCCGATCTTGTTGCAGACATCCCCGTCGGCGGTGGTGCGGTCGGTGCCGACAATACAGAGGTCCACCCGGCCATGCTGCATGAGATGGCCACCGGCATTGTCGACGATTAGATGATGAGGGACACCGGCAGCCACCAGTTCCCAGGCGGTCAGAGAGGCGCCCTGATTGCGGGGCCGGGTCTCATCCACCCAGACATGGACCGGTATCCCTGCCGCAGCAGCTTTAAAAATCGGAGCCAGCGCCGTGCCCCAGTCCACCGTTGCCAACCAGCCGGCATTGCAGTGAGTGAGGATATGCACCGGCTCATCAGCTCCCTTCTTCCTCCAGATGGCCTCAATCAAGGTTGCACCATGCTGACCGATGGCCTCGTTAGTAGCAACATCCTCCTCGCAAATTCTCCCGGCTTCCCGATAGGCTTCCGCAAGGCGCTGCTCCTCGGGCAGGGGTAGCAGCACCCTTAACATCCGATCTACGGCCCAGCGCAAATTGATCGCGGTCGGTCGACAGGCGATCAGGCTGGCAGCCATGGCCTCAAGACTCGCTGACGACCTACTTTCCCGCAACCCCAGGCAGATTCCATAGGCGGCGGTTGCACCGATCAGCGGTGCGCCGCGAACCAGCATCCGACTGATCGCAGTCTTCGCCTCTGCCAACGTCTCCAGGCGGACCACCACAAAACGAAAAGGCAGTTGAGTCTGGTCGATGATTTCAACCCCAACGCCGTCCGCTGCCAGCCATATCGATCGGTATACCTGCCCTTCTACCTTCAAAAGCATCCTCCTGTAAAAAGAACTGTATGTATTGCCCCTGTGCTCCTGCGCTAACCAATGAAAAATCAGCTATGCAGCACTGGCTTAACACCATTTTGCATTATCCATGACACTACCTAACCAAAACAGCGAGGGTCAAGTTAATTTTCAGCGGAGACGATCTGCTAGAAAAATTACTGACAATCCAAGGAGCTGCAATAAAAATATGGGAATAAATATTGTTTGACCCCTGGATTTTTCCAGGGCGTTCTGCTATATGATTATAAAGCTTGTCTTTTTTCAAGATAATCGCCCCTCCCTTGCCTTCTGGACAGCGATGACCAACCCACACGATGTTTTCAACAACCTTAAGGTTTCCGGTAATTTGCCGAGCATGCCACAGGTTCTGGTGCAACTGATCGACAGCTGCCACGATCCCGAGATCACACTCCTGGCAATTGCCCAGATAGTCGACAAAGATGCTGCCATCAGCGCCAAACTCCTCCAATTGGTCAATTCAGCCTTTATCGGGGCCCGTAAGGCCTTCGTCAATATTGAACAAGCGGTAGTGCACCTCGGTGTAGATACCGTCAAAAATCTGGCCATCAGCATCTCCGTTCAGCAGGTCTTCCGCCGGGTAGAAACCAACGGTCTGCTGTCCATCGACCGATTCTGGCACCATTCTTTTCTCAACGCCCTCCTTGCTCAGAGAATCGCCGCTGCCACGGCCTACCCCGATCCCTCGGAGGCCTACTTGGCAGGACTTCTCCACGACATCGGCAAGCTGCTCATGTGGATGGCCTTTCCTGGTAAATATGCGCCGCTGCTGCTTAAGGGTGTACGCTGCCATAACGGCCGGCTTGCCTTTCTCGAAGACGAAAAACTCCATGTCAACCATTGCGAGGCTGGCTCCTGGCTCTGTGAACAATGGCGGCTGCCCGCCCTCCTCGGCGATGCCATCCGCTATCACCACCATCCGGTCGACGAGGTTGAACAGGCCCTGCCTTTAACCAAGATTGCCTGCCTCGCCGATTTGCTCAGCCACAACGATACTGTCGACCTGGACAGCCTTGATGCGGCCGATCGCTTCTTCCAGATGTCACCTCAACAGGTCGGCGCACTCTACGATGGCTTGGACGAGCAAATCGAAGAGATTGCCGGACAACTGGGCATCCGTATCCCCCGTAACGCCAAAACCTCCCATGACCAGGAACCGGAAAGCCAGGAAGTGCATAAGGAAACCTCCTTGGGACTGATCAATAGGGTACGAGATATCACCCAGCTGAACGGCTTGCTCGACAACCTGCTGCGGGCCGAAAACAACGAAGAAATTATCAATGCGGTGGAACAGGGCCTGAAAATCCTTTTCAACGAAGACAGCTGCCTGATTATGCTGCGGGATGCCAAAACCGGCGAGATGCGCTGCCACGCCTCACCTGATAACAAACTGGCCAGGGAGACGGGAAACTTTGCCTTTTCTCCGGAGCGGCACAGCAACAGCCTGCCAGGGCAGGCTTGCAAACAGCGACGAATGCTCAATTCCTTCATGAATGGGCAGGAGACAAAAAAATCGGGCAATATTCTAGATGCCCAATTGCTCCGCCTGCTTGGAACAGAGGGAATGGCTGCGGTTCCGTTGATTCACCGTGATGAGGTCCAAGGCCTGATCCTCATCGGTCTCATGGAAAAAACACAGGTAAACCTGAATGGTCAATGGACGCCCATGCATCTTCTGGCCAATCACACCGCTGTCGCCCTGTACCTGGAACGAATGAATGCGATTCAGACGGAACAGGTCGCCGCCGAAAGTGTACGGACGGCGAGCATGGTTGCCAGAAAAGTAGCCCATGAAATCAATAATCCGCTAGCCATCCTCCGCAATTATATCCATATCCTCGACAGCAGGAGCAAAAAAGGTGAACCAATCCACGAAGAACTGGCGATCATAGACCACGAACTGGAGCGGATCGGCCATATCACCCTCGACCTAGAAGATCTGGCCCGTGAACGGGACGACATCCACCTTGAACGGGTGGACATTAACCAGGAACTGGAAGAGATCCTCAGCCTGTTCCGGGCATCTCTTCCCGGAGACAATCGGGTTACCCTGACTTTTGCCCCATGGGAGGAGCCACTTGTGATCCACACCGACACCAAAGCCCTCCGCCAGATCATGCAGAATCTCCTGGGGAACGCCATGGACGCGGTGGAGGGCCATGGCGACATCACCGTCCGAACTGCAGCCCAATTGGACACTGTGATGATCTCGGTGGAAGATAATGGCCCGGGTATCGATCCATCCCTGCGGGTCGATCTCTTTAAGGGCGGGATCTCGACAAAAAGTGGCCGGCATGGCGGGCTGGGGCTTGCGATCGTACACAAACTCGTGAACCAGATGGGGGGCTCAGTAACCTGCGAATCGGGCCGGGGTACCACAGTGTTCTCGCTCACTTTCCCGGCCTAACCCCCTTGTCCTTAACGGAATGTTAACATTTTTTTCTTGGACATTTACCGGCAAACACGATTCAATTAAACGTATACATGAGTCAGTACTGCTTTTTGGCAATATCCGTTGCGCCTGCCAGGAGATTTAACCCGGCGGCCAACATACCTTTCCTAACAGAGATACTCTATACCCATGATGCACTCAGTGCTCATCGTTGATGATGAAATCCACTTCTGCAACAGTCTTGATTTTCTACTGAAAGCGGAAGGATATCAAGTAGATATTGTCAATTCCGGCGAACAGGCTTTTCTCTCTCTGCAACAGCACGCCTATTCGGTTGCCCTGGTTGACATCAACCTGCCCGACATCAACGGCAACCACATCGCCGCCCGAATCGGCAACGAGCACCCCGGAACAGCCGTCATCATGCTGACCGGAAACGCTACTGTTGACAATGCCGTTGAATCGCTCCGCCAGGGTGTCTACGATTACCTCCGCAAACCCTGCCCCCCTGACCAACTGATCAGAACTGTCGCCAGAAGCATTCAGCACAAGCAACTCAAGCAGGATCTGCACAACAGCGAAAAACGTTTCCGCCAACTGGCCCAAGCCACTTGGGAAGGGATCATCATCTATGAAAGGGGTGAGCTCCTCCAGGCCAACAATCAACTGTGCAAGATGTTCGGTTATCAGGAAAACGAACTGCTGGGTAAACAGATTTTCGATGTCTTGCTGGACCGCAACTCCGTCCGCACGATGACCATGCCGGAAGAACCAGACACTATCGGACCATTCAAAGCACGGGGTGTCAAGAAAACCGGATCCACCTTTCCGGTTGAGATTAGGGTCAAGCATATCGATCACCAGGGGCGTCAAGTGCAGGTCGCCGCTGTCCGGGACGTCACCGCCAACGAGAACGCCCTGCAGCAAAAGATTCTGCTGATGAAAAAATTGACCGACGCCCAGCGCATGGAGTCGATCGGCCTGATGGCCAGTTCGGTCGCCCATGACCTCAATAACATCATGGCAGGAATCATCACCTATCCCGAACTGCTGCTCATGGACCTGAGTGATGATTTCAAATACAGGGAAGAGTTGTTGATGATTAAAGAGGCCGGGAAAAGAGCGGCCGCAGTGGTCAACGACCTGTTGACCGTCGCACGGGGGGCAATCTGCAAAAAAGAGGTACAGGATGTCAATGTGATAATTTCCAGCTATCTCAATTCGTTTGAATTCAAGGAAATTAAACAGCGCTACCCGGAGGTAAAAATCACGCCCTACCTGGAAGGAAAACTGCAAAATATCAGCTGCTCGACCATGCATCTCTCCAAATCGATCATGAACCTGGTTAACAATGCAGCCGAGGCTATCCAGACCAAAGGACAGATTATCTTCACCTCAAAAAACGTACAGATCAACAGCCCGTACCATGGTTATGAAACCATAGAGCCTGGCGAATACGTGATGATTTCGGTCGAAGATGATGGCCCCGGCATTTCTGAACAGGACATCAAGCAAATTTTCAGCCCATTTTACAGCAAAAAAGTAATGGGCCGCAGCGGTACTGGCCTCGGACTGGCCGTTGTGTGGAATACCGTGCATGACCACGGCGGTTTCATCGATGTGACCAGCAGCAGCGAGGGAACGCTGTTCTCCCTCTATTTCCCGGTAGACAGATACGGGATCTGCACGCCTGCGCAACCCTCGCCGGCAATCAGCCATTACCGCGGCAACGGTCAAAAGGTTCTGGTGGTCGACGATCAGCAGAGCCAACGTGAAATCGCCAGCCGCCTGCTCTCGCGGCTCGGTTACCAGGCCCTTACCGCGAAATCGGGCGAAGAGGCCATAGAGCTCATCAAAACAACTCCGGTGGATCTGGTTATCCTGGACATGCTCATGGATCCGGGTATCAGCGGCTGCGAAACCTACCGACAGATCATCAAGTATGCCCCGGGACAGAAGGCCATTATCACCAGCGGCTACTCCGATATCGCGGATATCAACAGGGCCATGGAGCTCGGCATCAGTCAGTTTATCAAAAAGCCCTATTCACTCCATGAAATCGCTCAAGCCCTTAAATTGGAAATTTGTTCTGAACACTTCTCGGCTTGATGCAGGAGGAGCAATAATTATTGCCCTGAATAAAAAACTTTTATAAATTAGCTGTATATATTACTAGTTATAGTTTTCCAATATAAGTGGAATCATCCCCTCTCCAGACATGAACATGAGGCTTCCTGTGACAGGAAAAAAATTGAGCACGATCCTCGCGCTGACCTTTCTTGGCGGCATTACCCTCACCCCAGTTTCCTATTCCGAGACAATCCAGGATGCTGTAAAAACAATAATTGAGACCCACCCTGATGTCCTCTCGGCAGGACACAACCGCCTAGGTAGGGAAGAAGAGGTGAAACAGGCTCGATCCGGTTACTTCCCCACCCTTGATATCGAAGCAGGTACGGGCAAAGATTGGGTGCAAAAGCCTGCACCGTCTGGAGATGTCAGCCCGCAGCAGATCCGGATAGGGGTCCGCCAAAATATCTTTGCCGGCTTCTCGACCCTCAATGAGATCGACCGGCAGAAATCGAGGGTAAAGTCGCAAGCATATGTCGTGCAGAGTACGGTCGAGAATACCGCTCTGAAAACCATCAACGTTTACCTGGAAGTTCTCAAAAACGAAGCTCTCGTCAACTTGGCCCAGGAAAACCTGACCCTGCACCAACGGATCTCAGACCAAATCAAATTACGGAGTGAATCGGGTGTTGATCGGGGGGCTGACATGGACCAGGTCCGGAGTCGTCTGAGTCTGGCCCAGTCAAACGTTGTCGTTACCGAGCAGAACCTGTCGGATGCCCAAACCAACTATTATGCGCTGGTCGGTCATTTGCCTGTTCAACTCAGCCGCCCTGAAGGTTCCGAAGCACTGATTCCGGCGACCCTTGAAAAAGCGGAACAGATTGCCCTGGCTTCCCATCCGCAGCTTAAATCAGCCGCTGCCGATCTTGAAGCCCGCAACGCGCAGGATGCGGTTGCCAAAAGCCCGTTCATGCCAATTATCGACTTCGAACTTGACAAAACCTACTCAAGAGATATCGACTACACTGCCATTACCAACCCCACAGAAATAGAAGACCTGAGAGCCTTTGTCCGGCTGCGTTACAACCTGTTCAATGGTTGGCGTGACGAGGCGAGAAAAACCGAAACCATCCATTTAATCAACGAAGCCCGCGAGATCAAGAACCATACCCATCGCCAGGTAGTTGAGTCGATCAAGCTCTCTTGGCAGGCACATGAATCGGCCAAAAGGAAAATCAAACATCTGCAACAGCGAGTGCAATTCGCAACAGCTACAGCGGAGGCCTATACCAAACAGTGGAATATCGGGCAACGCACCCTGCTTGATGTTTTGGATGCCCAAGCCGAGCAGATCGATGCATCCCGACAATTGACGACCGCCGAATATGAAAATCTCTACGCTCAGTACAGGATTCTCAACGGTACCGGTGCATTAACATCTGCCTTGAAACTCAATTTGCCCAAAGAAGGGGATGTTGAAGGAGATCGTATGCCTGCAACAACCGATGTGAAGAAGAAGAGTTAAGTGTCCTGAATCGGCACCCCCTGTCGGAAAGACTATCGCTGCGTCCGGCACCCCTCTCGTCTGGAATTTCTGGGGACGGCAAGTTCTCTTACCGTCCCCTCCCGAATTTTGGCTAACGTTTTACATACCATAGCGGTATTTTTCCGTAGCCGCTCCGCCCTACCACCTTTTGCTCACCGATGAATCAATGCCCACTGGCGGATTATCCACTGTCATCTCCCGTGTTTCCTCCTGCTGGCTACCACTGATCATCCTGCTCGTGACGGTTCTCCCTGTTTTCACAGGAGAATCTTTTATCATCAATGAACGAATTCTCAAAAGGGCAGAAGAGCAGTATGGACCCGATGCGCGCAGGCGCCTGCTCGACTGGCAAAACCTGATCCAGAACGAAGGCGGTAACAATCTGGAAAAGCTAGAAAAAGTGAACCGTTTCATGAACAAAATTCCATTTATTTCTGATGCTATCCATTGGCACAAAGACGATTACTGGGCAACTCCTGTCGAATTTCTTGCCAGTGATGGCGGCGATTGCGAAGATTTTGCCATCGCCAAATATTTCACGCTGATCAAGCTTGGCATTGCCGAAAATCAGCTGACCCTGACCTATGTTAAAGCACTCCGCCTCAATCAGGCTCACATGGTACTCACGTATTACCCTGCCCCCGGTAAGGAACCGTTGGTCCTCGACAATCTCATAGAGACCATCGAGCCTTCCTCGAAAAGAACCGATCTGCTGCCGGTCTACAGCTTTAACGGCACCGGCCTTTGGCTGGCGAAACAACGGAACAGGGGGAAAATGATAGGTGACAGCAGTCGACTCAAACGCTGGCAAGATCTTTTGGACAGAATGACCGAAGAGTTTCAAGAAAACGAGGATGCGCCATGACTTTATACAGACAACTGTTTCTCTGTACCTTTATTACCCTTGCCTGCCTTTGCACCGGCCTCTGGATGGGCGAGCTCAAACGCACCCGTGATTTCCTTGTCAATCAGATGGAGACCCATGCTCAGGATACGGCCACCTCCCTGGGTCTCTCCCTCACCACCCTCGCCAGCGGTGACGATATCCCGGCCATGGAAACCATGATCAACGCGCTTTTTGATCGTGGGTATTACCGAGCCATTCAGCTGCGGGACGTTGCAGGCAACCTGCTGATCGATCGCCACTCAGACCTCGCGCTGGAGCATATTCCGGTCTGGTTCATCCGTTTCGTACCGCTGACCGCACCCAGCGCCACGTCACTGATCATGCACGGATGGCAGCAGACCGGTGCCATCTCTGTGGAAAGCCACCCAGGATATGCGTACCAGACACTCTGGCAAGCCGCGCAGACGGCAGCCCTGTGGTTTTCGTTGACGGGTGCGGCCTTTACGCTGCTGGGCGGTCTCGGCTTGCGGAGCCTGCTCAAGCCCCTACAGAACGTCGAGAAACAAGCCATGGCCCTGTGCGACCGCCAGTTCCATATTCAAGAACAATTACCTCGCACCAGGGAACTCCGTCGCGTAGTCACTGCCATGAACCGGATGACGGCCAGAATACGGGAAATGTTTGATGAACAGGCTGCAACCGCCGACGCCCTCCTGCAGCGCACGTACCAGGATCCGCTGACCGCAACCGGCAACAGGCGGTATCTCGAAGCACAAGTCAAGGCAAAACTCGAAGACAAAGAGATTCCGGTCACAGGTACGTTTCTGCTGCTCCAGATTCAGGACCTGCAAACTATCAACCAGGAAAAAGGCTACCAGACTGGCGACCAGATAATCATGGAAACAGCCCTCATCATCCAGCAGGCCTGCCAGGAACTGCCGGAAGCCATTATCGGCAGGCTGGGCGGGGGTGATTTCGCCCTGCTTCTGCCCAATACCGGCGGACATACGGCTAGCCAGGTGGCCGACAGTATCCTGGACGACTTTTTTCAACAAGCAGCGGCGAGACTCCCCGTTACCACCGAAATCAGCGCTTGCTGCGGCGGCGTTGTCTATGAACAGACGGCTACCTTCGGTCAACTCCTGACACGGGCTGATACCGCCCTGAACGCTGCCCGATATAATCGCAACAATAAAGCCGTCATCCTGCCCCTGGTTGACGGGGAGGGCACGGTCTCTGCCGGTAAAAACGAGTGGCAGGAACTGTTGAAAAATATCCTCGGCAGCCGATCGATCGCCCTCTACTCCCAGCCGACAGTCAGCCACCAAGATATCCGACAGATAGCGCATCATGAGATTCTTACCCGGGTGATCGATGCCTCCGGCAGGCATTTGTCAGCAGGGATGTTCATCCCCATGGCCGAACGCCTTGGCCTGATGCCGGCTCTTGATCGAATTATCATCGAACGGCTTTTCGAACAACCGTTGGAGAAACTTGCACCGCAACGGATTGCGATCAATCTTTCGCCGCTTTCGCTGACCGACAGCAATTTCGTCGCCTGGCTCCATCGACAACTGCAGCAATGCTCGAAATTGGGTATCCAGCTGAACTTTGAATTCCCGGAATTCCGCGCACTCCGCTACACGAATCTGATCAAGGAATTTTCAGAGAGCATCAAAAAACAGGGGCATCACCTCGGCATTGATCACTTTGGCCAAGGATTGGTGCATTTCGGGTATCTCAAATCGCTTCTGCCGGATTACGTCAAAATTGACAGGGCCATTACAGGGGAACTGCGGGATGAGCAGAGCGACAGTTATTTCTTTATCAACGCCCTCTGCAATGTGGCGCACAGCCTCGACATCAAAGTCATCGTCGAGGGTGTCGAAAATGAAGAACAATGGCAGCTTTTAGCAAAGCTGCATATTGATGCGGTCCAGGGATTTTATATACGACAGCCCGAACCCATAGCAAACATAGGCTCGTGACAGGTTACAAAATATCATCGACCATCAAATCGTCACTGCCGATCTTGGTGCGGAGTTTCTTGCGACTCTGGATCTTTTCCTGGGCCGCCTTTGGCAGTTCGGTAAAAAGAATAATATTCTTGTCGATCAACAGATCGATAAGATCCTCCAGCACTCTGATAATAGATGTATCCGAGAGCACCAGCAGTTGCGAGAGCAATTCCAGCTCACCGGAAGCTCTAAAAAAAGTCAGAACTTCCTCGTCAAGCAGCGAGGCAGGCTCTTGCCCTGGCTTCATTGGGCCTTGGCGAATAGCTGCAATGTTGCCGTTTACGTCCCTTTCAATAAATAACATGGTTGCGACTCCTGCTGAGGCTATTGATACAACTGACGTACTTGTGATACAATTACCAGAGTTCAGGTTATTGAGACTGTCGCGCCTCACGCCACCACTGGGTTGCGGTGGGGCGCCCACAGCCTAAACACCTACAGACGATCCGCCTGAGTAGGTATTGATCATCATAACACACGAGCTAATTGCTCTACAACCGCCCTTTACTATATATGACTATGACCGAACCGGCAGCACCCCGCAAACCCGATGAATGGCAACAGTTGATCGCCACGGCAACCGTTGACGACCCGTTGACCGATTGCTTGATACAGCTCGGCAGGCTGTATAACCTGCCGGTATCCCGTGCCGCTCTGTGCGCCGGCCTACCGTTGGTGGACAATCGCCTCACGGTCGATATTTTTTCTCGTGCGGCCGAACGAGCGGGGATGGCGTCACGGCTTTTGAAACGACCGCTCAGTAAAATAAACGGTTTGGAGCTGCCGGCCATTTTGCTGCTTGAAGGAGGCCGCGCCTGCCTGCTCGCAGCCATTGATCACCAAACGCAGCAGGTGACCGTGCTGCTGCCGGAAACCGGGCTCGGTGAGACACACCTCAGCTTTGATGCTATTGAGCAGCACTACACCGGCCATGCCATTTTTGTCCGTCCCAAATTCCGCAAAGACAAGCAGCTTGATTACCAAATGCGCCCAGACAAGAAAAACTGGTTCTGGGGTACACTCTTTTCTTCCTGGCGGATTTACCGGGATGTCCTTCTGGCCTCCTTGTTCATCAATGTTTTCGCTCTCACCGGCCCTTTTTTCACCATGAATGTCTACGACCGGGTTGTTCCCAACCTGGCCTTTGAGACGCTCTGGGTACTCGCCTTTGGCATTGGGATTGTCTACGTTTTCTCGCTTATCCTGAAAGGGCTGCGCGGCTATTTTGTCGACGAAGCTGGCAAAAAAGCCAATCTGGTGATCTCAGCTGCGCTGCTGGAGAAGGTTCTTGGCCTACGCTTGGAGGTGCGGCCAAAATCTGTCGGCGCCTTCTCAAAAAAATTGCAGCAGTTTGAAGACATCCGCGATTTTATCACCTCATTTTCCATTACCGCCCTCATCGATATGCCGTTCATGGTCCTGGGACTAGTGGCCATCTGGTGGCTGGGCGGGCCGCTTGTTCTCATCCACCTAGGTGCGATAGCGCTGATGGGGCTGTATGGATACCTGATTCAGGCCCCTCTCAAACATGCGGTGGAAAAAAGCTACAATGCGGCGGCGCAAAAGAACTCAATTCTTGTAGAGGGGTTGTCGGGGATCGAAACCATCAAAATGCTAGGTGCGGAAAGTCAAATCCAGCGCGCCTGGGAAGAGTCGGTCAGCTATATTGCCACCTGGGGCAGCCGATCCCGGCTTTTTTCCTCTTCGGTCAGCCATTTTTCCGATTTCATTATGAACCTGACCTCGGTGGCGGTGCTGATCGGCGGGGTCTACCGGTTGTCAACCGGTGATCTGACCATGGGCGGGATCATTGCCCTGGCCATCCTTACCCGCCAGGCCATCGCCCCCATGTCCCAGGTCGTCAATCTCTCTACCCGATTTCACCGCGCCAAAGCGGCCCTGACAGAGTTGAACACCATCATGGGGCTACCGGTGGAGCGGCCGGCAGATAAAACTTTTCTCCATCGCAGCGAATGCCGAGGCCAACTTGCCTTTGAACACATCGATTTCTCCTACCCCGAGCAAACCGGCCAGGCGCTGAAAAATATCACCCTGACCATCGAACCTGGAGAAAGAGTGGCGATCATCGGCCCCATCGGCTCGGGCAAAACAACCCTGGGCAAATTGTTGCTGGGTCTTTACGAACCGACCAAGGGCATGGTGACCCTCGACGGCACCGATATACGGCAGATCGATCCGTCTGAACTGCGCCGCTTCATCGGCTATGTCCCGCAGGACATCACCCTGTTTCGCGGCACGATCAGAGAAAACATCATTTTCGGCTCTCCGGATGTGGAAGACGCGCTCATCCTGCGAGCTGCCGAACTCTCCGGGGTCAGCACCTTTGTCAGTAAGCACCCCAAGGGATTTGATCTTGAGATCGGCGAACAGGGCCGGGGCCTCTCAGGAGGACAGCGGCAAAGCGTGGCCATGGCCAGAGCGCTCTTGCATGACCCGCCGATCCTGGTCCTTGACGAACCCAGCAGTTCCATGGACAATCGTACCGAGACCCGGTTGAAGACCAACCTGACCAATCTGCTCCCGGGGAAAACGCTGATTCTGATCACCCATCGCGGATCGCTGCTCGATCTGGTCGACCGCATTGTCCTCATCGACAATGCCATCGTGGTGGCGGACGGCCCCCGCGATCAAGTAATGACCGCCATGAAAAGCGGCCAGATCCAAATTTAACTGCAGGCAACCATGGACAAAAGCACACCCGAGAAATCCACCCCACCGCAGGCATCCGGGCTCTTCCGACACCTGCCTGCAGCTGATGTGGACCTCACTACCGACATCAGAACAACCCTGCTCATTCAAAGCCCTCGCGGCGGCCGATTCATTGTCTGGCTGACCGCCCTGTTCTTTTTTTCCTTCATGATCTGGGCAGCTCTCGCCGAGATCGACGAGGTCACCCGGGGCAACGGCAAGGTCATCCCTTCGCAGCAGATCCAGGTCGTGCAAAATCTCGAAGGCGGCATCCTCTCAAAGCTGCTGGTTCATGTCGGTGATATCGTTGAAAAAGGGCAGCTCCTACTTGAAATCGATAAAACCAGGTTTGCAGCGCCCTATCAGGAAAGCCGGGTCAGTTATCTCGCGCTAAAGACGCAGATCGCCAGGCTGGAAGCCGAAATCAAGAATACACCCTTCACCATTCCCCAAGAGGTCACTAAAGAAAAACCGGAACTGGGCGTTCGCGAACAGCAATTGTATGCCTCCAGAAAAGAGCAGCTGGCCGCCAAACAACAGATCCTGCAGGAGCAGTACACCCAACGCCGCCAGGAATTAGGCGAACTCCGTTCCAAACTGGAGGAACTGACCCGCACTTTCGCCCTGCTGCAACGAGAATTGGCCATGACCACACCGTTGATTGCCAAAGGGGCGGTTTCTGAGGTCGAGGTACTGCGGCTCCAGCGTCAATCGAGTGAAATGCGAGGAAATATCGAGACTGCCAAGATCTCGATCCCCAAGGTGGAGTCCAAGATTGCGGAAGCAAAAAAGGCAATGGAAGAGGTCCTACTGGCCTTTCAAAACACCGCACGCAGTGAGCTCAACGAGGCCTACTCAAAAATGGAGGGCATCACCGCAAATTCCGAGGCCCTGATGGACCGCCTGCAGCGCACCGAGGTCCGATCGCCCGTGCGTGGCACCATCAACCAGATCCTGGTCAACACCGTGGGCGGCACTATTCAGCCGGGCATGAACCTGGTTGAGATTGTCCCACTCGAGGACTCCCTGCTGGTCGAAGCGCACATAAAACCTTCCGACATAGCCTTTCTCCGGCCCAATCAAGTGGCAAAGGTAAAATTCACGGCCTACGATTTCACTATCTATGGCGGCCTCGATGCCCATCTTGAGCATATCGGCGCCGATTCCATCACCGACAAGCAGACCGGCAAGCAAGAAGAAGGCTACTACGTCGTCCGCCTGCGTACCAACCTGAATTATCTAGGGACGAAAGAAAAACCCTTGCCGATCATCCCAGGCATGGTGGTTTCCGTAGATATCATGACCGGGAAGAAAACCATTCTTTCCTATCTCCTTAAACCTATCATGCGCGCCAAGTACACGGCGCTCCGAGAGCGCTAAATGAACCTGATCCTTTGTTGCGGCAACATCAGCCTCCGGGACCGATGGCTTTCTGCGCTTGGTTCATTGTATAGCGTCTACCAAGCAGCCACCTTGCAGGATCTGTCCATTCTGGTTCGACAGAAGATTTCCTTTGACCTCCTGTTTGTCCACCGCTCCCTGGTAGACCTGGAGATTGTCGCCTACATCCGCAAAACCGTGCCCGCCTGCAAGCTGTTCATTCTCTCGGACCGACCGGACGAGACCGAGGGGCTTGATTTTATCCGAATGGGGGTCATCGGGTACGCCAACAGCTATATAGGCCCGGAACGTCTGCAAGAGGCAGCACGGACGGTGGCATCGGGCTCGGTATGGATCAATCAGCAATTAATGCAGCGACTGATTGCGGAATCAACACCCGCAAAACAGGGAAACGAGGGGCTACTCAAAGAAGAGGAAAGGCGACAGCTCTTAAGCGACCTTTCCGACCGGGAATACCAGATTGCCGGATTGGTGGCCCAGGGTTTGTCGAATCCGGAGATCGCCGAACAACTGGGAATCACGGATCGTACGGTCAAGGCCCATCTCGGCGCCATCTACGCCAAGACCTCCACGCGCGGCCGCCTCGGATTGGCCCTGCTGATCAACCAACCTTCCATCCCCAAAAAGCAATAACCCTTTCCCGATAACGCACAAGAGATACGCCCATCACCTTCTTCCAGAAGAAGCACCCGTTAATTATTACTTGCAACTATTTATATTTATCTAAATTTTACAGTAACGTCGAATCCTGCAATCCGTTTTCTGAAACGACGCCATCAAAAACGCCAAAGTGTGAATTCCGCCCTTGCGAACACAACAAGGCGTTAATTCCGAATTTACGGAACAACGCCTTGGCTATCCATATATAATCATAACAAATAATATTTTGCTTTCCGGAATAAAACAAAAAAGGGCATGGACGCTTTTTCAAACAACGATTTTGACAGGAATAAATGCTTAATAGGAAGAGGTTTTCAGTGTCATTTACGTTTCACCACTCCGGCCTCAAAGGTGCTCTCTCTCACAGCACCAGGCTTTCCGCTGTTATGGTCAAGCAGATACCTTTTCCACGGGTTTCTGGTACGGAACCGCATTTGAAACCGTTTGCTATCTTGCGCATCGCTTTCTCAATGTATACGCGCATCTGCACAGTTTAAACTCAACAGCCAGGATGTACAGAGATTGAGTAAAAAAAAGGCAGAGCCGTTTGGCCCTGCCTTGTCATGCCGATATTCAGGAAAATTTAATTTATCTTTCTGCGGACGACTGCGGCTAAACCAGCGATGCCCGTTCCAAAGAGAAGCATGGTGGCTGGTTCGGGGACAGGATTAGATTGAAGATCCAAACTGACATTGTCGATCAGTGGATCGTTGTTACCTCCACTGGCATTAGCTGTTTCGATGAACGCGATCATCGTACTGCCAGTCACCGCGGTGAAATCTATAGTTTCAGTGGTGAACCCCTTACCACCAAAAGAGTGGTCCGTTGAATGCAGGGTGAAGAGGTTCGTTACGCCACCTGTAGTCACGCTGAGCACTGTATCTCCGCCAAAATTTTCGGAACTGAGGCCAAAGACCAACTCGTATGTTTTCCCTACCTCCGTGCCGACAATCTGATAGATCCCATCATTGATCGGTCCAGATGTGGCCCCCATGCCGCCGAGATCGTAGAAATAGGACCCTTCATACGCAGTCATCCCATACTGAGCATAGGTAGCATAAGCCAGAACCCCGTCCGAATGACCTTGGTTCGTCCAGCCATATGGTGTTACAGTTGTGCTGTAGTTGCTTGTTGTCTCCTCAAAACCACCATTCACTATAAGATTCGCGGATGCAGGAACACTTATCAGGCTTGTTCCAACTACGGCACCAATCGCAAGAATGGTATGAAGTGTTGTTTTCATTTTATATGCTCCCCTTTAAAAAGATTGTTTTGCCTCTCGAAGAGGTAAAGAGTGTGGCCGCGGATTACATCTCCGGCAGTGTCAATATTGCACATATCCCCAAAAGTACCTTTTTCATAATCTCTTCCCTATATAACAAGTGCCTTCTCTACTTTGTTTCTGGTAAGCATATCTTTAACATGCATAAATGATGCCATTACCCCCTCGCTCCTGGCAACGCGGATCTGTATTGCAATGAACTAAACACGACAGGAGTCATTGTCACCCGACAGTATGTGTTTTGTCATGGATCTCAACATGCCCGAGCAGTGAATCAAGATTTGTATTCTGGGCACTGCTAAGATTATCGAAGGTTACGTTTGCTATCGTATTGTGGGCGGCTGTGCTATCCATGATAGTCAGCTTAGCATGACCAGCTCCATCATTACCTACCGCTAGGTTGTCCCTGGTGGCATTCGCAACCAAGTTGCTGATATCCACCACGTCGTGTTCACCGCCGAACACATTTTGGTAATTCGAAATGTGTTCGTTCCCTGGACCTACGACCATGACATCGCTTGATGGAGTTCCGGTAATCGTATTGTTATGGCCAAGCCCCGCGACTGAAACAGTGAAGGTACCGACATTTGAGAAAGAGCCGTCGTTATCAACAGCCACAACACCGAAGTTGTAATGTTGATCGTCCAGCCCCAGAGGAAGAGCACCTACTTTGACAAGAGTAAAATCATAGGTTCCATTCGTATTCACATTGACTGTAAAGACAGTGTCATGGGTCGCATCTGTCGCAACAAGGTGGGTGTTGTCAGGTGTGAATGTGTAGGTAAGACCGTTAGTCGCAACGGTATTTGCAGGATCGAAATGATACTCAACAATTCCATCGGCACTTGGCACTGCAAGGATATCGCCTGTAAATGAAAGATCTGCATGATGAGCCAACGCGCCGTTCTGGACAGAGGATATAAGCGGTATCGTATCCGTGACATTGATCGTCAAGTGACTGGCAACGGTCGACCCATCGGCATCTGTAATGTTGAAGGTAAAGGTGTCGGCTACAGGTTGATTGACACCGTTGACCAGAGGATTAGCCACATTGGCAGGGGCCGTGTAGTGGTAGCTGCCGTCGGCGGCAAGAACGAGGCTGCCGCCAGCCGTGCCGGTGAACGTCCCGGGTACTGCCGATATGCCGTCGGCACTGGCAATATCGCCGACAAGAACTCCATGCGCTGCGTCAACGGCATGGAGACCGCTGCCCTCCGCAAAGCTGCCGGTATGGTCTACTGCCTGCGGTATCGTATCCGTGACATTAATTGTCAGAGTGCTCGAACTGGTTAATCCGTTGGCATCATGGATCGTATAGGTAAAGGTCTCCGCTACAGGTTGATTGACACCGTTGACCAGAGGATTAGCCACAGTGGCAGGGGCCGTGTAGTGGTAGCTGCCGTCGGCGGCAAGAACAAGAATACCACCGGAGCTACCCGTAAATGTACCGGCAACAACATGCAATGGAGCGGTGGTACTGGAGGTATCATTGCCAAGAAGCCCATGCGTTGCATCAACCGTCAGGCTACCACCTTCCACTACTGTGTTGTTGTCTGGATTCGCTACTGGTGGGGTGGAAATAATGGCGGCTGCCAGCGGAAGTGCACCAGGAGGAGGATCAAGAAAATTATGGGTAATGCCTCTCGTTTCCGCGCCGGAATCGGGCGTCGTATGGAGATGATCGGAATCAAAAACTACGATATGCCTGCCGCCGCCAGCGGCTCCGCCACCTGCAACTGCAACGCCCGCCCCCGCTGCAGTTGCAGGCAAATCGGTGGTAGGATCGAAATTCTCATTATTCTGCAACGCCGCTTGAATATCAGCTACCTGGGCAACGGTATCCGTTGCGCCCTCATGTCCGGCACCCTGTCCGCCATGTCCGCCGTAGATATCCTCGTCCATCAACACATCGGACATCCGGCCCAGCTCAAGGTGCCCATTATTAGCGGCAAGAGTAATTGAGATGCTGCCATCGGTGCCGGTGACAATCCGTTCGTTCGCGTAAACGACACTGTTGGGGGTCAATATCCGTTCAATACCGGCGGCGGAAACTGCCTTGACTGTGCCGTAAACGATGAATGCCTTGCCAATGGGTTGCAAGTGTTGAGTGGTCATGTAATCCCTCGCTCAATGAAGAATATTGGTTGTGGTGCCAGAATATATCTTTTGATTGTGATACTATGATAGAGCCTTGGCCGGTCCCCGTCTATTGGACCAAGGTACTAGTTTTAGTATTTTCGGTGATTTTCATTTGTAATGATAGTTCTTTCTCTTGTCCCCATGCGCCGCATGGAAACAAGAGAAAGAACTAAACGAAGATTCCTGTTGCCGGATAATCGTGGTATGATGGCGGCCTGCCGAACAGCCTAAGACAGGCGGCAGCCGGCCCGGGCGCATAAATACCGGACAGCACACATCAGTTCTATCCCCAAATCACGAGGCACACCCATGATATCACGCTTGCTTTCCCTCCCACCATTCACCGCCCTCCGGGAGGCCGTCCGATGAAACGGTTTTTTCGCATTCTCTTCCTCCCACTCGTCTGGCTGTGGAAATTCCTCAGCTCTGGCATCACGGTCCTTTCCAACCTGCTGTTCCTGGGTTTTGTAATGATGCTGATCACCGTGCTCTTTTATACGCCCAAGATCAATATCCCGGCAGGAAGCGCTCTGGTACTTGCCATTGAAGGGGACCTCGTCGAAGAACGATCCCCCATGGATCCGGTGGCGAAAATTTTCAATAACCTGGCGGGTGTCCCGCTGCACGGCGAGACCTTTCTCCAGGATATCCTCGACACCATCGATACGGCTGCCGATGATAAACGAATTAAGCTGCTGGTCATCAATCCCAACCGCATGGGAGATGCCAGCCTTGAGCAGATCAGGACCATCGGTGCGTCGATAGATGCCTTCAAGCAGACGGGCAAAAAGGTTATTGCCGTAGGCGACACCTTTAATCAGGCCCAGTACTACCTGGCCTCCTGGGCCGACAAGATATATCTTCATCCCATGGGAACGGTCGATGTTCATGGCTTTGGGGTCTTCCGGCTCTACATGCAGGAAATGCTCGATAAACTGGCGATCAATTTCCATGTCTTCCGAGTCGGCACCTTCAAGTCAGCGGTAGAACCATTTCTTCGCAACGACATGTCGCCCGAGGACAAGGAGGCCAACAAGCTCTGGCTCGGCAACCTGTGGGAGGCCTACTGTGCCGATGTCGCCGATCACCGGAAGATCGAGGTGGAAATCCTCAATGAAAATATCAACAAGCTCGTGTCACAGCTGGCCTCGGTGGGTGGCGACCGCAGTCAACTGGCTCTGGCCACTGGCCTGGTGGATGGCCTGAAAACCCATCAGGAAATGGAGCAGATGCTTAAGGAGATAGTCGGCCCTTCCACCGATAAAAGCGGGTATAACCGCATCGGTTTCCAGGACTATCTTCAGACCGTTACGCCCTCCTATAGCGATGCCAGCGGCAAAAAAGACCTGATCGGCATCATTGCCGCCTCCGGCAACATCATGTACGGCAAGGACACGGTCGGCCAGATCGGTTCCGACGATCTGATCAAACGCATTCGCAAGGCGCGACAGGACAAACGGATCAAGGCCATTGTCCTGCGCATCAGCACCGGCGGCGGCAGCGCTTTCGCCTCTGAACTGATCCGCCAGGAGCTGCTGCTCGCCAAGCAGGAAGGGAAAATCGTGGTCATCTCGATGGGGGCGATGGCAGCCTCAGGCGGCTATTGGTTGGCGGCCGATGCTGATGCGATCGTGGCGTCGCCGGTCACCCTCACCGGTTCCATCGGCATTTTCGGAGCCATGCCCTCGGTAGAAAAGACGCTGGCCAAAATCGGTATTCATGGCGATGGCGTCGGCACCACCGACATCGCCCACTTCGGCAATCTCACCATGGCCATGAGCCGCGAAGAAGCCGCTGCGTTTCAGATGGATGTCGAGCACGGGTACAGGCAGTTTCTCGAAATTGTTGCCAAGGGACGCAAGATGCCGGTTGCAGAAGTGGAGAAAATCGCCGAGGGGCGGGTTTGGGATGGTGCAACCGCGCTCAACCTGCGGCTGGTCGACAAACTCGGCAACCTGGAAGATGCTATCGCCGAGGCCGGGAGATTGGCGCATGTCCCGAAAGAAAACGGGTATTTTATCGATTTGACCCACGACACCTTGCGTGAACGTTTCAAGTGGATCGAGCAGCCTGTTGAGGCCCTGGCAACCCGGCTCGTCAACGCATCACTGTTCCCGGCCCTGCTGCGCCGACCGCTGGTCGATCAATTCGATTTCCTGCTTCAGGGCAGCGACCCCGGCCGCCTGTATGCCCATTGCCTGTTGCCGGGATCGACCACTACCTTCCGATAAACGTATTCCCTCGTTCCTGCGCAGAGCGTAGGAACGAGGGCACCATCGATTCTCCAGCATTATGGAGAAATAGGGGTCACCCCACTCAACCCTTGAGAACAGCCAGGGGCTGCAGCTCCACCACGACCTCGATCAAGTCGTGCTGATTGGCGATAACCTCGCCGATATCCTTGTAGGCCCCCGGCGCCTCCTCCAGATCGTTGCGATGCCGGATGGAGTGGAGGATATGCTGGGCATCGAGTTTACCGATCTCCTCCCGTAGGTTGAGGACACGTTGGGCCTCCTTCCTACCAAGGACGCGGCCGGCTCCGTGGGAGCAGGACATGAACGACTGTGGATTGCCCAGCCCCCGGACGATGTAGCTGCGGCTGCCCTGGGACCCAGGAATAATGCCGTATTCACCGACAAAGGCGCGGGTAGCCCCCTTGCGATGCACCCAGACCTCCCGGTCAAAATGGATTTCTTTTGCAGCATAGTTATGGGCGACATCAAGGGCCTCCTCGAATTGGCTGCAGCCGGTGACCTCGGCAACAACCCCCTGAACCACAGCCATCATCTCCCGACGGTTGGCGCGGGCAAAGGCGACGCAGTATGCCATTTCCCGCAGATACTGCCGCCCCTCCGGAGTGGCAACCGGCAGAATTGCCAGCTGCCACTCCGGAGGCACCACATCTTTCCTCGCTGTCTTGGCCAGTTTGACCGCTAGTTTGTTATAAAAATCAGCCACCTTGTAGCCAATATTCCTGCTGCCGGAATGGACCATCAGCCAGATCCGGTTATCACTGCCCTGCTGAATCTCGATAAAGTGGTTGCCGCCTCCGAGAGTCCCGATCTGCTTGCGGGCACTGTCAAACTCCGCGGCCACCACCGGCAGGCAGCCCTCCATTGCGTCGGAATCGGGCAGTGTCTGCACGGACCGCGGCTTGCTGTGATGTTTAAATCCCAGCGGGATAGTGGCGCGCAGGTCGCCGATAATCTTGCTGAGCTGCTCCGGGTCTACATCGGTCAATCCGGTGCGCACCGCCCGCATGCCGCAACCGATATCAACCCCGACCCCGTTGGGGATAACCGCCCCGGTTGTGGCCAGGACCCCGCCGATCGGCATGCCGTAACCGACATGGGCGTCAGCCATGATGGCGACATGGTGAAAGGCGCAGGGCAGGTTGGCCAGATTCCTGGACTGCGCGAGGACCTCTCCCTCCAGCTGGTCCAACCAGGGCACCAGCGGAATTTTCTCGGTTGTTATAATCCGTTTCACACTGCCCCCTTGCTCTCTGCAATTTTCGCTATATAGTGCAGCCTCATAATCCAGGTTATTAGGTTGACAGGTTGTATAGACTGTAGACTGTTAGGCAAAAAAAGGCAAAACCGCATACCCCATGATAGCACACGACACACTCATCCATCTCTGGCTTCACCTCGGCTGGCCGCTGCTGCGCCTGCTCCTCTTTCTCGCTGTCGGCCTGCTGGCGGCCCTATTCATCGAATCGCTCAACTGGACAAGGAAGATGGCAATTGTCGCCCGACCGTTGACCCGGTTCGGCCATCTGTCGCCGCTCACCGGAGCCTCCTTTTCCCTCTGTTTCTTTTCAGGAATAGCAGCCAACACCATGCTGGCGGAAGGTTACGATAAAAAGCAGCTGAGCCGCAAAGAACTGATTCTGGCCAACCTGTTCAACAGCCTACCAGCCAACTTTCTCCATCTACCAACAACATTTTTCATCGCCGTGCCGATCATCAAGGGTGCCGCCTTCATCTACATCGGGCTGACCATCAGCGCCGCCATTGTGCGCACCCTATGCATCGCCCTGCTGGGCCGACTGTTGCTGCCTGCCGCCAACACAGAGGTGGTGCAGACGGAGTTGCCGGCCGATCCGTCTCATCCTTTCCGTTCCGCCTTGCAAAATACCATGAAGCGGTTCAAACGGCGCATCCGCAAGATTATCATTTACACCGTACCTATTTACATCTTTTTTTACTACCTCGCCGAAGCCGGCTTTTTTACTGCCGCCGAACGGTACATGGCCCAGCATCTCTCCTGGCTGGCCTGGCTCTCTCCCCAGGCCCTGTCCATCCTTACCTTCCAAATGGCCGCCGAATTTACCGCCGGGCTAGCCGCAGCCGGCTCGCTCCTTGCCAACGGCTCCATGAGCATACGCGAAATCGTGCTCGTCCTGCTGATCGGCAATATTCTGTCATCCCCGATCCGGGCTGTGCGCCACCAGTACCCCTATTATGCAGGCATCTTCAAACCGGTCATAGCGGCTGAGCTGATTTTGTTCAGCCAAGGCTTCCGGGCCATCAGCATAGCCATTGTGACAATCTTGTATTATATTGTAACGATGTAAACTTCAGCGACAAACGCATTCGCGCAAGGGCGGGGCTCCCGCATCAATCGAGGAGGAATAGATGGAAAAAACCGTACTGGTTGCTGTCGACGGTTCTGTGTACAGCTGCAACAGTCTTGATTACCTCGCAAAACTTTTCGGCTCGGGCCACGACCTCTCCATCCACCTGCTCAGTGTGGTCTCGGCTGGAGGAGCGGGAAAGGATTGGATGTTCGATGTCGATCCGTACCGCACCCAATCACCCGCATCGGAAAAACAATCCCACCTTGCCAACAAACACTTGAAGGATGCAGAAGACCGGCTGATTCGCAACGGCTTTGCCAAAGAAAAAATTAAATCCCAAGTGCGAGTAGCCTCCGGGATTTGCGCCACCATTCGCGATGAGGCGAAGCGGGGCAACTATGATAGTTTGCTGATCGGCAGACGTGGCCTGGGGGCTATGGGCAATATGTTTTTCGGGAGCACCTCGGGTGAACTGGTTGAGAAATGCCACAACCTTCCGTTGTGGATCGTTGACGGCAACGTTACCTCCAACCGCTTTCTCCTCGCGGTGCAGAGCCAACCCGCCTCACTGATGGCAGCGGATCATCTGGCGTTTATCCTCAAAGATCATCCCAATGCGGAGATCTGTCTCTACCACTCCAACAGCGTCTTCGGCAAACAGCAACCAGCCAAGGCCGAAGCCTTCCATGAACAATGGGGCCAATCGTGGTGCGACCAGTATCTCGATCTCGACAACTATCTGTTCTTTGCCCACGCCCAGCTGCTGGTGGATAACGGCATTGCCCGACACCGCATTACCCAGTTACCCACCCAGATACACCTTGATGTCAGTGCCGATCTCTTGCGGCAGGCAAAACAGCATAACTGCGGCACCATCGTCATCGGGCGCCGCAACCGGGATGGCAGCAAAAGCCTGATCAAGGGCGTTTCCGACAAAACCCTGAATCAGGCGCAGAATATCGCCATCTGGCTGGCCGGATAGGGAAGCGAGACCCGCCCTACTCGCCGGTACAGAGAGAATCGGAACAAGAAAAAGTCCGCTCTTATTTCTTCCCGCCAGGGGTGACAATCACCGTTGCCGCCTGGGATTCCAGCAGATACCGGGCAGCCAGTGCGGTCAATTCATCGGCGGTAATTCCAGCGAACCCCTCGGTGATAGTGAGGGGCCATTGTAACTGTTGCGGATGCCGGCTGGAAAGATTCAACACCGACTCAAGCCAATACCGGTTATTGCGTTTAATATCTTTGATCGAAGTCAGGGTCGGCTCAAGCGCCCGGTGCAATTCATCCTGGGTAACCCCTTTGCTGCCCAGGGCCGCGGCCACCTCCTTGATCACCTTGGCGAGAGGCTGAGCCTGATCAGGAGCAACCGTCAGGCTGCTCTTCAACAGACCAAATCCCGCATGGGCACGACTGGGCAGGCTGGACACCTGGGGTGAGTACGTCGCCCCCAGCTCATCCCGGATCTTTACCCGCAGGCGATCGTCAAGGACGGCAGCCAGCAGATTGAGCCGTCTGGTCCGGCCAATATCCCAGTAATCGCTAGTCCGCCAGGCAACGGTCAGCAGCGCCTTGTCGATGGAACTGGTCACGGGCAGCTGCCGCTGTTCACCGGCAGGGAACTCAATCGGCTGACTGGGCGAGACCTCTTCTTCCTGCCGCTGCTCACTGCCGAAATATTTGGCAACCAGCTGCACCACCTCTTTGGGGTCGATATCGCCGACAATATTGATTTCCAGCGGTTCCCGGACAAATGCCGGTGTCAGCCAATTACTGACCTGATCCAAACCCAGTTTCTCCACCTGCTCCCAGGAGGCCAGGCCGTATTCCCGGCTGGAACCCGCCAGAAACCGTTCCCCCTGCAGTTGTTGTATCCCTTCCACCGAATTCACTAACTGATCATACATCCGGTGCAGAGTCTCCCGGCTCCGGCGAAAGGCCTCGGGGCGGAAAGCCGGATCATGCAGACGGCCGTAGACCAGCTGCAACAGCAGCTCAAGTTCTTTGCCAAGCCCAGTACCGGTCAGCGAAAAGCTCTCCGAGCCCACCCGAAAATCCAACGCCACATTGGTCCCGGACAGTGCCTCCTCCAATTGATCGCGGGTCAGCTTTCCGAGCCCGCTCTCCTTAACCACGGATTCAGAGAGCATGGCGAGCCCATCCACCGGTTCCGCCTGCTTGCCCTTGCCGAACTGCACGGCAAGCAGCACCTGGTTTGCCTGAAAATCAGTCGCTTTGCAGTTGAGACGCACCCCTCCTTTCAAAACATAGCTTTCCACGCCGATGTCTGGGTGGCTGGTGTGTGCAACGATCTCACCGGCAACAGGTGGGGGCGGCAGATAGGGAAACGCAACGCGCTGTTCCTCCACCCAGGGCGTGACCGATTTGGCCTGGTTGGCAAGATAGACCTGCCGTATCTGTTCTTCGGCCTGTCCCTTGGCCAGAGTCGCATCGACGGCCCCCACCACCTCGACCAACCTTCTCGACCGGCTCCACAACTGCCGGAGAGCATCATTGACCTCAACCAGGGACATCTTCTCCAATACCGGCCGATACAGGGTCATCTCCTGGGCCGGAGAAAGGACGACTTCATTGCTGTTGAGCTTGCGGATAATATCTTCAGCGATTTTCCGGCTGTCACGGGTTGGTGCGGTCTGCGCCTCCTTTTCCAGAAAAGCGGCGACCTCCTGTTTGCCCCGGATCAGTTCGGTTTCGGTGAAGCCGTCCTGCAGCGCCTGCGCCAGGGTGGCCTGCAACAGAGTCAACCCCTCCTGCCATCTACCGGTCTCGGTCCGGGCGGCGAGGGTGGCATAACCGGCGCGCTGGAAGAAAATACCGGTCTGTGCCTTAGACTGGGCAATCGGACAGCCTGGCCGCTGTTCCAGCTTCTGCAGGCGGTTGGTGAGCAAGGCGACCGCAACATACTGCCGGAGCTGTTCCAACTCCAAGGCCAGGGTATCGACCCTGGGCTGCGTATTAAAGACTGTCGTCAAGGCCAGACCGGTGTATCCGAGTTCCGGATCGGGGAAAAAAAGGATATCAGTGCCCGTTTCCTTGACTGCACCAAAATCAGCGCACCCACCGATTTTCCCGACCCCTTGCAAGCCGGCGAAATGGTGTTCCAGTAGACGCACCGCCTCTTTCGGCTCCATGTCGCCGACAGCAACGACGATCATGTTTTCCGGCCGATACCAACGGTCATAATAGGAACGGAGTAATGGGCTGCCAGCCGCACGGATCACCTCCTCGGTACCGATAGGGGCACGTTCCGCCGCCAGGGTTCCGGAAAAATCAAACTGCATCTGCTTTTTCGACACCCGCGCTGCTGCAGAATCGCGACTGAGTTTTTCCGCCAGAATGACGCCCCGTTCCCTATCCACCTCGGACTGGAGCAGGAGCGCCCCTCGGGCGTAGTCGGCCAGAACCTTGAGCCCCTCTGTCAGCACCTTCGGTTCACCCGAGGGCAACATCAGATTATAGACGGTCTCGTCAAACCCGGTATGGGCGTTGGTGTCGCCCCCAAAGCCCATACCGATCGACTGAAAATATTCAACCAGCGTTCCCGGAGGGTAGTGGGTCGTACCGTTGAACAGCATGTGCTCCAGATAATGCGCCACCCCTTTTTGCTGGTCCGTTTCCCCGAGCGAACCAGCCTGCACGTTGAGATAGAGCGCCACCCGGTTTTTGGGTTCACGGTTGACCACCACCACATACCGCAGCCCGTTGGCTAAGCGGCCAAAAACCAGGGCTGGGTCTGGCGTTAGATCGCTTTGGTCCTGGGGCCACCCTGATGTCAGGCAGTCCGATGGAGGGGGGGATGGAGGCTCGGCGCCAACAGCGGGATCAACCGATGCCAGGAGAAGAAACACAGCCAACAACGACAAAATGGTACCGGATGCTCTCTGGGCGAATACATGCTTCATTGTCGAACCCTTTGGATTGGTGTATGAAAATATGAATAGTTCACAAACTATAGTGTGCACACAGGGGGGAGACAAGATGATTATTGCCGGAAAAAAGGGCCTGGTGCTCGGGGCCTCTCGCGGTATTGGCCTGGCCATCGCCAGAACACTCTCCCGCAAGGGTGTCCGTTTGGCCCTGCCCTGGTTTGACTGGCCCGAATCGGCAATGGCCATGGAAGAAGAATTCGGAGGTCAGGGCAGCACGCATCTCACCATGCAGGTCGACCTTCGCGAGCCGAAAGAGGTTGCCCGTCTCATGGCCCGGATCAGCGAACACCTCGGCGGCCTGGATATTCTTGTCAACAACATCGAACGCGGCGGCATGCCGATACTCCACGGCGGCTATCAGCGAGAGGTAAACTGCGAGCAGTGGCAATTGGAGATGGAAACCACCCTGCACGCCAAATGGCTCGTTTTCGAGCAGGCCCTGCCCCTTCTGCGCCAAAGCCGGGAAGCGGTGGTGGTTAATCTCTCATCGATCGCTGGACTGATCGGCCGGTCCGGTCCGGCCGGGCTGTTGTTTAACGACGGTTATGCCGCTGCCAACCGGGGGGTTTCCTCACTGACCGAAACCTGGGCAAGAATAGGAGCGCCGTCCATCCGGGTCAACGAGATCATGCTCGGCCTGATTGACTCCAGACACGGACCAGGCACCAGGGGTTGGCAACTGCTCACCGAAGAACAACAGCAGGCGCTCCTTGCGCATACCCTGCTGCAACGAACCGGGACCCCGGAGGAGGTCGCCCAAGCCGTACTTTTTCTCGTGCGTGATGCTGACTTTCTGACTGGATCGGTTCTCAGAATGGACGGAGGGTATGTCTTGGGAGGGGAAGGAGCTCCAAGCATGCCAAGTGGAGTACTTTGAGGGAAATCAGGAAAGGAAAAGGGATCAGATATCCAGAGCCCAGTCGGGAATATGGTGCATGACGTATCCCGTCACCTTCTCCTTGGCGTCCGGATCATTACTTTTAATGCCGGCATCACGGAGGACTTCCTCGAAATCAAACCAGCAGATTTCCTTTTCCTGATGGCTGTACACGGTAAGAATCCGATGATCCGGGTCATCAAGATCTTCTTCTTCCTGAATGGCGGCAACCAGACGAACCGCCTCTGCGTAGGGTAAAAAACGGATTTGTTCTTCGCTCATCTGCAACTCCGCTGCACAATCGGGATCAGTAAAACGTACGAGGCCTGCATTAAAAAAAAAGGCGAGATGAACGGGGTCAACTCGCCTTTGCAATGAAAAAACCAGATTCAGGCAGGCTTGACTATAGCTCCGGAACGGATGCATCGAGTACAGACCTTGACATGCAGCGTACCGCCGTTACTGGTAACCGTCCTGACTCTCTGCAGATTAGGCAACCAGCGCCGACGGGTCTTGTTATGGGCGTGGCTGACATTATTCCCGGTAGAGGGGCCTTTGCCACAAATCTCACAATTACGGGCCATGATATTTTCTCCTAAAGAAATTCATTTTTCAATAACCTCTAATAATACCCGCGCACAATAATAAATCAAGCTCTTTTCACAGGAACGACGCAGGAAAAACCTCGCCCCACACCCGAAAAATACTCTTGCAACCACCTCAACGAGTCAAATTCATTGATCTTATTTCGGCATTCCAAGTTTCCAGCAAAAAAAACCTGGCAACACGCTCCCCTTGCAGCTATTGGAACATTCCATCTCCAGACCGATACGCCTCTGATCAACTCATAACGCGCCAGACAGGAGCCAGGAGAGCCCGTCGAAAGATAACCCGGAAATATTACTCGAACAATGGTTGGTTTTTGTTATAATCATCCTTACAATCATAGCCGTCCCACGAGCACCTCAATTCTTCCGACTCCGCCATACTCCGGACGGAAACGATACACCCTTTACCGCGATGCATCGCTGCCGACGGTCATCACGACTGAACACGATTAACCCATTCAAGGAATAAGGTATTGACCCATGGGGCATCCCGTTGTTGCTCTGGTATATGAATTATTATCGTGGCGGGCCCTGCTCGACATTCTCCTGATCAGCGCCGGGCTTTTCTTCCTCTATCGAACCCTTCTTCGGCTCGGCACCTGGAAAATCATGGCCGGTATCCTTCTGGCCTTTCTCGTCTTTATCCTGGCGAATGCCCTCCACCTGAAAGGCATCGAATGGATTTACCAGAACGTCAGCCATATCGCCGCCCTTGGCCTGATTGTCATTTTCCAGCCGGAACTGCGTAAAGTTCTGGAAAAAGCCGTCACCGTCCCCCCCCATCGATTCAAGGATCATGACACCCTGCTCCAAACGTTGATTGCCGAAAGCCTGATCAAACTCGCCCAAGAACGATGTGGCGCCATTCTCGTCTTGCCAGGCAAAGAACCCATCAAAGACAAAATATCAGGCGGATACCAGCTCAACGCCGTGCCCAGCACCCCGTTGATTCTCAGCATTTTCGATCCGAATTCCCCTGGCCACGATGGCGCGGTGATCATTGAAGGCAATAAACTGACCCAGTTCGGTGTCCGCCTCCCCATGTCCCAATCCGCCAGGCTGTCGGAAGAATATGGAACCCGTCATCACGCGGCCATGGGCCTGGCTGAACAGACCGACGCCCTGGCCCTTGTGGTCTCAGAAGAACGGGGCAGAATATCGATGTTCAGCAACGGGGAAATGCGGCCGGTACGAAATGCGGAAGACATCACCAAAGCCATTGTCAACCATCAGCGGGATATGGGTTTTCTCCGACGCGATAATGTCCCCAAAATTCGCAAAAGAACCCTCTTCCAAATCGCTGCCAGCCTTATCATTGCAGTGGTTTTCTGGTCAACCCTGATGGTTTCGCAACGCGAGGTGGTGGAAAGGGTGCTGCCGGTAACCATCGATTACACCTCACCAGCGGAAGACTTGGTATTAGTGGGCGAGAAGGCGAACGAAATCAAACTGCATCTCACCGGCCCCAAATCGGAGATCGACAATCTTGCTCTCAATCCACCCAGCGTCAAAATCGATTTATCGAGGATGGCCAAGGGCAGCCAAACGATCATAATAACCAGCGAAAACATACGATTGCCAAAGGCGGTAACCCTGCTGGACGCCTCCCCGCAACAATTAAAATTGACACTAGCCGCAGTGGTTGAAAAAAATGTAGCCATCACACCACAGATTATCGGCAAGCTCCCCGGCTCCTTGAAAATCAAAAAAATAACCGTCACCCCGGCGACTGTGCTCGTGACCACACCGGTTAGCAAGGAGGATAAGACGACGGATGAAGTTCTCACCAGCCCGATTTATCTCGAATCGATCGCGACCGACAGCAAGCTCTTCTGCAAGGTTATTGCCCGCCCGTCGATGCAACCGGTCGCCAAACGGTGGCCAGACGTAGAGGTCTTTATTGAGTTAAAGAAATAAGCCTGTACTTCGATCAGGAGCGCAAACCTCTCCTGTTTGCATTGTTTATATTGTACGAACAGGTACCATCTTCTCTTTCACCCCACCCCAGTGCCCCAACACTCGCGTTCGAAGTTTACATTTTTGTTTATTCTTGAACAAAAAGATAATAAAAATGTAACAATCCTCCTGCCGCACTTGCACACCGCCCTTCGGGACCATCTCGCATCCCACTAATAATATGGCACAATAAACGATCAAGGCAAAATGGCACCGGAAATGCAAGGAGACTTTGACGAAGACAAATGCGCAGCACCTCGCGCGGTCGGAGAGGCGAACTTGTTCCCCGACCCTGACGGTTGTAATGTATGCAGCAATGGTGTTGTCACAAATTTTGTAATTTTTTATAAAAAAGGAGAGAGAACATGAAACGTATTTTTTCCATGGCCGCACTCGTGGCGCTGGCCGCTGGTGGTGCAGCAACCCAGGCATCGGCGGCAGCCACAGTCACCACAGCACTTGACGCCAATTCCGCCTATGTTTGGCGCGGTATGACTGCAAATAAAGGATTTGTCCTGCAGCCCAGCGTGGATGTGTCCGCCAATGGATTTGGCGTCAACGTCTGGGCCAATTACGATGTTGCCGATAACGATGGCAACGCTGAAAGAAACAAGTTTTCTGAAGTTGACCTGACCGCTTCTTACGCCTTCAAGATGGGCGCTGTTGATGCCAGTGCGGGTGCTATCGCCTATACCTTTCCGACAACCTACCCCGCAAACAATCCTCCCGGGGTTGCAAAATCTATATCGAACACCACTGAATTATTCGCTGGCCTCGGTTACGATCTCGGAGCAGGCTTTGCCGTCTCCACCAAACTGTACTATGACTTCGACCAGGTCAAAGATTTTTACCTGACCGCTGGTTTGGGCTACACCTACAGTCTCAACACGAAAACCACCCTGGGACTCAATGGCACCATCGGTTATGCAGGTGCAGAGTTTGCCAGATTTTATAACGTTGACCCCACTGCCAATGCCGGCTTTTTCAACTATCTTCTGACCGCCTCAGCGAAATACGCGGTGACCGATGCCTTCAGCGTCAGCGCCAACATCAACTATTCAGACTCCCTGGACCACGATGTTCTGAAAGAGGCGAATGTAAAAACGAATGTCTTTGGTGGCATCAGCCTGGCCTATACCTTCTGATGTAATCAAGAAAATCCCCCTTCCCTCCCCTTATCAGGCACTATGCCCAAGGGGAGGGAGTCCTTTCCTCCCTCGAACATCAAACGCAAGCAAATCCCTGAAAACCAAGCCTCCAGCTCAACCTTTCACCAGAGAAAGGCACTGGCCTTTTTACCCATCACCTCTTGGTCAAAGACCAGCCGAGCTTTGACCTGCGCCATACCAAAACAGACATGCAGAGGCAGCAAATGCTCTTCTCTGGGGTGACAGCGAGCATGCGGAGCCGCCTCCCATGCAACCAACCGACCCTCCCTTTCCTCAGCGGACAACCTCTCATCTGTGCAGGTAGCAATCAACCACCCGTTGAATGCCTCGTTTCGCTGATCCGGCATGCCGGACGGGCCTGCAAAGAAGGCCCTGAGATTATGAAAGGAAAAACCCGAGCCGACAATAAGGATATCCTCATTGCGCAGGGGTGCCAAAGCCTTACCTAGGGCGATGTGGGCCTTGGGATCGAGACCGGCAAGCAGCGACAGCTGGACGCAGGGAATCTCTGCTTCAGGATACATTATTTTCAGAGGCACGAAGAGTCCGTGATCGAATCCCCGCCGTTCATCCAAACGGGCGACGATTCCGGCAGACCGCAAGAGTGCATAGATTTTCTTCGCTAAAGCCGGTGCACCGGGTGCAGGATATTGTATCCGGTAGGATGCCGCCGGAAAGCCATAGTAGTCATACATCAGCTCAGGAGTTGCCCCACTGGTGATGGTCGCTTGTTCTTGTTCCCAGTGGGCGCTGATCAACACGATCGCCGATGGCTTTCTGAGCGAAGAGGGAATCCGTTGCAGAAAATCAACCAGCTGCTGATGATCCGGATCGCCCAGTAACGGCAAAGGGCCGCCGCCATGGGGGATATACAATACGGGTGCCGGTGTTATTGTTGTTCTGAGCATAGCTATTCGTTTCCCCTCCTTGCGTTTTCCTTGGAACAACAAATGTTCACTGTTTCATGTTAAAGCTGTTACTATAGTAAGCACCCACACCCACGCATCCCTTTCCATCACGGCCAGCGTCCACGCGCCCTTGGCCTCTGCTATTCCAGGGTACACCTGCAGGCATGGGGCATGTCTCGCCGAGGCCTTACTCGGGAAACGCGGAACGGATTTGACGTCATAGCCCCAGCCGCCCTTAATAACTGGCAGAGGTGCTTTTCCGGCAAATAACAATTTGACAACGACTGCGCATTGTGCGTCAATTACCAGGTAGCAAGCAAGACGCACAACCTACCGAAACCATCCCTAGTGAAAAATCAACAAATAATATACCTCTCGTAAAGATCCCCCCAAATAAAGTTTAACAAATGAAAGCAAGAAGGAGTGGAGTATGTTGAAGAATTTCAAAATCGGAGCACGGTTAAGCTTTGGATTTGGCATCGTCCTGGTACTGATGATGATCGTTGGAGGATATTCCATGAAGGCAATCAGCTCGTTGCGTAACGAGATCAATCAGATTGTCACTGACGACATGGTGATGACCGAACAGGGGCATCAAATCAAGGACAACCTCAATCTTATTGCTCGGGGCCTACGCAATATCCTCATCGACGACAACAAGGACCACCAAAGTGACGAATTGCAGCGGATCGCCCAAAGCCGTAAGTCGATTGCGGACATCCTCGAACAATTGGACAAAATCGTTACTAAGGGCAGCGAGGAGGGCGATATATTAAAAAAAGTAATTGACCTACGCACCATCTACGTCAAAGCCACCGACGTCTACATAGAACTGGTCAAGACAGGGCAGATCGATCCCGCCAAGAAAATGCTCCTCAGCGAGATCCGAGAAGCTCAAAAAAACTACATAACAGCTGTCGACACATTCATCGCGTTCCAAATCATGCAGGCCAATGAAGGTGGCAAAAAAACCGTCGAATACACCAAAACAGCCAATACGCTTATTGGCACACTGATGGTTGTTGCTCTGATCTTGAGCAGTGTTGTCATTATCCTGATTGTCCGCTCAATTACCACACCAGTAAATAAAGTCTCGGCTTTAGCTGTAAACATGGCCAGAGGTGACTTCACCACCAAGATTGACATCAAGCAGAAAGATGAGATCGGCCTGATGGCCACGTCGCTCAATACCATGGTCGAACAGTTAGGCATCATGATCAGGGAAATTATTGGCAGCTCCAGCATGATGACCGCTTCGTCCAACGATCTGGCTGCCGTCTCTAAACAGTTATCATCCGCAGCCAGCGACACATCGGCCAGAGCCAGCACCGTTGCCACAGCTACCGAAGAGATGAGCACCAATATTCAGTCGGTCTCGGCGGCCATGGAGCAATCCTCAGCCAATGTCAACATGGTTGCCTCCTCCACAGAGGAGATGACAGCCACGGTCAACGAAATCGCCCAGAGCGCCGAAAAGGCTCGCTCCATCTCTGAGAGCGCGGTCAAACAGTCGCGGCTTGCCTCTGAGAAAATGGCAGTCCTGGGCGAATCGGCCCGCAAGATCGGCAGGGTGACTGAGACGATCACCGAGATTTCCGACCAGACCAATCTGCTGGCCCTGAATGCCACCATTGAGGCGGCACGAGCGGGCGATGCGGGTAAGGGATTTGCAGTTGTTGCCAACGAGATCAAGGAACTGGCCCGGCAGACCGCCGCGGCAACCGTGGACATCAAAAACCAGATCGGCGAGATGCAGACCACCACCACCACCACGGTGGAAGATATCGAGAAAATTTCCGCAGTAATCGTGGAAATCAACAACGTCATCAATGGCATTGCCACCGCTGTGGAAGAACAGTCCGCAGTATCCAGTGAAATCACCAGCAATATCTCCCAAGCTTCCCAGGGCATTGCCGAAGTCAATGAGAATGTGGCGCTGAGCACGGTGGTTATCGGCGACATCACCCGCGATATCGCCAGCATCAATCAGCAGTCAACCCTGGTGAAAGATGGAAGTGGCCAGGTTCAGGAGAGCGCCCACAGCCTGTCCGAACTCGCGGGCCAACTGGAGAACCTGATGAAACGATTCAAGGTCTGATTTTTCCATTTTGACCAGACGGAGACCTTTTTTCGTTCTCCGTCTGGTCAAAATGACCACAATGTTTTCCTCTAAAAAGCGTCTTCTGCCTCTATCCCGCCGACATAAAAATATCGTCGAATCACGATCAGATCAGCTGGCACCAGTTTAATTGCTTGATTTTTATTGAATTATTAAAGCTTGGTAAAAAAAGGAGACCTAATATAAAACCAAGTTGAAGAAATCGATGGTCTAGGGCCAACGCTACCTTTCATCCGGCCCTGGTTAACTTCTTAGGATTCCACCCATTGAGCAAGGTTGCAATATCGTTCATTAAAGTCGGCCATCCTCGATACAAATGGCTCCCGCAGCGATCAACTTATCGTGAAGTTTACCGCTATTCTCACGGACCATCTCATCCTTGAGTTCAAGCTTACCTTTTCGGAATGCGAATATGACGTCTCCGTTTTCAAACATTACTGCGGGTGCTGTGCCTTGCTCATACTTTGCCATTTGTTTCTCCTGAAACTGGTCTCAGATGTTTCATTACGTTCTGAGTGCCTTTTATCCCAAGCCTACCTGCCTGGCAATTCTGAGTAAGTCAGGTGTTTGGTTCGCTCTTGATAGTGTGGCTTGGAGTGCATCCGACAATTCCGGCTATTACCAGCAAAGTACACCATATTTTCGATGCCATATCCCTCTCCTTTTCAGCCTTTCCAACCAGAAACTGTCCACCATCAAATAATACACGGACCACTCTATCTCGTTGCATTTATTTGTAAAATCTTTTTCCAGCATTAAATATCAAGATCGGATAATCAGACCATATCCATTCTTATTTTTTGGAACTCCTAACATTGACATTGTTATTCCCATCTCTTAATTTTTACTGCAGGTTTCCAGCTAATTTGCGACAGGCAACCAAGTGAGGAACTGTAATGTATCTTAAAAGTGAAATGTTGGCCAGATTACCAACCAAAATGCTCATCGTAACGGAAAGAGCCGATGTTATCGCCCTATCAACAGGAGAATTGCCATGACTTATACATGTCAGAACTGCGGTACTACCGCAGATAATTCCAGCAGCCTCTGCAACCCAGCTAGTGAGGAACTCGAAAGTAAATTCTGCGGTGCCCCCGCAGACCAGGTTTGTGAGGAAAAACTAACGACCATTAAATACGTATGCGGTGGTTGTGGTAGTATGTCGGCAGATGCCAAACATCTCTGCGATCCGGATTTAATCAGACATTAAAAAAACAAAATGAGCTATTTGCAAATGAACTTTTCATCACATTAGGAATCATGCCATACACATCCGCCCCAGAATCTCTGTTAAGAGACGAAAGGGTGGGTGTCTTCATGATACGTTGGTTAGCTTTTTCAGAAAATCTGACAAACAACTCAACACATTAGGATATTGCAGCAAGCTATCGGGGCCTGAAAAAAAGCCAACGACATCTAGAGTAGCCACGATCCACCATTTACCGAGAGGTGACCCAATGCTATTTCTTGTCAAAGTTAATATACCTGTCGAGGCTGGGAATTCAGCAGCTAAGGCCGGAAAACTTGGAACAACCATACAATCTATACTTGCAGACTTGAAGCCTAAGGCAGTTTATTTCACAGCCGAAGATGGTAAACGAACGGGGTATCTATTCCTCGAAATGCAAGATGCCTCCCAAATTCCAGCTATTGCCGAGCCATGGTTCATCGCGTTTAACGCGAGCATTGATATTAGTCCAGTGATGGTACCCGATGATCTATTCAAAGCTGGCAGCTCCATAGAGGCAGCAGTTAAGAAGTATAGTTGACAAGAGTTCAAACCCTACCACCACAACCAGTTGCAGCGAACCGCGAAAAAACGCTGCAACTGAGATATAGACATGAGGTTTTCCAGAAAATCGTCAAAAAGGATAGCCTCGACAATCCATTGCCCTCTCTCTCCATCAAGTTTACAACCAAGTTCATTTGGGGATACCCACAACGAGCCCTTTCAGGCGTTGTCGGATTTCTTTGCAAAAAAGGAATCGATGTCTTTTCTGGTTTCGTCAAGCCACTCGTTGCGCTGCCCATCTGTGCTGGTAACCACAACCGAAAACATCCGTCGGTAAAACTTCTCCACACCGCACAGACCGAAAATACAATTCTTCCAAATGGTTTCAAGCGGGTCCCCGAAAATCGCCTTTTCCCTTTCCGGCTCCGTGTTGGAGGTATTGAAGACGATGGCGACGCTGGCCTTGAGCAATCCTTTCGGCACCCCTCCTCCGGCGTCACCTTCCACAAACGTATAGGCGATCCCTGGGCGGATCACCCTATCCACCCACCCTTTCAAGATAGCGGGAGGTTGGCCCCACCAGTTTGGATGCACCACAATAATACCGTCAGCCTCGGCTATTTCTCTGCAGTGCTGGGCGATGAGCCCTGGCAACGGCGCGTCTCTGGCAATCTCTTCATTCAACAGGAGCGGATCGAACCCTTCTTTATAAAGATCATGGAAAAAAACCGTGTGCCCATTGCCTACTATCCGTTCCACCACTGCCTGCGCAAGAGCATGATTGAAGCTGCCCTCTTGAGGATGGGCAAGGATGACCGAAACCAACATTGTCAGTACTCTCTCTTTCTAGAAAATTATTTCAAAGTCGCACACACGGCCTCCACAAAAAGCACCTTAGCAAACAGGCATCATCGCCAGTACACACTGGAAGCCAAGGTCCGCAGCAGCGCGGGTAGTCGTATCGATACACATAGGGGTCATCATGCCAGCATGGATTCAATGATTGCCGGTTTTCGGTTGTTTATCCTGCGATGATGGCCCTGCCACCTTGGGCATCGGCGCAAACTCTATCGGTACCCAGCTGTAGCTGCCCTTGCCATCCGCCCGGACATGGCCGATACCTGGAAAAGGCAGGTGCATACCGGCTACCAGGGATTGGCTCGCTGCCATGGCTTTCATGATGCTCTTCCGGGTCGCGATAGCCTGTCGCTGGTCGATGTCGAACTCGATGGAAACACCTGGCTTGGCAAATTGTACGGCATGGGCGTGCACCAGATCACCCCAGATCAGCAGCTTTTGCCCTTCGGATTCAACGGCATAAGCGGTATGGCCCGGGGTATGGCCGTTGGCCTTGACCGCCTGAATACCAGGCACCAGCACACTCCCTTCCGTAAAGGTTTTCCATTGGCTGCTGGCCAGATACGGAGCCGCGCTGTCGCGCGCCATTTTAAAATAAGGCTGCATTTTGGTCGGCGCCTTATCAGCGACCTTCTGCGATAACCAAAAATCATTATCCGCCTGAGCGACAAAAATTGTGGCCTTCGAAAAGAGCGGCTGACCGCTGGCGTCGTTCAACCCGCCCATATGATCGCCATGCAGGTGGGTGAGAATGACCGTATCCACCTGGGAAGGCTCATAGCCGGCAGCTTTCATGTTCTGCAGCACGTACCCCAGGGAAGGGCCGAAGAGCTTTGCGGCCCCGGTATCGACCAGCACCAGGTGACTGCCGGTGTTGATCAGATAGGCATTCACCGCCGTCTGCATTTTGGGATTACCGACAAACATACGGGACAGCAGACGATTCAAATCGGCGGCGCTGGTGTTCTTCAGTAGCTTTGTGTCCAGCTCGATTGCGCCATCGTACAGGGCGGTAATTTCAAACTGGCCCAACTGGTGGCGGTAATAGCCAGGCACCTGGGTTTGGGCCTTTGGGGCTTCGGCCTGGGCGAGCGGCACGGAACTCATGAGGGCAACGGCCAGGAGAGACAATATGATTCTAAAAATTTTAAGCATTGGGTAGATCTCCTTTTATACAATTGATCTGGCGATACATGGAAGCGGCTATCGGTTGTGAAAGTCCCACCGACGCCCCCTCTTTTAATACATATCCAAAAAACGACAGCCGCATGCAATCAAGAGACCCAACAGACCCGGTTCCGCCCGGTCTGCTTGGCTTGATACATCGCCTGATCGGCACGTTGCAGCAGCGTTTCCTGACTATCCCCGTCTCTATAGTCGCAAACGCCGATACTGACCGTTATGAAAAAGTTCGTAGATGCGTAACTCACGGGTGTGACAGCTAGTTGTGAACGTACCCGTTCTGCTGCATCGGCAGCTTCATGAAGATGGGTTTCCGGCAAGGCAACTGCAAATTCCTCGCCCCCGATCCTGCCTAAAAAGTCACTCTGCCGAAGCCCGGCTGATTGAATTACGCGAGTCACGGTTCGGATGGCTTCATCACCGGCAGCATGGCCCCTGGTATCGTTGACCAACTTGAAGTGGTCCAGGTCAAGCATCAGTACGCACAGGGAGCGACCATAACGACGGGCTCGTTCGATTTCCACATCAAGCAATTCCAAAAAATAGCCCCGGTTGTTGACGCCGGTCATCTGGTCGGTGCGCGCCTGTTGATGCAGCATTTTCTCGAGACGTTTGTGTTTGGTAATGTCCTGGTTCGCGCCGTAGGTCTTAATGATGGTCCCGTTGTGGTCACGTATTACCCTGAACTTTACGACTATATCGCGGATTTCGCCATTACGACAAACAATGCGGTGCTCAAGCTCTCCGGAATTTGTGCGTTCGGTGAAGGCAAGGGTATTCCCGAGCACTTCGGTGACAAGAGGGCCATCATCGGGATGGACGAACTCGCGAACATACACCTCGGCAGACATCAGATAGCCCCCCTCTCGCTCGACGCTGGTGCCGTAGAGGGCGTAAAACTGATCGTCAAAGGTGAACATCCCTGTCGCAATGTCAAACTCCCATTTGACCAGCCGCGACAGCTCCATGGCCAGGGCCAACTGATTCTGGGTCGCTCGCAACGCTTCCTCCATCTCTTGGCGTTTGGTATGGTCACGAATACATTCAATGGCCGCGACGATTTCACCCCTGGAGTCACGCAGAACCGATGCTGTTGTCGAAAGATAGGCCTTGGAAGAGCGCAGGCTCGGCACATAGGCCTCGCCCACCAAAGTGTCCCCGTCGCGCTGGAAGGATGTATAGAATTTTTCACGCTCAGGATCTGGACACAGGGCGAAATCGATCAGAATAAGCCTTCTATCCCCATAGAAAGGAATCGAATACTCGTAATCTCCCTTACCGATCATCTCCTGCGCCTTGATACCGGTCAGAACCTCAATCGCCCGATTCCAGGCCATGATGCTTCCCTTGCGGTCAATAATGAACGTGGCGTCAGGGAGAAACTCGATGATGTCCATTAACCGCTGCCGGGATTCCTTCAGTGCCAGCTGCGCCTCCTTCTGGGCGGTGATATCCCTGACTGACTCAATGCCACCGATGCGCTCCCCTTTGGCGTTGTACAACGGCGCACCGAAGGCCCAAAGCCAGGCACCCTTGCCGCCGTAGAGAGCGGGCGTGGGCACCTCCGCTTGTAACCGGTTGCCATTGCGCTTGACATAGCTGTATCTGGCTTCGAGCTCTTTGTCGTCGACATCGAGCAGGTCCAACAGATGCGGGGCGCGAACCCCATAAAAAGGTACGGAGGAGGCATAATCACCCTGGCCCAGCATCTCGGTTTTGCTGATCCCAGTCATTTCCTCGATGGCCCGGTTCCAGGCGATGACCTTCTTGTCATTATCGAGGACCAGGGTCGCATCGGGCAAGAAATCAAAGATGTCTGTGAGCAGCTGTTGTGACTCGCGCTGCGCCTCTTCCAGGTGCTTGCGTTCGGTAATGTCGCGGAAATACCAGACTCTCCCCAAATAATTTCCGTCAGCTCCCAGCATCGGCGCCGAATAGCGGTCGATGACCCTGCCGTCTTTGAGAAAAATCTCCTCCCGGCTTTGCTCCTCTTTGTGCTCATAAAGATATCGTACCGCTGCCAGGAAACCTTCCTTATCGGCTACCAGCCTCGTTACGAACCGTAAAACCGGCACATCATTCCCGGCCTCCATCAAAGTGCGCGGGATGCCCCATATATCGGTAAATTTTCGGTTATACGAGATGATGGTGTTATTTTCGTCAACCACGAGGATGCCGTCAAGCGTGGTTTCCTGCTGCGTGGAGAGGAGGGCATTTTTAAACTCCAGCTCCTCTTCGCCCTGCTTGCGGTCGGTGATATCACGCCCTATACCCAGCACACCGATGAGTACCCCCCCGTCATCATACATCGGCGTCTTGATGGTCTCCAGCAAGGCCCGATGGCCATCATCTGCAAACGTGACCCATTCTTCATTGCTGGTTGGCTTCCCTGCCGCCATGGCCTTACGATCATGCGCAACGAAGAATTCGGCAAGTTCTCTATCTACAAAATTGTAATCGGTTTTTCCGATGATCTCCGTTTCTCTGGCACCGAAAAATCGTTCGAACATTGGATTGCATGAGAGATAGACACCATCTTTGTCTTTTAACCAGATCAGGTCAGGGATAGTCTGCACCAGCGTGCGGAGGTGGCCCTCACTTTTGCGCAGTTCCTCCTCAGCCCGCTTGCGCTCGGTGATGTCCGTCCCAACCCCGAGGAGGTATTCCTGGCCATCCAAGGTGGCTATTCGACCAGTAAAATAATAGGGTATTTGGTGCCCGTTTTTAATCAGAAAAGGAGTTTCGGCGAAAGATTCCCCTTCGGCAAAGACAGATTGGACGCGCGAGGCAATCAAGTTTTGATGCTCTTCTGAAAAGAAATCAAGAACGTGTTTACCTTGCAGTTCTGCAGGTGAATACCCGGTCACTTCCTCATATTTTTTGTTCCAACGGACAAGTTCCCCCTTGGCATCAAACATATAAAAAATGCCGGGCAACGAATTGATGATATCGTCTGAAAAGTTCCGTTCTCTGCCGACGGCCTCTTCCACAACTTTGCGTTCGGCGAGATCTTCCACCATTGTGTTGAATGCCGTGGAAAAATCTCCCATAAAGTCAACTCGTTGGGAAAAATCACCTGTGGTGATCTGTTTTGCCTGCCAGGTAAGGTGGAGCAGTCCGGACTGGAGGGATTTCAACCCGCCAGCGACCGGCCCGGTCACGCCCTGCAGCGACTGATTGAGATCACCATTGCTCAGGGCCAAGGTAAAATGCTGGATGGTGGCGAGATATTGGGCCAGTCGACGCAGGGTCTCCGCATATTCGGCGGTGTCGGGGATAGCGGTGGGAATGCGGCCAGCCGCCATCTCTTCCAATATCTGTCGCGTCGTCTCATCCATGCTGTTCTTACTCTTTGTTCATTGTGGCGCTGAAGCGGCAGGTACGGTCGCCATATATCCCTCCGCGAAATGAAAGATTGGAGTTTACCCCTCTGTTATAATGGGTAATGACAGAATCAATCACGTTGAAAATGTCTTCTCGTGTTTTTTTCGCAGCAAAGGCACGAAAACTATATCAGTATTATCGAGATTGAAGATGTCAATACTGCACCAATCTCCCCTTATTTCCTGATGATCCACTCCGAGATCTTGGTCACCACCTCTTGCTCGATCCCGTTAAAGCCGTGATAGGCCATGGCTTCACAAACGTCACCCTGGGTTTTTCCACCTTCAAAGGTGAGTAACTCTTGCCGCGGAACGACGGTCATTTTTTTCATAAGGTTCGGGAGGTCATCATAGTTGCAGTGTTTGCATCCATCCTGTTTGTGATGCACGACAAGAGCCGGAATCCGAATGCTCTCCAACTGCATTTCCGGAACAGACCGCGCCCTCGCATCGGTCAATATCGTCGAAGTCAGTATCAACCCGTCAGGGCCGCCGTCTTCGGCACCGAGCTGGGTAGCGATGAAGGCTGCGGATTGGGTGCCCCGGCTTGTTCCGACCAACCACACCGGCACATTGTTTTGTTTTTTCAGCCATGCGATAACCGCCTTTACGTCCGCAATATGTTCGGGACTTTGACGGAACCCACCGAGATAAGGTGCGATTTGCCGATCAGACGGCGCATCGATAACCGCTACTGATAATTTTTCATCTGCGAAATACTGGCGAGTGCGCACCAGAAAGTTACCCGCTCCCCAACCAAGACTGCCACTCTCAGATATTTGCAGGCCACCATGTCCGCCAGCGAACAGTATGACCGCAGCCAGAGGATTCTCAGGTCGCAGATACAAAAATCGTTGTGTTACTCCGGGGCGTGTCGGAATGGTAACGACACGTTGCTCAACTTCCCCGCAGGCGACCTGACACATTCCAAGAAATAGAACAGAGAGGATCAAGGCAACCATGTGTTTCATAGGATCTCCTGTCGAGACAGACTTCTGCGGGAGGAGCACAAGCAATCACTCCCCCTCCAATACGCGACGAATGGTGGTATTCAGGCTGTTGACCGTATACGGTTTCATAATGTATCCCCTGACGCCGATTTCTTTGGCCTGTTTTTCATTGATCTGCTCGCTGAATCCGGTGCAGAGGATTATCGGCATATCCGGCCTGACGGCCAGGAGTTCCTTCGCCAGCTCCTTACCGGTGAGGCCCGGCATGGTCATATCCGTAATAACCAGGTCGAAGGCCTGCGGGTCCGAACGAAAAAGATTCAGGGCCTCACGACTGTTCAAAGTAACAGTGACTCTATAGCCCAGTGATGCAAGCAGTTCCTGCCCCAATTCCGCCAACATTGCTTCATCATCCACAAAGAGAATCCGTTCTGTGCCACCGCTTGGCAAAGCAACTGCCGTGGCTTGGGGTACAAGCTCTCCCTCTAACTTCGGTAAAAAAATGTGGAAGGTGGTTCCCAGCCCCGGCTCGCTATAGACGCTGATCGCTCCGCCATGGTTCTTGATGATTCCCTGGACCACCGCCAGCCCCATCCCGGTGCCTTCCCCCACCTTTTTGGTTGTGAAGTACGGATCAAATATCCGCTCTCTGATGCCAGCCTCCATGCCATGACCGGTGTCGGCCACCGTCAAACGCAAGTAGGGCCCCTGCCTGAGGTCGGGATAGCGGGCAATCAGCGTGGCATCAGCATCAACATCCGACAGGGAGATACTCAAAACCCCTCCTAAATCACGCATAGCATGTGCCGCGTTGGTCCCCAGGTTCATCAACATCTGGTGGATCTGGGTCGAGTCGGCCAGAACCGTATCCCCATTCGGAGAGGTGGCAATGTGCTGGTGGATCTCGATAGTACTCGGCAGAGAGGAACGCAAGAGCTTGAGAACCTCCTCGATGATAGCGGCCATTTGTACAGGTTTCCGCTCCTGCTCGCCCTGGCGACTGAAGGTCAAAATCCTTTTCACCAGTTCTTTAGCGCGTGAGCTGGCCTCCTGCACCCGTTCCAGGTCGCGTATCGCGGCTTCCCCTTTCGCCAGCTTGAGCTGCGCCATAGTCGTATAGCCGATGATGGCTGTCAGAATATTATTAAAATCGTGGGCAATGCCACCGGCAAGTGTGCCGATTGCCTCCATTTTCTGGGCTTGGCGGAGTTCCTGCTCCAGCCGCAACTCATGGGTGATATCCCGATTAATGCTGACATAGTTGCTGATCGTGTCTTTTGCGTCCCTAACTGTTGAAAGGGTCGCATCCGCTTCGTAAAAGGAACCGTCTTTTCTTCTGATGGTACGGCGTCCCGACCAGACTCCATCCCGGCTGAGTGTTTCCCGCATTCGCCGAAAAAAATCAGGGTCCTGCAGATTACTCCTAAGGATACTGCAATTTTGACCAATTAAGTCATCCCGGCAATACCCATTCATGCTCTCGAATGCCGGGTTCACATACGTAATGCGCCACTCGGCGTCGGTCATGAAAATCGATTCCGCCGCCTGTTCAATCGCTGATGCCAGCAGGGCACGCTCCTTTTCGCCGCGTTCGCGTTCGAGGATTTCGTCATGCAGGGCATTGATGGTATGGGCCAGCTCGGTAGTCCGCTCCTCAACCCGGGTTTCCAGCAAATCCTTCGCTTCCTGAAGCCTTTTGGTGAGTTCCCTGTTGTGCAGATGCACAGTAATGCGGGCCAGCAGTTCTTCCCGTTGAAAGGGCTTGGTGATATAGTCCACTGCCCCGACTTCCAGCCCTTTTACTTTGTGTCCCGTTTCCGCCAGGGCCGTCATGAAAATCACCGGGATCTCTTTTGTGCTTTCCATAACCTTCAGCCTGCGACAGGCCTCATAGCCATCGATCCCCGGCATCATGATGTCGAGTAGAATCAGATCAGGTCGGGCATAATCGGCCCTTTGCACGGCGCTTTCCCCATCCTCAGCCACAAGAACGGTATAATTGAACTCTACTAGACAATCCCGGACAACAGCCAGATTACTGGGATCGTCATCGACCACCAAGATGACCGGTGTCCGCCCATCGGATGGAGCCAAATTTTGCAGAGCAGAGATCATATTTCGTCTCCTCGACATTGTTCCACCAGTGCTAGAATGGCCCTGGCCTTAAATCCTTTGGCCAGTTCACGCAACCTGCCGGCAAAGCAGCGGTACGTGCCGTTCTTCGTCTCCAGGGCGATCGCCCACGCCTCTATCTTCAGCATATCACCCAGCATCGCCAATTCATAGAGCCCTGCCAATTCATCCGGCGGCGGGGCCACAAACGGTTCCTCATTTTTCTCGGATTTCCGGCCGTTCACTGCTCCCCCTTTTGCCGCTGACGTCATCTCCCATTCGATCCCGAGCAGCACTCCGATTTTCTCCAGCAGCAAATCGATGCGGATCGGCTTGGTCACAAAATCATCACACGCCGCGATAAAGGCCTCCTTGTGCATGTTATCCGTCACCGTGGCCGAGGCACCAATGATCCGCATCGTCGCCGACAGATCCGGGTTTTGCCGCAGAAGCGTGGCCGCCTCCAGCCCATCCATTTCCGGCATCACCAGATCCAGCAGCACCAGATCCGGTCGTTGCGCGGACACCTCCAGCAGTGCCTCCCGGCCATTCTGCGCCGTATCGAGCTCAAAGCCCAAAGGCTCCAGCAATGAAACCAGCATAGCGCTATTGCCAACCGTATCATCAACCACCAGAATCCTCTTGCGCGCACCACGATAGCCGGTAATGTGGTGTTCCGTCTTCCCGGGGACACTCTCGTTATCCAGCAGCGACGGCAGCGCCACCTCAATCCAGAAGGTGCTTCCCGCTCCGACCACACTTTCCACCCCCATCCTGCCCTGGATCAGCTCCAAAAGGCGTTTGGTGATATTCAGCCCGAGTCCTGTTCCTTCACGGACCTGCCGGTCGGTCGCCAGCTGGGTGAAGGGTTCAAAAATCGCCTCCAGCTTGTCCTCGGGGATGCCGATCCCGGTATCGATGACCTCGCAACGGAACAGACCGGCGCCTGCCCGGCCATAACTTACCTGCAGAGCAACACTTCCCCGCCGGGTGTACTTGACCGCATTGGAGAGCAGGTTTAAAAGAATTTGGCGAAGCTTGCGTTCATCCCCCCGCACATAGGCCGGCAACGGGGTTTCGGCCTCATAGTGGAAACGAAGATCTTTCTCCTCGGCCTGTAATTTGGTGAGGTTAAAGACCTGGTCCATCAAGGCCTGCAGGTCGAAGGCCAGCTCCTCAACCTCCATTTTACTTGCCTCGATCTTGCCCACATCCAAGATGTCGTTGATCAGCGTCAGCAGATGTTCGCCGCTGTTGCGCATGATATCCAGTTGCTGCTTTTGCGCCGCGGAGAGATTGTTATGATGCTTGAGGATCTGGGTATAGCCCAGGATGGCATTGAGCGGCGTCCGCAGTTCATGGCTCATTCGGGAGAGAAAATCGCTTTTGGCAAAATTGGCTGATTCCGCCTGTTCCTTAGCAATAGTCAACTCTGCGGTGCGCTCATCGACCAGTTCTTCGAGATGATCGCGATGCCGTTTCAGTTCATCCTCCCGCTCTTTGATGGCACGACTCATCCGGTTGAATTCCGCAGCGAGAGCGCCGATTTCGCTCTTGGGTGACGAAACTGCGACCTCGGGGTGTTGCCCCTCCTGGATTTCTTTTACCGCATTGATCAGGGCATACAGAGGGCGCGTCGCCAGGCTTATGAAGTAATAAAGCAGCAGGACTCCAACAAAGGAGAAAACCACCGCCAGCAGACTCCCCCGGACGATGATTTGCTGTTCGGATCTGCTCATAACCTCCTTGAAGAGGCCGATGCGCACCCAACCGATCTGCTCCTTAACAGTCGGCGATGAATCGGTCCCCTCCAACAGGAAGAGCCCCTCGGCAGCCTTGACAGTGACCACAGGGGCAATGAATTCAAAGACATCACGATGCTCGTAAAAGGTGACCATCTGGTTGGTGGTTGCCGTCAGCGTTTCATCCAGGGGGTGCTGCATGCCTTCGTGGAGCAGGGTCTCGGAACGCCGGTTGAGAAACGAGACAAAGGCGACATCTTTGATCGCCATCACGGAGAGGGCTGAATTTTTCAGCTGTTCCAGGTTTTCGGAAAGCAGTGGCAGCTCGGCATTCCTGGCGGCGATGGCGGCGATGGTCTTCCCTCTTTTAACGATTTCATCTTTGAGGATTTTTCTCTCGGTGGAGATCGACTCAAGGGTGTAGACCATGGAGATAATGACAATCATCGGGAACAGAAACAGTACCGCCCGTCCCCTGAAAGTCAGCGGCACCAGCATCGTCAGCCGGTCGAGCAGGCTGCGTTTTCGAGGCTCAGATGCCGGATTGTCACTTTTTATGTCAGCATTTTTCATAGCCGGGCCCGGTCTCACTGATAGATTTTCTTCGCCTTCTTCAACATTTCATCCGGTATCGCAATACCCATCTTCTCTGCCGTATTGCTGTTTATATACAGGTGGTATGCCCTGGGAGGGGAAGCGTGTATCTCTGTGGCCTCGACCCCGTTGAGAAGGGCTTGCACCATTTCGCCGATCTGGCGGCTGACCACCTTGGGATCGAAGACCAGCGCAAACAGCGAGCCCTGTTTGACATTCGCCTCCGAGATGCCGAGCAGCGGGATATTGTTTCTGAAGGAAAACAAATAGACATTCGACATGACTGGGGCAGTCAGGAGATTGGCGTCCGGGAGCAGCAGGAGCACCCTGGTATTGACAAGCCGATTGACGGTATCGACCAGATCGGAGGGACTGTCGACCTCATATGTGGTCGTCAGGGCCTGATCACCATTAATTAGGGTTTTCATCATGCCCCGGCTCCCCACGACGGAAACCTTGCTGATTGTCGGGAGATACCGCTTGACGATCGAAACATATTCTCTCACCGGCGGCGACATATACACCCCGGTGACATTTGACCTGCTGTTCCCGGGAGGTACGACGACCAGACCATAGACAACGGCAATCGCCGGCGGCAAACGCAAGGCTTCAGCAACAGCGTCCATGCCCAACGCAACGACAATCCGTGCATCCTCCCGCTCCACAACCACGTCGAGCCGGCCCTTGACCTCAGCAACCGCATATTCCGTGACCTGGGACCGAAGCGATAACCGGATCTCGGCCGCAACATCCGCTACCAGTGCATAGTGCAGATCGCCGATAATGAGCACTTTTGCGGCATGAGCGGGGGAGGCAACAACCAGCAAGAGAAAAAGAAACAGCGCGGTAAAATGGAGAGAGCCGCATCGAGAAAGAGGAAACCCTCTATGTGAAAAAGTAAAGTTCACTAAAATCGATACGATGCCGTTACAAAACCGGAAATACCTTCTCGTGGAAAATCATTGGGAACCTTCGGCCCGGTCCCGGCAAGATTCACCGCCCCGCCGGAGGTATCCGGATCCTTGTAGCGCTGGTCAAAGAGATTACGGACCGTGGTCTGTACCTCAAGTGTCTTATAAAAATTCTTGAGCGTTACGGCCAGATCGATGGTGGTATAAGAGGGCATCTCCGGACGGCTATCCCCCACGTCGCGCGGACGGGGCCCGGTCCAGAGCACGTCGGTGTGCAGGTTCACATATCGTGTCAGAGCGTAATTGACGCTGCCCGAAGCACGCTGCGACGGGACATAGGGCAGCCGTTCGTCGGTATCGGCATTACGCGGGTCCTGCCAGGCATAGCTCAGCTTCCAATACAGGTCGGTCCATAAAGCCCCATTCAAACCCAGTTCGACCCCCTGGGTTTCGGATTTACCGATATTGGCATTGACGTAGGGCGTGGTTGAGGTATCCCAGCCGATCTGGTCATCGATCGTGCTGTGAAAATAGGTGAGACTAGCGGCGAAAAAACGATTCAACCGCCAGGCCGGGCCGGCCTCATAGGTCGTGATCCGTTCCGGCTTGAGGCTAGGGTTGCCGACTACCACCGGATTATTGATGTCGTAGAGTTCCTGAAAATTGGGCGCGCGGAAGGCCTGCCCATAGAGCAACTTCAGGTCAGCATTTTCAAGGAAGCTCCAGACCAGTCCGACTCTTGGGTTGACGGTGTTGCCGAAGTCGCTGAAGTGGTCACCGCGCACCCCGGCTGTCAGATTGACCCCAGCCGGCAGTTGCCATTCGTCTTGCAGGAAGACTGCCCAGATCTGACGGGTTGCATCCCTGTTCCAGTTGGCAACCTCCTGCACGAAAGCAAGAGGAGCTCCGGTGGTGGGGTTATAGTTGGTCAATTGTCTGACGGCAGATTGCTGCATCTCCTCGAAAGAGATACCGGCGATGAGATGATTCCCCGTGAAAGAGTTCCAATCGAATTGCTGCTGGCAGCCGATGGTTCGATCCGTGGCCAGCGGCTTGGCAATCATCCCGTTGGGAAAGACACCGGCAAAGCCGTTCGGGTAGATTTTCACACTCGATTCCTGATCGTATTGATCGTAATAGAGCTTCAGATTCGTGGAGAGCTTGTTCGTTAAAGGCAGATTGTAGGCCAACTCACCCCAGAAGTTATCGATCGGATCCACGCTCGAATTATCAGTAAGCGCGGATGCAATGCCGAGGTAAAGTTCCTTTCGTCTGTTAAGGTACTGGCCGCGGAGAGAGAGGTCGCCGTAGCCGACTTTGAGGAAAGATTCCGTTTGCCGAAAACCTTGGTTGGTGGCGCCAGGCGCCAAGGAATAAGGGGTCCCGGTCAGGGCATCGGCCTCGACCGTCTGCTTGGGTCCCTGAGTTTGCTGATGGTCCAGACTGCCGGAAACGGTCAGCTTATCGCCGATGGCCTTGCCGCCGACCAGATTCCCTTTGGAGCTGTTGGAGCTGCCACCGCCGGCCTTGGCCTCCAGGCCGTTAATTTCCTCGGCATTGCGGGTTATGAGATTGATGGTGGCGACAAAGGCGCTGTTGCCATAGAGGGCCGACCCGGGGCCGCGCACCACCTCCACCTGCCGGATATTTTCCAGCGGGAGCATGTCGGCAACATTATACAGAGCACTGCCGTTGATATTTTTATTCAGCGAATGGCCGTCGATCATGACCAGGACCTTCTCACTGGCTGCGGTCCTAATGCCACGGACTTCCACCATGTTTACCCCGAATTCATTGATCGAGAGACCAATACCGGGCACCATCTTCAACACGTCCAGCAGATTGCGGGCTCCCATGTTCCTGATCTCGTCAGCGGTGATGATGGTGGCATTGGCAGGGGCTTTGCGCAGTGAGGTGGGCCGTTTGGTGGCGGTCACCAGTTCCCGGTCCTCGAAAAACAGGTGGAGGTCTTTCTCGGTTTGGGTATTTACCGCTACTTGCGGATAGAGCTGGGCAACGGGCTCATCTGCTCCCCGAGCCGTGACGTTCAGCCCCAGACACAACACAAAAGATACGCCTGCGATCAGTGCTCTCTTTTCCATCGGTTTTGTCCCTCAGGTTAGGGTCTCCCCCTTTTCGCGTCATCAAAGCTTTATGCCCTTTGTTTCTGATCAGAAAAAAATCCCGCTGAAATCGGGGTCAACTCATGGAACGGATAATCGTAGGTGTGTCGTTAGGGACCAGCGGAGGTTTGGCAAGCATCATGGTGTCCAATACAAGCTTCGAAAGCTGATCAACGATGTCACACTCTTCTTTAAACGGCATGTTTTCGACCTCTACCTATGCACGGATAACGAATGCGTCACGTTGCGCAACGCACGCCTTGCTCAGGCACCAATGGGGGAGGCTGCGTTTCATATAGAGCTACTATTTTTAGTTAATAATTTCAGCAGAGAAACGGCATGTCCGGTCGCCGGTACACCAGCAGTCGACTTCCTTAACCTTAAACGCACTGCCGGTAAAGCTTTCAAGAAGTCCGGAAATAAACCCCTCATCATAGGTACAGATCTCATACCCCATCTCGGGCAATCCTGAGCAGTCAAGGTCTTCAGAAACAGTCAGGACGAAGGACCCCTTTTCCAAATCTGCCTCCTCAATACGCAGTATGCCGATCCCCATATCACGAAGCGTTTCCTGAAGATTTTTTACAAACTCGTTGAAGTCTTTAATATTCGAAAAAATATTTTTATAAAATTCAACGCCTGCCAGTTTCCCTGCTTCATAAAAGATCACATTTGTTTTTTCCGTTCCGAAATGCCGTTCCATAACATCTCTAAAGGTGAACTGCATGAGACGATATACTTCAAGGCGTGTGGTTGGCCCAAGGTTGGGGCGACCTAAGGCAAGATCTCCCAAAAGATCCCACGAAAATTCATATTTTCTATCTGTCACAGTTAACCTCATGAAAATAATGGAAAAATTACAGCAGTGTGGCACCCACGCATAAATTACCCAAAAACCTCTTGCAAACGTCTTCACACACCCTTTGCAAGAGGCTCAGCTCATAAAAAAAGATATCATGGTTAGGGAGAAGATTCCAACAAAGTTTCAGACCTCCTGACCTCGGAAGAAGTTGCAACGACACCCATTATCGAAGCCAGAAGGGCTGTGGGTACTTCGAGATCTCTCCCCTGCGGTCGAGATGACAAGATGGCGAGCGGCCAGGATAACTGCAACAGGACAAATTGAGCCATTCAGCGACGATTGTTTCCGCTAAATAATAGCATTTCACATTTCGCATTTTAATAAATTGCTGATACAATTAACTATGGAAAAGCAACTTAACCCGGCGAAAAACATAAAAAAACCTGCTCTCCCCCCCTCAGCAGAGGTTCCGTCACGGCAAAAGAGTCTGCTCTTCCCCATTGTCGGTATCGGCGCCTCCGCAGGCGGGCTTGAGGCGCTGGAACAGTTTTTGGGACATGTGCCGCAAGGGAGCGGCATGGCCTTTGTCATCGTCCAGCACCTGGACCCAACCCGCGAGGGTGTCATGCCCGAACTGCTCCAACGCGTCACGGACATGCAGGTCGTCCAGGCCAGGGAACGGATGCGGGTTAAACCAAACTGCGTCTACGTGATCCCCCCCAACAAGGAAATGTCCATTTTCCACGGGGTGCTGCACCTGTCCAAGCCGTCGGCGCCCCGTGGCCTGCGGCTTCCTATTGATTTTTTCCTCCGATCCCTAGCCGAGGACCAAAAGGAGCGCAGCATCGGCGTCATCCTCTCAGGCATGGGCTCAGACGGCACGATAGGTCTGCGGGCCATCAAGGAAAAAGCTGGGGTGGCGTTGGCACAAGAGCCGACCTCGGCCAAGTTCGACAGCATGCCCCGGAGCGCTATTGATGCCGGGCTGGCCGACCTGGTCGCCCCGGCTGAGGATTTACCCACACAAATCATCGACTATCTCCGCCACGCCCTTATCATTACCAGGGCTGAGTTCCCTCTGCAGAAGAAGGATAAAAGCGCATTGGAGAATATCCTCCGCCTGCTGCGGGCCAAGACCAACCACGACTTTTCGCTGTACAAGAAAAACACCGTCTACCGCCGGATCGAGCGGCGCATGGTCTTACACCGGATCGACCGAATCGCTACGTATGTCCGTTATCTGCAGGAAAATGCACAAGAGGCCATACTCCTCTTCAAGGAACTGCTTATTGGCGTGACCAGCTTTTTCCGCGACCCGGAGGCGTGGGAGCAACTGCAGAGCGAGGCTCTCCCCGCGCTTTTGGCGGCTCACTCAAACGGTGGCGGCCTGCGGGCCTGGTCGACAGGTTGCTCGACCGGGGAGGAGGCGTATTCCCTGGCCATAGCCTTCAAGGAAACGTTGGCACAGGTCAATTCCACGCAGGATTGCACCCTGCAGATCTTTGCCACCGATCTGGACCGGGATGCCATCGATAAGGCCCGCCAGGGGTACTATCCAGCCACCATCGCCGCCGACATCTCTCCCGAGCGGCTGCAGCGTTTTTTTGTCCAGGAGGGCAACGGCTACCGGGTCAGCAAGGAGATCCGGGCGATGGTCACCTTTGCCACCCAGAACGTCATCATGGATCCCCCTTTTACCAAGTTGGACCTCCTCATCTGCCGAAACCTCCTGATCTATCTGACGCCGGAACTGCAAAAAAAGCTCCTACCGCTCTTTCACTACAGTCTGAATCCGGGGGGCGTCCTCTTTCTGGGAAGCGCGGAGACCATCAGCACCTTCACCGAGCTCTTTGCGCCGTTACACATCAAGTCACGACTCTTCCGGCGGCTCGAATCCTCTCTGCAGGCGGAACGGCTGGTGTTTCCCCCCTCGTTTGTCCCCACCCATCCGGGAGTTCCCAAGGAGCTAACGATGTTAAAACCTGCAGCCAATCTCCAGTCGCTCGCCGATCACCTGCTCTTGCAGCACTTTGCGCCACCGGCCGTGCTGGTCAACGACAAGGGTGATATCCTCTATGTCAGCGGCCGAACCGGCAAATACCTGGAACCAGCGGCCGGCAAGGCCAACTGGAATATTTTTGCCATGGCCCGTGAAGGACTCCGTTTTGATCTGGGCAGTGTCTTCCAAAAAGCGATCCGCCAAAAAGAGCCGGTCACCGTCAAGGGGCTCAAGGTCGGAACCAACGGCGGCACGCAGCTTGTTGATCTCACGGTCCAGGCGATTGAAGAGCCGGAGGCGCTGCGGGGGATGGTCATGATCGTCTTTACCGACGTGGCGACACCCCCTCCGACCAAAAAATCGCTGCGCCGCTCCCGGACTGCGCAGACCGATAACGCCAGGGAGTTGGAACTGGAGCAGGAACTCCAGCATACCCGCGAAGCACTGCAGACGACCCGCGAGGAGATGCAATCCTCGCAGGAAGAGCTTAAATCAGCCAACGAGGAGCTGCAATCCACCAACGAAGAACTGCAGTCCACCAACGAGGAGTTGACCACCTCCAAGGAAGAGATGCATTCCATGAACGAAGAGCTGCAGACGGTCAATGCCGAGCAAGTGTCCAAAATGGACGAGCTTTCGCGGGTGAACAACGACATGAGGAACCTGCTCAACAGCACGGAAATAATCACCATTTTCCTGGACAACGAACTCCATGTCCGGCGGTTCACTCCCGGGGCCGACAAACTCTTCAAGCTGATTCCGGGCGATGTGGGACGGCCGCTTTCCGACATCACCAGCGGCCTGCTCTATCCCGAAATGCCCGAAGAGGCGCAGGAGGTACTGCGGACGCTGGTCTTTTCGGAAAAACAGATCACCACCACCGACGGCCGCTGGTTTTTGGTGCGCATCATGCCCTACCGCACCCTGGAGGACGTGATCAGCGGGGTGGTGATCACCTTTACCAACATCACTGCTGCCAAGGTGCTGGAGGCGGAACTGCGCGAGGAAATTGCAAAGCTCAAGAAGCTGGCTGGTTAAAAGCATATTATGGACAAACTCTAAGGCTGGGGAGTTGGGGGCGCCCACGGTGGTTGCCTCGGCATGCATCGCTGATAGTCATCGAGGTTCGCAATGCAAATCAAAAATAAAAAAAGACTGTTAACAGCTGCCCAACTGCGTCGCCAAGCCGAAGAACAGTTGCAAGCAAAAGCGCCGGAACAGGGCTTGCCCTGGCCGGACGATGATCCGCAGCGACTCCTTCACGAACTACAGGTCCAACAGATCGAGTGGGAGATGCAGAACGAAGAGCTGCGGCGGTCCCTGGAGGAGCTGGAGGTGTCGCGCAATACCTATGCCGAACTCTATGACTTTGCACCTGTCGGCTATTTCACCTTTAATGCGCGCGGACTGATACGGGAGGTAAATCTTACTGGTGCACAACTGCTGGGAATCGAGAGGGGACAGCTGACCAAGAGACCCTTTCGCAGTTTTATTGCCGATGCAGAAGGGAGAGAAATTTTTTCTCATCACCTCAAAAAAGTTTTGCAACAACAGGGCCTGCAGCGATGTGAAATCAAACTCACCAAAAAAGACGGCACATTGATCCAGGGCCAGTTGCAAAGCGTCGCGATGGAGGCTATCGACGAACACAAGGATAGGGTTATCCTTTCCTCAATCGTTGATGGCACGGCCCGCAAGCAGTTAGGAGAGGCGCTGCAAAGAGCCCATGACAACCTGGAGTCAACCGTCCAGGAGCGGACTCGATAACTGACCCAAGTGAATGTGCAGCTCTCGCAAGAAATAGACGAGCACAAGCAGACCGAGGCGACGCTGCGGGAGAACGAGACGCGACTGCGCACGGTGGTCGAGATGGTACAGGAGGGTATCACCTTCAGCGACGACAAGGGCCATTTTGAGACGTATAATTCCAAGATGGCGAGATTGACCGGTTATTCGATAGAGGAGGCAAATGCCTCTTCTGATTTTGCCACCATTCTCTATCCTGACCCGAAAGATCGTGAGAAAGCGTTCGCAGGGCTCAATGAACTTACCACGATAGGCATGTCACGCGAGGCCGAAACAAGATTTCAGACCAAAGATGGAATGCAAAAGCATGTCATCGTGTCAACGACCCTTGTCCCCTATAAGAATCAGAGAATGTTCCTGAGCAGTTATCACGACATTACCGAGCGCAAACGCACGGAAGAACAGGTCACACGATTAGGTTTTCTCAAAGAACGCCTCATCGGTGCGCTGAGTCTCAGCGAAAAACAAAAACTCATCACTGATGAAATAGTGGCGATCTTCAACGCCGATTTTGCCAGAATTTGGCTGATACGGGAGGGTGATCTCTGCGAGAAGGGCTGCATGCACGCGCAGGTCAAGGAGGGGCAAAATGCCTGCCGCAACAGAGACCGGTGCCTGCATCTTGTGGCTAGTTCAGGTCGTTACACCCATATTGACGGCAATCATCGCAGGATCCCTTTTGGCTGCTACAAAATAGGCCGGATCGCCTCCGGAGAGGATTCCCAGTTAATCACCAACGATGTCGCCCACGCCCCCTGGATTCACGACCATGAATGGGCGCAGGCCCTTGGGTTGGCCTCCTTTGCGGGGTTCAGGCTTTTCTCGGTAGAGGGCAAACCCATCGGTGTATTGGCCCTCTACAGCAAACAGGCCACCACCCCCATCGAAGAGGGACTGATAGCAGGGCTTGCCAACTATTTATCGCAGGTGATTCTGGCAGACAGGGCTCGTGAGGCGCTCCTGGAAAGTGAAACAAAATTCAGGCTCCTTTTTGAGAATGCCAACGACGCCATCTTCCTTTTAAAAGGTGCTCTTTTCATCGACTGCAATACCAGAACCTTACAGATGTTTCAGTGTTCGCGAGACCAGATTGTCGGCCAGCCCCCGTACAGATTTTCACCGCTACTCCAACCTGACGGACGTGACTCAAAAGAAAAAGCCCTTGAGAAAATCTATGCAGCCCTTGCAGGTAACCCACAATTCTTTGAGTGGCAACACTGCCTCTATGACGGAACCCCTTTTGATGCAGAGGTCAGCCTCAACACCATAGAGCTGGGCAGCGAGATGTTTATCCAGGCTATCGTCCGCGACGTCAGCAAGCGCAAACAGACGGAAAAAGCACTAAAGGAATCCAACCACAAGCTTGAAGTCCTCAGCATTACGGATGGTTTGACGAAAATAGCCAATCGACGGTGTTTTGACGAGATACTGGCCCGGGAATATGCCCGCCATGCCCGCTCAGGGGCCGAACTGTCGCTGATCATGTTGGACATCGACCACTTCAAGGCATTCAACGACGGTTACGGACACGTCAATGGCGACCTGTGCCTGCAACAGATTGCTCAGGTGATAGCTGACGGTACCTCGCGTCCCGCTGATCTGGCCGCCCGTTATGGCGGTGAAGAATTCGCCTGCATCCTGCCGGAAACAGACCTCAGGGGCGCGGTTGTCATCGCCGAGAAGATCCGCCAGGGCATCATGGACCTTGCCATCCCCCATAAGGGGTCGAGCGTAGCAGAATGCGTCACCGTCAGCCTGGGCGTGGTAACAGCGCAGTGTACGACAGACGGATCGGCGGTGGATCTCATTACCCAGGCGGATGAGCTGCTCTACCGGGCCAAATCCTGCGGTCGCAATCGGGTAGAATTTGTCGCTACCCGCAATATTGCGTTGACCTCTGCAGGACAACTCAAAGACAACCTTGTGCAACTGGTCTGGAAAGAGGATTACTGCTCCGGCAACCAGCTGATCGATGCACAACACCAGACCCTCTTTCAGATCTCCAACGAACTGCTCGAGTCAATTCTCTCGGCTCGTCCACCCACGGAAATTTCTGCAATCATTGTCCGACTGTTTGACGGTGCCAGGCAACACTTTCAAAATGAAGAAACAATCCTAAAAGATGCCGGTTTTCCAGGCCTCCAGCAACACGCCGCAGAACACGCCAAACTGCTCGCAAAGGGTCTCGAACTGTCACAGCAGTTTAATGCATCCACGCTCTCTGCCGGAGATGTTTTCCAATTTCTGGTATACGATGTAGTTAGGCTCCACATGCTCGGGGCGGATCGGCAGTTTTTTTCATTCATCAGCGATGCGACGGTTGCTGGGCCGACGGCGGAGTGTTGACGAAAGTACCAAATTTGGCAATCAACGGGGATTCTTGACGCTGGAGGGTATAGGAATGGCCATCGATAAAGATAAGAACCTGTCAGCAGCAGCCAAACTGCGTCGTCAGGCAGAAGAGCAGTTGCGAGGGCAAACGGCTTTGCATCCACCCCAGACCATGGAAACGCCACAACGGCTCGTCCATGAACTTGAGGTCCACCAGATTGAACTGGAGATGCAGAATGCAGAGCTCCTCCAGGCCAGGGATGAACTGGAGGTATCACGCAATACCTATGCCGAACTCTATGACTTTGCACCCGTCGGCTATTTCACCTTGGATGCGCGCGGCCTGATACGGGAGGCAAATCTTACCGGCGCGCAACTGCTGGAAAGAGAGAGGGGACTGCTGACCAATACACCCTTTAGCAGTTTTATTGCCGATACAGAGGGGAGAGAAATTTTTTCTCGTCACCTCAAAAATGTCTTGCAACAACAGGGCATCCAGAGATGTGCGCTCAGGCTCACAAAAAAAGACGGCACGGTGATATATAGCCAACTCCAGAGCGTTACGATGGCGACTCCCGAAAGCAAGGATGAGTATATCCTTACCGCAATTGTTGATGGCACGGCCCGCAAGCAGTTAAGAGATGCACTGCAAAAAGCCCACGACAATCTGGAAATAATCGTCCAGGAGCGAACGAAAGAGCTGACCGAGGTGCAGGTGCAGCTCGTGCAGGAAATGGACGAGCGCAAACAGGCTGAAGAAGTGCTGCGCAAAAGTGAAGGGCATTTGCGAACGCTGGTGCAGACGATCCCCGACCTTGTCTGGTTGAAAGATACAAAGAGCGTCTATATTTCCTGCAATCCCATGTTCGAACGGTTTTTCGGTGCCAGGGAAGCGGACATCATTGGAAAAACCGATTACGACTTTGTCGACCAGGAACTAGCCGACTTCTTCGTCGAGCACGATCGTAAGGCCATGGCAGCCGGGCAACCAACCAGCAATGAAGAATGGATCGCCTTCGCAGACGATGGCCATCGTGCCCTGCTGGAGACCACCAAAACGCCGATGTACGATGCCGAGGGGGCGCTCATCGGTGTGCTGGGTATCGGCCACGATATCACCGAACGAAAACAGCTTGAGAAGCAACTGCAGGAAAATGAGGCAAAATACCGGGATCTTTTTGAGGACGCACCCATCGGCATTTTTTCCGCCACTATGCAAGGGCAGGCTTTGTCGCTCAATACCGCCATGGCCCGCATCCTGGAGTTTGATTCGCCCCAAGAAGCCATGGAACGCATCAATCTGCAGGAAGAACTTTCTCTCCTTCCCGAGCAGCGAGATCAGTTCCTGCACCTGTTACAGGAAAAAGGCCGAGTAGAAAACTTTGAATACCAGGCAGTTACAGCCAACGGCAGGACTCTATGGCTGATGATGAATGCCCGAATCGCCCAACTCGACGGGGATGGCTCAGGCATCATCGAAGGCTTCGCAACGGACATCACTGCACAACGCAAGCTTGAAGACCAATTCCGCCAAGCCCAAAAGATGGAATCGGTGGGTCGGCTGGCAGGTGGCGTGGCGCATGATTACAACAATATGCTGAGTGTTATCCTCGGTTATACGCAACTGGCCCTTGAAAAAGTAGAACCCGACTCAACAATGCAGGTTTTTTTGCAGGCAATCCTTGAGGCGGCGCAACGTTCTGCAGATATCACCCGGCAGCTGCTGGCCTTTGCCCGCAAGCAGATCATTGCGCCTCAAGTGATCGATCTGAACGAAACCGTTGAAGGGATGCTCAAGATGCTACGGCGTCTCATCGGTGAGGAAATCAACCTAACCTGGCGGGCTGGCCCGGGACTTTGGCCGGTTAAGATGGACCCGTCGCAACTCGACCAAATTCTGGCCAACCTGTGCGTAAATGCTAGGGACGCCATCACCGGCGTCGGCAAGGTCACCATCGAAACAGTTACGGTGAGCCTTGATAAAAGGTACTGCAAGGGCCACCTGGACTTTGTCCCTGGCGACTTCGTCCTCTTGACGGTCAGCGATGACGGCTGCGGCATGGACAAAGAAATCCTGGACAAACTCTTCGAGCCCTTTTTCACCACCAAGGAAGTGGGCCAAGGCACCGGCCTCGGACTGGCAACGGTCTACGGCATCGTCAAGCAGAACAATGGCTTCATCAGTGTCTACAGCGAACCGGGCCTCGGCACGACTTTCAAAATCTACCTGCCCCGCCACGAAAGTGATGCCGCCGATGCGCAAAAGGAGAAGGCAAAGGCAATCCCCTTGGGCCATGGCGAGACCATCCTGGTCGTAGAGGACGAGGTTACGATTCTGAATATGAGCAGAACCATGCTCGAGAGTCTGGGCTACGCCGTACTGACAGCAAACACAACGGACGAAGCCATGCAACTGGCCAAGGCGCATGCAGGCACTATTCACCTGCTCATCACCGACGTCGTCATGCCCGAAATGAACGGCCGCGAATTAGCCGAGCAACTGCATACCCTTAACCCTGAACTCAAGACCCTTTTCATGTCCGGTTACACAGCCGATATAATCGCCCACCATGGTGTCTTGGCTGAGGGTGTGCGCTTCATCCAGAAGCCGTTCTCCAAACAGGACCTCGCCGCCAAGGTGCGTGAGGTGCTCGGAGCCTGTCAGACATTTTGTCTTTAAAATGTTATAATATAATCGTCTCTCAGATATTTGCGACGGATCAGGCATCATCAAAGAACAATGGGGTTCCGCCAGTTCCTGCTCCGAAGAATGAAGGCGGAGTGAGGCGCTAAGAATCCTATGGAGGAGTAAGCTTTTCCAAGGCTCTGCTAATTGAACTGAGTCTACTTTCAGACTTAAACCCCTCTCCGGCGCTATACGTTGCGACTAACTTTTCAAGATTCTGAGATGGTTTTCCTTCTAGAATTTTCGCCATAATATTCTTTTGAACAAGGTTGTATTTATTCAAAGCCTTGCGAATTTCTACAGGATTGCCTTTTTGGAGGTACGCTAATGCTGGTGCAATATTTCCAATTGTTTGTGTCGATGCGATAAATACAGGGATACCATCTTCTTTGTTAATTATTCGCAATATTCCTTGATGCATACTGTTCTTATCATACATACTTCTTTCTATCGTATCGCTATGCCACTCGTCTGCCGGTGTCCGTTCCCTTACTATTCCGACAATGGCGCCAATTGTAAAACCAATATTAAAATTAAAAACCAGCTGTTTGTATAAATTGGCGAAATCAATATCGTAGAGTTGAATAATTTTATTCTCTACAGGATCATTATATACAATCAAATTTTTTGATTTTTCTTTTTTATATCTTGCCAAAATAGAAATATACGAATTTCCCACATTCTGTATATCAGATATCGTTAATAATTTTCCGTTCATATTACAATATGACCAGGTAGTTAAATTAATTTTACAAGCGCCGTGTTAAAGAAACAGCATTCGTTCGGAGTTCGGTGGGTAGTATAGGCAACTTAAATAGCTATACAAAACGAGATCGATGCACAACCTTTATTCCATATTTTCCCAAAAAAAATTATGCCTGAATCATTAGCTGGAGTCACTGTTACATGCTTTAAAATTCCCGCCTGGAATTATTATCTGCCGTTGCGTCTCACTATCCTTCTCCAACACGTATAAAGCAAGCCGCCGATGATCCTCAAACAGAACTTGCAGACCCATTTCCCTGAGATTGACCCCGACCGGCTGGTAGGTGGTTTCGACCGGGTGGGTGACATTGCCGTGGTCATTGTACCGCCGGAGCTGCAATCGCGGGAGCGGGAAATCGGCGAGATTATCCTGGCCCTACACAAAAACATCCGGGTGGTGGCCAAGCGCGACGGCCAGTATGGTGGCGAATACCGCATCCTGCCGCTGGCAATCATCGCTGGGGAACAACGGCTGGCAACCCTGCACCGGGAGAACGGGGTCAACCTCCACCTCGATCTGGCCCAGGTCTATTTCTCGGTGCGTTCTGCCCATGAGCGGGCTCGGATCGCGGCGCTGGTTGAGCCCGGCGAGACCGTGGCCGTCCTCTGTTCGGGCATTGGCCCCTTTCCCCTGATCATCGCCCGCCACAGCCGGGTACGCGAGGTGATCGGCATTGAAATGAATCCCCTCGCCCATGGCTATGCTCTGCAAAACCTTAAAGCCAACCGAAAAATTGCGTGCGTCCGCTTTCTCGAAGGCGATGTTACCCAGGTGCTGCCGTCGCTGAACCACCGATTTGACCGCGTCCTCGTAGTCCTGCCCCACGGAGGCGAAACGCTGCTCCCCTACGCACTGGAAGCTCTCAAACCGGGCGGCATTCTCCATTTCTACGACATGCAGGCCAAGGGTTGCAGCAACGCTTCCTATGCCAAAGTGGAAGCCGTATGCCGGGAACACGGCCGCAGGATACGCCAGATCAAGGTCGTCACCTGCGGCCACTGCGGGCCGACCGTGCACCGGGTCTGCCTGGATGCGGTGATCGATCCTACCGCTTATTCCATTTCTAAATCAAAATGAGAACGCGAAGGCAAGCGAGCAGCGACGAGACAGTACAGGGTGGTACGGCGAGGAGCCGCACAGCGCGGCCGACAATGGTATCGTTTGATTTCGAAATGGAATGAGAGCCGAAGTTTTCCTGCCTCTGGTCACTTTGTTTGCAGTTCTTGCGCGCCTGTGCTATTTTCAGCCCATCATGCGTCCTGCCGCACCGCAGAACCGCAGGCAATCCAACCCTTACGCTGGAGAAAAATCGGTGGACAACAATGGTCATGTAAAAAAACAGACCCTGTACCTGGCCATAGTCGCGGCCCTGATCATCGGCTTTCTCGGCGGCGTGGTCTATTCGGTCTACCGTTCTCCGGCAGACAGCGGCCAGCCGCAGACAGCGGAGCAACAGAAGGCAATAGCCGAGGCCATCGCGTCCCTGGAAAAAGCAACCAAGGACGATCCGGGCAACGGCCTGACCTGGGTGGAACTGGGCCATGCCTATTTTGATGCCGGCCAGGCCAAGCAGGCCATTGCCGCCTATACCAAAGCCCTGGAGCTGCTGCCCGGCGATCTTAATGTCATGACCGATCTCGGGGTCATGTACCACCAGGACCATCAGCATCAGAAGGCCATCGACCTCTTTGACGAGGTCCTGAAACTCGACCCCAAACATGAACAATCCCGGTTCAACAAGGGCGTGGTTCTGCTCACCGGACTCAATGACCGCAAACGAGCCCTTGCCGAATGGAAGACGCTTGTCGAGTACAAGCCCATGGCAACCGCGCCCTCCGGGACCATGGTGAGTGAACTGATCGATCAGCTTGAAAAAGAGGATCAGTCCAAAAAATAGGGGCCGACAATGGTCCGATCCCGGCAGCGACCGGTTTCCCGCTTGACAGCCATTTTTATCACCTATATATTTTTGCCTCTTTAGGGTCAGGTTGATAGCCCAAATATGGGCGAAACGAAGCGATCAAAGCGGAACACAACTGGTATTATTTAATACTAAACTGCACACCATCATAATCTGCGTTTGTGTCATCCCGAACGAAGGTGAGAGATCTTAAGATTTTCGCCCTCCGCTCGAAACGACACACATGCGAAGATTGTGGCTGTGCCTATATAACAGGCTAAACACCTACAGACTATCCACCCGAGCCGTCACAGAAAGGAATACTTTATGAGTAAAATCAAAGGTTCACAAGCCATTATAAAATGTCTGCAGGAAGAAGGCGTGGAACTCCTTTTTGGGTATCCCGGCGGTGCGGTCATCGAACTCTACGATGAGCTGTGCAAGAGCAGCATCCGGCACATCCTGGTCCGCCACGAACAGGGCGCCGTCCATGCGGCCGACGGTTTCGCCAGAGCCACCGGCAAGGTCGGTGTTGCGCTGCTGACCTCCGGCCCCGGAGCGACCAACGGCGTCACCGGCATTGCCACCGCCTATTGCGACTCGATTCCTATAGTAGTGCTGACCGGCCAGGTACCACGGGCCCTGATTGGTAACGACGCCTTCCAAGAGGTGGACATTGTCGGTATCACCCGGCCCTGCACCAAGCATAACTATCTGGTCAATGATCCGGAAGATCTGGTGCCGGTGCTGCGCGAGGCCTTCTACCTGGCCGCCTCAGGCCGGCCCGGACCGGTGCTGGTCGACCTGCCCAAGGACATCATCTCCTCGATGATCGCCTATCCGCCGAAAAAGAAAGAACCGATCAAGATGCAGACCTACCAGCCCCACACCGAGCCGCATCCGGGCCAGGTGGAAAAGGCCTGCCGGGCCTGTCTCAAGGCCAAACGACCGGTGTTGTATGTCGGCGGCGGCGTCATTCTTTCCAACAGCAACCAGGAGCTGACCCAGTTGGCCCGGCGTCTCAACATCCCGGTGACCATGACCCTGATGGGCCTGGGGGGGTTTCCGGGGACCGATCCCCTGTCGCTCGGCATGCTCGGCATGCACGGCAGCTATGCCGCCAACATGTCGGTAGCCAAGAGCGACCTGCTGATTGCCGTGGGTTCCCGTTTCGACGACCGGGTCACCGGCCGCCTCGACGCCTTTGCCCCGCAGGCCAAGATCATCCATATCGATATCGACCCCACTTCAATCAGCAAAAACGTGGTGGTCGACATACCCATTGTCGCTGACTGCAAACTCGCCCTGCAAGCTATGAACAGCTGGCTGGACAAGTGTGACGAATATAATCCCCAGGAGGTGGCCGAACATCATCAGCCTTGGGTGGAACAGGTTCAGGAGTGGAATGCCAAACACCCGCTGGCCTACATGGAGGACGGCGAGATCATCAAGCCGCAGTTTGTCATTGAAACGCTGCACAAACTGACTGGCGGTAACGCCATCATCACCACCGAGGTCGGCCAGAATCAGATGTGGGCCGCCCAGTTTTACAAATTCAACCACCCCCGTCGCCTGCTGACCTCGGGCGGACTCGGCACCATGGGCTATGGCCTGCCCGCGGCCATCGGCGCGCAGATGGCCTTCCCCGAAGCGACGGTAATCGATGTCGCCGGCGACGGCTCGATCCAGATGAATATCCAGGAACTGGCCACGGCCAGGGAATGCGGAGCCCCGGTAAAAATCGCCATCCTCAACAACAGATACCTCGGCATGGTCAGACAGTGGCAGGAACTTTTTTATAATCGCCATTATGCCTCCACCGTAATGGAGGTCACCCCGGATTTTGTTGCCCTGGCCCAAGCCTATGGCGCAGTCGGCCTGCGCGCCAAGACCAAGGCCGAAGTGGAACCGGTTATCAGAGAGGCTCTAGCCACCAAAAATGTGGTGATCATGGACTTCTCCATCCACCGGGAAGAAGGCGTGTTCCCGATGGTGCCCGCAGGCAAGGCCACCACCGAGATGCTGCTGGTGTAAGGATCGCCGGGGAACAAAACCGTTGACCGGCGCATGAGCCGCTCGACTTGAACAGACACCTATTGTCGAACAGGACCTTTGATTATGAAACATACCCTTTCCGTCTTACTGCGCAACCGACCCGGCGCCCTCTCGCGCGTGACCGGACTCTTCAGTGGCCGCTGCTTCAATATCGAAAGCCTCTGTGTGGCCGAGACTTTCGATCCTCAGGTTTCCTGCCTGACCGTGGTCACCGCAGGTGAAGCGTCCATCATCGAACAGGTCACTAAACAGCTGCACAAACTGATCGATGTCATCAAGGTCAACGACGTCAGCGAAGGCGATTTCGTCGAACGGGAGATGGCCCTGATCCGAGTCAAGGCCGAGGCCGCGACCAGGGCCGAGGTGCTGCGGATTATCGATATCTTCCGCGGCAAGGTGGTGGATATCAGCCCCACCTCCTATGCCCTGGAAATCACCGGTTCCGAATCCAAGATTCAGGCGGTGATTGATATCCTCCGGCCTATCGGCATCAAAGAAATCGTCCGGACCGGCAAAATCGCCATGTTGCGGGCCCCCAAGAAATAAAGGCTCGAACACCGGCAGGCAAGCCATACAGGCTCGCTGTGCACATAACGCGGCCGGCATCCTCTTCCTCGGAATTTTCATGCAAAAAACAGAACTCCCCATGGCCAGCGAAGGCTACCCTTTCATACTCTTCAGTGGTTTTGCAACCCTGATCTTCGGTGTGCTTGGCTTTCCGATCCCGACCCTGCTCTGCCTGCTGCTCACCGGCTTTGTCACCTATTTCTTCCGCGACCCCTCACGGGTACTGCCCGACGAACCGAGGGCTATCGTCTGCCCGGCGGACGGCAAGGTCATTGTAGTCCGCGAGGTCGATGACGACCGGTTCCTGCAGCAACGGGTGATGAAAATCTCCATCTTCATGAATGTCTTCAATGTCCACGTCAACCGCATTCCTTTTGCTGGAACTGTGGAACGGGTTGTTCTATCGCCGGGCAAATTCTATGCTGCCGACAAAGACAAGGCGGTGCTCAACAATGAGTTCTGTGCGGTCACCGTGACCACCCCTGGCAATCAGCGGTATACGATGGTGCAGATCGCCGGGCTGATCGCCCGCCGCATCGTCTGCCGGGCGGAAAAAGGTGACCAAGTCGTTGCCGGACAACGATTCGGCTTGATCCGTTTCGGGTCGCGCGTCGACCTCTACCTGCCGCTGTCAACACGGATAACGGTCTGCGAAGGCCAAAAAGTCACGGCCGGCGAAACCGTACTCGGCATTCTCGAGCAAACGGGCCCGACAGCCACAGAAGAATCATTTGCCTAACTCCTCATTGTATCGTATAATATCAACACAATATTGATTGTGAAAAAATATTACCGGTCGCAAGCCGGCAACCAACATGCCGCTTGCCTCTCGGCTTTACGATAACAGGTACCCTAAACCGCATTACAGCGGTACAATCTACAAAGAGCAGATCATGGAAAGCGCACCTCCATCCAACCGATTTTATATCGTCCCCTGCATGCTGACCGTCTGCAGCCTGTTTAGCGGTTTCTATTCCATGATAGCATCGATCAACGGCCATTTTTTTGCGGCCGGTGTGGCCATACTGGTTGCCGCGGTTTTTGATGGTCTGGACGGCCGGGTAGCGCGCATGACCGGTTCGACCTCGACCTTTGGCATGGAGCTCGACAGCCTCTGCGACATGGTCTCTTTTGGCGTGGCGCCCGGACTGCTCGCCTATCTCTGGGCCCTAACCCCCTATGGCCGCTACGGCTGGCTGGCTGGTTTCCTCTATGTGGCCGCCACCTCCCTTCGCCTGGCCCGATTCAATTCCCAGACCGCTGCCAGCCCGAGCCATGACTTCACCGGCCTGCCTTGTCCGGCGGCAGCCGGCGTAATTGCCACGGCAGTCATGTTCAGCAACAATGTCTTTAAAACCACTGATACCGTCCAACATATTTCTCTGTTGCTGCTGGTCTATCTGCTCTCCTATCTGATGGTCTCCACCCATACCTACCTGAGCTTCAAACATGTCGACATCCCTAAAGAAAAACGGTTTCAGCTGATTGTCGGCATGATTCTGCTGCTGATCCTGCTGGCCAGCGACCCGCAAAAAACCCTGTTTCCCGCCCTCTTCCTCTATGTCCTGTCCGGTCCGGTCCTGGCCATCAAGGCCCGACTTTTCAGGAAGAAGCCAGTGCCTATCCACCTGGAAAACCCACCTCTCTAATCCGCTCGCCATACGCTCAGGCCCTTCTCCCTTGCGCATCACAGGCGGCAGCGCGCGCGGCCGTAAGCTGGCGGCACCCAAATCAGGCCAAGCCCACATCCGGCCGACCTGCGACCGGGTACGCGAAGCCTTGTTCAATATCCTTGCCGACCGGATCGCCGGCAGCAATGTGCTCGATCTCTTTGCTGGGACCGGCGCCATCGGCATCGAAGCCCTCAGCAGGGGCGCCGCTTTCTCACTCTTTGTCGATCAGTCGCTTGAAGCAGGCCGTCTGATTGAAACCAACCTCCGCACCTGTTTCCACCAGCCGCAGGCCGCCTTTGTCCAGCTCAACCTTGCGGCAGCCGTCCATTTGCAGCCTTTGCAAGCGAGGATGCCGCCTGCCACTCGGTTCGACCTGGTGTTCATGGACCCTCCCTACCAGAAAAAACTGGCGGAACACATGCTGGCAGTGGTACAAAAATCGAACATTCTTGCCAACAACACCCTGGTAATCGTTGAAGAGCACCGGAGCGTCATTCTGCCCGCAGAAGTTGGCTTCCTGACTCTCCTCGATCAACGCCACTACGGAGAAACCAGGGTATGGCTTTACGGACAGCAACCGGCTTTGAGTTAACATTATGACCGACACCTACACACCCGCCCCCCCAAGCAAAAGGAATGGGCCCACTGTCGCCCTGTATCCCGGGACCTTTGACCCGATCACCAATGGGCATATTGACATCATCAAGAGAGGGCTCAACCTCTTTGACAAGATCATCGTCACCGTTGGTATTAACGTTCATAAAACCCCGCTCTTCTCTCTGGATGAACGCTGTGCTCTGATCCGCGAATGTTTTACGGAATTCAACGGCCGGGTCGAGGTTGATTACACCGATGGTCTGGTGGTCGATTATGCCCTGAAAAACAACGCCCATGCCATCATCCGCGGCCTGCGCGCGGTCTCGGATTTTGACTATGAATTCCAATTGGCGCTGATGAACAGAAGACTGGAACGTACGGTGGAGACGGTCTTTCTCATGACCGGTTTCCGCTGGATTTACATCAGTTCGACCGGAATTAAAAACGCAGCCCGATACCAAGGAAACATCACCGGACTGGTACCTGAGCATGTCGAAAGGGCGCTGCAGGAAAAATTCGCCTGATGGGTGCACCGGTTCCCGGAAACGACAGCAGCTCAGCTCCCCAGCACGGCAGCCGCCGCAACCTGCTGGTACGCGCGGCGCAATGGGCGGCGGCAATAGCGGCTACCCTCTTCCTCTATCCCCTGCTCAGATTCACCGCGTTTCGGGTGCCACCCAAACCCCGCCTGATCGAGGTCCCAGCCCCACTGCCTTTAAGCGGTGTTCACACCGGTCACGATTTCATTCTCTTTGCAACCATGGACGGCGCGACAGCTGTCTCTCGCAGATGTCCCCACCTCGGTTGCCGAGTCAACTATCAGCAGGACAAACAGTATATAGAATGTCCCTGCCACCAGAGCCGATTCACCCCAGAAGGCCGGTGGATTGCCGGACCGGCGAAAAAAAATCTGCCCACCTATGACGTCACACTGAAAAAAGATGCTGAAGGCCGGGCAACCGCCTATGTGGTAGAGCTCTAATGGTCGCTGCCGCTGAAAAGAAAAACCGACTTGCCCTGCTGCTATCTCTGAGCGTTTACCCATGGGGCGGCGGCGCACTGATCAGCCTTTACCTCTCGATCCTGTCGGGGATTGTGGTTGCCCTACAGTTCAACGCTGCTGAACCCTTTTATTCGACCACCACCATCCAACTGGTAGTTCCCTACGGTGCCTTCTGGCGGGCCCTGCACTATTATTCCAGCCAGGCCTTTTTCCTGCTGCTGGTGGTGCACCTGGGAGTAGTGGTGTGGAAAAATGAGACGGAATATACGAGGAGTGCGTGGATACGGTTGTGCGCCACCGTGCCCTGCGGCCTGCTGCTGCTCTTTACCGGATATGTGCTCAGGGCCGACGCCACCGGCGAGGCCGCGGGAACCATCGCTGAACACATCTGCCTGTCCGTTCCGCTGATCGGCACGCAGATCAACGATCTCTTCTTCGACCTTGCCGCCAACGGGGTCAACAAGGTCTACGCTCATCATGTCATTGGTCTGGTGGTCCTGGGGGGGATGGCCGCCTGGCCGCACCTCAGACGCTATACCGCCCGCTGGCGCGACCATCTTGTTCTCCTCCTGCTCACCATGCTGCTGTCCATCGTCCTCACCGCACCGATGGAGCCAAACCGTTTCGGCCTGCTGTTCATTGCCGGCCCCTGGTTTTTTCTCGGCCTGCAGGAGCTGCTCCGCTCTCTGCCACCCTTCATTGCTGGCGTGGTAACCCCGCTGCTGCCGCTCGGCCTGCTGTTCTGGCTACCCAAAACCGCACCTGCCCGCACCTCTGTGCTGCTGGCCATTATCCTCTGGCTCCTGGCCTACGGCGTCCTCACCTTCCTCTGCGTCCAGCGGATCTGATCTGCATCAACCGCGCCCCGCAAGAATCCAGCACTTAATCGACCCGTAGCAGGGATAATCGCTCAGGGGCAAGGAAACGGTCCAGCAGCACCTCGCCATCAAGACTGTCGAGCGGGGTGATTGGGGAAGCCGCCACCTGCCGGTACATCTGCTCGACCACCACCCCGTATTGCGTCAGATTATGGCTGGATCGCAACAGACACCGGTTGTTTTCAACCATCGAGTAGAGATCCTGCGGGTTCGGCAAGGCAGCGGGACCGATATCGACTGCCTGTTCAGGAGCATGCGCCAAACGGTGCAGTATCACTTCCTGCATGGGCTCATCAAGCCGGCCAAAATCCACCAGGCCATCACGAATCCAGGCGGCCAGCAGCCGCTCCAGATCGCCCGGCGTTGGGCAGCGGCCATAAGCGGCGAGGTTACGCTGCAACCCATCTTGGGCCGCGACTCGCAGCCGGTCGCGACCTATCCAGGTCTCGGGAATATTGAGCCGATCATAGCTCCAGGGCAAAACAATCCCTGCCTGCCGGAACCCGGCAGTTATCTCCGGCAGGTTGCGGCCGCAGACTGGGGTGCCGACCGACCATGGCTCCAGAAAAGCCATACCAAACCCCTCAGCCACACTGGTGGTGACCACTCCGCTCGCCAGCCTGAGCAGATCAGTAAAACTCCGGCCCGCCCGCCCCACTGCTTCGAACTCCACCGACAGCCCCAATGCCACCGCAATCTGCTGCCAGCGGTCATAGCGCCCACGTTCCGCCGGGTTCTCCGGCCCTGAGGTAATCGCAAACCGTGTTCCCGCTGGGGCCAAAGCCGACCAGAGGAGAAATTCGCCCAAGTTTTTCCGGCGGATGGCCCTAGTGGGGTAGAGCCACAACGGGGCAGCACCATCGACCGCCATCGGTTCTTTTTCTGCAACCTGCCCAAGATCGACCGGATTAGGGAGAAGATGAAGATGGTTCCGGTCAAGTCCAGCATCCTGCAGATACTGGTAATCGCGTCTGCTGAGCACAGCATAATGGAGATGATCGGCCTGCGGATACAGGAAGCGGGACAAAATCTTCTTGTCGTTGTCAGCCATTTGGGACAGCATGGCCCGATAATTGCCCGGACGGCCGTCTTCGGCAAAATCATGAAGTTGGAAGAGGAGGTGCGCACCCTGTTCGGCCAAGGCGAGCAGGGCGGCGGGCAGCACCAGACTCTTGCCCAAGCTGTGGTTGTGGATATGCCAGACATCCGGTGGGCCAGCCAGTGCCTCGGTGGCGGCAGCGAGCATCTGCGCTGCCAATGCCAACGGAGAGATCGCGGGACGGATCGCTTCGTACTGCAGGCCGGGGATGACCCGGAAAGCACCGGGGAACTCGAACGGGGGGGACTTGCCAGTAAGGACGACAGTCGATAGACCTCGTGCACGCAAGGAATTCTGCTGGTGACAGATAATCCTGGTGACGCCGCCAAATTGGAGATGGTAATGGACTATAGCAATCCGCATCGCTCACGTCCCGCAGACTGCCGTGAGGCACTCGTTGCCGTAGGCTGTATTCCTGGTCAGTGATGAACCGGCTGGCTTCTCTTTCCCCCACTTTTGTCGGTAGGCTGGAACCTCTTGCATCGGTGGACGCTCATGCTCAATGATGTGACTCACCTCCTGACAATGCTGTCGGCCCTGCAGCCGAAATTGCCGCAAGCCGCCGTTGCCTTGCGGTGCTTCGAGCAGAATGCCCCGCTCTCGCAGCCGCCTGCCCAACACCTGCAAAACAGCAAAAGAGGTCTTGCCGAGCTCCTGGTTGGTCCGGCTGCGATGCCGCCGCTGCTCCAAATCGGTCTGGGCAAAAACCCCAAGTCCGCCCATAGCATACACGTCTATGAGATGGGCAGTCTCCACCCCGTAGCCCACCGGAAAGGCGAGTTGTTCGAGGATCTCCCGCCGCACGGCATACTCGCCGGCCAGCGGTTGAATAAGAGCGGTCAGCTCCGGGAAGTAGAGAGAAAACAGCGGGCGGATCAGGATTTCCGTTATCCGGCCACCGCCAAAAGCGCGGTCGGCTTCATCATGGTACAAGGGCCGGTCATAGAAGGATTTGACATAGCCGATCTCAGGACGGTACAGGAGAGGCCCGACCAGACCGGTGACAAAACGGGGATGGATGTTACTGACATCGCCATCGACAAAGACAATAATATCGCCCTTAAGCTGATAGACTGCTTTCCACAGGTTTTCGCCCTTGCCGCAATAGTGCCCCATAGCCGGAAGGATATCCGCAGCCCGATAGACATCAGCCCCCGCAGCCGCGGCTAACTCAAGCGTCCGGTCAACGGAGCCGGAATCGATCACCGCAATTTCATCAAGCACGGGATAACGTTCTTGCAGCTCAAAACGCAATAGTGCCACCACCGTTGCGATGGTCGCGGCCTCATTCAAAGTCGGAATACAAAGAGAAATGGACCGGCCCTGCTCCTTCTTCCTCCGTATCAGGTCGTCCATATCGGCAAACTGTGCATGATGGAAGGTATTGGTTTGCAGCCAAGGGCCGGTTGTATCCATAACACCTCTTTTGGGGAACCTACCTTAAGGCAATGGCACCAGGAAGAAAAAAGAGCAACCGGAAAAAACGAGCCGAGAGTCTACATCCGGCCGTGGCGGATAATGGAAAGCAGCAGCCAAAACCCCATAATGCCCGCCACCAGGAAACCGACCAGGCCGATGACCGGAATACCGTGCCAATAAGGGGGAATACCAGAAAGGACAATGAGCGAGCTGCCGACAATCAGGGCAGCAAGAACAATAGCAAAGGCAATACGGTTAGAGACCCTGTCGAGGGCGGCTCCCAAGGATTGCAGCCCCCTGTGCTCAAACTCAAGACGCATCCTGCCGCTGCGCAGTTGCTGCAAAAGATTCCGCAGTTCCTCCGGCAGATCCCGAAACAGATGCATGTACGCGGAACCGGTAAGAGAAAGTTCCTCCATAATGCGGCCCGGCTGCATCCGCCCAAGCCGAATCTTGCGCATAAAAGGCTTGGCCAGCCGGATCAGCTCGAGTTTGGGATCAAGCATCAGGCCGACGCCCTCCACCGTACTCAAGGCCTTTAACATCTGATAGAGGTTGGGCTTGAACGAGAGTTTGTGCCGCGATATCAGATCAAGCAGGTCCTGAAGAATCTTCCCGGCCTCCAATTTGCCCAGAGGCCGATAGAGATACATATCCATCAAGCTGCCCAGATCTCGTCCCAAACTCTCCCGGTCCACCTCGCCCAACTGGACAGTCATCTTGAGCACGCCGCTGACAAACTCGCGCTCGTTGCCCGCCACCAGGTTGAGCACCAGATCGGTAAAATCCTCCTGATCCTTGCGCGACAACCGCCCCATCTGGCCGAAATCAATAAAACAGACCACATTATCCGGCAGCACAAAGACGTTGCCCGGATGGGGATCGGAGTGGAAGAAGCCATGCACGAAGATCTGTTCCATAACCAGATTGGCCCCGCGCTCGGCGACCAGAGGGAGATCGTAGCCCTGTTCTCTCAGGAGCTCGACCTTGGAAGACTTGATCCCGACCACATATTCCATGACCAAAAGCCGATCGGTACTCAATTCCGGATAGACCAAGGGCACGTGGATGGCCGGGTTCCCTGCGAACTGACTGCTGAACCGCTGGATATTAGCCAGCTCTATGGAAAAATCGATCTCACGGCTGAGGCTGCGGGCAAACTCATGGACAATGGCCATGGGTTGGTGTCCCTGAACCTCCTCGAGGTACTGCTCCATGAGCTCAGCAATATGGGTGAGGATCTCGAGATCAACGGCGATGACGTTCTCGATACCAGGCCGCTGCACCTTGACCACCAGCTCGGTGCCGTCGTCGAGGCGAGCCCGGTGTACCTGGCCGATGGATGCCGCAGCCAGGGGCTCGGTATCAAAATAGTGAAATATCTCGTCCGGTGAAAGCCCCAGCTCTTCTTGGAAAATGGCCTGAACCTCGGCTAGACTGAAGGGCGGGACCTCGTCCTGGAGTTTTGCCAGTTCATCGAGAAAATCGGCGGGGATCAAGTCAGGCCGGGTGGAGAGCAGCTGGCCGAGCTTGATGAAGGTCGGCCCCAGCTCCTCAAACACCAGACGCAAACGTTCGGGCCGAGAAAGGCGGGCAATCTGTTCCCGAGGCTTGCGATTGATCATTTGCAGCCCGGATTCCAGGTACTGATCAATATGCAGTCGATCAACCAGATCGTTGAAGCCGTATTTAAACAGGACCCGCAGAATCCGGTGATACCGGTTGAGGTGGCGGTAGGTCCGGCCTATGGCCCCGAGTTTTCTGATGCTGAACATGCGCCGGGGTTACTCGTCGATTCCCCTGTTCAGTGCGACCTGCAGTTCTTCGATCTTCCGCTGCAATTCCGCAATCTCGTCTTTGGTAGCCAAATTGAGCTGTTTGATCCGCTCTTCGACCCGCTTGTTAATCCAAAGTTCCAGCTGATCCTTGGCCTTTTCCGACTTGCACAGGAGGTCGTCGACAAACTGCTTGCCTTCCTCCTGGGACATTTTGCCTTTCTCAATCAAATCGCTCTTCAGTTCCTCGATTTTCTCCTTGGTGAGAAAAGCCGCGCCAATACTGGCGTACATCACATTTTTCAGCATCTCTTTCATAGTAGGCCTCCATTGTTAAGAGAGTGTAGACGTCCTTCTTGTGACTGTACGTTATCAATCTGCCCACAGCTCTTTATTCTTTTTCAATATCCCGGTGATAGACCTGTAGCGTTATGTCCCGGTTCTGGAGAAAGGAGCGCAGGTGTTCGATCAGGGCCACCGAACGGTGCTTACCACCGGTGCAGCCCACGGCCAGGGACACTGCCTCCCGGCCTTGGGCGGTATATTCGTCGATAAGGAAGGTAAGCAGAGGTTCGAGCAGAGCTAAAAACCGGGTGCCCGATTCGTTTTCAAGCACATAGCGAGCCACCTCTGGGTCCTTGCCGGTATGCGCTTTTAACTCCGGCACCCAATGGGGATTAGGAAGGAATCGGACATCCCAGACCAGATCGGCCTGGGGATAACCGTGTTTAAAACCAAAAGAAAACAGAGTGACGTTCAAAATCGCCTCTTTACTGGCAAAAAAACTGTAACAAAAAGCGAACAGGCCAGCTCGGCCTGGCAAGCTTTCTCAATTCAGGCTTTCGCCTCTATTTTTTCACGACTTCCACGCGCCGGTTGAGAGCCCGACCTTCCTCCTTGCGGTTATCGGCAACAGGCTTGTCCTGTCCATGGCCCACGGAGACCATGCGATCCGCGGCGATCCCCTTTGCCACCACGGCTGCCATGACAGACTTGGCCCGTTCTTCACTGAGCTTTTTATTGCTTTCCGGGGTGCCAACATTGTCGGTATGGCCCTCGATGCTCACTTTGAGCGCGGGAGTACTCTTCAGCAGGGCGGCAATCTGATCAACACTGTCCTGATTCTCAGGTTTGATATCTGACTTGGCGGTATCAAATTTGAAGTAATAGGTAAGAAATCCTTCCTTACTCAGCTGTTTTTCCAATTCGTTAACACTAATTTCCTGCTTCATCTTCTGCTTTTCAACAATGAGCAGCGCATAACTCCGGTGACCTTCCTCGGAACAGAGATAGACCCAAAATTCGCTCTCTCCCTTGGTCAGGGTCAGGGTCAAATAGCGATTGAACGAGGCTCCGCTGTAAGACGATCCCTCAAAATATTTGGAGGCGGTTGGCGGAAAGGCAGGATAATTAGAGTTCGTGTGGATATAATCGCCGAGAATGGTTCCCCCGGATTTCTGCACGGCGTTCTGAAAGTTGCGAATAACCTGCAGGTCGCTAACCGGGGCCGCCCCCTCCTTGAGGGTATAGCTAACGACGTACACCTTTCCCTCGATATCCGTATAGTCTTCAGGGGTGCTCCATTCTTTAAGTTCTGGCTTGGGGAAACCGACTGCATCAAAATCCATGGTCGCACAACGATAAATTTCAAAGTTGGCCATTCTGGTAAACAGCGGATGATCCTTGCAACCTTCTGAGTCGACTGCCCACACGGATGATCCGCAATACAGTGCTGCGAACATGACTGCCAAAACCAAGAACCGTTTCATTAAAACCTCCTGAAAGTTGGTAGTGGATTGATACATCTCAACATTTACTGTTCTTATCTGACTATAACGAAAAAGGGAATCCTTGTCCATCGCTAGAGATATCAATATCCTGACAGGCTTCGTCCTCGGCGAAGAAGATGAAAAAACAGCACGGTTCAGCTCGCCGAACAGATCATGCGGATGGCCTCTGCCCGCTCATTGATACCGCGCTTGAGCATTTCATGGTTGTAGGCGGCGATCACATCCTGGCGTTTGAGCATGCCCAAGACCCAGGGTTCCTCAAGACTCTCTACCACCGGGATCTCATCGATCCCCTTGATATCAAAGAGCTTCATCGCCTCGTAGAGGTTAGTATCCGGGGTGAGCATGATGACGTCACGGGTACAGATAGAGCCGACCAGGTGACAGACCCGCTCCTCCTCGCTGTGGAGGATGGTTTTGACATCCTGCATGGACACCACGCCGACCATCAACCCTTTATGATTGACCACCGGAAAATAAAAACTGTTGCGGGCAAAACGGAACAATTCGAGCAGGTGATTGATATTGGCGTTCTCGCTGATGAAATCGACATCCTCGGTGATGGCCATACCCACCTTGACCGATTTCATGATCGCCACCTCCCGCCCCTCATGGATATCGATACCCTCACGGGTGAAATCGACGGTGTCGATCGAATCGTCATAGAGCCAGGAGGCGGTCATTGTACCGAGAACCGCAGTCAACATCACCGGGATGATGATCATATAATTGCCAGTCATCTCAAAGAGAAGGAAGATGGCCGTCAAGGGTGCATGGGTAGATGCAGCCAGAAAAGCGCCAATACCGACCGTGGCGTAAGCCCCGGCGGTGGCGGTGTATTCGGGGAGAAAATAATGAACAATGCCGCCAAAGGCCCCGCCGAGTACCGCGCCGATGAACAGTGACGGGGCAAAAACACCGCCTGCACCACCGGACCCCAGGGTTATGGCAGTGGCCAGTGATTTGAGAAAAACAAGCACCATCATCCGCCATACCAGCGTATCACCAGCCAGGGATTTGGCCATGTAGTCATAACCGTTCCCCATGATCTGCGGGAAGAAAATACCGATGCTGCCGACCAGCAGTGCACCGAGGATCGGTTTTAACTGCGAATGGAGCGGCAGTCGTCGAAACCAGTCACGCACCGCGTAAAAAAAACGGATGTGCAGCACCGCGGTCACGCCGACGATAACGGCCATGACCGTATAAAGAGGCAACTCGACAAAGGCATTGACAACCGTGTAATCCGGAATGGGGAAAGCCGGGATTGTCCCGTAATAGGCGCGAGTGACCACGGTAGAGAGGGCCGAGGCGATGACCAAAGCGGAAAAGGAGGAGATCTCGTAGGTACCCAGCAGGACAATTTCGGAAGCAAAAAACATCCCGGCCAGGGGCGCATTGAAGATACCGGCGATACCCCCGGCGCAACCAGCGGCGATATAGACCTTCATTCGTTTACCCGAGACCCTGAACCGCTGCCCGACCTGCGAGCCCAAGGCTCCACCGATCTGGGCGATCGGGCCTTCGACGCCGGCCGAGTTACCGGAACCGATGGTCAGGGCGGTGGCGACGACCTTGATGAAGATGTTGCGAGCCCGGATCACCCCGTTTTCCAGATTGACTCGCCGCAGAAAACCAGTGAATCCATAGCCGTTCACCTTGCCGGGGAACGCCAGCGACAGGGGAATAAGCAAAGTCACACCGGCCATCGGCAGCAGCGGCAGCAGGATTCGGCGCCATCCCCCTTGGGCGATATGCAACGCCTCATATCCCCTGACAAAAATAATCTCGTGGACCAGATCAACCGTTTCACGAAAGACAATGATGGCCAGGCCCGACATGATGCCGATCAAAGCTGCGATCATGAGCATCTGGGATTTCTCGCCAGGTAAAAATGGTTTTAGTTTGGTAAACATATTCGCTCCGGAACCTCGCAGCCAATGGCAGCTGCCTGACGTAAAAAATAAGCATCGGTCATTCCGGCCAGATAATCGCGGACCATGGCTGCCGGGGCATGCCTTTCCACATAGGAGGCTGCCATAGAACGAAGGAATCCGCGACCAGGTACATCTATTGGCCTCTCTATCCGCTCCAGATAGTGGGCGAACAACTGCTCGTAACAACGATGAATCTTGACAAAATCGGGCTTAAAAGCGGGATTGGTGTAGATATGCTGGTAATTAAAGTCTTTCAGACGTTGCAAGGCCTGTCCCACGTCCCCGCTGAAACCGATGAAATCGCAGTCCGCATCGTCGCCAGCCGCCTGCCGGACATGCCGACTGGCGGCCATCAGGTCAGCAACCAGGGTATACACGATAGTACCATTAGTGTTGCCGAGCAGGGTGGCACAACTCTCAGGAATATCCTCCCGGCAAATGAGCCGGAGCTCAATGGCGTCCTCGATGTCGCGACCAATATAGGCGATGGTATCAGCCATCCTGACGACACAGCCCTCCAGGGTCATCGGTACAAGTTGCAGCTCAGGATCGTTCAGTTTACAGACGATTTCCTGGTCGTGACCGGTAAAATCCTTCTGCCGCTGCGGATACAGTCGTTGGATGTGGATCTCACCATCATGACAGAGAATGCCATCCAGAACCTGGAGGGTGAGATTCCAGCCTGAACCGCCCCGTTCAAAGCGATCAAGAAACTGCACTGACTGAATATTATGCTGAAAGGACGCAAGGCCATGTCGGCGACAGATTTCCGACAAAATTCGTTCACCTTCATGCCCAAACGGTGGATGGCCGATATCATGCCCGAGAGCGATAGCCTCGATGAGATCCTCATTGAACCCAAGAAAGCGGCCAATGGTTCGGGCAATGCGCGAGACGATCTGCACATGCAAGACCCGATGGGTGATATGATCGTTATCCACCAGTGAAAAAACCTGGGTTTTATCGATATAGCGGGCATAGGCTTTAGAATGGAGGATACGGTCTGCATCCTGGGCAAAGGGCTGCCGGTGCCCTTGCAGGGACTCGGTGATTCGGCGGATTGCGTCGCGGCTCAGACAGGCAAGGGTGCTGAAACGGGCTTGCTCAGAATCGTCCAGTTCCTTCCTGATTGCGTTCAGCCAATCTTGATGTTGTCCAGATTGTCGAGTAGCCATGGCCCTCCATTTAGCCACCCTGAGAAAAAAACGACCATAACAAAAACCTCTTTTGAATAAAACATTTTTCAGTGCCGGAGATCCTGAACAACACGAACACCGGCAAAACAGCCAAGAAATATCGATCCGTTAAAAACGGAGCGCTGTACTTGTATAACCGTCTGCCTTTCCTTATATTTAATTCTCATTTTGAGGGTATCTTCCTTTGCACTTTTGAGGCACGACAACATTCAGGAGATTTCACATGCCAGACAAGAAGACCAAACCCGATCCAGCCAAAGTTGCGTTCCTGCGTTCTTTACCAGCAGAAGTGAAAGCAACCATCACCGGAGAAGAGGCCGAGTTGTTTATGTTCGGTACCGATATTCCGGAATCGCTGTATAATAAAATTAAAGTTTATCTAGAGGAAACCAACGACTAGGCCGGACAGCATCAGGAACGTTTCCAACGACCAGACACCCAATCCCACAAGCGGGATTGGGTGTATCCGAATGCCCCCGCATCACAAATGAATCCCCCCTCATTCTTTCCGACGGCACCCACCTCTTTTCCCACCCCCGGGTAAAGATTTTTTTTATTAAAAAACAATAAGTTAAACGCAACCCCCAGACGCAACAACCCGTTGCAACTGCGGAGGTTTTCGAGAACGCTTTAGCATTGCATAATACCATTTTTTGGTTTATCTTGACCCATTAATGTGTTGATCTTGTGTCATCGTGGCTACTCACTAGAGTTACCGGCTTGACATTTTTTTATGTAATCGTGGCTTGTCCGCTCCGATGATGGGGCGTGAGATAGTTAGAAACTCGATGGGAAAACCGATCACCTTTATTGACAGTCTATTCCTTCACCGGATGTCTCCTTGTTTTTCCTCAAGAACGCTACGATTGATTCTCCTCCCCTATCTACCGACAAAATATAAAGAAGCAGACCAAAGCGGGTTAAGTATATTTTTTTGAGGTTCTTCGGAACCTTTTTTCATAGCGTTCATCTTTAACCTTTTCCGGCAGTCGCCTGTCGGCAAACACCAACCACCGTGTAAGGAGAATGATCTTATGTCGCGAAAAATGGTCACTATTGACGGAAACCAGGCATGTACGCATGTAGCGTATGCCACAAGTGAAGTCATAACAATCTATCCAATTACGCCATCCTCACCGATGGCTGCCGAAGCCGATGCCAAGGCCACCGCTAAACAAGAAAATATCTGGGGTTCAATCCCAGTAATCTCCCAGATGCAGTCAGAAGCCGGTGTTGCCGGTTCCATCCATGGGTCGCTGGGTGCTGGTGCACTGTGCACCACCTTCACCGCATCTCAGGGTCTGCTGCTGATGATCCCTAATATGTACAAGATCGCCGGTGAGTTAATCCCGACCGTCTTCCATGTTACCGCCCGCTCCATCGCCTGTCAGGGTTTGTCGATCTTTGGCGACCACGGCGACGTTATGGCAGCCCGTCAAACCGGCTGGGCCATGCTCTGCGCAAAAGATGTCCAGGAGTGCCAAGACTTTGCTCTGATCTCTACCCAGTCGACCTTGGCTTCCCGCATCCCGTTCCTCCATTTCTTCGACGGTTTCCGTACTTCCCACGAAGTCATGAAGATTGAAGAATTGACCATGGACGATATCCGCACCATGATCGATGATGATCTGGTCATTGCCCATCGCGAGCGTGCCCTGACCCCGGATCGTCCGACCATTGGCGGCACCGCCCAGAATCCTGATGTCTACTTCATCGGCCGTGAGACCGTGAACAAGTATTACGATGCGATTCCTGGCATTGTCCAGGGAACCATGGACAAATTCGCCGAGCTCACCGGTCGCCAATATCACCTGTTTGATTATGTCGGTGCACCGGATGCAACCGATGTCATCGTCGTCATGGGTTCTGGCGCGCTGACCGTTGGCTCGACCATCGAGCACCTGGTTGCCGAGGGCAGCAGAGTAGGTATGGTTATTGTCCGCCTGTTCCGGCCGTTCGATCCCAAAGCTATGGTTAATGCGCTGCCGCCGACCGTTGAGCGCATCACGGTCCTTGATCGTACCAAGGAGCCGGGCTCCAACGGCGATCCACTCTATCTTGACATCCGTGCTGCTGTTGGCGAGGCTGCCGAAGCCAACCCCACCATGTTCACCCCGGTAGTCCTCAATGGCCGTTACGGTCTGGGTTCTGCCGAATTTACACCGGCCATGGTCAAGGCTGTCTTCGACAATATGGCATCATTGGCGCCGAAGAAAAAATTCTGCATCGGCCCGAATGACGATGTCACTTTCACCAGCCTCAAATATGACAAGTCCTTCAACATTGAAGGTGCTGATGTCTACCGGGCGCTGTTCTATGGTCTGGGATCCGACGGTACGGTTGGTGCCAACAAGAACACCATCAAGATCATTGGTTCCGAAACCAACAACTCCACCCAGGGCTACTTTGTCTACGATTCCAAGAAGTCCGGTTCCATGACCGTATCGCATCTGCGTTTCGGCAAGAACCAGATCGTTGCCCCGTACCTGATCAACAAGGCCAACTTCATCGCCTGTCATAACCCGGCTTTCCTCAACACCTATGACATGCTGGCCAACCTCGAGACAGGCGGTACCTTCCTCCTGACCACCAGCTTTGACAAAAGCCAGATCTGGGACAGCCTGCCTAGCCTTGTGCAAAAGCAGATGATCGACAAAAAAGTCAAGTTCTACATCATCGATGCAGTCAAACTGGGCTTGGCGCTTGGCTTAGGTGCACGCATCAATATGATCATGCAGACTGCCTTCTTTGCAATCTCCGGCATCATCAGCAAGGACGATGCGATCAAAGCTATCAAAAAGGCCATTAAGAAATCCTATGGCAACAAGGGTGACAAGGTCGTCAACATGAACTACGGCGCAGTTGACGGCGCCATTGAGAACATCGTTGAGATCAAGATCCCGAAAAAGATCACCGGTCACGAGATGCCTCCGATCGTTCCTGCGGATGCACCCGACTTCGTCAAGAACATCACCGCTAAGATGATGGAAGGTCACGGCGAAGACATCAAAGTCTCCGAGTTCCCGAATGACGGCCGCTGGCCGACTGCTACCACCCAATGGGAAAAACGCAACATCGCGGTTACGGTTTCTCAGTGGGATGCAGAAGCCTGTATCCAGTGTGGTCGCTGCTCGCTGGTTTGCCCGCACGCCTGTATCCGGATGAAAGTTGCTACCCCCGCCGCTCTCAAGGCTGCTGGTGCCAACGCATCCTTCAAGACCGCCGATGCAGTGGGTAAGGAATTCAAAGACATGAAGTTCACCATGCAGATCTCAACCGCTGACTGTTGCGGCTGTACCCTGTGCGTAAGTGTCTGTCCGGCCCGCAAGAAAGACAAAGATGGCAACAAGACCGAGCAACGCGCTTTGGCGATGATGACCAACACCGAAGAGTTGCGGCTGGAATCCGGCAAAAACTGGAAGACCTTCCTTGCCCTGCCGGAAGTTGACGAAAGCCTGATCAATGTTGGCACCATCAAAGGCAGCCAGTTCAAACGGCCGCTGTTTGAGTTCTCTGGGGCCTGCGCCGGTTGCGGTGAAACCCCTTATATCAAGCTGGTAACCCAGATGATCGGCGACCGGATGTTGGCATCCAATGCAACCGGTTGTACCTCGATCTACTCCGGCAACCTGCCCACCACCCCGTACTGCAAGCGTGCAGATGGTCGCGGACCGGCTTGGTCCAACTCCCTGTTCGAGGATAACGCCGAACATGGTCTGGGTATGCGTCAGGCGGTTGATAAACTGGCAAGTCAGGCGGTTGAGCTGCTGGGTGCTGCTGTCAAGGACGGCCTGGTAACCAAGAAGCTGGCTGATGCTCTTCTTGCTGCACCTCAGGCTACTCAGGCTGAGATCGAAGCCCAGCGTGGTCGTGTTGCTGAACTGAAGGCAGCATTGGAAGGCAAGAAAGGCGCTGCCAATCGGTTGTATCATGTGGCCGATTACCTGGTGAAAAAATCTGTGTGGATCATCGGCGGTGACGGTTGGGCCTATGATATCGGCTACGGCGGCGTGGATCATGTTCTTGCCTCTGGTAAGAACGTCAATATCCTGGTTGTCGATACCGAGGTCTACTCAAACACCGGCGGCCAGATGTCCAAATCAACCCCCCGTGCAGCGGTTGCTCAGTTTGCAGCCGGTGGTAAAAACGCCCCCAAGAAGAATATGGGGCTGATCTTCTCCACCTTCGGTACGGTCTATGTGGCTCGAATCTCAATCGGCGCCAACCCGGCACAGGCGATCAAGGCTATCCAAGAGGCCGAGGCTTATGACGGTCCGTCTTTGATCATTGCCTATGCACACTGCATCAACCATGGCATCAATATGGCTTTGGGTCTGGAGCAGCAGAAGAAGGCGGTTGAGTGCGGTCACTGGACACTGTTCCGCTACAACCCAGCGCTTGAGGCAGAAGGCAAAAACCCGATGATCATTGATTCCAAGGAACCAACCATCCCCTTTGCTGAATATGCCCTGGCCGAAAACCGCTACCGGATGCTGAAACTGGCCAATCCGGAGCATGCAGACTCGTTAATGGCAGAATCGCAGAAAGATGACGATAAGGCTTGGAAACTGCTCAAGGGCTGGCAAAAAGCTCTTGAAGTGTAATAAGCCATCCTCTTTCTGGGTGATGTGAAGTAAAAACGCCCTGCCGGCATAAGCCGACAGGGCGTTTCTTTTTATAGAGATGGCGCCAATAAAGACGCTGGTTGCTCCGAAATGGCCTGTTCAGATTTCAGTGCACGATGGGCACCAAACTTTCACCCCGAAATACATTTTGGATCAAACTGTGGCACGCTGCCACATGCAACCCGTGGCTTAATCAGTTACTATTGTCCGATTTTTTCAGTGCCGCTAGACGTTTTTGCTCCAAGAGAGCACGCTCAGCCTTCAATTCTTCATATTCCTTTTCAGCCTGCTGAAGAGCCTCGTCCTGACGACCTTTAATTTCCGCGACCTTGCTCTGAATCTTTTCCGCCTTGATGGTCATACCACCAGCTCCGAACAGGGTATTAGCCAGATATTTGAAGGAAAAATTCATTAATTCCAGATCGTCTTCCCTGATTTTGGCAATGGTTTCCGCATCAATTTCATAGGTGTCCAAAAAAGAGCTTTCAAAAATAAATTTACGGAACGTATCAAGATCGGTCGATGCCATGAAGAACATCCGCTTCGCGGCTTCGCTCAGGGTCGCCTGAAGACCAAAGGACTTGCGTCGCATCACCAGTCGGAGCCACTCCTTGTTCTTCTCATCACGCAGATCAACTCCCTGATCTGCCCGCCATTCCTTGATCGTCCAACGTTTTGGTTCTTCATGTCCCTTACAGTGGGGTTCTTTGACCAGAAAGAAAAATTTATCCTCCACTGCGTCATTTGAGCCCCCTTCATGGAAATCGGCCATCCCCACCGGATAGTAGCGACAGGCAGAAGGGCGATCCTCGTATACCGTACAGCCCTCCGGCGTGACAAAAGGGCACCCATTTTTTTCTCCAACCAGCTTGATCTGCACCCCAGGCATGTCAGTCTTTTCCAGATAGGTTGGTTCGGTATATTGGGTTATAAATTCATGCGCCGGTATATTCAAACGTTTGCGGAGAACAAGAATATCGTACGGGGTGAGAATGATTTTAATATTATGGCAGCATGCGGTGAAACAGCTGACCTTGGGATGGCATTCAAACTGCAGGAGAGACGCGAGTGTTAATTTTTCCGGCAGAATATTGGATGGATTTTTATCAGTAGCTTCTATAAAAGCGGAATCGTCATCAATATGTTGTTTTGTCACCATGAGGTACCTCTTGCTAATGCGGATTCAAATCAGACGTTGTGCTCATTATGAGCAGAGTGCAAAACTTGTTATTTTACCATGCACTTTTCCTGTGTCAAACCCTATCGAGGCAAAAAGGTTTTTATTCGCCTAACCATCTGTGATTAGGCAATATTCACTGGCAAACGCAGGTTACCTAAACATTTGGCAGCTATCCCCATCGGTGGAAATGGCCAAAGCCCTCGCTTATTTTATGTTTTTTCCATCTCAAACCTGCTAATACACATTCACATCTTCTTTTTACTTTGGATATTTTATGCACATGAAAAAAATTTTTTCCAATCCCCTTGATTTAAGCAAGGTCAACACCCTGATCTACCACCTCCCCGATGGCCCCACTTTTTCGGTTGAGATGACTGATCTGGAAAGGTTTATCGATCTCGACATGGAGATGGGTGACGTCTGCGATACTTCTGATATCGATGGGGTCCTCCACTTCTTTCCCAAAGGAAATGCCTGAGCCCCTCCTCATTGCCTTTTCCCATTTCTTTTCCAGATCCTCCCCTCTTGTATGGCCCCTCTCATTGATATAACGACCGATGGTCATGTCCATACCCGCCTCTGCAATCACGCCACCGGTGAAATGGAGGAATACGTCAAAAAAGCCGTACAACGGGGATTAACGACGATTATCTTCCTGGAGCATTTGGAAGCAGGGATTCAATACCCTGCACGGAGCTGGCTGGAAAAAGAGGAGTTTGACTACTATTTTCAAGAAGGGACGCGACTGCAGCAACGCTACCACGGCATTATTGATGTCCGGTTGGGGGTGGAAACGGGATATAATCCGGCAGCGGCCATCACCCTAAAAGAAAAACTGGCACAGTACCCCTGGGATCGCATCGGGCTCTCATGCCACTTCCATTGTCATGAGGGATTTCACCTCAACCTGCTCAGCCGCCGCCAAGAAAGTCTGGAACGACTGGCGACCATCGGCATTGACCGGATTGTCACCGAGTATTTCGATGCACTGATCGAGGCCATTGAGATAATCGACTGCGATGTCCTCTGTCACTTGGATGCAGTATTACGGCACTATCCGGGAATCGGATTCACCGAGGACCATCAGCGGCAGATAGAGCTATTACTGGATGGCATGCAGAAAAAGGGCGTAGCCCTGGAGATCAACACCTCGGGTTTTGATTACCGCGGCTTCCCTTTTCCCGCTCCCTGGATCATAAAAAGCGCTATGGAACGCGGCCTCCCGCTCTATGCCGGCTCCGACGCCCACCAACCGGAAGATGTCGGCCGTTATTTCGATCAGCTGCCTGAATATCTGCAGAGCATCCGCAGCTGATAATCCCATGCCTTGCCTCTTGAGCTTGGCTGGATTAAACGATTGCCGCGCTCAACCGGCCTGGATATATTTCCCCATAGCAGTACGCAAGGACTCAGCGTTAAAAGGCTTGATCAGAATATCATTGACTCCGGCCGCTGCTGCGGCCTCGTGATCCTGAACATCGCTCTGCGTGGTCACCATGATCACCGGCAATACCTCCGCAGAATAGATCTTTCGTATCCCCTTCGTCAATTCAATACCCGATATTTCCGGCATATTGAGGTCGGTCAGGACTAACGCCGGTTTTTCCTTGGCGATCCACTCTAGGGCCCCGGCTGGAAACTCAAAAAGCACGGGCTCAAAGCCAAGCTCATGCAGGGTTGCCTTGTAAATATTGAGAATCATTCTTGAATCGTCAACTGCGCACACTTTGACCCGGGCACGTCTATCCGCTTCACCGCCGGATATCTTCACCGCAAAATCATCCATGCCCTTCTGCCTGAGCAGAGTTTCATAATGGCTCTTGGTATCCTGATGGGCATGGGGCAGATACACCAGGGCCATTTCCTGGAAATACTCCTCCTTCGCAAGACTGAGAAAAAGATTGTCGACCTGGGCATTGACAATGATTTTAACGATATGACGGGCCTCATCATTTTGGACCCGGATCATATTTTTGATACCGGCGGCGAGAATTTCGTTAAAATTCCGGTCAATTGCCCTGGCAGCAGCGGTGCAGACATGATCCTCGCTATCGGTCAGACCGGAGGCTAGGGTATAAGCCCCCTTGCGCAACGGCAGCAAAGCCAAGGCCTCATAGGCGGCAAAACGGACATTAGCGTTTTTAGGGACAGTATTAAGCAGAGCCCTGATCGGCACGATAGCGCTTTCGTCACCGATATCGCCCAACACATTGAGGGTATGCACCAAGAGATCGCTATCTCCCTCTTTAAGATTCTCAATCAACACCGGCACCGCCTTGACCCCGATGCGAATCAGTTCGTCCTTGGCATAGATCCGCATATGGGCATGATGCGAACGCAGGGTATCGTTCAATTTATCCAGCGACACCTGATCCTGGACATCAGCAAAGATACCCAGAATGATAAGATCCAACTCGTTGTCTGTCCCCATCCGCTCGGCCAGCCGGTGCATGGCCGTATGGGTCCCGACCTGTCCAAGCGCCTGAATGGCAGACATAATGAGTTCACGATCCGCCGAGTAAAGATAATCCGTCAGGGTATTGATCGACTCCGGATTACCGATCAAACCCAGGGTCTCGATAATCAGTCTGATGGCAGCAATGTCCTTTGTCTGGGCCAGCAACAAGTCGATCAGAGCCGGGGTTGCCTCTTCAAACTTCAATTCTCCGGCCAGTTCGATCATTACGGTCTTATCAATGATATCTGGATTGGCCAGTGATTTGAGCAGGATCTCTGGATAGGCAATCAGATTGGAAATCAAGGTATCCCGAATAATCGGTAGACCTTCGGCCAAGTCGGGATACGTCACCAGCAAATAGTTCAACAGGGGTACGGTAAACTCCATCTCGCCACGCGACAGCTCATAGAGCAGCCGGTTCTGCGTCTTTTTGTCAACGGCACCAAGATGATCCAGCACCAGACGGGCCTTGAGAGCGTCGCCGGTCTGGATATTTGCCTGAATTTCTTCAACCATGTGCTCAGTGTTCAATTCTGCCATACCTTACCCCTGTTTAAAAACGGACATTGCATTCATTTCTTATTTCATGAACCAGGTGACACCCAACCGACTTATCACATTCAATCCACCGCATAGAACCATGCTATCGTATTTTCCGAGATGGTCAAGGAAGACTTGCACCTCGTAGGATCTAGTGCCGGCATTACAGATAATAATGAATATTTTTCCGGTCGGCAGTTCAGCATGACGCGCCCTAATTTGCTCATACTGCAAAGCTATCCACCGATTAGCCCCAAATTTCTCGACATACGGCGCGGCCTCAAGAGGATGACGAAGATCCAGCACCGCCCAATCCGGTTCACTCGCCATATCCTGCATCCAAGCGAGATAACGGCTAAGATCGACCCTGCGGAGACGGTTGTCACAGAGATTCTCCGCGACATAGGCAGCAGCGTTGATCGAATCGATAGCCGATGAAAAGGGAGGGCCATAGGCCATCTCCAACACACCGAAATCCTCGATAGTCCCGCCTTGCGCAATCAGACCGGCGGCCGCATCCACCCGCGCCGATATCGAGTCGTTCATCAGGCCAAACGCCTGCAGGCCGAGGACACGCCGGGTTGTACGGTCAAAGACCAGCTGGAGGATCACGACCGCCTGATCCGGAAAAAAATGGGCCCGGTCCGAAGGTGAGGTCAGAGCATAGTCGGCATCAAAGCCTTCGGCCAGGGCTGTGTCGTAGCTGATCCCGGTGGCTGCAATGCAGCGTTCGAAGGCCTTCATGATAAACGAGCCGCAAACCCCTTTGAAGAAGGAGGGCCGCCCGGCCATGTTGTCGCCGACGATGCGTCCTTCCCGGTTGGCCAGGGAGCCGAGCGGAGCATAGGTTTCCCGGCCGGTGATCAGGCTGGTGACCGCGATGCAGTCCCCAGCGGCATAAATATGGGGATCTGAGGTCTGCAACCGCTGATTGACCTTGATGCCGCCCCACGGTGCGACATCAAGCCCTGCGGCCTTGGCCAGTTCGCTGCGCGGCCTGACCCCCACTGCCATGATCACCAAATCCGCCGCTAGAGTACGCTGGCCGGTCTTGACTCCGCAGACCTTACCCTGGCCTTCATCCAGCAGGGCCACGGCCGACTCCCCAGTGTACACAACAACACCCTTTTCCTCCAGATGCCGTTGCAACATGGTGGCAAACGGCCAATCAACAATACGGGGCAGGAGTTGCGGCGCCAGCTCGATAAGTGCGGTCTCGATGCCCCAAAGATCGGTCAGGGCCTCGGCCATCTCAATACCGATGGCCCCGCCGCCAATCACCACTGCCCGGCTGACCTTGCCTTGGGCAATCCTTTGGCGAATCTCGATAGCCTTGTGCAGATCGGCAATGGTAAAAACCCCGTCAAGGTCGGCGCCGGGAACGGCCAGGTCAAACGGTCTGGAGCCGGTGGCCAGCATGAGTTGATCATAGGCCAGCTCCTGCTGCACGCCGGTGTCAAGATTCTCCACCCGAACCTTTTTCTCCTTCCGGTCGATGGCAAGGGCTCTGGTCCTGGTCAGCACCTTGACCCCTTTGGCATTGTTGAAGAAAGCGGTGTCGCGGATAACATGAAAACTGGTGGCCCGCAACTCGCTCTCATCAGAGACATCGCCGCTGACATAGTAGGGAATGCCGCAACCGCCATAAGAAATCAGGCTGTCCTGATCCACCATGGTGATCTCCCAATCCGGCTGCAACCTTTGCAGCCGACAAGCGGCCTTAGGGCCTGCGGCCACTGCTCCAATAATGACAATTTTCTTGCTCATGGTACGCCTCCTCTTGCAATAATAGACAATAATCTCATATCCGGGTAACGACTCAGGTTGTCGGAACGGTGAAGTATGAGATAAAAAAAAAGACCTTCTTGAGGAGACCCCAACGGGCCGCCTCAGATATTCGTTCATCACCAACAATATCCGCCAACAAACTCACGCCTGAGGTGGTTAACTCTACCAAAACAATCAATACAAACTGGTTACGAGGTACTCGTTAATCCGGTACGGGCGGTTCCGGTTTCTCGACAGCAGCCTTGGACAGCTGACCGGCGACGAGAGACAGGAATGCCTCCTGATCAAACAACGGCGCATTCAGGGTCCCGACAATCGCAGCATCAACCGTCGCCCCCTGCTGCACCGACTGCTGCACATTGCCCGCCAGTTGCTCGGTCACCGGTACCTGCACATGGAAATCAAGCGTTCTATCCCTGCCCACAGACCCGCTCATCCCAATCTCGGCCGCACCGGCAAGCAGGTGAAGAGGCGTGCAGATACTGCGGCCCCCATTACCCTCGCAGACAACCTCTCGCTCCTTGAACCGCAAATCCTGATGATCGAGTCCGCCCAAATCAAGAATATCCAGTAGTGCTTTTGTGGGTTGGAGCTGCATCTTACTCAGACCAATCGTTGCTTTGTAAACCGGAGGTTGCCTTCCCTTGGCGTTAATGGGCCAGGAAAAGCTGTCCAGCCGCAAATCAATCAGCCCCTCAGGTTGTGCCAATACCCCGAAGAGGGGATGAATTTTGGCCAGCACCCCGTCGACCAGCGGTTGCGGCAAGGGGATATTTTGCAGGATCTGACTGGATGACGGCAGACTCACCTCTAACCGGCGGGCAGCAAAATCACATTGCGGCTGCAACTCCACCAAACCGCCACTCACCTCGCCAGCAATGACCGCCCGCAGCTTGCCTCGATTGATCTCAACCGGCATATCGAATTGTCGCAGCTCGCCCCCCTGGAATCGGAACGCATCGATGGGAAACCTGGCGGCCAGTGTCATCTGTTTCAAGTCAACCGGCCGATTAAATGGGCTGGAAAACAAAAAAACGCCTTCCTGCTTGCCGACCAGTGCCATCTTTTGCCCGGTGGCGGACGACAGCAGATCTGAGAAATACGCCAGATTCGGTGTCACCTTTCCCTGCAGTTCCAGGGAAGCGGGAATGTTTGGTTGCACAAAACCGGTCCCGGTAACCTGCAACGGCGTTGTTTGCAGGACAAAAGCTGGAATCGCCACCCCGTCGTCTCCACCGAGCAAAGTGGCGTTGAGAAACAACCGGGCATCTCCGAACAATTTCTTCTTGCCGCGGAGCAACTCGAACGGCTCCATCTGCACGGCAAGTTCGGTCAGTACCTTCTGTTCTCCGCTTGACCGGGACTTGAAAGTTGTCTGGGCCTGCCCTTTCATCGCCAGATCTGCGGAGAACCACCCTGCAGCCTTGAGGAAAGCCGTCAGAAAGGCTGCATTGGATTGCCCCATGACCTCTGCGGCAAAATCGAGGCGCGGGTGCCGCCAATTTCCCAAAAAGAGACTGCCCCGAGCAGTCTTGCCGGCGGCCGTAAGGGTCAAACGGCGCAGATCCAAACGCTGCCGCTGAAAATCAACGAGGATGAGCGGACGTTCTTTTTCGTTGAAATCCTGCCAGTTATCGGCAACCACCAGCTCGCGGACCATAAAGGGATGGGCGCCGACCATCCCTTTGTTCGCCAATGAAACGGTCAACTGCGGCTCCTGATGAGAATAGCCGTTACCGGTCACGACTAGTTTTTCTATCGTTCCGTCCAGAGCCTCGAGGAAAAGGCTCTTATTCTCCCATCCCCCTGAACTGTCGAAGGAGAAGGTGCCGCCCAGTTTGTAAGGGGGAGCACCGCCGACAAGGCCGTGGAAGAACCCGTTCATTCGTTCGAGGTCCATCTTCCCCTTGATGGAACAGGAGGTTTGCATCTTGCCACTTTCCGGTTCGCTCTTCTGGGCAAAAATAGAAAAATTTCCCGGCCAGAAATCACTATTGATCTGGAGAGAGGTGAGTGAACCCGGCTGGAAAAAAGGAAACCGGGCCCAGGCTTCACCGGTCAGGAGGAAATCATGGGCTGGCAGGAATGGGACACCACCCCTGGAAAGGGCAAAGTTGCCAATGCCTATCCGAGTATCAAACCGACAGCGGCCATCACCCTGTTCTTGGGACGAACCGGTGATGTCCATTTTACCTTTGCCGTCGAAATTGAGCGCAAAGAGCTTTCCCAATTCCTCAAACATCCGCCCCAGATCCGCCGTTGCCCGCAGGGTGAAGTCATCGGCTCCGCCGCTGCCCTGCGCATCGAAAAAGGGGGTGTGTGCCTGCAGGGTGCGAACCATGGTTTGCCCTTGTCGACGATCCGCCTCAGCAACCAGGGAAAGCGGTGTATTCCATGAAAAAGACTGGCCATCATGGACAACTGCAAGGCGTCCGGTTTTGCAATCAGCCTTCATGACAAACTCCTGAGGCGTGCCGGAAACGCCCACGATAAAGTCGACGCTTCCCTCCCTAAACGTGGTCTTCTCGTGCAGCGACAGAAGATGCGGCAACTGTGCCGCGATCGCCGGCAGGTTCAAAGAACCTTTTGCGGCAAAGGCGGCCGTGGAACGGTCATAGCTGCCGTTTGCCTCAATCCGCACAGGATCAGATGCAAGTTTCAGGGTGGTCAGCCGCCACCCTTCTTTCCCTTTGTGGTTACCCTTGAATTTGAAGAGGAGACTGTCAACAACCGGCTGGTCCTGACCGAGGAAACCACCGGAGAGTTGCAATCCCCGGAGACCGGTTTCTCCTTGTATTTCCAGGTCATCGATTCCGGCGGTAGCCACACGACAGGTAGCATCAAGTACCCCCTTGCCTCTGGGAAAATTCCATCTGGAAGCCGCAAGGTCGAGAAAGGCAGCAATCTCCAATCCTTTGATCTCCACCTCGGTTCGAGAAATCAGCGCATCAATCAGCGACTGTCTGGCCGTGGGCAAATTAATGAAGCCTTCGGCTCGCAGAGACCCCTCCTGCTGTTCCAACCCGGATCGGAACGCAAAGGCATAATTGACAGTACCAACGGCAAGGCTGCTTTTGAGATCTATGTCTCGGGCGAGTTCCTGCGGGCGCCCCTGGGCTTGCTCCAGCACAACCAGGCCTTTGTTCACTTTGAGTCTGAGGGTCAGTTGCTCCCACCAAGGCGCCCTGGCCGCTGCCTCCTGCGCTGGTACGGACTGTTCTCCGGGTGTGACAGCAACCGTCTCCCCATGCTGGGGTTGTTCACCACCCACCGGATGAGGAAGAAAGGTAAAGGTGGGCTGCTCGAGGGTTATTTCCCCCAGATACCGAGGGGCCACCATCAGTGCAAAGAGCCCTTTATCGCCAGTAAGCTTAGGAGCGGCCATCCGAACACCCAACACCGAATCCTGATAGCGGGGTTCCTCACAACGTATCCCCTGCCACCACCCCAGGGAACAGGACTGCACTTCAAGCGACCCGGGCAGTCGCCTGTTGATAGAGTCAAGGGTGACGCGGAGCACCGGTTGCAGGCAGAGGAACAACGGCAGAAAGAAAAGCAACGCAACGAGAACCAATGAGGCGGCGATTATGACGGAGCGTCTTTTTCCTTTCACTCTTTTCCTTTATTTCCCCTCATCTTTGCAAACACGCACCAAGCCGAATAGACGAGATCAACTTGCCGCGATAACCCGTTATTGTCAACATCGTTATAGCTCGTTACCTTGAGAAAAACCGAGTGAACTAAGATAGATCGGTAGGAAGCGGGGACCATGACGTAAACGATAGGAATCGAAAAAAAAGTAGAAGTATGCATCTGAAGCCCGCAAGGGTGCGCAGAGAAAAGAAACCAATCTGTCTGCAAGAGGGCTCCCTGCCGATGCGTATCACCGGTCCCATGCATTTCCAGGTGGTTATTGAACAGCAGGCAGCCATGCCTGAAGCAATTTCTCTGCAAAATCAGTTAAAATTGTTTATACATCTTCATTCTCTGGCCTTTGTTGCTGAGAAGACGGCTTCCGGCCCCTACCAAAAATCAGCCGTGTGCAGAGGGCTCTCCCTTGGTGAATGGAGCGAGCCACCACACAGACGACACTATTCAAGACCTATAACGACCATGTGGATTAAATTACGGACAATTGAAGAGCTGCAAGCAGCCTGCACCTCGACTCTGGTGCAGAATATGGGCATTGAGTTTACGGCCATCGGTGCGGATTTTATCGAGGCGCGGATGCCGGTGGATGAACGGACGATGCAGCCCATGGGTCTATTGCACGGCGGGGCCTCAGCAGCTCTGGCCGAGACCCTGGGTGGTGCGGGCGCCTATCTCTGCGTTGAGGAAGGGACAACCTGTGTCGGCCTGGAAATCAATGCCAACCATATTCGACCCGCACACCGGGGATGGGTTATCGGACGCGCTACCCGGTTACATCAGGGCCGCACCACCCAAGTCTGGGATATTATTATCCGTGATGAGCAGGCGAAGCTCATCTGCGTTTCCCGCTTAACCGTTGCCGTGCGGTAAGCATATTGTTTAATCATCGAATCGGCTAATTTACCGTTCTTCGCTGGCCCCAAAGAGATACACTCACACCCACCCTTCTCAACTCGAACCCCCAAAGAGGTCTCAAAAAGAGTCGGTATGCAAACTGCGCTGGTTGTCATTTTCGTGCTGGCTTATGTGGCCATTGCCCTGGAGCATCCGCTCAAAATCAACAAGTCGGCCTCCGCCCTGGTGGCCTCAGGATTACTCTGGACCGTCTACGCCCTGGCTGGCGGAGAGTTCCCTCTGGTGGTAGAAAACCTCAACGAATCAGTGGCCACCACTGCCCAGATCGTCTTTTTCCTCATGGGCGCTATAACCATTGTTGAGGTTGTCGATGTCCATAACGGGTTTATGGTCATCACCTCCCGAATCAAGACGACCAAACTGAGCTCCCTCCTCTGGCTGGTTGGCTTTGTCGCTTTTTTCCTCAGCGCCATCCTCGACAACCTCACCACCACCATTGTCATGATCTCGCTGATGAAGAAACTGCTCGACAAGCACGAAGATCGGCTCTTCTTTGCCGGGATTATCGTCATCGCCGCCAATGCCGGTGGTGCCTGGTCCCCGATCGGCGACGTCACCACCACCATGCTGTGGATTGGCGGCCAAATCACCTCCCTCAATATTATTAAGGGCGTTTTCCTGCCCTCCTTAACCTGCCTGGTCATCCCCCTCCTCATCACCAGCTACACCTTGCGCGGACGCGAGGTTGTCGGCCCCACCACCGTGGAGCAAGAGGTTGGTTACGTCACCACGCCCTTTGAACAAAACCTAATGTTCAGTTTGGGTCTCGGCATCTTGGTGGCTGTCCCGATCTTCAAAGCAGTAACCCAGTTGCCGCCTTTCATGGGTATTCTCTTCGGGCTTGGTCTCCTCTGGCTGGTTGGTGAAATCCTGCACCGCAACAAAGAAGATGACGAGTTCAAGGAACACCTGAGCATGGTCAGTGCCCTGAAACGAATCGATATGAGCTGCATCGTTTTCTTCATAGGTATCCTCCTGGCGGTTGCCACTCTGGAGCACACCCATATTCTTGATGCCTTGGCCCAATGGCTCAACAAGGCCATAGGACGAGAGGACATCATTGTCACCTTGATCGGTCTGGCCAGTGCCGTGGTGGACAACGTACCGCTCGTGGCGGCCTCCATAGGCATGTACCCCATGGCCGACTCTCCCACGGACAGCTTTCTCTGGGAGTTCATGGCCTATTGTGCGGGAACCGGCGGCTCCATCTTGATCATAGGCTCTGCGGCCGGAGTCGCTGCCATGGGACTGGAGAAAATCCATTTTTTTTGGTACGCGCGCAAAATTGGTTTTCTTGCCGCCATCGGCTACTTCGCCGGCATCTTTGCCTATATCATGCAATACAAGCTACTTCACTGACCGGATTTTACCCCCAAAGCCACAACGATTCCTCCAAACAAATCCGCAGCAGCTACACGACATCTCCCCATCCACACAGCTCAGTCGGCAATAAAAAAAGCACTTAACCAAAAAACGGCTAAGTGCTTAATTTTAAATATTTAGCTATCGAGCACTACACTGGAAACCTACTCCATCAGACTTTTTTCTTCGGTTGCTTGTCAATCTTTTCCTTTTCTTTATGTTTTTGTTTCTCGCCGCTTTGTTTCTGACTTTTCTCCTTGTCTTTCTTGCCGCCCTTGTCACCCATGGTCAGACTCCTCTCAAAATATTGTTTTTCAGATTCCGCATAAACAAAATCCCTGCGGAATTATGCCTCACAACACTTCAGTTACTCAAACTATGATATCGCAAAAAAAATGAAAAAAAAGGGGTGCCGCCATAAATATTTACAGAGGTTCCAGGCAAAGAACAGAAAAATAAATGTTTTTAGCCTGTTGCAAACAAGACAGCTTGCCAATTTCAAAGACGACGGAATAGGTCAGCTGTCCCTCTATTTACCCGGCCTTCAGGCCGGAGATGATGTCAATTACTTGAAATGGTTACGATATATTCGCCGACAATTTGCCCCATGTCTTTGGGGAGAGATTGCTCACTTCCCAGTTCCCATACAGCAACAAAAACACCGTTGTTTATTGTTAAAACCTTTTCGTTGACAACCTTTTGCGTCGCTTCATCTGTCAATTTTACATAAACGCTGACATAGGAAGACCCAGACAAAGGTCAACCCCAAAAACGCGCAGCAGAATTAACAATACGCATATCAAGAATTTTCGTATCAACAACAAGTGCGTCTCCTTTTGTCGATCTGAATTTTGTTTCTATTTTATTAATTTCAACTTGTTTATAAGAATTTTTATTTCTTAGATATAATAATGCATTATTTTGAAATTGTTGCGTAGCATCACTGTAGCATTGAAGTATTTGATCGGTTGCCTGCGTTTTATTAAAAATAATATTTGCGTAAGTCGAAGACAATTTCTGCTCTTTCTTAACCGTATCTATTGATACGACTTCAAGCCTTCCAACATTTGCATATTCATGTCCACCTGCAACTTGATTTTGTTCCTGAGCAATATCTTGTTTTTTATGCCCACAAGCACACATGGTTGTCAGAATAATTGCCACCATCATACATTGTACAATTTTCATACTCTCACCTTGTTTTCATTAAAAGTTATGCCCTAGTGTCCCGTGCGGTTAGCCTCATTGTTTAATGATTGTTTTGCTCTTTCCACTTTATCAAGAATACTATCGGGGGGGGGGACAGCTTACTTGTTTCTCTTAAATAAGTAAGGCGTCCCCTTATTTCCAAACAAGACAGCTTACCGATTTCAAAGACGACGGGATAGGTAAGCTGTCCCTCTATTTACCTGCTTGATAGAACAACCGATTATTGCGGTAAATGCAATTTGCTTGGATCATCTACCTTGATGAACTTTTTGTTTTTAAACAGGTAGTACGCAGTAGTCTTTGTTGTTGTTAATTTATCAGGATTAGGGCCTTTTTGGGTTGTCGTTTCTTCAATTAAATCATCGACGCCGTCTCCGTCTAAATCGTTAAATTTCCATAAAACATTTTGAAATTTACATTCGCCGCAATTGCCAGCCTCCTCTTTGGTTTGTGAGCAACAAGCAGAGTTGCCATACATTTCTGCTTCGTGTAAAATTATTGGCTTCCAGCCATCGAACTGAACAAGATAGCGATATTCTGATTCCTCTCCTTGCGCCATACTCCATAAGGAAAATTCAATTTCTGATATGCCATCATGGTCAAGATCATATATATTTATTATATCATTGAACATTCTCGTCCCATCCTCATGATATATTTCTCTTGCTTGTTTTTTTTCAGGTATAATTAAAATAGTAGAGTTCATAAAGGGAATGCCTCTTGGCTCAATTGTTACAGTTGAAACAAAGGCTTCTTCCTTGTTATATAGGAATACCTTCTTTACACCTTTCATGCTTAAAGAAGAAATATGCTCATCCATATAATCTTGATACCATTTTATAATGTTATCTTTAGATGGGATAATATTGTTTTTACAATGGCATTGAGATATTTCGTATGTAAACATGGAAACCAATAACAACATGATATTTATATATTTATTCATGATTATTTTTAGTAAAAATTTACACTACTACGTCAATATGAAACATTTTTCAATTTAACGTCTAATTGTTTCATAATTTCCTTTTTTTATCATTTCATTATATGTTGCTGCTAATGGATCTACTTTTTCGTTTTTAATAAAATTAACAAATTCTCCGGCAGTCATCGTACCAGCTTTTTGCTTTAAAACATCAGGGATGTTACCCCTGACTGCTCCAACCGATACATATCGGCTAGCCAATTCATCTGGATTGTTAAATAAATTAATAGCGTTATTAACATTCCCTTGTTGATATGAAAGATATAATAACACCAATTTCGTTTTGCCATCTATATTCTCGTCTGAGATGAATGATTTCATATTTTTTGCATCTGAATCATTTGTTAATTTACTCACTGCAGCTTCAAATGCTTTTTCTGGGTCAAGCCTCTCATCATTATCAGATGAAACATTCAAACCAAGTGTTTTTGCTGTTTGCGCGTCTTGCTGATACAATCCAGCAGCCTTTGATTCGTCTTCTGGATTGGAATATACATCTGAACGTCCTGTGCTTTCAATGGTCATAACTGTAAAAGCCACAACAGCAGGGTCCATATTGAGTTTTTCACTCAACGCATTCAACTGATCAACGGTCTTATTGTGCGATGCAATATCACCCGCTGTTTTTCCTTCCGGTGCGGTGTCACCCTCCCATTTTGTGACTAAATTACGATTATTATCGGAATCCAGTTTTAGAAGAGCCTCGACTTTTTCACGCGCAGCTTGCTTGGTATCATCACTGGCTTTTTTAGCGGCGGCCTGTTTTTTGGCATCGCTCAGTTCTTTCCATTGTTTCATCTTGAGATAGTTATTCTCTACCTCGTTGAACGCTGTAGCAGCTCCGGCAGTCGCGCCGACAGAACCTCCCGTAGCCGCGCCCGCCGCAGTCCCGGCCGCGGTGCTCGCCAAACCGATGAGGGTATCGGCCAGGGGACCGGTTATGCCGGCTTTGGTTAGTTGACCGTCAACGGCAGACGCTGTCAGGGTGCCTGCCGCTGCACCTGCCGCACCTGATGCGCCGCCGGTCAACCCACCGATGACGGTGTGGGCCGCCAGACGTAATACACCCTTCTCCCCCCATTGATCGTCCAGACTTTTTGCCTGATTTTCTAGCTCTGCTCTGCGTGGATCATCAGCAGGCAGTTGATCGGCTTGTCTGCGCAAGGCTTCCGCTTTTTTCATTTGGCCTATGGCATAATCGCCAACCGCCTTACTCGCCTGTTGTCCAAACGCCTGCGTAATCTGTACCTGCGCATCAATCTCTTTCTGCACCTTGTCAGCATCAAATATTTTGGTAATCCCGGTCTCCGCGTCCCCGATGCGCACGTCCTTGTTGCCCGCAATACCGCTGATGCCGCTTTTGGTGATGCTCCCGGCGCTGCCGCTGTCCGAGCCCACGCCTGCACTGCCGGAAGGGGTGTTGCTCATCTGCATCAGACCGATACCGGGCTTACTCGCATCCTCACTAGCTCCACTGTCTTTTGCACCAGCTCCGCTACGATCACCACCTTTCAAGCTGTCCCCGCTAACGGAGATGCCGCCACCGATACTGAAGCCGCTGGCGTCATACTCGGCATGGTTCGCAATATCGCTCATGGTCAGGCTGCCGGTGGTAAAGCTGTTTTTCCCATCAACCACCGCCTTGTCCGTACTGGCGATCACTGCGCCTTTCAAATCCGTGTTGCCCTTCACCGCCACCTCAAAGCCCCCGTCACCCGCCTTAATCCCGGACTGCTCGCCAACGCTGGCAAAGTTGCTGTCCACCTTGCTGTTGCTGTAACTGCCGCTGGCAGCAAAGCCGTAACCCACCGTGACGCTGCCGCCGATCGACTGATCCTTGCTGGCATAAACGCTACTGTCTTGCAGACTTTCAATATTAAGGTTGCCGCCCACATCGGCCACAACCTTTTTACCTGCAACCACCGCGCCCTTGAGCTTCGTGTCGCCGCCAGATTCGAGGGTTGCTACGTTACCCGCAGCAACCTGGCTGTTGGTGTAGCTGACATCCTGGCCGTCCGCCTTGCCTTGCGAGCCGCTGGCGTTGAGCGTGACGCCCACGGCAACACCTTTCCCAAATTGGACCGCCACGCCAATACCGCCACTACTGCCCGAACTCTCGCGTTTCAGATCGCTTTCGCTCCGGGCCGCCACCAGGTTGAGCTCGTCTTCGGCCTGCAGACGGACGTTGTTGCCGGCAGCAACCTGCGCCCCTTGCAGGGTGATATCGCTCTCCTTGCCCGCGCCCCTGGCCGTGATGCTGATGTCCTTACCCGCCGTAACATTGGAAACGGCGGCGGTGTCGACAGTTTCGGTGGTGGTGCTCTTATTCTGGCTGCCGCCCACGGTAATGGAAATACCAAAGCCGCTGGCGGTGCCCTGCGGCGCAGAGGCCACGGCGTCAGCGGCATTCTTCGCGGCCATCACGGTCGAGGCCCCGGCAAGTACCTTCATCCGGGCGTCCTTGGTGTCTTGTGCCGCCGACTTCATCTGAATCGCGGTCTGCAGGGCGGTAATGATCGGGTTGGTCAAGGCGATGGTCAGCCCACTCTGTTCGAATCTGGTCTCGGTGAGGCTTTTCCCCGTCTCCCGCGCCTCAAGGATATTGACCTGCTGGGCCTCGATATCGATATTGCCCTGCGGAGCCATCACGTTACTGCCCACCTGGGTGTAGTTCTTGCCCGCTGCAATCTGCACATCGCCCTCGGTGCTGCCGATGGTTGCGGCTACAGCGCTGGTTTGCACTCCTTGCTGATCCGTACTCTGTTTTCGGGTCCCGATGGTGAAACCGATCCCGCCGGAACTGAGCAGCCCGGATTCCTTTTCCTGCTTAAAGTCGGTTTGCTGGCTGGTGCTGGCGGCAGAGAGGATGTTGATGTCGCCTACCGCCGCTAGGGTGGTGCCCTTGGTGCTGACGACGTTGCCGCCCAGAACGTTGATATCTTTCCCGGCAAACACCATGGCGGTATCGACGGACAGGGTCGTGCCCAGGGCCGTGGTCTGGTTGAGGGTGTCGCGGGTGGTGATGGTTTTGCTGGAGAAAAATCCGCTTTCGGTGGACTGGCTGGCATCATCATAAAAAACGTTGGCCTCGCCGGTGGTCAGGTTGACGTTCTTGCCCGCCGTCGCCAGCAAGGCCCCTTGATCAGAAGTGACTGAGGCAACCTTGAGGTTGAGATCATTGCCTGCGCTCAGCCGCAGGTCGCCCTGGGTCTGAATAGTGGCGCCGATATCGGTGGAGCCGGCCTCTTTGTGGTAGTTGTTGGCATCCCAGACAATGTTCTGCCGGTACGACTCCCGCACCGTGCTCAAATTCAGATTATTGCCTCCACTCAGCACCGTCGCGCCCGTGCCCAGGTTCTGCACCTGGGCCCCCGTCAGGTTGAGGTCACGGCCGGCCAGAGCGGTGAGATTGCCGGTGCCGCCAGTCACATACAGCCCGGCAACCCGGTCGATGTTGGTGCGCTCACTCTGACTGTTAGCGCTGCTGTTCGTAGTGGTGATGAGGTTCAAATCCCGACCAGCGGTGGCAAGCAGGCTGTTGTCGGCTCTGATGCTGCCACCGATGGTGTTCAAATCCGTCCGCGCCTGGACCGCAACATCATTGCCCTGGATGCGGCCGCCGAGGTTCTGGACATTCTCGGCAGTGAGCGCGACCACCGTGCGACCGGCGATGGTACCGGAGTTGCTCAGGTCGCCACTCAAGTTAAGGTTGACGCTGTCGCCGGAGAGCAAGGCCCCGGAGCCTGTCAGGTCGCCTTCCCGCACCCGCACGTAAACCTGCGGCACCAAGGCCTGGGTGGTGCGGCCATCAGCCAGGGTGATGGCCTGCTCCACCAGCCAGACCATATCGCTGGTGAGCGAGGCCATCTGGTCGGGGGTGAGGGCGACACCGGGCCGCAAGTTGTATTGCTTGGCAAAGGTGGCGCCGTTGTTCATCAGCGCCATGTACTCGGCCTCGTCGCTGGCATAGCCCTCCAGGAATCGGCGCCCGGTGAGTTGCGCGATTTGCTCACGCACCAGCTTTTGCTCGTAAAAGCCATCGCCCAACCGCTTCTGGGTGGTGGCAGGATCGCAGGACAGGGCACCCAGCAGGTAGTCGGAACTGAGCCATTGCCGGTAGTTGGCAAAGCGCGGGTCAGTCTCAATCAGGTAGTGGCGGCTGGGATCGGACGTAACCACAAAAAGGCTGTTGTTCGGCGCAGTGGTGTTGACCCCGCCGCTCCGCACCACCAGGGCCGGACCGGAGGCGGTGCTGCCCTGAAGGGCCGCCACCTGAGTGAGCGGGGTGACGCTTTGGCCGCTGGCGGTGGCGGCATTGAAGGCCCCCGTGCTGTCAGGCGCCTGCGTGACAGAGCCGGTGGAACGGTTGTTGATTGCAGTGCCGGTGCCGCTGGGAGTGGTGTTTTGTTGATAGACGGTGATAGGAATATTGATGGTTTGCACTACACTGTCTTGGTAGGAAACCGGGTACACATTCGAATAATCTCTTCCTGATACATTTTGTCTTCGAAAAAGATAGACTGTACCCACATCCTCAAGGTGGTATTCCCCCAGTGTTTCACTGTTATTCATTGTATTCAGGTTGGCATTGATAGCGCCGCCAGCAATAAGGAGGCTTTTATCATTCAACAAAGTATTGCCTGTTAAGGCCAGGTTGCCGCCAGTCAAAATTTTCCCTGGATCTGTTGCTGTTACCTGGGTTTGTGAAATGGTGCGGGTGTAATGGTATTGATTGTAATTGTCGCTCGCGTCTCCCGTGGCCAATATGGCCATGCATTGCGCTTCACAATCAAAAAGTTGCACCTCATTGAATGCGTAACGGTTCACAAGGTCTGAAGGATGAAAATCCGATCCTGGTGCAAGTTGATACTGATCAATTGTTTCTGGCGAGCCGACCTGCATAATCGCCGTACTGAAATGCGCATTGGTATTGTTGATCTGCCCGGCGCTGATCGCCATGCTCCCCAGAGCCTCAATGGTGGCGCTGGTATTCTTGAGGGTGCTGGCCTGACCCGTGGCCTGGTGCGCCGCATCAAGCCCGCCCCCAATCGCCATGTCGCCCCCGCTGAAGAGCAGAGCGTGTTCGCGGTTGGTGATGGCGCCGGCTCCGAGGTCGAGCCGGTTGCGAGCCGCGATGACCGGCGCGACCCCGTTTTCGACATCGTTAGTCAAGGTACCTGCGGCAATCGCGACATGGTCGCCGTAGATGCGACCGGTACCGAGATTGTACAAGGTTGAGGCGGCGAGCCAGGTCTCCCCCCCGTCGATCAAGCCGCGGTTGGTCAAGGCGTTTGAGGCTATCAGGTTCGTCGTTTGGGCGGTAATTGTCCCGTTTGTCTGGTTATCGATCCCGACGGCCTGGAGTGTCAGGGTTTGACCGGCCGACAGAGCCGACCGATTGACGAATTGGCCTGTGGTCGTGAAATCCACATTCCCATTGGCCTGCAGCTGGCCGGTGTGGAGGTAGTCGCTGGTCAACGCAATATCGATGTTGCCCCGACTGAGCAGGTTGCCGTCGCCGCTGAGGCTGGCACTGTCGATCCGCAGGAGACTGCCGCCGATCAGGGTGCCGCTCGTGTTGATGATCGCCAGGGCTTTGGCTGCGGCCTGGTCGCGCAGGGTCAGCTCCTGCCCGGCACTGATAAGACCACTGCTGTTCCCGACGGTTCCGCTACTGGTGACGGTGACGTTGTTGTCGGCACGGAGGGCACCGCTTCGGTTGTCGAGCGTGATGGTTGTCAACGCAACATCGTTGCCCTCCAGCCCCTGGCCGCTGCCCAGGGTATCGGTGTTGACGATGCTGTTTGCCGTCACGCTCAGAGTCTGGCCGGAACGGATCAGACTGGCACTATTATTCAAGACGCCGCTGAGGGTAAAGTCGAGATCACGTATGGTCTGAATCTGCCCGCCCCGGTTGTCGAATGAACTGCCGCTTACACGCAGTTGGTCGCTGCCGATGATCAGTCCGCCGCCGGTGTTGGTGATGGCGGCGCTGCTCAGAGTGATCGCCCCGCCTGCGCCGAGGTAGCCGGCGCTATTGTCGAGATCGCCGGTGGTCAGCTTGAGGCTGCTTGTCCCTGTCGCCTGGCCGATAATGCCGCCAGTCGTGCCGGAATGGATGTTGGAGAGGCTCTGCCCGTGAGTGTCGATAGCCAGCTGACCCTTGGCCTGGATCAACCCGGCATCAACGGTCAGGGCGCCGCTGCCGAGGGTGAGCGTGCCGCTATCCTTACTGCCGGTGGCGATCACCTTGCCACGGGTGTTATCAAAGGCCAGTTCCTGGCTGTTGAGCGTGAGGCTGCTGCCGAGAATGGCGCCGTCGGTGTTGCTCAGGCCAAAGGAGGAGAGGTTGATGAGCTTCGCGGCCTCAATCCAGCCGCTGCTATTGTTGAAACTGCCGGTGGCGATCAGACTGAGCCCCTCGTTCACCGAGCCGATGATGCCGCCGCTGTTGTCGATGTTGGAGGCACTGAGATTGATCTGCCCGCCCGCAGCCACATTGCCCTGGCTGTTGGTCACTTCTTGCGAAGCCTTGATATCGGCCCCCAGCGCCGCAGTGATCCGGCCCAGAGTGTTGTCCAAGGCCCTGAACGTCAAGCTGGCGACGCCATTGGCGCCAATATTGCCTCCCTGGCTATTGTCCAGGCGGCCGGTGGCGGTGAGGGTCAGATCCGTTTGCGTGCCTGCGGCCTGGATGGAGCCGCCCTGGTTGCTGATATCGCCCGCATTTAACCGCAGGCTGCCGTTGCCGAGCAGGCTGCCCCCGGTGTTGTCGAAGAGCGTGGTCGCGCTGATGCTGCCGACCCCGCTACCAATTTGCGCCAGCAGGCCGTTGGTATTAGTGAGGGTCGCCGTTGCCAGATCAAGTTGCCCGGCAACCGTTCGACCGTTGTCCAGCTGGGCCGTGGTGACGCTGAGGGCAAGGAGGCCGTTGCTCTCGATCTGGCCCCGTTGACCGGTAAGGGTGGTAGCGGTAATCCGCAAGGTCGTGTCGCCGGCATGCTCAATGGCGCCGTCGGTATTGGTCAGGGTGGCGGCACTTATAGAGAGGCTGCGGCTGTTGGTGGCGATGCGGCCAAAACTATTGTCCAGATCGCCAGTCAGGGCAAGACTCCAATCAAAGGTCCCGGTCTGCACCAGATGGCCGTACACATTGGAGAGACTGAAAGCGCTGGTCACAAACTGGCCGGCAGTGACCACGGCATGATCGGTGCGTAGGGCCTGGCTGGCACTGGCGGTCAGGGTCTGGCTGACCGAGATGGCGCTTGCGCTGAGATCGAGGTCGCCGCTTGCCGCAGTGAGCCAGAGATTGCGGCCGCTGGTCTGGCTGCCCGCAAGATCAAGGCTGCTGCCGCTAATGCGCTGATCAAGGCCCGCCAGGTTTTGCCCCTGCGCGATCACTTTTTTAGTGGCCTGCACGGTTAGTGCGCCGCTGGCGCCGAGGCTACCATCGCTCTGGACTCCCGCGCCCAGCACCGAGCCTGAGGTCGAGCTAATGCCGCTGCCTGTCCCGGTCGCGGTCAGGGTAGTGTTCCCTTGAGCGGCGATGATGCCGCTGTTGGCGATATCGCCCCTGGTGCTCAAAGCGGTATCAGCCTGGCTGTAGATCGTACCGCTGTTGGCGATGCCAGTGTTACTGTCAAGGGTGGCAGTGCCGCTACTGGTGACCCGGCCACTGTTTTCTAACCGGCCGTCGGCAGTGACTACCACCTCGCCAGCAGCGGCCCCGAGAGCCCCCGCGTTGCGCACCCCCACCCCCGCCTCAGTGCCGACCAGGGTGATTTTTCCCGCATACATGCCGCCCAGTTGCACCACATCAATGCCAAAGGCTGGGGCAGGGCCGGTACCCGAAATCGGCGTCGCAGCCGTATTGTCCGCATCCACCTGATTGCTGCCGGTGGTCCCCTTGAGCTGGTTGGCCCAGATGACGCCGTTGACCTGCACCGAACGGGCGATCAAGTCGGTGTAGTCGGTGGTGCTGGCGTCAAAGCCCTGGCTGCCCACAGTGATCTGTCCGCCTCGGACCTGGTAGCCGGTCAGGTTGCCGTCGCTGACCACGGGAGTGCCGGTGGTCAAGGTGGAGCGAGACGCGTTGATGAAACCGCCGCCATCAACATTGATCCCCGAGGGATTGGCGATCACCACCTCTGATCTTTGCCCGGCGATTTCGATGTAGCCGTTCAACCAGCTGGGGTTGGAACTGTTGACCTCGTTGAGGATGACTCGCGCGCCGCCTCCGGCTAGCCAGGGATTACCCTGTACCCAGCCGCCCAATTGGGTCTGAGTGTTAGTGCGGCTGTTGTTGAGGATGGCGCCCTGCCGCTCAACATCGAATTGACTGTAGGTGTTGCGGCTCACACCTGCGGTCGAGGGCGTCTGGATATTGACCAACGGCACGTTATTAGGGGCAGTGAGCACCGTGGGCCGCTGGTTGCTCGGGGCATTCGGGTCCGCCACGATCTGCGCCTGGGCTTGGACCGCCAGCAAACCAAGCCCCAGCACCGTGCCAAGGGTCGTACGCAGAGCAGCGAGAATACCGTCTTGCTTGGATTCGGAACCCACCCGGGTTCTTGAAGCCTTGCCGCAACCCTTGCCTTGGCTGGGCACATTCTCGGCGACAATTACCAACACCCCGAGATCTTTATTGAAGATAATTTTAAACCTGTGCTTGTTCAAAATGATTTCTTCCCCTTGATATCGAACCGTCTGTGCGGCAAGAATGCCGTCCTCCCCAAACTCAGCCCCTTCCGATTTTGTTAAGCCTTGCCGTCATCTTGCGTGCAGGTCTCTTTCAAAAACTCCAACTCAAAGTGAAACCGGTGATGGCGGCAGCGGCCTTGAAACCTTCCGGTTTGTCAAGCGGCGTGCCGACGAAGACATCATAGGCGACACCTTTAAATTCACCACGCAGCCCTAGGACAGCACCGGTCAACCGCTTCCCCAGGAGGCTATTGCTGCTGTCGCCGCCCACCTCGCCGTGGTCAAGCCCGAGATAGAGTTCCTGGCCGCTCTGCCCGGCCATCCAGCCTAGATCGTTGCGGATAAGCCAGCCACGCTCGGCCAGCAGGGTGTTATCGCCGTCAAAGCCACGCACGGTGAAGCGGCCGCCGATAGCAAAACGATCCTGCACCACCAGTGGCGTATCGTTCCACTGTCCGCGGAAAACACCTTGATACCGGAACCGCTGGGACTCGAGCGTAAACGGCAGGGTTAGTTGGACATCCCCGGTAATAATTTTGGGCCGAGATGTCCCCTCGCCAAACGGTTCTTCCGGAGCGGCCAGCGAATTCAGGTCGTCCGTGCCGCGCTTGTAGTTGAGATTGAAATCCAAGGTGGCAGGGCCGATGAATTCGCGGTGGTTAATTCCCGCTTCCCAACCGGCCATGCGGCGGCGCTGGATTTCGACCTCGGTGTCATCAATGAAATTCTTGGACGAACGGGCCCAACCGCCCAGGGAGACGGTGGTCTTACGCACCGCGTCGCGATAGATAAGACGCGAAAGTTTGATCTCCCCGTTGGCGCTTTCACCGCTGTACAGGTACGTCTGACTCGCCCCTGCCACTGATTGGTGGTACCGGCTCTGGCTGGCGGTCAAACCGAGCAACCAGTAACCAAACGGTACGGAATAATGGGCAACACCTCCCTGGGTCCCCCGGTCGCCGGGGTCGCCGCCCCCCAAATCGTGGTTGAAGCTGACATACAACAGATCGTTGAGGGTGAGGGCGTGGTCCCAGGAGAAGGTGGCGCTGCCCAAATATTTGCCGGTGGCCTTGGTGCCGGAATCGTCGATGGAAAGATTGCCGCGAAGTGGGAAACGCTGTTTCCAGGAAATGACCAGATCGCTCTCACCGGGCCGGGCGTCGTCGCCTTCGGCCGGGGTGATCTGGATATCGGCCTCGGCCGTGGGCACACGCTTGAAGTTTTCCAACCCCTGCTCGATATCGCGCAGGTTGAGCAGATCGCCGGAGCAGGCCGGCAGCGCGTTCCATTGCGTGGCCCGCGCGCCCATCTCGTTGGCAAAACGAATGGTGCGGATCCGGCCAGGGATGAGGGTCAGGCGGAATGTGCCGCTGGACAGGTCCTGGGCCTCGGCCAGCACCCGGGTAGTGATGAATCCGCGTGCTATGATAGCATTTTGGATCCGCCGCATCGCCAGGTTGATACCGCGGGTTCCCAGACAGCGATGCAGGGCGGGGTCGTAGACGCCGCTGCCGGTTCGGTCGGTAAAGGCAAGTGCCCACTGAAACGGTCCCGCCGCTTCACCGGTCAAGACAATGCGTTCAATCCGGAAACAGGGTGTTTCATCGTCCGGCAGAAAATCCGGTTCGCCCTCTCTGGCACCCGGCTGCAAGCGGACATCAGGCACCTGTTCCTGCTGCTGCCGTAGAATGCGTTCACGCTCCTGCTGGCGCACAAACTCCTGGTTGACGGTCTCCAATGATTCGGCTGCCTGCACCCAGGAAAAAACAAGGAGACCCGGCAATAGGACAAGGATAAGCAGGACACGGTCGGATGCCTGAATGAACCATGTAATAACCTGGCATATTTGCAAGGAGGAGACGGCTTGCCCCCTGAGACGCACCAACAAAGGAGGCATGTTTACTCCTTGAGTATCCTAAAAAATAATTATCAGGACAGAACACACGGCGAGCCCCTAGATAACGGGCAATCCGACATGCCACCCCTTGCTGCCAAACGGGAAAAACCTATTAGCTCGGCAAACCCTTCATGGGTTGCCAGGCCTTGTCATCCAGCAACGAATTATGCGCGCCATCCTTACACTTTTCCTCCTGGACTCACAATCCCGATGAAATAATGGCTCTTTGTAATAAGAATAAAATGAAACAATAACGAAATTGTCAATTGTTATGTTAAAAAATTGATTTTACAAAAATGACGTCAGACAAGATCTGAATTGTTGTTCGGGGGAAATGTATTCTGCCGAAAGGATGCCGGCGCAACCGGATTTTTTTAGGGGGGGGGACTTAAGGAGATATAAGAAATCAAGAAAAACATGCCACTATGTCAACTAGCGTCCGCGAGTCTTACAGGAGGGTATTTTTTAAGCTCACGATGGTCCGTTGCACCAAACGTACACCAAGCACAAAAAAAAGGACTTACAGCCAAAAGCCGTAAGTCCTTGAATTTGCATGGTAGCGGGGACAGGATTTGAACCTGTGACCTTCGGGTTATGAGCCCGACGAGCTACCAGACTGCTCCACCCCGCGTTGCATCCAGACATATTACTCGATTGAGCGGAAATGTCAACTATTCATTTCCCTTTCCGTGCCTTTTCCAAGCAGAGCCGTGATCTTCTCTAGAGCAGCTACAGGGAAAGGCGTCAGCTTGCCCTGACGATTGACGCAGGCATGGCTGGTAAAGCCCTTGACCAGCAGAACCGACCGACCGGTCACTTCCTCACGGGTAATGGCATAATGGAAGCGGCACGTTACCTTACTAACCTCCACCAGCGAGGTCGAGATGGTGATCAAGTCGTCATAGGCGGCCGGGGCCTTGAAGCGGAGATAACTCTCCGTCACCGGCAGGATACACCCCATCGCTTCGATGGCGCTGTAGGGTAAGGCCCAGGCACGCATCATCTCGGTCCGACCAATCTCAAAATAGCGCAGATAGTTGGCGTTATAGACAACCCCTGCGGCATCGGTATCACCGTAGATCACCCGGTATTGCACGGTGAAGACCGGCTCCACCAGGCTGACCGCGAGCTTACTCATGGCCTTGCTCCTGCTCGACAAAGCGACGAAAAAAGACAGCGCCGGACGGCAGGTCCAGGTCTTGGTTAGCTCGTACCGCTGCCAGGACATGGGCCTCGGTATAGGTCTGATGAGATGGCGCAGCAATCCCCCTGGAATCGTAGAGAAACATGGGCACCGGCCAGTCTTCGTGGGTCTTGCGATGGATGGGGGTATAGTGATCCATAGTCACCACCAGCCTGAACGGCTCGCCCCGCCGCTCCATCTCCTCGACAATCGGGGTGACAATGCGCCGGTCGAAATCTGCAATAGCCTGGACCTTCTCCCGCACCAAACCCTGATGGCCGGTCTCATCCGGGGCCTCGACATGAACCAGAACAAAATCATCCGTTTCCAGCACCTTGAGCGCGGCCTGCGCCTTCCCCTCGTAATTGGTGTCGAGATAGCCGGTCGCGCCCTCGACCTCAATGGCCGTTAGACCGCTGAGCACACCGAGCCCCTTAAGCAGATCAACCGCCGAGATTAGGCCGCCGTGGATGCCATACCGTTGCCCCAGGGTTTCCATGGCCGGCCTCTTTCCCTCGCCCCACAGCCAAATGCAATTTGCCGTCCTTTTCCCCTGCCGCGCTCTTTCCAGATTGACCGGATGGTTGGCCAGAATCGCCGGTGCCCGTGCCAGCAGGTCACGAAAGGCCGCCACCTGCTGATACGCCCCCCAAAAACCTGCCACATCCTGATCGGAATGGTCATGCGGAGGGACGGTGGTGAAGCCCTTGGGCATCTCGCCCCGATACACCAGCAGATGCCGATAGCTGACGCCGGGATAGAGGGTCAACTGATCGTTGCCGCACTCAGCCTGCAAAGCAATTATCAGCTGTCGGCTCTCTTCAGTAGTGATGTGGCCGCTACTGTAATCCACCATAATCAGGCTGCCGTCGGCACGCTTATCCACATGCACCAGATTGCAGCGGAAGGCGATTTCATCGGCGCCGATCTCCACCCCGAGGCTCGCAGCCTCCAAGGGGGCTCGACCGGTATAGTACTTTTCCGGTTCATACCCGAGCAGGGAAAGGTTAGCGACATCGCTCCCCGGCGGATAGCCGACAGGCACAGTGCGCACCAACAGCATCTCGGACAGCCTGGCCAACCGGTCCATGGTCGGTGTGGCCGCAGCCTCAAGTGGTGTCCTGTTCTCCAGGGACGGGATGGCAACATCGCCCATACCGTCACCGATAAGTAGAATGTATTTCATAGATTCAGCACGAGGAAGGTCAGGAAAAGAGGTTATTCCGCTTCAAGAATCCGGATCTTGACCACCGGCGCAGTGACGCAGTCGAGTTGGCTGATCTCGGCAAGGGCGGCGCTTACCGCCGACTCTCTGGCACTATGGGTGACAACCACCAGGGGCACCGCACCGGTTTTTTTGCGACCTTTCTGAATGACCGACTCGATACTGATATCATATTTACTGAGGATACCGGAGATCGTGGACAGCACACCGGGTTGATCGAGAACGGTACAACGGAAATAATAGGGACCGTACAGCTCATCCATTGGCGTGATCCGCCGCTTCTGCATCTGATCGGGCTGATAGGACAAAGCCGGCACCCTGCCGATCGAGCCGCAACAGATATTCCTGGCAATGTCGACCACGTCGGCGGCTACGGCGCTGCCGGTGGGAATGCTGCCAGCTCCCAGACCATGCAACAGAATATTGCCGACCATATCGCCCTGGAAATGGATAGCGTTAAAAGCCCCGTTGATCGAAGCCAGCAGGTGATTCTGCGGCACCATGGTGGGATGCACCCTGGCCTCGACATGCTCGCCGTGGTTGCGGCTAATCGCCAGCAGCTTGATGCGGCAGCCGAACTCACGGGCTAGTTCGATATCCATTGGCTCGATCTGGGAGATACCCTCGGTAGCGATCTCCTTGTGGGTGATCGGCGAGCCATAGGCAATGGTCATCAGGATGGCCAGTTTGTGAGCCGTATCGATGCCCTCAATATCATAGGTTGGATCAGACTCGGCAAACCCCAACCGCTGTGCATCTTTAAGTACCTCGGCAAAGGCGATCCCCTCATCGGTCATCCGGGTGAGGATGTAGTTGGCAGTGCCGTTCAAGATGCCCATGATGGAGAGGATTTTGTTGGCCACCAACCCCTCCTTCAAGGCTTTGATCACCGGAATTCCGCCACCGACGCTGGCCTCGAATCCGACCTCGACCCCCTGCTTGGCCGCTGCGGCAAAGATGTCGCGGCCTTCCTGCGACAGCAGGGCCTTGTTGGCGGTCACCACATGCTTGCCGGCGGCAATCGCCTGCATCACAAAGGTTTTGGCAGGTTCAATGCCGCCGATCAACTCAACGATGATATCTATTTCCGGGTCGTTGATCAGCTGTAGAGCGTCCTGCGTCAACCGGATATCCTTGAAGCGCTCCGGCAATTCATAGGTGCCATGATCGGCAATGCCCACCAACGTGATGCGCATCCCGGTCCGCCTGATCAGCCGCTCCCGCTGCGTCAGTAAAACTTCCGCCAGACCCGTGCCCACCGTACCAAAACCAATCAGCCCTACCTTTATTTCTTTCATGCCTGTCGTCACCTGCAAAAGTTGAAAGATATATTCATATTGGCCATTTTCTACCCTCTTTCCCGCGGCTTGTCAAAAAGTATGCGCCGGAGAAATTGCCGACCCAGCTCCTCTTTCCCGGCCCTCTTGCCCTATCCTCTCGGTATCGTAACACTCAGAAAAACGATCACTAACACATTGTATTATTGACCGTATCCGCATTATCACTTCCCCTGATCCGAACCATCATTTTTCATGGCGTATTCAAGCAAGGTACTGTATATTCATCGCCTCAATGACAGGTCATTCATTTTTTGACCCATTTTTTTACTAAATATATAAAGATGTTACCTAATCATTTTTGAATCAAACTTGGAGGAAACCGGCATGAACATCCTTACTTTCGGTCCGAATGGCAGCGGTAAAGGCACCCAGGGTGCTATCGTCAAAGAAAAATATGGCATCAACCACATCGAATCAGGCGCCATTTTCCGTGAGCACATTAAAGGTGGCACCGAGCTCGGCAAAAAAGCCAAAGCCTATATTGATCGCGGCGACCTGGTTCCCGACGAGATCACTATCCCGATGGTTCTTGAAACCTTGGGCAACTCGAAAGAAAAAGGCTGGCTGCTGGATGGTTTTCCCCGGAGCCTAGCCCAGGCGGAAGCCTTGGATAAAGCCCTGAAAGATGCCGGCATGAAACTTGATTTCGTACTGGAGATCACCTTGGATCGCCAGATTGCCAAAGAGCGGATCATGGGCCGCAGACTGTGCGCCAACGACAATAACCATCCCAACCATATCGCCTTTGAGGCTATCAAGCCGGTCGAGAAAGACGGCAAACTGGTTTGCCGGGTCTGTGGCGGCTCACTTTCCGCCCGGGCCGACGATCAGGATGAAGAGGCGATCAACAAACGCCACAATATTTACTACGATGAGACCACCGGCACCATGGCCGCTGTCAATTATTTCAAAAAACTTCCCGGCTCCGCAGTTATTTCCGTGGACGGTTCCAAAAATATCAAGGAAGTTTCCCAGCTGATCATCAAAGAGCTGCCGTAACATCGCTTCATTGCCCTGTATTGTGCAAAACGTTTCCGCGCCTCCGGGTACGGAAACGTTTTTTTATTTGACACCCCCCTGTTTTCTTTTATGGTGAGGGACATGAAAATACTTATTGCGACCAACCTTGCGCATTCCATCATGGCCAAAGAGGCCTTTGTCAAAGAGTCTCTCGACGAGATTCTCCTTCTGACCGAATGGATACGGGAGGTTTTCGAAAAAGGCGGCAAACTGCTGCTTTTCGGTAACGGCGGCAGCGCTGCCGACGCCCAGCACCTGGCAGCCGAATTCGTCAACCGCTTCCTCATCAACCGCCGCCCGCTGCCTGCCCTGGCCCTGACCACCGACAGCTCGGTGCTCACTTCCATTGGCAATGATTTTGGCTACGACCTGGTTTTTGTCAAACAGATCGAAGCCCTGGGCAAACCCGAGGATCTGGCTCTGGGCATCTCGACCTCCGGCAACTCCCCGAATGTCGTCAAAGCGATGCAGGCCGCCCGGAAGATCGGCATGAAAACTGTGGCCCTGACCGGCGGCACCGTCCGCCCCGGAGGTGACTTGGCCGCCGTCTGCGACCTGGTGCTCAATGTCCCGTCGGACGCCACCCCCCATATCCAAGAAACGCACCTCTGGCTGGAACATACCATCTGTGAAATCGTGGAAAAGCAGATGTTCGGTACTCCCTGATCTGGTCGAAACAACAGCTTTCTCTCCAACCTTCTCTGTGTGCAGCTATGGCGTCTTACCCTCCCGCTCCTCTTGATTTCAGCGGACTGAACACCTATTCCGTGTATGGTCGCCACTCCAAGGTGAGTGTTGACGATTTCGCGGCTCCCATGCAAGTGGGCATGACCGTACGCCAGCTCCTGGCCGCGCTGCCCAAGCAGCTGGCTGGGGTCGATTTCCCGGATCTGGTGGCACGAATTGCAACCGCATACCAAAATAAACGACCGATAATCCTCGGCATGGGGGCCCACGTCATCAAGGTGGGACTCAATCCGGTCTTGATCGACCTGATGCAACGCGGGATTATTACCGCCCTGGCCCTCAACGGCGCGGGCATTATCCATGACAGTGAGATCGCCATGGTGGGACGGACTTCGGAAGAGGTTGCCAGCGTCCTCGGTGCGGGTGCCTTCGGGGCTGCCCAGGAGACCGGCGAGGTCCTCAACCGCGCCATCACCGCGGGAGCAGCCCGAGGGGTCGGGATCGGCCAGGCGATAGGCGAGATGCTGATCGCCAACCGCTTTCCCCACAACGACAAGAGCCTGTTGGCGATGGCCGCGCAACTGCAAATTCCGGTAACGGTCCACGTGGCTATGGGCACCGACATCATCCACATCCACCCCGATGTGGACGGCGCGGCGATCGGCAAGGCCGGGCATCATGACTTCCGGGTCTTCTGCCGCCTGGTCAGCGAGCTTGAGGGCGGGGTCTATCTCAATGTCGGTTCGGCGGTATTGCTGCCGGAAGTCTTTCTCAAAGCCCTGACCGTGGCTCGTAATCTCGGCCATCAGGTCAAACAATTCACCACCGCCAACTTCGATTTTATCCGCCACTATCGCCCGGCGACCAACGTGGTGCACCGCCCGACCCTGGAGGGCGGCAAGGGCTTCAATTTCACCGGTCACCACGAACTGATGCTGCCGCTGCTGGCCGCCGCCGTTATCGATGAAATTGACAAATAAACAGTGAGACAGTATATGGCTGCTACCACAATTCCCCCTTCAATCCGCCGCCATCAGAGCAGGAACGGTGCATGAGAACAGTACTTCGCATAGGGACACGCGCCAGCCTGCTGGCCGTCACCCAATCCACCTGGGTCAAAAACCAGATTGAAACCGCCCACCCGCAGACACGGGTGGAACTGGTAAAAATCACCACCAAGGGCGACCGCATCCTAGATGTGCCCCTAGCCAAGGTCGGCGGCAAGGGGCTCTTTGTCAAAGAAATCGAGGATGCCCTGCTGGCCGGCGAAGTCGATCTGGCCGTTCATTCGATGAAAGATGTGCCCACTGAACTGCCGGACGGCCTTCATATCGGCATTATTCCGCTCCGGGAAACCGCGCAGGATGCCTTTGTCTCGGTCAAATATGCCTCTCTGGCTGCCCTGCCGCAGGGGGCAACAATCGGCACCTCCAGCCTGCGGCGCAAGTCCCAGCTGGCAGCCCTGCGTCCGGACTTAATCATCACCGATCTTCGCGGCAATATTGACACCCGACTGCGTAAGCTCGATGAAGGCATCTTTGACGCCATCATCCTGGCCGGAGCCGGACTCAACCGTCTCGGCCAAGGAGAGAGGATCACCGCCCTGCTGACTCCGGAGCAGATGCTTCCCGCCATCAGCCAGGGGGCTCTGGGGATCGAGCTGCGCCGGGAGGACACCGAACTGCTGGCCGGGCTGCAATTTCTCCACCACCCGCAGACCGCTGTTGCTGTTGCTGCGGAGCGAGCCTTTTTGCTCCGTCTTGAAGGCGGCTGCCAGGTGCCCATCGGCGCCCATGCCACCCTCTCGGGTTCCACGGTCACGCTGACCGGGTTGATCGCCAGCATCGACGGGCACCAACTGATCAAAGACACGACCTCCGGCCCGGTGGAACAGACCGACCGGCTCGGCACCACCTTAGCGGAAACGCTGCTGGCCCGAGGTGGTAAAGCCCTGCTCGACGCGGTGTATGCCGATAACGCCTCCGGCATAAAATAACCGCTCTTATTCCTCTTCCCACAGAATGAAAAACCAGTGACAACACTCTCGCTCCCCCCCCAACAGATTAACGGCAAAGTCTATCTCGTCGGTGCCGGTCCCGGCGATCCAGGCCTGATCACCTTGCGAGGCAAATACCTGCTCGAGCATGCGGAGGTCGTCGTCTATGACTATCTGGCCAACAGCAAGCTGCTCAGCTATGTCCCCAAAACCGCCAAATTTATTTATGCCGGGAAAAAGGGCGGCGGCCTCCACGCCTTTACTCAGGACGGCATCAACCAACTGCTGGTCGAACACGCCAAGCAGGGCAAGATGGTGGTGCGCCTCAAAGGCGGCGACCCCTTTATCTTTGGTAGGGGTGCCGAAGAAATCGAGAAACTGGTGGCCGAAGGCATTGATTTCGAAGTAGTGCCCGGCGTCACCTCGGCAACCGCCGCTGCCACCTATGCCGGCATCCCCATTACTCACCGCGAGTACACGGCATCTGTTGCCTTTGTCACCGGCCATGAGGATCCGACCAAGAAATTTTCCAATATCTCCTGGGATAAACTGGCCACCGGCGTCGGCACCATTGTCATTTACATGGGCATCAAGAATCTGCCGAGTATCACCCAGAAACTGATCAAATTCGGCCGCTCCCCTGATACGCCGGTCGCCGTGGTCCGCTGGGCCTCGACCCCGCAGCAGCGCTCGGTGGTCGGGACGCTCGCGACCATCTGCGAGGTCGTGCAGCAGGCCGACATCAAGCCGCCGGCCCTGGTGATTGTCGGCGAGGTGGTCAAACTGCGCAAAACCATCGACTGGTTCGAAAAACGAGCCCTGTTCGGCAAGCGCATGGTTGTCACCCGCACCCGGGAGCAGGCCAGCGATCTGGTGGCCAAACTCGAGGAATACGGCGCTGACTGCCTGGAATATTCGACCATCCACATTGAACCGGTGGACGATTACAGGGTGCTCGATCAGGCGATTGAACAGATTGCCGAGTATCAGTGGCTGCTGTTCACCAGCCTTAACGCCGTGACCTATTTTTTCCAACGGCTCTATCTAGTGGGCAGTGACAGCCGTGCACTCGCTGGCCCGAAAATCGCAGTGGTCGGCAAGGCAACCGCCGAAGAACTGATGAAATATGGTATCAAAGCCGATCTGATTCCTGAACAATTCACCGGGGAAGGTTTGGCCGAGGCGTTGATCCAGACCCAGGTGGGCGGCAACCGCATCCTGCTGCCACGGGCATTGCGGGCCAGCGAAATGCTGCCGGAGGCCCTGAGCGATGCCGGAGCAACAGTGACCATCGCCCCGGTCTATCAAAATGTGCCGCCCCAGGGTAGAAAGGATGAATTGCGCGAACAGCTGCAGAGTGGTTCCATCGACCTGGTGACCTTCACCAGTTCCTCCACGGTCACCAATTTCCTCACCATGATCGATGCCGGCAGCACAGAAGAATTGCACCAGTTGCTCGACAAGGTGAAAATTGCCGCCATCGGTCCGGTCACCGCCGAAACCATTCGGAAACATGGCCTGCATGTGGATATCCAGCCCCAGCGGTATACGATCAACGATATGGTGCACGCCATTGTTGCCTATTATCGAGACAATACCTTGCCGCACGAGGAGTAAGCCGCTTCGGTGCAGGCCCCTCCTGACGCCGAAGTCCTCCCGCCCGCCTGCTCCCCGTTCCGATGACGCCTCGGCACAACAGGCCGACCAGGCTATTCTCTGCGCGGTCTGCAACGCGGTCATCACCCACAGGAATCAAGCGCTGCAGGTGAATAATCGACACGAACACGCTTTTTTCAATCCCGCAGGTATCGCCTTTGTACTACGCTGTTTTCGCCAGGCTCCGGGAGTTTCTCCATGCGGTGAGCCGACCGGCGAATTCACCTGGTTTCCAGGCTTTCGCTGGCAGATCGTGCTCTGCGCTACCTGCCAGACCCATCTTGGCTGGCTGTTCACCGGCACCCAATCCTTTTTTGGGCTTATTGCTACCCGGCTGGTTTAGCCCCGCAAGGCGGGCAATCGACTGTTGAGCATCGCGGTGACAGCCATACAATTTTCTGTATTGTTTTTAACAGGCTCAAGTTGTACATTATAAACAAGAGAAAATTGCTGAGACTCAACCCTTCCGACGCATGCATCCATGTCGAAATCTTTACGCAACCGCATTTACCTGACAGTTTTCGCGCTGATTGTTTTATTTGCGGGAGCTGTCCATGCCGGCGAAAAATCGAAGCCGATCCAGGGCTCAGCGTGGGATAGTGCGGTCAATAATTTACTGGCCACCGGCATGTACGGCTTCGACAGTCAAAGCTCACCGGGCCTGTCGGTACAGCTGCAACATTCCGATAAAATGTATCGAGGCCTGGCGCCCAACAAGGCACAGATCAACGGCCAGGCTATCACCTTTTCCTATGATGGCTCTTCCGGTCTCCTTGAATTTTCTGCCGGCTACATTCTCTCCAGCCAACGGAACAATCGGGAACCAGGAACTATATTTATGGGTGTTGATCCCGAACCGGAAAGAACTTTTGACCCGGGGCGTTCCTGGTATATGGCTCTTGACCTTTCCCGTTCCTATCAGGTTGATGAGAATATCAGTTTCAGCCTGGGCAACAGGGCCCTGTTGATTAAGAATCCGTTTGATACGGAAGAGGGGCATATATTTTCCATGCTGTTCAATATGCCTATCTCCTATCGCAACTACCTGACCATTACCCCGGAACTCCAATGGTCGCGTCCTGTTTTTCGAACTAACTTCAGCAACAGCATCCGAACGTCCGGCGACACCCAAGATAAATCGCCCCAAGATATTTTTTATGGCGGAGTTTCCGTCAGTTTTTCGTACTGATCGTGATCACCGGGCTGCGATTCCCTCGTGTTTTCCCAATTCTTCACCAGCGAGTCCCCCTTTTTCTTTTTGCCCAAAGCAAATCAGCCAGCCATTGCTCATGAGCCTGTCCCGAACAGCTCTTGGCACGACGTTGCCGATTTCATCATTATTTTCAAATAATACAGACAGGAGCGCCTGCCGTGAACGTAATTCCTCTGCTCAAAAAATGGACCTCTTATACTATGCTTGATACAAAAAGGATGTGTACCTTGGCGACTATCGTCGTACTGCTGGCCTCTATCAGCCTCGCAACAGGGACGGCTTTCGCTGCGACAAAACCAACGGAACCGGCGAAACACCAGGTCGTCTTTCTTCCGTTTACCGTTGAAATCCCCGGCTCCTACGCTTACCTGCGCCAGGGCCTCGCCAGTATGCTGGCCAGTCGCCTGGCATCGCGTGTCGATATCGCCGCCGTACCTCAGGGAGCGACAACGGAACAGATGGCCAAGGCCCTCAAAGCCGGGGAATATGCCTCGTTCAGCCAGCAGCTCCGCCAATCCGGCGCTGATTATCTCGTTATCGGGTCATTGACTCCCAAAGGCGATCAATTCGAAATCACCAGCTATGTCTTTGCCAACAGCGCCGGACAGACCCAAAAGAAATTCCAGCGGGATGTCGCGACCATTGACAAGGCTATGACAGCCATCGATGATCTGGCCTGGGATATCAGCAGCTCTGTTTTTGGTAAACAAAAGCCTGATGACGCCCCGCAAACAACCAAGACAAACGCCTTCCAGACCGCGCACCCGGAGCGGGCGTATCGGGAAGGGCGATTGGCCGGCTCGGGATCGGGCCTCGAATCCGGCGGCAAATTTGAACTGACCGCCAGTTTCCGCAGCAAGAATCTCCTCTCTGAGGTGATGGATATAACTGCCGGAGATATCGATGGCGACGGCAAAGATGAGATTGTCGTCCTGACCAAATCTTCACTGATTATCTACCGGCAGACAGAAAGCCAATTCCAGATGATCGCCACCATTGACCAGCCGAAGCATCTCCACTACCTCTCGGTAACCCTAGCGGATCTCAATAAAAACGGCCTGAAAGAAATCTACATCAGCGGCAGTAACGGCGACCGTCCCGATTCCTCAGCCCTTGAGTGGAACGGCAAAAAATTGACCTACCTCTTTCAGCATGCCCCCTATTACCTGCGGGCCGTGACTGTACCGGGCGAACCGCCGCAGCTCCTTGGCCAGACGACCCTTGCCAACGAACTCGGCGGGGCTGACATCTGTCAGATGACGCTTGACCCGAACAAAGGGGTGGTCCAAGGCCAGAAAATCAATCTCCCCTCAGGAATCAATCTGTTTGATTTTGCCCAGGCCGATATCAATGGCGACGGCAAACGGGAAACCATAGCGATCAACAAAAACAATAGACTGCAGGTCTATGATGCGGCCGGCACCCTCCTCTGGACGAGTTCCGAGCAGTATGGGGCCGGCAACAATTCTTTCGGCACCCTGACCAACAGCGGCAACACCGACAAAGAGACCACCTATGTCCATACCCGTATCGAGATTGCCGACCTCAACCAGGACGGCGTCAACGATGTCCTGGTCGGCAGAAACCGCCTGGAGACCGTGAAATACATGCCCAATCTCCGTTATTTCGAAGGCAGCTCGATTGCCGCCCTCAAATGGGAAAACGGAGGACTGACCACGCTTTGGGAAACCCGGAAAATTCCTGGGTATGCGGTCAATTACCAGATTCTTCCTCCGAAAAAAGGGGACCGTCAATTCCAACTCATCTTTGCCGAGGGCGAGAGCAGTTCGCCCTTTGTGTTCTGGCATTCGCCTGCCGCCTTTATCAACAGTTACAGTTTGCGGGCTCAATAAACGTAGAGAGACAAAGGGCGAAAATTCTTTCACCCTTCCTTTTTTTGTTCGGCACTCCGTCCTGGTTCCAATGCGCAGCATAGGAACCAGGACGGACTTTCCTGCTGTCATTTCGGAGGGAGTGAGAAATCTCTCTCTGTTGCATGCCTTGAGACTTCTCCCGTTGGTCGAAATGACAGAATCGTAGTGGCAAAAAGCCTATTGTTGGGCATCGCTGCGCTCAGCGCCAACCTACGGGGAGTGGCATACTAATAATGAAAATCGTAGGTTGGTGGTGAACGGCTGTATCATGAATCCCAACATAGCACTGCAAGGGTAAAAAATTCTTTCGTTCCCCTGCGCAGCAGGAGAATCCCTCAGGTGGATGTGCCGCATCCCCTTTAGCCGCATCAGCACGATAATTTCAGAGACCACTCTCAAAGGGCGATTGTGACCACTGATTGCAACGCAGTCGGGTGACATTCCCAAGCGGCGCATGGGAATGCGAGAAAGCGGCACGGCATCAGCTTAAGAATAATGATACAAATAAGCATGTTGGCAAGGACTGCTGTATCGTGAACGCCAACGTTGTCACGTTGTGGCATAGACGTTGGGGCTCATCGCCGCGCTCAGCCGCAACCTGCAAAAAAGTCTAAGAGTAAAAAAATTTTTACTTTCGGTAAAAAAAACTTGACGATTATCCGACGACCTTTTAAGCTGAAATCATCCAAGGAATGTTTAAAAAGGTTTCTTGCAATTTTGAGAAACGCGCAATCAACACTTGATAAAAGGAGAGGAAAATGAAAAAAGTATTACTTGCTAGCGCTGCCCTGATGCTGGTTGGCGGCATTGTAGCTCCGGTTTTTGCTGCTGACGCGGCCCCGGGCGTTGTTTTTGATGGTGACGCCCGTGTTCGCTTGATGTACAAAAGCGTTGACTATGCGGATAAGTTTGGCCAAACACTGAATGCAACGACGGGTTATGCTTCTCAGGCCAATATGGATTCTCGTGTCCGTCTCAACGCCACCGGTACCACAGCCGGCGGGACCTATGCCAAAGTCAGGATTCGCATCATGGAAAACTGGATGGGCAACATGGATACGGATCTGTATGGTATAAACGGTCAAACCCAAAACAACATCTGGGCTGACCAAGCCTATGTCGGCATCCCGTTCAGCAAAGATATTACCTTGGAAGTCGGTAAATATCGCTCTACTTACGGTCCACTGCCCACAACCTACAATTTCTTCTATGATGACGTCCAGTTGACTGGTTTCCGCGGCATCATTAAGATAAACAACGACATCGTGATTAATCCCTTTGTCGAATGGATGAATGAAGCACAGAATACTTTTGCGACAACTGCTTCCACGCCTAATTCGAATTCTTCTGCTTCTAGTTTAGCCTCTAATACCGCATATGACACCAATAGAGACAATGACGAATATCGTATTGGTGCGCACGTTAAAGCCAAAATCAACAAAGACTGGACCGTTGGCGGTATGCTGGGATATCAGGTAGACAACCGTGCCGATGTCCCCTCTCAGTATAGTACCACCCAATTCTCTACGGATCACCAGCCAATCTTAAACGGCGAACCTAACACAGGTATGTTTGGCTCTCTCTATGTCAATGGTAAAGTTGGTGCTTTTGGCCTTGTGAGTGAATTAGCCTACACGGCGGCCAAACTGAACGGCTTTAATACTTGGGCCGAAGATTCTAATACAAACGCTGTTAATAATAACCTATTACCTGCTTCGACTGTTGTCGATTCAATCGGCAGCAAAAATGACGGTTATGGTGGCTATATCCTCCCCTCTTACACCATCGACAAGTTGACACTGGCAATGACCGCCGGTTTCACCGCAAATGGATTCCGACCTGACCTTGCCTATGGTTTTGTCATGCTCGGCGGCAAAGACAACAGTGTGATCGGTGATTCCATCCGGATTGGCGATACCGGCGATTGGCTCTGGTTTGGCTTCGTCCCCTCTTATGCGATCAGCGATTCTCTGAAACTGACGGCTAACATTGTTTATGCTAGCATCAATTCAAATGCAAATCTGCAAACTCCTGCATCGAAAGCGTTGATGGCAGCAGGTCAGGGTGATGTACCTTTTACGACGACTGAACCGCTTAGCAACGCTCTTGAGGTTTCAGGAATTCTTCAGTACACCATTAATAAAGGAACAGATGTTTTCTTCTCTGCTGGTTATTTGAAACCTAGTTTTAATAATAACGGAACAATACTTAGCGCAGCCACTTTAAGTGCTTACAAAGATGACCCTATCTTAGGCATTTGTACTCGATTGGAAGTTAAGTTCTAATTTTGTCGAACTAACGCAATACTTGTAATTACCACAAAAAGGGAGGGCAGGTTCTTAACAGAGGACCTGCCCTCCCTTTTTTCTTTTGCAGCTCCAGGTAAACCAGCGCCCGTGTTCACATCACTCTGGGCAAGACAATAATCGCCTGGACCCCTTCTTCAGCGCTGCCACTCTGCAGGGTCAAACTGCCGCCATGATCCTCCGCGATCCGTTTGACCAAGGCCAACCCCATGCCGGTACCGACCATTTTGGTGGTGTAAAAAGGATCGGTCGCATGGCCGAGATTAACCTCGCCAATACCGGTACCGCTATCGCGGATACTGATCCGCACCAGCGCCTCCTCCAACTGCACCTCAATGACCAAGGTGCCGCCTTTGGGCATAGCCTCGACACTGTTACGAATCAGGTGTACCATGGCCTGCTGAATAAGCCGCGCATCAACATTAACCACCGGATCGATTTCAGGAAACACCAAGGTTTGGCGGATCCCCTGCTCCTGTAAGGTACTGAAATGGAGCAGCAGGGCCTTGCGGATCAGCTGGAACAGGTGCGTTGGTACGCAGACCGGCTTCTCCTGTTCGACAAATTTAAAGAGATCTTCTAAGATCTTCTCGATCTTTTCCGCCTCACTGGCCATCATGCCGAGAAACTGCAGCCAATCTCTGTTCTCAATTTTCCGAGCGAGCAGGCGAGCCGTGCCGCCGATGGCGGTTATCGGATTGCGAATGCTGTGCGCCAGCTGAGCCGCCATGTGGCCAACCGCCGAATATCGTTCAGCCTCGACCAGCAGATCCTTGTTTTTTGCCAATTCACTGGTGACCTCCTCCAGCTCCTGAATTTTGCGCTGCATGGCCATGTAGAGATGGCAATGTTCAATAGCCAGGCTGGCCTGACTGGCAAAACTCTCCAGAGCATGAATCCGCTCGTTGGTAATCGGGTTGCGGCTCACAAAATGATCGGCAATAATGACCCCCAAAGAGCGGTTGGCCGCATACAGGGGCACCACCAAAAAGGTGTCTTCCTGAAGCAGGCCCAGCAGTTCCATGGGAACAGGAAAAGCGCACTGGCCGTTGATAACATTGATCGATTGCCGGCTAAGAACCGCGCGAATGAGGAGATGCTCTGTATTGGCGGCATCAACCTCCAGGGCACGAACGATCCGGTTCACCTCGAAATTGTTAGCCGTTTCGCTTTGCACGACTCTCTCAAAGAGGGCATGTAACCCCAATTCCTGATTCCGCATATCCTGCCAGATACGCCCGCCATCTTCCCGGTTTCCCGGACCGATTGCCAGGCGTCCCTTCAGGATGGTCCCGGATTCGTCAAACAGCGCCAAAAAAGCCCGGTTGAACTGGAGCCCTTCCTCCGCCGTGATCCCCACCAGGATAGCCTGCAGCATCTCATCGAGTTCGATCATGCTTAAATAGGCGGTATTCATTTTTATGGCCAGTTCATGGGCGAGCTGAATACGAAAGGTCGCCTGTTCTATTTGCCGTTGATACTGCCGATTTCTAATGGTCAGCCGCCTTTTTTCCAGGACTCGGCGCAGAGTGGTCAACAGGTCGGCAAAATGGACAGGTTTGGTAAGATAGTCATCGGCGCCATAACGGAGACAGTCCAGAGCCGTCTGCAAATCGGTCACCGCTGTCAACATAATGACCGCCAGATCGGGATGATTGCCTTTCAATTCAGGCAGCAATTTCATACCGTCCGCATCGGGAAGGCCGATATCTAAAAGCATTAAAGCCACCGTATTGCTGGCGAGCTGATGCCGTAGCTCCGAAGCCGATCCGGCGGTAACTACTGGAAACCCCTGCTCCTGCAGAAATTCTCGCAGCAGGCCGACGATATCGGCAAAATCATCGACAATGACGATTACCTCGTCCCCCTCCAGCAGTTCTTCGTTGGCAATGGACAGGGTCTGTTGGGGAAATCGTTGTTCAGGCATATGCGGTACTCCGGGATGTCTCTCATACAATGTTGGGGCGCGCGATACTGCGGTTCACACCGACCTGGGTGTTTCCTCGCAATATCTATTGTTACAAAGTTGCGGCTGAGCGCTGCAATGCCCAACAACAGGCTCTTTTTTTAGTTGTTCTACCCTTGAAAAAAACAGGTGTCAAGCAACGGGCAAATCTATTCTCGGATTGCCTCATCGGTCCCGCCATGGTATGGACCAGCAATACTTTCACCTATCGACCCTCTATGCCGAACCAACAGAAGACACGAACAGCCCCCACCCCCCCGGCAGTGAGCGATGCCGAACTGCTGCAGGTCATCGCCGACTTCCTGGCCATGGGCCATGTGGACAATATCGTTGCCATGTTCCGGCAGGAACCGCGCTACTATCTCTGGACCGGACAGCTGCTTGCCGATGAACGTTTTGCAGTACGGCTCGGCATATCCGTGTTCTTTGAGCATTTGGCTGCCCTGTGCCCGGAGCAACTGCCCCTTGCTATCCCGTCTCTCATCGAACAACTAAATAATCCCATCGACTGGGTCCGAGGCGAGGCCGCCAGTGTCCTCGGCATCATCGGCACCGAGGCGGCGCTGACCCCGCTCCGGCCGCTGCTCAATGACCCCTCGCCGCAGATCGTCGAAATAGCCCACGATATACTGGAAATACCCCTGCATGGATAGTGTCTTTGGCCCGAAGGGCATCCTCGCCGCCCATCTGGACGGATACGAATCACGGCCCGGCCAGATGGCAATGGCCAAGGCCATCGAACAGCTGCTCTGCGAGAGCGATGACGATATCCCCCCTGATAGGGCAGCTGCCCTAGTGGTCGAAGCGGAAACAGGGCTGGGAAAAACGCTCGCCTACCTGATCCCCGCCGTCCAGAGCGGCAAAAGAGTCGTGATTTCAACCAACACCCGCAATCTGCAGGACCAGATTCTGCTTCGGGAAATCCCCCTGATCCAGCAATATATCGATCCCGACCTTAAGGCCCTCTGCGTCAAAGGCCGGCAAAATTATCTCTGCCTCTATCGCTGGCGACAACTGCAGGCAGCAGGCCGGCAGGTCGAGTTGTTCGCAGACGGAACCGATGAGACCCTCGGGCAATGGATCGAGGCAACCGTCCATGGCGACCGATCCGAGTTGACCTGGTTGGCTGCGGCGTCACCACTCTGGCAAAAAATCTGCTGCGTCTCCCATTTTTGCCTGGGAGCCTCCTGCCCCGAAGCCACAGGCTGTTTCCTCAACCGGCTACGCCGGGATGCCGCGGCCAGCCGCTTACTGATCGTCAACCACCACCTGCTGTTTTCGGATCTGGCCGTCCGTAAGACGGGGTACGGCGAGGTCCTGCCACGATACGAGACCGTGATTTTCGACGAGGCCCATCATGTCGAAAACGTGGCCACCACTTTTTTTGGCTTCACCTTTTCCCGATACCAGATTATCGACCTCACCAGCGATGTGGAGCGCAGCGCCGAGGTCGAACTTGCCGGAAAAAGGCAACAGGCGGTACTCAAAGCCGCGACCCGGATGGTCGGCACCATCGACCGGTTTGTGGCAACGTTTCCAGGAGAACGCGGCCGCTTTCTCCTCCATGAGCTCATGCACAGCCAGTCTGAGATTCTGACCCTCCGCGACGACCTTCTGGCAGCACTGGAGCATCTGGCCAAAACGCTGGACCCTCTTTCGGCAACGGAAGGGCCATGGCAGCAGTATGCTGACCGCACCCAGGATCTGTCCACGCGTTTAAGCTTAATCATGGCCGACCACTTTGACGATCTGGCGATGGAAGAGGTCCGATATACCTACTGGTTTGAACGGTCCGAACGCAACCTGACCCTGTTTGCTACCCCGGTGGATGTGGCCGCTGAGCTGCAATCCACCCTGTTTGCTATGGTGCGATACTGCGTATTGACCTCGGCAACCCTGACCACGGGAGGCAATTTCGGTTATTTCCTTGAACGGCTCGGCCTTGCCAAGGAGACCCCTACCCTTTCCCTGGCCTCCCCTTTTGACTATCAGCAGCGGACGCTTGTCTACATCCCTGACGCCCGGTTCCCCGAACCCACCGGACCAGGATATCAGCAGGCCCTGCATGCGTGTCTGGAAACGCTCATCACCCATGCCCAGGGACGTACTTTGGTGCTCTTCACCTCGTTTGTGGCCATGGATCACGCCTACCGCTACCTGCTCGGCCGTTTACCGTATCCGCTCCTGCTCCAAGGCGAGGCACCCCGGCGTACCCTACTGCGGCAGTTCAGTCAGGAAACCGATTCCGTCCTCTTTGCCGTCGCCAGTTTCTGGGAGGGTGTCGATATTCCGGGTGAATCGCTGAGCTTGGTCATTATCGACAAATTACCGTTTGAAGTCCCCAGCGACCCTGTTATTATGGCCCGCATCAACCGGATAAAAGCCCTGGGCGGCAAACCATTTTTCGAGTATCAGGTGCCCAGAGCCATCCTTACCCTGCGTCAAGGTGCAGGACGATTGATGCGGACAGCCAGCGATTGCGGGGTCATCGCCATCCTCGATACCCGCCTCTTTACCAAAGGCTACGGACGCCAATTTCTCAAAAGCCTTCCCCCCAGCCCTGTTACCAGAGAGCTGCAAGAGGTAGAGGCTTTTTTTCAAGAGAACGGAACTGCTCAGGTTGTGTAAGTGGAAAGACTGTAGCCTGTGAGATAATAGATGGTTTTCTGGTTCCCACGCTCTGCGTGGGAACCAGAACGGTGCGTAAAACGCACTCTATCAAAATTCATTACACCATCCGAGACCTCCGTTGGTGCTGAGCGCAACGATGCCTAACAACAAACTCTCCACCTGAGTGGTTACCAAACAGCCATGAACACAGAGACCAAACAGCCCCAAGGATTGCGCAGTGCAGCGGCAGCAGTCGCAGCCCGGATTGAAACAATCATGCGGGCCGATCTGGCAGCGGCGCTTGCCGGTTGCGATCCGCTCCTGGTTGAAGTCCTGCAGTATACCCTGTTCAACGGCGGCAAGAGAATCCGTCCCCTGCTTACCGTGCTCTGTTCACGATGCTTCGGCAGGGACGACGACGCCCTCTATTTGCTGGCCACGGCCTTTGAATATCTACATGTAGCCACGCTGGTGCACGATGATGTCATCGACCGGGCGGAGCAACGCCGCGGCCAGGCCACGGTAACGGCCCGTTACGGTATCGCCGCCGCCATCCTTGCCGGTGACTGGCTGCATGCCAGAAGCATGCATCTTGTCGGCAGGCTGGCCGGGCCCGAAGGATTGGAGATTTTCTGCCAGGCCACAGCCTCCATGGTCAACGGCGAATTCGAACAATTGCGCGCCATCGGCGACATTAGCACCGAAGAGCGTCACTACTTTGCTGTCATCCGGCAAAAGACCGGCAATCTCATTGCCTCCACCTGCGCCATCGGCGCTCTGTTCGCCGGGGCTGAAGCCGCGCAACAGCAGGCACTGGCAACCTACGGTGACAACATCGGCGTCGCCTTCCAGGTAGTTGACGACCTTTTGGATTTCCTTGGTGACAGCGGCACCACCGGAAAGAAAACAGGCAACGATTTCATCGAGGGGAAGATAACCTTACCCCTCCTGCACGCCCTCAAGAGTGCCGATGCCAATGCCAGGCAGGCTATCGAGGCGTTGCTGCAGGGTGACCGCAGCCATCCCGAGTCGTTTGACCACCTCTATGTGCTGATTGAGCGGTTCGACGGCTTCAACGCTGCTGAACGCACTGCCGGGCAATTGGTCGCAACAGCCATTGACGCACTCGCTAGTTTCTCCTCTTCACAGCAGGAGCGGGAAAATGTCGCCCTGCTCAAGGAACTCGCCTGTTATATCCTCGCCAGAAAAAAATAAGCACGCACCGCCTCGTGCCCTGCACCGCTGCCTCTAAATGTACCGGCACGACGGCCCTGGTCTTCCTGCTGGCTGCGATCGTCTTCGTCAGCTGCCGTTCACCGGAACCATCCGTTGGCACAAATAGCCCAGAAAAAGTGGCGCCCCTGACACTACCGGCCCCGCTGCCCCCAGCATCATCTGGGTATATCACTATCACCCCCCAAATCGTGCTCAAAGAGCCGGACCTGCCCGCTGTCAACAACACCGTTCCCCTGCCGCAGCCTTCGCTCCAACAGGATACACCTCCCCCCATCGAAGAAAATAAAAAGCCTCGCATCGCCATCATCATTGATGACATGGGCTACAACCAGCAGCTGGGCCGACAATTCCTGCGGCTTGATCTCAATCTGACCTATTCGTTCCTGCCGGATGCGCCGTACACTGGGGAACTGGCCACAACGGCCTTTGAGACCGGACGGGAGGTTCTTGTCCATCTTCCCATGGAGCCCAAAGATGCCACCAAGAATCCCGGTGCGAATGCGTTGTTTGTGCAGGATACACCGGAGAGACTCAGGCAGAAGATGGCCAAGATGCTGAACGCGGTTCCCCATGCGGTTGGCGCCAACAATCACATGGGATCACGTTTCACCGAGGATGCCGAGGCCATGCAGGTGGTGATTGACACCCTAAAAAGCAGATCCTTTTTCTTCATCGATTCCTACACGACCGCTGGGTCCCGAGGATTGATCACGGCGCAACAGCAGGGCGTGCCAACAGCCCCTCGCCATGTTTTCCTTGATACGGTCCGGGAGCCGCAGCAGATCTGCCGACAGATTGAACTACTTATTGCTGGCGCGAAGAAACGGGGTTGGGCCATAGGCATCGGCCATCCGAACGGGGCCACACTCGAAGCCCTGAGCCGATACAACCTGGAAGGTTTTCGCGAAGTGGAGATGGTCGGCGCGCATCAGTTGGTGCAATGACCGGCCGACAGAAAAAATAGCCAGTGCGAAGGTGTGGTTCCGGTTGGCTTTCAAGTTAACACCTTCCGATCTATCATTTTGACCGCAGGGAGATAATCCGAGATTCCTCACATGTGTTCGGAATGACAAAATACGAAGGAGGAGAGCAAAGGGTAAGAAAAAACGCTACAGATCACACGGCCAAATTGGGGACAAGAAAATTGATGCGTTCCTCCGCGCCTTCCATTTCCTCAACCGATCCAGGGCTAAACTGCTGCAGCCAGGCCACAACCTCCACCACCAGATGCTCCGGAGCTGAGGCCCCGGCGCTAACCCCCACCCGCTGAACACCTGCAAACCATTGCGGTTCGATCTCTCCAGCATGATCAATCAGATAGGCGGGGGTTCGCCGATGCTCCGCAACTTCCCGGAGCCGGTTCGAGTTGGAGCTGTTTTTCGACCCGACAATCAAGACAAGATCGACCTGGTCCGCCAACTGCCGGACTGCGGCCTGACGGTTGGTGGTCGCATAGCAGATATCGGTTCGTTCCGGTTCGGTGATCTCGGGAAATCGCTGCCGGATAGCCTCGAGCATTTCCGCGGTATCGTCGACACTCAGGGTGGTCTGGGTCACATAGCCGACCTTGGAGGGATCGGTCACCCTGAGGGTTGCTATCTCAGAGGGGTTGGAGACCAGATGGATCGGGCCGACAGCCTGACCGCAGGTACCCTCAACCTCCGGATGCCCCTTGTGCCCGATCACCAACACATCATAGCCAAGCGTATTGAGGCGGATCATGCGCCGATGCACAGTGGACACCAACGGACAGGTCGCGTCAATGGTCCGCAGCGTCAAGATCCTCGCCTGTTCTTCAACCGCCCTTGACACCCCGTGAGCGCTGAAAATCGTGACCGAACCCGGAGGAATATCTTCCAGTTCCTCGACAAAGACCGCCCCCCGACTCCGCAGGGCCTCAAGGACATGGGTGTTATGGACAATCTCATGCAGCACATAAACAGGCGGTTCATAGCGCTCCAACGCCTGGTTGACGATGGCGATGGCCCGGTTGACTCCGGCGCAGAAACCGCGCGGCCTGGCAAGAAGAACATCCATGATATGATCCGTTCGAAGAATTGTGGAAAAATGGAGGAAAGGAGGCGAGCGCCTTGCCGTTGGGCTGCAAGGCAACCCCATCGTTAATTCTCGATCTTTTTTAAGGCATCGCTGATCGAGAGCGGGTAGGGATGATGGGTCCGCAGGAAAACCGGCATGTTGTTGCGCGTCTCCCTGGCGGCATCCAGACTGTCGAATATCCCGTAAAAGACAAACAAGGTCGGCGGGTTCGATTTTTTACGGAGAATATACAGCTGATCCCGAAGCTGATAATAGTCATCTTGGGCCAGCGAGTTGGTGACACTTGCCTGGGCCTGATCCGAAACCAGCATCATCAGCTGGATAGTATACCCACCCCGGTAGGCTCCGGCCAGCCAATTGGCACTGGCGCCAAGACGCTCGCGAAAGAGTTTATCGCCATCCCTGGTCGGGGCCTTTTGCGCCACCGGACCATCCGCAAACTGGACCGCTATGTTTTTCTGCTGATCGGCAGGGGCACCACCCTTTGACTGCGGCATACCCTTGCTCGTCTTTTCCACCGAATTTTGCGGTTGCGGGGCCTTGCCACCGCTGAGCATAAATCCTATCAGCAGCACCAGGACGACCGCACCGGCAAGCACTGCGGTCAGCAGTCGGTTGTGACGAAGCAGTTCATAGATTTCGAGAACCTTGTTGCCCGCCTCATTGAAGCCGTCCGCTTCCGGTTCAACATGATCAAGGAGCACCATGAACGATTTTTCCGAACAGGAAACCTGCAACGATTCCTCTGCCAGAATATTGATCATCCGCAGATTGCCTTGGGCCGCATCGAAGATCTTGGCAACCGCGCCTTCGGTAAAGATATCCCCGTGCTGTTCGAGACTCAGGCCGGCGGCATTGAGTCGGAACCTGAGGTATTGCCGGGTTTCGTTTTCAGTCAGGGCCTCCAGATAATAGCCGGCCTGAATATCGACATTGGCGCAGAAGTCGGAAAGCTGTTCCAGATTGGCATCCAACCCTGGCCGTCCGGAGAGGACGATGGTCAGCCCCTGATCCTCCTGGTTGTCATTGACATGCCGCACCAATCGTTCCAGAGTGGCGAGAAAAAGCTTTTCCGCCTCATCGATGATCAGCACAGTTTTTTGATTTTCCGACCGCTGCAATTCGAGCAGATGCACCAGCTCGTCTAAGAAATTGACGGCATCGTGTTTACCGATCGGATTCATGCCCAAGTCGAGGCAGGCAATCCGCAGGAGATCGTCAAACGAGCCGACCGGGTTGTCGATGTACACGACCCCATAGTTGGCGGGCAGGCGATCAACGATCACCCGGCTCATCAGGGTCTTGCCCGAACCCTCCCGGCCGATAAGTTTGACCAGCGGTTTACCGGACAGGATGTCGAGAATAAGGGACTGGCAGATCTCCTCCCGCTTCGCCCCTGGAAAAAAGATTTCCGGGTCTGGCTCTTCCAGGAAGGGTGAATGGGTTAGATGAAAATGTTCGAGGTACATGCGTTTTATGGAACCTCATGGAAATACGGCAAAGCGGCAGGCTTCGGCCTGTTTTCTGAGGGCGCCGGCCAACATACCGCTCAACGCCTCACCCCTACCAATAGCAGGTACTTATGCCGCAGAAAAGACAACAAGTCAATTGATTATCAATGTGTTAGCTCCTCCCCTCCAGCTCTTTTCACCCAATCCGCTCTTTTTCCTGGGAGAGGTGATTGTGACTGGCACCTCCAAGGAACACCGTCTCGATAATCCGAATTATCGGATTATCGGTGTTCGGAGCAGTGAATTAACCAAGACTAAAAAAAATCACTGTCAATTAAAACAGTTAATAGATATCGACAACTATTAGATCAAGTAATGCCCCTTTTCAGTTTTCCGCATTTCCGGGTAAGGAAAAAGAGAATTCCTGGATTTTCATAAATCTCACTCACATCTTGGCCGCCAACCTGATAACAATTTGATTTTACTTATAAAAAAACTGGCTCGTTTATTGCCAAGCAAATGCAACCGATTTTATTCGAAAAATTTCACAAAAGATAAATAAACAGGAATGATTATGAAAAAGACATTGCTACTGGTTGCGGGTTTAACGTTTTTAGTTCCGATGACAGCGTCCGCCACTTTAGTTGGCACAGGAACAATGAACATTGCCTGGAGCGGCCCAACCGTAGATGCTACCTTTCCCAATGGGATTGGTTTCATACATACCGATGCAGACGCTGATATAACAGGCACCTATACTGGACCAAAATTCAACTCACATGAGGCATTCTGCGTCGAAGCATCCTACTACAACCCTAATATCACGAATTTTGCTTTTTGGTCTATCGATACAGCCACCTTTGGTGCTGCTAGTACTACTAACACTCCAACAGTTTACGATAAATATGTTGAAGCAACCTGGATAGCCAACTGGGCGTTAGGTTCAGGTAAAACTAATGCTGACAAAGCCGTTGCACAGGCGGCAATATGGCAGGTGGTAGTTGGTGCAGATATCAGCACATGGGCCCATTCCGGTCAAGTTACGTATTTACTGAACACCACTTACAAATACGCTACAGATAAAACCGCCTATGTCAACAACTGGTTAGTAGCTGCTGATATTGATACTACGTATAATAATGGTCATAAAGTATATGACGTAGAAGGAAATCAAAATTTCCTGGTTAACGCCCCGGTACCCGAGCCAGCCACCATGCTGCTGTTCGGCACCGGTATCGTCGGCTTGGCCGGAATCGCTCGCCGTCGCCGGACCACAACTGATTCCCCCCACCCTTATCTCTCTCAAGGCAAGCCTTCGGGCTTGCCTTTTTTTGTTGCTGCAGTAGGATTCCGGCCGACACCCTTCCCTTTTTCTCTGGCCCGGAACCTATGCCTGTCTTCCGCCTCACCGATGCCCTGATCTTCCCTAACCCCGAGTTTGCCGAATCCGACGGTCTGCTGGCCATCGGCGGCGACCTTTCTCCGGACCGGCTGCTCATGGCCTACACCCAAGGCATCTTCCCCTGGTTTTCCGGGGACGATCCGATCCTCTGGTGGTCGCCGTCTCCGCGCCTCGTTCTCTTCCCGGATGAATTTCATCTCCCAAAACGGCTGCGGCGCACCATAACCGCTGGCACCTTCACGGTCACCGCCGACACCGCCTTTGCCGCAGTCATCGCGGCCTGCGCGACCGCTTCCGGCCGCCTGGAGAACGGTACCTGGATTACTACGGAAATGCAGCAGGCCTACTGCCGGCTGCACGAGCTCGGCTTTGCCCACTCCATCGAATGCTGGCAGGGGGGTCGACTGGCCGGCGGCCTGTATGGTGTCTGCCTCGACCAGATATTTTTCGGCGAATCGATGTTCACCAGGGTGACCGACGCTTCCAAGGTGGCCCTGGCCGCGCTGGTCAAGCAGGCCCTTCACCTCAACCTCGCCATGATCGACTGCCAGATGACCACCGAGCACCTGCTGCGTTTTGGTACGCGTGAACTTTCCAGGGAAGTGTTTCAGGTGCAACTGGATATGCATATTTCCTGTTGCCTGCCGCAACAGAAATGGCGACTGCCGTAGGCGGAAAAGGAGGCAACCCCGACCGTCGCCCGGGGCTATTGATCCAGCTCAAACTCGTAATTGAGGCTGGACCGGGAGAAATGGCGGTTGATCTTCTTGAGGCCGTACAGGTTGGCCACCTGAAAATTGACTTCCCAATCGCCAATCAGCAGGGCGCCCTTGCCCAGAAAGACAATATCCACCACCTTCATTTCTTCCGGGGCCACGGAGAGCAGCATGAGCAGGCGGTTCCTGCTGGCCTGCATGACGATGATCTTCTGCGGCTTTTCAACTCGGGTACTTTGGAGCTTCCAGCGAACCTCAACCGCATCTTCCCGTTGAAATCTGATTTTCTGCAACTGGGCGCAGTCCCTGCGGTGCAGGGATAACCCCCGTTCGCTGAGCAGACCGATCACCCCCTTGTCCAACGGGCTGGGTTTGCAGCAGGCGGATGATTTCATCACCACCGGGTCGAGGGTGGTGAGGTCCACCCGGTTAAAGACCCCGGTTGGTTGAAACAGGGTCGACCTGCCGACATACAGACCATTTCTGATCTCGTAAATCAGTTCCCGCAACCGGACTCGCCCTTCACCCAACTGCAGGTACAGATCCTTCTGCGATTCAATATCAAAATAGGTGAAAATATCCGCCATCCCCTCTTTTTCAATGACCTCGAAGGGCACGCCGTAACGCCGCAGTTCCTGGGAAAGCACCGAAGCGCCGATCTGCCGGGACACAGCTTCGCGCCGCAGACGAAAGGCCTTGGCCAACTCTGACCGGGCCTTGGGAGTCTGACAGAGGGCCTGCAAGCCGGGATCGAAATTAACCTGTTCGCTCTGCCGAATGACCTTGATGACGTTGCCGTCACGAAGTTGGTGATCGAGCCCGACCTTCTGTTTGCCAATCATGCCGCCAATACTGGTATGCCCGATAGCGGTGTGGACCCGGAAGGCAAAATCAAGCAGGATCGAATTGACCGGCAGACAGATGAGATCCCCCTGGGGAGTGTAGGTATAGATTTCCTTGCGGCCGCTGGCAGCGATCATATCCCGGTACGACACCGAATCGTCGCTACCGAGGATATCAAACATCTCCTGGATTTCTTTGAAAAATCGGATATTGGCCTTAATATCTCCGCCCCAGTCGCGAACCATGCCCCGCTGGGCGCGACGGGCCATCTCCTCGGTGCGAATCTTGAACAGATATTTGCGGCCATTGATATTGGGTCTGGCGTGCAACCCCTGGTAACCCGACGGTTTGGGACTGGCGATAAAATCCCGGATTGTCCGCGGAATCGGCGGATAGATTTCATTAAGGACACCCAGTGCCTGGTAACAGCCGCTCCTGGTTTTCACCAGGATCAGCATCTCCTGGGGATTTTCAATCTCCTTAATCAAGATGCGATTGCGAATATCGTAGTAGCCCCACAACCCCTTGGTCCGCAGGGACACTTTGCCCTCGACGCCGTCCTTTTTAAGCGCCTGCTGGACATTATCAATAATCTGCAGCACCTCGGGATCATTGCGCAGACTGTTGATATGCACCTGCAGCCTGCTGCCCTGACGGGGAAACTTATACGCCAGCGCCAGGTTGTACAACTCCCGCTTGATGGCGAACAAACCGAGGATGGTAGCCAACGGCGCGTAAATATCGAGGGTCTCATCGGCGATTTTCTGCCGTTTATACTTGGGCATGCTGGAAAGGGTGCGAAGATTGTGCAGACGGTCCGCCAGCTTAACGATCATCACCTCCAGCTTGGCCGCAGCACCACTGAAGATTTTACGGTGCACCAGTTTCTTGAAGGTCTGGCGGTCACCGGTATAATGGGTGACCTTGGTGCAGCCTTCGACAATGGCTTCCACATTCGGACCGAATTTTTTCCGAATAACCTCGCCGGTAACTTCTTGCACATCTTCAATGGTGTCGTGCAGCAGGGCCGCTGCCAGGATTTCAGGATTGCGGATGTCCAACTCTTCAGTGAGAATCCGGGCAACCGAACAGGGATGCATGATATACGGGTCGCCGGAACGACGCCACTGATCGCCATGGGCCTCGATAGCGAATTCCAGGGCCTTCCAGAAAACCTGAGACTCCGGGCCGTCGCCGATAAATGACCGCATCGCCTGACGGTATTGGTCGAAATCGAATTTAACGTACTGCATTTGGTATCCTGCCCATTCCCCTGCCTTTTCCTTCCTTTACCTGCAAAATAGTGTACAATTCCTCTTTCATACGAAAGAAAGAAATCGTACTGTAGCAGATAGGTACCCTGGGAACAAAGATAAATTCGCCCCCTGCCTCATTTCAAGATACTCATTCAACAGGTTACAAAAAAGAGATGATCAAAAAAAATCTCCGGAAAGGGAAACCCGTGGGAAAACCACGGAAAAATCGGCGCCAAGCAGGACGGGGCGGCAGAACAGCGGAGTCCTCCTTACAATCGACGATCCTTGCCCTGCTTGCCAAACAAACCGGGGCCTTAACCATTACCGAGATCATGCAGGGGCTGCACCTTGGGCCCGGCCAGGAACCGCTGCTGCAAAAGACAATGCTCCAGCTGATAGACGCTGGCCGCATCGGCAAAAAAGGCAAACGCTTTCTGCTGGCGGCTCCTCCGGAGTCTGTGCGAGCTACCCTTGACCTCACGGCCAAAGGTTTTGGTTTTGCCATCATCGAAGGGGAATCCAAGGGCGGCAAAGATGTCTTCATCGCCCCGCATCATCTCGGCGGCGCCAGCCACGGCGACTCCATCCTGGTGACGATCACCGGCACAGCACGAGGCCGCCGCGAGGGACGGGTGATAGAGATCCTGAGCCGCGCCGTCACCCGGTTCTGCGGTATCTTTTCAGCCAGCGGAGGTGGTGGCTATGTGACGCCGGACAACGACCGCCTGCCCTACACCGTGCTAATCCGCCGCGGTGACGAGATGGGCGCCAAGGACGGGATGGCCGTAGTGGCCGACATCATCGATTATGGCTCGGAACGGCAAGGACCGACCGGCAGAATCATCGAACTGCTCGGCGATTCCCGGACCGTATCGGTGCAGATCCGCATGGCTATCATCCAGTCCGCCCTCCACGAAACCTTTCCAACCGAAGTGATCGCCGCGGCAGAGCATCTGGCGGCAGTGACCGCATGCACCGATGACCGCATCGACCTGCGTCATCTGTCCCATGTCACCATCGACGGCGAAACCGCCCGGGATTTTGACGACGCCATCTGTGTCAACCGGACCGCAGGCGGCTTCACCCTCTACGTCTCGATTGCCGATGTCGGCCATTATGTCACCCCTGGTTCACCGATCGACCGGGAAGCGTATCAGCGGGGCACCAGCGTCTACCTGCCGGACCGGGTTTTGCCAATGCTCCCCGAACGGTTATCCAACGATCTCTGCAGCCTGGTTCCTGATCAAGACCGACCGGCCATGACCGCAATCCTTAGCTATGACCATCAGGGGCGACGCATCGGCGAGCAGTATTGCAAGAGCCTGATCAAGAGTCGCCAGCGCTTCACCTACACCACCGTCAACCAGCTGCTCTATTTGCATGACTCGCAAGTACGCGCCGCTTATCCCGATCTGACACCGATGCTCGAACACGGCAAGGAATTGGCGGCCCTGCTCAGAAGCCGCAGAAGTGCCCGGGGCAGCCTTGAGTTCAACCTCCCCGAAGCGCAAATCGCTCTTGAGCAGGAACGGGTTGCCTCGATCACCCTGGCCGAACGCAACCAGGCGCACATGCTGATCGAGGATTTCATGCTGGCTGCCAACGAGGCCGTGGCCGAAACCCTGTCCAAGGCCCGAAAACCTGTCCTCTACCGCATCCATGAATATCCCGACCTGACCAAGCTGGAAACTTTTACCGATGCGGCCAAGGCACTGGGCCTTCAGTTGCCCCAATCTGCGGTCAACCCCGAATGGTTTGGCCTGGTCATTGCCCAGGCTAAGGGTTCTCCGGCCGAGTACATCGTCAACAACTTATTATTGCGGACTATGCAGCAGGCAAGATATTCCCCGGAAAATACCGGCCACTTTGGCCTAGCGGCCGATTTCTACCTGCACTTCACCTCGCCGATCCGCCGTTACCCGGACCTGGTCGCGCACCGGGTACTGCACACCTTGCTGCTGGGGCAGGCTGCTGCGCCCCAGGGATTGCCCTTTCCCAAAGAGGGGGAAAATCTGGCCGAAGCCGGTCTCCACCTGTCACAATGCGAACGCAAGGCGATCGACATCGAACGCAATGTCCATGTCCGGCTGGCCGCTCTCTTTCTTATGGACCGGATCGGCGAAACATTTGAGGCGATCATCTCCGGGGTCACCGCCTTTGGTCTGTTCATCGTCCTGGATGCCTGCTATATCAGCGGCAGCGTACCGCTCACTACCATGACCGACGATTACTACCTGCACGACAGCCGCCGCTACCGACTGATCGGTGAACGAACAAACCGGATGTATCAGCTGGGCGACCGGGTCACCGTGCGTCTGGACCATGTTGACCTGTTGAGCAAACGCCTGACTTTCATTCTCCCAGGGGCTGTAAGCGAGCCAACCGCCCAGAAACAGTGACGGCTGGCGAGAAAAGCCCGAATTGCCGTTACCTTGGTTTTGCTTGACGAATGTCGGCAATTCAAATAAAAATGTCAGCTTCGGATTCACAGAACATCCTTACATGCCTGGAACCCGTTCCATTCCGCATAATTACTTACTTCTGAGGTAGAGTATCATGGGAGACACCAGCTGGATAACAAACATCCTTACCAACCCTTTTTTGCGCGGCCTGACCATCGGCCTGCTGGTTGCACTCATCCTGTGGGTGCGGGGGCTGCTTAAAACCAGGGAGTTGAACGGTAATCTCAAAAAACTCCGCGAACACCTCCACACCAAACTGGAGATCGATTCAGCGGAAAACGAGCGCCGCAAGGAAGAGATGGAGAAGACCAAACAGGAACGCGATAATCTCCGCAATATGGTGCAGGTGCTCAACCAGAAACCGGGACGGCAGGAACTGCGCCAGGTGCAGGTGTATCAGAAGGCCCTAGAAATCATGTTCGAAAAATCACCAGGTTTTGCCCCAGCTTGGCAGATCACTGCCAGAGAAGCTGAAGAGGAATTGCAACGGGCGGAACGGGGCATCATCCCTTTTTTCAAACGCTTGACCACCAGCAGTTCCCCTGGGTCTGAAAAATCCTCGAAGAAAACCTTTGAACTGGAACAGTCCACCGGCCGTTGAACCTGCTGGCAATTGCGCTGATGGAAAGACAGATACCGGCCAGCCGACTCGAAGACACCGGCATTATCCTGGTGGGACCGAAATTTCCGGAAAACATCGGCGCCTCGGCGCGGGTTGCCAGCAATTTCGGCATATCACAACTGATTGTGGTGACGGACGAAGCGTTTGACCAGGAACGGATGCTCAAGATGGCGACCCATAAAGCGGCCCATCTGATCGAGACGATGCGAGTCTGCCGGACAACGGCCGAGGCTGCGGAACCTTTCCATTTCATTGTCGGCACCACCGCCCGCCAGGGGCGGCACCGGCCGCAGGATCAGACCCCGCGTGAGGTCATGGCCGCAATCGTACCGGTCTTTGCCGGTAACCGGATCGGCCTGATGTTCGGCCCGGAAGACAGCGGGCTCAGCAATGAAGATCTCGACCTCTGTCAGTTTGCCTCAACCATCCCCACTGCCGGCTTTGCCTCGCTCAATCTGGCGCAAGCCGTGGCCATCCACTGCTACGAACTCTATACTGCAATCAACACCAACCCCTTTGCCAGAGTCCCCAAATCGAATTTTGCCAACTCGTTTGATTTGGAAGGCATGTATGAACATATCGAGGAGGCCCTGGCTGCAGTCAGCTTTATCCGCGACACCAACCGAATCTACTGGATGCGCAATATCCGTCAGTTCCTGGGCAGAATGCAGCTTAAGAAAAAAGAAGCCAGTATGATTCGCGGAATCTGCCGGAAAATGCTCTGGCATTCCCGCCAGGCCCCTGAGACAACGCCGGCAAAGGCGTATCCGTTCAAAGACACCTCGCTGTAACTAAGCAAAAAAAAATCACACCCCCTGCAACGGACAAGCTGCGCAGTCGGGATTCTTCTTCTTGCAATAGACATTGCCCACCCGCACCAGCAGGGCATGATACTCATTATAGAGTTGCGCCGTACATTCCAGATTATCCATGAACAATTCCTGGATTTCAGTGTAGCCGAAATCTTCGTCAATCACCTGGTGACGGGAAAGAATTCGATGGGTATAGGCATCCACCACAAAAATCGGCAGATTTGCGGCATACAGCAGGATGGAGTCAGCGGTTTCAGGGCCGACTCCCTTAATGGACAGTAACTGTTCTCTGAGGGTGGCAAGCGGCTGGTCGAGAAATGCCTGCAGGTCGCCGCCGTGTTCCTCGTTGATATAGGTCAGGAGATTATGCAGCCTACCGGCTTTGATATTATAATAACCGGCCGGTCGAATATACTCGGCAAGCAGTCCTGTGGGCAGGGTTGACAGCGCCTCTAGAGACAGCAAACCAACCCCTTTCAGGTTCTCAATAGCCCGTTCGACATTTTTCCAGTTGGTATTCTGCGTTAAAATCGCCCCCACCATTACCTCAAAAGGCGTCTCCCCCGGCCACCAGCGCTGGGGGCCCAACTGGTTGTACATCCGGGTATAAATAATTTGCAGGTGCTCGGCGGTCCTCATGGCAGTGATGACTCAATGCGGCTCAAGCAATCAATCGCCCAGGCAGATGCCGATATCCCGAGCCGTCTGCACCTTGTCGCTCTCCAGATCCACCTTCTTACGGCGCCGGATCGCATCGGCAATAGGCACCGAGGTCATGGTCGGGGGCACCCAGGCGACCATGTGATCGAAGGTTCCCGCCTCGGCCAGGCGCACCGCAGCCGCACCGAAACGAAGGGCAAGCAGCCGGTCGAAAGTCGTGGGCGATCCGCCGCGCTGCAAATGGCCCAGCACCAGAGACCGGGTGTCCTTGCCAAGTCGCTGCCGAATCTGGCCGGCGACCCACTCCCCTATCCCGCCGAGCACGACCTCGTCTCTGCCCATCTCCCCCTTCCCCTTGCTGATCACCTCGCCATCCATGACCTTCGCTCCTTCAGCGACCACCACAATGGAGTAATGCTTATTGTGCAGCTCATTGTCGGAAATTTTTTCGCACACCGAATCGAGCGTAAAGGGAATTTCCGGGATCAGGATGACATCAGCCCCGCCGGAAATTCCTGAGTAGAGGGCTATCCAGCCGGAATCCCGCCCCATGACTTCAACCACCATCACCCGGTCATGCGATTTGGCGGTGGAATGCAATTTGTCGATGGCGTCGGTGGCGGTTGAAACAGCTGTGTCAAAACCAAAGGTCCGGTCAGTTGCCTCTAAATCGTTATCGATAGTCTTGGGAACGCCAATAACCGGCATCCCCTTGAGCGCAAAACGATGGGCGATCTCCAGACTGCCATCCCCGCCCACTGCGATGTGGCAGAAAAAGCCCATCCGATTGAAATTAGCGAGAATTTTATCAGAAATGTCGAGAATCTGAATTTCTCCAGCAAGATTTTCAACCGGTTTGGCAAACGGATTACCTTTGTTGGTGGACCCCAGAATGGTGCCGCCCAGAGAAAGAATACCCTCCACATCTTCCGGGGTCAGCCGAATCAGATCATCCCGATCAAGCAGGCCACCATACCCGGCTCTGCTGCCATACACCTCCCACCCTTTTCTGGTCGCCGAGTTGACCACGGCAAAGATGACGGCATTCAATCCGGGCGCATCGCCACCACCGGTGGATATGAGTAATTTTTCTCGCATGATGAAGCTCCGTATGTGAAGGATTCTCTTGTTGCAACAATATCAATGAGTAAATTGTAGGAAGCTGCTCTTGGTTTGACAATGTTTTTCCATTATGCGCCCCATTTTTACAAAAAAAACGCATCCATTTGACGGCCAACTTCTCACTAAACCAAGCCTTCGGCCGCAAAGGAGATCACTTATCTGTCGTTTTTCACGGAGAACACTTCCCACTCAGATTATTCCATGGTAAATTGTCCTGTTTTTTTTCCAGGGTAATAACTTTTTATACCTGCATCTTTAGTTGACTTGGGCCCTATTGAGCCTTAATTTTCAACCCATAACCCCAACACTCCTTCCTACACACGGAATGAGCATTTTATTTTTGAGGAGGCATGAATGTTTGAAGTCACAGATTCAGCAGTAAATAATCTGAAAGCATATCTGGAGCAGAACAAAATCAGTTCTGCGGTTCGCATCGCCTTGATGCAGGGTGGCTGAAGCGGTCCCTCTCTAGGTTTGGCTCTGGATGAGCCAAAAGAAAGCGATAAGATATTCGAAGAAGGCGGCCTGCAATTTTTAGTGGAAGAAAGTCTTCTGGAAAAATGCGGCTCTGTCAAAGTTGATTTTATGGATGCGGGATACCGCTCTGGATTCTCCATCACTGCCACCAACCCCCTGGGCGGTGGCGGCAGCTGCAGTTCCGGTTCCTGTGGCGGAGGATCGTGCGGTTGACAAATCTTTTACCAGGTCTTCAGTAACATCCCCCCCTTACCGGCCACCGGCAAGGGGGTTTTTATTTCACCCGTATCAGTTCCTCTTCCTACGCAGGTGCCAAAATCTTGACACTTGTAATTTCATTCTTATTGTTTCTGGCTGATGAGCCGACCAGCATCCTGTTTTAAAAAAATATAATCATGACAGGCAAGGAGAGACGATATGCAACTCGACAAGTTCACCCTCAAATCCCAGGAAGCCATTCAGGCCGCACAGCAACAGGCCCAGAACAATGGTAACCAGGAGCTGCAACCCGAGCACCTGCTCAAGGCCATCCTTGAACAGCCTGAGGGAGTGGTGGTTCCGGTTCTCCAAAAAATGGGCGCCACCCCGAGCGTAATCCTCAACGAAACCAATCAACTCATCAATAATTTGCCCAAGGTGACCGGGGCTGGGGCCAACCAGACCTATGCCTCACAGCAATTCAGAAATCTGTTGGATCAGGCCTTCAAAACCGCGGCCAACATGCAGGATGAATATGTCAGCCAGGAGCACCTTTTCCTGACCATTCTGGTCGACCGGTCGCTAAAGGCAGCGGGCATGCTCAACCGGCAAGGCATCACCAGTGATTCTTTCCTCAAGGCGCTGATGACGGTGCGCGGCAACCAGCGGGTGACTGATCCCTACCCGGAAGACAAATACCAGGCCCTGGAAAAATATGCCCGCAACCTCACGGATGTGGCCCGTCGGGGCAAGCTCGATCCCGTGGTCGGCAGGGACGAGGAAATCCGTCGGATTATCCAGGTTCTTTCGCGCCGCACTAAAAACAATCCGGTGCTGATCGGCGAGCCGGGTGTCGGCAAGACCGCTATTGTTGAAGGACTGGCCCAGCGCATCGTTAACGGCGATATCCCCTCGACGCTTGAGGGCAAGCAAGTGATTTCACTCGATCTCGGTTCGCTGATCGCGGGCGCCAAATACCGCGGCGAATTCGAAGACCGCCTCAAGGCGGTGCTCAAAGAGGTGGAAAAACGGGCCGGAGAGATCATTCTCTTTATCGATGAAATTCACACCCTGGTGGGGGCCGGCGCCGCAGAAGGTTCGATGGACGCCTCGAACATGCTCAAACCCGCCCTGGCCCGAGGCGAGCTCCATTGTGTCGGCGCCACCACCCTGGATGAATACCGCAAGTACATTGAAAAAGATGCCGCCTTGGAACGCCGGTTCCAGCCGGTTCTGGTCCAGGAGCCCAGCGAAGAAGATACCATTGCCATTCTCCGGGGCATCAAGGAAAAATACGAGGTGCATCACGGTGTCCGCATTCAGGACGCAGCCACCGTGGCCGCGGTCATCCTCTCGAACCGCTATATCACCGATCGATTTCTGCCGGACAAAGCCATCGACCTGATTGACGAGGCCGCCTCCCGACTGCGGATCGAGATCGACTCTATGCCCACCGAAATCGATCAGCTGGAACGGAAAAAGATCAAAATGGAAATCGAGCAGGTGGCACTGAAAAAAGAAAAAGATCCGGCCTCCATCGAACGGCTGGCAAAGGTTAAGGAAGACCAAGCCAATCTTGAGGACTCGCTCAATGCCATGAAGGGGCAGTGGACCCTGGAAAAAGATATCATTCAGTCCATCCGCGACATTAAGGCCAAGATCGATCAGGCTCACATGGAGGAGCAGCGAGCCGAACGCGCCGGTGAACTGAGCAAGGTAGCAGAAATCCGCTACGGCAAGATGGTCCAGCTCCAGAAAGAGCTTGAAGCTGCCAACACCCGCCTGAGTGAGACGCAACAAGACCATCAGATGTTGAAAGAGGAGGTCTCCGCCGAGGATATTGCTGCGGTGGTGGCCAAATGGACCGGTATTCCGGTCGACCGGCTCCTGGAAGGCGAAAAAGAAAAACTGGTGCAGGCCGAAAGCGCCTTGGGCGCCCGGGTTATCGGCCAGAAAGAGGCGATTGTGGCGGTTGCCAACGCGGTTCGCCGGGCGCGGGCCGGCTTACAGGATCCCGACCGGCCCTTAGGTAGCTTTATTTTCCTCGGACCGACCGGGGTTGGCAAGACCGAGCTGGCCCGAAGCCTGGCCGATTTTCTCTTTGACTCCGAGCAGGCCATGATCCGGATCGATATGTCGGAGTACATGGAAAAACACTCGGTTGCCCGCCTGATTGGCGCGCCTCCCGGCTATGTTGGCTATGATGAAGGCGGCATGCTGACCGAGGCGGTACGGCGACGCCCCTACGCTGTCATCCTGCTCGATGAGATTGAAAAAGCCCATCCCGATGTGTTCAACGTCCTGCTGCAGGTACTTGATGACGGCCGAATGACCGACGGCAAGGGCCGAACGGTTGATTTCAAGAACACTATTCTGATTATGACCTCCAACCTCGGCAGCCACATTATTATGGAAATGGCTCAATTAAATCCCGAGGGTATGGGCAAAGAGATCGATGAACTCCTGCACCGTCAGTTCAAGCCGGAATTTCTCAATCGCGTTGATGAAATCATCACCTTCCATAGTTTGAGCAAGGACAACCTGTTCCAGATTGTTGACATTCAAATCAAACGGATGGCAAAACGGCTGGCTGCGCATAAGTATAAAGTCACCTTGACCAAAGAGGCAAAACAGTTTCTGGTCAGCACCGGATACGATCCCGCCTATGGCGCGCGCCCTCTGAAACGAGCAATTCAACGCTCTATTGAGGATCCCCTGGCTCTTGAAATCATGGAAGGAACTTTTGCCGAAGGCGATCACATCCTCATCGATCGAGGCCAGGAAAACCGCCTGACCTTTTCCAAACAATAAACATTCTGTCCAGCCCCCTTCCGCAGACTACGGAAGGGGGCATCCCTACCAAGCCTGCCTCTTCCCTGCAAAAACAACTCTTTTAAAAAGGGGAATATCGTATTAACATCCTTGCGATACTCAGCTTGAAAGACGGGTTGCCCAGAAATGCAGCCCAAAGATCCCGCAACTGGTTGCCCCAGTGACCTCCGGCATGTTCATATTCCCGTTGAAAGACTCTACGCCCCAGCCCTTCTCAGGGGCCTCCGCTGCGATCAACACCTGGAACAAAAAACCGCATTCCCGTTTCGTTTTCCCTATCCTCCGTAACCGACTCTGGCTGTCTCTTCTCTGCCTGCTCCTTACGGCAAGCGGCAGCATCACCCCTGTCTATGCGCAACCCAATATCGTCATTACAATTTCAGGAGATCTCACCGAGACCCAGCGACAAAACATCCGCAGCCATCTCTCCCTGGCCAGGCTCAAGGAAAACGACGCCCTTTCGGAGACCATGTTCAACCGTTTGTTCGCCAAGGTTGAGAAAGAAGCGGCTACCGCCCTGGAACCTTTTGGTTATTACACCCCCAGCATCATCGTCTCGAAACAACTGGAAAACGGAAGCCGGCAGATTGGCCTGACCGTAACTACCGGCCCGCCCGTCACCATCCAGGAGTTACAAATAACGCTCACCGGCCCCGGCAAGGAAGACGCCTCTCTCCGCAAGGCGGTTCAATCATTCCAAGTTCATCTCAATGACGTTCTCGATCATCAAATCTACGAAGAGGCAAAAGAAAAACTGATCGCTGTTGCTCTTGACAACGGCTATCTCAAAGCCGCATTTCACAACAACAGGGTGGCAATCAAAAGAAAAGCACAAACCGCCTCCATGCACCTGCAACTGGATACCGGCCCCCGATTTGCCTTCGGTCCCATAACTTTTACCGCAGATTTCATCGACCATGCCCTCTTGCGCAAAATTTCTCCAGTGAAAGAGGGCGACCCTTTCTCTCCCAAAGCATTAATCCAGTTACGACAATCGTTGTTCAACGCCGATTATTTCGACACCGTTGAACTCGACTACGACATCGACAAAACCACCGGTGCAAAAATACCGGTCCATGTCATCCTCACCCCCAACCTTACCCATAAATACGGTATAGGCTTGGGGTATGGCACCGATACCGGCCCCAGAGGCACTTTAGGATACACGAATCGTCACATCAATCGGCTTGGCCACCAGCTGGATCTCCAGTGGCAACCTGCGGAACGAAAAAGTAATTTCGGCGGCGTATACACCATCCCTATCGGCAACCCCAAAAAAGACCGCCTCACCATCCTGGGTAAATACGAAGTCGAAAATTTTGCCGGCACGACTTCCGAGACCTGGACGTCGACCATCAGCCACGATCACTTTCGGGAAAAAGGTGAGTTCTCAACGTACCTGCAGTTCCTCGATGAGCAGTACAGTACGGGCCTGGACACCGGCCATTCCGCCCTGCTCATCCCCGGCGTCAAAGGCAGTATTTTCTGGGCGGATGATCGCATAGCCACAACCCGTGGCGTACGAATCACCACCTCCCTGATCGGCAGCGGGGCTGGTGCCCTGGCCGACACCTCTTTTCTCCAGGCCGCAGTCCACACCAAAGGTATTTATACATTTTTTGAAAAATGGCGGTGTATTGGTCGCGCCGACCTGGGAACCACGCTGACCGATGACATTTATAGCCTCCCACCTTCGTTGCGCTATTATGCTGGCGGTGACCAGAGTGTGCGGGGATACGGTTACAAAAAAATCAGCCCAACAGATGCGGCGGGTAACGTTATTGGCGGTAAAGATCTGTTCACCTACAGCCTTGAACTGGAACGAGTCCTTTTCGATGAATGGCGGGGGGCTGTTTTTTACGACAGTGGCACGGTCATGAACACCTTCTCCAAATTTACACTGCAATCGGGTGCCGGTATCGGTGTCCGCTGGAACGCACCCTTTGGCCAGATCCGTCTTGACCTGGCCAAAGCACTCGATGACGAGAGCAATTCCTGGCGGATCCATTTTACGATGGGAGCCGACCTTTAATGAAGAAATGGCTGCGTTGGTTTGTCCTCCTCAGTTTCCTGCTGCTGCCGGCAACAATCCTCTTTTTCTCCAGTTCCGACTCGGGACTCCGCTGCCTCGTTTCTCTCTGCAAGTATCTGAGCGCAGGTCGCTTGACGCTCACCTCGGCTTCCGGATCACTTTTCAGTTCCTTGCAGCTGCAGGGAATACGCTATGCAGATAACACAGACAGTGTTGCCATCGACACCCTGACGATGACCTGGGATCCAGCCCAACTTCTCAAGAACCGAATACAGATAAAAAGCCTCCGCACCTCCGGAATACGGGTGATCCTCGGACACAGCGAACAAGAGGCCATTCCCCCTCCTTTCTCTTTACCGATCAGCCTGTCGATTCATGAAATTTCCGCCGAAAAGATAACGGTCCTCTCCGACCAAAAAGAGGTGGTGTTTATTCAGAGCGGGATGATCAGGCAGCTTTCTTTCCAGGGGCAGACCCTTGCCGTTGACGATCTGTCCCTGGCGACAAAGGAAGCAAGGCTGCAAATTAAAGGCCACGTACAAACCACAACGGGGTATCCGACCCAGTTAGCGCTGGAATCGCTGTATCACCCAGCTGGTTACGAATCCATTTCCAGCAAAGGCTCTCTGTACGGTCCGCTCAACATGCTCGAATTCGTAACAGATTTCCTCTCCCCCATCCCCGTTCACCTCCAAGGACGGATTGACAATCTGCTGGGCGACCTGACCTGGCAAGCTCGGCTGGAAGGAAAAGAAATTGCGCTGCTCAAGATACATCCAGACTGGCCCGATCAGAGCTTCGCCAATGTGATGATCGACGGGAAAGGCACCCTTGAAGAATACACCCTCCATCTGCATTCTTTGGCCGGTTTGCAACAGCTCAAAAAACCCGTAGCACTTTCCGCAGAAATCCAAGGAAATCGCCGTGGCTTTCGAGTGGCTGAAATCCTTTTCGCGCACGAAAAGACATCCCTTTTGGGAAAAGGTGCGCTGGAATGGAGCCCGGCCCTTTCCTGGCAGGCGGAAGTGATCGGTTCACACCTCGACCCTTCCCTTTTTCTCCCAAACTGGCCGGGGGATTTTTCGTGTAGCCTGAACACCACCGGACGATTAATCGGCAAGGAGATGGAGGCCTCCTTTCAGCTGCCACAACTGCAAGGAACGTTGCGTAAGTTTCCCCTTTCCGGAAAAGGTGAGGCGAACATCAAGGGGGCACAACTGCAGATCCCGCAACTCGTCGTGTCAAGCGCCGGCTCAACCCTCCGATTAAATGGCAAGACAACCGAAACATTCGATCTCTCCCTGCAACTCGATTCAAACAATCTGGCCGAACTGTGGCCAAATGCCCGAGGAAAGGTCCATGCCCAAGGACGGCTTACCGGCAGCCCGGCAAAACCGCAGATCGACCTCAAACTCACAGGAACCGATGTCGGCCAAGGAGGCGATGGAATAGGCAAACTGACCGTGGAATCAAAGGGAACGCTGTCTAAAGATGGCCTTTTCAACACCACGGTCAAAGCTGAGCAGGTGCACTTTGGCAGCACTGCGCTGAATCAGAGTTGGTTGCATATTCAGGGATCGATGAACGATCATACAATTACCGTCGGAGGCCAGAATGCTGATTTCTCCATGGGGCTCATCCTTGAAGGTAGATCAACCGACAAAGGTTGGCAGGGGGCTCTTCGCCAGACACATTTCACTTCTACCCAGTTCGGCAACTGGCAGCAGCGGCAGGAAACCTTATTGTCCCTTGCTACGGATAAAGCAGAAATGAAACCCCTCTGCCTCGCCTCCCCATCTTCTGGCAATTTCTGCCTAAACGGTTCTTGGTTAGGATCTTCCGACACCTGGCAACTGCATGGGATCGTCTCCTCTGTGCCACTGAAGGCTTTGCAGCAAACACTCAAAAACCCTTGGCCGATTGACGGGCAGGTCAACGGCACCATTGATCTTACCTGCAAGCAATTTCGTGTAGTTACTGGAAAACTGTATTGCAACGGTGCCGGGATGACCATGCAGATCCCCCTAACTGACGGCGCCGAGCACAGTGTGCAATGGCGAAAAACCACGCTGCAGGCCGACTATGCAAACAATCAACTGCAAACAATCCTGGACAGTGAGCTTACCGATAACAGTGCCGTGCACATGGACTTACGGTTTGCCAATCTGCAACTGCCTGGGTCGGATGTGATGCATACTCCGCTGAAAGGCGCTGTTCAATTGCAAATACAAGACCTGAACCCGTTGGCAGCGCTGCTTACCGAACAGATGGTACATCTCTCTGGTGCGTTACGAGGACAATTCACGCTGAATGGAACGCCAGCCACCCCTCTTGTAACCGGTCAGGTGGAACTCATGAACGGCAAAGCGGAGATACCGCAACTGGGCATCACCCTGTCTCCGCTTCTGGTCACCTTGAAAGGAGATGCCAACAAGGTATTACTTGAGGCCACGGCCCATTCCGGCTTAGGATATCTCCGTGCGAAAAGCAACCTGAATATGGCAAAACCGGATTCCAGCACGAACACTGTGGTTATAACGGGTGAGGCATTCAAAGTAGCTCACCTGCCAGGCCTTGACCTGGACGTCTCCCCCGAACTCCAGGTTACCGTAGGGGAAAAACAGACCAACGTTCGCGGTACAGTCAGAATTCCCAGAGCTCGGATTACCTCTATTGACTTCTATAATTCAACCGTCCTTTCCAGTGACATGATCGTCATTGATGATGAACAGGTACCAGAGCCCTCAACCTCCAGGTGGCCGCTTTTCTCGTCTCTAACAGTAATAACCGGTGACGATGTGCAGATTGATGCCTACGGGCTGCAAGGAACAATTAACGGCAATTTGCAAATGATTGGTCAGCCTAACAAGTTACAAGTCGGCAACGGTACGCTTACTGTTAAAAACGGTTCCTTCACACTATATGGCCAACGTCTGAAAATTGATCTCGGACGTCTTCTTTTCACGGGAGGGCCGCTGACTAATCCTGGCATTGAACTTCGCAGCGAAAATAATAAAGATAAGATAACCACCGGGGTCATTGTCGAAGGATTTCTCCAGCATCCGGAAATATCCTTTTACTCCAGTCCATCCATGGAACAATCGGCTATTGTATCTCGACTGCTGGAGAATACATCGATTGGTGGTTCAACCCGTCAAGACACAGGATTTATAGGTAAAGCTATTACTAAAACAGGGCTAGGGGGCATGGTCCCCTACCTGCAGAACGCTAAAAAACTCTCAATGATCGACGACATCAAGCTTGAAACCGGAAAAAATTTTGATTCTCTATCTCTAGTTTTCGGTAGTTGGCTTACGTCCAATTTCTATGTCAGTTATGGGAAAAATCTCCAAAAAGAATCCGGAAATTTTAACACCCGCTACACCCTGGGTAGAGGATTTTATTTCACTACAGAAACAGGAGAGTTGCAAAGCGGCGGGGATCTAAAATATGAATATGAACATTGATGGCCTCGTAAAAAGTGGGGCCATTAATAAAAAGACAGCTAGATTTAAACAGTTACAACGAAATCAAGAGGCAACAATGACCATTTGCGAGATTGTCATCATTGCCTTTTCCCAGGTCTCGCAGTACGTTCATTAATTTTTCCCACTTAATAATTTTTCATTCCACAATCAAACGAGGGTACCATATGGCTGAAAATATTGAAGAACTGACAGTGAGCCTGGAAGAAGAAGGGGTTTTGGTCGTCAAACAAATAGACAAAGAAATTCTTTCCAAAGGATCATGGACAACGATTCTTTTCCGCTACCAGGACTTTGACAAAAACTCTCAAGAATATAGCCCGGATAAATTTACTATTAGAAGGTATCAAAAAAGAAACGGGCAGTATCAAATCAAATCAAAATTCAATATTTCAAGCACCGCGCAAGCGTTAAAAATAATTGAAGCGTTGACATCCTGGATCAAGGTTGCCTAGCCCGATAAGAAACGGGTCGGCCGATCAGGTTGTTTATTTGAGACTAATCACATTTTTTAACAAGCCTCCCCATTTCCGAAACAAAATATTTAACATGTGGCGCTCATTTTCTATTGACGCTTATAGATATTTCAGACTATATAGTCCATCTTGTTGCTTGCAGGTCAGCAATGACGGCGAGCAAAAAACATTTTCAATTAAAGCTTTTACGCTTGACAGGAAAATAAAAAAGAGCGATAATGACTCTTGCGACAGCAACGAATTGTCGCGACCCAAGCGAACCATTGCAGGGTCTCATGATCTTTGAAAACTGAACAGTAAACGAGCGGGCCAAGTAGTAGAATTGGTTTTGAATTGGTTAAGTCCAATCATTTTTTTGTGATTGGCTAGGATATTAAACTGGAGAGTTTGATCCTGGCTCAGAACGAACGCTGGCGGCGTGCTTAACACATGCAAGTCGAACGCGAAAGGGACTTCGGTCCTGAGTAGAGTGGCGCACGGGTGAGTAACGCGTAGATAACCTGTCCTTGTGTCTGGAATAATACGTCGAAAGGTGTACTAATACCGGATATTCTTGCTTTTCATAAGTTTAGCAAGCAAAGGTGGCCTCTGACATAAGCTACTGCATAAGGAGGGGTCTGCGTACCATTAGCTAGTAGGTGGGGTAATGGCCTACCTAGGCTACGATGGTTAACGGGTCTGAGAGGATGATCCGTCACACTGGCACTGGAACACGGGCCAGACTCCTACGGGAGGCAGCAGTGAGGAATATTGCGCAATGGGGGCAACCCTGACGCAGCGACGCCGCGTGAGTGAGGAAGGCCTTCGGGTCGTAAAGCTCTGTCAAAGGGAAAGAAGTGCATAGTGGTTAATACCTGCTATGTTTGACGGTACCCTTAAAGGAAGCACCGGCTAACTCCGTGCCAGCAGCCGCGGTAATACGGAGGGTGCAAGCGTTGTTCGGAATTACTGGGCGTAAAGGGCGCGTAGGCGGTTTGATAAGTCAGATGTGAAAGCCCACGGCTTAACCGTGGAAGTGCATTTGATACTGTTAGACTTGAGTACCAGAGGGGAAAGTGGAATTCCCGGTGTAGAGGTGAAATTCGTAGATATCGGGAGGAATACCGGTGGCGAAGGCGACTTTCTGGCTGGATACTGACGCTGAGGCGCGAAAGCGTGGGGAGCAAACAGGATTAGATACCCTGGTAGTCCACGCTGTAAACGATGTCAACTAGATGTAGGGGGTGTTGATCCCTTCTGTGTCGCAGCTAACGCATTAAGTTGACCGCCTGGGGAGTACGGTCGCAAGATTAAAACTCAAAGGAATTGACGGGGGCCCGCACAAGCGGTGGAGTATGTGGTTTAATTCGATGCAACGCGAAGAACCTTACCTGGTCTTGACATCCCAGAAATCTCTTAGAAATAGGAGAGTGCTTCCATTAGGAAGAATCTGGAGACAGGTGCTGCATGGCTGTCGTCAGCTCGTGTCGTGAGATGTTGGGTTAAGTCCCGCAACGAGCGCAACCCTTGCCTTTAGTTGCCAGCAGTTCGGCTGGGCACTCTAAAGGGACTGCCGGTGTTAAACCGGAGGAAGGTGGGGATGACGTCAAGTCCTCATGGCCTTTATGACCAGGGCTACACACGTACTACAATGGCCGATACAAAGGGCAGCGACATTGCGAAATGAAGCCAATCCCATAAATTCGGTCTC